>Ga0180432_10000003_pt1 | contig 526848 bp, 454 predicted proteins | sample SS_ome_10_FD_132414 | JGI IMG/M metagenome (GOLD analysis project Ga0180432, IMG submission 132414) | Hypersaline lake sediment archaeal communities from the Salton Sea, California, USA - SS_1_MS_2 metaG | ecosystem: Environmental > Aquatic > Non-marine Saline and Alkaline > Hypersaline >... | reverse complement strand
CCAGATACATCGTTATCGCCGCTGTCAAAGTCGTCTTGCCATGGTCAACGTGACCTATTGTGCCTATGTTTAAATGCGGCTTCGTCCTCTCAAATTTTGCCTTTGCCATCATACCCTCCTTAAGGTCTGATTTTTAACTCTTTAACCCCCGTTTATATTGAACTTAACTCTTGCCCCTGTGGGCGTTATCTTCTGGAGCCCACGGGCGGAATCGAACCGCCGACCCCATCCTTACCATGGATGTGCTCTACCGGCTGAGCTACATGGGCCGGAATTACTCCGTTACCCTTTTAAATTTTTAAAAATCAAAATTACAAAAATATTTTATTATAACAGTAAAAAAAACGACATAAACTCCTCCTTAGGCTGGCTTCTGCCAGTCTCCATAGAAGAGTTTATTAGTTTTATACTTATTCTCTCTATATATATAGAGATGTTGGAATAGTGATTATAGCAAAAAGGATTTTTCTGTCAAGGATTTTTTTTGATTTTTTTCATCCGGCACGGGATCTTACGATCCCGCACCGGCATGGGGTTGGCGCCCCATTAAACAGCTTGCAAAGCCAGTTGCATAGCTTCATGAAATTCATATAATTCTTCAACAGCCATGCGTGTTAGCGGCGGGAGTGCCAATGATATGGCAAGATTCAATCTGACCGTAGAATATGGGCTTATCATGTAATCAAGTGTGTCCTCGTTAAGGAATACAAGAGGCCTGAAAACGCCGTATAACCTTTGGAGCTTCTCGCGGAGTTCCTTCTTCAGCCCCGGAAGTTCCTTCTCGTCGCCTTCGCCTTTTTCAGCGTCCCGTCTTTTCGCGATGACAAGAGCCGCTTTAGATAAACCGATAGTTAACGCTGCCTCAAAATTTCTCAAGACAACCCCTCTGTCTTCTATATTATTGAAACCGTAAAGCGCAACAGGATATTGGTTCTCTTTAAGCGCCACATCGTTATCTCTTGCCCATTCCAGGAAGGCCTTGTTGATTATAGGTATCTCTATTACATTTTCGCGTATTTCGGAGCTATTGATACGCTTTTCGAAAAATTCGCCTGCATCAAAGCTTTCGCTGCAATACACCGCTTTTTGACAAAGCTCCTTCTTCACAGCTTCAAGAAGTTCATCCTGCCCGGCCGAATTATCGATATTATCGACCAATTGACCGGACATACTTTCCTCATCTGTCCGATATGGCTGTTTGAACACAAAATTGACGTTCTTTAGATCCCTGCACATAAGTATAAGATATGCCAGAGTTTCGGCATTTTCGCTGATATCCTCTTTCGGTATCAGGGTTAGATCGATCACTATATCGATCGGGTGATCTTTCTTTTGTGTCCCGGCGGCTCGGGCAGCTTTGATCAAGTATTTTTTTATTTCATAAAACAATTTTTTACTTCTTTTGCCATTAACATCGATCCTATCAATTATTTTTCTCTCGTGATCTTTGCGCATTTGCTCTATTTTTTGTTCGATATTCTGTCCGATATTCACTTCAAGGGTGCCCCCTTGGGGCCTGTCCCCGTAACCCGAGGTGTAAAATTCGCCGTATATTTCAGCAAGTGCTGAATGCGATGCCAGCTTTGCCTGTTCTCTGAGACCTGCATATTCCTCTTTGTTCTCGGACCTGACCTTTTCATCAAATAAATAGCCGTATTTCTTCATGTAAGGGATCCCCTGCCGCCCGTAATGATAAAACCTCTCTCGATCGTTGGGTTCGAATCTTCCCCAAATGTGTGACGTGAATTTCCTGTCATACTCCAATACTCTGCCAACTTGGTTTAACAAGAGCCTCTTGCCTTTATGTCTCTTCTCCCATTCTGAAGCTTTTTCTTCGATATACTGCGCGACTTTTTTGGCGATCGCGCCGTGCCCGACAAAGACCGTCGCTTCTTTCCCTGTATCTTTGGTCCCTCCTATTTTCCATGAAGTGATAACTCCATATGTCATGAGGTCATTCAGGATCCTGTAGATGGCTCCTCTCGCTCTGGGATCTTTTCTGTTAAAATTAAGATGCAGCTTCCATCCGAAATTGGGATTTGATCTTACCTCCTGCCTGCTTACATCCGGGATCTTGAGGCCCTCCAAGGTCTTCTTTGCGAACTTGGCCAGTTCCAAAAGTTCCTCCGGGATAATACTGTTTACCGACACACAACTCAGATCCTTGAAATATCGCACCGCAGGGAATTGCGGGGCAGCCAGGTTCTCTGGGATCTTCTTTTCTTCCATGAACATATGCGCAGCCACAAGCATGCCTCTTTCCAACACTCTTAATCTGTATCTTTTATTCTTCCGCTGCACGATCGATCCGGGCGGCACTAAAGTTGTGCGGGCCAGATCAACCGTAAATACTGTCTCCTTCTTTTCGTCTCTCCTGACTAACTGGTAGTGTTTTTTGCCGGCTTCCTCAATTATCCGAAGTTCATATTCGCCTTTCGGGATCGATCTTCCGTCTATAGTCCTGCCGGGCTCAGTCAATAAAACCATCGGTGCCGGCAGATCTGACAGCATCTTGACGACTTCTTCCGAAGTAATGCTGACTTCCGGGATCCCGGACCTTTTTTTGTAATAAACGGCTGTCCCTTCCTTGACGTCCTTGACGGCTTTAAATTTACCCCATACAGGACGATACTCTGACGGTTCAATATTAAGCACCAGATCCTGATCTCTCTTTTTAACTATATACATTGTAATATCGTGATACTTGTATCCGGCGCTCATCTGCCTTGCAATTTTCTTGTAGCCGATATCCGCTTTCTCCATCCTTAAAAAATATAGCACCCTGTGAAGGTGCTCCAGGATCTCCTCGTGCTCTTCTGACACTTTATATGTAACCACAAGCACTCCGTCTTTATTCAGATGATTATACAAGTTGATGAGCGCTTTGAGCGGATCATTGACATAAAATAATGCCTCCATGCAGGTAATAAGATCCATTTTTTCATCAAGCTGCATCTCGGTGATATCGGATCCTATGAATTTGAATTTTCGCGAAAGAAGATCTATTCCTGTTCTCTGGCTTTCTTCCGCTATATCTGTAAATTCGTCATCGGAAAGATCAGAGACGTCCCATTCATTGATATCGGTCACAAAGGCGCTGAGCCCTTCTTTTCCGAATCTCTCCGCAAGTTCGGTCGCCGCGCAGCCCATCCCGCCGCATGCATCCAGATAGTTTATTTTTTCGCCATTTGCGGCATTTTTCTCTATTCCTTCAGAGATGATATCTGACAATGTCGCTCTCCCTCCGTCAAAAACCTCCTCGATCAAACCATCATAATCAGATAAAGTTCTTACTCTATAATACCCGTGTATTTTTTTACCAGTATCTCCTTCTTGAATTCTTCTTGTAGCGATAGATAGATTTTCATCCAAGCGACCGAATACTTCTCGCTGGAAGATCCTTAACAGGTAATGCTGGTTTTCATGTTTATTTAAAATACTATCTCCCCACTCGAGCCATTTCTCTTTATTTTCGTCCAGATTTTTCAGGGCATTCGAGACATCTATAGTCCTCTTTTCGTTAAATATATACACATCGAGGTTTGATCCGTCTTTTCTGAGGAAGAGGACATTTGATTTTATCAGGAACTCAGCCAGTTCGTGAAAAAGCGCGACGGGACTTTCCTGAAAATCTTTATATATCGCTATAAGGCCTTTTTCTGTAGAAAAATTTGGCGGGATAGCAAAGCCGAACAGATCCTTGATCCGTTTATTGAAAACATATAACGGAGGCGATTTTTCAAATAAGCTCAGGATCTCGAGAATAATGTCTTTATGGGCTTCCTCTCTAAACCCCCAGAATGAAACAAAATCCCGGACTGTATCCCTTGCGTCTTGCTCAGAAAGCTCAAGATCGAGATCATCGATCTTTCCGCCGGTTTCCGGATCGATGACCTCTGCGGTCCCGGTCCGGCCATCTTCGCTCAGCACAACAGTATCCTCTTTCACCTTCACGTCACTACCCATTTGAGAAGCGCCCTCCGTTTTTTCCTCAGTCAAATTTGCAAACGGTCCGACCTCCCACACCTTATCAAAAGGATACGGCTCCGGCTTTGTGTTCCACAAAACGGGTCTCGGAAGCGTTATCGGCTCGCCGTACCGTTTTGTCAAGATCTTGATTATATCCGTCCTGTTCGATGTTATATTGCCCTCGTTCTCCAATGTGGGGATATAAAGGTGCGCATAGCCTCCTTCTTTCTTTATTCGGAGAAGGGCTTTCTCAAGTATCGGATAAAGGTCTTTTGCCCTGACCTCGGCTAAAAATTCAGTGCTCGGTTCGATACCGGGAAGCGTTAAAACCTTTTCGCCATCCATCTCGGTTTCATACAAATGGACATATCCCGCTACTTTTGCAGTCTCACGATCATATATTTCGAGAAGGTAGAAGTCTTCATTTTTCCACAGCGCAAGATCTGTCGCGACACACACGCCGGCATTCAGGCCCCAGAGCCCGTGGGGAATGCCTTTAACGACCCTGAACTTGAGCACAACTTTCCTGATGCCTTCGATAAAACTGAATTTTTCTTTTTCTTTTTCGATCGCTTTCAAGGGCCCTTCAAACAACGCCTCTATGATTTCCTTCTGGGTGAGGGTCCTTGCATCCGGCAGTCTGCCGGCTGCCGCCCTGATAAAATCTTTTAATTCTGCGTCTTCAATGAGCGGGATCAATTTTTCCGTTATATCCCGAGGATCATAATCCCTTATGAGCCCGGAAATGGCGTCCTTTTTATCCGGCATCTCTTCATTGCTTTTCCATGCACCTTGTACGGTCCTGACAAACCTGGAAGGTTTGACTATTTTCTTTCTTGTTTTGATCTGTACTTGCGGGTACGTGTTTTCTTCTATATCTTTTAACGCTTCTCTTAACAAAATCCTCAGGTTATTCTTGTCGACAAAAAGCTCTTCTAAAAGTACAAGATTCAAATAATCAAGCTCCTGGATGGTGTCTATCTTTTGCTGAAGAAGATCACTGTGGCTTGCATGGGCATAAAAGGCTTCAAGGCAGGCTCTTCTTTTACCCGGATCAGCGAGATCTGAAAAATACTTTTTAAGAGCTTCTACAAGCCTGTCTTTGTCTTCTTTTTTCGCCTCTTCTCTTTTTTCTTCGGGTATTTCCCTCTGCCTCAGGCTTGATATGATAGAGGTTATTTCACGTTCCCGGTCCACTTGTTCCCCTTCTTTTACGGCCCATTCGTTTATCTGGAAAGCGTCCTTTTCGCCGTCCCCAAAATCCTTATCCCTTAACGCAAGAGGAACATCGCCCCGCCTGTCCCCCGCCTTTCTGAATTCGTTCAAAAGCCCGGCCACTTCATGGCGGCTCACAAAAGATGCGCCGGACGGCGGAATGGCCATCTGAAATGAAGCGGTGAGGATCCTGTTTTTCGCTTCATCTTCCGGATCTTGAGAACTAAAATATTCGTCCTCCAGGAACTCTCTTATCTCTTCCTCTCCCACTTCATCACTCAGTGCCTTGCGGCCGAAACGCCTGATATTATCCAAAACACTTGCGCCTTTCTCTTTATACAGCTTGAAAATAACCGGATAAAACCCGTTGGTCTCATCGATAAAATCAAAGATCAATTTCTGCTCTTCGGCATCCAGGTCGGCATTTACCGCGCCTTCCTCTATGCCGTCCGTTATCCCCTCCAGGATCAAATAGGCCAGCCGCCTGTTCTTTTGAATAACGCTGTTGTAAAAACGCAGATGCCCCAACAGGTCTGCGTTCTTTTCATGCAGTCTCCTGAGATTTGACTTATCAAGAAGAAGTTTTAAAACCCGCTCACGGTTGTAATCGGTAGTGCTGGCGCAAAGTTCTGTCAGCCGGTTTATCAGCTCTTTTGCGTTCTCTTTTATGAACCCGGAGCCAAAGGTCTCTTTGATGAGCGGCAGACCCAGGAAAAACATGTGCCTCACATCTTTGCCCGAAGCTTTGGCAAGTTCCACGAGCCCGCCCCCTACAAGGCGCAGGTTCTCCGCGGTTTTTTCGATATCATCCGCTATGATCGCCTCTTGAAAGCTCTCAAGCCCTTCATCCGCAAAATATTCCGCACTGCTCCCGGCTTCTCTGGTAAACCTCGCAAGAATATTTCCTATGGTCTGCAGATTCTTCGCAGTTTCTTCAATATTATCCTCCGCCAGGATGGTCTCTTTAAAGACCTGAAGGCCGTCCTGAATGAAATACCTTTTATTTTTGCCCATCCCTTTGAGAAGTTCCGCAAGAATGGTTCCCATGATCTTAAGGTTTTTCGCGGTTTCTTCGCCGTTCCCTCTTACCGCTATCGCTTCCTTAAAATAAGTGAGGCCGCTGTAGAAATCATGATCCGCATTTTCGCCCCCGGATGCCGCCATTTCCTCAAGGACGCTGCCGACTTTCTCGAAATCTTTATTTGAAGCAATCCCGTCTCTCAAAAGTAACAGGAACTCGAGCAGGCTATGCGCATTATATCTTTTTCCCGCTGCATCACACAGTCTCAGCAGCAAACTGCTTACCTGCAATAGGTCTTCCCTTGACTGGATCAAGGGCCTTAGGCCGGGTATTACATCTTTAAATAAAGTATCCGCGCTCTCTCCAGCATCTTTTACTATCCCGACAAGATCGGACCAATACTCCTTGAGCTCTTCCCGGGAAAATGCCGCTTTCAGCTCCGGCATGGCTTTTTCAAACAAGCGTTCCCTGTCTAACCGGAATAAAATGTCCCCCCTGAAATCATCACTTTCATCATCCTCTTTTTCCCTATTAACACATAGCTCAATAATGCCTTTACTCATTTTTTCCAGATCTTCTTTTGAATCGACCATTTCCCCCAGGACCGGTAAACCGTACTGGAACAATATTCCGGCATCCTCGCCCGCTGTTTTTCCCATTTTAACAAGGACCGGCCAGTATTCTTCAAGCTTATCATCGGGAAAAACCTCTTTCAGTTCAGGAAAACCGTCCTCAAACAGTTCTTCCGCATTTTCTCCGGCGGCCTCAGCTAAACTTTTAAGATCGTTGAACGACCTGTCCAGGTCTTCTTTTGAATTTATCATGCCTTTTATCACCGGCAGGGCATGCTGAAATATGTATCCTGCGTTTTCTCCTAAGGCGATGCCCCATCGCTTAAAAACAGGCCAGTAGTCATTGAACTCTTCCTGGGTAAATGTTTCCTTTAAGGCGGGCAAGCCGTACCTGAAAAGGACCCCCGAATTCCTGCCCGCAGTGTTCCCCAATTCAAAAAAATCGGGCCAGTATGCCGTAAATTCCTGCGAGGGAAAAGCTTTTCTTAACGCCGGCAGGTCATATTGGAACAGGTCACCTGCATTTTGCTCCGGCTTTAAGGCCAAGTGAACAAAATACGGCCAGTACTTCAATAGTTCTTCTTCACTAAAAGCATTTTTTAAAGCCTTCAGACCGCCCGTAAAAATGCCATATAATTTGCCTTTGGAAAAATCATATAATTTAACCCAAACATAAAACCCGTATTTTCCCGTAAGATAATCCAATGATTCTACATTATCCTTGCCTTCCGATCCTATCAATAGCAGGACCTTAAATATTTTTCCTGTCCTGTCTTCTTCTGCCTTCTTTATTATTTCGGTCAGCTCCGCATTGTCTTCCGGCCACCTCTGCGCTTGAAAGAAACGCCAGACATAATGCAGGCGCATATCCGGATCTTTGCGATATTCCTTGCCTTCTTCGTTTATATATGCATCAGCCGCCTCTTGATGTTTTTCTTTCAAAAAATGTGTCGGATCATAACCGGAGGCATGCGCCAGTTCATGGAATATCGCCAGACCGTCACTTTTGAGAAAATCGGTTATTGCAAGTAGGTGCGGCGTTCCTATACCGTGTATACCGTAAGAATTGGGCTCAAGAATGAAGCGGTCCTCTTCGGGAATGAAATACTTGTTGTCACCGGTCCCGTCCAGTATGTTAGACAAAGCTGCATCGATCTCCGTGATGCCGGTCCTGCGGTAATTTTCGAACGTTCCCGGCGGCGCTCTTCTTGCATATAGGGTGATACTTCTTTCCGCTCCCGTCTCAATGTAGCGCACTTTAAATTCCGCGGCATACTTTTCCAGCATTTTGTCATAATTGAACTCGATCTTCTCCAGGGGCTGCCATTTGCCGATAAAACCGCCCTGATCCTCCGCGCCGGAAGAGACTTTCCCTCTTTTCCTCAGCCAGATCTCCTCTTCAATAATATCATCTATGGTGAACTCGGTGTCGTATATGCTGTCGAGGTCTTCTGAGACCTGATAAAGGCGGAGTTCTTCCGTGAAAGAATAATCCCTGTATCCGAAGACCTCTCTTTGAAGGACCCTTAAAAGATAATGCGGATCTTCACGCCACCCGTCATGCCATTTTTCCTTTTCGATAAAATCTGCTGTTGCCGTAGAAATGAAGATCCTTTCCATTTCTTTATATCCGAAACGGTTATTCTTCATTCCCAGTTTGTCCAGGAAACGTCCGAAGAGTGTTTTTCGCTTTATAACAAGCATATCGAACGGACCTTCTTCTATCTCCAGCCTCATGTGGCCGTCGGCGATGAGATATTCGGATACTTCATGAAAAAGCGGCAGGGGATTATTTTTAAGGTTCTTAAAAACCGCGATCATATTGTCCTCGGGCGAAGAAAAAGCCATGAGATCCTCTATGATGCGTGAAAACACGTAGATCTCTGGCGGGGATCTTTCAATGAGTTTCAGCATAGAGATGATCAGCCTTCTTGAATTTTCATCTAATTCAAACATCCCTTCGAACATCCTTATCAAAGTTTTTATCGCCAGGGGTCCCTTGTGTTCCATGTTAACCTGGTGGGTAACGCCTTCGGAGTCTTTCACTATTGCGATGTCCTTTTCTTCGTCCACATCGATAACTTTCACATCTTTACTTCCTATTTTGTGGAATTTTTTCCTTTCCTCGCCGGCCTGATCTAATACTCTAGGGCCTTCGGCTATCACGCGATTCCAGGCCTCGGCTTCCGTGCATTCTTCACTTTTTACTATTTCCTTCACGATGGTTTCCGCGTTTTCAAGCCAGCTCTCGACTTTGTCCAGATCCGACATTATCAGGATCTGCCATGCCTTTGACCTTCTGCCTTCTTCCGACGTTCCGCTTACTACTTTTTCGATAACTTCAAGTTTTTTCTCCGCCTTATCTATCCATGCATCCACTTTCCCTCTCAAAACCCCTTCTTCATCCTCTTTTTCTCCGAGGCCTTGAGCTATAATAACCAGCATGGCGTTCGTAAAATTGCCTACTCTGGTCTTTATCTCATCGGCCTTGGCGGCAATGTCTTCAATATACTCGTCAGTTACATCCAGGCCCTTCATTCTGACTATAAACCTTGCGTTCCTGGGTCCCCCTACTTTATCCTGTATTTCTTCGACCCTCTTTAAATATTGCGCTACCCATTTATCGGCTTTTTTCTCATCAATGCCTATTTTTATGAAGATCCCCCATGCGTTATTCGTCCCTCCCAATCTTTCTTCATACTGTTTTACCAAGCTTGCGGCCATCGGAAGCCATGCCGGAAAATCCGGACGGTCCCTGATGATCACTTGTATGTGCGAGACGGAAGTCTTGTATTTGCGTGCTAACGGTTCGATAATATCGAGCGGAACGAGACGCTTCATGTAATGTTTTTTGAATGATCCCGCCAGATCCCTTCCATAAGAATCGACCAATTGCCTGAGCCTGCGGGAAAGATCACGCTTAGCCTCTTCGCCAAGGAACTTTAAAGCGTGCGTTTTTTTCTCAAGAAAAATATCTTTTTCCTTTTCGCTGATAACTCCCGTTTCATGTATAAATTCCAGGGAACCGGGCCTCATCATCGTAATGGTGCGGGCCAGGCGCTCGGCATCCTTGTGCATTTTGGGGTCTTTAAAATCGTGTTCAAAAAGTATATTGTAGACCGTTTCGTAGAAAGCGCGGTGCTTTTTGGGCAGTTTGCCGGGCACAAGGCCGTATTTAAGATCGGCCTGGCTGAGGCGGTCAAATACATCCTGGAACAAACCCTCGCGTATAGTTTTGTAAACGATATCGTAATACTCCTGGACATTCTTCTTGACAATGGTTTCCCACATGCTGAAATCGGGGAACAGGTGGCCGAACTCTACTCTTAAGTTTGGATCAAGGTCTGTAAAATAAACGGTTTTTCTCGCTACATCATCTGCTATCTCAGGGAAAAATTTCTCCAGGTCTTCCCTTACCGTGTTGTCCCCAACGATCACTATATCGGCATTTTCGATCGTTTCGCGATCAACTCGTCTTCGGGGGGATTTTTGAGACAATATGTCTTCGGCGATCTCTCCCGGATTGTTTTTCCGGAATATATCGACCAATCTTTTATCAAAGGCGACCTGCGAATACGCGTATGTCCCGCAGGAACTGACATGGACATTTTCAAGTCCTGAATCCGCCGCTATAAACTTGGCGATAACTTCGGCGAACGGACTTCTTTGAAAATTCGCCGAACACACAAAAAGCACGTTAACCTCATCCCCGCTCTGGATTTTACTTTTAACGCGCTGAAGCTTTTTATCGGCCGCCTCTATCTCTAAGCGATCCGGCAAAGCGCCATAAATAATTTCTTCTATCTTGACCTTATCTATATCCCGGGTTCCGTCAGGTGCGCGCGGAAACACCATGCGGAATTTAGGACCACCTTCGGAGGCGCGGTAAAAACCCAGCCTGACCTCCAGGGAATCATCGCGTTCAATACATTCCGGATCGACATCCAGTTTCCGCTGGCCGCTTTTGAAATTTGAAGCAGAGCGGGAATGATCGAGCGCCGCGTTTATATTCTGAAGAGGTTCGTTTGCCTCTATCATCTCCAGGATCGTTCTAAGCTCGAATCTCACCTGATTTTTAAACTCATTTTGAACAGCATCAAGAATAGGTTTAAAGAGCAGTTGTGCCTGCAGGGTATTATTAGCGGCGGGTGATCTCACGTCGGGTTGGTATGCCCATGAGACGCTATTAGCAAAAAACAGGCATACCACTACCATAGATATAAGTCTAAGTCGCAGATTATGCCTGTTTTTATATTTTCCCATTGTGCGCCAACCCAATTAATATAATATATTAATTATAGTTAAATTTAGCTAAAAATAGCTTTTTATTATGTTAACATATAGGAGCAAATATGTCAATTATAATTAATATAACTATTTTATATCTTAATTTTCAGGGCATAATAAAAGGGCTCATTTTTGAGCCCTTTTAAACTGGAGCGAGCGATGGGGATCGAACCCACGTAGGTGGCTTGGAAGGCCACTGCACTACCACTGTGCTACGCTCGCATTAATGGCGTGTTATTCTTCCTCTTCTTCGCTCAGGCCTTCTTCTTGCAGGTCCTGCTCTATTTCTCCGCTTACATCAGGCTGGGGAAAAACATCATATCCCTCTTCAAGCTCGCCGGAATCTGTCATATACTCACCCTCTACGCTTTGCCTGATCTCGCCGGAATCTGTCATATAGTCTTCAGTATCAATTTCTTCTTTTACCTCACCTGAGTCAGTCAAATAATCTTCGGCATTACTGATAAAAGAGAGAAAAACAGCGAATGAAACCAGTAGAATTGAACATATCAATCTCTTCATATTCATCCCTGATTTATGGTGGGGAGAGGAGGATTTGAACCTCCGTAGGCATAAGCCGACAGATTTACAGTCTGTTGCGATTGACCACTCCGCCATCTCCCCACGGATATGGAGCCGGCGGAGGGATTTGAACCCCCGACCAGAGGTTTACAAAACCCCTGCTCTACCACTGAGCTACGCCGGCAGTAAAACAAAGTTAAGTATATCATAAGAAAATTTTTATGCAACAGTCAATATTTTTTTAGTTTTTCAAGGATCTTTGACCTGAGGATCTTGAAATTCTCTTTGACATAATACCGTCTTTGGCTTTCATCCAAAAGAGAACCAAGCTTTACAGCGTAATCATTCTTAGTAAGCGCATCAAGGTTCTTAAGCAGCCTCTCAAGATCGCCTTTCGGCGCTTCCAGTCCGATCCCCTTTTTCACCAAAAATTCCATGTCGAAAGCATCCCTTATTTCTTTCCTGTTAAGGAACGCCTCTATTTTGGCTTTCATCATATCGGCAAGAGACACGCTTCTGAGAACAACCTGCATATTGGAATGACCGCTGTAGGCGATCACCTGTTCGGTAGCAACCTTCTTTATTTTCTTCCTTATCTCTATCTTAAGGCTCCTGGGATAAGACCCTGAGCGTATTTCAAAAAGTATCGTGTTGAATTTATACGCCGCGTCTTTGATCTTGTAAGATCGCGACAAAAGATCTTTCAGGCCGTTGAACAGTTTCTTCTTGTCGATCTTTTTATCGATCCAGAAATCAAGATCCACGGAATACCTGTTAAGCCCATGGCAAAGCCTCAGCATTGTCCCTCCGCCGAAGACAAGCCTGGGGAGGAGCTTGCCGCTGTTCAGTTTGTCCAGGACTTCCAACTCGAACTGTTCCTGCTTGATCAGATCCCGCATTTTTCACCTACTATATCCTTTGTTTTTTGGGGGAATTTTGAGACTATTTTCTTCAAATTCCCCTTCTCCAGTTTGTTAAGATCCAGCGAGCTGAAATCCAAACTGTATTTCCCGTATGAATAAAGGTAGACCGCATCAACAAACGCCTTTTCCTTCGTGGCTATGAATATATTGTCCTTCCTCGCGAAACCGAAATAAAGCGCTTTGTTCAGCTTGCTGTAGGTGAATGTAACGCCTTTCGCGTTAAAATTCACCGAACGTTTCAGGGAAATATTCTCGTAAAAATCTTTCTGGACCTGGGTGGTCACTTCAAAATATGATAAGGCGGTCAAGAGAGAGATATACGAAGGGACCTGCAGGATATTAGAGATCATAAAAAACCCCTCCCTTGAATAATTCTTCCAATTCTGCTCCAGAACGTAAAGGTCTTTCTTAATCCTTATAAATATCCCCTTTTTGGCGTTCCTATTGCACAGAACGCGCGCGGAGGCGCGCTTTACATCCAGAAGCTCCGCCGCGTCTTCAACTGAAAAATACAGCCTCTTTCTTAATTTTTGCAGTTTATCGTAATCCATGCTAAATATACATAATTAACATTTTTGTTAACTATCCATCCTTAGTAAAAGATTACATTATAAGGTGAGATAAGTCAAGTTTTTTATAGTACACGGGAAAGATGAGCTTTTCCCGTTCAGACGATTTTCTTAACGCCATTTATTTGCCTTTTTAAGGTTTTGCAAAACTCGCCTGCTTCGCTGATCATTTCCATATTATTAGCTCATCCGGCTCAAACAGTTGCAAAAATAGGTAATTTACCTTAAAAAACCAAATAAATGCCTAAAAATCGTATTCACTCCAAAAGCTCATCTTTCCCGTGAGCAATATAAAACTATCTTTATTAAAAAAAGAATTTGAAGTAAGTGGTGAGGGTATAAAAAAAAGACAAAAATAATTCTCCCCCGTGATGGGGACAGGTCTGGCTTTGACCTTAGGGACGCTTCCGGGATTATTTTTGGAAACGTCCCTATTTGCGGTGTTTTAAAGCCAGCCCAAAAATACCGATGCCTAAAATCGCCATTGTTGCGGGTTCCGGGATTACCCCCCCAGCCTCAGGAAGCCCACTATTAAACCAGATTTCGTCACTAGGTAACGAGTCCAACGAAGCTACACTCAAGTCAGTCTGTTGAACAGGATCAGGAAAGCTCCACTCACCCCAACCCGGATAGGCAATAAGTGTTCCAACATGAATACCTTCGTCGCCAACCGGACCCACATAATAAGAACTGAAATCCCCGACATCAGCCATAAGAAAGAAATTAGTACCATTATCACCTGTTGCAGTCTGATTGGCATCTTCCTCAACAAAGGTTGTTCCACCAATGCCTGGTAAAGCTAAAGCAAAAGTGGTGCCAGTTGGTACCGTAAATGGGGTTTGGTGAACACTATGGTGCAAATACACACCCGTTACGGGCTGCATATAATCATCGCTCCAAAAGCTCGCAAGTACGAGGCCTACGTTGTTAGAATCACCTGGGTCACCTGTTATGCTAGGAACAGTGAAATCAGCAACACCATGATTAGGTTCGTCAATACCTCCAATATGCCACTGGGCAAAAGCACTTGAGGGCATTGATAAGCCCATCACTAAGGCCACGAGCAATATTGCTAATAGTTTCTTCATTCTTCTCACCTCCTTTCCAAAATAAAAAACCCAACCATCGGAAGGTTGGGTTAACATATTTTTCAGCTACCCATTCCTTCGAATGGTGCGCCCCTTATAAAATATTTTTCCCGATTCGAGCTTACTTTATTATCACTTAAAGTATATCATATTTTGTCTTGATCGGCAAACCTTCAGGAATTATTTCAATTTAAGGCAGGATCAAATAATTTGTAAGTTATTTGTTTGAAATACTTAAAAATTTTCCCGGTTGTCCTACAGGGACTTTCTTCCTTATTAAGAATCGCCCCTGTCATTTACGAAATGATTCCGGAAGTTTTCTGAGTGAATCATGCTTTTCAGCTTTTTTTATAACTTTTGAGGGAAAAAGTGTTAAATATGTTCGACGAGCCCTACAGGGCGAGGAGTTTATTTAACACCCCTCAAAATGTTAGAAAAAAAGCGTCAAGAAAAGCATTTGAACAAAGAAAGCTTTCGGAATCATATTATCAATAAATGGAGATGAAATACTGAAGGGATTAAAAAAGAAAAAGACAAAGAACACATAAGCTTGCATAACTTTGCCCTTTAGGGACGGTTTTATTTCCTCTTATAACCGTCCCTATTATTTACGAAACCTCTTTACAGCCAACCCCAATATCCCAAGACCGAATATTGTCATTGTTGCCGGTTCCGGTACTGGTGCAGGTCCGCCGCCAGAAGCTTCGTACGTGATCGTACCGCCGGCATTAGGCCCGGAATAGTACCCAGTTCCAAAATATGTTCTCTCGCCCTCCGGAGGACCGTTGCTCGTATCGATACGAAAATCGAACGCGCCGTCAAAAACAGCGGAAGATCCTGTAAGGTCAGTCGCTTCGGCAAACGTCGCGGTGTAATCCCACCACCCGCCATTTGTATAGGTGCCGTAATAGTACAGCGTGATATCAGTGGTTATGTATACTAGCGTCGCTGCATCGGAATGAAAAAGAACTTCGACCATTTCCCCATAAAGCGGGGGCGTATAAGAAAACTGGATCACATCAAAAGGCCCCTCATAGTTCGGGTCGATATTATTCGGAAGTTCAAAGGGGGTCATCGGGCCATCGTGGTAAGGACCCCAGGTGCCATCATAGTAAAAAGGATACGATGTCCAATCATATATTTCATTTTCAAACGTCGTTTGTGCCGCATCCGCTGTGCTGGCTCCGCAAACAGCAATTGTCATAATCAAAGAAATCATTAAAATTTTCATCTTCATTCTTCTCACCTCCTTTTAAAACAAAAAACCCAACCATTGGAAGGTTGGGTTTCCATTTCAATTCGCACCCCATTCTCCCGAATGGTGCGCCCCTTTATAAAATATTTCCCCGGTTTGAGCTTACTTTACTATCACCTAAAGTATATCATATTTTGTCTTGATTGGCAAACCTTTGGGGATTATCTTTTTAAGGCAGGATGTTTGACTTGTAAGTTATTTATTTACAGATATTTAAATTTTTATTAAATCCCGGCTCTTTCGAAAGCAAGGTGTAAATTACTGAGAACATCTGTCGCTGTCATCGAAAAAACGCCTTCTTTCTCAGCGGCTATATCGCCTGCCAGGCCATGCAAATACACCGAAATTATCGAGGCGCTGTAATCTTCAACGCCCTGGCCTATAAAAGAAGCTATCATGCCGGTCAGAACATCGCCCATGCCGCCTGTCGCCATGCCGGAATTACCGGTCTCGTTCACATAGATCTGGCCTTCAGGGCTTGCCACAACCGTACGGTGTCCTTTGAGGCATACTACTGCACTTGTAATTTCAGCGACGCTTTTTGCGACTTCTTCCTTGTCTTTTCTTATCGAATCAATATCTTTACCTAAAAGACGTGCCATTTCTCCGGGATGCGGTGTGAGAACGGTTCTTCCCTTTCTGTTCCGTAAGATATCCAGCTGTCCGCCAAGCGCGTTGATCCCGTCAGCATCAATGACAAGAGGTTTTTCTATTTTTTCTATTAGTTCTTTAACAAGACTTTGTGTCTCATCCTTCTGCCCAAGGCCCGGACCCAATGCAACCACATCACACTTGGACGCAAAATCAAGTATCGCTTTTTTTGACTCTATGCCTAAAGAATTTGTCCCTTTATCGGGAAGAGCCAGCGTCATGACTTCGGTAAGTTTTACCTCCATGATCTCGTTTAGTGATTCCGGGATAGCGCAGGTTACCAAGCCGCTGCCTGACTTTAATGCGCCTTGTGAAGTAAGGTAAGCCGCTCCTGTCATCCCCCGGGAACCCGCGACAACAAGGACTTTCCCGTAATCGCCTTTATGTGTATCTTCTTCTCTTTGAGGCAGTTTCTTTATGTGTTCTTTAACCATTTTTCACCACCATTGCGTTTGCGGTCGCTATATTTTTTGTATGTGAAATACTTACAAATACTTCAGCAAGGTTGAACTTATCCATTATTTTTTTGGCCTGGCCGTGGAGGCATGCGTAAGGTTTTCCGTCGGAACCGTTAAGGATCTCTATATCGGACCACCTTAGGCCTATCTCCGCCCCGTCGGGTAACGCTTTTTTAACGGCTTCTTTGGCCGCGAATTTACCCGCCATGTTTATGGGGTTTAGTTTCTTGAACTCGAAATATTCTCTTTCCTTCGGAGTGAAGACTTTATCGATAAAATTATCCCCCCACATCTCAACAGCGCTAGCGAAGCGGTCTATTTCAACAGCATCTATCCCTATCCCGGCAACGTTCATGATATTAAGTCCTTCATCTCTTTTACGGCGAGACCGATCCCTGTAAATATCGATCTTGATATAATTGAATGGCCTATGTTAAGTTCATGCATGCCTTTTATTTGGGCAACCAAAGTAACATTTTTATAATTAAGACCATGCCCCGCGCATACGGTAAGACCTTTATCTATCCCCAGTTCCGTCATCTTAATAAGATCTTCCAGCTCTTTTTTATAATCGCCTCCGGCATTAAAGGCTTCCGCATACCGTCCTGTGTGAAACTCAACCATTGATACGCCGGCTTCCTTGGAAGATGCTACCTGCTTCTCCTCCGGGTCAATAAAAAGACTTACCTTTATCCCCTCTTTAGAAAGCCGCTCGGCAACTTCTTTTACTCTCCCTAAATTCCCCACAACATCAAGCCCGCCTTCGGTGGTAATCTCCTGCCTGTTTTCGGGAACGATCGTTGCCTGGTCGGGCTTTACGCGGCATGCGATATCGACTATTTCAGGATCGACCGACATCTCCAAGTTGAGATGTGTCTTTACTTCTTTTCTTAATTTTTCTACATCCGCATCAAGTATATGGCGCCTGTCTTTTCTTAAGTGACATACGATCCCGTCACAACCGGCTTTTTCGCAACTCCGCATGGCTTCGAGCGGATCCGGTTCGAAAGTCTTGCGCGCTTCTCTCAAAGTTGCTACGTGATCTATATTAACACCAAGTTTCGGCATTTATTTGTTCTCTTCTACTTCTTATCCCCGTTAACGGTCTCAACGGGAAGATAAACATCGATCAGCTTCTCGTCGAATTTCAGGAATTTTATATCTGACTCCACCCCCACCTGAATATGGGAGCTTCGGGTATATTCGTTCAAGTCGATCCGCTCAGTTGTGAGTTCCTCGGCATCTTTGATCACTTCTTCAGGGCCGAAAACATGCATGGTTGCGGGTTCGATCTTCACCTTCTCAAAATTTATTCTGTATCCCTCGGGGCTTCTTCCCGTGAAAACAGGCTTAACAGGCACCTCTTTCACGCTGTATTTATAGCGCTGGAAGATCTCCTCAGCGGTTTCATCCTTTTTAAGATGAGAATCCTTGTTCACGATATCAAAAACATAAAACCAGGTCGCTACCGCAAGTATGAGCGAAAAAACTTTTAACCAGAAATTATTAACGATCATGTTTTTTATTCTCATCATGAAACCTTATCTCGGGTCAGCTTTATTCCCCCGAATAAACGTCTCGCCATAACACTTTTTAACAGCCTGGAAAAAGACCCTTTCTTCCGTTTCGGCCTGAAAGCCTTTTCAAGAACTTTCGGGAGTTCTTTTAGGTCAATATCTTTTGTAAGTTTTCCTGCTACCGCCACTGAGATCTCACCGGTCTCTTCGCTGACGACCACAACGATCGCATCGGTCTCTTCGGTCAATCCTATAGCCGCCCTGTGCCTTGTGCCTGTAGTTTTCGGGATATTAGGGTTCTGTGTTAACGGAAATAGGCATGCCGCCGCCTCTATGTGCTGCTCGGCAATAATTATCCCCCCGTCATGTAAAGGAGTGTTAGGCATGAATATCGTGTTTATCAGCTCGCTCGTTACCCCGGCATCTATATTAACGCCGCTTTCCACGTAACGCCTCAGGCCGGTTTCCCGCTGGATGGCGATAAGCGCGCCGGTCTTTTTCTTGGACAATACCCCGGCAGCTTTTGTTATCTCGTCTATTGTAGCCCTCTCCGCGGTAAAGACGCCCATCCTGCCAATCCTGGCAAGACCCCTTCTGATCTCAGGATGAAAAATAATAATAAATGCTATAACGGATATGGCGAGAAGTCTTGTAAGAAGCCAGTTTATGACTACCAGGTTCAACCCGCCGGTAAGCATAACGATCACGGTTATTATGATGAGGCCTTTGAGGACCTGTTCCGCGGCGGTATCTTTTAAGAGCAGGAATATCGCGTAATATACCCCCCAGAGAATAATGATCTCGAGTATGGTTTCCCAATATCCCAGAAAAAATTCCATTCTTATCCTGCTCTCTTTACTGAATCTGCAATTGTAGAGACTTCCCGCATCTGGGGCACGTCATGAACTCTTACAATATCCGCTCCGTTCAATATCGCAGCCGCAATAGATGCGGCTGTTCCGAAAATGCGCTCATCAGCTTCTTTACCCGTGAGTTTCCCGATAAAAGATTTCCTGCTTGTTCCCACCATAATAGGCTTATCTAACTCTTTGAACCTTTCTAAGTTCTTCAAGATCAAAAGATTGTGTTCCAAAGTTTTTCCAAAACCTATTCCGGGATCGATAATGATCTTCCCGGGATCAATACCGGAATCTTCGGCCAGTTTTATCGACTCGGCCAGATATGCCGAGATCTCACCTATCACATCATCATAATGCGGCGCATCCTGCATGTTTTCCGGATCGCCCTTCATGTGCATCAGGATACAGCCGGCATCAAAATCGGCGATCACTTTCGCCATATCGCCGTCCGCTCTTAAAGCCGTGATGTCGTTAATGAAACTTGCGCCTTTTGAAAGAGCTTCTTTTGCGACTTCGCTTTTTCGGGTATCAACCGAAATGGGCACTTCTATCTTACCTATTAATGCCTCTACTACCGGTATGACCCTTTCTATCTCTTCAGCGGCGCTTATACTCACTGCGCCTGGCCTGGAAGATTCTCCGCCTATATCAATGATATCCGCGCCGCCTCGGGCCATCTCCATTGCTCTTTGGACGGCTTTTTCTTTATCTAAGTATTTTCCTCCGTCGCTGAAAGAGTCGGGCGTGATATTGAGTACGCCCATGATGCATGTTCGTTCTCCAAGAGAGATATCGTAAGCTTTAACTTTCAAGTTTTTCTTTATCCTCTTGCTGCAGATGCCTTTCTTCTAATTTTTCCTGCGGGCTTTTTTTATCAAAACCTAAAAGCTTACAAACCTCTGATTCATCAAGCGTTTCCTTCTCTATCAACTTATTCGCAAGAAGATCCAGTTTATCCCTGTTTGCCGTGAGTTTTTCTTTTGCCTTTTCATAGCAGGAATCCACTATTTTTTTAACTTCTTCATCGATCACTTTCGCGGTATCTTCGCTGTAATTCCTCTCTTCAGTAATATCGCGTCCGAGAAAAACCTGGTCGTGACGTTTGCCGAAAGTAAGATGCCCCAGTTTATCGCTCATACCGTACATGGTCACCATGTCCCTTGCAAGCGCGGTCGCTCGCTTTATATCATCCTGCGCTCCGTCAGAGATCTCATTAAACACCAGCTCTTCGCTTACCCTGCCTCCCAAAAGGCTTGTTATTATTCCCAGATACTGGCTTCTCTTACGCAGGTACCTGTCTTTTTGAGGCAGGTGCATGGTATATCCAAGCGCCATGCCTCTTGATACGATAGTCACCTTATGAAGAGGGTCCACTTCTTCTATCAGATACGACATGAGCGCGTGGCCTGATTCATGATACGCTATCGTTTTCTTTTCTTCTTCGCTTATTTTCCGGGATCTTCTTTCAGGCCCCGCCATGACACGTTCCATGGATTCCTGAAGCTCGGACATCCCTACGGCCTTTTTATCCCTTCTTGCGCCGAGAAGCGCGGCTTCGTTTATAAGGTTGGCAAGATCAGCCCCCGAAAAACCCGCTGTCTGTTTTGCCACCGTGCCGAAATCAACTTCTTTATCAAGTTTTACGTTTCTGGCATGAACTTTAAGAATAGCTTCTCTTCCGGCTATATCGGGCCTGTCTACAACTATCTGCCTGTCAAAACGGCCCGGTCTTAAAAGCGCCGGGTCAAGCACATCGGGCCTGTTGGTAGCCGCTATTAAAATAACGCCTGTTCCTGTATCAAAACCGTCCATCTCCGCTAAAAGAGCATTAAGCGTCTGTTCCCTTTCATCATGGCCGCCGCCTATGCCGGCAAAACGCTGTCTGCCGACAGCATCGATCTCATCCATGAAAATAATGCATCCCTTCTTGCTCAGCACAGAAGACTTTTTCGCCTGTTCAAAAAGGTCTCTTACGCGGGACGCCCCGACACCGACGAACATCTCAACAAAGTCCGATCCTGAAATACTGAAGAACGGCACGTCCGCTTCACCCGCAACCGCTTTTGCAAGCAGGGTCTTGCCCGTTCCCGGAGGGCCCATAAGAAGAATCCCCTTAGGCATTTTACCGCCGAGTTTTTGGAACTTACGCGGATCCTTTAAAAACTCTATGACCTCTTTCAGCTCTTCCTTGGCCTCTTCTATCCCCGCGACATCGTTGAAAGTGATCTTCATTTTATCTTTTGAAGCAAGTCTCGCTCTTGATTTGCCGAACGCCATCATCCTTCCGCCTCCGGCAGATGCCCCCCTGTAGATAAAAAACCAGAGGAAGAAGATAAAAAGAAGCATCGGTCCCAGCGAATAAAAAAGATTGGAAAGGAACGTCTGAGGCGGTTTAACGTCAAAATCGGGTATATTGGTACGCATGAGCGCGATAAGCTTCTGGTCGTCTTCGGGCATATGAATGGTAAAAGTCTTGCCGTCAGCCAGTTTCCCGCTCACCCTGTCATTGACCTTTACCGCCTGGATGATATGCCCGGTCTGATTATTGTCCTCCACCATCTGGTAGAACTCTTTATATGTCATTTGCGTGGAAGTGCCTTCCAGGGATGTGAACACCCACTGGAAAATATAAAACAGCGCCATTATGACAAGCAGCCATATAAAGAGATTTTTGCCTTCTTTAACAGGCGGTTTTTTCGGCATACCGGGCCGTTTTTTCTGATTGTTTTTTAGATTCTTGCCGTCCATATTATGTATAATTTATATTATTAGCACCAATAAGTCAAGTTTGACGTTTTTTAAAAACTATTTTATCTTTATATCTAGTCACACGTATATCCCCCGGGAAATCAAGGGATTTGCCGCTTGTGCCCTTTCTAAGGAGGTAATCCGCCTCCATCCAGTGCCTATGCGTGAGCTTTTTGATATTCCCGCCGGAGCGGTCTATCGCTTCCTTGAAAACTTCTTTTCTTAACGCGCGCGGCTGTATCACCAAGTCTGCCAACTTTATTGATACTTCGCCCTTTCCTTTTTTTGCCGTTAAAGAGCCCTTTGCTTCCCTCTTAAGTTCGTTCAAGAAGGCGGCATCTTCTCTTGCCGTATCCGCAAAATTCACAAGAACCCTTTTCAGCCTCGGGTTATACCCTTCAAGAAAAGGGATCATTTTAAGCCTTACAGCGTTCCTTAAAATATTCGTATCGCGATTGGTCTTATCTTTAACGAAGGTCAATTTTTCTTTTTTCAGATATTTTAAGATATCGTCTTTGCTTGTCCTGATCAGCGGCCTTATGATCTTCACCTTACCGTCATTTCTTGCAGGGGGTATTCCCGCAATAGAGAAAAAAGATGTCCCGCTAATAATTCTCATAAGAACAGTCTCCGCCTGATCATCAAGCGTGTGCCCTGTTGCGATAATATTGCAGCTGTTTTTCTTGGCTGCATCTTTTAAAAAGGTGTATCTTTTTTCTCTTGCGCGCTCCTCAAGCGAGAGCTTGCTTCTTTTTGTGCCTTTCAGGGCGATCCTTTTATGGATAAACTTCAGATTTGTTTTTTTCGCTAAATCCCTTACAAAATCGGAGTCCCCGCGCGATTCGATCCCTCTTATCCCATGATCCATGTTCGCAACAACAAGTTCTATGCCAAGTTTTTTCTTAAGATTTAAAAGCGCGTCCAAGAGGCATACAGAGTCCGGACCGCCCGATACAGCAACAAGCACCTTGTCGCCTTTTTTTAACATATCGTAATGTTTGATAGTATCGTGTACGCGTTTCAAGAATGTCGATCTTGTTATACTTTTCATTTTCTTTTCTTAAGGGATTCTTCCTTGCTGTAAATACATCCGCAGTAATCCTGCCTGTATAATCCCCACTCCTTGGAAAGTTCCACAGCTCTTTGGAAACCGCCTTTTTTCTTAAAATCATCTACGATGAACTTCTCACCGCCTATCTCCATTCCTATCTTGTTTATGTAAGTGGCGTCTTTCAAGGGACTTACGCTTAAAGTGGTCGTGAACCTGTCGAAATTCTTCTTCCTCATTACTTCATACGTTTTAGAGAGGCGCATGCGGAAACAAGCGATGCAGCGCTTGCCGCCTTCAGGTTCATACTCCAAGCCTTTAACTTGCGGGAACCAGTTTTCTCTGTCGTAAATGCCTTCTATAAGTTCAAATTTCAGATGTTCCGCAACTTTTTTTGCCGAATCGAGCCGCCGCTTGTATTCATCTTCGGGATGTATGTTGGGATTATAAAAAAAACCTGTTAGCTCGTACCCCTCGATCAAGAGTTTTTCAGCGACTGCCGTTGCGCACACGCCGCAGCATATGTGCAATAGGACCTTCATATCTCTATCCTCTTAAAGTCTTTTGCGACTCCAACATTGGGATAATTACTGACTAGCCTTTCAAGCTCTTCGGGATCCTGGTATTTGCGGCTTATATGCGTAAGAACAGTTTTTTTGACATTTTCCTTCTCCACCATATCCAGCACCTCCGGCAACGTCGCATGTTGATGAGGCTTGTCCTTAAGATCCTCAAAATACGTGCAATCCTGCACCAATAGATCCGCATCCCTGACTAACTTTTTGAGATTTTCAGAAACTTCGGTATCTCCGGAGAAAACAAATCTTTTGCCTTTCCTGGTCGATGAAATATCCTCTAAAGCGATTTTTCTGCCCTCAAAAGATGCCATGCCTCTGGTCTTTATCTCGTTATATATCTCACCTTTTTCGGGAAGCCCCAACGCTGTAGCTTTTTTAAGATCGATCTGCGTCTTATTTTTTTCAACCAGCGCATAAGCGACCGTGGGAACGCTATGCTTCATGGGTAAAGAGATTATACTGAACCTTTCCTCGTCCAATACCTTGAATTCCTTCTCTCCTCTTAGAGGGACATCGTGCGGGATGATCTTAAAATTCCCCATTGAATAAGTAACGCTTAAAGCTTTTTTTATCCTTTTTGCTTCCGGGGCAAAAATATCCAAAGGTCGTTCTCTTGACTCAAATCCCATTGTGTCTACCATCCCCGGTAAGCCCAGGCAATGATCGCCATGCCAGTGCGTTATGAATACGCCTTCCAACTTCATGATATTGAGACCGGCTATCATCATCTGTCTTTGAGCGCCTTCACCGCAGTCAAAAAGATAATTGAACTGCTCACCATCATCATAATTAAGATGAATAGCCGTGTGAGCTCTTTCTCTTGTCGGAACGCCCGCTGTCGTTCCAAGTATAGTTATAGTTATTCTCGACATATCATTTGAAGGGGGACGCCCCATTTGGGGACACCCCATATAGCTAACCAAGTATAATTTTTTATGCTTATTCTCCCTTGTGGGGTGTCCCCAAATGGGGCGTCCCCCAATACCGAGCGGTTTTTCTTAAAGCCTCTTCGGTCGAGATCTTTGGGTCATAGCCAAGCTCGCTAACTGCCCGGCTTATATCATATATCCTGTCTTTAAATATCCTGTTGAATTTTTTCCTTATAAACGGGACTATAAGAGCGGTCTTAACTAAAAAAACCGGTATCACGAAAGGTTTTCCCGCGCCAAGCTCATCGGAGAGGATCTCAATAAATTTTCTTATCGATATTATCTCCCTGTCGGCGATGATAAACGTACCCGAAAGCGCTTGAGGCTTTCCCATGGCAAGCCGCATCGCATCTACAACATTATCAATATATGCCAGATGCAGCTTGTCCTTCACTCCCGGCATGGAGATCACCGGAACCAGTCTTTTTGATACCCTCCGGAGTATTTTATCAAGTGCATGCGGTTCTTCTTCCCCGTAAACCATGCACGGCCTGAGTACGACCGCGCGCAGCCCTTTGTCCCTGTATCTTAAAACTTTTTTTTCAGCTTCTATTTTTGACCGGCCGTAAGCGCTTGTGGCTTTATACGGCATATCATCCCTTAGGGGAGTTTCGGTATTTCCGCTTACCACCGAAACCGAACTTAGATATACAAGGCGATCCGTGCAATATTTCAAGCACGCAGAGCAAATATTTTCGGTTCCGACCACATTAGCTTTATAAAGCTCATCTTCATCACCTGAAGTGACGCTGGCGGAACAATGCACCGTAACATCGGGCCGAACCTCGGAAAAGACTTTCTCCACTTCCTCCCGGTCTGCTATATCCGCAGTAATGAGAGAAATTCCCGCCTTTTTTAAAAAATCAACCTTGCTTGTTTTTCTCACAAGCGAGAAGATCTCATTTCCCTCCGGCAGGATACTTTCGACAAATCTTTGACCGATAAAACCTGTCGCGCCTGTAACTAATATTTTCACTTCTTATCAGCCGAGAGTGTATCCCGATCTCTTGAGCGCTTTATTCATCCTGTCAAGCGCCAGGGACACCGAAGAACCCTCCGTTACGTTATTCATGCAAACTGCCGCATAGCCTTTTCGGTTCTTGATCTTGAATGTCTTGACTTGCGCTTTGGAAACTTTTTTCAGATTTTTCTTTTTTGCAGCCATGTTCCGCCTCCCTTTATATTATAAGGATATGATAATAGATATTATAATAATACCATATCAGATGATTTGCAAGTTAAACATTGTCAAATTTTATAATTGTGTTAGGATATTATAGTTAATTTCTGGACTCTCAAAATATCTTCGGAGGTATTTAATGATAACTGTAAATGAGATAGCAAAATTGCTGGACGGGAAAGTCGTCGGAGACGGTAACGCGCAAATACACGGCATGTCCGCCCCTTCTTTCGCGAAAGAAGGCGAAATAACATTTATTGCGGACGAAAAAAACTTTGAAGAAGCCGGTAAAAGCGCGGCTTCATGCGTGCTCACTGCCGGTGAAGCGCCGGATCTTGCTAAAACAGCCATCCTGGTTAAGGACATGAAATTAGCCGTAACGATGCTTTATAACATCATAGAGAATAATAAGCCCCCTGCAAAAGGCACAATACACAAAACAGCGGTTCTAGCCGGGAATGTAAAGCTCGGTAAAAACGTTTCAATAGGGCCTTATGCTATCGTCGGAAAAAATACGACTGTAGGCGACAACTCCTCTATCGGGGCAAATTGCGTAATAGGAAAAAACGTGAAGATCGGCGCCTCAACGCAAATTTATCCGAACGTTACCATCTACGATCTTACCGTGATCGGAAATAAAGTCGGCATCCACTCCGGTTCTGTCATAGGCGCTGACGGTTTTGGGTATGTCAGCCGTGAAGGCAAAGTCTATAAAGTGCCTCAGCTGGGCAATGTAGTCATAGAAGATGAAGTAGAGATCGGCGCGAATACCTGTATAGACAGAGGTACATTCACAACCACGGTCATAGGAAAAGGATCGAAACTGGATAATCTTGTCCAGATCGCCCATAACGATAAGATCGGCAGGAACGTCATGGTCGCCGCCCAAACCGGCATCGCGGGAAGTTCAAGCGTAGGCGACGGAACCCTGGTAGGAGGACAAGTCGGCGTGGCGGATCACGTAAAAATAGGCAGTAATGTTAAAATAGGCGCGCAGTCCGGAGTCATAGGCCTTATCAGGGACAATGAGACCATCTTCGGCTATCCGGCCAAAGACGCAAAAAAATCTAAAAGTGAACTGGCTTTTCTATCCTGGCTTGAGAAACACTCCAAAAAGCTGAGAAAATTATTAAGAGAAGTTTCTGATGAATAAAAAATAGCCCGCCTTTCACGGCGGGCTATTTTTTATTCTGGCAATATATCCTTGAATTATCTCCCGGAAACGTTAAGTTTTTTCAGGTACTTGTAATAATCCCCGTCAGTTGTAAGTATAAGTGTCGTACTTTCGTCAACGGTATTCCTGTAAGTTTCAAGCGTTTTCATGAAAGAATAAAATTCGGGATCCTGATTGTAAGCTCCGGCATATATTGATGTCGCTTCAGCGTCAGCCTGCCCTCTTATCCCCTGGGCCTGCCTGTAAGCATCCGACGTTATGAGTTTCAGTTCTTTCTCCATCTGTCCTTTTATCTCGGCGCTTTTCCCGCGGCCTTCGGAGCGATACTGTTCAGCGGCGCGTTTTCTTTCAGAGATCATGCGGTCATAGACCTTCTTTCTTACATCTTCAATATAACTTATACGTTTTATGCGCACATCAATGATTTCAATACCATACTGAGGCGCGATCACTTCGGCCCTGTCGAGTATCCCCTTTTCAAGCTTTTCACGGCCGGAATAGATCTTCTCCAAAGCCTCTTCAGCAAGGGCTATCGCTCCCTCTTTAATTTCAGTTTCAAGAATGCGGTTGGTGTCCCTTATTGTCTCGACAAGCATGTGGCCGGTTATGACGTCTCTCGTAGCTGAATTGACAATATCATCCAAGCGGGCATGAGCTCCCCTTTCGTTGCCGACCGACTGCAGGAATTTCAAGGCATCAACGATCCTCCATCGTGCGGTCGTATCCACCCAGATATATTTCTTATCTCTTGTCGGTATCTGGTTCGGGTCGCCGTCCCAATCCAAAAGTCTTTCATCAAAGTAATGTGCCTGTTGTACGAACGGAAGCTTGAGATGCAGACCCGCCGCCGTTACAGGCGCACCGACAGGTTTGCCGAATTGCGTAATAACAACTTGCTGTATCTCGCTTACTATGTATATCGTGCCTGTTATAAAAGCTATAGTGATTATTACCGCTAAAGCAACTATTAATCTGATTGCGCTCTTCATTATCTTGCCTCCCCTTTTTTATCAAGTGACAGAAACGGAAGTATGGATTTCTGTTCGGGATCTATTATATATTTATTCTTTGAAACCGGTATGACCTCTGTCATTGTTTCAAGATATAACCTCTTTTTCGTAACATCAGGCGCGTCCTTATAGGCCAGCCATGTAGCGGTGAACCTGTCGGCTTCGCCTTTTGCGCGGTTCACCCTGTCGAGCATATAACCTTCCGCCTGACGGATCGTTCTTTGAGCTTCACCTTTTGCGCGCGGAATGGCTTTATTGTATTCTTCCCACGCCTGGTTTATAAGCTGTTCCCTCTCCTGTTTGGCTTCGTTCACTTCGTTGAAAGCCGGTTTTACTTCATCAGGAGGGTTAACGTCCAAAAGTTTCACCGTGACGATATATATCCCCGTTTGGTATCTATCCATTAACTCCTGAAGCGCAACCTGGGCTTTAGCGGCTATCTCTTCCCTTTTCGTGGTAAGAACCTCGTCCACCGTGTAATCGCCGCACAAACGGCGCATTACGACTTCCGACATGTCTCTTGCATTGTCGCGGGGATTTCTTGTCTTAAAGAGAAGTTTTACCGGGTCGTTCACCCTGTACTGCATGATCCACCTCACATCAAGAATGTTGAGGTCTCCAGTAAGCATGAGCGATTCATCGAGATACTGTTTTTTTGCGTAAACGCTTTTTACCCCGGCGACCGCGGTCCTGAAACCGAACTCTTCCTTGAATATCTTTTTTACCTTGACCGGCGTCACCTTGTCTATCCCGAAAGGCAGTTTGACATGCAGGCCCGATTCCGTGAGCCCTGTGTATTTCCCGAACCTCTGGACAACGCCCACTTCATCCGGACCTATCGAATAGATAAGGGTCGGTAAGCCTAAAAGAAGAATAAGGGCAAGTATTGCTACGGGTAAGTATTTAGAATAATCCTTGCCGAATTTTTGCATTTTTTTCACTTCTTCCTTGAAAAGATCATCGGGTGACCTGAAATCATCCATAATATATCCTCCCTTTATTTAAATCGCTTCATCAAGCGCTTTTTTCACCGCATCACGGTGTTCCTTCGTACTTGATGACAAAAATAACAATGTCCGCTCCAGTTCTACATGGTCTCCCTTAAATACCTCGAAAAATTTATTTTCAAGCATGTTATTCTCGATGTTGAAGGCGATAGCTAAAGCCTGGCCGGGCGAAATGCCTTCCGCTTCGGCAAGAGCGAGCTGACCTTTCATATAATCGGTGCTTTTGTTTATCTGATCTTCGCCAAATCTGTTCTTCGCAAAAGAGATGGTACCGTCCTTGACCCTGGGATGCAATTTACGGATCCATCCGGCATGCGCGATCTCATCCCATGAAAGTTCATTCCATAAAGACTTGTGATCGGGGTCCAATTTGGAAAAGGTCTTGTACAGTCCGCTTATGGCTTCTTCGTGCTGCGCAAGAAGTTCTATCGCCTGTGTGTTCAATTCTTTTAAGTCCATGCGCGAGTCCTCATAGTTTGGTAGCGGGGGACGGACTCGAACCGTCGACAACACGGGTATGAGCCGTGCGCTCTAACCAGCTGAGCTACCCCGCCGCAAATCAAAGTGAATGTTAATTATAATTTATCAACGATGGTTTGTCAATGAAGGATGTTTTTAACAGAGCAATATGTTTCCGTACAGGGAGGATCCACACTGGGCGGAGGGGCCCTGGTAGGAAATATATTACTCTGTATAATACAAATATCATCGTTTACCCTGTGCTTGATAAATTGTTTTTAAGAGAGCTTTTGCCTCTTCTGCCTGCGCGCTGTTAGGCCCGAACTTGCTCACATAGATCGACAGGAGAAAATCCGCCATCTCGGCTGCCCGCGTATATTTGTCCTGTTCATAATAGGCAATGGCTAAAAATTTGTAAACATTCGAGAGTTGGTAACTGCCTTTACCCAGGATCTTCTCGCCGATGTTTAAGCACCAGGTAAAAGCTTCCTCGGCTTTTTGAGGATTCCCCGCTTCCATGTACACAATGCCGAGTGAGAGGAACCTTTCGGCTACATGGATATGGTTCATCCCGCCGTAATATTCTATGGTAAGGCTCAAAGATTCCTTTAACAGATCTTCAGCCCGGGAATAGTCGCCTCCCCTTATAAGCTGAGGGATACGCCTGTCGATATCCTGTATCCTGTTCACTTTTTCCTGAAGGATCCTCCTGCCCGATCTGGTCTTCCTTTTTGATTTTGAAGGCATCTGCTTATATGCCTCGTTTATCAGGTCCTTCCATTCATCGGCAAATGCGATCGAAGAAACCGCAATAAGTGCTGTAAGCAACACTCCCAGGATCTTTCTCATATAGCCCTCCCTCTGATAGCTCGGATCATATGCACTGATATTTCAGAAAATGACTATATGATTATAACGTAGATTGCGGAAAACAGGAAATGATAAAAATAAAAATGTATGATCTTACTTGCGGGGGTTAAAAGTGGAGTTGACTTCTATAATATTCATAACACTTCCGATCAAGTTCTTCGGTGTCCTTCCATTCGGGGTGGCTTTTCTTTATCGCGTCTATGATATGCTTTTCTGTATGACGTATTATAAGCATTAGGTCTCTGCGAAATAATTTTCCACAAACGGGACATAAAAATTTCACGAATGCTCCTTTCATTGTCCGAAAAACTAAACCAACTTAAATATTGTATCAGAAAAACTGATTGATGTCAATTTTTGTTCTCTTAACAATAGTTGTGTACATATTTTTTATTATAATTTGAATGGAATTTTAGAAGGATTATTTGACGCTTATCTCATCCTGTTTCCGCGCCCGCTTAACCAGACCCCTATCATTATCAGCAGGAATGAAATAGGGAAAATTGATAAGAACCAGACTATGTACGCGTGTATTTTGCCCATGCTCCGCGTATCATTGAGCCAGGCTACTTCACCGAATATTATATTGATGGTCTCCTGTATGGAAAAAGCGATCCATACCCCGTCCCTCAGCCAGATAACCACCTGGTAAGCTAAAAGCAATACTCCAGGAAGGATCAAAAGCGTTCCTATCGCTTTTAGTATACTCCCTATTACTCTTCTTCTCTCAGCCATGATAAAACTCCTCTTTTAAAACCAGACTATTTAGAACCGATCTCCATCACTTCCTCTATCCATCCTCCGCCTACCACGATCTCTTCGCGGTAAAAAACCGCCGCCTGGCCGGGCGTGGGAGCGAATTGAGGGTCTTTGAACTCGACTATCGCTTCATCCTTACCTTTTGAAGTGACTATCGCGGGAGATTTGGCTGTAGCATACCTTATCTTCACGTCAAGTTCTTCTTCTTTGCTGAATTTATCCAATGTTAAGCGGTTTATACCGCCTATCCTTATTTTTTTATGCATTGCCTGTTCTTTACTTCCGACGACGATAATGTTGCGTTCGGGATCTATCTTTAACACATAAACAGGTTCAGGGAATGACAGGCCTAAACCTTTTCTTTGCCCGACAGTATAGTTGGCTATCCCCATGTGTTTACCGACTACACTGCCTTCTGTATCCAGAATATCCCCCTGGATAAAAGCTTTGATACCTCTCTCATGCAAATATTCCCTGTAATCCCCGCCGGCAGAGGTAAAACAGATATCCTGGCTCGAAGGCCTCTGGGCCGTCATTAAGCCCTGTTCCAGGGCTATTTTTCTTACCTTTTCCTTCGTGTATCCCCCTAACGGAAACTCGATCGAAGATAGCACATCCCGGGGAATATCGTAAAGAAAATAGGACTGGTCTTTCTTCTTGTCAACGCCTTCCGCGAGATAATAATTACCGTCCGCCCGGATGATCCGTGCATAATGCCCGGTCGCTAATTTTTCGGCTCCAAGCATTCTGGCTTTATTAAGGAGATAACCGAACTTGATCTTGCTGTTACAGTAAATGCAGGGGTTTGGCGTCCTTCCGCGCGAATATTCTTGCGCGAAATAAGTCTTGATCTCTTTAGCGAATTCTTCCGAAAGATCGGTAACATAATACCGTATCCCCAGGTCCTCAGCGACGCTTCTGGCAAACTGTACCGCCTCAAGAGAACAGCATAATTTCTCGCCGGTCTGGCCGCATTCTTCTTTAGGCCATGTCTTTATTGTGACTCCTATAACATCGTGCCCCTGCCTCTTAAGCTCATAAGCGGCTACACTGGAATCTACCCCTCCTGACATGGCAACAAGAACTCTCATTTTTTATTTCCCCTTAAAATGTCCCGACATGGGCCCGAAAGAGTCCGTGACAATCTCCCCTTCCTGGGTCTTATAGGCAGTTATCACCGTTACATTACCGAGTTTTTCAGCTATTTCCCTCACTTCTTCAGTTTGCGTTACCATGAAAGCCGTGGCGAGCGCATCCGCTTCAGCGCAGGTAGAGGCTATAACAGTTACACTTGAAGACTTTTCTTTTATGGCCTCTTTCCTTGCGGGATCCACTATGTGGGAGACCGCTTCGCCCGTCGAAATATCCAGAACGGTATTTTCATAATCGCCGCTGGTCGCAATGGCCGCATTTTTGATCGGCATTTCGGCAAGAACAAATTGCGCCCCGGGCTGCCTGATGCCCACATTCCATGCCTCGCCGCTCGCTTTTTCGGAGCAATATATATCTCCCCCGGCATTTATGAGGAATTTTTCTATTCCCTCTTTTTCAAGAAAACCCGCCAACTCATCAACAATATATCCCTTGGCTATGCCCGAGAGATCTATCCACGCACCCTTCTTCAGGGATACTGTTTTCCCGTCATCCGATAAGACCACATTCTCCCAGCCAACACCACTACTACCTGAGGGTATTCTTCCCAGTATTTCTTTAGGCATGTCCTTATAAAAACCTTCTCTTTTTAGAATAGGGGCTACGGTTATATCAAACTTCCCTCCGGTCATGTCACTGATGCGGTTAGCTTCACGCAATAAACTGAAAAGTTCATTCGATACTTTTCTTTTTTTAGAGATATTTAACGCATTGACTTCGCTCTTGGGATTAAATACGCTGATCCTTTTATCAAGATCTTCAGCCAGAAGGAATGCTTTATTTGTTATGAGTTTCGTCTTTAATTTAGACTGTCCTCGAGAAAGAACGACCTTTACCTGCACGAATGTGTTCATGACAGGTTTTGTCTGAGTATAGACGCTGCTCATTTTCTCCCGAGCGCATCCCGTTAAAATTAAAAGTGATATTATCAGGGGAAGGATCTTTCTCATAAACGTCAGCCCAGGATTCTCATCACGGCATCCATATCGACATATCTTTCGATCAGGTCCATCGCAATGTCTACTTTAGCTTTATCGCGTGATTTTATTTTTACGGTCAGGTCGTGAACCTGTGAGGTTACCCTGTACGTGTCGTGATATGTGACCAGTGTCGGTATGTTGCTGTTTTTAAGAGCCCTGTATACCCTCGGCGAAGGCGCCTGGCCGCCTGAAAGGATCACTCCCGCGATACGTTTCTTATACCCGCCTTTTCCTTTATGAATATTCACGGCAAGATTTATAAGGTCTAAACGGTCCCCGGGCGTGATAACAACGCAATCATCCTCAAAATACGGCAGGGCATCTTTAACTTCCATGGCGCCGACGAGCACCTTCTTTATATGCATACCCAAATAATCTTCACCGCACAAAATATGCATGCCCAATTCATCCTTTATATCCCACATGGTCGGCATATCCAAAAGCTCGACATAAGGCACGACGCCCAGAACCGGCACACCTTTCCGGGCCAGTCCTTTTCGTATATATTTGTTTATCTTGTCGTATTTTTTCATGCGGACCTTGTTTACAATAACTCCCGCCAATTCCACCCCGCTGTTATCAAAAAGAGATTTGTTGAGCATTATTTCATCTATAGGATTACCTATCCCGCCGGATGAAACAAGAATGACTTTTGAGGATAAAAGCTTGGCAACGGTCGCGTTGGAAAGGTCAAAAACCGATCCCACGCCCGCGTGCCCCGTACCTTCGATAATGACAATATCTTTAGATTCTATTATGCGGCTGAAAGCATCCCTGATCTGGCTTGAAGCGTCGTGTATGGGACTCCCGTCCAGAAACTTTTCCGTATAACCCCTTTCGACCGCTACCGGCGACATGTCTTCCAATGGCTGGTTAAACCCGAAGATGCGGTCCATGAGAACCGCGTCTTCATCCACTTTATGGCCGTCTTCGATCAGGTACCTCTGCCCCACGGGTTTAATGAAACCGATCTCATTGAACCGTTTTTTCATCGAAGCAATGAGCCCTAAAGACACAGTGGTCTTACCGACATTCTGACGGGTCGCGGCAATAAAAATGCGTCTGGCGGGTTTTGGGCCAAATACCTTTTTCCAAATATCAAGGTATGATCTCATAGGAATGTTCTTTATCGGGAAAAGTCCCCGATTCGGTTTCATCTTTAAAAGTTTTTACGGCTCTCAGTATTTCCTCTTTAATATCCGCATATTGTTTGACGAATTTAGGCGTGAATCTGTCAAAATATCCGACAACATCATGGGTAACAAGCACTTGTCCGTCACAACCCGCGCCTGCGCCTATACCGATGGTCGGGATCTTCAGCTTGCCCGTGATCTCCTCGGCAAGGCTTTTCGGTATGCATTCAAGGACGACGGCAAAACAGCCTGACTCTTCAAGCGCTTTCGCGTCTTTTAAGAGTTTCCCTGCGGATTTCGCGTCCTTCCCCTGCACTTTATATCCTCCGAGCTTGCTTACGCTCTGGGGAGTAAGCCCGATATGCCCCAAAACCGGTATGCCGGCAGCGATTATCGCCTCTACACGTCCGCACGCTTCGGCTCCGCCTTCGATCTTGACCGCATCACATCCGGCTTCTTTTATGAACCTGCCGGCATTGCGTATGGCCTCTTCATCGCTTACCTGATACGACATGAAAGGCATGTCGCCTATGACAAACGCGTGTTTACATCCCCGGCAAACAGCTTTTGAGTGGTGTATCATCTCATCCATTGTTACCTGCGTCGTTGAATCATAACCGAGCACGACCATGGCCAATGAATCGCCGACCAGTATTGCATCAATACCGGCTTTATCCACAAGCTGAGCCATGGGATAATCGTACGCGGTCAGCATTGTTATTTTCTGTCCGCTCGTTTTCTTCTTTCCGAAATCAAGAACGGTAAACTTATTTTTTTCCATAAAATTAGAATATTCCTTCTAAGTATTCCACGAAATCCACGGTTATGGGACAGAAATAAAGATGGTGGTTATCTGCGCTTGCCCACTTAAGAGCTCCTCTGGCGAACTCTTTATTCCAATCCATCGTGCACTTAAAATCCTTCGGGAATATCACGTTGTTTTTCGTCTCCCAATAATGTTTGGACGATTCCCTGATAACAGGAGCCAATCCCCAGAAAACCTCTTCATTTTTAAGTTCTTTGGCATATTTTTCCATTAAGTCAAAAGAGAAGAAAGGCTGAGTGAAAAACCCGTCCGCACCGGCGTCTTTCTTCTGGTTAACATATTCCATTTCTTCCTCAAAAGTGGTCCTCCACTGATCCAGCGCGGCATAAACCTTCAGACCGGGCATTTCCTTTTTTAATTTCTGTATTAATTCGATAGACGTGCACGGGTTTTCACTTTTTGAAACTATCTCGGGATTATCTCCGAGGACAACCAGGATCTCCTTGATCTTGTTCTTTTGGAAAAATCCTATATACGGAAAAGGCTCTTCCTTGTTGATCGAAACGGCGCGAATATGCGGGATAACATTATCGTAATAATTGACCGCTACTTCACAGGCCTCGGGTATACGCACATCAAATTTAAGGATATCGGGGATATTCAGCGTATCAATGCAGGGAAAGAGTCTTGTCGTGACTTTCAACTCTTCATCAAACGATTCCACACTTCTCGGAACTAATTCAAGCGATACTCTTCCCATTCTATCCGCACCTTATGGTTTACTGACCTGGGTTTTGTAGGCCCTCATTATGTTCCGCATGAGTATGGATACGGTGATAGGCCCTACCCCGCCAGGTACAGGCGTTATGGCTCCCGCTTTTTTCGAAACCTCATTAAAATCCACGTCGCCCACGATCTTTCCGCCCGCCTTGTTTATGCCGACATCGACCACGACGGCGCCATGCTTGACCCAATCGGCCTTGACCATTTCTGCCTTGCCCACAGCAACTACAAGTATATCGGCTCTTCTGGTATGCGCCTTGATGTCGCCTTTCTCGCTGGTTCCTATATGGCATACCGTAGTTGTAGCTGTTTCATTAAGCATCATGAGCGAAAGCGGTTTGCCGACGATATCCGAGTGCCCTACTATCACGACTTCTTTTCCGTAAAGGCCGGTCCCCAGAACATCCACAATCTTCATCACGGCCCCGGGAGTACACGGGACAATATCCGCATCCCGACGGAATATCTTGCCTAAATTATAAGGATGTATGCCTTCAGCGTCTTTTCTCGGCGTGATATGTGAGGTAACCCTGTAATGGTCGATGCCTTCAGGAAGCGGCTGCTGGACGATAACGGCGGTAGCCGTTTTATCTTTATTCAGCTCTTCTATTTTTGCTATCAGCTCATTTTGGGATATGTTCTTATTAAGCTTTAGCCTTTCGAACTCAATACCGATCTCATCCGCCGCTTTCTGCTGCATATTTATGTATATTTCAGCATCATGATGTTTTCCTACAGATATGGAAACAAGCTTGGGGATATGCCCCAAAGAAGCTTTAAGTTCTCCCAGCTCACTTGCCACAGAAAGCATTATCCTCTTGGCTATATCTTTACCGTTAATAAGTTCAGGCACTTTTTTTACCTTCCTGTATTACATTCTCCACGTTTATCTCGATCTCCTGCTCGGCGCTTTTAAAACCTTCAACTAGATCCGCAAGATCCGCCTGCATCTGGTCAACGAACGATCTGTCCTCGATCCGCGCAAGATTTATCTCTACGTTGAGCCTTGCCGAATCAAAAGCCGCTCTCAGGGTATGTCCGGCGCACCCCACATCGGAAATAAGATTTCTATTGCCCGATTTGGAAATAAAAGCCGCGATGCCCATGGAAGCATGACATTCGTGGCAGATCTTCATGGGAATTTTGCTGGCGGCAATGTATTTTTTCTGGGCGTCCTCTTTTTTCTGTATCGCCTCCATGAGTTCGCTAAAGACCCTGCAGTCCTCATCTATGAGCTTTGATAACCTTTCAAGGGTCTCCTCCTGCTGGGCTTTGGCGACGATCATCATGTCGCTGTCAGCAAGGCTTTCTCCTTCCTTGAAAGTATAGTTTATGACCATGAGATTCAATGCGGTACCGATAGCGGCGCAGACAGCCGAAGCGCTTCCGCCCCCCGGAACTATGGTCCGGGCCGAAAGGTCTTTTAAATATCTATTGATAGGTTCTTTGAGATAAAAATCCTTTTTATCCGTCATATCAGCCCCTTTATCTCTCCTGTTTTAACTTCAACGTTAATATTCATGCCGCGCGGGTTCTTGGGAAGCCCCGGCATTGTGTTAACACCCTCGCATTTAACCGTAACGTATCCCGCTCCGGCCTCAAGCTCCACCTCTTCCACGCCGAGCTTAAAGCCTCTCGGGCGGCCTTTCTTGTTGGGATTATTCGAAAGCGAAAGATGCGTTTTTGCCATGCATATCGACAGGTCATCGCCATATCCCGCTTTTTCTATTCTTTCTACCTGCCCTTCCGCTGTTTCCGAATATTTTACTTCACTTGCGCCGTACATGGACTTGGCTATCCGCTCTATTTTATTTTTGATGCTCATATCCAACGGATAAAGATAACGGAACTTTGATTTTTCTTTAGACGCTTCCATTACTGCCTTGGCAAGTTCGACCCCTCCCTTGCTTCCGTTCTTATATACTTCACTGATCGCTATGCCGTTTACCCCCAACGCCTTGGCGCGATTTATGACTATATCCAGCTCCTTCTTTGTATCCTGATCGAACCTGTTTATGCATACCACGATGGGAACTCCGAACATCTTCAGGTTTTCAACCTGTTTTTCCAGATTCGAACAGCCTCTGTCAACAGCGGAAAGATCTTCTTTCTTCAGGCTGGCCGGGACCAATGACCCTTTAAAATCATAATCGCCGCTGTGTACTTTTAACGCCCTTACGGAACAGTTGATAACCGCTACATCGGGTTTCACCCCGGATTGACGGCACTTGATATCGAAAAATTTTTCAGCGCCCAGATCCGCGCCGAAACCTGTCTCAGTTATCGCATAATCGGCGAGTTTCAGCGCCATGAGATCGGCGACTACCGAACTTGAGCCGTGCGAAACATTGGCAAATGTGCCTGTATGCACAAAGCATGGCGTATGTTCAATCGTCTGAAGAAGATTAGGATTGAGTGCGTCTTTCAAGAGTACCGTCATGGCACCGGCAACACCGATATCCTCTGTAGTGACCGGCTTGCCGCTTTTGTCAAAACCTACGACAATCTTGCCGATGCGTGCGCGAAGTTTTTTAAGGTCCTCAGCAAGCGAAAGAACCGCCATACATTCACCGGCGGGAGTTATATCAAAACTCGTCCTGCGGCTTATACCGTGAAGTTTGCCCCCTCCGCCTATGGTAACGTTCCTTAGAGAACGATCATTTATATCCAGGACCCTTTTCCACGTAACATTTTCTTTATCCATTCCGTGCTTGCTTCCCCAGAAAAGGCCGTTGTCAAGAAAGGCCGCGCAAAGGTTCTGGGCGGCAGTGACCGCGTAGGAATCCCCCGTAAGATGAAGATTGATGTTCTCAGCCGGTAAAATCTGGGAATAACCTCCTCCGGCAGCTCCTCCTTTAAGCCCGAAAACCGGTCCGATGGAAGGCTGCCTTACACACGCGATCGCCTTTTTATTCAGTTTGTTCAAGGCCATGGAGAGTCCGATAGTATTGACAGTCTTACCTTCGCCAAGATGCGTCGGAGTTATCGATGTCACCATGATAAGTTTTCCGTTTTTGCGGCTTTTTAGTTTGCTTTTCAGAAGATCAGCGGAAACTTTAGCAATGTGATTCCCGTACTTTGTTATTTCTTTTGCCGGAATGCCGATCTTTCTGGCGATATCGGCGATATCTTTCAGCTTGACCTCGGATGCCGCTTTTACATCGTAACTATAACTCATAAGAATTGCTCCTTTTTTATTATTTTGAAGATTTACTTCCGAAAGGGCCGAATGTCTGGCGGTGCACGGAAGAAAGGCCGTGCCTTCTTATAGCTTCCATATGTTCGGCCGTACCGTATCCTTTATGTTTTTTAAAACCGTACTGCGGATATTTTTTATCCATCTCTGTCATAAGCTTGTCACGAAAAACTTTGGCTATGATCGATGCACAGGCTATTGATGCGCTTTTTGCTTCTCCCCCCACCAGGTAAGTTCTGTCATGTGAAGTATGAATATCCATTTTACCGTCAATTAACAGGTAATCCGGCCTTTTATCAAGCTCGTTTATGGCGCGTTTCATCGCCAAAAGCGTCGCATTTAAAATATTAAGTCTGTCTATTTCCTCAATGCTTGCTATTCCGATCCCGACATGACACCTTTTAAGGATATCTATATATGCCTTTTCCCTCATCCTGGAGGTGAGCTTTTTGGAATCGTCTATCCGTTCTTCAAAACCCGCATCAAGGACGATCACCGCCGCTGCCGCGACCGGACCGGCAAGACAGCCTCTGCCGGCTTCATCAATGCCGGCCACGAGTTTATACCCGTCGTCCGCCGCTTTTCTTTCGTAATGCAAATTGATCTTGCGGTTATTCGGCGTTGTTTTTCTGGCCAATCTTCTCCCTGACCCCTTTTAAAAGCCAATACGGGGAAAAGTCTTCGCAGTCTCTCAGACTTTTTCCCTGACCTTGGTGGCTCTTTTACCTTTTCTCCCTCTGAGATAATAAAGCTTGGCGCGTCTGACCTTACCCTTTTTCTTAAGTTCTACCTTATCGATAAGCGGCGAATTGAACGGAAAAGTCCTTTCCACGCCTTCCCCGTAAGATATTCTTCTTACCGTGAAAGACCTGTTCACTCCTCTTCCGCCTTGGCCGATAACTATGCCGCTGAATACCTGAACACGCACCTTGTTCTCTTCTTTGATACGAAAATGAACATCGATATTATCCCCTATATTAAACTTCGGGATATCGCTTCTGGTATATCTTTTCTCAAGGTCCTTAACTTTTTGGTTCATTTTTCTCTCCTTTTAAATACGAGGCCTGTCCCCTGGGGGACTGTCCCCCAATTGATAATAGGTCCGGTCTTCTTTCTTTAGTTCTTTTGAGGGCCTCTTCTTTCCTCCAGGCCTCTATTTTGTCATGATCACCGCTTAAAAGGATCTCCGGGACTTTCATCTGTTTGTATACCGCGGGCCTTGTATATTGCGGATACTCCAAAATTCCGTTCTCAAAAGATTCGTCCAAAAGCGACTCTTCGTCTCCGAGTACTCCGGGGATAAGACGGATCACCGCATCGCATAAGACCATGGCCGGTATCTCTCCGCAAGTTAAAATGTAATCTCCTATCGATAATTCCATATCGACCAATTCACGCACTCTCTCGTCCACTCCCTCATAATGTCCGCAGATCAGTATAATGTGTTCGAGCGCGGAAAGATCTCTTGCGGCGGACTGGTCGAATTTCCTGCCCTGCGGGGTAAGAAGTATGACCCTCGTCTTTTTACCTCCGGCTTTGCCTCTTATCTGGCCAAGAGCAAGATCGACCGGCTCTACTTTCATGACCATGCCCGGACCTCCTCCAAACGGCTTATCATCAGCCGTTCTGTGGTTATCAAAAGTCCACTTTCGGAGATCATGGATCTCGATATCAGCAAGACCTTTTTTGCGGGCGATCTTTATCATCGACTCGCTGAAAACGCCTTTGAACATCTCCGGGAACAATGTCAAAATGTCTATCTTCATCTTGAGATTCTTACTTGTTATATTTCAAGTTTTTTAAGGATACTTTTTACCGTCTCAGACGGTTTAGCTCCATTTTTCAGCCAATATTCAACACGTTCTCTATCAAGAGCGATATTGTCCTGGCCCTTTTTCGGATCATAGTGGCCCAGCTCTTCAAGGAACCTTCCGTCCCTTTTCGCTGATTTATCCGCCGCCACTATGCGGTAAAAAGGTTTTTTTATGGAACCAAATCTTTTCAGCCTTATAACAACTGACATTCGCTTTCCTCCTTTTACTCTTTTATTCTTTCTATCTTTGCTCCTACAGCCGATAGTTTGTCTTCTATATGCTCGTAACCTCTGTCTAAGTGATATATCCTGGAGATCTCGGTAGCGCCTTCGGCAACAAGGCCGGCAAGTATAAGCGCCGCGGAGGCCCTTAGGTCCGATGCCATTACCGGCGCGCCGCTTAATCTCTTGACGCCCTTGATAATAGCGGTTGAACCTTCAAGGATGATGTTCGCTCCCATCCTGTTGAGCTCGCTTATATGTATAAATCTTTCAGGATATACTTTTTCCGTAATTACGCTGATGCCGTCACTTAATGTCAATAGACTCATTATCTGCGCCTGCAGATCGGTCGGGAACCCCGGATATGTAAGAGTCGTTATATCCGTAGGCCGGACGGTTCTGGTGTTCCTGTAGACATCCAGCCCGTTCTCCTTCTCTTCAACCGCCGCGCCGCATTCCTGAAGTTTGTCCACCAAAGCAAGGTTATGCTCCAATCTTGCATTTTCAAGAAAGAGCCTTCCGTCAGTCAAAACACCGGCTATCATATAAGTTCCGGCTTCAATCCTGTCCGGAACGATGGAATAATCAACACCTCTTAATTTATCCACTCCTTTAACCCTGATCGTCGGCGTTCCGGTGCCTTTTATGTACGCTCCCATTGCGATCAGAAAATTCGCCAGGTCCACTACCTCGGGTTCGCATGCGGCATTTTCTATGACAGTCTCTTCTTCTGCCAGAACCGCCCCCATGAGCGTGTTTGCTGTCGCAAGAACGCTTGATCCGAAATGCCCGCCCAGATAAATTCTGGTCCCCTTGAGCTTCTTCGCGCCGGCAACAATGTATCCTTCATCGATCCGGATATCGGCACCGAGCGCTCTCAATCCCTTTAAATGCAGATCGATCGGCCTTGGGCCGATCACGCATCCGCCCGGGAAAGAAACCCTTGCTTTTCCGTACCTCGAAAGGAGCGGCCCCAAAACAACGATGGAAGCGCGCATTGTGCTTACCAGTTCATAAGGAGCTGTCTGGCTGGTTGCCTCGCCTTCTTCAATGCGAAGCACGTCACCTTCACGTTTGACCTTGCGCCCTAAAGCCGCCAATATCTCTATCATTGTAGAGACATCTTTAAGGTCCGGGATGTTCCTTATCGTGCAGGATTCGCCGGTCAAAAGTGACGCCGCCATTATCGGAAGACAAGCGTTCTTAGCGCCGCTCACCTTTATGCTTCCCTTTAATCTCCTGCCGCCCTCTACTAATAATTTATCCATAAATTCGCATCTCTCAATTTGCTTGTTATATTTCTACCAGGGCCCCTCCGCCCGGTGTGGATCCTCCCTGTACGAAACATAACAAGCAAATCCACAAATCCTAATTTAATATATCTCTTTCCGCTGAGGCTTTTCTCCGGTTATAACACGTTCGTAACCGTTGAAATCCTTGTGCGGGCTTATATTTTCATAGCCCGCGGATAAAAAAGCTCTTTTGACCTTTTCTGACTGGTCGTACCCGATCTCGACCGCCAGAAATCCTCCCGCTTTAAGAAAGTCTCCGCTTTCCTCAGCCAAAATATTCAAGTGATCCATGCCCTCATCGCCTGCCAATAGAGCTATTTCGGGTTCCGCCTTGACCCAGGCATCCGCTTTTTGATAATCACCGGCTGATACATAAGGCGGATTTGAAACCACTGCATCAAACATCCCTTTATAATCCGGACATAAAGCGCCGAACATATCGGAACGGAAAAAAGTTATGCTTTTCTCAACTCCCGCTCTGACTGCATTTGCCCGGGCAACTTGCAGGGCATCTTCCGAGATATCCACGGCTATCACCCGGGATGAGGGAACATGCTTAGCCAGCGCTATCGATATCGCCCCGCTTCCCGTACACACATCAAGTATGAACGGATCCTTTAAACTTTTTTTCTGACAAAGATCGATAACTGTTGATACCACCAGTTCCGTTTCCGGCCGCGGGATAAATACCCTTTCATCGACCAGGATATCCATTCCGCAAAAGTGAGTTCTGCCTTCTTCGTACTGCACCGGAACTGTTTCGGAATAAATTCTCATTACACGCTCTTAAGCTTTAAGTTTCTGTCTTCTTCTTCAAGCGAATCTATCAATTCGTCAAGATCGCCTTCAATAATATTCGCGAGATTGTACAGGGAAAGGTTTATTCTGTGATCAGTAACCCTGTTCTCGGGGAAATTATACGTGCGTATCTTTTCTGACCTGTCGCCCGATCCTACCTGTTTTTTTCTTTTTTCAGAGATCTCCTGCTGCTGTCTCCTGGTCATCTCTTCTAAAATGCGCGCTTTTAGAACGCGCATGGCTTTCGCTTTATTTTTATGCTGGCTGCGTTCATCCTGGCAGCTCACCACGATCCCTGTGGGTTCGTGAGTTATCCTCACCGCCGAATCGGTCACATTTACATGCTGACCGCCGGCTCCCGAAGCTCTATAAACATCAATTCTCAGATCCTGTGGATTGATCTCCACATCAACATCTTCCGCCTCCGGCAGAACAGCTACCGTCGCCGCGGAAGTATGTATGCGTCCGCTTGCTTCTGTTTCCGGAACACGCTGTACCCTGTGAGTTCCCATTTCAAATCTAAGGTGCTTAAATACGCTATGTCCTTCAACAGAAAATATGATCTCTTTTATGCCGCCTAATTCCGATCCGCTGGAACTGATGACGGATGTTTTCCAGCCCTTGTTAGCGGCATATTTCGTGTACATCTTATAAAGATCCGCGGCAAATAGACTCGCTTCCGTGCCGCCGGTACCGGCCCTTATTTCCATGATGGCATTTCGTTTGTATTCCGGCGTGTCCTCTTGAAGCAAAAGATCTTCAAGCTGCTTGGTCTTCTTTTCTATTGCCTGGAGCACGCCTTCCAGCTCTTTTTGCGCCAGCTGGGCGTATTCGCTGTTCTCGGCTTCATCTTCAAGCATCTTCGCCAGAGACTCTTTTTCTCTCTCGAGCATGAGATACCTGTCGTATTCAGCAATAAGCTCTTTTAGGTCAGCATACTCCTTAGACTTCTTCTTGTACTGCTCACGATCGGAAAGACATTCGGGAGAAGACAGATCTTTCTCGAGCTTATGGTAAAGCTCTTTTTTTCTCTTAAGTTCTTCAAACATCAGATGTTTTCGTTGAATTTAAGTTAACTTTTGTCTTCTGTCTTCTGGTCAGTATCTTCTATCTTGAGCGAGCCGAGATCTTTCTTAACTTCTTTGTTTGCATTACCTTGAGACTCTTTTTTCTCAGGTTTTGGCTTGGCGGCTTTCTTGCCTTCGTAACGTTTTTTGAACTTTTCCACCATCCCGGCTGAATCAATAAGTTTTTGCTTTCCCGTAAAGAAAGGATGACAATTTGAGCATATTTCTACGTGAATGTTTTCTTTTGTTGAACGTGTGTGCAATACATTACCGCAGGCACATACAATTGTCGTTTCCTTGTATTCAGGATGTATACCTTTTTTCACTTTTAACCCTCCTTAATTATTAAAAATACAAAAGAGTAATTATTTTACTATATATTATAGAAATATCAAGCATTATTCCTTGTTCATGTTCTCGAGGAACTCCTTGTTCGTTTTTGTCTTCCTAAGGCGGTCTATCAACAGCTGCATGGCTTCAACCGAATCAAGATCGCTCAATGCCTTACGCATAAGCCATATTCTCTGGAGCTCATCCTGGTCGACAAGAAGCTCTTCCTTGCGGGTATTAGACCTCTTTATGTCTATTGCCGGATATATCCTCCTCTGGAAGAGAGACCTGTCAAGCTGCATTTCCATGTTACCCGTGCCTTTGAACTCTTCGAATATAACTTCATCCATGCGGCTGCCGGTGTCAACCAAAGCCGTAGCGACTATTGTGAGACTGCCTCCTTCTTCGACATTCCTGGCAGCTCCGAAGAACCTCTTAGGCTTATGAAGCGCATTTGAATCAACGCCGCCTGTAAGTATCTTGCCGGAATGGGGCTGAACAGTGTTGTATGCGCGGGCAAGACGTGTAATGGAATCCAGAAGGATAACAACATCGTACTGATGCTCTACAAGCCTTTTCGCTTTTTCAAGGACCATTTCCGCTACCTGCGTATGGCGCTGTGCCGGTTCATCAAATGTTGAGCTGATAACCTCCGCATTAACAGACCTTTGCATGTCAGTGACCTCTTCCGGACGCTCATCTATAAGGAGGATAAAAAGTTTTACATCCGGACAATTCGTCGTGATGCTGTTGGCGAATTTCTGGAGAAAAACGGTCTTCCCGCTGTAAGGAGGCGCAACGATCAGCCCCCTCTGCCCTCTCCCCACGGGAGTGAGAAGATCCATGACCCTCATCGATATTTCATCCGGCGCGGTTTCGAGCACAAACCGGTCCTCCGGATAAAGCGGTGTCAGGTTCTCGAAAAAGATCTTATTCTTGGCCACTTCCGGATTTTCAAAGTTTACGGCCTCTACCTTAAGAAGAGCGAAATATCTTTCCCCTTCTTTCGGAGGCCTGATCTGGCCGCTCACTGTATCGCCTGTCTTCAGATTGAACCTGCGTATCTGCGAAGGCGATACGTAAATATCGTCAGGGCACGGAAGGTAATTATAATCCGGACTTCTCAAGAAACCGAATCCGTCTTCAAGGACCTCAAGCACTCCTTCCCCGTAAGCAAGGCCGTTCTTCTCGATCTTTGCCTGGAGTATCTTGAAAATAAGATCGTGTTTTTTCAGCGTGCTTATGCCGTTGATGTTAAGTTTTTTTGCCAGATCCGTCAGCTCGGATATATTCATGTTCTTCAGCTGAACGATATCCAGCTCTTGCTTGTCGCTTGTTTTTTTATTGTCTACACGTTTTGCCATATCCTTTCCACTCCTTCTTTTATTTTTTCTATTTTTTCTTCATTATCTATGACATAATCGGCTTTTTTTATCTTCTCCGAAAGAGGCATCTGATTTTTTATTATCGCTTCCGCCTCTTCTTCAGAAATACCGCGGTTTACAGCTCTTTTTATCTGTGTGTGGCGCTCTGCTTTTACAACAATAATTACGTCCATCATTTCCTCAAGACCCGCTTCCATAAGAAGCGGCGCGTCTATCACGATTATTTTATCCCCCTCCTTTTCTATCCTTTCTTTTATATTTTCAATGATCCTCGGATGAAGGATATTCGTAAGTTTCTTGAGCTTATCCTTATCCTTGAAAACTATATTTGCCAGTTTTTTTCTGTCGATCTTTCCTCCGGTCAATATTCCTTCTCCGAAGGCATCAATAACTTTATCCCTGATCTTTTGGTCTTCTTTCAGGAGACCGTGCGCAATACGATCCGCGTCAATTTTAACAGCGCCTTTTTGGACGAACATGTCCGCAACGGTAGTTTTGCCTGTTGCCAGCCCTCCTGTAATACCTATAATCTTCTTCATATATTTTTCATATCAAGCCAATTTTTACCGGCTTCGATGTCGACTTTAAGCGGGACTTCCAGCTTTATAACACTTTCCATTATTTCTTTTATCTTGCCGGATGTATTCTTCAGTTCTTTCTCGGGCACTTCAAAAACAAGTTCATCGTGCACCTGAATCACCATTTTCGTTTCACTCTCCAAAAGCTCGTCATGACAAGCTATCATTGCCAGCTTTATAAGATCCGCAGCAGACCCCTGAACGGGAGTGTTAACAGCCACTCTCTCGGCAAAGCTTTTCATGCGCTCATTGGAACTGGTGATCTCCGGTATGTAACGCCTTCTGTTTAAAAGCGTCGTTACGTATCCCCTCTTGCGCGCCTCCTTGATCGTCTTATCAATAAAAGCTTTAACGCCGGCATATTGTTTGAAGTATGAATCAATAAAAAGCTTAGCTTCCGAGAGTTCTATTTCGAGATCTTTTGCTAAGCGGAACGGGCCCATTCCATAAATTATTCCGAAATTTATTGTCTTTGCCGCGCGCCTCATCTCGCCGGTAACTTCATCCATTTTGCATCCATATATCTTGGAAGCTGTGAAACTGTGAACGTCCTCTTCTTTTTCGAACGCCTTTATAAGCTCCATATCGCCTGAGAGGTGCGCCAGTATCCTGAGTTCTATCTGTGAATAATCCGCTGCAAGGATAAGCATGTCTTTTTCCCCGGGAATAAAAGCGCGTCTTATTTCTTTACCCATATCGGTCTTTACCGGAATATTCTGCAGGTTCGGTTCACTGGACGATAACCGTCCCGTCGCGGTTACCGCCTGATTAAATTTAGCGTGTAACCTATGTGTTTTTTTATCGACCAGCTGAAGTATTGAATCATAATATCCCGTCTTAAGCTTGTTCATCACCCTGTATTCCAGAAGAACAGCCGGAAGTTCATGACTTTTTGCCAATTTACGTAATACGGATTCGTCGGTAGAGGCACCTGTTTTAGTTTTTTTGACCTTCGGAAGCCCAAGCTTGTCAAAAAGTATAACTTGAAGCTGCTTGGGAGAATTTATGTTAAACTCTTCCCCGGCAAGACTATATATCTTTTTAGTTGTCTTCGCGAGATTTTTCTCCATCTGCTGTGAAAGTTCCTTAAGGCAAGGTACATCTATGCCCACTCCTTCTTTTTCCATATCCGCGATAACTTTTACAAGAGGCATTTCAACATCCTGAAAAAGCTGAATAAGCTCTTTTTCTTCTAAAAGAGATCTTAATTTATTGTATAACTTTAAGATGGTGTCGTTTTCTTCTCCCGGTGAAATATTATATTCCGGTTTAAGAACAATCTCAGTAAGATCACGTCCCGGACGTGAGGGATCCAAAAGATAATCGGCTATCATAATGTCAAAAAAATCTTTTCCCGCTTTGCTTGAGCCATCCCCGGAGGAAGCCAAAAGAGACTTAACATCAAGCCCCACTTTGATAGTTCTTCCGCCTTCGTTCACTTCTACTATATTACTAACGCCTTTTTTGCTTTTCTCTGCAAAAAGTTCTGGCTGCTCTTCACCTCTAAACATGATTTCCTTAAGCAGCTTGTTAAATTCAAATTTTCTGCAAAGTTCGGCAAGTTTTTCCCAATCGGGCTCACCAACCTGCGCTTCCTTAATATCAAATTTTACGGGAACTTTTCTGTCAAGCTCAACAAGTTCTCTGCTCAATTCCGCCATTTTCCTGTTTTCTTTTAATTTCTTTCTTAGTGATTCCGGTTCTATTTTTTCTATATTTTTATATATATTTTCAACACTGCCGTACTTTGTTACGAGCTTTAGAGCGGTTACCTGACCGACACCCTTGACTCCGGGAATATTGTCGGTTGAATCGCCCATAAGCGCCATCAATTCCACCATCTGATCCGGGCCTATCCCGTATTTTTCATGAACCCCTTTTGGATCATAAAGTTTGTCGCTTGTTGTATGCGGACTAAGCACTTTGGTAAACTTATCCACTAATTGAAGAGCGTCCTTGTCCCCTGTCACTATTGTCACACTCAGCCCTTTATCTTTCGCCTTCTCGGCCAATGTAGCTATGATATCATCGGCCTCATAACCTTCCTTTTGGAAGATCGGTATATTGTAAGCAGAGATGAATTCTTTAATGCTGTCCATCTGATCAATAAGGTCATCCGGCATCGGTTGGCGGTGCACCTTGTATTCTTTGAATTTCTCATGTCGGGTTGTCGGGCCTTTCATGTCGAATACAAACGTCAACATCTTAGGGCTGTGTTCTTTGACAAGCTTACGAAGCATGTTTAAAACGCCGTATATGGCATTAGTCGGTATACCTTTAGATGTCGAGAGGCCCTTTATTGCATAAAAAGCCCTGTAGCATAAAGAATTGCCATCGATCAGGTAAATATCATTTTCCTTTTTTTTCATAAAATATTGAATCGATAAGGGTTGGACACTTTTTGGTTTTTAAGGTGTGAGTTTTTGTAAATTTGTTAAATTTTCAAGCTTAAACACTTATATTTTGGGTTAATTATACTTAAACTGTAAGGAAATTGTTTTTGGTGAGTAATTACAACCGTATTAGAATATATAATAATATTATATGGATGTCAAGAAAAAAGATAATATTTCCTATCCACTGCCAAGGGTCTCGAGGCGCTGCCTCATATCCCGGACTTTTATCAGTAGATCTTCCCTTTTGGAAGTTTTGCTGCTTATGTATTCCTCAAGCTCCATGGTCTCTTTCTTGAGTTCATCCAGTTTCCCCCTTAAAAGGGTCCTTTCATCCTTCAATTTATACACCAGAGAGTTTATTTCGTCCGCAAGGTCATGCAGCTCATCTTTCTCTCTCAGCTTTATCATGCTGTCATAATTACCGGCTTTTACTGATTTGACGGATTTTTTTATCCTGTAGATCGGGCCGGCTATCTTATTGGACAGAAAAAGACCTATTAACGCCACAAGGGGGGTCAGGAATAAAAGCCGCAGCAGCAAAACCGTGTTGACTTTCTTGACTATGTCCAATAGAAGCCCTTGAGGGTATACCGCGGCAAGTTTTTCGCCGAATATGATCCAGGTGGTAACATAAACGGTGTAACCGGAGATCAAGGCGATAACGAACGTAAAGATCAGTATCATGGTTATGTAGCGGACCTGAAACCGCTTTAGAACGAAAAGTTTGCTGCGGCTTTTAATCTTGTTCATATCCTGTCTTTCTCCTTCCAAAAAGCAATATTGCGCCGTATGACAATATCGATCGCTTTTCCCCGGTTATCCTTAATTGTATCAATGATCTCGTCCATCGGCATGTATTTTGTTTCCCTTCCGTTTATCATCCATAAAAGATCGCCCTCCCGGATGCCCGCCGAATCGAAAGCGCCTCCTTCTTCCGCATTATCAACCACAACGCCTTCCCGTGTAAGCTTAAGTTTTCCGTCAATAATGTCGGTATAACCGTTGAATAATTGGCCGTTTTTCAGTTCGGCTTCCGCGTCTCTTTCGATCACGAGTCTTATTTCTTTCGGTTCGACCAGCTTGCCCGCCACTTCATCAACATCCATATACGCCACATTTTCACGCCATATGGAAACTATTTTGTCCCCCGGTTTGATGCCCGCTTCTATTATCGTCCTCGTTCTCTTTTTTACGTCTTCCACAACTATATATTTATCTCCCCGGGAAAGCATAAGCCCCAATTCTTCGGACAATAATTCCGTTGAGTTCTTGATCTTAAAATCGTTATGCAGATTATTCTTCATCCCCAGCCGCGTTCTTAGGTCCTTCCTCAATTTTGTCTCAATAAAGCTTCTCAGGTAATCCAGCCGTTCGCGCGCCTGGTCAAGATCGGGGTTCAGCTCAAGGACCTCCTGATAAGCGTAATACGCCTGTATGGGTTTTCCTCTTCTTTGGAAATTCTGCGCTTTTTTAAGAAGTTCCTTCTCCTTTGTGTCGTATATGGTCGATCTGATATCGCTTTTCAGGATAGTGATCTCGCCGTTTACCGTGGAAAGTGTGACCCTGTCCTTATAATCATCCACTATGAGCCCTTTTATCTTCTCGCCGCTTTTAAGATTCACAGTATCCGCCGTAAGCAGTAACGAGAAAAATACGCTTAAAAGAAGCGAAAAAATAAGAATTAAATATGTCTTTTTGAAAATTTTCGTCATCTTTCCCTCACAAAAATAAGGGGCCTTTCCCCAAATTGACCCTGCTCGCCAAAAGGGAGAGACCCCCCAAAAATCAAACATTCCTGTAAAACCTTATAACGTCCGGAATATCGCTATAAGAAGAACGGCTATCAGCACTGTCGAAACAATATAAAAATCATTGAAGTAGAAAAAATCGTTCATGCGTTCCTTGAAGCTTGAGTTGCTTTCGCTTCTTAAGGCCTGAAGCCGCTCTTTAAAACTGGTGCGCATCTCGCTGGTGTCCACTCTATCCGTCTCCGTGACACGCGCATCTATTTCCGAACGAATAGCATCGATCTGATCTTTCCGAAATCTTAGAAGTTCACCGCCAAGTCTGTAAGCTGATATAACGCCAGCTCTTACCAGTTCATTTATTTTCTCTTCGGTTACACCCAAATATTCGGACAACTCTCTCAATGTAAGAAGTTTTTCCGGCATAACTTCACCTTATTTCATTAGGCTTTAACTTTTCCCTGTGCTACCCACTGATCAAGCTTGTTCTTTTCGAACACCCATGAACCGTTCTCTTTCGAACCCGGCAGCATCCCGCTGTTCGCCCATTCGTTGACTTTATTCGTGTCCACTTCCAGGTAATCCGCTACCTGGCTGACATTTAACATATCATTCCTGCCCGATCCTCCTGCGGAGGAACTTGCGCCCATGTTGACCTGTCCGTTCAATAGAGCTCCCTGCTGTATAGCTATCTGGGGCGTTTCAATGTCGCCTGTAAGTTTTGCTGTATTGTCTAGCCTAAGCGAAGAAGTGGCTTTTATATTGCCTGTTACGTTTCCCGCGATCGAAACGATTTCGCCATTAATATTAGCCCTTATGTTGGCCTTTTCTCCGATCATGAGCTTGCCTTTGGTATCAAGCGTACCTTCAAATTTACCGTTGATCCTAAGATTGACCGGATCATCAAAACGAAGCGTACCTTGCATCGTCGCGTTCACATCAAGGAATTTTTCCTCGACGGGCTGAACTTTCGGTTCCTCTTTTCTCTTTCTCATCCTATCCCTCCTTTTTCAATTCTTTAGGCAATCTAAAAGATCAATCACTCTAATTCAGCGCCGATAACACCGGGCAGCGCTGATATCTCGGAAATAAAATCTTCCGACTTTCTTCGGCTCAAGAGAAGATCTATATCGACTTTTACTTTATCATCTTCTTTGTCCGTGGTTATTCTTGATATTTTAACGCCGTAATCATCAATGATCCTTTTTGCTTCATCGATCGCGTCCCTGTTCGCTGAACTTATCTCAAGCTTGAGTTTGCGCTGGCATCCTTTCAGCTCCATTCTTTCTTCTATGCGTGAAAGAAAAAGAACAAGAATGACAAGACCTGTAGTGATCGCGGCCGCAAGAAAAAAACCGGCCCCTGCGGCCAGCCCGATCGCAGAAACAGCCCATATGCTTGCCGCTGTGGTCAGGCCTTTCACTGACGCGCCGAACCTGATAATGGCTCCCGCGCCCAAAAATCCTATCCCTGTAACAACCCCCGAAGCTATACGTGACGGGTCAACTCCCCCGATATGCCCGTAATGCTGCGCGATAAGTATTGAAGTTAACATGAAGAGTGTGGATCCCACGCAGACAAGAATGTGCGTTCTAAGACCGGCTGCCCTGCCGTGTATTTCCCTCTCAAATCCAACAAGTCCGCCGAATAAAGCTGAGATCAATATTCTTGCGGCTATAATGACAGGCGACATACTTACTCCTTCTACTTTATCCCCATTGTTTATTATATAACTTTTTGTTTAATTTATAAAGGATTTATTTATTAATATTATTACAAAAATACGGGTTCGGCGTTAAGAGAAAGATCTGACCTTTTACCGCTCTTAAACATTTTCTCGCCGATAGCCGCTATCATTGCCGCATTGTCAGTGCAGAATTCTTTTTCGGGGAGAAAAAGCTCGACCTCCAGGGTTTGAGCCTCTTCCATTATCCTCCGACGTAATGCTTCGTTATTTATTACGCCGCCCCCGACCGCAAGTCTCTTCGTATTTTTTATCTCGAGCGCTCTTTTTATCTTTTTTATCACGACATCGATCACGGCATCCTGAAAAGACCGGCAGACTTTTGTCTTTTCCGATTCGTCTTTAGCGGAATCCCGCCAGTGGTATAAAACAGCCGTTTTTATCCCGCTGAAACTGAAATCGATATCATTGGAGTCCTGGAGAAGCGCCCTCGGGAAATCTATTAGGTCTTCCCCCATATATTCTCCGGCTCTTTTCTCGATTATGGGGCCGCCGGGATAACCCAGGTCCATGATCTTGGCGACCTTGTCAAATGCTTCACCTACCGCGTCATCTTTAGTACGTCCTATAAGGTCAAAATTATCCATATCGCGGCAATAGAATATACTGGTATGCCCTCCTGATATGACCATTCCCAAAAACGGAAATTTGCCGTCTATTTCGCACTCGTGTTTGCCGTTTATAAAACATGAAAAAATATGCGCTTTCAGATGATCCGCCCCGATGATCGGTATATCCAAAGCATAGCTTAAAGCTTTTGCGAACGCTATGCCGACAAGCAAAGAACCAGGAAGCCCGGGACCTTTTGTCACGGATACAAGATCAATATCAGCCATCCCGACATTAGCGTCGCTAAGCGCTTTCTTTAATGCCGGGTAGATATACTCGACATGATACCTTGAGGCGATCTCAGGGATCACACCGCCGTATTGAGAATGCAAATGGATGCTCGAGGAGACCTCACTGGAAAGGATCTTCCCGTCTTTTACTACCGCTACAGCGGTTTCATCGCAAGATGTCTCGATCCCGAGCGTGATCATTTTTTTCATCGGCCGCGCCCCTTGACCAGTTCCGACAGTTTGACAAACTTTATTCCTTTTTCCTGCATCTCGGGTACGATCCTCTTTAAAACCTCAATGGTAAGGCTTCTGTCATGGCCTATTGCCACACAAAACCCTTTTGATACGGCTTCTTTCTCCAGGTCTTTTAATCTCTCAGCTATTTCTTTTTTATCCATTACGTTATCTATAAAAATATCCCTTTCGGCGATCTGCATGCCTTTTTTCTCAGCAATATATCCGCAAACAGATCCTTTAGAGGTGCGGCTGTCCAGAAAGAACATTCCCCTTCCGTAGATATCATCCAGAACGATCCCCATTATTTTTTTATCTTTTGTGGCCTTGGACCCCATATGATTTGAAACGCCTACAGCCCCAGGGACAGATCTAAGCGAATTATCGATAATATGTTTTACCTCCCTCTCGCTCATATCCGCTCTGATGGTATCCTCCTCAAGAGCTTCTCTTTGATCCATGGGTTCCATCGGAAGGTGAAGTATCACTTCCATGCCGTTATCCCCGGCAAAAGAGCTCACCTTTTCAGAGTAAGGAGTGTTGGGAAGGACCGCTATGGTCACAGGCGCGTTGATCCTCTTGAGGTCTTTCAGGTTTTTTTCGGTATATCCGAAATCATCCAGAACAATGGCTACGGCAGGTTTATACGCGATGTCCGGCTTGCCCTCGATGATCCCTTCCCGTTCTCTTCTTTCATAAAAGGGGCCGAACTTCAAAAGAAGCGCCGCGATAGCGGCGAGTATGACTATTGTTGTAAATACCGCTCTTTTGGTCATTCTGCAACTTTTTCTTCGACTTCTACCTCAACAACTTGCGTCTTGTACCCTTCGAATATATTTATGCCTTTAAGCACATTTACGGCTGTCCGGAGCTGGTTGTCATAGATCTCTTTTTTCTCTTCCGTCTTTTCCTTTTCTTCTTGCTCATCATCTTTCTTATCTTTTTTAACTTTCCGGAAAAGCTCTTTCTTCTTTTCTTCTATTTTTTCCTTCTCGCTATCTTCTTCTTTTTCTTCCGTCTTCTTTCTTTCCACCACGATATCGGGTTCAATACCTTTATCCGATATGTTCTTGCCGGACGGAGTGTAATAAGCCGCTGTAGTGAGACGTAGAGCCGACCTGTCCTTAAGCGGCATGACTGTCTGCACCGAGCCTTTCCCGAAAGTAGGCGTTCCTATTATTATGCCCCGTTTATTATCCTTTATCGCCCCGGCCAAGATCTCTGAAGCGCTCGCCGAACCCTTGTTGACCAGCACGGCCATATTCATGTCATGGAAATCTGTTTTACGTTTTGCCGTGTAATCAACACGTTTTTTTGGATCCCTTCCTTCAGTGTACACGATCAACGCGCCGGGCTCCAGAAATTGATCCGCAACATCGATCGAGGAATTGAGAAGCCCTCCCGGATTATTCCTAAGATCAATGATCAGGCTCTTTGCTCCTTCCGCCTTAAGGTTTTTTATCTCCTGCCTTAGATCGCGCGCGGTCCTTTCCTGGAACTCAACAAGCTTGATGTAAGCGATGTCCTCTTCTATGATCTTCGATTCCTTGATGCTTTCGAGTTTTATTATGGCCCGGGTGAGCGTGAAATCCAACAGCTTGTCTGCACCTTCACGTATAACGGTGATCTTAACGTCCGTTCCCGGTTCGCCGCGCAGTTTTTTCACGGCATCATCAAGCGTCATCTCACGCGTTATCTCATCATCGATCTTCACTATTTTATCATCCGCCTGAAGGCCCGCTTTAAACGCCGGGGTATCTTCTATGGGAGCTATTACCGTAAGCACGCCTTCTCTCATGCCGATCTCTATGCCGATACCGCCGAATTCCCCTTTTGTCTCCTCGGTTATATCCCGGAAACTGTCAGGGTCAAGGAACTGGCTGTATCCGTCAAGGGTCCCCATCATCCCTTTTATCGCGCCGTATATAAGGTCTTTTACCTCGATAGGCTTTACGTACTCCTTGCTTATAAGAGTAATGGCATCGGCAAACAGCTGTACCTGCTTGAACAATTCTTTGCTGTCATCGATGATGATTTTTTCTTCGGCATTCACAAAAAAAGTTATTCCACTAATGCCTAAAGATAATAGCATACAAACAATAAGGATCTTCTTGCGCATATTTATCCTCCCAGGATCTTTTTCTTAAGCATATCGCCGGCAAGTTTAGGATTGGCCTTTCCTCCCGAATGCTTCATGACCTGCCCTATAAGAAAGCTTAAAGCGTTTTCTTTCCCGCCCTTAAAATCGTTGGCCGACTTTTCATTTTCGGCGATCACCTTTACGACAATTTCATCCAGCTGGCCTTCGTCAGAAACCTGCTGGAGTCCTTTTTCCTTTACTATGGAAACGGGAGATTTGCCCGTGTCAATGCAACTGTTAAGGACATCCTTCGCCGCAAGTCCGCTGATAGTGCCGTCTTTGGCCATTTTTATGATTTCGGCAAGATGTCCGGGGTCAAGTTGCAAACCCTTTACATCGGTCCCTCTTTCATTGATGTGCTTCATCACTTCGCCTTTTATCCAATTACACGCAGACTGTGGATCTTTTAATTTTTCCGCCACATCTTCAAAAAGGATAGCGATGTCCTTTTCGGATATTAGCACCTCGATATCTTTTTCATCCAACTTATATTTTCTGATGAACCTTTGAGCTTTTTTATCGGGGAGTTCGGGCATCGTTTCGCGTACCCTATCGATCACTTCCGGTTTAACCTCAAAAGGGACAAGGTCGGGTTCCGGGAAATACCTATAGTCATGGGACTCTTCTTTTGTCCTCATGGATGAAGTGATGTTCTTTTTCTCATCCCATAAACGAGTCTCTTGTATTATTTTCTCCCCGTCTTCTATTGCCTCTATCTGCCTTTGGCGCTCGTACGCAAGCGCCTCCCTAACGGCCTTAAAAGAATTGAGGTTTTTTATTTCCACCTTACTCCCTAACTTCTTATCCCCCTCTTCCCGTATGGAGATATTGGCGTCGCATCTGAGGCTTCCTTCTTCCATGTTGCAATCGGACACTTCAAGGTACTTTATCGTCCTCTTTAAGGAAACAAGGTAATCGTACGCCTCCTGGGGAGTTCTTATGTCCGGTTCGGAAACTATCTCAAGAAGCGGTGTGCCGGTCCTGTTAAGATCGACATAACTGAAAGGTGCGTTCTCGTCATGAAGGAGTTTGCCGGCATCCTCCTCAAGATGGGCGCGTGTCACGCCGATCTCTTTCGGGTTATCGGTATCGGCGTATAACACTATCTTGCCGTTATAAGCGATCGGCATGTCGAACTGGCTGATCTGGTAATTTTTAGGAAGATCCGGGTAATAATAATTTTTCCGGTCAAACTTTACTGTTTTCTGTATATCGCAATCAAGCGCAAGAGCGACTTTTATGGCATATTCGAAAGCTTTCCTGTTAAGTACCGGAAGAACCCCGGGAAGCCCGAGGCAGACCGGACAGACCTGTGAATTGGGCCTGGCTCCAAAAGCCGTACTGCATCCACAGAAAGCTTTGGTCTTTGTTAAAAGCTGGACGTGAACTTCCAATCCTATGACAGTCTCGTAATTTTTAGCCATAACAATTTTATTATAAAAAGTAAAAATGCGAGTACCGGGTGCCTTTCGTGGGCCCCTCCGCCCAGTGTGGATCCTCCCACTAAAGACACCCGCTACTCACTATTCACTCTATTTTTTCAAAATTTTCTCCCCCACAAGCTTATGATGCTCAGTGCTGCGTTCGAATGCATGTGCTGCTTTTATTAAAGTCTCCTCATCGAAAGGCTGAGCCATGAGCTGAAGCCCGACCGGGAGATCTTTTTCGTCAACTCCGCAAGGCATAGAGACCGCAGGAAGACCCGCAAGGTTCGCCGGGATCGTAAATATGTCCGACAGATACATCTGGAGCGGATCCTCCACTTTTTCACCTATTTTGAACGCTGTTGTCGGTGATGTGGGAGTAAGAATGACTTTACATTGTTCAAATGCATCACTAAAATCATCGGCTATTTTCGTGCGCACCTTCAGCGCTTTCAGGTAATACGCTTCATAATATCCGCTACTGAGAGCGTACGTCCCAAGAAGTATCCTTCGTTTCGCTTCCGCCCCGAACCCGTCATTGCGCGAGGCGATATACATGTCGATAATATCATTGGCTTTTCTGTTCCTGTATCCGTAATGAACGCCGTCATACCTGGCCAGATTAGAGCTCGCTTCAGCCGGGCCGATTATGTAATAACAGCTTACCGCATACTTGGTATGCGGGAGCGAGATATCCACTATCTCGGCGCCGAGATCCCTGTAAACATTTATCGACTCTTCAACGCGGGCTTTCACGCCCGGCTCTATGCCTTCAATGAAATACTCTTTCGGGATACCTACCTTCATTCCTTTAATATCTTTTGAAAGGCTTTCTGTGTAACGGGGCACTTCCCTATTGACCGAAGTTGAATCTTTCTCATCATATCCCGATATAGCTTCAAGCATTACAGCGCAATCTTCGATATTGCGCGTAATGGGCCCTATCTGGTCAAGACTCGACGCAAAAGCTATAAGGCCATATCTTGATACCCGGCCGTATGTCGGTTTGAATCCGACGACCCCGCAAAGCGATGCAGGCTGACGTATGGAGCCGCCTGTATCCGAACCCAAAGCCGCAACAACCTCGCCGGCAGCTACCGCCGCGGCAGAACCGCCGCTTGAACCCCCGGGTATATGTTTGGTATCCCACGGGTTTTTTGTCGGCCCGTAATAAGAAGTTTCGCAGGAAGAACCGAAGGCGAATTCATCCATGTTAGCGCGGTTTATTAAAAGCGCGCCTACGAATCTAAGTTTATCTACTACTGTAGCGTTATAAGGAGGTCTGAAACCTTCAAGAATATGCGACCCGCACGTGGTAAGCCGGCCCTTTATGCAAATATTATCTTTTATCCCTACGGGTACGCCTCTTAAAACGCCTTCGGCTGATGCGGCATCGATTTCTTCGGCATTTTTGGTTATTCCTTCCTTGTCAATCTCAATAAAAGCGTTCACATCTTTATCAAGCTTGGATATTCTGCTGGTCAGGAAGAGAGCAGCATCCGCGAAGGATCCTGACTGCTCTTTAAGCCATTCCTTGTATGTGTTTATGCCGGATAAAATATCTTTCATTCTTGATCTCTCTTAAACCTTTATATCTAAATAACTTTCGGTACTTTGAAAAAATCGCCTTTTTTCTCGGGAGCGTTACTAAGCCCCTCTTCGACCGGCAAAGATTTTTGAAGCTCATCTTCTCTGAAAACATTTTTCATCGAAGTCAGAACATGAGATGTAGGGGGGGTATCTTTCGTATCGACCTCAGTGAGTTGTTCAATATAACCCAGTATATCCGCAAGCTGAGACTTGAACTTTTTAACTTCTTTATCATCAAAACTGAGTCTCGAAAGCTGAGCTACATACCGTACTACGTCTTCTGTGATAGTTTTTTTGCTGGATCCCTCGGACATGATGGTACTAAGTTATCATATTAGTATAGTAAAGTCAATAATAGTACAATAAGGGTGTCGGCGCTGTTTTGAGCAGGGACAATATCTTTAGCTTATTGTATTTGTGATCTTTGCGTAATCTTTTAGGGAAAGTTGTTCGGCGCGGCTCGAGGGATCGATGCCGCACGATGTGATTATTTCGTTCCACTTATCGCGGTCAAATCCTAAAAAATTCGTATGGCTCAGCGGATTAATTATCTTCTTGCGTCTCTGGGAAAAACATTTATGTATGACATCGAACATAAGCTTCTCATCTTTTACCGAAACCGACGGCTCTTCCAAAACCTCTATTGCCAGAAGACATGAATCAACCTTAGGGCGGGGATAAAATGAATTCTTTTTTATCTTGAATAATTTCTTCACATTCGCATGGAACTGGATAAAACAGGTTATAGAGCCGAACACCCTGGATCCGGGAGACGCTACTATACGGTCTGCAAGCTCATCCTGAACGACCACATACGCATTCCTGATCAATTTTTTGTTCTCTATGATCTTTTCGATAATGGGTGTGGTTATGTAATACGGAAGGTTCCCGAGGATCAATATCTTCCCCCCCTCTTTCGAAAATGAACTTATCTCCACATCTAATACATCTTTGCAAATGAGCTCAATGTTCGCGCTTTTTTCATAAAACGGTTTCATGATGCTGCATATCTTTTCGTCCTTCTCGACCGCGTAAAGTTTTCCGCAAAGTCTGGCCGCCTCAAAGGTCATAACGCCGAACCCCGGGCCTATCTCGATGAGGGTATCATTTTCCGTAACAGGAAGGGTTTTGAGGATATTATCCCTGACGTTGTTGTCGATAAGGAAATTCTGGCCGAGCTTCTTATTGGGCCGGAAATCATGCTCCCGCCAGAGAGTTTTTAATTGCGTTAGATTCATCGTTATTTAATATGAAAACATTCGATGTGTGAGCTATTTCTTCCAGGAACGTCAAATTTTCCCAGCGAGAAAATTTGACTCAAAAATTGCTTCGCTCGTCCGGCTCTTAAACGCAAGACACCATGCTCGCTCATCAATTTGATGTCCTGTCAGAAACAGCTCACACATCAAATCTATTTATACGACAACCGCTCGGATCGCCAATTTAACCGCCTCTTCCATCGAAGCATGGTTTGCGATGCCCTTGCCCGCTATATCAAAAGCTGTACCATGGTCTGGAGAAGTGCGGACACAGCCCAGCCCGAGCGTCATGTTTATCCCTTTATCGAACTCCACCATCTTGAACGGCGCAAGGCACTGATCATGATACATGCCCACTACTATGTCGGTTTTTCCGTGCATCGCCCGGTAAAAAACAACATCGGCTGAAACGGGGCCATCCATTTCCCCGTATAAAGATCTTGCTTTATCGACAGCCGGGCGTATGAGATCGATCTCTTCCCGTCCGATCCTGCCGCCTTCTCCGGAATGAGGGTTTAATGCCGTGACGCTGATATGGGGATCTTCTTTGCCTGATATGATATGACGCCCCTCCACGACCTGCTTTAAGGTTTCGTATATAAGATCCAGTGACAGTACTGAAGGAACTTCTTTAAGCGGTATATGTCTTGTTACGGGAACGACCGAGAACGTCTTCCCTACCATCACCATGGTCACAAGTTCCGATGAGAAAGCGTTCTGCAGATATTCCGTGTGCCCGATAAAACCGGGATGAATATTCGCTATTGCCTCTTTGCACACGGGAGCCGTTACTATTGCTTTTGGTGTATTATTCTCCGGATCGCCGGCAGCTCTAATGGCCAGATCGATGCAATCAAGAGCTTTTCGGGCGCCTTCATCGGTAGGTTGCCCCGGTGTGATCTCTCCAAGTTCCGGCCCGGGATCAAGAACATTGATGCGCTCCTCATCCAAAGTCACTTCTTGATCATTCGGATGAAAAAGCACCTCTTCCAAAGAAAGGCCGGCCGGATTTTTCTTTATCACGCCGCTATCGGCAATTATAACAAAAACGGCAAGCCGTCTTATCGCCGGACTTGCCATTGTTTTCATGATAACTTCCGGCCCTATACCGGCCGGATCGCCCATGGTTATGAAGATCTGCGGCTTATTTGTAGGAGATATACGCATTCTTTCTTTTTTCTTTAAGCCATTCGGATAATTCGTCCGTAAATCTTTTGTTAAACAGCTGCGCTCTAAGAAAGTCGTTCACTTCGGCCAGTTCAAGCTTTTTCGGTTCCTCTGTATCTTCAACTTTCAGGATATGGTATCCTATTTCCGTCTCTATCGGCTTTGATACCTCTCCTTTTTTCATTGAAAAAATAGTCTCATCGATTATCTCGATCGTCTGTCCGGGCGCAATATATCCCATTTCTCCGCCTTCGGAAGCATACGGCCCTTCCGAAAGTTCTTTAGCAAGTTCGGTAAAAACCCTGCCCTTCTTTAACTTATCCTGCACCACACTCAGCCTTTTCCTGTCATCCGCAGGATCCCCGGTCTTGCGTATCATGATAGTGCTTACTTTCGCCCTTGGAGGCGCAACTAATTTTTCCTTATTCTTCTCATACAGGTCCCTGACATCTCCCGGTGTAATGTTTATCTTTGAAGCGACCTCTTTCTCGATTATTTTTTGCGCGAGCATACGATCGCGTATTTCACGCTCGAATTCCGTAAGATTGGTACCCTGCGCGCTTAATGCCTTTAAGAACTCCTCCTCTGTCGCGTAATGGGCCCTGATCTTTTCGATCTTATCCTGCAATGCCGCTTCATCTATTTTTACGTTCTTTTTCTTCGCCTCGCTTATGGCTATCTTGGAATCGATGATCTGTTCCAGGAACATCTTTCTCGCCTCTTCGAGACGTTCGTCAAGCTCTTTCCCCTTCAAATTTTGTTCATACCTGTTCTTGATGACAGAGAATTGCCTGTCAAATTCCCTTTGCGTGACAACTTCATCATTCACGACAACAATAACCTTATCAAGAACTTCAGAGAATGCCGGAACGCATAAACTGAACGCGCTAAGCATCACAATAATAAAATTCGCTTTTTTTACCCATCTGTCTTTTTTCATTTATTTTCATCCTCCCCGCCGGCTTTTAAGACTTCTTCATTGACCTTTATCTTGGTCTTTTCATGCAGATTTTTCAGAAGATCATTAAACAGTTTCTGTCTTTCGATATTATGCAATCTGGATTTTATTTTTTCTTTTACCTCATTCAAAGGACGTTGTACCGGAGGCCTTCTATCGGTCAGTTTTATTATATGATAACCCAGTTTCGTCTCGACAACGCCGCTTACCTGATCTATCTGGAGTTGTGTGCATGCCGCTTCAAATTCCGGCATCAGCTGCCCTTTGGGAAAATAACCTATATCCCCTCCTCTTTGCGCGGTCGGGTCAACAGATTTTGCCTTCGCCATATCTTCGAAAGATTTACCTTTATCCAGCTGCTTTAAAACATTCTCGGCTTCTTCCCTTGTGGGCACAAGAATATGGGAAACGCGCATGATCTCCGGCGTCATGTACCTTTCCCTGTTCTGGCTGTAATCGGCTATTATCTCTTCGTCCGTGATCTCGATGGAATCGTCAAGCCTGTCTTTTAAAAGGCGCGCGATCAGGATCTTCTTCTTCGCTTCTTCTATCACCTTCTGGACATCCTTGTCCTTGTGCAGCCCTTCCCTCACCGCTTCCTGATAAAGCACGGTATCGTTTATGATCTTCTGAAGAAATTCATTTTTGCGTTTCTTTACTACGGCTTGATATCTCTCGGGCAAGTTCGATATCCTTTCATCGAAATCCGAAACCGTTATCTTGGTGTTGCCGATCAAAGCGAGAGTCTCCTTGCCTCTTGACCTCCCGCACCCGGATGTCAATAAAGCCAACAAAGATACCGAAACCGCCGTAAAAATACAAGAAATGATGATTTTATTTTTGTTGTGCATTATATTAAACCGCCTAAATAATTATAATATGGGGTATATGTTATCAGAACCCTTCCACGCCTGCAAGATTTATTTGGGGACGCCCCATTCGGGGACACCCTATAAGATTAAATAAATATAAAATTTTTGTAAAAGTTATGATGTTGTTAGCTATGTAGGGTGTCCCCGAATGGGGCGTCCCCCTTGAGCTTTGAGATTTCTTCCCGGAGCAGGCGGCAATACAGATCAAAACCGATCGAGTCAATGAAGCCGCTCTGTTCTATTCCCAGAATATTGCCGGCTCCTCTCATCTCAAGATCCCGCATGGCTATTTTAAACCCGGAACCCAGCTCATGGTATTTCTGTATAACCTCCAATCGTTTTCTTACTTCGCCCGTCAATGAACCAAAATCCCTGACAACGAGATACGCGAAAGCCTGCCTGTCAAATCTTCCTATCCTGCCTTTAAGCTGATAAAGATCCGCTAAACCGAACTTGTCCGCCTGATTCAGTATCATGGTATTCGCATTAGGGATATCTATCCCGAATTCTATGATAGTCGTGCATACCAGAATATCCACTTCTCCTTTAATGAATTTTACCATGGTTTCTTCAAGCATTTTTGAGCTCATCTGGCCGTGCCCCACCATAAGTCTGGCTTCCGGGACAAGAGCTTTTACTTCAGAGGCTATTCTGTCTATCGATTCGACCCTGTTGTGCACAAAATAAACCTGTCCCTTCCTCTCTAATTCCTTCCTGATGGCTTCTTTGATGACCTTCTTGTCAAATTCTATGACCTTGGCATGAACAGGTATCCTTTCCAAAGGCGGCGTCTCTATCATCGAAATGTCTTTGCCCCCCATGAGAGCAAGATAAAGGGTTCTGGGTATGGGCGTGGCAGTAAGCGTAAGGATATCAACATTAACACGCATCCTCTTTATTTTATCTTTTTGTTTAACGCCGAATCTCTGCTCTTCATCGATGATAAGAAGCCCCAGATCTTTGAATTTTATATCATCTGAAAGGAGCCGGTGCGTGCCTATAACGATATCGATCTTCCCCTCCCTGACCCCCGTGACTATTTTTTCCTGTTCCGAGGGGGTCTTAAAGCGGTTCAGCATCTGTATGTTAACGGGATAATCCTTCATCCTCTTCTGGAAAGTTTCCATGTGCTGTTCGGCCAAAATGGTTGTGGGAACAAGGAAAGCCACCTGTTTATTATCCATGACCGCTTTGAATGCCGCGCGCATGGCGACTTCCGTCTTTCCGTATCCCACATCACCGCACAGAAGCCTATCCATCGGACGCATCTTTTCCATGTCAAGCTTGGTTTCCCCGGTCGCTTTAATCTGATCCGGTGTTTCTTTATACGGGAAGGCATCTTCTACCTCTTTTTGCCAGTCGGTATCTTTGCTGAACGCATAGGCTTTTGTATTTTCCCTGATCGCCTGCAGGCGCAGAAAATCCCGGGCTATTTTTTCAGCGCCTTTCGTCGCCCTGTTCTTGGCGCTCTGCCACCTTTTACCCTTAAGACTGTTGAGCTTATGCGGTTTTCTGTGAAATGACACATACCTTTGAAGTTTATGCAGGTCAGCGTGCTCAACATACAGTTTATCCCCTCCGGCATATTCAATAACAAAATAATCCTGCACTTTCCCGTCACGCCGCATGCGCTGCATGCCCAGATATTTTCCTATACCGTAATCTATATGGACAACAAAATCGCCCGGCTCGATATCCACAAAAGAATCTATGGGGCTTTCCCCGAGCTCCATCTGCTGTTTTTTTACTTTTGTGCGGCGCAGGATATTCGCGGGAAGAACGATAACGCCTTTATGGTCCGTGATCGTGCGGAATGATACTATATCGACACTTTTTATGGAATTTACCTTGCCGTCCGAAAGATCTATCCTTACGGGGTATTCAAATGTGACGGGAAAAATTATGAGGGTCTCTCCGAGAAGGCTGTAATCCCCTTCGATCGAGACTTTCCGGCACCTGTTATAGTCGTACCGCTCAAGGTTCCGGATGATCTCATCCAGCTCAACTGTCTCGCCGGTGTATAACTTGATAGATTCGAACATTTATCACATCTTCTCCGGCAAAGTTATGTTCAAAAGTCCCAGACCGTTAGCAAGGACAATCCGCACACACTCAACCAGATAAAGCCTCGCCTTGGAAAGAGCGGCGTCATCTGACACGACGCGGCATTCCGTATAAAAAGAATGAAATGACCTGGCAAGTTCATTAAGGTACACGAAAAGGCGATTAGGCTCCAGAACTTCGGCGCTGGAGACAACCGCGAACGGAAATTCGCTTAATTTCCTCACAAGTTCTATTTCCGGCGTTGTGTTCAATAATCCCAAATTGTTTTTTTTAAATAAAAGCTGCAACCTTTTTTTGCGGCTGAATTTTTTTATGCTGCATATCCTGGCATGGGCGTACTGGATGTAATATACGGGATTGTCCTGTGATCCTTTCTTCGCAAGCTCAATATCAAAATCCAGATGGCTGTCCAGGCGCCTGGTCAAAAAGAAAAATCTAGTCACATCTTTCCCGATCTCATCGAGGACTTCACGAAGGCTGATAAATTCGCCTTTACGGGTGGACATGGAAAGCGTCTCCCCTCCCCGCATTAGCGTTACAAGCTGAACGATAAGAATATCAAGGGATTTAGCCTCGTGCCCTAACGCCTGAACCGCGGCTTTCATGCGTTTGATGTAGCCATGGTGATCAGGCCCCAAAAGATCTATCAGCCTGTCGTATCCCCTTGAATATTTATCGTTATGATACGCGATATCCGGCGCCAAATAAGTAAAAGAGCCGTCGCTTTTTACCACAACACGGTCTTTATCATCACCGAAACGGGTCGATGCGAACCATCTTGCGCTCTCATTTTCATAAATAAATTCTTTCTCCTGGAGTTTTTTGAGTATTTTCTCGACATCTTTTCTTTCTTCTATCTTCGCCTGGCTTGTTACCTCGTCAAAATTAACCCCGAACTTTTTAAGGTCATCGTTTATAAGCTGCATCATGTAATCCACGGCGTAAGAGGTAAAAAATCTTTCTGTTCCGGGTCTTTTCTCAAGGAGCGAATCGCTCTTTTTATCCTTTATTTCTTTGGCTATGTCTATAATGTAGTCCCCCATGTAACCGTCTTCAGGCATGGGTTCATCTTTGCCGAAAAGGGCCCGGTATCTGTTTTCCACGGACCTTCCGAGAAGATCGATCTGCCTGCCGTGATCATTAAGATAATATTCATTTGTCACGTGATAACCGCAAAACCTGAGGATGCGGGATAATGCATCGCCTATCGCCGCCTGCCTTCCGTGCGCTATCGTTAAGGGGCCTGTGGGATTAGCGCTGACAAACTCCAGATTCACCCGTTTTCCCTTACCTATGTCGGAGCTTCCGAACTTCCCGCCTAGTTCCTTTATATTAACAAGCAGGCGCCTGTATGATTCGTCAGAGAGCCAGAAATTGATGAACCCTCCCTTCACTTCGGTCCTTTTCACATAAAGCGCAAGGTTAGATCTTTCGATATTTTTTTTAAGGATCGCTGTGAGGTCCTTGGCGAGCGCTTGAGGCGAAACTTTTGCCAGTTTGGCAAGTCTCATGGCGACATTCGAATTAAGGTCACCGTGCTGTTTGTCTTTTGTGACGCTTAAGGGAAAATCCATCCCTGCGGGAAGGGATACTTCGGGACGATTTTCTTTAAAGTAAGATTTGACCGATTCTAAGAGAATTTTGGAGATTCTTTTTGAGACGTCTTTGGCAAGCATTTTTCGTCAAAATATTCTATTTTAGCTTCGGACCATAACCTTTCAAGTCCGTAAAATTCGCGCATTTCAGTGTGAAAAAGGTGCAATATCACATCACCGTAATCGAGCAGTATCCAGTAGGGATTATTCTTCCCTTCCAAATGAAGATAGGATATTTTCTTTTTGGATAACTCTTTGTCTACCGTTTTGGAGATCGTATTGAGCCTACGGGAAGAAGACGCACTTACAAGCACGAACCAGTCACAAAGGACCGAAACGTGCCTCATATCCATAAGGACAATATCTTGCCCTTTTTTCTCCGCCGAAATTTTCGCTATAAGTTCCGCTTTATCTCGCGATGTGAGCTTTTTCACCTAATATTGATATACTTTTAAAGGCTTTTACTTATTTGTTACCGAGTATCTTGTACATTCCTGTACCGCAATCGGGGCATTTGCCCTTCATGGCTTTTCTTCCGTTCTTCATTGTAACTTCTTGCGCGTCTTTCATTTCTTTCTTAGCTTTACATTTTACGCAATAACCTTCTGCCATCGGTATCCTCCTATTATTTATTATATTAATATTAAATACGTTAAACTAAGTGTATCATATAGCTTTTTAAAGTGCAAGTTATTCTCTGTACAAACCTTTATTTCTTATATAGCCGACGACTGAAGCCGGGACAAGAAAATCGATCGGCTCACGTTTCTTTATTCTTTCGCGTATCATGCTTGAGGAGATCTCAATGCTCGGCATGACAAGACGCGTCAGGCGGTCTTCATAAGAACTTTTCTCGCCCCACCCGGGCCGTGTCGCTATGACAAAATTCGTAAGGCTCAATATATCGTCAATATCCTTCCACATTGAAAGGCTCTCGGCCGAATCGGAACCTGTGAGGAAAAATATCTCAGCCTGACCTCCATGCTGTTCTTTAAAATACTTGATCGTGTCTATTGAATAAGACGTCCCCTTTTTATCCAGTTCATATGTCGATATCTCAAACCGATCGTCACCTTCGAGAGCCAGGCGTACCATGTTCAGTCTGTCCGCGGGACCAACTTCCGGCTTTGCGTCCTTTAAAGGAGGTATGAACGCCGGAATAAATATTACCTTATCTAGACCAAGCCTGTGCCAGCATTCCTGGGCCAGGATAAGGTGCCCTGTATGGATCGGATTAAATGTCCCTCCCAGAAGCCCTATTTTCATAGACTATCGTCCTTCCTTCTTCGCGATTTGATCTTCATTATTGCCTGACGTGTCCTTTACCATGCACTACATACTTATAGCTGGTAAGCTCTTCCAGCCCCATGGGACCGCGCGCATGCAGCTTATCGGTGGAAATACCGATCTCGGCGCCTTTACCGAACTCGCCGCCGTCAGTAAAGCGTGTCGAAGCATTGATGTAAACCGCAGACGAATCAACTCTTTTTGTAAATTCAAGGCCGTTTCCGCGATTCTGCGTCACGATCGCATCGGAATGGTTTGAGCCATATTTTGCGATGTGTTTAATGGCCTCATCCAGCGATCCCACTACACGAATATTAAGAATAAGGTCCAGATATTCCGTCATGTAGTCTTCATCTGTCGCTTCTTCCACGTCTGTACCCTCGAGTATCTCCCTCGTTCTCGAGCATCCCTTGAGCTTCACCCCGGCTTCCGTCATTTTCTTGGCGATCATCGGCAGGAACTGGCCGGCTACACCCTCGTGAACAAGCATGGTCTCCATCGCATTGCAGACCCCGGGCCTTTGGATCTTGGCATTCATGCAGATCCCCTCAGCCATTTTAAGGTCCGCATCTTTATCCACATAAACATGGCATATTCCCTTGTAATGTTTTATTACAGGCACTCTGCTTTTTTCGGCAACCTGCCTGATAAGCGATTCTCCGCCTCTGGGCATGATAAGATCTATATCGCCGGCAGCTTCAAGCATAGCGTCAACCATATCACGCGAAGTATCTTCAATCAAAATAAAGGCGTCTTCTTTAAGCCCTTCGCTTTCAGCGGCTTTTTTCAATGCCTTATATATGGCCGTATTTGACCGCACGGAATCGCTGCCGCCGCGCAGGATCACGGAATTGCCTGATTTAAAGCAAAGCGCCGCGCAATCCGCTGTCACATTCGGACGGGATTCATATATGATTCCTATCACGCCTATCGGCACGCGGATTTTCTCTATAACAAGACCGTTCGGCCTTTTGGTCTTTTCTATTGTTTTGCCTACCGGATCTTCTAATGACGCGACATCCCTGATCATCGAATACATTCCGTCGATACGTTTATCAGTTAAAGTCAGGCGATCGATAAACGCCTCGTTCTTTCCGTTCTTTCTTGCGGCTTCCGCGTCCTGAACGTTAGCTTGCTTTATGGCATCTTTTTCTTTTTTGATCGCTTCCGCCATGGCAAGCAATATCCTGTTCTTCTCATCCGCGGACATTATGCTCAAAACACGGGCCGCTTTTTTCGCCCTGTCCGTTATATCTTTCATTTTTCCCTTAGCATCCATTGTTCCTAATCTCCCTTTTCAATGACCGCCAGATTGTCCCTGTGTATCACTTCATCATAATCTTTATAACCCAGCACGCCCTCTATCCTGTCCGTCCTTAACCCCTTGATTCTATTCATCTCATCCGATGAATAGTTTATAAGACCTCTGGCTACTATTTTTTTCTCCTGCGACACGACATCAACAACGTCCCCTTCGTTAAATTCTCCGCTTACCTTCATTACGCCGCTCGGAAGAAGGCTTTTATTGCTCTCTGTGAGCGCTTTCTCGGCGCCTTCATCAATAATAAGCGCGCCTTTCGCTTTTTTGCTGAAAGCTATCCAGCGCTTTCTCGCTTTGATGGTTTTCTTCGAAGCGAGGAATCTGGTGCCGACCTTTTTACCTTCTGCTATATCAACCACCACATCCTTGCGTCTCCCCCGGGCGATAACGCTTTCAATTCCTGATCCCGCGGCGTTCTGCACCGCCTCGAGTTTCGTGATCATCCCTCCGGTGCTTTCATCGCAGCCTTTGCCTTTACAGAAAGCTTTTATGTCTTTGGTTATTTTTTCAACGCTTTCGATAAGATTGCCTTCGTTATCGTAAAGCCCGTCCACATCAGTAAGTATGATAAAAGTGTCCGAATTGGCCAGATCCGCCACCAAAGACGAAAGCCTGTCATTATCCCCGCATTTTATCTCCTCGGTGGACACTGAATCGTTCTCGTTGATAACAGGAATGGCTTTATATTTTAAAAGCGTGTTCAGGGTATAGCGTATATTAAGAAACCTCCTGCGATCGTTAAAATCCTCCTGCGTGAGCAATATCTGGCCGGCTTTATACCCTTTTTTATTGAAATACTCGTTATAGATATCCATCAGATGGTTCTGCCCCACGCTGGCTATCGCCTGAAGTTCGGAAAGACTCTTGTGTTTTTTGTCGACTTTAAGTATGCCGAGTCCCGCCCCTATCGCGCCGGATGAGACAACTATAACTTCTGTCCCTTTATCCATCAGGGACGATATCTGATCCGCCAGACTTTTTATTATTTTCCGGTCAAGCCTGTTCCTTTGATCCGTGAGGACTCGCGTCCCGATCTTAACCGTTATTCTCTTGCTTTTCTTTTTTGACATCTTTCACCTTCTTATATACAAAAGATACGAGATCCTTCAATCCTTCGCCTTTTATGGCTGAGATGGAAATAACCTCTTTATTTATTTTATCTTTGAACTCCTTGAGTTTCTCTTCCGAGCCCGGCATGTCCATTTTGTTAATTACAATTACCCGTTCCTTGCCGGAAACATTATGCCCGTATAATTCGAGCTCTTTTTCAAGCTTAAAATAGTTATCCGCCGGATCGGTCCCGTCAAGCGGGGCTATATCCACCACATGAACAAGTACGAGCGTTCTTTCTATATGACGCAAAAACCTGTCGCCAAGGCCCTTTCCTGCATGAGCGCCTTCGATCAGCCCGGGCATATCGGCCGCAACGAACGAATCGTCATCGAAGCTGACAACCCCAAGTTTAGGACTTTTTGTCGTAAAAGGATACGGGGCGATCTTTGTATGCACCTTTGATATGCGCGATACTATAGTCGATTTGCCCGCATTGGGAAAACCTATTATCCCCACATCCGCTACAAGTTTAAGCTCCAATAAAAGCGTGCGTTCTTCGCCCGGTTCGCCTTGAGTCGCTTCACGTTTTTTGGCGTTCCCTAACCCGCCGGAACCGCCTCTGGCAACAGTGACCGCCTCATCAATTGCCGCAAGGTCCTTAAGGACAAGATCCTCCTCAGCGTCCCTGATAATAGTACCCGCAGGCACCTTTACAAGCAGGTCCTCTCCTCTTTTACCGAATTTTTTGTTTGAACCGCCGTGCTTGCCGCTTCCGGCACGATAGTGCTGATTGTATTTAAAATCAAGAAGGGTTTGAAGATTAGGATCGCTTTTGATGATCACATCCCCACCATCGCCGCCGTCACCCCCATCAGGGATGCCCTTTCGGTGGAAGATATCTTTGTAAAGGCTGCTGCATCCGTTACCGCCGCGTCCGCCGCTTACATAGATTTTAGCCTGATCTATAAGCATCTCATTTTGGGATGACGTTTACCACGCGTTTCCCCGAAAAAGAAACTACGCCATCGCACTTGGCAAATAACGTATCGTCTTTTCCTTTTTTCACATTAACGCCCGGTCTATATTGTGTGCCTCTTTGCCTGACAAGAATGCATCCCGGGGTAACTGTTTCACCGCCGAACCTTTTTACGCCAAGCCTTTGACCCGCGGAATCTCGTCCGTTACGTGAAGCTCCTTGTCCTTTTTTATGCGCCATTAGTATCTCCTGATTTTTCTATTCAAAATGTATATCCGTCACTTTAAGTTCCGTCTGATCCTGCCTGTGCCCTCTTTTGGACTGGGAACTTTTTCTGTCCCTGTATTTAAAAGCGATAACTTTTTTTGCTCTCTTATCGCCGATCACTTCGCACTTTACATACGCGCCTTTAATATAAGGCTCGCCGATATGGATCGAGTTGCCTTTTTTCGCAAGAAGAACTTTATCTATTTTTATCTCTTTTGATTTTCTCTCTTCCGGCTTAAGACGGTTCACTACTATCTTATCGTTTTTCTCAACAAGTATCTGAGCACCTTTAACTTCTATTACAGCGTACATTTATCGTCTCCTGTTTGTCTAAGTTATTATTTTACAAGTGCTTATGCCCGCACTAGTAGTATATTATTAAAAATAAGTAGAATAATATTAACAGATAGAGGTTTTATTGTCAAGGATATTTGAATTTTGGAAATTAAGAGCCGATTATCTGTTCCAGCTGATTATACCGAAGGACTGGTCTTCTTCGCTGCCTATATCGGCGGGATAAGTCTCAACATAATCGTAATCTATAAGAGTAAGAAAATTCCACATATATATATCTCTTCTGGCAAGGATGATCCCGTTTATTTCTATATCAGCTAAAACCTGCAGAGACCTTATGTCCCTATCGGCATATACAAGTGCTTCTTCCGTGTAAAGTCTTCCGAGTATTCCTATATCGCCGTCTCTTGCAATAACAACGTTCCTGTTGCCTGACTTGTTCTGGCTCAAAGTTCCCCATATCGTTATGTCGTCGGCGATTATCCCGCCATTTATGGTATTATTTCCCTGAAAATCTACATCTCCGTCAACAAAAACTATTCCGTTAGCCGGGCTGAGTGTCGCGCCATTAAAGACTTGGTCCGTATCGTAATAGTCCCCCGAATCTATGGCCTCTTGCCTGTACTTGTCATAATTAAATGTCGGGAATACAATTCTTCTCTCTCCCTCAAAAACTGTCGCTGTGTCATCCGCATTACCGTTTATAACGACATGGTCGTCCCACCAATCCCAAGAGCCATCATTATGTACAGTGCCTTCAATGACAATACCCGTTGCGGAAACATCCCCCGTGATCCTCAGCCATGAAATAAGGAACCCCGATTTCAGGTAAACATCGTTATTGGCATGTATATCCCCGTTCATTTCAGCTCCGGCAATAAATGAGTTTGTCCTGAAATCATTCCCCGCCCCAGTCACATATTTAAGTGCCGTTGGGGTAAGGTCCTCTATCTCAAGTGAAGCCGTTCTTGAAACGCTTCCGGCCGTTCCTACGGAAGTTATAAGATATCTTCCTCCCGATTCAGAAAAAGTAACGCTGTATGAACCTGTATCCAACGCATTACTAAAATCGGTCCTGTTCCCAAAATTGGTATTCTTTATCCTTCCAAGGGCATGATTTATCCCGGCTTCCGCCATGTATTTAGCTTGCTCAACGGTCTTGACCCTGCCGATGAGTTCAGCGTCTCCCTTTATCATGTTGGCAAGGTATATTGCGCTAAGAAGCATAAGAGCCATAAATGTCATAACGATAACAAGTACAGCTCCCTCTTGATTTTTTATCAGCTTAAGGCTTGTTACTTTCATTTTTTTCTTCAGCATTTATCTTCCCGTATTCCTGGGTTCGACTTCCATATTATTTTCCTGCCGTATTGTCTTATCTTCATATTCCACTGTAACGCTCATATCAATATTTAAAACTTTTATGAGGTCTCTTCCGTCAACCGTAATTTTAGTCTGGCCGTAATCGTCTTTTCTTGCGATATATCCGCTTAAAACACACATACGGTCATCTCCGGGCCAGTCGATCTCCACATCATCTATCCATGTTGAATACAGTCCCGTAACATAATATTCTCCTCCGCTTGCCGGAAAAAGCCGGTCAGCGCCTAAACCTACCTGCGTGTCCACATAGTCCGCGTAACTCAAGTTTGATCCGGATGCTGTCCAAAACGGCTCGGTTGAAAGCTCTGCATAAAACTGTACGTACCGACCGCTCCCGATCGCAAGTCCGGCAGGATTGCCTGTAGAGCCTGCAATAGCGCTCCAATCAGTAGCTGTATCCATAAATTGGTCATCAGCTGAACGCGCCTTCATAAGAACTTCAGTCCCCGAAGGATTATCCTCGGACCACTTAACTTCGTTATACGATGGATCATCAATCCCTGTGTCCAATATATCCGACTCGACCGAACCTTGTTTCCTCCACGTATCTATTTCGGCAGTTACATATATATTGTTAGAAGCATTGACCGTGTATCCGCTCCAATCAGTTGTTCCAGCTGCAGGAAGAACAACTGTAGTATAATCTCCTGTTACATAATAAGAATGAGTTGACGCTCCTATCCAATATTTGCAATTAGTATCAAAAGGATCATAGCTGTCCCATGCCGAAGGAAAAACTGCTGTATCTAAATTTGGTATGCAAATTGTAATAAAATAATCGTAATCTGTTCCTCCAACATTTTTAACAAGGGGAAATGCTATCCATTCGCTCCAGAGTTCCGAATCTACCGGCACCCACCCTGCAGCTAATATCTCATCTGTATCGCTGTCATTATCACCATCATGTACATCCTGGAAGAAAAGCTGCTGGTGTCTGTGATATTCCTCTATATCAAGGCCTCCTGTTGACTGGTTTGCCAGGCCGTCTTCATCGGAATTCCTGCGGGTTATATAAGCAGCGGTTATTTTAAGGGGATTCTCTGAAGATGATTTAAACTTCACCCTAACAAGGTCCGCTTCAGAATCAATAAAACTATTCGTAACTATCGTGCGTATCGTTATGGGATATGTGGGAAGGTTGGCGTCGGTGCCTTCCTGCACAGTATACCCGGCTTCCGCATATGCATACCAGCTGATGTTTTCCTTGCCTGTCTCTCTGTCTTGGGGCAGTTCCAGTTTCACGCGCACTTCCTCGCCATACTCCATGGCATTATTCATGTTAACGTTATCGAACGCAGACTCGCGCCAAAGATCATAATAATCAGTGATCTCCAGGTAATCACCGACAGCTGATGCATCATATTCAAGAAAGTTTTCATTGCTCCAGGTATTATCATGGACCCTTGTTATAGTATCTCCGCTTGAGTCAAGAGCACCAGATGGGGCAAATGATGAATCGTAATACTCAACTTCCCTTCTGCTTCCGCAAGGTTCAAGACGTATATAATCTAAACCAAAGCCGTAGCCGGATGAAGAAGCATTCTGCCCTGAGACTTCAAAACGTATCGTATGATCCCCGCTATCCAGCCTTATCCAGCCAAACGTGACCTTGCCGACCCTTACCGGATCCGAGTCATTCTCGTAAAAATCCACTACTATAGGAAGAGGTGTGATATCGAATGTCTCAAGATCCTCAAGAAACTCCTTATCAGTAGTATAGCTTCCACTGCCTTCTCCGTTAGTAATAACATTAGACAATTGGGCAAAACGCTCGTCATGATCCAATGTATTATCTCTCGGATCAAAAACCGTCCTTCTTAAAGTTTTACTGCCATCTAATTCCGTAAAAATATGATATACGACTGTCTTATCCCACTGTATATCCCCGTTAGCATCAAGCGTAAGAAAACCGCTTGCATCGACTTCAGCCAAAGGCATGCTTACAGCAGTGTAGACACCTCCCGTTGCGGGATAAAATGACATATATGTCGCACTTGAGAGGCGTATATCACTTTGCACAGTCTCAAGTGCTTTCATGAGATCAATACGAAGATTCGTGCGCTTACCTTCAACAGACCAGCTTCTGTAAGTAAAAAGCCACGCCGAAAGGATCGTGCTTATTACAAAAAGGAATATCACAGCCACCACCATGACTTCAGTAAACGTAAATCCTTTTTGGTTCTTTAGCATTCTATTCATCAGTCTACATCCGCAAATAATGTCTCTATAATAACCGGATGGCCGGAAGCCTTCTCGTCTATTATCTTATCCACACTCACCTTCACCTTTGTAAGATAATCATTTCCGCCGTAGTCCTCTGTGATCGCTGTTGTTCTATAATAATTACCGCTGATGTCAGGTTGCCCCTCTTCATCAACACGTGTATTCACTTCAGCCGCTCTGTCGAGATCTCTAAAATTGTAACGCTTAAGATCATCTATCTGTTTTCTGGCAAGGTTAGCGCAATCATAAACCAAATCTATCCTAACGGAAAAAGTAGCGTTCTGGGCGACAACGACAAGGACAGAAACTATCACCACAGCTGCCAGAGCTATTGATACTACAACTTCAATAAGCGTTATACCTTTATTATTCTGCATATTATGCTTCTTCTATTATAACATCCTCGACATGCAATAATCTGTCTTCCCTAAGATCTATCTTGCAGCGGTATTTTCTCTGTATGTCACGCAATACCCTTGCCTGATCCGACACCAGTACCGCGTGAATATGCGGATGCATCGTAACAGTTATATGTTTATGTTTCTTGGCGCTTTTTGAAAGCACTTTATCGACCTCTCTCGCCGTTTCAATGGCTATTGTCTCTGAGCTCTTTACCGAACCCTTTCCCCCGCAATAAGGGCATTCGATGTGGGAAGTGCTTTCTATGCTTTTTCTCTGCCTCTGGCGCGTCATCTCGACTATGCCGAACTGGGATATGCCTCTTACATTTATCCTTGCTTTATCGCCGCGCAGGTTTTCCTGGAGTTTTTCGAAAACTTTATCACGGTGATGTTTCTCTTCCATATCAATGAAATCAATGATGATTATCCCGCCGACATCCCTTAAAAGCAATTGTCTCGGTATCTCTTCCGCCGCTTCAATGTTGGTCCTGAAAGCGGTGTATTCCAAGCCCTTTTTCCCGGTATAGCTTCCGGTGTTTACATCGATAGCAACAAGGCCTTCCGTTTGTTCAATAACGAGATACCCCCCGCTCTTAAGAGGGATCTTCCTCTCGAATATCATGTCCACTTCTTTTTCTATATCATATTTCTGAAAAAGGGGGACTTTACCGTTATATAACTTCACTTTCTGCCTGAGCGACGGCATGAAAGCTTTGAGAAATTTGATGATGCGGTTATACTCGTCTTTTGAATCAACTATGAACTGGCTTATGTCTTCGGTAAAACGGTCGCGTATCATCCTGAGTATAATACCGTATTCTTCATAGATCATGGCAGGCGCCGGCTGGCGTTTCTCTCTGTTCCTGACCCTTTCCCACAGATTCAGAAGATATCTGAACTCGTCTTTAAGCTCTTTTTCGGACCTGTTCTCCGCGACCGTCCTGACTATACATCCCACATCGGAGGGGGCTTTTATCTTGGTCAATATTTCCCTGATCCGTTTCCGTTCTTCTCTGTTTCCTATGCGCCGCGAGACTCCGAATCCTCCGTCAAAAGGCGTGAGGACCAGATACCTGCCCGGAATACTTATGTATGATGTCACCCTCGCCCCTTTTGTGCCGATGGATTCCTTTACGATCTGCACCATGATCTCCTGGCCGGTTTTCAGGATATCCTGTATCCTGGGCTGTTTCCCTTTTTTTTGTACCTGTATGACCGGCTCATCTTCATCCGGAAGTATCTCCTTAAGCACTGAACTTTTATCCACGACATCGCTTACATGAAGAAACGCGTTCTTCTTATGCCCTATATCGACAAAAGCGGCTTCGATGCCGGGTATGATCGAGCTCACTTTCCCCTTATAAATGCTTCCGGCGTGCTGCTCGATCCCTTCCCGTTCCATGAAAAAATCCGCCAATTTTCCGTCAGCTAAAAGCGCGATCCGTTTCTCAACGGGGCCTACATTTACAATGACTTCTTTGCCCGTCTTTTTATGTTCTTTTGCTCCTGATCTTCTCGTATGCATTTATGCCTTTCTAAAATATATAAAAACCCGCAAAATTATTCTTTTTCTGTGCTTAGGGGTGTCCCTGAATAGGACGTCCCCAGTATCAGTATTTTTATGCCGTTGGGCAGTTCGGCGTTTATGGTTTTTTGTACCCGCTCAGGTTCTATCTTTTCGGTCATCCACAAGGACATGTTCTCATTATCGCTTTCAGCGCCCAGCTTAAGCGCTTTAGGTATGCTGATCTTGACTCTCGGAGTGAACCCTTTCGTGAGGACAACGGGGAGATCCGTTCTTCTCATCGCCCTGCGAAAAAGTTTCATGAGATCCAGATGGGAGATATATTTCATATCTCCCTTCTTATGGAAGACTGCTTCATAGCGGATATTCATAGGAGGAGTTTGAATTTATTTTTTCCTGAAATCCAAAAACGGTTTATATTTTTTTTCTTCCGCCGCGGCTACTGCTATCTCTTCCTGATGCTCTACAGACTTTACTTGCCCCTGCAGTATAATGGGCTCTTTCTTCGGAAAATGCTTATTATACTCATCAACTGTATCTGATGCTTTTATTGAATGTACACCGTCTTTTAACAAATGGACAGTAACAAAGAAAACAACTTCAGTTTTATCTTTATTATCCTGTTCGTACTTGAAGGCACTGCCAATAACCGGTATCCCCCCGAAAAGATCGCCCAAAATAGGAAGCTTATGGTCCTCTTTTGTGATCGTCTCGCTTATAAGGCCACCAATAAAAATAGTCTCTCCGTCTTTAACCATTATCTGAGTATCTGCGGATCTGGTGTTATACCTTAAAGCTTGGGTTTGATTGCCGCCTTGCACTTCTAATGTCTGAAAGGTGATGTCACTGGAAACTTCCGGTTTAAGATTTACTGCTATCTCACCTCTATCATTAACGTGAGGGGTAACTTCAAGAATAACACCAATTTCTCTTGGATCTTTTTCGAATTCAACGGTAACCGTCGTTGCTGTATCTGTAGTTTTCTGCTGCTTCTGTAGGTATAAATTGGTTATGACTTTTATTACGGCAGTTTGGTTGTTCAATGTTGTAATTCTGGGGCTTGATATGATGTTCGTATTATCCCATTCATCAATGAGTCTGAGTGTTGCAGTAAAAGTGCTGAAATCAAGAGTGCCATATTGAAAATATTCTGCAACCGTAACTGCACTTATCGGGGTGGTATCCGTAAGAGGAAAAACGGCACTGTCGATACCCGTTGTATCAGTTGGAAAATATCTTCTTTGTTCTCCAGGTAAAAAATTTAAAATACCAGTATTCGTGAAAGGAAAAGTAGTTGGCCTTTGAGCGCCCGCAGCAGTAACAACGGCATTCCAATCCACGCCGAACTGATCGTTCCTGTCCAGTGTGATCTCTATGACCTTCGCTTCCAGCATGATCTGCGGCGTTTTCTTATCGACCTTATTCACCATCTCTTTTATAGCGGTCATTCTCGTGGGAATAGTTGTCACTACCATAGCGTTCGCACTCGGAAGAAAAGTCGCCTTTTCGCCTGCCCTCTCGTCAATGATATATGTAACCGCTTCCATTAGTTTCGTTATATTCTTTTCCTTGCCCTCGGTATCCTCAACAACATAGTTCAGAGGAATAACCTCCGTAATAGCTTCTTCCATCTGCAGTTTGCTTTTCGGAACAACGCGGATTATATTCCCCTCGCGAGAATAAACGTAACCATAATTCCTTGTCACGATATCCAGCGCGACTTCCCAGGGTTTATCCCTCAATTTCATCGTGACCACGGCATCGACGCCGGGTGACGGGACAATATCCACACCGCTTACTTCCGAAAGATAGTTGAGGACGGATAAAATATCGACGTCCTTGAAGTTCACGGTGACATTGCCCGGTTTCGGCATGTCCGGCTGCATCTGCCCCGCGGAACCCTCGCTCTGGGCAAACGCGCAGCTTTCGATATTGAAAGTCGCGAAAACGAAAACAAGAATAACGCTCAGGATCTTTATTGCCGCATTTGTTCTAGTGGTAACCATACCCTCCCCCTTTTGTGATCTATTTATACAGTTTTAGATCGTAATTTGTGTCATTAAGTTCTACTTTCACGGAATTTTCGCCTATCTGCACGACTTTCAGGCGTTCTATCTGATCTCCTTCTTTCATTATATCGCCGTTTATAACAACGCTTTTTGTCCCGTCAGGATTTGTCAGGATCCCTTGAAGCGAAATATCCTCCACCGTAAGGATGCTCGCGACCCCTCCTGTCCCTCTGCGCTCTTTTATGCCGACAAGAGGAACAAAGGGATCCCTCCGTCCGTACGAATTATACTTGAATTTCTCCGCGGGGACTTCTTTGCCGGCAAGAACAACCGCCGGGCATAAAAATAAAATGATCAATATTGTACTTGCTGCTTTCATATTATAGGCTCGCCGCAATATATGTTTTTAAAACGATTCTTACGTTATGCCGCCAGGCATTCTTCTTATCATCGGTTATCTCAAGATCCTCGACAGTTATGAGGCGGCTCCCGCTTTCAAGATCGTTCACGAAATGCGCGAGCTGGTGATACCCGCTTTTAGCCGTTATAAGAAGCGGCATCTCCTCAAAATATTGTTTTGTTTTATCCGCCTGTTGGGCCGGTTTCGCCGGTTCTAAAGGGGTGATGCTCACTATATCAACATCATATTTCCGCGCCATCTGGGCGAACTCTTCCAGGAGAACCGTTGTTTCTTTTTTATCGGAGAACTGCTTGGCATAGCTTTTGTCGCGCGTTTTGAGCGTTTCAAGCTGAGCCTGGAAATTATTCATTTGCGCGGCATGTTTTCTGACGATATTGATCTTTTTCTTTAGAACACCGGCTTTTCCGGAAGCTTCCGACAGCCTGCCTATGCCGGGGATAACGGCGAACATGGTGTAAAATACCGCTATGAGGACAGTTCCGCCGATAATCGTATAGGTCCTGTGTTTCTCATCGCTGAGAAACACCTGAATTTTTTCCGTAAGCTCATCCAGGCCCGGATTTATATTCGCCATTTTTACCTTTTCCCGGCCGCGGGGGCCGTTCCCCTTGGTTTAAATCTACACAAAATATCGAACTGCATGGCTTCCTTGCCGTCCATCACTTTGCTCCGTATATCCTGCATCTCGATATCATCAAAAAACGTGGAAAAATCTTCATTGCTCTTGAGGCTGTTTATGAATCTCGCGACGGTCGCGGTCGCCACCTCGCTCTCCCCTAAAGCATACCCGTTAAGTTTAAGCATTGTGGGGAATTTAGCGCTCTCCGCGCTGCCCTTCCTGCCTGCCGCGGGAAAAACCGGTTTGAAAGACTCTAGCCAAATTCCGGGGATCACCGACTGATTAAGCCCGCTGAGCAATCGCGTCCATTGGACATAAGGATTGCTGACCTTGTTGGCCAGCCCCAATTTTATTTCAAGCTCGCCTCTCTCTTTTTTCATTCTATCCATTATTTCTTTTTGAGGCTGGAGTTCGGTCCACGTGGACCCCATCCTCGCGGCCCTGAAATTGTTGACGCCGGTCAAGAACGACACGATGATATTGAGCGAGATAAAAAGGCCTATCACGCCCGCGCATATCGGCAGGATCTGCGCCTCAAAAACCGGCAGAGAAATAGAGGAAACCGAAACCTCTTTCGCTTTCTTCTTCTTTTTCCTGAGTTCTTTCGGCAGTAAATTTATCTCTATCATAATTCGTTATATGTTGTGAGTGGGCTACGCGAATAGTGGATACCTTTCGCGTAATCCGCTTACTACTATCAACCTCTTAATGCTAATCCGATACTTACCGCAAGCTGAGAGCCGATGGAACTGACCGCTTCTTTTGAAAGGTCTTCGGCCAAGACCATTCCGGCAGTCGGGTCCCATCTGTCCACTTTAGCACCGACCTTTTCCTGTATATATTCAATAACTCCCTGCTGGTATGTCTGCCCCCCGGAACAATAAAAGTTGCCGATGGGCTCATTGAACCTGTTCTCAAAATAGCCGAATGAAAGCTGCATCTCCTTGATAAGTTCATCGAGAACCGAAAAAGTTGACCGGGAGACTTTATTTTTCGTCTCTTCATCGCTTTTGGTCTTCAATTCTTCGGCTTCTTTAGCGGAGATCCCCAGGTCCTCCGCTATCGTATTTGTTATGTCCGCGCCGCCTATCTGTATCTGCCTCATGAAACACGGGGCTTCGCCTATGGATATCAGCATATTGGTATGCGTATGCCCGAAATCAAAAAAGGCGGTCCCTTTATCCTTGGGGAGATTGTTCTTCGCGGCTAAAAAAGCATTGAACTCGGCAAAAGGATCTATATCCACTACATTGACCCCGAAGCCGAGCTTATCCACCACTTTGATCCTTGATTCGAGATAATCTTTCTTCACCGCCGCAAGAAGGACCCTCATCTGCCCCGCTTCTGAAGCCCGTCCGAGTATCACCGAATCCATTACCACTTCATTCACGTTAAACGGTATATATTTTTCGGCCTCATAAGCCATTGAATTGTCCAGCTGTTCTTTGGTCATCTTGGGAAGATCGATGAATCTCACTATAACATCAGAGCCCGACACAGAGAAATTCACGTCTTCCGGGGCAACCCCCACTTCATCCAGCGTCTCTTTGATCAGCTGAGAAAGTTTCTCCGCCTTGTTTCCTTCCGGGGGGATCTTTTTTAAATTATATGAGGTAAGAATGTTCCTGTCGGCTTCTTTTTTGATGGAACTTACCTTGATAGAATAGTCCCCTATATCGAGCCCTACAGATTCCTGGGTTTTTTGGCCAAATTTAACGATCATATTCAATCAGGGTATATGTGTCTAATGCGAAAACTCATAAAATAATTAAAAATAATAGTATATATTTCAATTAAGAGTATCATATGGCTAATATAATGTCAAGAAAGAGTGCTAACTTGACATGCTCATTTTAGTTTGTTTAACAGCTCGATCGCCTGCCGGAAATTGGGGTCTATTTCCAAAGCCTTCCGAAGATATATCTCAGCTTCTTCTTTCTCCCCTCCCAGATAAAAAACATAGCCCAGGTTATAATATGGAACGGGCCTTTCCGGATAAAGATCAATAGCTTTTAAATAAAGTGTCGCCGCTTCCTGCAGGCCCCCCATGCGTGAATACGCGGTGCCCAAATTCACAATGGCGTTGTAATCATAAGGATTCATTTTTTTAGCTTTTTCAGCCGCCTCCAGGGCCTTTTCATTCTCGCCCGCCGAAGAGTATGCCGTGCTCAAGACCAAAAGCGCCTCTCTGTGCTTCGGGTTTATTTCAATTACGCGTTCCAGATAACTTATCCCCTTTTCATCATCGCCATAAATAAAAGACGCGTATGCCATGCCCAAATGCCCATTATCGTAAAGAGGATTTATCTCGATCGCTCTTTTAAAATCCTTAACCGCTTTTTCCGTGTTCCCCGCCGCCAAATTAAGCCTTCCTCTTATATAAAGCGTTCTGAGATCCGAGGGGCTTTGTCCGACATATTCATCCATCAACTCTATCGACCGCAAAGGCGATCTATTTCTCATAAAAGAAGCTGCCTTGTAGAACACGGCGGCCGAATCCTTTCCGGAAGAGGCGAGAATCAGGTCGCTCAAGGCGACATCATCCCTCCAGTGAGCAACCTGGCCGACCGTTCCGGAAGCGTGAAAAAATATTAAAAACAAAATTAAAGCGACCGCTAATACTTTTTGGAAAACATTTTTTTGCCGGAAAAGCCTTATCAAGACCGCGGAGATAAGAAGAAATACGCCGTAACTGGCAACATACATCCAGTGTTCCGCGAAAACGCCGAAATGATCCATGACAAATACAAGAGGAATAAGCGCCGCTGCGAAAAACATGATACCGAAAAAGGATATCCTCCTGATGTCTTTAAAACGGAACATGAGAAAAAAGATGATGCCTAAAAGGATCATCAGTCCTGCCAGCTCGAAAGAGGTCATGTGGATCTCCCGCCGCATGTAGAGATTTACGGGAGCAAAGCTAAGAAGAAAAAATTCTCCTGTCATGGTGAAGTAATCAAGGGCCTTTTTTAAAAAGCCGCCTTTTAACAGCGGTGAATATCTTCCGCTGAAAAGGGCGTGATGAAGGAAAATATAAGAAGCGGCTAAAATAAAATTCGGCACGTGATGGATGATCCTGAACCTGTACTTCCCCTTAAGCATGATATAATCCGCCAGAAGAAGCAGTACCGGAAATATAAGAGCTATTTCCTTGCTCAGAACGGCGGCCAAGAGAAAGATCACACTGCCCGCGAATAGACCGATCTTCCCCTTCTCTTTAAAAAGCAAAAAGAAAATAAAAAATAAAAACCCGAAAAAGAATGACACCAGGTCCGCTCTCCCCGAAACGTATGATACGGCTCCCGCGTGCAGCGGATACACCAGGAAAAAGATCGCCGTAAGGGCCGCTATGTCTTTTTTATCCGTGAGTTTAAAGGTGAGCGCAAAAACGAGCAGCCCGTTCAAAAAATGAAATAAAATATTCGAAAGATGAAACCCGAACGGCGATAGCCCCCAAATGCGGTAATCAACAGCGTAACTTAATATCTGGAGGGGCCGATAGTATATCGTGTAGACAAAATTCGAATTTATTATGTCCTGCTTGAACGGCTGGAACGACCATAAAGGAGCTCTGATAAGAGCGTTATTGACGACTAAATACTCGTCATCCCAGATAAACCCGAAATTGACCGATGCCAGATACGTTACAACGCAAGCGGTAAAAAGAATGAGAATGATTAATATATTTTCGCGACGTGTATGCATAAATATGACGGGACGCGGCTCATCTTGATCTATTCATTTTCCGGAAGAACATGGCCCGGAACATTGCAAGCGGGATCAACACCGACCATTCCTATGGTATAAGTACCTCCCGCGGGGCAGACAGGCGTTTCCTTGAAATACGCCGAAATAATGTCGGCAAGATCTATCGTATCCCCGCTCACCAGGCCCCCCTCAATAGCCCATAAGGTTTTTGCGCCCGCTATCTGTTTTAAATTCGTAATGCATGTATTCGTCTGTGATCTTTGCCTGGCGCGCATGGCATTCGGAACGACCAGAGCCACCAAAAAGGCAATAACAGTGGCGACAAGCACTATTTCGATGAGAGTGAAACCTTTTTTTTGATAGATCACTTTCATGTGATAAGACTTGTAAATCTAAGGCAATTCATGTCCGGAAACACTGCATGTCGGTTCGGTCCCTACCGCTCCCAGTGTGTATGTTCCCCCCGCGGGGCATTGAGGTGCGGTCTTAAAATATGCCGTGCACAGATCAGACATCATAACGGGATCTCCTGTAATAGCGCCGTAATCGATCGCCCATAATGTCTTCGCTCCCGCTATCTGCTTCAAGTTCGAAATGCAGGCATTGGTCTGCGCTCTTTCCCTCGAGCGCATAAAATTCGGTATAGCCACCGCTGCCAATAAGCCGATAATGGCAACAACTATCATTATTTCAACAAGCGTAAAACCCTGTTTTTTTCTGATCGTAAGCATAAATTTTTGCCTTAAGTATACCATCATATGCGCAAAAGGCAAATCCTACTAAAGTTTCATAAGTTATAAAATATAAAAGGAGGCGATAAGAATCGCCTCCTTTTATAAACATTTTGCGCCCGCTGAAACCGTTACCGTAATTACGGCAGCGCGTGGCCTGAAACAGTGCATGTAGGAGTAGTCCCTATTGCACCGATCGTGTAAGTACCGTTTGCGGGACAAGACGGTGTTGATTTTATGTACGCAGTAACAAGGTTTGCCATGGTCACTGCAGCACCGCTGGCAGCACCTGTATCCAGCGCCCACAATGTCTTCGCGCCGTCCATCTGTTTCAGATTCGCGATACAAGCGTTTGTCTGCGCTCTTTGTCTTGCACGCATGAAGTTCGGGATGGCCACTGCGGCTAATAAACCTATAATTGCGACAACAATCATAATTTCAACAAGCGTAAAACCACCCTTTCCTAGTAATTTGCGCATTCTGATCATTTTATCCTCACCTCCTTTCTATGACTCTTTTTAAAAGTTTTATTTGTTTCCAGATATACCTACCCTCGATTTTAGTTTACATTTTGAAACTGAGAAAAGCAAACCGATAGGAAGAAATTTTTACCGGTTAGCCGTACAAAAGTTAAGCCCTAAAAATTGATTATGGTCGATATCTTGAATATCGGGAGGAACATACAGATAACTATGCCTCCGATAACAATACCAAGAAACGCGATAACAAGAGGTTCTATCAAACTTGTCAGGCCTTCCACCGACGTGTCAACCTGTTCATCATAAAAATCCGATATTTTCGCGAGCATCTTCTCCAGTTCCCCTGTCTTTTCGCCGACTGATACCATTCTTGTTACCATGCGGGGAAAAATCCCGCTTCTTTCCATGGGGGTTGCCACGCTCTCTCCTTCTCTTACGCTTTCTTTGACATTGTCAACGGACCGTTCTACAATAACGTTGCCCGAAGTCTTGGCCACGATCTCAAGAGCCGTCAATATCGGCACACCGCTATTCAGTAAAGTGCTTAATGTGCGGGTGAATTTACTTATGGCGACTTTTGTCGCTAAGGAACCGACGATAGGAAGCCGCAGTTTGTACCTGTCGATCAATGCCCTTCCTTTTGGCGTATCTACATACTTTTTGACAGCTATGCCAAGAACGATAAAAAATATTATCAGCAGTACAAAATTGTTTATCAGAAAATCGCTGAGGTTGATCAAAAGCTGTGTAGGCGTGGGAAGTTTAGCGCCGAAACCTGAAAAAATATCCTTAAAAACAGGTATTACCTTCAAGAGCATAATGAGCGTGATCGCAACGGCCATGCCGGAAACAACCATAGGATAAATAAGAGCTGACTTGATCTTTTTCTGCAAAGCGCTCTTTTTTTCCTGATAAGTCGCGATCCTGTCAAGAACCACGTCCAGCGAACCGCTGGATTCGCCGGCCCTTACCATGTTCACGAACAGGGACGAAAAGAGAGCCGAATGTTTAAGCAGCGCATCCGAAAGGCTGGATCCCGTATTAACCGAATCTCTTACATCTATTAAAACGCTCTTCAAGGTCTCATTATCCGCCTGTTCGGAAAGTATATCCAGCGAACTTACAACAGGTATGCCTGATTCGATCAATGTCGCCAATTGCCTTGAAAAAACCACAAGATCATCAAGGGAGACTTTTTTGCCTTTTCTGAATTTAAAAGAGGAAAAAATATTGGAGAGTTCCCGCAGCTGCTCAAGTTTGAGGATCAAAAACCCTTTGCCCCGCAGAATATCAAGCGCCTGACCTTTCTCCGGCGCGTCAAGTTCGCCCTTTACCGTAGCGCCCTCTTTGTTCTTTGCGATATATGTGAATTTCGCCATTCCCCGACCCCCGTTATATATGTATGATTGGTTAAATCTAAAGAAAACGAATTAAGTTACCCTTAAAACCTCTTCGTAAGTCGTCCAGCCTTTACAGAATTTTATCAGCGCGTTTTCACGAAGCGTCCTGACACCTTTTGATCTGAGGTATTTTTTGATCTCTTCTTCAGACTTTTTCCGGTTGATCATTCCATTTATCTTCTCATCGACCAGCACTGTTTCTAAAGTCGCGAAACGCCCCAGATAACCGGTATCGTTGCATTTCTGGCACCCCTTGCCTTTGTAAAACGTATCTGTCTGTTCCATTATATCAGGATACTTCTCTCTCAGACCACTTAATACTTCTTTTGGAAGATCCGCTTTAACTTTGCAATGCGGACAGATCTTGCGGAGAAGCCTCTGGGCGCATGCCATAACAAGACTTGAAGCGATGAGAAAAGGCTCCACTCCCATGTTGACCAAACGCGTGATCGCTCCCACAGCGTCGTTGGTATGTAAAGTGCTGAGGACCATGTGACCCGTAAGCGAAGCTTTGATCGCTATATCCGCCGTCTCATAATCCCTGATCTCTCCGACCATTATGACATCGGGGCTCTGGCGCAAAACCGATCTTAAGCCGCTCGCGAAATTGAGCCCTATGTCCGGGCGAGCCGGTATCTGGGTTATGCCCTGCACCTGATACTCGACGGGATCTTCAATGGTAACAATATTTCTCTCCGGCACATTCATTTCGTTAAGGACAGAATAAAGAGTCGTTGATTTCCCGCTTCCGGTAGGCCCTGTCACAAGTATGATCCCGAACGGTTTGGAAAGAGCCTGCTTGAAATCATTCATTGTATCAGGAAGGAATCCCAAAGTTTCCAGCCCGAAAGAAAGGCCGCTCTTATCCAACGCTCTTAAAACGATCTTATTGCCGAACCTGCAGGGAAGGATCGATACACGAAAATCTATATCCCTTCCGTCCATGTTTATCCTGAACCTGCCGTCCTGAGGCACCCGGTTCTCCGTTATGTCAAGATTTGACATGATCTTAAGTCTCGCTATGACCGCGTTCTGGTTCTTCTTCGGAAGATCAAAAGCTTCCTGAAGCGCGCCGTCTATCCTGTTCCTTATCCTTACCGATTTTTCCTGAGGCTCGACGTGTATATCACTTGCCCTGTTCTTCAAGGCCTCGCTTATTATAAGGTTCACCATCTTGACTATCGGCGCCTGCTTGCTTTTCTTGGTAATATCCGCTACATCAAGATTTTCCGATCTTCCCAAAACCTCGATATCATCGCTTTCGGCTTCCTCGTCAATGATGTCGGTAATATCATCCTCTTCGCCTTCGTAATACGAAAGTAATTTTTTCTCCAGATCAGCCTGATCGGCAATAACTAAACTGATCTCGCACCCTGTTATGGTGCGCACATCGTCGATAGCCATGACATCGGTCGGATCTGACACGACAAGAGTGAGTGAATTTCCGATGCGTGAAAGGGGTATAATTTTGTATTTTCTCACGAGGCGTTCCGGTATCGTCCTCATCGCAGAATCATCAAGTTCTATCTTAGATACATCTATCGCGGGAAGGCCCAATTCTTCGCTCAATACCGTAAGCAGGTTCTGCGCGGAAATAACATCCTCCTCAACAAGGCTCCTAAGGATATCCTCTTCCTTCCCTCCCTTGCTCTTGTTCAGGAAATTCTGATAGCGATTCTTGTCTACAAATTCGCTCTTTTCGATCGCCTTCAATATCCTGCTTCTTATAGATGTACTCATCTTTTTTGCCTTTATTTTTTAAATTACCCTCTGTCTTCCATCGTGACCCTTAATACTTCTTCGAGCGATGTAATGCCTTTAAGTACTTTTGCGATGCCGTTCTGCCTTAACGTGGACATGCCCTCTTTTTTCGCGGTTCTTTCAATTTCGAGTTCCTCGGCTCTCCGGAAAATAAGTTCTTTGATAGTGGGCGTCAACTCCAAGCATTCAATTATGCCTTCGCGGCCCTGATATCCGGTATCACCGCAGTTCTTACAGCCTTTCGGCTTATAAATTTTCGCAATTCCCCCGCTCTCATCAAAAAGTTTATACCTGTCGGCGATCTCCTTTGCGGGCGTATATGCTTCCTTGCAATCCGGACATAATCTTCTTAAAAGCGCCTGTGCCGCGACAAGCTCGACCGATGAAGATATCAAAAACGGCTCCACTCCCATATTAACAAGCCTTACAATAGAACCGCTGGCGGTATTCGTGTGTAAAGTGCTGAGTACAAGGTGCCCCGTTAACGCGGATTTGATAGCTGTGTCAACGGTCTCCAGATCTCTTATCTCTCCTACCAAAATAATATCCGGGTCCTGCCTAAGAATAGAACGCAAACAGGCGGCGAAGGTCAGGCCCATATCCTCCTTTACGGAAACCTGGTTCACGCCTTTCAGTTCATATTCTACGGGATCTTCTACCGTAACCAGATTCAGCTCGGGAGAATCTATGTAATTCATTATCGAATAAAGTGTGGTCGTTTTACCGCAGCCTGTGGGACCGCACACCAAGATCATTCCGTGTGGCTTTGAGGAAGCTCTGATGAGCTTCTTTTTTCCGTCTTCGCTGAACCCAAGCTTGTCAACATCCAGCGTCGCCTGAGCTTTATCAAGAATACGTAAAGCGATCTTCTCCCCCATGCTGGACGGTATCACGGAAACCCTGAAATCCACGCGCCTGTTCTCTATCCGTATTTTAAAGCGTCCGTCCTGAGGCAGCCTTCTTTCCGCAATATTGAGATTCGACATGACCTTAAGGCGGGATACTATGGCTCTGTGAAGTTTTTTTGGGGGTTCCATATTTTCCCTGAGCACGCCGTCTATGCGATACCTTACTCTTGCGGTCTTATCCATCGGCTCAATAAGTATATCGCTGGCTCCGTCTTTTACCGCACGGCTTAATATGAGATTGGTAAGTTTTACGACCGGAGCTTCTTCAGCGCTGCGCAAAAGTTCGCTGGAGCTGACATCCTCATCCGATTCGGTAACCATCTCCATCTGCGAGGTCCTTATATCGCCCATGATCTCGCTTATCTCTTCATTCGCGGATCTTTCGAAATATTTGCTGATAGCTTCCCGCATGTTGTCCTGATCGACTACCACCTGCACCACTTCCATCTTGGTGATAGCTTTTATGTCATCAAGAGCCGATATATTCATCGGATCGACCATAGCGACAGTAAGGATATTCCCGATCCTGGAGACGGGAAGCACCTGATGGCGTTGACAGATCTTTTGCGGGATAAGTTTGATGACTCCCTCGTCAATATTGAAACGTGACAGATCAAGCGGGGCAAAACCCAGACCTTCGCTCATCGCGGTCAGAAGATCTTCCCTTGAAAGAGCGTTCATCTTCACCAGGACATCGCCCAGACTCCCGCCCTGCTCCTTGCATATCTCGCGGGACTTGTTAAGGTCCTCTTCCGTGACAAGGTTGTTCTTTATAAGAAAATCACATATTTTGCCCGGCAATGAGTCTGTCATTATTCTTCTTTCCTATAGAGTTCATTGATAGAATCATTTATCGATGAAGCAGTGGATATGAAGATCTGGATCTTTTTTCCCGTAAGCGACTCTGTCTCCTCGATCGACTTTTTGTTCAGCGGATTAGACATCGCGACCGTCAACAGGCCCCCGATCACATCAAGCGGAACAAGATTATGCTGCCTGGCAAGATCTTCGGAAACTATTTCCGCGCACTTTTTGTTCAATTCATAATTTTCCAGCGGAATGTACGGAAACCCGTATTGCGCGGTAAGCGCCTGAACGATCTCCAGTTCCTTTACATAACCAAGCTTCGAAAGGACTTCGCCCAGAAGCCCGCCTTCGCGTTTCTGGAGATCCAGCGCCTTGCCCAGCTGCTCATCAGAAATATTGCCGTTGCGGATAAGTATTTCCCCGAGCCTTTCATCCAATTGTCTTTTCAGTATCACGTTTATCTCCTTTTTATATTTTTTCTATCATTTTAAGCAATTCTTCCACATCTCCTGATTTCGATATCGCGCTATCGTAGGATATTTTGCCGGCTGAGTATAACTCAAAGAGAGCCTGGTTCATCGTTCTCATTCCGAGATTCTGAGAAGTCTGCATGATGGAATATATCTGGTGCACCTTATCTTCCCGGATCATGCTTCTTATCGCCGGTGTCGCGACAAGTATCTCTGTCGCAAGCTCCATGCCCGACCCGTCTTTATACTGTATGAGCTGCTGGGAAATCAGCCCCGTCAGAACGAAAGAAAGCTGGACCCTGATCTGCCTTTGCTGGTGTGACGGAAAAACGTCAATTATACGGTTTATGGTCTGCACGCTGTCTGATGTGTGTAATGTACCTAGAACGAGGTGTCCGGTATCGGCAATGATCATTGCCTGCTGGATCGTTTCCAGGTCGCGAAGTTCGCCTATCAGAATAACATCAGGGTCTTGTCTTAGAACATTCCTGAGAGCGTTGTTAAACGAAAACGTGTCGGAAAACACTTCTCTCTGGTCAACTACGGCCTGCTTGTTCTGGTGGACGAATTCTATCGGATCTTCCACCGTTACGATGTGACACTTGCGGGTCTTGTTTATCTCATCGACCATGGCCGCGAGAGTGGTCGATTTGCCGCTTCCTGTTGCGCCCGTTACGAGGACCAGACCTTTAGGGGTATGACAAAAACCTTTAACCACGTCGATCGGCAAACCACATTCCTCGATACTCATTATCTCAGGCGGTATTCTTCGTATAGCACAACCTACGCAAAATCTCTGCATAAAAATATTTACCCTGAAACGTCCCATATCTTCCAGTGAAAATGAAAAGTCCAGCTCCTTCTCTTCTTCAAATTTTTTCTTCTGGAAATCGCTCATAAGACTGTAAGCAATGGTCTTGGTTTCATCGGGTGTTAAGATATTGTCATTCACCTTTACAAGCTCTTCATCAATCCTGAAATGTATGGGTGAATTTGCGGTTATGTGGATATCTGAAGCGTTCTTATCCTTCATCTCCACGAAAAGTTTTTGGACATTGTCTGTCATGACCCCCTCCATTAAGTCAATAGGTGCTTATTATGGATAACTACCCTTATGGATATAATACACAATAACCGGCCTGAAGTCAACATAAAGTTTAAAGTAAAGTTAGATATGCTTAAGAAAATATCTTTTCTCCCCTATTGAAGTCCGCTTTTTTCAAACTCTTTTTCAAGATATCTTCCATTTGATCCGGTATCTATATGTCCCCAAGGCAATGGATCATTAGGAGAAAATGAGCGTGTGGAAATCTCGTCAATGTTAAGATCGTTCTCTTTGAAAGACTCTTCCCAAACAGAAAATTTAAAGAACTCATTCCAGCCTTCCAATCTTGCTCCCTTCTTCCACGCAGCGTATATCACTTTTGATAATCTCCTGTCACCCCGTGAAAGACAGCCTTCCAATATCGACCTGTCTATATCATGAAAAGCCATTTTTATCTTCTTTCCCGCGCCTTCCAGCAACATTCTTTTTTTTCTCTTGAGGACTTCTCTCGGCTGCATCCCCAGCCACTGGAAAGGCGTATGCGGCTTCGGGACAAAGGGGTTAACGCTTAAATTTATTTCGGCTGAACCTTTCGACACATCTCTCTTCATGTTCGAAAGTTTCTTGGCTAATATAAGTATTTTTTCGGCTTCATCTTTCTCATCAAGCGGAAAACCCACCATGAAATAAAGTTTAAGTTTCCTCCACCCATGCTCAAAAGCCAGCCTGGCAGACTTGCACAAGATCTCATTGTCGATATTTTTTCCTATTGAATTTCTGATCACCTCATCAGCGCTTTCCGGAGCAAAAGTAAGCCCGGCTTTACGGATCGTCGAGATCATCTCCGGCAGTCTGTAAAAAGACTCATCGACCCTGAGCGACGGGATGGAAAGCCCCACGCCTTTTTCCTTGAAGATCTCCGTAAGATCCCTTACAAGGCCTTCAAGATGAGGATAATTAACGCTGGAGAGGGACAGAAGCGATATCTGCTCATATCCTGTGTGACGGTAAGTATTCTCGCAAATATTTTTTATTGTTTCCCGGCTCCTCAGCCTTACAGGCCGGTTAACAGCGCTTGCCTGGCAGAAGCGGCAACTGTTGGGGCAGCCCCTCATTATCTCGACGGCGATCCTATCGTGGACAATATTGATGAACGGTACTATCTGCCTCTCGGGATAATATGTTTTATCAAGATCCTCCACATAAACTTTTTTTACTTTCAAAGGCGCATCTTCATCTTTCGGAGCAAGTCTGAGGAAATCATCATCAAGATATTCCGCCTCATACAGCGAAGGCACATATACTCCCGGAAGGCGCGAAAGAATTTTTAATTTCTTTTTTCTCGCCATTTTTTTCTTCTTCAGCACCTTGTACTCCCGGATAAATCGGGGCATGATCTCTTCCGCGTCACCGACGATAAAGAGATCGATAAATTCGGCCATCGGTTCGGGATTGTAACAGCACGCGCCTCCGGCAATAACAAACGGTTCGTCTTCCTTCCGGTCTTCCGCTCTTAAAGTTATCCCCGAAAGATGCAGCATGTTCAATGCCCCGGTAAAGGTAAGTTCGTAAGAAAGAGAAAAACCCAAAATATCGAATTTGTTTATTTCAGTCTTTGATCCAAGGGAAAAAAGTTTCATTCTTGATGAGAGGAGCTCATTTTCCATATCTTCCCATAGGGCAAAAACACGTTCACAAACGCAATCATCCATCTCATTAAGAAGATGATATATGATCTTCAGGCCCAGATAGCTCATGCCTATCTCATAGAGATCCGGATATGCCAGCGCAAACGTGACTTTCTCTTCAGAAAAAGTCTTGCCGGATGAGTTTATTTCTCCGCCGATATATCTCGCGGGCTTTTGGACCCTGCTCAGGATGTCATGCAATTTATTCATTATCTTTACGCTCTTCGCCCCACATTTAAAAGAAATCCCATGGCTATGAGAAATGTCACGGTATTTGAACCGCCGTAGCTTATCGCCGGTAAAGGCAGACCCACGACCGGCATGAGCCCTATGGTCATCGCTATATTAACAAGGACCTGAAAAGCCAATAAAGTGACTATGCCCGTTGCAATGGCCCTTCCGTAGATATCATCGGTGTTGTTTATGATCCTTATCCCGCGCATTATCACGAACGTATAAAGAAGGATCAGTATCACTCCGCCGACGAACCCCCATTCTTCCCCTATAACCGAAAAAATAAAATCTGTATGCCGTTCAGGCAAAAATTTAAGATGGCTCTGGGTTCCGGCAAGCCAGCCTTTTCCGAGAATGCCTCCCGACCCGATCGCTATTTTGGACTGTATGATGGTATACCCCGCTCCCAAAGGATCTATATTCGGGTTCAAAAATACCAAGAGACGGTTCTTCTGATAACTCTTAAGGAAACTCCAGAAGATCGGCATGCTTGCAAGCCCCGCTAAAACAGTAAAAGCCATATACTTCACTCTTTCGCCGCAAATAAAAAGAACAGCAAGAAGAATAGGGATAAGAACAAAGGCCGTCCCGAGATCCGGCTGGAGGAAGATCAGGATAAAAGCAGGCAAAACAATGCCGATGGAGTAAAAGTAATTTTTAACCGTCCCTATTTTTTCTCTCCTATCTCCCAAAAATATGGCGAGCGCGAATATAACGGTTATCTTTACGAATTCCGAAGGCTGGAGGGAGAAAGGACCTAAACTTATCCATCTCTTTGCGCCGAAACGCTCACCGCCGAAGATCAAAAGAAAAAGAAGCGCGGCCAGGTTTATCGCGTATGCAAGATACGCGAAATCCAGCATTTTCATGTAATCCGCGTTCATTATGATAAAAAGAAGAATGAACCCGATCACAACGAACAAACACTGCTTCATCACGAATTTATTAAGAGTTATACCGCTATTATCCCTGTCCCAGGTCGCGCTGTAAATGAACACAACTCCAAGGATCGTGATCAGAAAAACCACCAAAAGCATTAATTTGTCAACTCTTCCCATATTTATATCAACTCCAACGATTTGGCTTTCTTGAATACTTTTCCCGCAGTCTGCGCGGCGTAATATCCTCCCTTTCCTCCATACTCGTCAAAAATTACAACCGTTATTTTCGAATCCTCAAAAGGCGCGAAACCCGCAAACCACCCATGGCTTTTACCCCGTGATGTCTGCGCCGTACCGGTTTTGCCCGCGACTACAACATCTTCCAACTTTGCTTTCATCCCCGTGCCCCTGGGATCATTCACGACTTTCTTAAGGCCGTCCCTTACGATCTCGATAGTTTCCCGGGAGATCTCAATATTCGTCTCGCCGTCCGGCCTCACGTCAATATTCCCCACTTTTGATACCACATATGGTTTTAAAAGAATGCCTTCATTCGCAAAAACCGCCATCACTCTTGCTATCTGAAGCGGCGTGCAAAGAAGGTATCCCTGGCCTATGGCATAATTGACGGTCTCTCCCTTATACCATTTATCGTTAAGATTTTTTCTTTTCCACTTGCGCGAAGGCAGAACGCCTCCCTTTTCTCCGGGCAGATCGATCCCCGTGGGATCGCCCAAATTGAATTTTGATGAAAACCCCGCTATGTTATCAACCCCGAGAAGAAGCCCGAGCCGGTAAAAAAACACATTACAGGAATTTTTTAAGGCTTCTTTTATCGTCTGAACGCCGTGCCCTTTTTCATACCAGCACCTGAATACCTTTCTTCCCAGGACTAAAGTACCGTCACAATTGAACGAACTTTCGAGATCTATTTTTTTAAGCTCAAGACCGGCAGACGCAATAACAACCTTGAACACGGAACCGGGCGGATAAGCACCTGAAATGGCGCGGTTGATAAGCGGATAATCCTCATCCCCGAGTATATGTTTCAGTTCCTCGGAACGTTTTCTATCGATAAAAACCCCGGGATCATATACGGGAGCGCTCGCCAGCGCGAGTATCGCGCCCGTATTAGAGTCCATGACAATAATAGCGCCTTTTTTTCCTTCCAGTAATTGATCGCAATACTCCTGAAGTTCCGCATCCAAAGTCAGGTAAATATCCTTGCCGGGTATTGGTTCCTTGTATCCCAAAACCCTCAATTCCCGGCTGAGATGATCGACCTCTACCTGTTTACCTCCGTGTACGCCTCTTAAGTAATTATCATAATATTTTTCAACTCCGTCCCTTCCCACAAGATCATCTATCCTGTATCCGTAATGTTTCAGCCTTTCAAATTCAGGCTGGTTTATGAGCCCCAGATATCCTATGACGGCCGAAGCGCTCCCCCCATTTACATATTCCCGCTTAGCGGAAACGTCAACGAAAAGACCGGGATAGTCATTGCTTATCTCTTCCAGATAGATCGCTTTTTCAACCCCTATATCCGAAGCTATGCAAAAAGGAGTGTACGGATTCCTCTTTCCCCTGGTTATATTTTCTTTTATCTTATCCTGATCCGTATCAAGCACCAAAGACAGAACACCGGATAACGCATCTATGTCTTTTATCTGATTGTAAACCGCGCATAGATTAAAACTTAACTTGTTCTTTACCAGATACTTGCCGTTCCTGTCGTAGATGTTCCCCCTTGGAGCCATAAGAGGCGTGACTTTGAGCCTGTTCTCCTCGGACATAACACGGTAATTATCATGCCGTAACACTTGAAAAGAGAATAATCCCACCAGCAAAAATGCCAGGCAAAAAACCAATATAAGAGTGAATATCCTGATCCGCATACTACGATTCTACTTTTAATGATCTTTTCAGAAAGGCGAAAAGAAACGGCGAAAAAAAGACAGTTGCCGCAATGGGGCGCCAACTTTTAGCAAAAACCGACAAATAATTAAGATCATTTCCGTATATCAAATTCAGATAAACTGTATGGAACAGAACGGTCATGAAGACCGCAACGAAAGTTATTACCAGCTGCACAAAGGGATTGTGACGGTAGACCATGCGCGCAAGCAACGCTGAGATCATGCCCACCGCGGGAAGGATAAGTACATCTACTGATATTGTCTCTGCTGAAAAAATGCCTCTAAGAATGCCCGCTGCAAGCCCAAGCTCAAATCCCCTGCCCAAGCCGTAAAAGATACCCGTGAACACTACAGCGGCAATAATAAGATCCGGAAAGCAGGCGAAATATTTCGTCGCCGTTACTTGAATAAGAACGGAAGAGACCAATAGTGAATATAAATATTTTCGTGTGTCCATGTCCAGTGATTGCGAAGCAAATTATTTAACGCAAAGAACTTCTTCCAGGCCAACAGAACTCGCGGAGGGTTTTATAACGGCATGCTTATAAAGACCTGTCTTGCTTTTCTCGACAGAAGCTATCGTGCCGATCTTTATGCCTTTGGGAAATATACGGCTGTAACCTGAAGTTACAACGATCGAACCTTTATAAACATCCGCCTCAAGGGGTATGTACATCATCTCCAAGGCATCCTTGCCGCCGCCTACCACGATAGCATTCACCCTTGTATCTTTTATCATCCCCCCCGCTTTAAAACCGGGATGTGTCATGAGCATTACTGAACTCGTGTCCCTGTTAACATCAACGATCTTTCCTATAAGGCCGTTCGCGGAACATACCGCGGAATTTATCCTGACACCATCATTTGACCCTTTGTTGATAACTATCGATCCTAACCAATCGTTGGGATTTCTTGCTATTATTTCAGCTGAAACGGTCTCGAAATCGAATTTATTTTGAAAATTTAAAAGTCCCCTGAGCCGTTCATTCTCTCTTTTAAGATCCTGTGAACGAACTATTTCGATCGAAAGGTCCGCGACTCTCTTTCTGAGAGCCTGGTTCTCCTCCATCAGAAGATCTTTGCTGGAAAAATACTTTCCCACTTGAGACATTACCTTGACGGGAAACAAAAAAACTTTGAGAGAAAATCTTTTAAAATGGGAAAAAAGCGGTGTGGTCAGGAACAGCAATAGAACGATCGCTGCCGCGAAAACGATGAGTGCTTGTCTTTTATTTTTTCGGAATTTTCCTTTAGGCACATCGAATGTCTATAAACTATTTGTGAAGTTTAGGCCCGACCGTTATCCTCTTCAGGTACTTAAGCTCACTTAAAACCTTGCCTGTACCTAAAACAACCGCTGTTAAAGGGTCATCCGCAAGATGGACCGGAAGGCCTGTCTCTTCTGATATAAGTTTATCCAACCCTCTCAGGAGCGAACCGCCCCCCGCGAGGATCAAACCTTTTTCGATCAGATCAGCTGAAAGTTCCGGGGGAGTCCTCTCCAGAGTTATCCTTACAGCTTCTATTATCTGCGCAATAGGTTCCGCAAGAGCTTCACGGACCTCTTCGCTTGTTATCGTTATCATCTTCGGCAATCCGGCAACAAGATCCCGGCCTCTTACTTCCATGGTAAGCTCTTCTTCCATAGGATAACCGGAACCGATCCTGATCTTTATTTCCTCGGCCGTCCTCTCTCCCACCATGAGATTATAAGTTCTCTTCAAATAGTTCATGATAGCTTCATCCATTTCATCGCCGCCTATGCGGATAGATTTGGAGAATACCACGCCGGCAAGTGATATAACGGCCATTTCTGTCGTGCCGCCGCCTATATCTATTATCATGTTGCCTGAAGGTTCCTGTATCGGAAGGCCTACTCCGATGGAAGCTGCCACGGGTTCCTCGATCATGAAAACTTCTCTGGCGCCCGCATGAAGAGCTGAATCTTTCACGGCGCGTTTTTCAACTTCTGTGATGCCGGAAGGTATCGCAACCACGATCCGGGGGCGGACAAAACTGCGGGAGTGATGAACTTTCTTGATGAAATATCTGAGCATGCTTTCGGTGACTTCAAAATCCGTGATAACGCCGTCTCTCATCGGTCTTATCGCGACAATAGTTCCCGGGGTCCTGCCAAGCATGCGCTTAGCTTCCTCGCCCACCGCAAGCACTGTGGATGTCCCGGCTTCAACCGCTACAACGGAAGGTTCGCAGAGGACTATGCCTTCGTTCTTGATATAGACAAGTGTCGACGCGGTGCCGAGATCTATGCCCATATCCGAGGAAAAAACGCCTACAAGATTTTCAAGCCAATTTGAAACTTTTTTAAGAATCATAACGCCCCAATCCCTTACTATAATAACTTATCTTAAAAATTATTTTTATATAGACAGCCATTAAGCCGATAAAAATGGTAACAAATATTGTTTTTTTTGTCAATAACATTCGTTGAGGCATAATGTCAAAAAAAATTCTGACTTTATGTTTATTCAGAAGTGCAGTATATTTCCTACCAGGGCCCCTCCGCCCGGTGTGGATCCTCCCTGTACGGAAACATACTGCACTTTAAAAAGCAAAATCAGCGAGATATTTGACATTATCCATTATTACGGCCGTTTGAACTGTTTCTCGCTGGGAAATTTTGACGTCCCTGCGAGAAATAGTTTAAACGGCTGTTTATAATTAATAATTCTCAGGGGAAAAGAATCTTCTTTTTCTTTTGTGAACCAACTGAATAATAAAGCCCGCTATGCTTTTGCATAGCGGGCTTTTAGTGGTGATGAGAAAAATGATTATTTTCTCATTTTTCTAAATGCCAGACCAAGTCCGGCTAGGAAGAACGATAATATTGTAGCCGGTTCGGGATTGCCTTGTACGTCGCTTGCTTTAACAACAAGATCATTATAATCGCAGTCACCCAAACCATACAGGTCCTCACATGCAACAACAAAACTCTCAGAATCGCTGACATCAGAATAAGAGAACAGCAGCATGTGCTGCTCTCGATCGGGATTCAAAGACGTATGGCTATAATACGTATAGCCTTGCGGTGTTGTGAGATAAAACCCTATCTCAGAATTTATCCCGGGGTAGATGTTTTTCTCACTACCCGGGGCATCTGTCCCTTTGAATATTTGATGCATAACATCCACAGTTATCATCCCATCAATATCAGTAAAACTGTAAATACCAAAAATATTTTCGTCGCAATAGCCCGCGTCTTCCAACAGTATCTGAAAAACAGTTTCCGCTTTTGTAGTATTTAACTTTTCATAATCTGATGAAACGATCCCTTGCGTTCCTTCGTAACCGGTGATCTCGTACAGATCCGGTTTACTTTCGGACGCGAACGCAACACCCCCGAGCAGTATAGTCATCAGCAATATAATGATAAGATCGCATGTTTCTTTCATCTTCAGTCTCCTAATAAACAAAAACCCAACCTATCGTAAGGTTGGGACATAAATCCAAAAGAATGGGTTTTCCCAATCAACACTTTACGACAGTGTTAAAACGGTAGCCGGCCGGCCTTACGCCCCCTGGCTTTGTGCCCCACTCTTTCGAATGGTTTACGATTCGTAATAAAAACACATTTCTAATCTTACTTTGCTATCTCTTAAAGTATGCCATATAATTTTCCATTGTCAAATTTTTTCATGATCTTTTTCACCCGCCATCGAAGCGAGCAGTGGATCTTCTTAATTAAAGCGAGTGGTAGGTGCCTTGAGTGGGAGGATCCACACCGGGCGGAGGGGCCCACGAAAGGTACCTACCACTCACTTTAATATTGAGATTCTCATCAACTATTTGACTCGCATCGCCTTTTATGGTATACACAATGTATCAACAATTAAGGGGGGAGAAATGGGCAAACTTTTAAAAACTATCTTTATTATAATTCTGATCGTGGCGGTCATCTCTGCCGCCGTATTCCTCTACTCAAAGATACCTTCTAAAGTTAGAGTCTCATATGATAAACCGAACATCCTCCTGATAACCGCAGGCTCCTTACGACCGGACCACTTGAGCTCTTACGGTTATGAGCATGTAAAAACAGGATCCATAGACAAACTTGCAGAGAACGGTGTTTTATTTGAAAATGTATACTGCAACGCCCCCGTTCCTTTTTATAGTTATGCGACGATCTTTAGCGGGAAAAACGGCGGTTCGGTCATTTCCAAACGCGGAGATGCTTTTGATCTTGATGATTCTTATAACACTTTGGGAAAATATTTAAAAACAAAAGAATATACCAGAGCCGCGGTTATGCTTAACACTACTTTCATGAAAAGATTTGGATATGATAAGGAATTTGACCTATTTGAAGGTGTCATGGAAGATCTCCCCCAGGAAGAACTTCCCGAACGCTGGAATAAATTGACAGATGGCGTGCTGGAAATACTTAAGGAATCTAACGAAAAAGGAGATCCCGCATTTATATGGGTAAGCTACCCTATCCCCCAATTCCCCTACAAGGTGCCTGAAACTTTTGAAAAGGCGAAAGACGATTTTCCTTATGACAGGCAAATTTTGCTGTTAGATGACGAAGTTTCGAAACTTCTGGACGGAATAGAGAAATTAGGCCTGAGCGACAACACTATCATAATATTCACCGCGACAAGCGGTGAAAGTCTAAATGAACACGGGGAACCGACTCACGGTATATTTCTGTATGATGCGACTGTAAGAGTCCCTCTCATCATAAAGTTCCCGGAAGATCTTAAAGCCAAAAAGATCAAGACCCCTGCTTCAAATCCGGATATTGCCCCCACGATCCTGGATATTATCAATATCAGCTATGCGGATGAAGAATTCGACGGCGGAAGTCTTCTGGAACTCATGAAAGAAAAGGAAGAAAAAGTCCGGTCCAGATCTATTTACCTTGAATCTCTGGAAGGTTATTATAACTTCGGCTGGGCGCCTGTGGTGGGCTTGATTCTTGACGGTTTTAAATATATCGAACTCCCCGAAGCTGAACTATATGATCTTGAAAATGACCCTCACGAACTTAAAAATATCGCCGGCGAGAACCCGGAAAAAGCTTCGGAATTAAAAAGCGGATTGATGGAATATCTTGAGAAAAAAAGACCCGAACTTATAAAAATACTGGATAAAGGCGCGGATCCCAAAGAAAAAATACAGTATTTTAAGAATTTTCTTTTCGGGCCCGTCAGGTTTAAGGGCGGAGATATAAACTCGATGATAACTTTTTTTAAGGACCTCCTGGATAAAGATCCAAATAACAAGGTGGTAAAGCTCACCCTGGCGCAGCTCTACTTTCGCAATGCCCGGCTCGACCTGGCGAAAAAAGAGCTTGTGGAACTTACTGCAACATATCCCGATTTTAACAGGGCCTGGGAATCCCTGGGAATGGTTTACGGCAAGCAAGATGATCGGGATAATGCGATCGTCTGTTATGAAAAAGCTATCGCCATCAATCCGGATATGCCGGCTTCCCTGAACAACCTGGCCTGGGATTACGCGCAGAAAGGGACAAATTTAGATGCTGCTTTAAAATACGCCGAGCGGGCAGTTGAACTGTCAAACAACTTTCCTACTTTTATCGACACTCTTGCTGAAGTGCACTTAAAAATGGGAGATAAGGAAAAAGCGATCACCCTCTTGGAAAAGGCCATATCTCTCGATCCAAAATCGGGATATCTTCAAACCCGGCTTAATGAATTGGAAGGCAAACCCGTTGTCCCTGTAGGAGAAGTTCCCGTTATTCCTGCAGAAGAAATTTCTGTAGAGGAGCTCCCTGAAGAAGAACTCCCTTTAGAGGAACCTTCTTCTAGCGGACAATAAGCTTTTCCAGATCGCTTAAAAAGGCGGGATACGAAGTATCAACACAGGCAGTGTTCCTGATAACACATTCGCCATCTGAGGTAAGCGCCGCGATCGCCATGCTCATCGCGATACGATGATCCGCAAAACTATCAAGTTCGGAAGCCTCAAGCGCCTCCGCGCCTCCGTGTATAATAAGGGAATTTTCTTTTTCTTCCAGAGTGACGCCCATGCCTCTCAGGTTCTCTGTCATGGCCCTTATCCTGTCCGACTCTTTCACCTTCAGCTCTTTTATCCCTTTTATGACAGTTTGTCCCCCGGCAAAAGCTGCGGCAATAACAAGTATCGGTATCTCATCTATAAGAAGAGGGACCTCCGCCTCTTCCACCGTTGTGCCTTTTAACGCAGAACTTTTTACTTCCAGGTCCCCTGCCGGTTCAAGCCCGTCATGTACATCAAGGATCTCTATGCCGGCGCCCATGCGCTCCAGAACATCCAACAATCCTCTTCGCGTTGAATTTAATCCTACATTCCGTATTATGATACTTGATCCTCCCAAAATGAGAGACGCTACGATAAAGAACGCCGCGCCGGAAATGTCTCCCGGGATCTTCACGTCTTTAGGCGAAAGTTCTTTTAATCCTTTTATCTCTGTCTTAAGCCCTTCTCTTTTAATATCAGCTGAAAAATATTCAAGCATCCTTTCAGTATGGTCCCTGGACTGAAAAGGTTCTGTCACGGAAGTAACCCCATCAGCGTAAAGTCCCGCAGCGAGGATGCAGGATTTTACCTGCGCGCTGGCCACAGGAGTTTTATGATCGATCGGAGCAAGGGGCCTGCCGGTACCTTCTATTCTTAAAGGCGCATGATCCCCTCCTTCTAAAGCTTCTATTTTTCCCCCCATAAGAGTTAACGGTTCCATTATTCTCTTCATCGGACGCTTTGATAACGATTCATCTCCCGTAAGAGTTGTAGCGAAACCTTGTCCCGCAAGAATGCCGGAGATTATACGCATAGTCGTGCCGGAATTGCCCAAATAAAGATCTTTTTCCGGAGCTTTTAACCCTTTTAAACCATTACCCTTAACAATGACGGTATCCCCGTCTCTTTCGATATCAACCCCCATAGCACGAAAAGCATCGAATGTACGCATGCAGTCCTCTCCTGAAAGAAAATTATCAATGCGGCATTTCCCTTTTCCTATGGAGCCGAACATGACAGCGCGATGCGAGATACTTTTATCCGCAGGTACTGTCAGCTCTCCATTCAACCTCTTAGCTTTTTTTATTTTCCAGTCCATAATCAGCTACTATACCACTAAATTTCACCTTTCTCAATGATCTCTTTCATGTCTTTCGGGATCGGTGAATGGAATTCGATATATTCACCCGTATCAGGGTGAGTGAACCCCAGCATTTGGGCGTGAAGCGCCTGTCTTTTTACCCCGTCGGACCTTCCGTAAGTAATATCGCCGAGAACAGGATGACCTATATGTTTCATGTGGACCCTTATCTGATGGGTCCTGCCTGTATGAAGCTCGATATCCAGTAAAGTAAAATCCTTAAAACGTTTTCGGACATGATAAACTGTCTTAGCTTTTTTTCCTCTTGCATGCTCGACAGCCATTTTTTTTCTGTCGGTAGAATGCCTCGCAAGGGGAAGCTCTACAACGCCGTTATCCAGCTCAAGGCGCCCTTTTACAATCGCTGCATATCTTTTTTTTACCGCGCGTTTCTGGAACTGCTTTGAAAGAGATCTCAATGCGCGGTCATTTTTCGCGACAACTATAATGCCTGAAGTGTCCTTATCAAGCCTGTGGACAATGCCGGGCCTCGATTCATCCCCCGTATCCGCGAGCTTTTCCGAATAATGCAGAAGTGCGTTAACCAGCGTTCCCTTCCTGTTGCCCGCTCCGGGGTGAACGACCATTCCCGCGGGCTTATCAATAACAATGATCCACTCGTCTTCGTAAATTACATTCAGAGGAATATCTTCCGGCTCGAGATCGCTTTTTTCAGGGGGAGGTATGGCTGCCAGGATCCGATCGCCTTCATTTGCCTCATAGCTGGGCTTGATACTTTTGCCGTTAACTTTTACAAGCTTTTTATCGATCAGGTCCTTGACGAATGTACGGGAATATCCTTCGCCGAGCCTGAGCGCGATGCATTTATCGACGCGCATCCCGGCCTCTTCCTGTGTTACTTTAAATTTAAGTTCTTCCATGTTTTCTTATCGCGAATAAAAATAATCCGCATGCAAAGATGATAATGCTTATAACTTGCGCGAGGGTCAATCCGGAAAATACGAGCGGATTATCGCCTCTTAGAAAATCCACGAAAAACCTGAAAATGGAATAGAGGATCAGATACAAAGCAAAGATCCGGCCGTTATACTTTCCGCCTCTGCCGGCAACTCTCAGCATTATATAGATCGCAAGCAACCCTGCGCTTAGACAGATCTGTGTCGGCACTCTGGATACCGTATCCTGAGGAAATGTAACACTGAAAAGACCGTCGTATTCCCTGCCGTAACAACATCCGTTAAAAAAGCAGCCGATCCTCCCGATCGCCTGCCCCAATGCTATATACGGCGCTATGATATCAGCTGTCTTCCAGACAGGAAGTCCTTTTATTCTCGCTGTCACGACCCCGGCTATAAACCCCAGGACGATCGCTCCATGGATAGCCATGCCCCCTTCATTAAGCATGATCATCTTGATGGGATCAGATGAAAAATATCCCCAATTAATGACAACATATAACAGTCTTCCGCCTATCACGCCGCCCGCAAGAATCGCAATAAGCGAGTCCAATACGCTTTCCCTGGGAAGCCCCTCTTTCGCGGAATCTCTTAACATGAGAAAAGACGCGATCAAAAAGCCTGCGGCAACAAATAAACCATAAGAATATATTGAAACGGATCCTATCTTGAATAATACGGGGTACATTATTGTCTCTTTCTTCCTCTTAATATGATCGATAACGCCAGCATTATAGCGCCGACAGTGATAAAACTGTCCGCAATATTAAAGACCGGCCACACTCTGAGATCAATAAAGTCTGTAACATGACCCAATCTTAAACGATCGGTCAGATTTCCCAACGTACCGCCTAAAATGAAATATAATGCCGTTTTCTCAAAGGAATTAAACGCGTGCGCTTTTCTGGTTACAAGAAAAAGGATGAAAAATACCGAAAGCACGGCTACAACGATAAAAAGATGTGATTGGGACCTGAATATGCCGAAAGCCGCTCCGGTATTGTACACGAGGGTCAGGTGAAAGACGTTTTTTATGACCGGGATGCTTTCTGATGCGGAAAGCATCCTTACAGCGTATAATTTGGAAGCCTGATCAAGAATGAATATAGCGAGAATTATGATAAAAGCCAACTTTATCTACCCGCGGATTGTTCTTCCTCTTCCTGGCATTTTATACAGCATTTTGCCTCCGGCATAACTTTTAAGCGCTGCTTCTTAATATTGCATCCGCAGCTTTCACATACGCCGTAAATGCCCTCATCGATGCGTTTTATGGCATCATCTAAAGCGTAAAGCTGTTCTCTTTCGCCTTCGGCCAACTCCAGGGAAAATTCACGATCATAAAGATCGGTAGCCATATCCGCCATATGAAATGTATATCCGGAAAGGTCCCCTGAGGCATCTTTGAATGAAGTATTGAGCGACTGCCCTTTAAGTATCATCAGTTCCTCAAGGATCTTCGCTTTCTTCTTAAGAAGGTCCTGTCTGACCTTGGCAAGTTCGTTCTTTTTAAAAGGCCCTTTTATAACAACCTTCTTTTTTAAGACTGTTTTCTTTTTTGCGCCTTTACGGGTCGCTTTTTTAGAAGCAGTTTTTTTCTTGGCTGCCTTGGCTTTTGCTCTTTTTCTAACCATTATCACTCCTTTCTGACATTACGCTGCTGCATCTTTCACAAAGTTCGGGAAACTCCTTACTGCTTCCTACCTTTTCGCTAAAGTTCCAGCACCTCGGACATTTCTGACCGTCAGCTTTTTTGATCGAGACTTCAAGAGGAAGATCCTGCGACTTCTCCATCTCTTCACCGCGGGAATCTGCTACCTCTGCCTGTGATACTTTAAAAAGAGGCGGAAAAAGATCGATATTCTCGCGGATGAAACTCTCAAGCCCGTCATCCTCCGTGTATAAAATTATTTTCGCTTCCAGTGAACTACCTATGATATCCTTTTCACGTTTTATTTCAAGGAATTTCATCACATTGTCGCGTATATCAAGGATTTTGTCCCATTTTTCATCCAGTTCCCCGTTCCTCCATTTTTTCATATCTTCGACATCGGGCCAGTTTGCCATATGAACGCTTTTGCCCCTGCCGGCAAAATCCATGAAGCTCCAGACCTCCTCTGTTGTAAATGAAAGAACGGGCGCCATGATAACACTTAACGCGTTGAGCACATTGAAAATAACCGTTTGGCCGGAACGCCTCTCGCGCGAGCCCGGTGCCAATATATACAATATATCCTTAAGCACGTCAAGATAAAAAGCGCTTACTTCGTAAACGCAAAAATCATATACGGCTCTGTAAACCTTGTAGAATTCCCACTTGTCGTAATATTCAGTAGCGCTGATAACAAGTTTGCTGAGACGGGAAAGCATCCATTTATCAAGTTCGGAGAGATCCTTAAAATCTATACTGTCCTCTGAAGGATCGAAATCATAAAGATTGCTCAAAAGATACCTGAAAGTATTTCTTATCTTCCTGTACCCGTCAGCAAGCCTTGCAAGTATCTCCTCGGAAAGCTTGATATCCCCTTCATAATCGCTGGAAGCCACCCACAGCCTTAAAATGTCCGCCCCGTATTTTTTCATGACATCCTGAGGGCTGATAACATTGCCTATGGATTTCGACATTTTCTTTCCTTCACCGTCCACGACAAAACCGTGAGTAAGCACCTTTTTGTACGGCGCCTCACCTTTAGCGGCCATGGAAGTTATTAAAGCCGCCTGGAACCATCCCCTATGCTGGTCGGAACCTTCAAGATAAAGATCCGCAGGAAAGGCAAGATCGCTCCTTGCGTCAAGAACCGCTTTATGGCTTACGCCCGAATCAAACCAGACATCAAGGATATTGTCTTCTTTGGACAGTTTGTTGCTCCCGCAGCTCTCGCATTTAAGGCCTTGAGGAAATAATTCTTCCGTTTTCTTCTCGAACCAGACATCCGCGCCATGCTTCCTGGTAAGTTCCGCCACCCTCTTTACGATATCAGCGTTCGTAAACGCTTCCCCGCAGGATTCGCACTTAAAGGCGGGTATAGGCACGCCCCAGTAACGCTGCCTGGAAAGACACCAGTCCGGCCTTCCCTCCACCATTGAACTTATGCGTTCCATCCCTGCTTGAGGTATCCATTCAACTTCTTTATTGATCGTATCTATCATCTTCGTCCTGAGATCATCATGATCAACGCTCATGAACCACTGTTCCGTAGCCCTGAATATTATCGGCAATTTACAACGCCAGCAATGCGGGTATGAATGCACTACATCTTCCGATAAAATGAGCGTGCCGTTCGAGCGCATTTTTTCCATGATTTTTGGATTTGCCTCCAGGACATCCTGCCCGCTGAACTGGCCCGCTTCTTTTGTGAACTTGCCTTCGCTATCGACCGGCATGATCATCGGGAGCTTGTATTTCATGCCTGTAATATAATCTTCCTGCCCGTGTCCCGGAGCAGTGTGGACACAACCCGTGCCTTCCATTTTTGTGACATAATCGGCAGTGACTACAAACGAATCCCGTTCGATGAAAGGATGTTCGGCTTTTTTTATTTCTTTAGCGACCTCGTCTCCGGTCAGCGTTTTTGCAACGCTGTAATCCTTGATGGCGAATTTCTCCATGATAGGACCCACCAGGTCCGAAGCCATGATCCACTCTTCATCCCCGACAGCCACAAAGGAATATACAAACTCCGGATGAAGTGCTATGGCGACGTTAGCGATAAGCGTCCATGGCGTGGTGGTCCAGATCAAAAAAGAAGTTTTTTTGTCTTTGCCGTCACCTGCGGGGAATTTCACGTATATCGAAGGCGATGTTTTATCCTCATATTCCACTTCAGCTTCCGCCAGCGCGGTACCGCATGACTTGCACCAGTTGACAGGTTTTTTCCCTTTATATATATATCCTTTTTCGCAAAGTTCAGCAAGCGCCAGAAGGATATCCGCTTCATACTCTTTCGTCAGGGTAAGATAAGGTTTCTCCCAGTCGCCGAACACTCCCAGCCTTTTGAATTCTTCCGACTGGATCTTTACGAATTTCATGGCATAATCATACGCTTTTTTGCGGAATTCGATCTTGCCGATATCTTTTTTATCTATATTCAATTCCTTCAGCAGCTGGTGCTCGACCGGAAGGCCGTGACAATCCCATCCCGGCACGAACGGAGAAAGGTTCCCCTTCATGGAAAAGTACTTCACGCACATATCCTTGAGGATCTTATTAAGCACATGCCCCATATGAATATGGCCGTTAGCATAAGGCGGGCCGTCATGCAGGATGAAAGTCCTTCCCGAATCTTTGCGTTCATCGATTATCGATCTGTAAATATCGCCCTCTTCCCATTTTTTAAGTATTTCCGGCTCCCTTTTTGGAAGATCGGCTTTCATGGGGAATGAAGTTTTCGGAAGGTTCAGCGTTTCTTTGTATCCTGTCTTTTGAGTTTCTTTTTTCATTCTTCTGATCTTAAGCTATTTGATAAACCCTTCAATTATCGGTCTCAATTTTTCGACTGTCTCTTTCGGCATGGCATCCTTTGGAGTCACTATAGCATTACGGAGTGTATCTTTGCATCCGCAAGCGGGTCCATCCGGCATGTTTTCGAGAACATTTTTAAGCATTGTTTTGGCAGTTTCTACGCTTTTTTTAAGGTTCTCAAGGATCATTTCCACCGAAACAGCTTCGATCTCCGTGCCGAGATGCCAGCAGTCATAATCGGTTATCATGGCTATCAACGCGTAACAGATCCCCGCCTCGCGCGCCAGACGCGCTTCAGGCATATTCGTCATGCCGATCACATCCGCGCCCCAGCTTTTATATAAGAAAGATTCCGCTTTTGTGGAGAACGCGGGGCCTTCCATGTTAACATATGTCCCGCCGTTATGTATTGTCGCATCAAGATGTTTATTGCTCTTGTATATCAGCTGCTGCAATTCGCTGCACACGGGTTCGGCAAATTGTATGTGGACAACTATGCCGTCACTGAAAAAAGTGGCGGGTCTTGCCTGGTTCGTCCTGTCGATAAACTGGTCAACAAGGACCATGTCCAAAGGATGTATATCTTCTTTAAGACTGCCTACCGCGGCTACGGATATGATCCTATCAACACCGAGGACTTTCAAAGCATATATATTCGCCCTGTTATTTATTTCCGTCGGGGATATTTCGTGGTTGCGGCCATGACGCGGCAGGAATACTATTTCTTTTCCGTTAAATTTTCCTATTGCAAACTCATCAGAAGGTTTTCCGAAAGGCGTATCAACAGTTTTTCTCTCGGTTATATCAAGCCCCTCCATTTGGTAAAGTCCGCTTCCGCCTATTATTCCTATTTTGCTCACGTTTTATTTACCTCCACTACCTTGTTCCTGCCGGTTTGCCCTTTAATTATCTTTATACTGCTCTTTGAAACCTTATATTCCCTGGCCAAGAGTTCTATCAGCGCCTTATTTGCCTTGCCTTTGTCCGGAGGAGCTTTTACGTATGCTTTGATCAGGTCTCCGTCTGTCACAAGCTTCTCCTGCGACGACTTGGGGAACACTTTAAGTTCTATCCTCATCACTTCTACCCTAAGCGATATGCTATCTGGTAAAGTATGTTGACAATAAAATTTCTCAATACACTCAAAACTATAAAAGCCAATATAGGTGAAAAGTCTATCCCTCCCACCTGAAGAGGCAATCTTCTGAAAGGAGCAAGTATGGGTTCGGTTATGGTGTAGATGATCCTTACGATCTCGTTATACGGATCTGCCCCGACCCATGAGATGATTATCCTGATCACCAGCAAAAAATAGAGTATATTGAAAACAAGTGAGACCAAGAGCGCTAAAGACCTGAATAATTCGCTTAGAATAAACATAAATTTATCTCCCGGATAATTCTTCGGACCTTTTCTTTGCTTTTATGACAGCCTCTATTATCGCACCTTTCACGTCTCTGTCCTTAAGAACCGACAGCGCCGCTTCTGTAGTACCGCCTTTAGAAGCAACCTTACCAATAAGCTCTGAAGGCAGATCCTTCGAATCCTTTAAAAGAACGGACGAACCGTATAAGGTTTGTTTTACAAGCTCTTCCGCCTTTTCCCTGCTTAGCCCTGACTTTTCGCCGGCAGATATCATGGCATCCGCGAGAAAGAACAGATACGCAGGCCCCGAACCGGAAATAGCGGTGACGGCATCCAGATCATCCTCTTCAACTTCCATCACCTCGCCTACGGCCCTGAAAATATCTTTCACATCCTGAAGATCGTCAACCAGCTTATTGCAGGAGATGCAAGTAACCCCGGAAGAAGCAAATGCCGCCATGTTAGGCATTGCCCTTATTACAGGTGTTTCCTTCCCAATTTTTTCGGTAATGGCTTCGATAGTAACGCCCGCCATAATGGATACTATAGTCTGGCCGGAGATTTGATCCTTTATCCGGTCAGCCAGAGCATCAAAATCCTGGGGTTTGACAGCAAAAAGTAAATAGTCGGCCTTGCCTGCCAGATCCGGAAGCTCTGCCGAACGGCAGCCTGTTTCGCTTGCGAGAGAAGCGGCTTTATCTGTATCCTCATCATTTATAAGGATGTTCTCGCTTTCGATAATGCCCTTTTTGGTCACGCCCCTCACTATTGCGCTTCCCATGTTACCGCAGCCTATAACGCCCAACTTAAGATTCTTCATGGCATATTTTCCCTATAATATTAATAATTTTAATGGTTAAAAGTAGCATAATTTTATATACATGTCAATAGCAAAGGGAATCTAGCGCCAAGTACTTTTCTGCTTTACTTTTATTCAAAAGTACAGTGTATTTCCGTACAGGGAGGATCCACACCGGGCGGAGGGGCCCTGGTAGGAAATGCACTGTACTTCTAAAACAAAGTCAATATTAAAAGTACTTATCGATAAATCCCGTTACTCTGTAAAATGCCCCGTTGATGAGATTGTTGGCGAGCCGGTTTTGCTGTTTTTCCCGATAAAGATGGTCTAAAATGCCGAGGCTTACGATATAACCCATTCTGTCTTCAGGCAGGTTTTCGAACGGCCTTGCAAGGCAATTCCCGATTTTCACCGGCGAGTTCAATGAACTTTCCCATGACTCTAACATGCCTTCATACATGGATCCTTCCCCTGTCAAAACTATTCTTTTGGTCTGTTTCCACTCAGGATATTGCCTGATCCTTGATGTAAGTTCACCCAGCACATCTTCATTGATCGTATTGTCGCTTGCCATGATGTTATCCGCGCCTTTAGCAAGGACCTTGCAGTTCGTCATGACCCCTTTATTGAAAAAGAGGATCTCCGTGATCTCTTTAGAAATGCGTATGAGCGCCGCCCCTTCATTTTTGTCTTCCTGAGTAAGCGTCCTGTACGAAGAAGCAAGCCCGGAAAGAACAAATCCTGAAGAAAGATATCCTGCCATATTTATGCATTTTATAAGATTATTCAGAATATTGGATCTTATCGTTATAATATTGATCTTCACTCCGAGCTTTACCGCTTCAAGATTTACGGGATTTTTAATGCCTTTTTCTCCGTCTACATAAAATTCGCTGACCAGCTTATGCAAAGATTCCCTCTCTAAAGGAAGTTTGATCACCGACCCCATTTCCACGCATTTTTTCATATCGCCGGGATTTATCTCCCTTCCGTACTTTGACAGCAGAACATCTCCCATGGCAGGCATCATATCCACTGACGGGGATGTTATCCCGGTATAGACCTCCCTGAACTTGATGCCGGTTCTCCCCCTTATTCCATTTAATGACCTGGCAATGGAATCTATGGCCTCGTTCGTATCGGTAACAACTCCTTCCCGCAAGCCTTTTGCGCCGGTCCTGTAAAAACCGTCCAATACATACTCGCCGCCCCTTGCCCAATGAGCGGAAACTACCGTTATCTCTCCCGAGCCAATATGCATCGATACGATCTGTTTATCCATATAAATTCATCCTATTTTGGCGAGATCACAGCATCATCAAATCTGAGATCAATATAGTTTATATCCTTTAGATCAATATCCGGGTCGCTTAATATCTGCCTGAGTTTTCTTACTTTTCCCGTAAAATCGCTGCTTCCCATCTTAACAGTCATTCCGTCTATCCCGAGTATGAGGTTTCTTTTGTCTGAAATATCAATAAATTCAAAATTCCTGTAAACCCTCGATAAATTCTTATTCAATCCGTCCAAAAGGTCAAGAGCTGACGCCACACGTTTATCTTTTATCTTCTCCCCCCTTTTCGGGGTAAAAAAGAAATTTATCCCTTTTATTTCCACAAGGTTTTTTACGTCATCGCTCTTTCCCAATATTATTCCTTCCTTATCGATCACCACATTGTATCCCGCGCTTATGTACGCCACCGATTGCCTCGGGACAATATCCACCTCGATCTGGTCAGGGAACATCCTCCGTACCTCAACTTTTTTAAGATGGGGATATCTGTCTTTCACGAAACGCTCTACCTGTTTAAGGTCAACCCTGAAAATATTATGTCCGAGGTAAAGATCATTCAGCTTTGCCTTGCCCTCAGTAAAAGAATATCCGCGTTCTTTATTCACGGATATCTCTTTAATATTAAAAAAAGAACTGTTAAGGAAAAAATATCCCAGTCCGTAAATAATACCGGCAAGCAGTACCGCACATACTGCGAAAATGAGAACTCCTTTATTCGCAAACACGTTTTTGAACGGCATGCTTATTCTTTTCTTTTTCTTTCTTGATGAAGATCTTTTCTTCCTTGCCACGTCATTCCCCCTTTATCCTATTTCTGTTCACTGCTTCATACAATACTTTAACACACAGATCAAAAAAATCTATACCGGCTGCCCGGGCTGCCATGGGCAGAAGGCTTCTTTCGGTAAGGCCGGGTATGGTATTGACCTCAAGAACATATATATCGCCCGAATCAGCCAGCCGCATATCAACACGCGAAAATCCTTCGCATCCAAGAGCGTTATGCGCTCTAAGGGCGATCTCCTGAGCTTTTTCGGCGATACCGTTGTCTAATTCCGCCGGCACGATATATTTTGTATCTTTCGCGAGATATTTGGCATTGTAGTCATAACAATTATTCGCCGCTATGATCTCTATTACCGGAAGCGCTTCTCCTTCTATCAATCCGACCGTTATCTCACGCCCCGGGATAAATCTCTCGACAATAACATCTCCTCTATATGCCGAAGCGTTCTTTATTGCTTCGGCAAGCTGATCTTTTGAATCCACGATAGAAAGGCCTATACTTGAACCTTCATGCTGGGGCTTTACAACACACGGGATCCAAATGTCCTCAATAGACCCGGGGCCGCTCGCTTCCGGTATAACTTTATATTCCGGTATGCGGAGGCCTTCTTTTAAAAAGATCTTTTTTGAGGCTATCTTGTCCAAAGCAAGATATGACGCTTCCGGATCCGACCCTGTATAAATAATATTTTTTTCATCAAGCATCCTCTGCACAGTGCCATCTTCTCCGAACCGCCCATGCAGGGCGATAAAAGCGGTGTCTATATCTGTTCTATCCAGCCACTCGGGATTATCTTCTTTGATATCGATAAAATCGACATTAAGGCCGTTTTCTTTCAGGGATTCAAATACGGCCCTGCCGCTTTTAATGCTTATCTCCCGCTCGCTGGAAGTTCCGCCGGCCAAAACGCCTATTCTGTGTTTTCCTAATATTTCCAATTCTTTTGACATCTACAGTATCTCCACTTCGGGTGTGAGCTCTATCGAAAACTTTTCCTTCACCGCCGAGCTGACCTCATCAAGTAAAGTCTTAAAATCCTGAGAGGTCGCGCCTCCGGTATTAACTATGAAATTCGCATGCTTCTGGGATACTTTTGCGCCCCCGCGCAAGCGCCCTCTTAACCCGCACTTATCAATGAGTTCCCAGCTTTTACGATCGTCTTCGCCGGGGTTTTTAAAAACAGACCCCAGGGTCCTGGCCCCTAACGGCTGACTTTCCAGCTTTTCCTTAAAATACTCCTTCATCCTTTGATCGATGGAATCTCTCGGCTGGCTGTCAAGACAAAATATCGCCTCAAGGATTATCTCGGCCTTGCCGAACGAGGATGCCCTGTACGTGAAAGAGATCTCTTCCTTATCGATCCATCTTAATTCAGAATCCCGGTCAATAACGAGAACTTTAACTAATGGATCACTGATAGATGACTTGTATGAAGCGTTCCTGAAAAGAGCGCCTCCGACCGTTCCGGGTATCCCGATCAAGCCCTCTAAACCGGAAAGTCCGCGCTTCCGGCATTCTTTGATCAGACTGCTTAATTTTGTCCCCGCCCCGGCTGTAACGTAATTATCAGTAAAAACTTTCTTCTCAAAATACGTACCCTGCAATTTGATCACTACTTTATCTAACCCATCATCGGGAACAAGAACATTGCTTCCGTTGCCAAGAACAAAAAAATCAATACTTTCGCGTCTTAAAAATTCCAAAAGCTCCGAAAGCTCTTCCGGATCAGAAGGCATATATAAGGCTTCCGCAGGACCTCCTATAGATATTGTCGTATGCTTAGCCAACGGTTCATCAAACAGAACACAGCTGCTACTACGTTTAGAAATGCTCCTCAAGTTTTCCATTGTGTTTTCACTCAACATCGGGCTGTCTTTTTCTTATTTCATCAAGCAATAAATGCGCTATATCTCTTATGTCCCCGGCACCGAGAACAAGAACAAGATCATTTTCCTTAACTAAACCCGAAACAAGTCCGGGCACCTCATCCTTTTTCACAAAATCTATTTCCTGGAAACGATCTTTATCAACCAATTCGAAAATATCCCTGACATCACCACCTGCCGACGGGTCTTCATCCGCCGAATAGATCTCGGTTAAAACAAGCACATCCGCATCATAAAAACAGTTCGCGAATTCTTCCGCCAGATCCTTTGTCCTGCTGTAACGATGCGGCTGAAAAACAGCGACCACCCTTCCGGCGTTATAATCCCTGGCCGCTTTTATAACGGCTTTGAGTTCTGTCGGATGATGCGCGTAATCCTCTATAACTCGGATCGATCCCACTTTGCCCACAGCGTCGAATCTTCGTTTAACCCCGCGGAAATCGTTCACGGCTTTTACGCATCTTTCAAAATCAAGACCCATTTCAAGGCATACCGTTATCGCTGCAAGTATATTCATCAGATTATGTCTGCCTACAAGCGGACTCTTTACCCTGCCGTATTTTTTTCCGGAAACGATAAAATCAAACTCGATGGATCTCGCGCATTTATGGTCCCGGCATGTTGCGGTAAAATCGCCGTCTATCCCGAAATCTATTTTCCCCGCATTGACCGATCCGGCAATTTTACATAAAACAGGATCTTCGCCATTGTAAACAAGTAACCCTTCCGGAGATACGCGGCCGATAAACTCCTCATAAGCTCCGACCAGGTTCTCTAACGTACCGAAGTGTTCCATGTGTTCCCGCTCAATGTTGGTAACTACCGCATAAGTCGTGGAAATGTTGCGGAAATAACCGTCGCTCTCATCCACTTCAGCGATCAGGATCCCGCCTTTTCCTTCCCTTGCATTGCCTTTGAACCGGTCTATTTCACCGCCTACAACAACTGTGGGATTCTTCCCGCAATAATCCATGATGAATGATATGAGGGCACTTGTAGTTGTTTTTCCATGCGTTCCCGTAACCCCTATCGATACCGGGGACGATTCCACCATCATCTTCAATAAAGCGCTTCTTGAGATAATCTCCTTGCCCAGGTCTTTGCTCCTCAATATTTCCGGATTATCGTCTTTTATGCAGGTGGTCTCGACAATGACATCCACATCACTGTCTATATTCGCGGCATCATGCCCTTCATAGATCTTTGCGCCCCTCCTTGCAAGATCATCTGTCAGGTTATTCGGTCTCAGATCGGAACCGGAAACAGTAACGCCTCTTTCAAGAAGTATCGAGGCAAGACCGCTCATGCCGATCCCGCCTATTCCTATGAAATGCACTTTTTTCATTTTTTTCCGCTTAATTTGATAACCTCGTCGGCAAGTTTTTCACCCGCCTGCGGGTTGCTTAAAAGTCCGGAGCGTTTACACATCTTGTCTAAACTTGCCGGATCATCCAGGATATCAAGAACTTCTTCCGCAATACTCCCCGAGGCCAGGTCGCCTTCTTCTTTATATACAGCAGCGCCCTTCCGGGAAAAATAAATAGCATTATATCTCTGGTTATTTTTCTTGCCGGGATACGGCACTAAGAACATCGGTTTAGCGTAATACGCCAACTCAAATATAGCTGCCGCTCCGGACCTGCTTATCGCAATATCGCATACCGAATAAGCTTTATCAATTCTGTCTAAAAATGAGTAAACTTTTGCCGGGATCTTTTTTTCTTCGTAATATTGCTTTATCTTTTCAAAATCTTTTTTCCCGGTAAGATGCACAAACTGTACTTTATCACCTTTTTTTTCTTTTATCAACCCCGCTGCCTGCGAAACAGTCGTATTTAAGAAAGTTGACCCCTGGCTTCCTCCCATTACAAGAACTGTTTTCCTCTCAGGCGATAGATCCAAATATTTAAGCGCCTCTATTTTATCTTTAGCCAATAGTTCTACTCTTATGGGATTTCCGGTATGAACGATCCTTTCCGGACTGATCGGAAAATGATCAGAAGATTCCGGAAAGCTCACCGCTATTTTATCGACAACTTTTGAAAGCAGCTTGTTGGCCCGGCCGGGAACAAGATTTTGCTCATGTATAATAACGGGGAGGTTAAAAATCTTAGCGCATCTTACAACAGCACCGGACGAATAACCGCCGAACCCCACAACAACATCGGGACGGATCGCCGCAATTATGAAAAAAGAGACCACCGCATCGGCAAAGAGCTTAAACGCGAACACTGCCGCATTGAAAAGATTCAATTCATAAGGCATGGGGTTTTCCGAGAGAAAAAAACATTTATTTCCCGCGTCTCGCAGGATGCTTTTATCCAATCTTCTTTTACTCGCGACAAAATATATATCTTTCACGCCTCTTCCGGTCAATTCTCGGGCAAGCGCAACCGACGGGAATATATGTCCCCCGCTCCCTCCGGCCGCCAGGATAACTTTCATTATTCCTCCTCCCTTGCCATGTTAAGAACAATGCCTATCGCGGCAAGATGGCATACTAAAGAACTTCCGCCGTAACTGATAAAAGGAAGCGGCAGCCCCTTAGTGGGAAGCGTTCCGGTAGAAACGCCGATGTTCACTATTACCTCAAACGCTATCATGAGCGTGACGCCCAAAACCACACGTGACGCGAAAACTCTTCTGATCCTGAAAGCTATCCTCAACAAAAACCATATAAGGGATGAAAATATCATCAGAACAAATGCCGTGCCGAAAAAACCGAGTTCTTCCCCGATAATAGAAAATATAAAATCCGTATGAGATTCCGGGAGATAGAACAGCTTCTGTTTCGACGCTCCGAGCCCTACACCGAAAAATCCGCCCGAACCTAAGGCGATGAAAGACTGAATAAGCTGGAACCCTGCCCCCCTGGCATCAGCCCACGGGTTAAAAAACGTCATTACACGCTTTAAACGGTACGGCGCGCTTACAACGACAAAAATCATGAAAGGAAGTACCGCAGCTGTAATCGAAGCAAGATGCTTTATCCTGACACCCGAGGCAAATAACATAACAAGGCCGACAAATAAAACAGAAACCGATGTTCCCAGGTCCGGCTCCAATAAAATGAGCCCGCCGGTAAGGCCTATGATAAACAGAGAAGGCACCAGTCCGTACCTGAAATTCTGCATGAGAAATCTTTTCCGGGAAGTCAGGTCCGCGAGATAGATGATAAGCACTAATTTTGTCAATTCCGAAGGCTGAAATCCCAACCCGGCAAACCGTATCCATCTTCTGGCTCCGCCCGCCTGGCTTCCTATCCCCGGAACAAGCACGATCAAAAGAAGCATCACTGATGCCAGCATCACTATTCTTGCATTTTCTTCCAATGCTTTTGCGGAAACGCTCATACAGAAAATACCGGCAATAAGGCCTATCATTAAATAAACGAGATGTTTTTTAACAAAATATAAACTATCACCGTAATTGCCATAAGCATAAACGGAACTGGATGAATATATCATCACGATCCCGATCATGACCAGAAGTGATGTCATTAATAGAACTATTTTAGCGTCACTTTTCATCTTAAGGAATATCCTTAACGCGGTATTTAAGGCAGCTCAATCTCTTTTTAAAGATAAAACAGAACTTTTGAATATTTCGCCCCGTTGTTTGTAGCTTGAAAACATGTCAAAACTCGAACACATGGGCGAAAGCATGACTATTTCGCCTTTTTTTGCGATCGAGGAAGCCTTTCGAACCGCATCCTGCATGGTATGAGCGACAACAATGTTCACATCATCCGAAAAAGCGTTCTTTATCCTTCCCGCGGCTTCGCCGATAAGCACCATAGCCGAAACTTTTTCCTTAATAACAGAGGAGACCGAACGATAATCTCCCCCTTTATCTCTGCCGCCGGCTATAAGAACAACTTTCTTATCAACCGATTCCAAAGCCCTCTTGGTCGCATCAATATTGGTCGCTTTCGAATCGTCAATAAATTCAATGCCGCCAAAAGTACCTATGATCTCAAATCTGTGCCCGAGCCCCTTAAACGCAGCGATAGTCCGGTAAGCATCGGCTTTACTGATACCCATTATTCCAGCTACCGCTACCGCGCATGCTATATTTTCCAGATTATGGTCACCTTTCAACGGAACGCTCTCTAGGTCAGCGCAATCCTCTTTTTTAAAAAAACTCTTACGGCTTCTTATATTCCTTAACGCCTGATCATTGCGGAACGAACTATTTAAAACCGCCCAATCGTTTTCGTCCTGATTAAGAAATATCCTGAACTTTGAATTCTTGTAATTTTCGTAATTTTCGTGCCTTTCGTAATGATCATCGGTCACATTCAGAAGGACTGCTATGTACGGTTTGAACTTCTTTATCGTATCAAGCTGAAAGGAACTCACTTCAACTACCGCGATCTTATCCCGCGCAAGATCTTCTATTTCCCCGGTCAGGGGATTTCCGATATTACCGCAAACGACCGCTCCTTTTCCGGAATTTAACAGGATCTTTCCTATAAGCTCTGTTGTCGTGGTTTTACCGTTCGTACCGGTTACCGCAATGATCGGAGAGGCGCAAAACATCCAGCCCAGTTCAAGTTCCCCTATCACCGGGATATCATTCTTCCGGGCGAATGCAAGAGGTAAAGCGCCGTTATCCACCCCGGGGCTTGTAACGACCATATCCGGAAATTTAAAAAAATCTTCGGTGTGTCCGCCGATCTCAATTTCAACAGCAAACTCAGATAACTTTTCAGCATAATCCCTTATTGTGTCGTTATCATCGTTTTCCGTGACTTTTACCAGGGCGCCTTTGCCCGAAAGAAGTCTGGCGGCGGAAAACCCGCTTATGCCGAGTCCTACTACCAGTATTTTTTTGCCTTTAAGATCCAACATATGAAAAATTATCTAACCTTTAACGTAGCCATGCTCAAGAGAGCCAGTATGGCAGCGATTATCCAGAAACGAATGGTGATCTTGGATTCATGCCATCCTTTTAACTGAAAATGGTGATGAATGGGAGACATCAGAAAAATTCTTTTTTTTCTGGTCTTAACTGACAATATCTGTAAAATCACCGATAAAGCTTCGATAACAAATATTCCGCCCGCGAAAAAAAGCAGTATCTCTTTTTTTATCAATATGCTCACTATGCCTATTGCCCCGCCGAGAGAAAGCGCCCCTGTATCCCCCATAAAAACAGTTGCCGGGTGGCTGTTGAACCACAAAAAACCCAATCCCGCGCCTATCAGGGCGGCACAAAAAACGGAAAGTTCGCCGGAACCCGGAAGGTAAAAAACATTCAAATAGCCGCTTATAACAGAGTTGCCCGTGACATAACTCATCACGCCATAAGTGCAGGCCACGAAGATCACGCAACCTATGGCAAGACCATCGAGGCCATCCGTAAGGTTCACGGCATTGGAAGAACCGACTATTACAACAAGCACTAAAAGCATGTAAAACAGACCTAAGTTCATTACCGCATTTTTAACGAACGGCAAATACAGCCCGGTACCTATCAGGTTCCCTTTGACAACAAAAATGCCCACGATAAGCGCCAGGGTTATTTGGCCGAAAAGTTTAGTGGCCGCCGCTATGCCTTTAGCGCTTTTATTGTTAAGCTTTATTATGTCATCCGCAAAACCTACAAGCCCGAGCCAGATCATCCCTCCCACAGTAAGAAGCACCAGATCATTATCCAGGCGGCACCATAATAATGACGAAGCAACGACGGAAAGAATAATGATTATGCCCCCCATCGTCGGGGTTCCCTCTTTATGCTTGTGCAGATCATACAGCGAATGAACGTGTTCACGGCGGACATACTGCCATACCTGCAAAGCCTTAAGCCATTTTATTACCAAAGGGCCGAATATCACGCAAATGGCGAAAGATGTGAAAACGGCCATGCTCGCCCGAAAAGTTATGTATCTGAAAATATTGAACCCGAACCAGAATTCTTTTAACGGGTACAGCAAGTGGTAAAACATGTAAGCACTTCCTCCAATTTCGCTTTTCTGGAACCTTTTAAAAGAACCACATCGCCCGTTTTAGTGATGTTTTTCATATGATCGGCCGCTGTCCTATTGCTGTCAGCTTCAAAGATATTGGAAGGATCCATCCCTTTATGCTTTGCCCCTTCCGCAATATGCCTTGCGTTGCCGCCTACAGTTATCAGGAAATCAAAACCTTTCAACGCGATATCTTCTCCCAGATCTCTATGCATCCGGTCGCTTTCGCCGCCCAATTCCATCATGCATCCCGCAATGATCCCTTTTCTGCCGCCTGAAGATACCGCGGAAAGAACATCGAGCGCACTTTTAAAAGAATCCGGATTGGCATTATAAGAATCGTTGATAAAAAATACATCGCCAAGTTTCATTTTTTGAAGCCGCATCTCAGGCGGGGAAATACCTGCCAGCTTTTCTTTTATTTTGCTATTCTCTATCCCGAACTCTTTCGCCACCGCAATAGCCGCTGCGGCATTATAAACATTATGTTCTCCTTCAAGAGGAATATTGAATTTCTCTCCGTTCACAAGAAAGCTGTACCCTTCTTCTTGCCTTTGAATATCGGAGATCAATAGATCGCTTCCGGACGATCTTCCAAAAAATTTTTTCCCGCACGCACACTTCTTTACGGAACTAAGCATCGCATCGTCCTTGTTCAAGAAAACCGTTCCTTTTTCAGGCAATACATCCAGTAAACTCGTCTTTTCTTTGAATACTCCTTCAATGTCCCCGAAAAATTCGATGTGGCCTCTTCCTATATTATTAATAACGGCAATATCAGGCAATGCTATCTCCGCAAGCTTCCTTATCTCGCCAAAATGATTTGTCCCCAATTCAAGAACGGCGATCTGGTGTGAAGCATCCAATCCAAACAATGTAAGGCAAACCCCGATGGTATTATTGTAAGACTTTTCGCTTTTAAGAACTTTGTATTTCGTCGATAATATGTGAGATAGAATATCTTTAACAGTTGTTTTCCCGTTAGTTCCGGTTATGCATATTACCGGGATATCCGATAATCCTCTTAAGTAACGGGCGATCCTCACCATTGCTTCTATCGTATTCTCAACTTTGATCATGTTCGAGGAAATTAAACCGGAAGGCGGTCTTTCTGCGATTATTCCTGAAGCGCCCCTGCTTATTGCCTGGTCCATGAAATCATGTCCGTCAAAATGCTCACCTTTTACGGCAATGAATATATCCCCGGGCTTGATGGTCCTTGAATCGATCGAGAACCCTTTGACGGGAGTCTCTTCGGCTCCGGCAAACAATTCCCCGCCGGTGATCTTGAGTATGTCGGTAATAGTGAAATTAAACATAATATTTATTGCAAGTGTTTGGACTGTTCCGAGCAGGGCATAAGTGACCGAGCGAGCACGGTGTCCTGCGTTAAATTGGCTCGACGAGCGAGGGAACTTTTGAGTCAAAATTCCTCGCTGGGGAATTTTGACGTCCCTGCGAGGAATAGTCCGAACACTTGCTATATATACTTTAATTCTTTTAGTATTTCAAGGGCGACTTTTTTATCGTCGAACTCTAACACCTTATCGCCTATGATCTGATAGTCCTCGTGCCCCTTGCCCGCGATAACGATAATATCCTTTTCTTTTGCCTTATCAATTGCCTCAAAGATAGCTTTTTTTCTATCTAATATTATACTATAGTCCGCACCCTTGAGCACGCCTTTTTCGATCTGGTTTATGATCTGGCGCGGATCCTCTGTTCTCGGATTATCACTTGTTATTATAACCTTGTCGCATATCCTGCTGGCTATTTCCCCCATAACAGGCCTTTTGGTCTTATCCCGGTCTCCGCCGCAACCAAAAACACACATAAGCCGGTTTTCACTCAGATCTTTAAGACACTTTAAAACATTCTCCAAAGCGTCAGGTGTATGCGCATAATCCACGAAAATCCGAAAAGGGGTTTTATCCGTAACCAGTTCCAGCCTGCCGGGGACCGATACAGCTTCATTCAGCGCCTTTTCGAAAACACTTAGATCGATACCGCTATCAACGAGCGCTGCTACAGACGCCAGAATATTATAAACATTATGCTCGCCGATCAGTTTTGTCTCAACATGTAATGAACCTGCATTATCAATAATAAGATCAAAAGAAGTACCGTCGGATGATAATTTTATGTTCCTGGCGATTATATCGGCTCTTTCCTTTATGCCGAAAGTGACTACCCTGCCGGTTATCGCACTTTTGATGCTCCTGACGGACTGGTCATCCTGATTAAGCACCGCTATGCTGTTTGCCTTCAAGTTTTCAAATATCCTGGACTTATCCTTAAGATATTTCTCCATACTGCCGTGATAATCCAGGTGCTCCGGGGTAATGTTCGTAAATACCGCGCTCGCAAATTCGATCCCGCATACCCTCTCCTGATCAAGCGCATGGCTTGAAACTTCCATCACAGCGGCTTTCTTGCCGTTTGCGGCCATATCTCTTAACAAACTGTTGAGCGTCACGGAATCAGGCGTTGTCATCGATGAACGCGTCACTTCCTCACCCGCTGTCTTGGTGAAAACTGTTGTTATGAACCCGGAGTCCGTGCCCGCTGTATTAAGGATCTTATCTATCAGAAACGCTGTCGTGGTTTTACCGTTAGTTCCTGTTATCCCATATACCTTGAGTGAATTGGACGGGTCGTTAAAAACATGTTTGGCAATAAGCGCCAGAGTTTTTTTAGTGTCTTCGACTCTGATGACTTTTTTTCTGTCATCGTCTGACAGGCCGGCAATTTCTTCCTCGCACAATACAAGTTTTGCGCCTTTTTTCAACGCTCCAAGAATATAATCATGGCCATCATATCTCGTGCCTTTTATCGCAACAAAAATATCGCCGGGGGCAACTTTCCTTGAGTCAGTCTTTACGTTATCCTTATTGAACGGGGTTTGTTTTAATATTTTTTCGATCGTGTTATACATTTTTTTATTAATTATCAGCATGTTCCGCTATAGGAACATTTGTTTTTAAATACTGCAGCGTGCGCTCCGCTATTCTCTTGAAAGCCGGCCCCGCCACACTCCCGCCGAAATGAACAGGATGGGGATCATAGGCCGTGACAACTATACTGACCAAAGGTCTTTCTTTGGGAGCAAATCCTATAAAGGTAGCGTTGTATTTATTCGGATAATATCCGCCATTTGGATCAACTGCCTGCGCTGTCCCGGTTTTTCCGCAAAACTCGTAGATCTTTGAAGCGGCCCTTCTTCCTGTCCCGTTTAACACCACCTCATGCATTATATTTTTCATCCTGTTACAAGTGACTTCGTCTAAAACACGGCGTTTAAGTTCGGAACCGTTCTTTCTGAATGTCTCGTTCTCCCATGTAGTTATCTTATCGATAATATACGGCTTCATGAGAAGCCCGCCATTAGCTATTGTACTTGCCGTACAGGCCAGCTGGATGGTAGTAACGGCTATACCCTGACCGATAGGTATCGTTGTCATGTCGCTTCTTGACCATGTTGACGGGGGCCTCACAATGCCCTCTACTTCTCCCGGCAGATCGATCCCGGTCTTTTCGCCAAAACCGAATTTTCTTATATATTCATATAATTTCTTATCGCCGAGTTTGTACGCGGCTTTTACCGTGCCTATATTACTTGATTTTGAAATAACCTCTTTAAAGGATAATATCCCATACGGGTGGTAATCATGCAATATCCTTCCGCCGACGTTGTAGGTACCGTTCTCACAATCAAATTCCTCTTCAGGGTCAACCGCGATCTCGTTTAATGACGCGCCGGCAGTAACGACCTTGAAAACGCTTCCCGGTTCAAAAACGCTGGATACGGGATCATTTTTGACCCCTTCTTTAGGCACCTGTCCGAATGAGTTAAGATCAAAACCCGGATAGTTGCACAATGCAAGTATCCTGCCGGTTGAAGGTTCCATCACAACACACGAAGCAGAGGAAGCATTATACTTTTCGGCCATGGCCTTTATTTCTTCCTCTACAATGTATTGTATCACACTATCTATTGTAAGGATCACATTATAACCGTCTTGCGGCGGCACAGATTCCCTTTCATTAAAAAGAACTGTTCTTCGTTTCGCGTCCCTGACAAGTGACCTCCAGCCATGCTGCCCCTTAAGCTCATCATTCAATGATAACTCCAGCCCCTCAAGCCCCTCGTTGTCGATGCCGGCAAATCCTATAACATGGCAGGCCATGGAATCATTCGGATAGTGCCGTTTACTCTCCGTTACAAAATTCACGCCTTCAAGTTTGAGCACCCTCACCTTCTCCGCCTCTTGGGCGCTGACTTTGCGTTTTACCCAGACAAAAGCCTTATCCTTCTGTAATCTTTCGAGTAAAACGGAGCTGTTCATGTTCAATATACCGGAAAGCTTATCTGAGACATACTTCTTGTCATGGATGCTGCGGGGATCAGCATAAATACTCGGGACATCAAGATTGATCGCCAAGGGTTCCATGAACCTGTCATATATCGTCCCCCTTCTCGGCTCGACTTTTATTATACTGTTGTGCTGGTCGGAGGCTAACTCTGAGAATTTCTTGCGATTTATAACCTGCAGATAGGCCAATCTTGCAAATAAGAAGAATAAAATTAATATTAAGATGAAAAATATAAAATATTGGCGTGTCTTGAACATTCCGCTCCGCAAATAAGTATTTAGGAATAGAGCTTTTTACCTCTTGTGAAAGAATTACTTGCGAGGTCTCGCTTCAGCATTTAAAGTAAAGAGGTCCAAAAAACGTCCAAAGATAGCCTCTGTCGAACTTATTTTCTGGGCCTCTGAGCCGGTAAGCTGGTAACTTTCCTCTTGCCGCTGCCGGTGATTTGCAAATTTTATCTGCTCACAATCTAATGAAGCGAGTAAAGTCCTTGGAGATTCCAGTTTGGAAAGATTATACATTAATTTGGAATTCTGGTCAACGAGAGTGGCCAGCTTGATCCTGTTGTCCTGGAGGGCATATCCCAATTTTATCATTTCTGTTCTTTGGTGAACATATCCGATAGATATTATTGTAATTATGGTCCCTATAGTAATAAATTTTGATATTTTCATTATAATTTTTCCGCTACTCTTAACTTAGCGCTTCTTGACCGGGGATTTTCATCAATTTCCCCCTCGCTCGGCCTTACAGGCTTTTTTACCACGAGCTCCAGATCGCCCACTCTCGCCATCGTCCTGAAGATGTTTTTGACTATTCTATCTTCAAGAGAATGAAACGAGATAACGCAAATCCTTGCTGTGGGGCTCAAAAAGGATAAAGCTTTCTTTACCCCCTCTTCCAGAGCGCCGAGTTCATCATTCACGTATATCCGTAAAGCCTGAAACGTTCTTGCCGCCGGATGCAGCTTAAGCCTTGAATATTTCCGGCCTATTGCTTTATTTATGATCTCAGCCAATTCACCTGTCGTCTGAATCCGCCCGGATCTCCTGTATTCAACGATCGCTTTCGCGACTAACTTTGAATGCCGTTCTTCCCCGTATTTTTTTATGATCTGGGCCAGATCCGCCATGCTGAATTTATTCACGACATCGCAGGCCGTCATGCCTTCCGAGGTATTGAACCTCATATCAAGAGAACCGTCTTTGGAAAAACTGAACCCTCTTTCGGGCTCATCAAGCTGAAATGAAGACATGCCAAGATCAAAAAGCGCTCCGTCAATGCGGTCTATATTACAAGAATCAAGAACTTTGTCTACATTCTTAAAATTTTCGTTTAAAGCTACAAGGTTCTCCTGGAAATCTTTTAGTTCCTCTCGGACCCTCCGGACGGCTTCTTGATCCCTATCAAGGGTGATAAGTTTCCCTCCCGGCGCTATTTTCTCGAGTATCGCTCTGGCGTGGCCCCCGCCGCCCGCTGTAGCATCCAGGATAATATCTCCGACTTCCGGTTTAAGATTAAAGATAACTTCTTCTAAAAGTACCGGAAAATGCATTTAATGTTTATTTGCTGTTGTGGATCGCTTTATATAAAGCGGCAACCTGATCCTTGTAAAACTTGTTATAGACAGTCATGACATCCTGTTTTAAGACTTTGTTCTTGCCCTGGTCAGTATGCATTTTTGTCTGCCGCTTCTTCCCGTAAATCGATCCTCCGACCTCGCATGCTTGAAGATACTTTTTCATGCTTGCCCCTTTTTATATATTTATTTACAATCTTTGATCCTGATAAACCCTTTTTTCCCGATACCGCTTGAGGAAAGGACGTATCTTCTAACGCCAAGATGTGACATTCCCGAATGGAGCGCTCTTGCCTTTTTTTCTCTTTCGACCATATTCACGCAATTGATGAATTCAGCTTTCTTGTTGTGAAATTTGACCGCGTATCTTCTGTACATGCCCTTCCCCCTTGGCAACTCATCTTTTATTCGGGCTCAATTATCCCCTCAGCTATATCTTCGTAATTTTCTTTGGTGGTGGTATAGAAATCTTTCCATTTCTTTTTGTCCCATACTTCGATACGGTTTGACACGCCGATAATAACAATACTCCTGGAAAGATGTGCATACTCTTTAAGATAATCAGGGATCAATATCCGCCATTGTTTATCCGGAGCCGTTTCGATCGCGCCTGAAAAGAAAAGCCTTCTGAACTTTCTTACTTCTCTTTTTGTGAAAGACATCGACTTGAATTTATTTTCCTGAACTCTCCACTCATCTTCTGAAAATATGAAAAGACACTCGTCCAACCCGCGCGTCACATACAATTTTTCTATGCCGCTGTCCTTGATAACATCGCGGAATCTGGACGGAATTATCAAACGTCCTTTCTTATCAAGCGTATGTGAATACTCTCCGTAGAACACTCTACTCTCCTCCACTTTACTCCACTATCTACTAAAAAGTATACATATACAAGTATATTTTGTCAAATATTATCTCAAGGCTGATTTTTTTCTGAAAAAATATTATTGGCGGGATAATAAAAAAGCCGGTTCCACTATAAATAATGAAACCGGCTTTTTAAAACTTAACAAACCTTAATTAATTACCAGTACAGCTTTTCGAACCGTTTGGAGTATCTCTTGATCCATTCTTTTGACGCTTCCTGTAAACTGAGCTCTTTGCCAAGCTGAAGCGACCTGAGTATCCTGTATTCTTCGATCAAGTATATCTGCTCGATAAGTTTAACCTTGAACGCGTCAGCGAAACTTTCGAACTTAACTCCTATCTTGTACAGCCCGGCAGTTTCGTCCTTGGTGCTGTGCACAACGATTGCCTTTATTTGAAAAACTTTATCGTAAAGAGGCATCTGTATCTTGATCGGGGTTTCCGCGGGAACATCCTTTTTCGACATGAACATAAGCCCGCCTTCGGAAACATTGACCGTCTCTGTTCTTTCCGGCTCTTCTTCGGCAACTTGGAACTCGAGAGGATTGACCAAAAGATGTCTGATAAAACGTCTTTTTTCTTTACCTTCTACCATACATTTTCCTTTTCATTCTGTTTTAAATCATGCTACTGTCTTTAAGCTCTTTCTCCAGCTTTTCGATAGCCTCTTTAAGCTTAGGAAAAAGCTTTACATTGATATTGATCCCCTTACCTGTCGGCACTTTCTCCTCGCCCTGCGGAGGTTGTGTCCAGATGCGGATGTCAATAACATCATTGCCCTGGAATTCAGATATGCGGACTTTGATATCCTGGTACTTGTTTTTTTCAAAAGAAGCGACATCTTTTTCCATTTATGCCCCCTTTTTTCTAGAGTATTATTTTAATGCGTAATATTTATATGTTTATATATTATAACAATTCTCTCCAAAATGCAAAAATATTTTTAATCCAGCTTCTTTTTCCTGAAAATCTTTGAAAAACAGAAAAAAGAAAGGATCAATATCGCCGTCCATGACATAAAAATGAAAATCCAGCCAAAAACCGTCATTTTTTCCCCCTCTTCACTTCCCTTTTCTTCCAGGCGACCTTCACGAGAACGGCAAGTACAAGGAAAAGCAAAATTAAACCTATTCGGGTCGCCATGATGTAAGGCCTGTTCGCATCGGAAACATTGCTCATTCCTATTATCGGCAGCCATTCCTGCAGAAACCATGCGGCTAAAATTACCAGGAGGAAAACAGGGGTAATATATTTAATAATGTACTTATAAACACGCGGTATGCGCATATCAGCTCCGTGATGCACTTCTTCCCAGGCTTTTTCAATGCCGAATATCCAGCCGAAAAGTATGACTTCTATTGTGGCGAAAAGGACCAGACAAAATGTCCCTCCCCAGAAATCAAGTTCATCCACAACGCCTTTTCCAAGAAAAAATATCGCTCCGTTACAAAGTAAAAATGTTACAGCGCCAAAAAGCGCGACCGCTTTTTTGCGCGTGAGGTTAAATTCATCCTCAATAAAAGCTATGGCCGGCTGGGCTAAAGATACGGATGAAGTGACGCCCGCGAGAAATAACAGCCCGAACCATAAAAAGCCGAACACTTCCGAAAACGGCATATGTCCGAAAATAAGCGGCATGGTCACAAAGCCCAGGTTAAACGCCCCGGAATTTGCGATATTACCTATCATCATGGGACCGAAAAACACGAAAGCCGCCGGAATGATTATACTGCCCCCGAGTATTACTTCCGCCATTTCATTTGTACTTACCGCGGTGAGCCCTGAAAGCGCAACATCGTCCCCTTTTTTTAAATAACTCGCATAAGTCAGGATCACGCCTATTCCAACACTCAGCGTGAAGAAGATCTGGCCTGTCGCTGCCAGCCATATCTTAGCGCTTTTTAGCTGGGAAAAATCGGGATTCCACAAATACCCCAATCCGTTGAAAATATTCCATCCGGGTTTAGAAGGATCCGGAGTCCCTAAAGTTAAAACCCTTATTGCCAATATGATCCCGAAGATAAAAAGTGTCGGCATGGCAAATTTGCAAAAACGTTCTATCCCTCCCCGTATGCCGTAATTCAGGACCACCATGTTTATGATGAAAGTTATGACAAAAAAGATATACGCGGGGGCGATACTGGTGAAATATTGATTTTTCTCAAGCCCCTGAAACCCCATTAAAAAGGACTGCATAGACGATTGGCTGGTTATGCCCGAATATTTCTGAACAAGGGCGAAAAAACTGTAAGCAAGCGTCCACGATTCGATGTAAGTATAGTAAATAAGGATGACCATCGGACCGAAGATGCCGATGATGCCGAAATATTTTATGAACCTGTTCTTCTCCCAAAGACTGTGAAAAACTCCCGGCGCGGTCGAATGTTCAAAACCGCCGCCGTATCTGCCTATAGCCCACTCAACCCACATGATCGGGATACCGACAAGAAGAAGCGCAACAAAATACGGTATCATGAAAGCGCCTCCTCCGTTTTTCGCAGCTTGAACGGGAAACCTTAAGAAATTACCGAGACCGACAGCAGAACCGGCAACAGCCATTATAACGCCGAGACGCGAACCCCATGAGTCTCTTATTTTCCTCGCCATTATCCCTCCCGTGTCACTCTTCCAATTTCACTTTTCTCCGCAATGTCTTCTTCTCGGACCGCTTTTTTTTCTCTTCAAGCATCTTTTCTTTAGCCCGTTTGGACCGTTTGCGTTTTTGCCTGCGTATTTTCTCTATCCTCTTCCTTTCTTCGGAAAGCTTGCCGAGCAACGTATTCTCTATCTTTTGGACAAGTATCCTGCGGGCAAGAAAACGATTTAAGGATTGTGAACGTTCTCTGGAACACTTTACTTCTATCCCTGTAGGCTTATGTTTCAGATATACACAGGTAGCAACTTTATTGACATTTTGCCCGCCGCGCCCCGATGACCTTACAAATCTCTCAATAAGATCGCTTTCTTTAACGTCGAAACGCCGCATCTTTTCGCGAAGGGTTTTTTCTTTCCTGGGGGTCACATTAAACGCTGTCATAACTAAAGGGCGTTTCCTTTTTTAAGAAACGCCCCCTTATTTCTATCCGCACATACCGGTTCTCTTATATCTTAAGAACAGAATCCACCGTGCCGAAATTGTTCTTCTCGGTATCTGGATTGCCCGGATCGTGTATCCACTTGTCATCCACTAAAAACTTATATTTATATGTCCCTCTTTTGATGTTGAAATGAGCCGACCATTTTCCGTCTTCGACCTTAGCAAGACGGTTTGCTTCCGCTTTTTTCCAGCCGTTGAAATCGCCAAGAACATATACGGATCCCGCTTTTGGAGCGTTCAGCGCGAATTCCCTCACGATAGTCTCAGAGATTTTTTCTTCCACTGTAAGGATCTCGCTGATAAGATTGTAAAAATCAAGCGCTGCCGAACATTTCGAATCATGTTCAAAAATCGTTTTACCGGTCTTGGCCGCTTCCCTTACCCTTACGCTTGAACGTATTTTTGTAGAGAAAAGCGATGACCCAAGTTTGCGTTTTGCATCCTGTTCGAAGCTCTTTGCAAAGTTGGAACGTTGATCATATACATTCAGAACGAAATGCACCGAAGGTTTTCTGCCGGTTTCTGTCTCTAAAAGATTGGCCACCCTGTAAACGCTGTCAACTCCGTTAAAGGAAAAATAGCTCAGGTCCACCGGGACAATTATCATATTGGCGGCGTACATGGAATTCAGCGTCAAGAACCCGAAACTGGGAGGTGAATCTATAACAACATATTCGTATCCCGCGAAATATGAATTGGCCAGTGTCCTGGAAATGATCGTAGCGGCGCCATTTACGCTCCCAAGATTTATCTCCGCCGTTGAAAGCATCATATTCGCAGGGATAAAAGAAAGATTCTTTCTCTGCTTGACCACGATCTCATCAAAAGGAACGCTCACTTTATCAAAATGTGCCCTGAAAACATCATAAGAAGTTTTTGCTTCCTGGGATTTCTTGCTGTAACCCAAAGCATACGTGGCATGTGCCTGGGGGTCAAGGTCGATCAGAAGCGTGTTGTGCCCTAAACGTGAAAGCCCTGCCGCTATATTCACAGCAAGCGTCGTCTTTCCGCACCCGCCCTTTTGATTCGCAACAGATATGATTCTCATCTTACCTCCTGTATTAGTTTAGCTATGGTAGTTATTAATAATATTAAACTCGGTTAGAGTATATCATACTATTTATAAACGTCAAATATAATATATAGTATTTTCCGTGAAAAACTTACCTGCTAATTCCGAAATTTCTTGATAGAACCAGCTTTCTTTAATATAATGAGCAGCAGAAGGAGCTCAAAGATCATGAACAAAAATAAAAAGGACGATAAAATAAACGCGGAACTGTCAAAAACTTTTTTCCAGAAGAGTCCGGATACCAAACCCGCAAAAAAAAGTAAAAATAAACCGAAAGACGCCGATAAGAACAACCGCATACTCCTGAAAGCCGCGGTTATTATCATGCTCGGCCTGACGGTCGCTTTCGCGTTCCTGATCTTGCCGAAAACACAGGCTCCCGCTCCGGACGCCACTTATAAAACAAGGCACGCCTCAAAGCGGCCCCCTATTCCTAAAGTGATAAGCGTGATACCGGACAAACCTCCTCTTCCGGTTTCTGACGAAAAAGAAACAAAGACATTCTATGATTTCGAAACAAGCGACCAGGGTTGGGAAATACCCCTATGGGCGCAGGAAAAACCCGACCATGTCGCGGAAGCCATGGTCCTGGCAAAGGGTTTCGGCAGCAGAGGAAAAGGCTGCCTGCAGATCAATGCCAATTTCCCCGGTGAAAGATGGACGGCAGCGCTGATCGAGATCTCGCAATATCTTGATCTTACGAATTTCGATGATATCTATGTGGATATTTACGTTCCTGAAGCCTGTCCGAGAGGCTTAAGAGCGAAGATCATTTTCACCGTGGGCGAGGATTGGAAATGGATAGAAATGAGCCGCAATATACCGCTCGTGCCGGGAGAATGGACCACGGTTAAGGCAAGCCTGGCCGAGGGAAGTTTTGATTGGCGAAGGATAACGGTCGATAAAGCGTTTAAAGAAGACGTACGTAAAATCGCGATACGCATAGAATCAAACAACAGGCCCGTTTACCAAGGCCCGATCTATATCGATAACATCCGCTTAACCCCGCACCAAGACTAACCAGGGACGTCCCATTTGGGGACACCCTACATACTCAGAAGTGTCCAAGTTCGAGCTAGTAAATCCCCTCTTCTCTAAGCCGTTCATCAGATATCCCGAAATGGTGGGCAAGTTCGTGTTGGACTGTGTGGGTAACAAGACGGATTATTTCTTCATCTGTTCTGCATACTCTTTCGATATTTTTCTTGAAAATAGATATTTTATCCGGCATGACCATGCCGTAGTAGTGACTTCTTCTAAAAAGAGGAACACCTTGATAAAGACCCAAAACCATACGCCTGTGAGCGGTATCCACACTTCTCGCCTCTTCAGACGTCGGTTCATCTTCTATCACAACATCAACGTTCTCAAGACTGTCCTTGAACCCTTGAGGCAGATCCTCAAGCGCCTTCTCTACAAGTTTTTCAAAATCCCTTAGATTCATTTCCATATACAATGCGAGTAGTAGGTACCTTTTGTGGGCCCCTCCGCCCGGTGTGGATCCTCCCACTCAAGGCACCTACTACTCGCCTTGTCTGTGGAGATTTTCAAATTTTTTTGTATAAACTTTTTACTTCCCTCTCCAATCCTCACTGCCAGCATCTTTTATGAAATATTTTCTTCCTTTTATGATGATAAAATTGCTCCAATCCTTTCCCTCTTCCGCCTGCTGAAGCTGTATCTCTTTAACAGCGTTCGCCTGGGAGACCAGTTCATCCGTCTGATAGATTATCGTCGCCTCGAGCGTCTTCGGAAGCACCGGTGATTGCTGTTCATATTCGCCGTGATGGCTGAGGATAATGTGTTCCAGCCTGAGAGAAAGATCATGCGGAAAATCCGGAATGCTTGCTATTTTCTGCATCAGGAGTTTATGTCCGATCGCAATGTGCCCCACCAAACCGCCTTCTATTGTATATTCCATCTTCTTGACATCAAGTTCATAAACTTTGCCGATATCATGAACGAACGCACCGAATATAACTATATCTTTATCGGCTTCAGGATAAAGGCCACACATCTGGTGCACAATATACATTACTTCATACGTATGTTCCAAAAGACCGCCGACATAAGCGTTATGCCAGCTTTTGCCGCCGGGGGCGTCCTTGAACATGGACATGAGCTCATCATCCGATGTGATCTTTCCGGCCAGCGTTTTTATCCAGCTGTTCTTTATTTCTTTTAAATATCCCGTAACTTTACCGTAGATCTGGTCCCTATTTTCAACTACACGCACCATATCCTCAAAGCGGAAAGACCGTTCATCCGCTTTTTCCAAAAGATCCAGTTTAAGCTGTTTTTCATCGCGGAATTTTTCGACCGTCCCTTTAACATGCACAGAATCCCCCGTCTCGGCCGATTCATTGAACTTCTCGGCGTTATCCCAGACCCGGGCTTCGATCCTGCCTGTTTTATCTGAAAGAGTTATTTGCAGGTAAGGCTTGTCATATTTTGTCAGTTTAAGATCTTTCTTGTTCAGAACGAAAACCGAATCGACCTGCTCATTTACTTTAAGTTCATTTATGAATTTCTTTTTCATATTCTACCCCCAACATATGGAATCATATTCGCATCTGGCGCATCTTTCTTTCCCATCCCTCTCCGGCAGTTTATCAAATTTAAGCTGTTGTATATCACGCCAACACTTCATTATGACCTTTTCCAATTCCGCGATCTGCCCATCCGTCAGCTCAATTGCCTCGCTTCTATAGGAACCTTTTTCAAGGTCGTATTTCTTTACTGTGGTGGATACCGGCTCAAGAAATTGGAGCACACCTTTTGTTACTATACCTCTTTTTTTGTCAGAAAGGGCCCTCTCATAGAGAAGTTTATAAGAAACAAGCTGCCTGTAATAATCATCACACTCATATTTTGAAAGATCTCTGCAATTCGTTATGGCTTTAACATGGTCATCGGGTTTGCCTGTCTTATAGTCAATAACCCTTATAACGCCTTCGCCATCAGGCTCTATTTTATCGAAGGTCCCTCTGAACACGAGGCCTTCGGGTAATCTTATCTCTAGTTTATTTTCTAACTCAAGCGGCATAACAGGCGACTTTGCTTCCTTCTCATACCAGCCCTTAAGCCCGTCCAGCTTGCTCACGCACCAACTCTTTATGGCGTCATTGACCCCCTGATATTCAAGTTCTCTAATAAAACTTTTCTTAAAAACACTAAAGGCTGGAAATTTTTTACTCTCCATATACTCTGTATAAATATCTTCCAGAGCCTTATGTGCGCAGTTACCGAAGGTCAGCTGCTGATTCTTTCTGCCGGGAAGCATGAGAACATTATCGTATAAGAATTTTCTTTTGCACTTGATATAGTTATTGAGGCTTGTCGGGTTAAGAGAGATATGACTGACAATATCTTTCAGTATCTCTCGGCTATTATCAAAGGCTTCATCCTCCGCGTTTCTTGAAAGATATCCGACAAGAAACTTTTCTTCATCCTGCGGTGACCCTGCTTCAGGTTCTACCGACATGTGCCCAAGGAAAGGACTTACTATAACCTTCTCTGCCGGAGTTGCCGTATACACTAGATGCGACTTTGCTCGCGTTGAAGCCACATAAAAAAGACGCAGTTCATCATACTTATCTAATAGTTTGATTTTCTCTTTTTCCTCAACGCGTTCTTTGCTTTTATATATATCAGGTGGCAGCGGCACAGCATCCGGTTTTCTCCTGAGAGGCCAGCTTTTTTGATGAAGACAGAAAGGTATAAAAACTGTGTAAAATTCAAGCCCCTTAGCCTTGTGGGAGGTGTATATACGCACACCGTCTTGACTCAAGGTCGCTAGGCGGCCCTTGATAGGCATGCCGTGTACTTCCCTGAGTTCTAATTCCTCCATGAAGTCATCAAGCCCCAACGCTGGATTCGAAAGGTCTGACTGCTTAACCATATTAATAAAAGAAACTAGTGACCGCAGGTCTCTGATGCAAAGCACTTTGTCATTTTCGTATCTGGCCAGGATAAATCTGTAAAGACGTGTGTCATCGATATACCTCATGAGCATGTCATGAACGGGCCTATTTCTTGCGTCTCTTAGGAGTCTATTCACGGCCCAGGCTATCTTATGTAAAACATGGGGTTTTTCAAGATCAAGCTCTTTTGTAACCTCTAGTTTTTTTGACTCTTCTGCAGATGGTAAAACAGGCTGACCGTTCTCATCTTTCGTAAAATAGGCAAAGCTTTCCTGGAACTCTTGGAAAAAGTTTATAGACCTATATTCCTCTAAGCTGCTTTTCTTGGCAAGAAGTTTTTTCTTGTTTACATGTGCTATTAGTTTTAAGACATCTGAATGCGAGGCATTTATGTAATCGGAAGTGAGAATCTTGTAAAGCGCAAGAGACTTCCTCTCATTATTTTCAGTGCTTATATTTGCCAGCTCAAGCACATCAAGCATCTGCCTTACGCGTTTTTCCCCGCGTATATCTTCCTCTCCGTCCGTAGCATACGGTATGCCGGCTTTCAGAAAGGCATCTATCACTTTCAATATCTGGTCTCGCTTCCGTACCAGAACGGCAATATTATTGTAGGGTTTTTCTCTCTCTTCGGCTGTAAGGGTCTTGTCTTTTCCTATTTTTTTAGCATGTTTTTTTACCTCATCTACAATAAAAGCAAGTTCTTCTTCTTCCGTCAAAAAGTCCAAAAAACGTATGTCCTTGTCTCCATAGCCCCTGCAGGAAGTAAGTTTTTTAACAGCAATGCGTTCATTTTCTGGAAGCTGTGTGATTATTTCATCCGAAAGGTTTATTATCTCATCCGTTGAACGGTAATTATTCTTAAGGGCTATCGTCTCAAGGGAAGGTAATCTTTTTTTCAGAACACGAAAATTAGAAAGCGTAGCCCCCTGGAACCTGTATATGGCCTGATCATCGTCGCCTACACAACACACGTTACATCTATCTTTATCAAGTATAGCGAACATAAGTTCAAGTTGTGCGCCATTAGTATCCTGATATTCATCCACCATTATATACTTGTACTGCTCGCTGAGACTATTTCTTAATTCTTTATCCTTCTTTAGTGCATCCAGGGCTATAAGTATCATGTCATCATAATCTATGCGCCCTCTTTCATCAAAAAGAACCTTGCAATTTTCATCTTTTAATTTTTCATAACTCTCATATATAAGACTGAGCGCTTTCAGGCGCGATATGTGCTTCTCCTCGACATTTATCCCGTCTGGTTTAAGCCCCTTTAAGCTGTTTTTAAAATCTTCCGGCAAAATGCCCTCGTTTTTGAGCTCGCTTATTCTTTTTTCTATTTCTCTTCTGTGAATATATGGCGACCCAAAAGGCCTTAAAGGCTCTACTCCCTTTACATTGTCAAGGATATGTTCCAACGCCTTGACCTTCTCGACTTCGCTTATCTCTACTTTGTCTTTCACGAACTTGGTAGCCCCTTCTGATTCAAGAACGATCGAGTTGGCAAAGCTGTGGAAAGTCTCTACTTCTACATTGTAACCATCGTGTCCTATTATCCGTGTGAGGCGCTCCCGCATTTCTCGGGCAGCGGCATTGGTGAAAGTGAGTATCAGGATATTTTCAGCTTCGGCTTTTTTCTTTTGGATAATATTCGCCGCGCGTACCGACAATAACTGCGTTTTCCCCGTTCCGGGTCCGGCAAGGATAAGCACAGGCCCGTCGATTCTATCAACAGCCTGTTTTTGTTCTTTGTTCAGCCTGTCGTAATGCTCTTGGAAGGATTGCATCTCTTGCTATTTTGAAATTTGATATATCGCGTTCAAAGCGAAAATGTTAGGGAAGAACCTTACGATCCTTTCTTCAGACAGAAAAACTTTCTTTTCGATATTTATCGCCTGTTCCGCGCAGAATTCCTTAAAATCCTTTATGCTTAAAAAATGAAGGTTTGGAGTATCATACCACGTGTAAGGCAAAGACGGCGTTATGGGAACATGCCCCGTGAAGAATATCTGCAGCCTTGCCTTTATATGGCAAAAATTAGGAAAACCTATTATCACTTTTCTGCCGACACGCAGAGCTTCAGCTATCGCCTCTTTAGGCTTATACACCTGCTGCATGGTCTGGTTGAAAATAACATAGTCAAACAACTTATCAGGATATTCTTTAAGCCCGGAATCGATATCGCCGTGCGATACGCTTAAGCCCTTCTCAACGCACATGTAGATGGCTTCCTCGTTTATTTCTACGCCGCTGCCTCTTACCTCTTTGTTCTCAACGAGGTACTGCAATAGATCCCCGTCACCGCAGCCCAGATCAAGGACCATGGAGCCGGCCTCTACAAGATCGCCGATCACTTTGTGATCAAGTCTTAATTCCTCTTTTTTCTTGCCTGTCATGTTTTTTTATCCGCCTTCTTGAAAGTCTTATCCAGAAAGTGCCTTATCAGTTTTGATTCCTCAGCAAATTCCAGAAGGAATGCATCATGCCCGTAATCTGAACTTACCTCGCAATATGTTACATCGATACCGTTCATCTTAAGGGCCTTGACTATTTCCTTGGACTGCGCCGAAGGATAAAGCCAGTCTGAACTGAAAGCAATAACAAGAAAGCGCGTGCTCTTTATCCCTTTGAACGCATTATACAATTTTTTATCCTGCTGCAGATCGAAATAATCCATCGCTTTTGTTATGTAAAGATATGAATTGGCATCGAATCTTTTTACAAAGCTATCCCCGCGATAACGGAGATATCCTTCAACTTCAAATTCAGAAGTAAACTCGTACCCCAGTTCTTTTTTCTTAAGGATCCTGCCGAATTTATGTTCCATGGACTTATCGCTCATGTATGTGATATGCCCTATCATCCTCGCTACAGCAAGCCCTGCCGAGGGATGATCCTTATCATAATAATCCCCCCCGTTCCACGCAGGATCAGCCATGATCGCCTGGCGCCCGACTTCATCGAAAGCGATCTGCTGAGCGGAATGCTTGTACGAAGAAGCGATCGGTATACAGGAGACAACATTATCAGGATAAGATATCGCCCATTGAAGAGCCTGCATGCCCCCCATCGACCCTCCGCAAACCGAGAGAAGATTGTCTATCTTTAAATGATCGATCAGCTTTTTCTGGGCATCGACCATGTCCTTGATCGATACGATCGGAAAACTCAGGCCGTAATGTTTTCCCGTAGCCGGATTAATGGAATTCGGGCCGCTTGTTCCCTTACATCCGCCGAGAATGTTCGAACATATGACAAAATACTTATCGGTATCAAAGGCTTTACCCGGTCCGATCATATCGTCCCACCAGCCCGGTTTTTTATCCCCGGAATGATAGCCGGCCGCATGGGCATCCCCGGAAAGCGCATGGCATATAAGAACGGCATTGGTCTTATCGCGATTCAACTTTCCGTAAGTCTCGTAAGCGATCTTAAGTTCGGAAAGCTTAGCCCCGCTTTCAAGGATAAACTTCTCCCCTTTTGGCATGATATAGTATTTTGTCTCTACAAATTCTTTTTTTTCTGACATTTTTAAACCCTTTTTAAGAAAGATATTCGCTGAACAGCCATGTGCTCAGATATCTTTCGCCTGTGTCACATATCACGGTAACAATATTCTTGCCTTTATTTTCTTCTCTTGAAGCCGCCTTAACGCTCGCGGCAACATTTGCCCCGGCAGATATGCCCGCAAGAACACCTTCTTCTCTGGCAAGCCGACGCGAATATTCTCCTGCTTCATCATCGGAAACGGTTATTATCTCATCGATCAATTCTTTTTTCAAGACTTTAGGAACAAACCCTGCGCCTATGCCCTGTATCTTATGAGGTCCCGGTTCTCCTCCTGAGAGAACAGCTGATGCTTCCGGTTCAACCCCGATAAGTTTTACGCCGGATTTCCTTTGTTTAAGCACCTCACCCGTTCCCGTGATAGTCCCGCCTGTGCCTATGCCGGCAACGAATATGTCAACATTACCGTCAATATCATTCCATATTTCTTCAGCTGTAGTTTTTCTGTGCACCTCAGGGTTAGCCGGGTTTTCAAATTGTTGAGGCATGAACGCATCAGGTGTTTCCCTCGCAAGCTCCTCAGCCTTTTCAACCGCGCCTTTCATCCCTTTTTCCCCGGGCGTTAAAACAACTTCGGCTCCAAAGATCTTTAAGAGAGCTCTTCTTTCCACGCTCATTGTGTCAGGCATTGTAAGTATCAGCCTGTATCCTTTTGCCGCGCATATAAAAGCAAGAGCCACTCCGGTATTTCCGCTGGTAGGCTCTATGACAACCGAGTCCTTATTAAGCTTGCCTTCTCTCTCAGCAGCTTCGATCATAGCCATGCCTATACGGTCCTTAACGCTGGAAAGAGGGTTAAATGATTCCATCTTTCCGAAAATATTTCCCGGCAGATCCTTATCTATTTTATTCAATCTGACAAGAGGCGTATTCCCGATAGTCTGTGTTATATTGTCGTATATTTTCATGTCTATTCCGCTCCCGCGCCAAGTCTTAAGCTTTTTTAAGGGCTTGGTCGAGATCACTGATCAAGTCATCCGCTTCCTCTATGCCGATGGAAAGACGTATAAAATCTTCCGTAACACCCGCGGCCTCCTGTTCTTGGCGGCTAAGCTGCTGATGAGTGGTAGAAGCAGGATGTATGGCAAGACTTTTAGCATCGCCTATATTGGCAAGATGGCTGAATAGTTCCAGAGATTCGATGAATTTCCTGCCGGCTTTAATGCCGCCTTTGATGCCGAAGCCTAAAAGCCCCGAATACCATCCGGCCTTAAAATACTTGCGCGCTATATCATGCTGGGGATGTTCCGGAAGCCCGGGATAATTCACCCATTCGACCTTATCGTGTGTTTTTAAGAACCTTGCCACCTCGAGGGCATTTTCACTGTGTCTGGGCATTCTCAAGTGCAGCGTTTCAAGCCCGACTAAAAATAGAAATGCATTGAACGGGCTTACGCATGGCCCGATATCCCTTAAAAGGCTCACTCGCACCTTTACGGCAAAAGCGATATTGCCTAATCCGGGAACATTCCCGAAACTTTCGAAAAACTTTAAACCATGGTAACTGGGATCCGCTTCCGTAAACTGGGGAAATTTTCCGTTCGCCCAATTGAATTTGCCCGAATCAACTATTACACCGCCTATAGAGGTCCCATGTCCTCCTATATATTTTGTAGCGGAATATACGACAATATCCGCCCCATACTTTATGGGATTTACGAGATACGGAGTGCCCACTGTATTATCAATGATAAGCGGTATATTATTTTCGTGAGCGATCTTGGCAACTTTCTCTATATCGAGCGCATCAAGCTTCGGATTGCCTATTGTTTCGGCATATAAAGCTTTTGTTTTGCCGGTAATAGCTTTGCGAAAATTTTCAGGATCGGTCGAGTCAATAAAGACGGTGTTTATCCCGAGTTTCTTAAGCGTATAGTTAAACAATGTATAAGTACCGCCGTACAGACTGCTTGAAGAAACAATTTCATCCCCGCTTGATGCCAGATTCAAAATTGCAAGCGTTATTGCCGCTTGCCCCGAAGAGGTGGCAACCGCTGCTGTCCCGCCATCAAGAGCCGCGACGCGTTTTTCAAGAGCATCTGTTGTGGGGTTCATTAGACGCGTATAAATATTGCCGAATTTTTTAAGCGCAAAAAGATCCGCCGCATCTTTGGTGTCTTTGAACACATAAGACGTGGTCTGATATATCGGAACTGCCCTTGAACCTGTTGTGGGGTCCGGTGTGTACCCAGCGTGTATCCCCAATGTTTCCGGTGCCCATTTTTGTTCCTTCATTTTTTCCTCCTGTATATTTTTTAACCTTTATTAAACTCTAGGGTGTCCCCGAATGGGGCGTCCCCTTTTCGAGCAGGCCCTTGAACCAATATTCCTCGTCATTCAGGCCCGATACCTTCAAAGGCTCTATCTTTGTGTTTCTGGTAAAGATATAACCCGAGCCATACCAATTTCTTACCCAATACATCAATTCTTTCCAGAAGTAATACGTGACATATTCCCATAAAGGAGGCGATACTTTCCTCACCTCATATGTCACATAATCATGATTCACCATGACCCTGACATAGTGAAGATATCCTCCGTCAGCTTCAGGGATCTCTATAAGCATACCCCCGCCGCCCGTAACTATATAATCCACATCGTCAAAAACCTCATGTTTGAACATATGTTTGTGTCCCGAAAAGACCATATCCACATTATATTTCGCGCAAAGTTTACGGAATCTGTATGCCCAGGGGCTGTTATCCATGTTATACCATTCCTGCTGATACGGATCGAAAGGAGGTTTATGCATGAACACGAAGATATGATCGTACTCCTGTCCTCTCGTAAGCTGATCCTCAAACCATGTAAACTGAACTTCGGTAAGTTCACCGCCTTCATTATCAAGAACGATAAAATATGAGTTGCGGTTACTGAACCCGAATTCCTTCATCCCGCAATACTTTTCAAAGAGTTCCCGGTCATCGTGATTGCCTATAGCGGTTATAACAGGCCATTTTATGAGTTTTTGCATCTTTTTAAAAGCGCGAAAATGAGATTCTTTAAAATGCAAAGCTACATCCCCCACGCCGATCACGAAATCTATAGGGACCTTTCGGAACCTGTCTTCCCTGTTTATGTGCCATATCTCTTTTAGCGTAGCAGCATCATTAAAGATAAGTCCATTGTGGCTGTCTCCCATGACAATAAAAGAAAAATAACTTCCCTTATTGCCCGAAAGCTTACTCACATTCGCCTCATTGTTGTCATTCGGGTCCGCTCCTTCCATGAACCAAAACGGCAAGAGAGGTAAAAATGAATATACTACCGCCAAAATGATCGCTAAAAGAACTATTTTCCTAAATCTTCTGCCTTTAAAACCCATAAATTTAACTCCCCTGCCTTAAGTCTATAACCTTATTTTCGGGAACACAAAAAGTTTTATCGCCGAGATGATGGATCGTCTTAACAGTATCACTGAACAGCCAGTGTTCATCAAATGAACCTTCCTCAGCTTCGGCGTGTTTTACTTCCCCCACTACCATATTATACTCTTCAAGCAAATATTTATCCTCCAATAAAGTGCATTCCAAAACCGCTATCGCATCTTTAATGGAAGGCGATTTTATCTCTTTGGATTCTTCTACAGCAATATCATACAGATCCAGTTTATTCACGTCTCTTCCGGATACAGATCCGCACTTTACTATTCTTTCGGCCATTGACGCCGGCGGAATATTTACCACGAAATCCTTGGTTTTTAATATGCACTCATAAATAAAATGCTTCCGGCCTATCTCAAGTACGATCATCGGCGGCTTTTTAGATACAGGCATATTCCAGGCAACCGGCGTAACATCTATTCGTTCATCATACAAAGAACTCACAAGAACAACAGGTCCATGATTAACAATTCTTGTCGCCAGAGCCAAATCAACTTTTTTACGCATATTTTTTACTCCGCTTGGTCTTATTCCCGCGTTATCTCTATTACCCGATATTTAAGCACGCCTGCGGGAACATTTATCTCGATCTGGTCCCCGACCTTATGCCCAAGAATGGCTTTGCCCACAAGAGATGAAATCGATATCTTATTGGAATCAAAATCCGATTCCTCTTCAGAAACAAGTATATAGGTCAGCGCCTCGCCGGTTGATTGATCTTCAAGCTTGACCGTTGCCCCTATCAAAGCCTCATCCGATGAGATCATATTCTCGTCTATGATCTGCGCGCGGCTTAAAATGTCCTCCAATTCCGCTATCCGTTTTTCATTAAATGCCTGAGCTTCCCTCGCAGCGGCATATTCGGCATTTTCGCTAAGGTCGCCATGCGCCCGAGCTTCGGCAATATCTTTAGATATCTCTCTCCGTTTTTTCCCTTTAAGCTCCTCGAGCTCTTTGTGAAGCTTATTATAACCATCTCTTGTTAATTGCACTTTTTGGCTCATATCATCTCCTAATATATTTTGATGATTATATAAAATTTTAGCCCACAAAACAATACTATTATTTGATATTTTACTATATCCCTATTAATAGGAAGGATCCCATAAAAGTTTTGTTCTATTGAAAACAGAGCAATATGTTCCCGTACAGGGAGGATCCACACCGGGCGGAGGGGCCCTGGTAGGGAACATATTGCTCTGTTTATATCGGACAAAACCTTTCATGTGAAGCTCTGTAGAATGTGAAAATATGGAAAAATTGGATAAATAATTTCCTAACGGATTGACTTTTTTCCGCAGCACCCCAAAAAATGAGCTGACTATTTCGGAAATTTATCTTGTCCACAATAAATCAAAATACTCTAAAATGCTCATAAATTGCTTGAAAGCTTACTTTTTATATATCTTACAGCATGTTAGAAAATAGTTCTTAACTACTTTATGTAAAACATCAAAAAAGGTAGTTCTGAAATCTTGCTTTTTAGTTTTTTATCATTATCCTTTAAAGTAGAACAGCAAAAGACGGGCAACATTGAAAACCGAAGTTCTCTGATAGATACCAGAAGTGATCATCGATAAGGGCAAACTATCTGAAAGGATAGGGCTGCAAAGTCTCGAGCCTAACTCCCCTAGCGGGATATGGCTGCCGGGCTGCCGAAGTGATTAAAGACGGTCTGACATTTCCAACTTTTTATTTTTTAACCCTATTCGTCAGAAGTTTCCCTTTCGCGAATAGGGTTTTTTATTTTTCAAAGGAGGTTGGGGATGAAAAGCCGTCAATTAAAACACTGGTTCAAAATATTATCTTTGACATTAATTATCGTAAGCCTGACATCAAACGCAGTCCTTTATGCGGATGTAACCGCTCCCCTTTTCCAAAAGGGGATGAGTTATGTCGGCTGGGACAGGGACTGTTTTGCCTCGAAATATTCTGATCTTTCCCTTAAGAAACTGTCCGAGATCGGTGTGGAATATGTGGCGATATGCGTAACTCAATATCAGGAAAAGCATAATTCTACAAAAATAAAGAGAACGGATCAAACGCCAGCCGATTTCAGCATAAGACATGCCATTAAAACCGCCCATAAGCTCGGCATGAAAGTCATGTTAAAACCTCATATTGATCTTATTGATAAACATGACGGCACTTACTGGCGCGCGGATATAGGATTTACAAATGAAGAGGATTGGCAAAAATGGGCCGTGGAATACTGCAAATTCATAAGGCATTACGCGAAAATAGCCGAAAAGCTTGATGTGGAACTCTTCTGCATCGGCACAGAACTCGCGTTCGCCGCTCAAAAGAACGGCATTTGGGAGGATATGATCATCCCCGAGGTTAAAAAGGTATATAGCGGAAAACTTATTTACGCCGCCAACTGGGATAATTATAAGAACATAAAATTCTGGAAAGATCTTGATTATGTCGGTATTGACGCGTATTTTCCTCTTACCTATAAATCGAACCCGACCGTGGAAGACATAAAAACCGGCTGGGAAAAATGGAAATATGACCTTGAGGCGTGGCAAAAACAAATAAATAAGCCGATCATTTTCACCGAGATCGGTTATGCATCTACTTCTCACGCCGCAAGCAATCCGTGGCAAGGCGGTACTTTCGGTAATGCCGATATAGAAACTCAGGCAAAATGCTATAAGGCCTTTTTTGAAAGCTTCGAGGGATCAAGCTGGCTGGCAGGTGTTTACTGGTGGAGATGGAACACAAATATTTATGCCGGAGGAAAGCACAACAGGCAATTCACTCCCCAGAACAAACCGGCTGAAAAGATCATCGAGGCAAGATATAAGAACATGCAAGATCTAAATAGAAGTAAATAGTAAAAAGGGGTGACTATTGGCATAAACGGCAGCCGTCTTACTTGCCGGGGGATTCTCCCCTGATGAGCTTATTGTTCTCGTCAAAAAACAGATATATCTTTTCATCCGAGAAATAACTGGCGCTGTGAGGCTTAAAGACCCACCTCGTCGTCTTCCCGTCATTTTCTTTCAGGACTATAACAGGATCGCCTATCTTTCTTTTCACATCTTTAGCACTATCTCCCGGTTTAAGCGATCCCGCCCCGATAGCCTTTTTCAATCTGTTATAGCTATGAGTTTCCTTTTGATATTCGCGCATCATTTCACTGCGGTCTCTGCTTAGCTTGAGAAGCGCGCTTGTTCCATGTTTTGACTTTACCCACTTCTTTTTCTCCTTTTTGCTTGCGGCCTGCATATCGCCTGCAAAGAGAGCAAGAAGAATAAAACAAAAAATTAAAATGGAGGATATTTTTACTGTTTTTTTATGCGTCATGTCCATACTCTCTTTACTTGCCCTGCGATCGGTTTTTCTTGCTCTCAAGAAGAGCCCTTTCAAGCAGGGTCCTGAGATCATTCAGTTCGGCCCGCGCCATAATGAAATGCGACCTTAACTTTTTCTCAACAAGCTGGAACTCAAAAATGTCTTTTTCCTTAATATAGCGGATATTGATCTTCATTTACAACAGCTCCGCGGCAAGAGAGGCAAGAGAACTTCTCTCGTTTTTTGTAAGCGTCATGTGCCCGAACATCTTCTGCCCCTTCATCTTCTCAACGCAATAGGTAAGGCCGTTACTTGAAGAATCAAGATAAGGGTTATCGATCTGGTACGGGTCACCCGTAAGGACCATCTTGGTATTGTTGCCTGCCCGGCTTATTACAGTTTTGATCTCATGGGGCGTCAGATTCTGGGCTTCATCAATAACTATGAACGTATTGGGGATACTCCTCCCCCTCATAAAGGTCATCGCTTCAAGTTCGATGATGTCCTCCCGCATGTATTTATCGATAAGGGTCTTTGCTTTGCCCTTGAGCTCCTTATCCTTTTTATCCGCAAGCAGGATATATTCAAGGTTATCGAATATAGGGCCCATCCAGCTTTCCAGCTTCTCCTCTTTTGTGCCCGGCAAGTAACCTATGTCCTTGCCAAGAGGCATGACGGGCCGCGATACTAAAAGACGGGTATACGAATGGTCGTTTATGACTTTATGAAGCCCCGCGGCTATGGCAAAAAGGGTCTTTCCCGTGCCCGCGCAACCCACAAGCGTCACGAGATCTATATCATCATTCAAGAGAAGTTCCATCCCCATGGCCTGTTCCTTATTTCTGGGGCGTATGGACATGACTTGTCTGGCTTTGCTGTGAATAAGCGGCATGAGTATCCCGAACTCTTCTTTATATCTTGCAATGGCCGTATGCTTCGGTTCTTCTCTATCCACCATGAGAGCGAATTCATTGGGGAAAAATTGCTCTTTTTTGACCTTATGTTCTTTTTTCTTGTAAAACGAATCCAGCTCTTTCTTTGACAGCTCCAAAGTCCGCCAACCGCTGTACAGATGTTCAAAATCAACCTTCTGTTTCTCATAGTCCCTGCAGGTTATCCCCAACGCATCCGCTTTGACTCTCGCGTTTATGTCCTTGGATACAAATATTACCTCTTCCCCCTGCTCCTTTAACAAATATGCCCTTATAAGTATCTTGTTATCCATCACACTTTCTGAAAGTCCGAGCTTTGAAAGTTCTCCGGGACTGATGCCCGTAACTATTTTAAGGATGCCGCCGTTTTCCAGAGGGAATCCTTCTCCCGGCTGACCTTTCTGGCGCAAGTCATCAAGCATGCGAATGGCAATTCTCGCGTTCCTGCCTCTCTCATCATGGCTCCTCTTGAAAGTATCCAGCTCCTCAAGCACTTCTATCGGAAGAAGGACCGTATTGTCGGCAAAAGAAACAAGCGACTCCGGATTATGCAAAATCACATTTGTATCAAGAACGAATATTTTCTTGCTGTCCAAGATCTGCTCCTTCTATTTTAATTATGTTACCTTTTTGACCAGCGCGGCAACTCTTCTGCCGAGCTCGTTACACTGCCCTTTCACACGTGAATCGGGCTTATCAATGGAAACCGGCCCGTAATGATCGCCATTCGGGTTGCCCTGTATGACCATGCCGTGTATAAGCAAGGCATTTAATATATCCGTAATAGTCGTCTCATTTCCTCCGCCTATATTATGAGCGGAAGTAAAAGCCGCGCCGACCTTTCCGTCAAGCTGTCCGTGAAATTTAACGGTCTGGTCAAGAAATTTTTTGATCTCTCCGGCCATGGAACCGTAATAAGTAGGTGATCCTATGATCAGGCCGTCATAATCCGGGACCTTATCCACGGGAAAGTCCTCCACATTCCGTACATCGACCTCTATGTCTTTTCCGGACTTAACGCCCTCTTGTATAAGACGTGCCATCTCTTCCGTATTGCCTGACCTTGTATAATATATTATAGCGATCTTTTTCATCACACATCCCCTTTCAACTTTCAAAAAGACATGATGTATTATAATGAAAGTGTGCCAATATGGCAAGAGATCGTATTCTTTTAAAACCCATCTTTATCAGAAGTGATATTTATATATGAATCAAAATCGACTTGCCCGTTAATGACCTTCTTTAAGTTAGCCATGCGCTCGGATACATAAGGATGACTTCTGTAAACAACATACCGCATCCGCGGGCCCTTTTTCCTGAGTTTCTTCAGGGTCTCGAGGGCTTGCAACGCTCCATTTGTATCATACCCCGCTCTTTCCATGTATCTTATGGATAATTCATCAGCCTGGAATTCATCATGACGCGAATAAGCCGACATTAAATGCCCTATGGCGCTGTTCGCGGTATTGAGAGTCTTTCTGTCGGTCCGCATTTGCGCTCCGAGCAGCATGAGAGCAGTTACCCCGAGCGACCCCTGCAGACGCTTAACAGAATGCTTTGCCTCGATGTGTCCCATCTCATGCGCCAGGACGGCAGCTACTTTATCGTCTGTTCCCAGCATTTCCACCATGTCATCAAAAATATAGATATATCCCCCGGGTACCGCGAAAGCATTGTAGAATTCGTCCTTCTCGTGATTCAATACCGTGAAACGGTAAACCAGATCCCTCCTGTCCGTACCCTTAGCCAGTTTTTTCCCTATTTTTTCGATCCTCTCCTGCATGAGAGGATCCACGGGAAGATCGAACTTCTCAAGAACTTGTTTATGGATATTCCTGCCCATGTTCTTTTCCTTCACGGCCGGGATAAGTATAAGCTCTTCCTCTTCGGTAGCAGGATTATAACTCATCACACCGCATGCAACCGGCGGGAAAATCAATATAAATAAAATTATCAGCAGCTTCTTATATGTACGCACTTTCTTCCTCTGTTATTTCGGATATATACTCTTCCTTTATCTTATTGGGCGCTTTAATGATATTGGTCTTAATATCGGGGTTATCTTTCGAAAGACGCAAGATCACATCTTTTACAGCAGCTCGTTTTGAATCTTTATCTCTGGGGCATCTGGCCTTTATCGTCGGAATGCCTGCTGATCCGGCATATCCCAAGATCTCCTTTTCCTCCAAAAAAATAAGCGGCCTTACAATAATGATCTTGCCGTTAAAGAGCCTCTGCACGGGATTTATACCTGAGATCTCGCCGTTATATATAAGGTTCATCATTATTGTCTCGGCCACGTCATCTTTATGATGTCCCAACGCTATTTTTTTAAATCCTAATTCATCCGCCGTCTGGAAGATCGCCTTGCGCCTGTTCCATGAACACCAGAAACAGTCTTCGCGTTTACGTTTGTTTTTTTCGGCTATTTCAATATCTTTGAATACATATCCGCACCCTATGGATTCAAAATATTCTTTGAGGACCTTCTTTTTGACCTTCGGCTTTTCGTCATAATCAGTAGTAACATGTATGGCTTTAACCTCATAGTCTATCGGAAGCCATCTTTTCCTCTCCACGAGAACCCGTAAAAGCGTCAAACTATCCTTGCCGCCCGAAACGCCTACCAGAACTTTGTCGCCTTCAGAGATCATATCATAACGGTTAATGGCCATGCCGACCTTTTTAGACACAAAATATTCTTTTTTGCTCATATTTTTCATGCGCGCACTCTGCTTTTAATACTTATTGCTTGATGAGACCTCATCTTTTTCCTTAAGCCGTCTTTCCCTGAATTCGGTTTCAGCCGGATATCCCATGGATATAACAAGTTCGATCTTTTTCCTTCTCGGGATCGAAAGTATCTCTTTGATCTTTTTTTCGTCAAACCATCCTAAAATGCACGTGCCTATACCCAGTTCAGCCGCCCGCAGCACAACATGGGCGCAGGCAATACCGACATCGATCCTCCTGAAATCGGTATTTTTTATCTTCCCTCCCAGCCAGGCCGGAAGATTTTGTTTCTCAGAAATGATCACGATAAAAGCGGCCGCTTCGGACGCAAAAGAATTCATCTGATACATTTTGGACCTAAAGATCCCGGCCATTTCCCCTCTTTTTTCGGGGTCATCAACTATGATGAATTTCCAGGGCTGGGTGTTGCATGCCGAAGGCGCATAACGCGCGGCATCGACGCAGGATAGGAGATCCTCATGCCTTATGTTCTTATCTTGATAAGAACGTACGCTTCTGCGCATCTTTGCCAATTCTATGAATTCCATCTTAAACCAAATAGCACAGTATGTTCCCTACCAGGGCCCCTCCGCCCGGTGTGGATCCTCCCTGTACGGGAACATACTGCGCTATTATATTTAACATATCTCAATAGAGTATATTTGGACAATGCTGCCCATATTTGATAAAATAATCCCGTCAAAAAACTTATCCGCACAATACAATTATATATAATATCATGAGAAAAATACAGGTTATATTAGCGTTCCTTCTGGCGATAGGTTTATGCCAGGGGTGCGCGAATACCGGTTCAGTGAAAAGATTAAAAAAGACAGGCGAGTTTTCCGAGGAAAACGTCAGCGTTTCAATGAAGACCCCTCCGGAATTCCATTCAAATAAAAGGTTCATCTATCTCATCGCATGGAACGGTATCCCTGTCGGGAGAATAGTTACCGAAGTTAAGGGGATAATCCGATATAAGGAGCGTGATGTATATGAGGTTGTGCTTGTCACTGAATCCAATAAATTCTTATCAAAGATCTACAGAGTAGAGGACACCTATACGTCGTATGTGGATGTTATGAATATGACAAGCCGCCGGTATGAAGCTGACAGAAAAGAAGGCAATTACCGTAAACACCTTGTAGTGGAATATGATTTTGATGAAAGAGAAGCAATTTATACGAATCTTACCGACGGTTCCGTTAATAGATACCCCATAAAAGATAATGTCCAGGACCCCCTGAGCGCCATGTGTTATTTTATGACGCTTCCGGTAAGCCTGGGCGATAAGATAGAGATCATAGTCAATTTGAACGGAAAGAACTATGACCTTTACGGGCAGGTTGAAAGCATCGACATGATCAAACTGCCGGAAATCGGTTCATTTCCCGCATTCAAGATCAGGCCTTATGCGTTGCTCAAGGGCAAAGAAGTCAAAAAAGGCAAAGGCTGGATGTACTTCTCTGCCGATAAAGACCGGCTTCCCCTATATGGAGTCGTTCGGATACCCTTCGGCAAGGTAACGGCAACGTTGAGAACGGTTGAGGATATATCTTAATAATAGCTTACAAATAAAAAAGGCGGCTCTTTAAAGCCGCCTTTTTTATTGTGAAAAAATAAAGAATTAACTGCCTTCTTCTGGATACCAGAAAGTCGCTATCCGCCAAAGACCGCCAACCACCTTGGCTATGCCTCTTCCAACACCATCCTTTGTCTTATCCGTACATTCCGGATAAGCCGGAGTCCCCTTTGTGCCGGTCTCATTCATGTTGTCGGGCACTTCGACATCACCGTAAAACATATCGTCGAGCCCCTTACCGATGTTTTTCAAAGGTTCGTTCGTGGAAGCAAAAGAACTTCTGCATATACCCAGAGTGAACGCTAATGCAACTATAATTAATATTGCGACCAACTTTTTCATCTTCACCCTCCTTTTCGATTTACAGCTTGGAGTATAGCCCATAACCTGTTAAAAGTCAAGTATGCCGGCAAAAGACAATGCCGATATGGTCTTGGAGTCAACTATTCGCCCTTTTTTGAACATATCGATGATCTGCCGTTTGCTGAGGACACTTACCCTGATCAATTCATCTTCGTCCCTGTTTATTTCAGTTTTCTCCGAACAATCTGCCTTATAAACATGGATCTTTTCATCGCAAAAACCGGGCGAAGTATAAATGTACCCCAACTTTTTAATATTCTTTACCTTATAGCCTGTTTCTTCCGTTATTTCCCTCTTTATGCAGGAATACGGAGTTTCACCATGATCCAGCTTGCCTGCAGGAAGCTCCCATAAATATTTATCGATCACGCCCCTGTATTGCCTTAAAAGAACTATTTTTTTGCCCAAAAAAGGAACCATTATGGCAGCGCCGGGATGTTTCACTTCCTCAAGATAGGCATATTTACCGTTCGGTAATTTTTTAAGCCTCTTAGAGACATCCAGGATCTTACCTTTAAAGATATGTTCGTACTTTTCTTTCATGCATCATCTCCCTCAATTGATTATACACAAAAAATAAAAATTTAATACAAAAAAAAACGGGACCGCCCTTATAAAATAAGAGCCGTCCCGCCATGATTTGCCAAGCGCAAAGTCTTGATTATTTTTTCAGATATTCCAATACAGCCGCGTCTTTTTTCTTTTCCCAATCCGCCTTGAAATCCTCATCATTTCCGGTCTTCAATTCAGGCACAACAGTGTATGTGGAGCCCAGGCCAACACTTCTTTGGCTGCAGAACTCCGCACCTTTTTCCTGCGAAATGAAACGGCAAATGAGAACTGAGAAAAATAGTAATGCAACAAGACTTGTAGCAGTATATCTTATTACACGCTGGGTTCTTAGCGAAATAGTCGTGCATCGCATGGATCTGACGCCAAAATCCTCTTCCCCTCGTAAATAATCACCTGCGATGTTCATCGCATCGTCTTTATCAGCCGCATCGCATATTAGCTCTATGATTGTCTTGAATTTCACGACAACCTCCTCATAATTTTAACTTTTTATACTGCTTACATTCTACATCTTGTCACATTTTTTGTCAATACGTAGAAATCCAACTATTTTAAACCTTAACATTTTGGGAAAATTGCCTCTTTTTTGCGTAAATATTTATTGGTTAGAAGTATGAAATGTGGAAGTAGGTAAAATATTTAAATTGTAAGTTTTTTAATTTTAACAGGTTAGCTTGTTTATAAACTCTTCATGAATTATCCCATTTGTCGCAACGATCTCTTCGGTAAATATATCAAAAGGCGTGTTGTCTAATAACGTGACTTTGCCTCCCGCCTCCTTTACGATCAGTTGTGCGGCCGCCGTATCCCATGGCTTCAGCTTGAATTCCCAAAATCCATCAAACCGGCCGCACGCAACATAGCAAAGATCTATCGCGGCGGATCCGGCTCTTCTGACAGCTTGTGAAAATTGCAGCACTTTTGTCAAGTAAGGCAAATTCGCGACTTTTCCTTCAACATTATACGCAAACCCGGTCGCGACCAAAGAACTTTGTACGTCTTTGGTTTTCGAAACGCGTATCTCTCTGTTGTTGAGGAACGCGCCCTTGCCTTTTTCCGCCGTAAAAAACTCGTCGCGATTCGGATCATATACCACACCGAATTTTTCCTCCCCTTCAAACATGAAAGCTATTGAAATACAGAATACCGGAAAACCATGCGCGTAATTTGTCGTACCGTCCAGGGGGTCTATGACCCAGAAGCATTCCTTGTCCTTGTCATGCTCACCGCTTTCCTCGGCAAGTATCGAGTGTGACGGAAAATTATTTTTTATCCGTTCAATGATAATGCTTTCGCATTTTTTATCAACATCCGTGACAAGATCATTTGCGCCGCTTTTATATGATATCTCCCTGGGCTCGTTCATGCGTCCGATCGCATATAGGCCCGCTTCTATGGCTGCTTCTGTTGCTACTCTTTTGATCTTTTCTATATCTATACCTTTCATCCTTCTATATTGCCCTTCCTATTTATTTAACCCCATTCATAGCACAGCCTTTAATGGGCATCCATCACATATTGCTTCTTTTTTCCTGCAGAACTTTTTAGCGGTTTCTACCAATAGCGCATGGAACTGGTTCAGTTTTTCATGTTCGCGGGGAAAATTCTTTTCGACAAGGGTTTTAACATCCTCATACCTGGCTTCCCCGTTTATGAGGCCGTGCCGTAAAAAAATACGTTTTGTATATGCATCGACAACAAATACCGGCATCTCTAAAGCATAAAGAAGTATCGAATCCGCCGTCTCCGGTCCTACTCCCCTGACTTCGAGAAGCTTATCTCTTAGAACCGATGTCTTCCTTCTTTTGAGCCTTCCCAGTTTCCCGCCGCATTCATCCAGGACAAACCGGCTTATCGCCTTTAATCTGTCCGCTTTTACGCGATGGTATCCCGCCGATCTGATATATTTCGATAAATTCGAGACGCTTTTTCTTTCGATGCTTGCCGGGTCCACCAGGTCGTTTTTCTTTAATTTCTCTATGGCTTTTTCCACGTTTTTCCATGAAGTGTTCTGCGTAAGGATCGCCCCTATGACCACTTCAAACTCCGATTCGGCCGGCCACCATCCCAGGTCCCCGAAATACCCCTCGAGAAGATCATATATCCTGTTTATCTTCCGCCTTATTGCTGACATTCTTGCTTCAAAAATATTTAATCATGCAAAACGATTGAATGTTTCTCGCAGGGACGTCAAAATTCCCCCGCGAGGAATTTTGACTCAGAAGTTCCCTCGCTCGTGGAAACTGTTTAACGCAGCACACCGTGCTCACTCGGTCACTTATGCCCTGCTCAAATCATTCAACCATTTCGCTTATTTATTATCTTTTCCGCCATTTTTATCCTCTCGCCGACAGGCGGGTGATCGTACATGAATATCTTCTTGAGCAGCGAGGGCTCCATTTCCGCGAGATTCATCTCGGCAAGCTTGCGCATTACAGATATAAATACATCGGGCCTCTTGGTAACATCGATGGCGTACCTGTCAGCCTGCCTTTCCAGGCAACGCGAAAAAAAGTTCTGCACGGGCAGTATGGCCAGGCTGAATACCGCAAGAAGGAGCATGAGAAGCGGAAAGATGTACAGGTCCCAGATGCCCGATGCGCCGGTCGATATAACGACCTTATTCGCGAAGATGAACAGAAGAAAAAAACCGCACATGGTCACAACCGTTGAAAACGCCAGAAGCTGCCATATGTGCTTGTAGACATTGTGCGCAAATTCATGGGCGACAACACTTTCAGCTTCTTCAGGAGCGAACTCATTAACAAGAGTATCGGCAAGTATGACCTTTCGGGTCTTGCCCAGCCCGACCAAAGCGGCATTCGCTTTTTTTGTTTTACGGCTGAAATCTATCTGACACACATCCAGAAGTTTTATGCCGCATTTTGCGGCCAGATCCAATATCCTTCTCTTAAGATCCTCATTTTTAATGGGAGAATATTTATAGAATATGGGTATTAATAAGACCGGGAGCATACGCGCGATTATTACCGATAAAGCCAGCCAAAGCACCGCCGCGATTATCCACCAGGATGACGGAAAATTGCGGAGAACAAAATAAAAAATTATCACACATAATTCCCAAAGGCCTAACGATAACGCCAAGGACTTCGCTTCGTCCGCGAGCCAAGCAAATATGCTCTGGTTGGATAATCCGAAGCGGTGTTCCACGAGGAAAGAGCTAACTAAGTGAAGAGGAAATCCCACCAGGTACATCAGGAAGTAAAAACCCGCCATGTAAATAAAACAGGCGGCGTAGAAATTCGGCATAGCCGTCTGCGCCGCCTGTTGAAGTGATCTTGATACAAAGATCTGGAATGCTATGAGAAAGACAAATGTGATAACAAGATCTGCGATATAAAAATAAGTTTTTATAGCAGAATATCTTTTTGATCTGGACAGCTCTCTCTCTGCTGTCATTTGCTTCCTTCAACCCCCTGCAAAGCTTTCTGGGCGCTCCTTCTTACCTTTGAAGATTCCGCATCAAGCATGTTCTTAAGAGGGTCTTTATCGCCGCTTCCGCCCATCTTGCCCACTACCTCGATGGACGCGAGCTTTACGGATAAATGCTCGTCATCCAGATGCGCCCTTGCGACTTCGAGAGCCTTTGAGCTTTTCCTGTCGCCAAGCGACAGTATAGCGATACTGGCAACTCTGGGGTCACTGGAATCCGCTGCCTGGGCCAAAGCCTCATCCGCCGCGGAAGTCTTGAGTTTGCCGAGGCTTTCCACGGCAAGTATACGGACCTGAAGATCAGGATCGCCAAGAAGCCATGTAAGAGCTTGAAGGCTGTCATCTGATCCGATATCACCCAGAGCTTTAGCAAGCTCTATCCTTACCGCCGGATCCGGATCGCCCGTCATCCGGGATAAATAAGGCACCGCGCTTTTAACCTTTAAATTCCCCAAAGCTCTAACGGCAAACATGCGTATGCGCGGATCATAATCGTTCAATACGTTCGTAAAAAGATCGGTTTCATCTTTAGGCGCGATATTGGACAAAGCCCTTATGGCGTTAAATCTTACATCCGGAAAAGAATCATTTAAAAGCCTTTTAAGCGGCTCTACCGCTTTTTGTGAGCCGATGACGCTTAATGTTCTTGCGGCTTCCTGCCTTACCCTGTGATCTCTGTCTTTCAGGCTCGCGATAACTTCGTCCTCTGCCGAAGTATCCCCCACTTTACCGATTATATAAAGAGCAGCCACCCTGACCCTTTCATTGTTTTTATCCTTAAGAAGCGGCAGAACGAACGGCGTTACATCTTTACCGTAATTGGAAAGATACCTCTTGGCCTTCATATGCGTCTTTCTGTCATAAAGATCCGAAGTCATACGTTTTAATTTGTAAGACGTATCCGCATAAGACAGAACAGAACCGAAAACAAACACAGCTGCGATAACTAGAATCAAAATTTTTTTGTTCATTATTTTTTCTCCTTGCAAGTTGATAAATACTGATTATTTTTTAGCCGCTTTTTTCTTGCCCGCGCTTTTTTTGACTTTTGAAATAGTCTTTTTTGCTTTTTCTCCCTGGGACATGATCTTATCGAGGCGTTTCCTGTATTTTTCCAGACCCGCTATATCGGTCTGGCCTTTCATGAGTTTTTCCGCCACTTCTTTGCCCAATTCATGATAAAGTTTCTCTTTCTGGACCGTAAGGCCCATGACATCGATCTGGAGTTTAAGAAGCTTGGACATCTTGACTACGCCTTCTTCACCCTTTTTGGCGGCTTCACCGACCTCATCTCCGAATTTTTTCAGCATCGGTCTGTACTTTTCAAATATTTTGTTGATATCCGTTTTTTTCGCCATTACTTCCTCCTTTTCTGATTATTGAATCCTTTTTATTAAAAATATTCTTCTTTACTATAACGTACTTTACAAATACCTCTTTTAGATTCATTTATAAAATTAATTAAATGTTTTACTTCATCAGACCTATATTCTTTTTTTATCCTGCCGGCCGCTTCTTTCTGGGTCAGATCGGAAAGAAACAAAAGTTTATAAGCTTCTTTTATCTCCCTTATAACATCCGTGCTGAATTTCGCGCGCCTGAGGCCGACAAGATTGATGCCTCTCACCGCGGAAGGCCCTCTTACGATCATGTACGGCGGAACATCTTTATTCACGCCCGTGAACCCGCCTATCATTGCATACCGCCCGATACGGCAAAACTGATGAAAAACCACGTTGCCGGAAATGAACGCGCTTTCCCCGACTTCTACGTGTCCTGCGAGAAGAGCGCCGTTCGCGATAATAACATTATCCTCCGTTCTGCAATTATGCCCCAGATGCGCCTGGACCATGATAAAGTTGTTATCGCCTATTACGGTTGATGATCCCTCTTCCGTGCCGCGGTGTATTGTCACGTATTCCCGGATAATATTGTTTTTTCCGATCTTAGTAAACGTCTTTTTGCCTTTAAAAGAATGATCCTGAGGCGCATTCCCGATAACCGCCCCCATGTGGATGATCGTATTTTCACCTATTTCAGTGCCTGCGCATATATATGCGTTCGCCATTATTTTGACGCCGGGGGCGATAATCACATCGTCTTCAATAATAACATTGGGGCCGATCTCGACACTTTCGGCGATCTCGGCTTTTTTTGCCACAATGGCTGTTTTATGGATTTTCATTTACTTTTTTAGCCTTTATGTTTTTCAAGCTGGTCAACAAGATCATTGATCACGTTCGCGATCGGACTGAGCTCATGATCCTGGCTGACTTCGAGTCTTACCGAATAATCCCCTTCATCGATCTTTTCAAGGTCTTCTTCCAGGCGTTCAAGGGGCGCAACAAACTTGTATGAAAGAACTATCGCCCATGTAAGCATGACCGCGAACACGATCGGCAGACCGACGATCAATACAAGGTTAATTCTTTCGATGACAGGCAGCAAATTCCGGGCGATGACATCCGGAAGAGCAAGCTGTTCGGCCATCACGGTAAGAATAAAATAATAAAGGCAACCTCCGACGAACAAAGTCGGTATCAGCATGGCAAAAACAATTATCACCAGATAATGTTTCCTTAAAGAGGTATTGAGATATTTAATGGCTGCTCCTTTCGTTATATGTTGAAAAAGGCAAAAAATAATCCTTCACTTTCTCCCACGGAGATTTTATTTTCTCATCCATGCACTCTTCCCCGTTCTTTGTTATGTAACCGAGAGTGACATTCGCAAAGCACGCTTCAGCTTCCGAACCGGTGCTGTCCGCATCCGTCATGAAAGCTATGGCCCTTACATCCTTGCTCAGGTCTTCTCCGAAAAGCAGCCTGAAATCTTCCGTTATGTCCCGCTCTTCACTTTTCCACGTTTCTGAAGGGCCTGTCTCGAGCACCATGAGCTTCACGTTTTTCGTGTAAGGATTATTCGCCACCACGCCGACGGGTATGGTCTCGGTCCATACATACTGAATAGCTTTCGTATTGAGAAAAAAACGCGAGTAAAATATAACGTAAACCTGCGCCGCGAAATCAAATTCTTTTTTCTTGTTTAAAGTTTCCTTGCCTTTTCTCTCGGGGAACTTCTTCACGATCCATTCCCAGCTTATATAGGGATTCTTATCGTGTGAAAGCTCCTGCTTGTAATACAGTGAAGACGCGGAATCCTTGCTCGTGGCCGTAACGCAGCTTTTTCCGTCTTCCTTGCCGAGCCGGTATTCTGTCTTCCTGCTTGTAAGGACTTTTTCCTCCCAATCGACAAGACTTCTGGAATCCGCAAAAGAAAACTTCTTTACTATCTTCACGATCTTCCGCGTACCTTCCTGGAACTTCTCCGCTTTTTCCATGAAGAAGGTACTGCTCAAGAAGATCACAAATAAGCAAATGATCAATGCGGTAATCAGGAACAGTAAAATGCTCTTTTTCCGCTTATTCACAGAAGATCCCTCTGGTTATACGGTTATCTTTTCAGCCCAATCGCCTATGACCGGCATCTTCCACATATTGCCCATGAGAACCTGGATGATACCCATTATAGAAAGGATACCGCATGCTAATGTCCCAAGCATTACGATAAGCCATCCAAGAAAAGGTATGATACCGATTATCCCTATCGCGACTTCCACTATAAAAAGCATGAGCCCCTGTTTTGCATGAAACAAAACAAACTCATCGTCTTTTTTCATGAGAAGCGGAATAAGACACAGTATCCAAAGATACGAAAGAATGGCATATGCATTGCCGCTTGATTGGTTCGGTTGAGATGACTCTTCTTGAGGTTTCTTTTCTTCTTCCATTTTCTCCCCTTTCCCCGTTTTTAAACTCAAGGTATTAATTATATTATTATATATTGTAATGTATGGGAAGTAAAAGTCAACATATTCCGAAATAAAAAAAACCCCGGTTCGAGCGAACCCGAACCGGGGTTTTAGTTAGCTTTTCTAGAACGAACTTAGAAGCTGAGTTTTACAGAAGCGACCATATCTGTAGCTATGTCGTCCTCGCCGCCTGCAAAGTGACCGCCCGGGAAGAACCATGCAGTTAAAAGACCGAACTGCACATCTTCTGTGTAATCCCAGGTAAGCTCAAGGTCAACTTCTGAGCCTACATCTTTATCTGTGTTCTGAGGAACAGTGTTAGTTACAGTGGCCCATGACTCCGCGAGCCAGAAATGAGCGTACTGCGCGCTAACTGTCAAGCTGTCAGTCGGTTCAACTGAACCTCTCACCAACACCTGGTGCTGGTTAGTGAAGGACGGGCAGCTTGCCATGGCTGTTCTGTAGAACCAGTTCTGGTACTCTCTGATCTTTGTGTCAAATTTCCCTCTGAACATCGGATCCCAGCCATTGTAGTCGCCGGAAGAAGTAGCTGCTACGTTACCCATGTTGTCCTGGCCGGAATAGAAGATATATTCAGCGGCAAGAACGGGTTTCCAGGCATAGTCATCCTGGAAGTAACGGCATTCGACCATTGCATCGATCGCCCAGGCGCTTCTGTCTCTGTCTTCTATCTGGCTGTTAGCGCCGAGATAGTTGCCGAACTGGTAAGCACCTTCAAGAGCCATTGTCCAGTCTTCGATCGGGTCCATGCTGCCTCTTAAGCCAATTACATGAACGTCATTGTCATCATGGCTGTTTATAACATCGATCAAACCAGGAGTAAGTGCACCAGTATTTCCGGAACCGGTAAACCTATCCTGCTTGTACCACCAGTAAGCTTCTGCTTCTGCGTTGTACTCATCAAATACGTAGCCTACGTTTACGCCCCAAAGATTTGTGTCATCGTCTGATCTTCTCAAGTTTTCAGTAATCTTTGCGAATACAGCGTCGATCGTCCAAGGATCATAGTCAAGAGTCGCTCTTATGGCATCAAATGACTGGATAGCTGTGTATTCCGGAGCATACAGTTTGTTTTCAGGATCCTGAAGGTTTGCGCCAATGATGAAACCTTTACCGAACCAAAGGTCCTGACGACCGATCCTGAGCGTGAGCGGGCTGTAGAGGAACTCTTTCAGCTCAATGTAAGCCAGGTCAACATCGATCTGGAACTCATCTTCGCGATCGTTTGTCATAACTCTGGCTGTAACTTGATCCTGAAAAGGAGCGCCTACTTCACCAAGTTCACCGTTAGCTTCAGCCGCTTTGTCTCCGCTGCCCCATACTCTCTGGTTGATAAGTCTGATAACACCAGATACGTTGTCAGTGAGGTCGGCATCGATCTGAACTTCGGCTGTGCTTGTCAGGTATGTTGCCCAGTCTGATGATGTTGTACCGTTAGCACCTTCAGCATCATCTCTGTTCAGATCAAAATTGTTTCTTGCGAAAGCGCGCATTGCGAGGTCGCCGCTGACTTTCACACTCTGTGTTTCGGCGTATACGATCGCAGACATTGCGAATACAAGCGCCAAAACCAATAAAGCTTTTACAAATCTCATTTTACCTCCTTAAAAGGTAGTTTTTTCTGTTGCTTTAGAAATATCTCAAATGAACGGGTTATTCACCCGTTCTTGCATTACTTTTTCTATGTTAGTATCGCCTTGGAAAATTTACAGTTTCCGGCATTTAAGTCCAATTGGTTTATTTCCTCCCCCCTTTCTTTGCCTGATTTGAAACTGCATCGGCGGTACATACGTTAGGTATACAGGTATATAGAGAACAAGACACACTTTAAGAATTAACTTAAAGTTAACCTCGTGTTCATATTTGTTGAAGTATACCACAAAGCTTAGTGGTGTCAAGGGTGGAAAACAAAAAAAATTTTCTGTTAAGAGAATAAAGTGTTATGGATTATCCGCGGATCCTCTTCACTATCTCTTCAGAGTTAGCCAGAATGCCGGCAATGATATCGAAAGACTCCGTTAAGGATCCCAGGACATCTTCCCGTTTCTCTTGCGTGAGAAGATCTGCGGGTGCATGCGCGTCAGTCGAGAGCACCATTTTTGCCCCCGCCTTGGAAGCTGCATCGAACACGTGTTTGTTGGTTTCAGAATGGCCATCTCTACAGGTGATCTCAAGATAAACCCCTTTTTCGCGGGCTAAAGAAGCGTCCTGTTCACTGATATAACCGGGGTGCGCGAGTATATCGACCCCTGCGTTTATAGCTGCCGCATTGGTGCCCGGGATGACGGGCTCGACCGGAGATTCGCCGTGCCCGATAATTACTTTCGCTCCTTTTTTACGGGCATGTTCTACCAGAGCTTTGAAAGACTCAAGCGGGGCGTGCGTGATCTCGACTCCCGGTATCACCGTTATGTCCCAGTATTTATTGATCTGGCTTGAAACCCTCACCAGACTTTCCACGACATTATCAATATTTGAGTGGTCCACGTGATCTGTTACGGCAATAGCCGTGCAGCCGTTGACCTGAGCCCGCCTTGCAAGCTCGCTGGGCAGAAGTTCCCCGTCGCTTAACAGTGAATGAGTATGAAGATCTATCATTTTCCCTCCGATATTAGCAATAAAATTTATTTTGGCGTCTATATGATCTTTAAAACTATATACCACGAAACTAGCTAATTAACAAGTATTTATAGCTTTAAAAAATTTGTAATTATAGAATTATTTGGTAAACTATTATAGTTAAGATCACAAATAAAGGAGATAAATAAATGGCAAAGAAAAAAGCCTCATCAAGAACTTGGCCGCAAAAAGCTTACAAGAACCTGGACTTTTTGAATTCGCCCGGCGCCAGGCATTTACGAATCTTGAGCGAATTCATCGAACCCCGCCAGCGCTTCCGAAAATATAACATAAAAGACACTATAGTCTTCTTCGGCTCGGCAAGAACAAACCCCAAAAATAGATATTACAAAGATGCGATGAAGCTCGCAGAAAAACTCACAAAATGGTCTTTAGGCCTGACAGGCTCCCAAAGACGTTTTGTCATAGCTTCCGGCGGCGGCGGCGGTATCATGGAAGCTGCGAATCGCGGCGCAAAAAAAGCGGGCGGAAAATCCGTGGGACTTAATATCAGTATCCCTGAAGAACAGGAACCGAACTTATATCAATCCAAAGAACTGTCTTTTATATTCCATTATTTCTTTGTCCGCAAATTCTGGTTCGTGTACCTCGCGAAAGCCCTGGTACTTTTTCCCGGAGGCTTCGGAACGCTTGATGAGATGTTCGAGATCCTCACTCTCGTTCAAACGAAGACGTTAAGAAAAAACGTGCCGATAGTCATCTACGGTTCGGATTATTGGAAAAAACTGATCGATTTTGATCTGTTCATCAAGGAGAATATGATCGATAAAAAGGATATGAAGCTATTTTCCTTTTTTGATGATGTTGATTCGGCTTTTAATTTCCTGAAGGCTGAATTAACAAAGCATTATTTGAAGTAAAAGGCCTTCTCTAATGCACGACTAAGTTGACTTCATATTTCTTGACCGGCGCTTTGTCCCCTTCCCACGGCCTGCGATATTCAAACACAAGTTCTGCCTGCCCTCTTTTTGCGCCCTCAAAGGTAAAGACTTGCGTGCCTCCCGCTCCTATACGCCGGGTTGCGTCAGGTACATATTTATAATTGCCGAGTCTGGTAAGCGCATTATAGCCCTCTTTTTCCGCAAGCATCCATATGTATCCGGTAGTGGGATTGGATCCCAGTTTGACGTTTACAGTTTGTCCCACCCTTAAATGTATTGTCTTATTCCCCGCCACGTTGACATCAACAACTTTTTCTGCGGTGCAGCCAAAGACGAGCAATGTTAATCCGAACAATATAACAAGTGTTTTATTTTTTATCATGTTAACTCCTGTTCTGCCTCAAGATGCTCAATTTGTGATCCTCTTCGATTAAACCCTTATTATGCTGGATGCCATGATATAGAACATCAGTAATGCTATCAGCACTTTAGCTATTATCGCTCCGAACCTTCCCAGTATCCCTCCCGTACCTGCCTTTAGCGATTTAACAAGATCTTTCTGGATGATAAGTTCAACAAGAAAAGCCCCGAGAAAGATCCCCAGGAAAGTGCCCAGTATAAGACCTACCCCGAAAACTCCCGCGCCTACGATCGCTCCCAGTATGCCGCCGATTATGGCGCCCGCAACAGCTACATTGGAAGCGCCGAACTTTTTGGCGCCGATAATAACAAATACATATTCAAGCACTTCTCCGATAAGATACAATATCAGGATAAGTATGAACGCTTCGATATTTATCAGAGAAAATTGCGTCAAGAGCGCATATAAGAACGATCCGATAAGTATGATCAAAGTCCCGAAGGTGGTAAAAAATATCGCTGCGAATCCGATCAAGCTGAATATTATTAAGATCGAGAGCCCCAATATCTCCATCAGTCCTCCTGCCATGTACCTACATGAAAAATACTACAGCTATGCCTATTCCCAGGATAACCAATGCCATTATCCTGAAGTATATTATTGACCTCGTCGCCAGCCAGTCAAAGAACTTTTCGGAAGTCTTTGACGTGATGAGCATGAACCCTTTTATAGCCAGTACCAGGCCTATGATACCTATTATCTTTGGAAGGATACCCTGAACTTTGAGGACACTTCCCGCTAAAACAAGGCCGAAGACTATTAAAAAAGCGAATACGACCCTTCTTATTTTCCGGCTTAATTTTTTCTTCAGGCGATTTTTCAGCATATTGGGAAAAATGAGCCACAAAAGGCCGAAAAGTATCCATAAAGCCCCTAATATTTTTAAAAGCATTTATCCCTCCCGGAAATTATCAATAGCTACTTTTCCGTCTTCTTGAACGGAAGTTTAATGGCCTCTTTCAGAACTTTAGTTGTATCTTTTAATGTATCCTCCGCGGCAACGGCCACGGTTTTTATCGTCTTTTTGCCCGCACTGACAGCAACAGAAAGGGAATCCTGCAGACTCTGCAGATCGAACCCGGTAAGCTGCGCTATGGTAGTTTTTCTGATAGCTTTTACAATTATCAGATTTACAAGTTCATAGGGATCATCGACCCCGGTGTAGCTTTCATCAAGGCCTATATTAAATTCTTTTACTGCCGGCGCGCCGCCTTTGGAATAATCCTTGTATATAACCTTTCCTATTTTTAAATGCAGATAATCGATGTCCAGCTTGAGGGGCTTCCTCTCTTGCTTTTCTGCAGCGCCGCTTCTCTGGTCTTTCAAGGATTTTAACGCGTTAAGATTGAGTTCGCTGTTTTCATTTCTCACGACCAATAATTCCTGTAATTCCAGGCGCATCTCGTAAAAATGATGCCTGCCTTTGAACATGTACGGCAGATCGTAATAAATATAGATCTCCGGCACATCGGCCATGACCCTGTCCTTGAACCCTTTGGGATTATAAAGCACGAGATCTTTTATGTCCACATAAGGCTTGAAAACGCCTGTTCTAAACCTTTGGATCCTCATGCTCAAGCCCGTAAGGCGCTTGACGCCTTTTTTAAGGGTACTTTCGATCATCGTGTCCCTTGCCATGATCAAAATCAAGATCACGGCAATAACGGCTGCAATTACATATAACCTTTTATTCATACGGGCCCCTTTTTTAAGAAGAAACTGACATTTATAATAGCGTCGATCACGCAGGATTTCAAGAAAATTAAATTAGAGGATGAAAAATAAGCAAGTGTAAGGAAAATTATAGAAATGGAATTCCGTTTTTAATTAAAGATACAGATCGCCTTCATTTTCAAATTCGGCCTTGTCCATCGCAAGAGGCGTGAGAGTTTCTCCTTTCGCCTTTTCGAACACGATCTCCGCCAGGTTGTAAAGTTCGTCATCGACCTCATTCCGGGAGGCTTCCTCCATTTCGGCTTTGACGTTTTCTTTAGAAAAACAAAGCTTATTACCAGTTATACATGAGGGATGGTCACTCTTTGTAAAATCGGAAATTAATCCGGCATTGGGGATCATATCATCCGCTTTCAAGTGCGGGATGAGCATTAATAGAAATAAAAACACTATGGTGACTATCGTGATCTTTCTCATTTTGCCCTAACCTAGATTTTTATTATTTTAACATTTTTGCCCTGTTTTGTCAAGTAAATAACAGCTGAAAATAACATATTTTTTGTATATACGCGGGCGTATGCTATACTTTTTAAGAGGAAAAATGGAAGAAAATAATAAGAAAAAAGGATCCTTCTTCAGAGAATTGACGATGATAGAATTCTCAATACTTTTGATAGCCGTAGTAATTATTATTTTGGGAATTATCTATTTTGTATTTTTCACCGAAATGGATAAGACCCTCAAGACCATAGAAGTGCAAAAATACGGGATAGTACCCTGAAAAGTTTTTAACCCATATCTTCCAGGAAATACTCTATTGCTTCCTTGAACGTAGACCATTCCGTGTAACTTTTGAAAGCGAGTTTTTTGTCTCTTTTCCACTCTTTGGCTTTTTTCCGCCAGCGATAGAAACAGATCTGCTTATCTCCGTGGTCCTCGACCAGGGCTACAACAGACCACCATCCAAACCCTGTACTCTTTTTTATGGTCCTGTAGCGAAGCACTTTTAAAGGCGGTTGTATCGGCAGCCTTTCGCCGTCCCTTATCTCGGGATTTTCGTCAAAAGCAAGATTTACATTTTCAGGATCTAACGGTTGGCTTCTTTCATCCGGCATATGCTCCCCCCTTAGGCTCTCGCACTGGCATTCTTTTGATTTGTCCGGGATTTTGCATCCAATATCTCCTTCTTTATGTCATCATTTACCGAAGAAGCTTTATGAGCTGAGAACTGTAATGTATGCTCGCTATTTTCATGGCGGAGTTTAATGCATAGAAGTTGATCTTCCGAAAGAATATTAAAGAACTTATTAAAAATACTTTCCTGATAGCCGGAGTTTTCACTGCCCGCAGATACGTCTTTTATCCGATCAATGGGGATCGAAAAATAGATCTTACTTCCCTCTGGTTCCTTAAAATCTACTCTTTCGTCCCTTACCTCAATGATCCCTTCCAATAATTCTATATCTTTGTATTCAGGATGACCTGCCAGATATCTCAGGACCTTGCTGTTGCCGAAGATGTTCTTTATATTAAAAAGGAAGGAGATCAAAAAAACAAGTACACCTCCATAGATCGCACACAATATAAATGCGCCCAGATCGAATGTTCTCATCTCTAGAATTTCCCTCTTTACACGCTGAAACTGCCGGAGGTCTTTTATCTTTCTTTCGGTAATGTAAAAATGAACCGGGAAAATTTTCCCTCTTCCGATTCCGCCCAGATATTGCCTTTATGAAAATCTATTATGTTCTTGGTGATCGTAAGCCCTAAGCCTATTCCTCCCGACTTGAATCCTATACTGCCCGATGAATGCGCCTCAGCTGTATCCTGAACCTCATAAAAACTTTCGAATATATGCGTTAATTTATCTTTCGGTATGCCTATACCGTTATCTTCAACTTCAACACGTACATTACTTTTATTATCTTTTGCCCTTATTATGATATTGCCGTTATCCGGGGTGAACCTTATGGAATTCAATAATAAGTTCACCATGACCTGCCTGATGCCGTTCGGGTCCATTACAACTTCCGGGATCTTATGATCTATCTCAACCGAAAGATTCTGGTTCCTTCTTTTGATGAACGGCATGATATCGTCCGCTGTGGTCTTTATGAGTTTTTCAGCGGAATACGGCTTGAGGTTCTCTTCGAAAGAAGGCGGATTGCCCGAATATAATTTTGTAAGGTTATCATGTATCATCTCCAGCCTTGCAAAATATTTATTCATTACATCCAAAGCTTCCTGCTGTTTTTCGGTCAGATCCCCCAATAACTTATTTGTCATCATGCCTATATACGTCTTGATCACGGTTATAGGCGTCATGAGCTCGTGAGAAGTCATGATCGTGAACTTATTCTTCATCTCGTCCAGCGTTTCTTTCTTCTTCTGCAGCCAAAGGATGCGGTTCTTTTCGTTTACGGAATCATACCAGAAACCGAAAAGCTGAAGTATCGCCACGACGAATATTATATCAGTGGGTATGATCTCGGCATCCGGATATAAAACAATATCAAGTATCCTCAAGATTATGACCAGGATCACAAGGAACAGCAGCACCAGCCTGAACTTGCTGTGCTTGAACTCCAGGTCCTCGATCCTTTCATTCTCCTTCATGCTTTTCCTCATGTTAGTGACGCGCGCCTATGAGCAAGAAACTGTTACATCCCCCATAATTTGACCGCAATACCGATAAGTATGATAGTATTGGCGGAAACCAGAACCGACAAAGTTTGTATCTTCACTATGCTCAAGTCAACGATCCTTCCGATCGTCAGCCTCGCTATAACTGAATAGATAGAGATCAAAATGCCTATAAGGATCAATAAATTGCCCATCTTCCTACCTCCTTTAATCTTGAAAAAGTATACCAATATAACAATAAAAATGCAACTTGCATATCAAAGGTGGTGCGCCTGGCGCGATTCGAACGCACGACCTACTGCTTAGGAGGCAGTCGCTCTATCCTGCTGAGCTACAGGCGCTTGGGTTTTGAAAGTTTCGCGGTGACTTGTACTGTGTGACTTGTGCTTTTTTTCAGCGTTTCTTCGCTTGTTTTTTCTTTTTCTTTTTCTTGGTGAAAGCCGCCTCGGCTTCTTTTTCCTGCTCTTCCATCATTTTGCGCAGTTTCTGCATGCATGCCGCTTCGATCTGCCTCACGCGTTCGCGCGTGATCCCGAAATGCGTCGCTGTTTCCCGCAACGTATGCGTCATTCCGTCCTCCCCCAGACCGAACCTGAGTTCCAGTATCCTTTTTTCGCGATCTGTCATCTTGGAAAGAAGTTTCTGGATCCTTTCCTGCAGGAGGAAACTGCTGAGTTCATCCACGGCATTGACAATGCTCTCATCCTCGATAAGGTCCATAAACTCGGATTCGCCGGATTCGCCTATAGGCGCATTGAGGCTGGTTATGCTTGATTCCATCCTGTCGAGCTGTTTCACGCGCGCAATAGGCAGTTTCATTTTCTTGGCGATCTCAGCGACCTGCGGATTTTTCTTTTTTTTCTGCATCAAGGCTTTCTTGATCTTCTGGAAGCGCATCAGCATCTCCATGACATAAACAGGGATCCTGACGGTTTTGCTCTGGTTAGCCACAGCCCGTGTGATGTACTGTTTGATCCACCACGCGGCGTAAGTGCTGAAACGGTATCCTTTTTCCGGATCGTATTTGCTGACAGCCTTCATGAGCCCCAGATTCCCTTCCTCTATAAGATCAAGCATGGGCACGCCCAGATAACTGTACTTTTTAGCGATATTAATGACAAGACGAAGATTGCCCTTGATCATCTGCTGACGCGCTTTCTTGTTGCCTTTTTTTATCTTGCGCGCAAGATCGCGTTCGGACTCAGGGGTAAGAAGAGGAAGGTTCCGTATGTCTTTCAAGTATAATCTTATCGCATCCATAATTTATTTTACCTTTTTTAGTCTCTGTTCCGGACCGTCCTTGTCCGGCCCGGAACAGCCCTTTAGTTTAAACGGGTCAACAATTTGTAATAGCCGCCTGTGCTGACGCGAGTCTCGCTATCGGCACGCGGAACGGTGAACAGCTCACGTAATCCATGCCGGCCTTGTAGCAGAATTCTATGGATTTAGGATCGCCGCCATGCTCGCCGCAAATACCCACTTTAAGTTTAGGCCTGGTCTTTCTTCCCCTTTCAATGCCGATCTTGATAAGCTGTCCTATGCCGCCCTGATCGATCGTCTGGAAAGGATCGCTGGGCAGGATGTGTTTATCGAGATACGGGACAAGGAACGCGCCCATGTCATCACGCGAAAAACCAAAACCCATCTGGGTAAGATCGTTAGTCCCGAACGAGAAGAATTCCGCTTCTTCGGCTATCTCATTCGCAGTAAGCGCCGCGCGCGGTATTTCGATCATCGTGCCGACCATGAGAGGCAGTTTCTTAAGCTTATACTTATCTTTGACCTCTTTATAAACACGATCAATGATGGCCTTCTGATCGGTTATTTCAGTCTCAGCCCCGACAACCGGTATCATGATCTCCGGAGACACTTCCTTCTTCTCTTTAATAAGTTCGGCGGCTGATTCGAGGATCGCCCTTGCCTGCGTTTCGGTGATCTCAGGATATGTAACCCCAAGCCTTACGCCCCGATGTCCCATCATGGGGTTAGATTCCCTTAATACCGATATCCGTTTTTCTATACTCTCCATATCTTTTCCGAGGCTTTTTGCCAGTTGTTTCAGCTGCTCTTTCTGGTGAGGAACGAATTCATGTAACGGCGGGTCCATAAGCCGTATCGTAACCGGATACGGGGACATGGCTTTAAGCGTTCCTTTTATATCCTTCTTCATATAAGGATACAATTCCTTGAGAGCTTTTTTTCTTCCCTCTTGAGTATCCGAAAGGATCATCTTGCGAAGCTTGAAAAGCGGCTCTTCGGAACCTTCACCGTAAAACATGTGTTCGATACGGAACAGTCCTATACCTTCAGCTCCAAAATCGCGCGCCCTCCTGGCGTCTTCCGGCGTATCGGCATTGGTGCGTATTCCGAGCTTTCTTACGCTATCACATATCTTCAGGTAACTGTTCAGGATAGCGTTCTCCTTGGAAGCATCCATCATGGGCAATACACCTTTGTAAACCAATCCCTTGGTACCGTTAAGGGTGATATGGTCCCCCTCTTTCAGCAAAGCATCCCCGGCTTTCACCGTTCTCTTCCCGTAATTGATATCGAGGTCGCCTGCTCCTACTATACAGCACTTGCCCCACCCGCGTGCGACAAGCGCAGCGTGTGAAGTCATGCCGCCGCGCGCGGTAAGAATAGCCTGTGCGGCTCTCATTCCCTCAACATCTTCCGGATTGGTCTCTTCGCGGACAAGTATGACCCTCTTGCCTTTTTTGGTCCATTCAACAGCAGTGTCAGCATCGAGTACGATCATGCCGTTCGCTCCGCCCGGACCCGCGGGTAATCCTTTGGTCAAGGGTTTAGTGGTTTTTTCCGAGGCAGGGTCAATAATGGGGTGCAGAAGTTCATCAAGCTGCTGGGGTTTCACTCTCATTACGGCTTCTTTTTTCGTGATGAGCCCTTCTTTCACCATATCCACTGCCATTTTTACCGCGGCCGGACCGTTGCGTTTACCCACGCGTGTCTGAAGGATAAAGAATCTGCCGTTCTCAATGGTAAACTCAAGGTCCTGCATGTCACGATAATGTTTCTCCAATTTTTTCTGAATGGTATCAAGCTGTTTATATGCCTTCGGCATATAATCGCTAAGCATAATAAGGTCTTTATTGTGATCACTCTGCGAATTCTTATTTATAGGGGCAGGTGTCCTGATGCCCGCAACACCGTCTTCCCCCTGAGCGTTGACAAGATATTCGCCGTAGAACTTGTTATCGCCGTTACCCGGGTTACGCGTAAAAGCAACTCCGGTAGAAGAACTTTCGCCCATATTTCCAAATACCATTGTCTGCACATTTACAGCGGTTCCCCATTCCCCGGGGATATTTTCAATGCGTCGATATGAAACAGCCCTTTTGCCGTTCCATGACTGGAATACCGCGCCTATACCGCCCCACAATTGTTCCATGGCATTGTCAGGAAAATTTTTACCGAGCACTTCTTTGACTTTCTTCTTGTACTGTTCGCACAGATCCTTAAGGTCCTTCGCATTAAGATCGGTATCCTGCTTAGCTCCTCTTTCTTTCTTTTTCTTATGGAGAAGTTTCTCGAGCTGAACACGTATGCCTTTTCCTTCTTTAGGCTCTATACCGGCGGCTTTTTCCATAACAACATCGGAATACATGGTTACCAGGCGCCTGTAAGCATCGTAAGCGAACCTTTCATTACCGGATTGTTTTATAAGCCCGTCTATTGTTTTTGTCGTAAGTCCGACGTTAAGCACTGTTTCCATCATGCCGGGCATGGATTGTCTTGCACCCGAACGGACTGAGACAAGAAGCGGATCCCTGGGATCGCCGAATTTTTTGCCCATTATGTTCTCGACTTTCTTTAAAGCCTTTTCAACCTCTTCCTTCAACCCTTGAGGATACTTCCTTCCATGGTCGTAATAATATGTACATATTTCAGTTGTAAGTGTGAACCCCGGCGGAACGGGTAACTTTAACTTCGGATGACCCGCCATTTCAGCAAGGTTCGCACCTTTGCCCCCGAGCAGATTCTTCATGCTGCCGTTGCCGTCGGCTTTTCCACCGCCGAAGGAATATACGTATTTTTTCTTAAGCTTTTTCCCTTTAGTTGACTTTTTCGCTTTTACCTTTGCCATTTCTTTTCCTTCCTCCTTTTATGTTTCATTTTCATAATGCTAGTCTTTCTCTTAATATTTCTTTAACTTTGGATACATCCACTCTATCCTGATCCATGCTGTCGCGTTCGCGTATAGTGACCTTGCCATCGGACAGAGAATCTACATCCACTGTCAGACAATACGGCGTACCTATCTCATCCTGCCGGCGGTATAAACGGCCGATCGCGGCTGTATCATCATAAACTACGCGGTAATTTCCCTTAAGATCATCTCTTATCTTATGAGCCATTTCGACTATCTCAGGCCGGTTCTTAAGAAGCGGAAGCACCGCGACCTTTATCGGCGCAAGGCGATTATCTATGGACAAATAAATTCTCTTGCGGTCCCTGACAGTTTCGGATCTGTACGCATCTACTAAAAATGCAAGTACCGCTCTGTCAACGCCTCCTGAAGGTTCGATAACATATGGCATGTAACTTTTCTCCTGCGCGTCATCAAAATATACAAGGTCCCTGCCGCTCAGCGATGAATGCTGTTTGAGATCGAAATCGCCCCTGTTGGCTATACCTTCAAGCTCAGACCATCCCATCGGAAAGGAGAACTCCACATCGTGGCATCTTTTGGCATAATGAGCAAGTTCATCCTTTTCGTGTTCACGTAACCTCAAGTTTTCTTTTCTTATGCCGAGCGATGTGTACCAGTTCAATCTTTCGTTCACCCAGAACTCGTACCACTTGTCAGCTTCATCGGGTTTTACGAAAAACTCAAGTTCCATCTGTTCGAACTCACGGCTACGGAAAGTAAAATTGCCTGTCGTGATCTCGTTGCGGAAAGCTTTACCTATCTGCGCTATACCAAAGGGAAGTTTACGTCTCGATGAGTTAAGCACGTTCTCAAAATTGACGAAAATGCCTTGCGCGGTCTCGGGCCTCATGTACACATCTATGGCGCTTCCTTCAACAGAACCTACCTGCGTTTTGAACATAAGGTTAAAACTTTTCGGTTCGGTAAGCTCCCCTCCGCATTCAGGACATGATCTGCCTTTTATCTTATCCACACGAAAGCGTTTTTTACACTCCTTGCAATCCACCAAGAGATCCGCAAAAGACGTTACATGGCCGGATGCTTTCCAGACCTCGGGGTTCATGAGTATCGCGGCATCCAATCCTTCGATATCATTGCGGTCATAGACCATGCTTTTCCACCACTGTCCCTTTACATTGTTCTTCAGTTCGACGCCCAGCGGCCCGTAATCCCAAACACTGCCTATACCGCCGTAGATCTCACTGCTTTGGAATATGAACCCTCGCCTTTTGCAAAGGTTCGCGATATCTTTCAGCTCTACGTTATTTGTTTTCCTGTCTTCAGCCATGCATCCTTACCTTTTTCTTCCCTATGCTTTTTGCCTTTATGCTCTCTATCTCCTTGAGGAACTTAAGCGACTTGATGGTCCTCGTAATATGGAACCGTATGAATCCCTCAAGCACTTCTTCTATTTCGCCGCCTACTTCTTTTGATACTTTAATTTGAGCTAATTTTTCAAAAGGGCTTTGAAGTATCTTGCTCATAAAATTGATCGCGCCTCTGGATATGGAAATTGCCCCCACTTGCCCTTCGAGACAATCGGCACATAAGATCCCTCCCGAAGAAATGCCGAATTTATACTGCTTCTGGCGGTCTCCGGAAACCGGCGATGAACATTTCACACATTCATTGAGCTGGGGGACAAGCCCTATGGCTTCAAGGGTCTTAAGCTCGAATATCCTGGTCGCGCGTTTCGCGCTGCAGTCCGTATCCAAAAGTCTAAGGCTTTCATAGAGCACGTTGTAAAGAGCTTCGTTCACATCATAATCGCTCGTTACATTATCTATTAATTCTATAAAATAACTGGCGCATGTCAACCTTTCGATATCCTTCCTTATATTAGGAAAAGAACCGATAGCTTCACATTGCGTAATAAGATCTAATGTACTTTTTCTTTTTTTGTAAAAAGAGATCCGCGAAAGCGTGAAGATCTCCATATCTCCGGCAAATTGGAGGTAAGGATTCCTTACTCCTTTTATGACCCCTCGTACCTTGCCGTATTCCTTCGTAAAAAGAACAAGTATGAAACTGGTTTCCCTTAATTCCTGCTTCCGTAATATTATTCCTTCCGCATTAAGCGCAGCCATATTCCCTTACTTTATGCCGTCCATCAGGTTGCCGTGTTCTCTTCCGTGCTTTCTTCTATGAACGGCGGTGTTACCGACCCGCCGGAGACAACCATTTTCATGCCTTCTTCAACGCTCATCTTCAGAAAATGTATATCTTCCCTGGGAACGATCAAAAATATCCCGCTTGTCGGGTTGGGCGTAGTCGGAACAAATACGTTTATACCATATTTATCCATAGCCGATTTTATCTCGCCCTTGGTTACCCCCGTTGTGAAACCTATCGAATAAACGCCCCGGCGCGGATACTCGATCAGAACAACCTGTTTGAATATGGTTTTTCCCTGTCCGATAAACGCATGCGAGATCTGCTTGATGGCGTTATATATTCTTCCCATTATCGGCACCCTGATAAGTATTTGTTCGCCGAACGAGAATGTCCGATTGACCACGATTATCTTTGCCCCCCAACCTATACAGGCAACGATAAGTATAACTCCTATAAAAATTATACTTTTAGCGAGAAAAACGTGTATTCCGATATTCGCCATCGGTGCGAATAACTTTAAAAGCGGTTCAAGTACCGCGTTGTTCACTTTTATAACAAGATATCTGACGATAGCTATCGTTATAATGATCGGCAAGAGTATAACTATGCCGTTAGCAAAACCCACGAGTAAATTTTTTCGGATCCTTCCTATCATAACCGGCCCCTATCTTGTCAATAACTGGAATATTAAAAGTGTCGTCAATGCGCCGAGCAAGCTTCCGCTGATTACCTCCCAGACCGTATGTATGTTCTCGGCAACCCTGCTTCTCGCGATCAAAAGCGCAAGGCAAAACACAAGAATACTTACAAGCGCGTTGTTCGTAATAAGCGATACCATCACCCACACGGCAAAGGCAACCGCTGAATGCCCGCTGGGCATACCGCCCCGCAGAAGTTGTTTCTCCCTCCTTACGGCTTTTATGGCAATCACCAAAGTAACTACCGCCAAAAGAGCTATAGCCGTTACGTGATAAGGAGACTGCCTTATAGCATCGAACCCTCCCCTATACCACGGCCCTATCCGCTGCACCAATAGAACATATCCGGTAATTATGGCATTAACCGACGCGACAAATACCGCTCCGGCCGCTATATCCTTTATGATCTTGGCTAACGGATGAAATTCATCATTAATGAGGTCGACCGTATGTTCAACAGCCGTGTTGAACATCTCACAAATAAGGACAAAAAATACCGCGATACACAAAAGCATGAATTCCACATTGGTAAGCTTAAGATAGACCCCCGCAAGAAGCACTATAAACCCTATAAGGAAATGTATCCTCATATTGCGTTCAACTTTAAGGGTATGGATGATCCCCTCAAGCGCGGAATTCAAACTGTGGGTCAGTTTTCGGCTATAAGTCTTTTCGGATCTTTTTAAGAAATCCATTTTCCTTCCTCCGCATCGCTTCTTTTTCTTTTTTTGTCCTGTCTTCGTATCCCATGATATGGAGTATGCCGTGGATCAGGTAAAGCGCGGTCTCTTCGGCAAATGCCGTCCCATAATTTTCCGCATTCCAAGCCGCTTTATCCGTTGAAATAAATATATCCCCCAGGACCAAACGTTTGCCTTTTAAAATAATCTTTTGGTCAAACGATATAACATCGGTCGAACGATCCCTTTTTAAATACCTGCGATTGATCGCCCGTATCTTCTGGTTGCTGAGAAAAATCACATTTAATTCAATGGACGGTCCGCCTGATAGTCTCAATATCTTTACGGCAATTTTCTTGAACTTTAAAAGATCGATTTTCCTTTTTTGATTCAAATTTTCACAATTTACCCGCACACTCATGTTTTTTCTAGCCGTTCTTTTTTGTCTCTTCGGGATAATTCAAGCGCGTATGAAAGACCCCCATGAGAACTCTCACAAAACAATCCGCGATATTATGCATGTCCCTTAAGGTCAGATCGCACTCATCCAGCTGCCCGTCGATGAACTTATTGTTGATGATCTTCCTTACAAGGTTGCGGATACTTGACGGTGTGGGTTCTTCCAAAGAACGGCTTGAAGCCTCGACCGCATCCGCCAAAAGAACAATAGCTGTCTCCTTTGTCTGGGGTTTAGGCCCGGGGTAACGGAAATTCTCCTCTTTCAGGACCTCACCCTCCCCTTTTTCACTCTTTTCTATGGCCTTCTGATAAAAGAAGGAGATCAGGCTGTCGCCGTGATGCTGGGCGATAAAATCTACCAAGGTATTGTTCAATTTATATTTTTTCGCTACTTCAGCGCCTTCTTTCACATGCTTCGCGATGATCAATGCGCTCATTGAAGGCGTCAGCTTGGAATGCTTTGAAGGAGCCCCCATTTCATTTTCACTGAAATAGGACGCCTTGGCTATTTTTCCTATATCATGATAATAGGCACCCACCCTGGCAAGTAAACTGTTCGCGCCGATACAATCGCATGCGGCTTCGGCAAGGTTGCCCACCATCACGCTGTGATGATATGTTCCGGGGGCTTCCATCGCGAGCTTCTTCAGGAGCGGATGATTCATGTCCGAAAGTTCAAGAAGGCTGATATTGGTCGGCACTTTAAAAAGATGTTCGAAAACAGGCAAAAGCCCCATCACTATGAACCCCGAAAATACTCCGCTTGCCACGCCCCACAGACCGTCACTCGCAAAAACTTCCGGTTCTATCCCGCTGATAAGCCCCACGCATACTATGGAGATAAACTTCGCGATTCCCGCTAAAAGACCGGCCCATAAAATATCCGACCGTTTTCTCGCGTTTCTAACCGCATACATGCCCACTACGCTGCTTATCAGGAGCACCATTCCCACTTCGATCTTACCTCCGGTAAGTATCGCTATGAGCGAACTCATCAATAAAACGCTCAAGAAAGCGCCATTGAATCCTGAAAGAAGCATGGTCATCATGCCCATGCCGGCAAGCGGAATGAAATAACTCGGCTGAGGCGCTCTTATAATGAACTGGGCAATAACCAGCATCAAATACATGTTCAATAAAACTATTCCGATATCTTTGGGGCTGGAAAGAAAGGTCTTTTTTCTCGTGAAATGCATGTAAACCGCAGCTACCAGTCCCATCAAAAGAAAAAGAAGAGTCATCCCCAGAAAAAATCCGGGCTGTTTGCTTTTAGTGCGGAACTGCCTCAGCTGGGATACCTGAGCAATATGCCGGGCATTGACCCTTGTGCCCTTTTCAACAATGAGCTCGTTCTTGCTTACGTCAAACGTATTATATACAGGCAGGAAATTTTTAGAGGTCTCTTCCTTTTTAAGGGCGGTTCTTTTTTCATCGGGCTCTAAGTTAGGTTTTACATATTCCTTAACAAGCGCGGAAACAGCGGGTCTTAATTTTCGGTCCGGAATATATGTTACCGCGTAACTTTCTATTATCCCTTGAACCTTTTCTTTGTCCAGAAGATCCCCGATAGATCTTTCCATTTCCAATCCGGTCTTTTCATCGAACACTATTACCCTATTAAAACCTTCGCTCTTCAAACGATCAGCGTTCTCATCCGTAATGTATCCTATAAGAAAAACATTTTCCTGTACCTGCTGTGCGCTTTTAGATATTTTTTTTATGTTTCGGTATTCAAGAAGCGTTTTTATGTTCTTATCGGAAAGATCTGTGCCCGTCTGGCCCCTGATCGATAAGAGCTTATCGGCGAATTGCGCATCACTTTTTTTCTGCTCGTCCAAAACATCAAAGAACTTTGCCATCTCCTCCGACATCTTCTTCTCAACGGCAGGATCTCTTCGGACCGAGAAAGGAACCGCTGAAACGGCGGCCTCTTTCGCCTTTTGCGTAAGGTCTTCATTGATGCCCCAATTATAGGTAAAATCATACGGAGCATATATGTCTTTAAGAGCGATGTCCCCTTCATGCATGCTTCTTAAATAAAGCTGGGGACTTATAAAAAGCGTTGAAAGCGCCGCTGCGAAAAAGACCAGAATAATGATCGCCGAATGGACTTCCTTGTGCATGAAGAACTTCTTGATCTGGTCCAGAACAGGCCATCCTTCCGAAGGAAGATTGCCTGTTTTTGCGCCAGTCTTTTGAGCGAAACTCTGGCGCGCTTTTTTGTTCCCCGAAACAAGCTCGCTTGCCCTGGTGGAATTATCGTTCTTATTGATTCTGTCTTTTTTATTCATATTTTATGTTCGTTAGGTTTTTTATTTATCTGTTTCTTTACTGTATGCTTCGATGATCATCTGCACAAGTTCGTGCCTGACCACATCTTCTCTTTCAAGCATCACAAATTTAATGCCGTCAATGTCCCGGAGGAATGAACTTACATGCACGAGTCCTGATCTTGTCCCTTTAGGCAGATCGCTTTGCGTGATATCCCCGGTTATAACGGTTTTTGAATCGAACCCCAGCCTGGTCAGGAACATCTTCATCTGATCCTGGGTGCAGTTCTGGGCCTCATCTAAAATTATGAAAGAATCGTTAAGCGTGCGGCCCCTCATGAAAGCCAGAGGCGCCACTTCTATTATCCCGCGGTCAAGATAGTCCCTTATTATGTTAGGTTCGACCATATCATAAAGAGCGTCATACAGCGGCCGCAAATACGGGTTCACCTTCTCATACATGTCTCCCGGCAAATAGCCCAGACTTTCTCCCGCTTCGATCGCGGGGCGCGTAAGTATGATCCTTGAGATAATATTCTTCTTCAAAGCGTTAACGGCCATCGCCATGGCAAGATACGTCTTCCCTGTTCCTGCCGGACCTATGCCGAAAACTATATCGTTCCTGCGAATGGCATCGATATAATTTTTCTGCCCCTCGCTTCTGGGCGTGATGTAAGCCCTTTTTGAATATACCTCGATCTTATCAAGATAAATGTCATGTATATCGACAGCAAAATTGGTTTTTTTAATAGCGTAATCGATGTCGCGAAAAGAAAGGTGTCCCCCTCTTCTCACAACAAAAAGAAATTCCTTCAATATCTTTTCCGCGTTATTGAGGGCGTTCTCGTCTTCGCCGGAAACTTTAAGGTCCCCTCCCGAAAAAGAGGTGCTTACATTAAAAGCTTTTTCGACCCTCTTCAGGTTCTCATCATGTTTTCCGAAAAGTGTACGCGCTTCTGAATCGTTGTTTATTTTTATGATGGTCTCGCTCATTTTATCCAGACTTCACCCTCTTCTGTATATTCAACATTTTCTTCGGCCTTCTGGACAGGAGCCGTTTGCGGCCCTTCGGCAGCGCTCTCTTTCGCGGATGAAGATCCCGCAAATGTACCCGGAAGTTCAATATCAACGCCTATCAATGTTCTTTTCGAACTTCTCTGGGTTTGCTCGCCTGCAGGAGGTTGCCCCATCAGATACCCTTCGTTACCCTTGATGGATTGGTCGACACGCGCTTTTTGGAATGTGTAAACACTCACCTTTTCACTTGCGCATCCCGCTGCAATAAAAGAACTCACCAACAACAATATTGCCAATAGCCTCATGATATCCTCCTGCTTTTCCATTACTATCAAATATCTGTTTTTTATTTGTCTTCCTGTTTTTTTCTCAGTTTCAGGCCCAGTTCCCTTAATTGTGTTTCACCGACCGCGGAAGGCGCGCCCGAAAGAGGACACACGCCTTTCTGCGTCTTGGGGAACGGTATGACCTCTCTTATAGAGGAATCCCCCGAAATGATCGCGGTTATCCTGTCCATTCCAAAAGCTATTCCCCCGTGCGGAGGAACTCCGTAGCGGAACGCTTCAAGCAAAAACCCGAACTTCATCCGGGCTTCCTCTTTACCGATACCAAGCGCATCGAAGACCTTCTCCTGCAGGTCTCTTCTGTGTATCCTGATGCTTCCCGATCCTATTTCATTGCCGTTCAGCACCAGATCATATGATCTTGATCTTATATTCGCCAGCTCTTTTTTATCTATCGACTCCGATCCTTCTTCGCAAAAACCCGTGAAAGGATGATGTTCGGATACCCATCTTTTCTCGTCTTTATTGAACTTGAAAAGCGGAAAATTCACCACCCACAAAAGGTCAAACCTGTCGGGATCGATCAGCCTTCTTTCCCTGCCTATTTTCAATCTAAGCGCTCCCAACGCCTCCCTTGCTACATCCTTAGAATCCGCTACCATGAATATCATGTCGCCGGGTTTGGCCCCGGTTTTTTCCCTGAAAAGTTCTAAGACCTCTTTGGTGAAAAATTTTGCTATCGGGGATGCGATCTCGTTCCCTTCAAGTTTAAAATACGCCAATCCCTTCGCTCCGTATTCGCCGACAAAAGCCGTTAAGTCATCTATTTCCTTGCGGCTTAAGCCGCTGTATCCCGGGGCGGCTAATCCCATTACTCTGCCGCCGGATGAGACCGTATCCTTGAATATTTTGAAGTCACTCCCGGCCGCTTCCTGCGTAAGATCATGCAAAAATACTTCAAATCTTGTGTCGGGCTTATCGCTGCCGTACTTATCCATGGCCTCTTCATAGTCTAATCTGGGTAAAGGCACCTCTATTTTTTTGCCGGTCACCTTTTCAAAGAGATCCTTGAACATGCGTTCCGATACATCGAGAACATCCTCCTGCTCGACAAACGACATTTCCATGTCAAGCTGAGTGAACTCAGGCTGCCTGTCGGCCCTGAGATCCTCATCCCTAAAGCATCGTACGATCTGGAAATATCTTTCCACGCCCGCTACCATCAAAAGCTGTTTGAATATCTGGGGCGACTGCGGCAGCGCGTAGAAATTGCCCTGCTGGATCCTGCTGGGAACAAGATAATCGCGGGCCCCTTCGGGAGTTGACTTTGTAAGTATCGGTGTCTCTACCGAAATGAACCCTTCGCTGTCCAAAAAATCCGAAACGCATTTGTATATTTTATGTTTGAGGTGAAGTTTTTTCTGCATCACATCCCGTCTTAGATCAAGATAACGGTATTTAAGCCTTATCTCTTCCGAAATAGTTATTTTATCCTTGATCTCAAAAGGAGGGGTCTCTGATTCGGAAAGCACTTCTATTTTATTTACCTCTACCTCCACTTCGCCCGTGGGTATCTTGGGGTTAATTGTGCCTTCTGGGCGTTTTGACACTTTACCAACGATTTTTACGCAATATTCATTCTTGAGTTCATGCGCCTTCTCATGAGCTTCTTTATTCTTCTCGGGATCGAAAACTATCTGTGTTATCCCCTGCTTGTCCCTGAGGTCCATAAAAATGATCTCACCATGGTCCCTTCTTGCGGTGATCCATCCTGCAAGAAGAGTTTCCTTGCCGATATTTTTTGAATTGAGTTCCCCGCAATTGTGCGTACGTATCATTTTCTCCCTTATCTTTTAGCCTTTAGCTCATCGATGATCTTCTCAACCGTCAATTTCTGCTGTTCGCCGCTTTCCATGTTCTTCAACAGGAGTTCTCCGCTTTTGATCTCATCTCCCCCGATGATAATAACGTATTCTCTCGCTTCCTTATGGGCCCTGCGCATCTGACCCTTCAATGATTTTCCCGGAGGAGCCATCTCTGAAGGTATCCCGGACGCACGCAACGCGTCAGCCACCTCAAAGGTTTTTGCCCGGGAATTATCATCTATAGGAATAACAAGAACGCCTGACTCTTGAGAAGGAATATTCTTTTTGTCCACTATAAGAAGCAATCTTTCCACGCCGACAGCATACCCTGTCGCTCCGACATCGGGCCCGCCCATCTGTTTTGTCAGGTTGTCATACCTCCCGCCGGCGGCAATAGCATCCTGAGCCCCAAGTGAGGGATGTATAACTTCAAATATCGTGTTCGTGTAATAATCGAGCCCCCTGACAAGATCCGTTTTTTCTCTGAAATTGATGCCTGTCTCGGAAAGAATGTTCTTTAATTTTTCATAATCATTCATGCATGATCCGCAAAGACTCTCCAGTATCGAAGGAGCGCCTTTAAGAACATCCTTGCACGATTTTTGTTTACAATCCAGAACACGAAGAACATTGGTCCTGCTGCGTCTTTTACAATCCTCGCACAGCGTTCCGCTATTCTTATCAAGAAAAGTCTTAAGGGCTTTTTTGTAGCCGGAGCGGTCCTTGGCGCATCCTATGGAATTGATAAGGACAGTAAAACCCGAAACCCCTATTCTTTTTAAAAACGCATCCAGGTTCAGTATGAGTTCCGCATCAAGAAAAGGATCAACAGTACCTATAACTTCGGCTCCGATCTGATGGAATTGCCTGAGCCGGCCTTTTTGAGGCCTCTCTCCCCTGAACATCGGCCCTGAGTAGAATAACTTTACCAGATCAGAATCGTTGTATAAAGAATGTTCGATATACGCGCGTATGATCGGGGCTGTTCCTTCCGGGCGAAGGGAAATATTCTTACCCCCTCTATCGGTGAATGAATACATCTCTTTCTCGACTATGTCGGTATCCTCACCGATACTTCGGGTAAAAACGCCTGTCTCTTCGAGTATGGGAGTTTCGATCTCCTTGAACCCGAACAGCTGAAAGACCTCCCGTGCTTTTTCCTCTATCCACCTCAGACTCGCAGCGTCTTCGGAAACGAGATCCGGCATTCCTCTTAAAGATTTATATTTAGGTGAGCTCGCCACTTGTGACCTTATGTTTTCGCGATCTTAGTTACGATTTAACGTCGGTTTTCATTCTCATGCCGGCTTTAAAATTGACGACTTTTTTATCCGGGATGTTAACGCTCGCGCCTGTTCTTGGATTGCGCCCAACTCTTCCTTTACGGACCTTTGTTTTAAAAATACCGAAATTCCGTAATTCGACCTTATCTCCTGAAGCAAGGCTTTCGGTGATAATATCGAACGTGCGCTGTACCACTTCTTTGACATCAACCTGTTTAAACCCAGTCTCTTCTGAGATCTTCATGATGATATCTTTCTTCGTCATAACTCCTCCTTATTATTTTAATATTTATTTGATTTAATAACTGCTTATATTAACATTACTTACGGCCAAAGTCAATCTCCCGCGTCTACTTTGTTACAAATTTAACGTTACCCCTTCCTACAACCCCCTCCAAATCCTCTATCATGTTATCCGAGGGATACACCGTCAGCTCTTTGTTGGTTGAAACCCTTACCTTCCTGCCTTGGGGCGAAATAAGATCGATAAAGACCGGCACTTTCCCCTTATGTTTCATGATAACCCTTCTTACCTTCTCCATTATATTTTCTTCAAGCCCCAGGGTATTCATCTTGATCAGGACCGACTTAGTGAACATCTCTTTCACTTGCTCAAGAGGTATCATGTTCTCAGCGACTATCTTCGGCTCCTCTTCCCTAAGGTTCAATCGCCCCTCGACATAGACAGTGTTATCCTCTTTTACCAGAGAAGCGACTTTACTGTAAGTTTTAGGGAACACTAAGATCTCGACAAAATTATTCAGATCCTCCAGTGTAATTATGGCCATTTTCTCGGCAGTCTTACGCGTAACGGTTGAACGTACCTTGCTTATGATGCCTCCTATAAGCACTACCTGCCCGTCCGCAAGAGCGCTGAGCTCAGATACGGCGCATGTGGAATAAGCGTTCAGGAGCCTTTCAAACCTGGCGAGGGGATGTTGGGTGATATAAAACCCCAGCATCTCTTTTTCGCTTGCCAAAAGCTCATGCTCCGGCCACTCCTGTATGTCAGGTAAATCCCGGAAACTATCCCTGAAACTTTCTTCGGAATGTTCTTCATCAAAGAATGATAACTGGCCGTTCCGCCTGTCTTTCTGGACCTTGCTTGCCATCTCGAGCACTTTGTCGAGTACCGCCATTGCCTGCGACCGATGTATCCCTGTAGAATCAAAAGCCCCGCATTTTATAAGGCTTTCCACGACTTTTTTATTCACGTTCCTCGAATCCGCTTTCTGCGCAAAATCATACAATGATTCGAATTTGCCGTTTTCCATCCTTATCGTGATTATGGACTCCGCCGCAACAGACCCTACGTTCTTTACCGCGGAAAGCCCGAAGCGGATATCCCCTCCGACAACCGTAAAATCCTTAAAACTTTCGTTTATATCCGGCGGCAGTATTTCGATGTCCATTCTGATCGATTCACTGATATAATCGGAAATTTTGTCGGTATTATTTTTCTCACTTGTAAGAAGCGCCGTCATGAACTCAACAGGATAGTTCGCCTTAAGATGCGCCGTCCGGTAACTTATCATGGCATACGCAGTGGAATGGGATTTATTAAAACCGTATCCCGCAAAGTATGCGATGAGATCAAATATTTTTTCCGCTGTTTCATTGTCGATCTTATTTTTAGCTGTTCCTTCAAGGAACTTTATTTTCAGCTTCGCCATCTCCTGCGGTTTTTTCTTGGACATGACTTTGCGGACATTATCCGCTTCAGCCATGCTGAAGCCGGCAAGAGCGGAAACTATCTGCATGACCTGCTCCTGATAAACGATTATCCCGTAAGTCTCCCTTAATATCGGTTTAAGCGCCGGATGATCATACTCGACTTCAATATGCCCCTGTTTTCTTTTTATGAATTCCTCGAGCATCCCGCTTCCCATGGGCCCGGGACGATACAAAGCCAATATGGCTATCAGGTCCTCGAATTTTTCCGGCTTGAGTTTTCTGAGAAGATCTCTCATGCCTGAAGATTCAAGCTGGAACACGCCGGCTGTCTCGGCTCTGGCAAGAAGTTCAAAAGTCTTTTGATCATCCAGCGGGATAACTTCAATATCGACATCGATATCCCTGGTGCGTTTGACTATCTTTACAGTCTGATCGATCACCGTAAGCGTCTTAAGCCCGAGAAAATCCATCTTGAGCATGCCGATTCTCTCAAGAGACTGCATGGTGTAGCCCGTGGTGATCTGGTCATCAGCGGTCTTAAAAAGCGGTATACGTTTTACGAGGGGCTTATCCGAAATAACAACTCCGGCGGCATGTGTTGACGCGTGCCTGTTAAGGCCTTCAAGACGTCTCGAAATATCTATAAGCTGACGGATTATCGGATCATCCTCGTATCTCATCCTCAGCTCGGGCTCGATCTCTATCGCTTGTTTTAAAGTGATCCCCGGATCATTCGGCACCAGTTTGGCTATCTTATCGACATCGGCATAAGGAAGCCCCATGACCCTTCCCACATCCCTTATCACGCCTTTTGCCAGCATCGTCCCGAAAGTTATTATCTGCGCCACATTGTCCTTGGAGTATTTGTTCACGACATAATCTATCACTTCGCCTCTTCTTTCAAAACAAAAATCTATATCTATATCCGGCATTGACACTCTTTCGGGATTAAGGAACCTCTCAAAGATAAGACCGTACTTTAACGGATCGATGTCGGTTATCCCCAAGGCATAACTTATTATACTCCCCGCCGCGGAACCTCTGCCCGGCCCTACGGGTATTTTGTTCTCTTTGGCATGATTGATAAAATCCCATACTATCAGGAAATAACTTATGTATCCGCTTTGTTCGATGATATCGAACTCGTGTTTTACCCTCTGGTTTATCTCATCCGTGATGACCGGATATCTTTTCTTTAAACCCTCCCTTATGAGCCGTTTTAAGAACTCACTGTTATCTCCCCCGTTCGGCGCTTCAAATTTCGGAAGATGCAGTTCGCTGAAATCCAGTTCAAGATTGCATTTTTCCGCTATCTTGACGGAATTCGCGACAGCATCCGGCACATCCCGGAAAGCGGCTTTCATCTCATCGGGAGATTTGAAATACATCTGATCCGACTGGAACTTCATCCGGTCTTCATCATCGAGAAAGCTTTGGGTCTGTATGCAGAGGAGCGCGTCATGGGCTTTGGCGTCGGTCCTATCCAAATAATGCACATCGTTCGTCGCGACGATCGCCAGGTCCATATCACGCGCAAGTTTTATCATTTCCTTGTTGAGTTTTTCCTGCTCTTCCAGCTGGTTATCCTGGATCTCCAGGTAAAAATTCTCCCTGCCGAAGATATCAGCGTATTCTCCCGCCGCTTTTTTTGCCTGGTCATACTGATCCGAGAGAAGAAAATGCGCGATCTCGCCTTTTAAGCAGGCTGACATCGCGATAAGACCTTCTGAACAGCGGGCCAGTACTTCTTTATCGACCCGGGGTTTGTAATAAAAGCCTTCCAAATAACCTATCGAAACGATCTCTATAAGGTTCTGATATCCCTTGGCATTTTTCGCAAGAAGCACGAGGTGGTATGACGCTCCCTTTATCCCGTGGCTGGTCTTATCAAACCTGCTTTCAGGAGCCACATAGATCTCGGCGCCTATGATGGGTTTAATGCCTCTTTCGGTCGCCTTTTCGTAGAACTCTATCGCGCCGAACATGCTGCCGTGATCGGTTATGGCGCATGCGGGCATATTGCAGGATTTAGCAAGGTCGAGAAGTTCATCCAAACGGCAGGCGCCGTCAAGAAGACTGTATTGGGTATGTACATGAAGATGTACAAAATCTGACCGTGGTTCCGTCATAACTTAGTGTAGTTTTATGAAGTCAATTACTTGAAAGAAAGTAACGCGCCCTTTTATCTTTTACGCATGCCTACGCGTTGCGCGGACTGATAAACTTTGCCTTCAGTTTGTATCGAAGGAGCGATGATCATATCCACAAGCTGCATCTCTCTGATATCGTGCGCTCCGAGATTTCCCATACTTGTCGCCAATGCTCCCATCAGGTTCTGCGTGCCGTCATCTTGTGTCGCGGGTCCGTACAGGATCTGCTCGAGCGTCCCTGTAGTTCCGACTTTTATTCTTGTTCCTCTCGGAAGTAAAGGATGAGGCATAGCCATTCCCCAGTGATACCCTTTACCGGGCGCTTCCTCCGAACGGGCGAAAGCATTTCCAAGCATGACCGCATCCGCTCCGGCAGCAAAGGCTTTACATATATCACCGCCGGTCGCCATGCCGCCGTCGGTAAAAATAGGCACATATCTGCCCGTCTTTTTATAATAAGAATCTCTTGCCGCTGCGCAATCGCATGTAGCGGTGATCTGCGGTACGCCTATTCCGAGAACACCCCGGGAAGTGCATGCGGTACCGGGGCCTATCCCCACAAATACGCCCTGACATCCTGTTTCCATGAGAGCTATCGCAACTTTATAATTCACGCAATTCCCGTAAAGAACGGGTATTTTCATCTCCTTACAGAACTTGTAGAGGTCAAGCGGTTTGTATCTGCTTGATTGGTGTTCAACGCTGATGACCGTGGACTGGACAATGAAGATATCGCATCCCGCATCACGGGCGATAGGACCGAACTTATCCGCAACCTGCGGGTTGCAGCTTACGATCGCCGGCACTTTCGCTTTCTTTATTTCTTTGACCCTTTTCTCTATGAGTTCTTTTTTGATCGGTCTGGAATATACATCCTGGATGACTTTTGTTGATTCGTTTATATCGCAATTTATGATCCTCTCCACCGCTTCTTCAGGATTCTCATAACGGGTGGAAACTCCTTCAAGGTGAAGAACGGCGATACCTCCGAGTTTGCCCATCGCGATAGCAAAATTTACATCGACCACGCCGTCCATGGATGAAGCCATTATGGGCACCTGGAATTTAATGCCACCGATCTCGCAAGCGGTATCCACATCATTAGGATTTACCGTAAGGTTCCCAGGGACCAAAGAAACTTCGTCAAAACCGTAACTGCGTCTTGCCTTGCGGCCTATTCCTACCCACATTCCCATTTTTTCCTCCTACTATTATTTAATATAGGCCAGTTCCCAAGAAATTCTTAAGAACTGGCCTATATATATTAATTTAGTGTATTTATAATACTAAAGGGGGTATGATTTGTCAAGGAGTTTGCAGGTGCTTTATGCGACTTTTTCTTCCTCCAGATCAAGATGTGCTTTGTTTATCCACCGCATGCCGCCTATTATACCTTGAGCGATATTGGTGAGATGGTCGCCTATTTTTTCAATGTTATCCACGAAATCTATAAAGACAACGCCTGACTTAAGATCGCACGCTCCTTTATACAACCTGTCCACATGATTGCCTTTCAGGTTCTCCTGAAATGTATTGATCTTCTCTTCTCTTTCAAGTACTTTTCTGGCAGAATTGGAATCATTGTTTTTTAAGGCCGCTTCTGTCTCTACCAGCATGCTCTTGAGCTCGTTCCACATCAGCGTCAGATCGTGTAAGGCTTCATCGGAAAATGTGAGTTTCTGTTCTGTTTTACGCTCACCGAGTTCAAGTATGTTTTCGGCATGGTCGCCTATTCTTTCGATATCGTTCACGTTATGTATAAGTACCGGAAGTTCTTCAGACTCTTCTTCGGAAAGAGTTCTTTGAGATAATTCTATGAGGTATTGAGTTATCGCGGATTGAAGGTTGTCGATCGCGTTTTCGTATTTCGGTATCTTCTTCACATTGCTCAGGTCTCCTTCAAGAAAACTCCTGACAGAAGCAGTAACGGACTTATTGGCAAGGCTCATCATGTAAACTGCTTCATTTCTGGCTTGTTCCATGGCGATCGGAGGCGTATTTAAAAGATGTTTTTCAAGATACTGCGGCCCCGGTTCTATGGCGTCTTTCTTCTTCGGCACGAGCGTGATGCTCATTTTCTCAAGCAGCCCCACTAAAGGAAGAAAAACAAGGGTATTAAATACGTTGAAAGAACTGTGAGCAACAGCTATATAGAACATTATATTTTTTGTAGTTATCCCGCCGGGAATGACGAACTCGATGGCCCTTTCAAACCAGCCCGTGTAGACAAAAAAGAGCATATAAGCCACGCCCAGGACGTTAAATAATGTATGAGACATGGCCGCCCTTCTGGCATTGAGATTCGCTCCCATAGATGCCAGCTGAGCAGTAATAGTCGTTCCTATATTGTCGCCGAGTATAAGAGGTATCGCCGCGGGAAAACTTATAACGCCATTGAACGCTAGAACCTGTACGATCGCAATAGTCGCTGAAGAGCTCTGAAGAAGTATCGTAAAAAGGGTTCCGACCAAAACGCCAAGAAGAGGATTGTAGCTGAATGTGGCAAAAATATCCTTTACATACTGGCTTTTCTTTAATGGGTCGAAGGCATCTTTCATGAAACCTAAACCGATAAAAAGAATACCGAACCCCATAAGGACCTGTCCCCAAAACCTGGTATTTTTGCTTTTGCCGAACGTCTTGACGGCAAATCCTATTCCAACTGCAGGAAGAGCGTAGTGAGTGATCTTAAAAACGGCCATCGATGAAACCAGCCATGCCGTAAAAGTCGTCCCGATATTGGCTCCCATCACAACGCCTATAGCCTGTTTAAGGGCCAATAAGCCCGCGTTCACGAACCCGACCACCATTACAGTAGTAGCGCTGGAAGACTGGATAAGACAAGTGATCGCGGCCCCGATCAACACGCCTAAAATGGGAAGTTTAGTGACAACGTGAAGGATATTTTTAAGTCTTTCACCGGCTATTTTTTTCAGCCCGTCGGACATGATCTGCATGCCGAAGAAGAAAAACCCGAGTCCTCCTAAAAGCATGAACACTAACTCTTTTGCCATATATTAATTGTCTTTCCTTGTCAAGTTTATGGTGGGATCTTGTTAAGTCAGTGATAAAGTAACACGCGGGGAAGGTTATGTCAAGAGGTAATGCTCGGGGACGTCCCACTTAATAACACCCTTCAAATAAAAAACTAGTAAAAATTAAAAAATAATTTCCTGAAAGTGAAAGAAAATTCCCTTTTTTACTGTCTATATATGTATCGAGTATCAGGGAAAATCACAAAGGAGGGATCAAGATGAGTCGTTCATCAAGAAAAATTTATAATGGAGCAGTCTGCCATATTCTACAAAGGGGAAATAACAAAAATATTATTTTTAAAGATGATGATGATTACGCCAACTTCTTAAAACTGATCAAAAGATATAAAAAGAGATATTTCTTCAATATTTACAATTATTGCCTGATGCCAAATCATGTACATTTGCTTATACAAATTATAAGCAAAACTGATATGCCTAAGATCTTTCAAGGAATCTTTCAATCATTTCAATTCCATCATAGAAAAAAATATGATTATTGTGGAAGTCTATACCAAAACAGATATAAAAGCATATTAGTGGAAAATAATTCATATTTATTGGAATGTGCAAGATATATTGAAAGAAATCCAGTACGTGCTGAAATAGTGAAACAATTTAGCGAATACCAATGGTCAAGTTATAATTTTTACGCGTACGGAAAGAAAAATTCCATAATTACACCCAACCCATTATTTTTTGATCTAGCACGAACAACTAATAAAAGAAGAAAAATGTATATGGAATACGTGACCCAACCTAGACCATATGAAGAACTTTTGGATAAAAATATGGGAAAATTAGTTTAATTTAGCTATGTGGGGTGTCGCCGAATGGGGCGTCCCCCATTATGTGCCGATGCGGATGGTGTTGAAATATTCTTTTAATGTAGCGATCGCGGAGAGCGCGGCAAGATAACTTGTCTTCGGATTATTGGGTGAAGGAACGTTTTCAACTTTCACATTTATCGTACCCGCGTTGCCTACAACTTCAATTTCGTGGATGTTCTTCGTATATTCAGGTGAAACCACAATTTTTACGGTCGTCTTCTCGGCCCCTACCCCTGCCAGAGAAAGAATGGCCGAAACATTCACATTCTTCGGAAAGGCTTTAACGGCTTCGCGTGCAGGGCCTTCGAACACTACAGTTTTTCCGCTTATTTTATCAACATCAATGCTCTTCTCTTCCAAATACGGCGCACCTTTAATGGAACGCGGCGCCTTGCGCGTGGTAAGCGTTACGCTTTTTATCCCAGCTGTTTTGGCCGCCTTGATCCCGTCAATACCGCAGATCGCGCCGGAAGGCAGCATTACTCTTATTCCTTTTTCGCGCGCCTCATTAAGAAGCGCCTCTTGTCCCAACACGCCGCCGATACTCATTATCATCATATCTTTGCCCGCATTTACAGCCTCTTTCATGAGTTCCCCCACAACTTTCGGCGTCGCGGCCTCGATGACAAGATCAGCTGAATCTACTGCTTCTTCCAGATTTTTAACGATCCGGGCAGTGGACAACTCTCCCGAAAGAACTTTGGCTTTATCGGCATCTATATCCCAAAGGAAGATCTTACCTATAAAATCCTTAAAGTTTTTATCCGCTTCTCTGGCAAGGGTCGAACCGATAACCCCGCATCCTATTATCGCGATTTTCTTCTTATCCATTATTTCTTCGCCTTTTGAGTGACTTCCAGCATTCTCTCCAGCGCTTTCCGGGCCTTAACGGCAATATCTTCCGGGACTTCGATCTTATACACCATTTTCTCGAGCGACCGCGCGACCCATCCGAGAGTCGTGAGTTTCATGTTCGCGCAGATAAACTGATCTGTAGGTACATAGAATTTCTTATCAGGATTATCCCTCTGCAGTTTGTAGATTATCCCCAATTCGGTGCCTATAATAAACTCTTTGCTCGGGCATTCCTTGACATATTTGATCATGCCGGCGGTGCTGCCTATATAATCGGCCAGTTCCAGGACTTCCTTTCTGCATTCCGGATGCACGATAAACTCCGCCTTCGGGTACAACTCTTTGGTCTTAACGACTTCTTCTCTTGTAAGGCGCATGTGCACGACACAATATCCGTCCCAGAGGATCATTTCTTTATCGGGAACATGTTCCCTGACATAACGACCGAGGTTTTTATCGGGGACAAAAATTATTCTTTCTTCCTTGAGCGACTTCACGATATCGATCGCGTTCGAAGACGTGCAGCATATGTCGCTTTCGGCCTTAACGGCAGCCGTTGAATTCACATAACAGACAACCGCCGCTTCCGGATATTCCTCCTTTTTCTTTTTAAGTTTTTCAACAGTTATCATATCCGCAAGCGGGCAACCCGCTTCTTCAACAGGAAGTAATACTGTCTTATCCGGACTTAACATGGCGGCGCTTTCCGCCATGAATTTCACGCCGCAGAAGACTATGACCTTTTCTTTCGCTTCGGTCACTTTGCGGGCAAGCGCGTAAGAGTCTCCCGTTATGTCCGCTATCTCCTGCACTTCGTCCCGCTGATAATTATGCGCAACTATCAGCGCGTTTTTTTCTTTTTTAAGATTAGCGATCTTCCTCTGCAGGTGCTCTTTATATTTTGAATCAAATTCAGCCCTTATCATTAATATCTCCTATTATTATATTATCGATAAGCCGCGTTTTTCCGATAAAAACCGCTACGGCTATGAGGGTGTTCTCTTTTACTGTTTCAACCGGCTCTAAAGAATCCGCATCAACTGTTTCGATATAATCAATCTTTAAGTCTTTTCCTTCCTCTATGATCCTCTTCATTTCGCTTTTTATCGCAGTGGATGAAGCCTCTCCCCCGCAAACCATCTCCTTCGCCTTTTCCAAAGACCTGTAAAGGTTAAGCGCCTGGCGTCTTTCATCTTCAGAAAGATATACATTTCGTGAACTCATGGCAAGTCCGTCATCCTCGCGGACAATAGGCATGATACGAATATCGGTATCCATGTTAAGATCTTTTATCATTTTCTTGATAACGGCTGCCTGCTGCGCATCTTTCTGTCCGAAATAACTCACGTCCGGTGAGACTATATTTAAAAGTTTCAAAACTACGGTAGCAACTCCTTTGAAATGTCCGGGCCTTGAAAACGCGCACAAAGTTTCGGTATAGCGCCCCTCAACATTTACGAAAGTAGAGAAACCTTCACTGTACATCTCTTCACTTGAAGGGTAAAAAACAATGTCAGCTCCCGCTTCCCCCGCAAGACCTTTATCCCTTTCGAGGTCTCTCGGGTACTCTTTAAAATCCTCTTTTGGACCGAACTGCATGGGATTGACAAAAATACTTACAACTACCGCATCGCATTCCTTCCGTGCGGCCCTGATCAAACTTAAATGGCCTTCATGTAAATACCCCATGGTAGGCACAAAGCCTATGGTCTTCCCCTCTTTCCGCACCTTGAGGGAATATTCTTTCATATCACTGATCTTTTCTATCAGCTGCATCTTCTCGCAAAGTTTCATACAATTCTTTCATTGTCTTCTTTAAAACCGGATGCATAACTTCCGGAGCTATCTCTGCAAGCCCCCTTAAAACAAAATATCTCTCATGCATTCTGGGGTGAGGGATTGAAAGCGTTTCTGTATCCGTTACAGTATCTTCATAAAGCAATATATCAAGGTCAATGATCCGGGGATGGTTCTTCCCCGCTGGTTTTCTCCCCATATCTTTCTCCACTTGTTTTAAAGCACTTAAGCATTCATCCGGAGAGAGATCCGTTTCCACCTTTATAACCCCGTTTAAATAATCTTCTTGAGGCGGGCCGCCCACCGGGAGTGTCTTGTAGTAAGAAGATCTTTGGATCACGCTTATCCTGTCCGCAGCATTTACCCGCAAAACAGCTTCCGTAAGATTCTCTTCCCTTTTACCTATATTAGATCCTATCCCGAGATATGCTATTGACTTCAATTTAACTAAAAAACGCTTTTTTGATCCTGCCCGCGGCTTCCTGCAGTTTTTCTGCACTAACAGTTAGTGTCATCCGGACGTATCCTTCGCCGTATTTTCCGAATCCGATACCCGGAGTCGCGACAATGTCTGCTTTATCCAGAAGAGCCTTAGCTAAAGATGTGGAATCGTAATTGCCGAATACGGGCGCCCATACATAAAATGTAGCTTTGGGAGATGCAATATCCCATCCTGCTTTTTTGAGCCCTTCAATAAGCGTATTTCGTCTTTCCGTATAAAGACGATTGAGGTCCCTTCTGACCTTTTCCGCATTTTTTAAAGCTTCTACGGCGGCATATTGTACCGCCGTAAAAATGCCCGAATCGATATTCGCTTTTACTTTTGCCAGTCCCGCTATAACTTTAGCATTACCGACAGCCATGCCTACCCGCCAACCGGTCATATTAAAGGTTTTTGAAAGAGAATGGAACTCTATCCCGACATCTTTTGCGCCCTTTACCTGAAGAAAACTTGGCGGATCATATCCATCATAACTGATCTCAGTATAAGCGGCGTCGGAACACACGATGATATTATGTTTTTTCGCGAACTTGACCACATCCTCGTAAAAAGCAATATCACACGTAGCTCCCGTAGGATTATTGGGATAGTTGATATGCATGAGTTTTGATCTACTAGCCGCGCCTCTATCGATAGCCCCCAAATCAGGCAGGAAATCTTTCTCTTTTAAAAGCGGCATCAGGTTGACCTTGCTGCTCGCGAAGATAGAACCGGAATTATACGGCGGATAGCCCGGATCTGGTATAAGGACTTCCTCTTCCGGATTAACAAACGCAAGCGGAATATGCGCTATTCCTTCTTTGGACCCTAAAAGCGGCAGTATTTCAGTATCGGGATCAAGATCGACGCCGAACCTGGTCTTATACCATGCGGCCATCTCGTCCCTTAGTGGTTTTATGCCACTGTTAAAAGGATAATTATGCGTGGACGGATCCTTACTGGCTTCATTAAGCTTCTTTATAATAAAATCCGGAGTGGGAGTATCCGGATCACCAACGCCCAGATTAATTATTGGCCTGCCTTCTTCAATAGCTTTATTTTTCGCTTTGTCTATCTCTTCAAATAAATACGGCGGTAACTTTTTTAAACGATCTGCAAAATCAATATCCATTTAGTTTCTCCCTTTCTATCTTAGCCCCAATACATCAGCCATATTATAAAGACCGTTTTTCTTGTCTCTAATGAACTTAGCGGCTTCAAGGGCCCCGGCAGCAAACACATCACGGCTCTTTGCGTCATGTCTTATCTCCAATGTTTCATATTCGCTTTCAAAGATTATCCCGTGATTGCCGATAACTTCCCCTTCTCTGAACGCTTCAATGGGCGCATCCACTCCCGACGCATCCTTAATAACTTTCCCTATCATCTTAGCGGTACCGCTCGGCGAATCTTTTTTATGCACATGGTGCGTTTCGTCAACTTTGATGTTAAATTTTCCGCCTAAAGCGCGCGCAGCATCGCTCACAATATTGAAAAGCACGTTAACGCCTATCGCCATGTTCGGTGAAAACACTATCGGTATCGTTTTGGAGGCTTCTTCTATTTTCTTCTCGCCTTCCGGACTGAGCCCGGTAGTGCCTATGACCATAGGTGTTTTGTTCCTAAGACACGCTTCAATATGTTCCAATGTAGCCTCGGGCAGAGTGAAATCTATTAAACATTCTATGCCTTTTGAAGCTTCAACCGGATCAGAAACGATCTTCACACCATAAACTTCTTCACCAAGAGAAGCATGTCCCTCTCTTTCCAAGGCGGATGCGATCTCTATATTTTTATCCTTTGACGCAAGATCGGCAATGCGCTTTCCCATTTTCCCGCCGATCCCGCTAATTCCTATTTTTACCATATTATCTTACCTTTCCGGGCCACCAGACCCGACAACTATATCAGTTTATATTTTGATAGAACATCCTTAAGCTTCGCCTTGTTATCATCCTGCATCTCGCAAAGCGGAAGGCGCCATTCTGCTTCTATTTTACCCATCATGTTCATGGCGGTTTTAACCGGTATCGGATTGGTCTCGATGAACATCGCATGGCAAAGCTCGAGTATCTCAAAATGGATATTACGGCTTTCGTCGATCTTTCCGTCCGAGAACGTCTGCACCAAATCATGCACTTTGCCGGGAATAATATTCGCTACAACACTTACAACTCCCGTTGCCCCGACTGACATGAACGGTAAAGTCATCGAATCATCGCCGCTCATAACGGTAATATCGCAGCGCGCTAAAATTTCGGTTACCTGCTGCACGCTCCCCGCGGCCTCCTTTATGGCGACAATGTTATCGACCTTTGACAGGCGGGCAACCGTTGCGGGCAAAAGCGATATGCCTGTCCTCGACGGTACGTTATACAACATAATGGGTATATCGGCGGCCTTGGCGATCTGGGAATAATGCCTGTACTGGCCTTCGGGAGTCGGCTTGTTGTAGTACGGTGTGATTATGAGAGCTCCGTCACAACCCGCTTTTTTCGCGGAAATTGTAAGCTCTATCGCTTCCTCAGTTGAATTGGAACCTGTTCCCGCAACAACCGGTATGCGTTTATCACAGGTTTCAACAGCTATCTTTATTAAACGCTTCTGCTCTTCCATATTAAGCGTAGCCGCTTCACCGGTGCATCCGCATGGCACAAGACCATCCGTCCCGTTATCAATATGATACTCGATCAATTTACGGTATGTCTTTTCATCCGGCTTACCGTTCTTAAATGGTGTCACTAAAGCAACAAATGAACCTTTAAACATGGTACTACTCCTTCCTGTTCACAACTTGCTCAATGCGCGCGAGTTGCGGGATCAATTATATTTTACCTTCATAAATAAGCGAAGCCGCGCCTTCAAGATAAACGTCCGTGACTTTCCTTCCGGATCTGGTGAAATATACTGTCAGTTCTTCTCCGCCCCGGGTCTTAATTTTCACGGGTGAAGTAACGAAATCCAAAAGCCCTAAGATTATGGCCGAAGCCGTTGTTCCTGTCCCGCAAGCCAATGTCTCATCTTCAACCCCGCGTTCATACGTACGTAAAGACGCTTTATTTCCTTCCACATCCGCTACAAAGTTCGCGTTTGTGCCTTCCGGCTCAAATAAGGGATGCTCCCTGATCTGGCGTCCGATATCAGTAACCGGATAATTATCAAGATCTTCAACTATATGCACTACATGCGGCACACCGGTATTAATATAATGTACTTTCATCAGATTAGACCCGATACCCAGGTTAATATCAAGTTTAAGATCCGTCGGGTCGCTCATCTTTATTTTTACGTTATTCTCTTTAACTTCGGTGTTTAATATCCCCGCGCCCGTCTCTACGCTAAGAGTATCTCCCCAGCCGCTCTCGGAGGCATAAAGAGAACTGCATCTTATGCCGTTACCGCACATGGTAACTTCCGATCCGTCGGGATTTATTATCCTCATGCGGTAATTAGCTTTTTCCGTTGCCTCCAGGACAAGAAGCCCGTCGGCTCCTATGGAATGCCGTCTTGAGCAGATATCACGCGCGATCTCGGAATAATCCAGCTGCCTTGAATCAAGCTCTCCCGCCTTGTTATCTATAATGATAAAATCGTTGCCGCTCGCCACGGCTTTTGTAAAACAAAGATTATATTTTCTTTTCATCATTTCAGCTCTCTTATTATTTTTTCACCGCTTACCAGGTCGCGGTAGGTCTCCGCCGGGCGGATCACCTTAGTTGAACCGTTCATGACCAATAATTCAGCCGGCCTGGGCCTGGAGTTATAATTCGAGGCCATGACGTATCCATAAGCACCCGCGCTCATGACCGCAAGATGATCTTCAGCCACAAGTTCGGGGAGTTCTCTGCCTAATGCCAGGTAATCGCCGCTCTCGCATATTGGACCGACTACATCATATTTTTCTTTTTTAGCTTTTCTTTCAACAACCGGCAAAACTTCATGATAGGCATTATATAAACTGGGCCTGATGAGATCATTCATGCCGGCATCCACTATGGCGAACTTTTTACCGGTAGCGCCTGTTTTTACATAGATCACCTTTGTCACCAGTATCCCGCTGTTCCCGGCTATGAAACGCCCCGGCTCAAGGATAAGTTTATAAGATCTCTTTTTGATGAGCGGCACGATCTTGTCAGCAAATTGCTGCGCGGTCTTTGCTTTCTCATCTTTATAGTTGATACCGAATCCCCCTCCGATATTAAAATATTCTATTTTAATGCGGCTTTTCTCGATAAATTCCAAAGCCTTTTTTATCGTTGTGACGAAAGGTTTAATGTCGGTTATCTGTGAACCTATGTGCAGGTGGATACCTTTCAGACTTACGTTCGAATACTTGTTAGCGTTGTCAAAAACATCCTCCGCGGTCTTGAAATCTATGCCGAACTTTTTCTCCTTTGTGCCGGTTGTAATATAATCGTGCGTATCGGCCTTGACGTCCGGATTAAGACGCAGTGCTATCTTCGGCTTCTTCTTAAGCCGTTTCGCTACACTGTCGATCATTATAAGCTCCGGTACGGATTCAACATTGAAAAAGAGTATCCCTTCCTTGATCGCGGATCCTATCTCCTCTTCTGTCTTGCCGACGCTTGCATAAACTATCTTCTTCGGGGGGCAGCCTACTTTCATGGCCTTGAAAAGTTCTCCGCCTGATACGATATCAAGCCCCGCTCCTTCATTAACAAGCGCTTTGCATAAATTAAGGTTCGAATTTGATTTCATGGAAAAGCAAATAAGCGGAGATACTTCCCTGAAAGCCTCTTTTATCTTCCTGTAATGGTCTATCAGCGTATTGTAGCTGTAAAGGTAAAAAGGCGTTTGATATTCTTTTATAATATCACTGATGGGAACGTCTTCGCAGTGAAGCGCCCCGTTTATATATCCAAATTCATGCATGCTATCTCCCTACTTTCTTTTTCCAATTTGCTACTTCTTTTTTTACGAACTTGGGATTAGTGCTTCCTATAGTTTTTTTCATGTTCACGGAATGTTCCGGATCCAGAAATGCGTAAACATCTTTCCCCAATTCTTTTGAAAAATGCTCAAGCTCGCTGAGAGAAAGATCGGATATATTTACACCCTTTTCCGTGCAATGTTTTACTATCTTGCCGATCGTATCATGCGCATCCTTAAAGGCAACGCCTTTCGAGACAAGATACTCGGCCAGGTCAGTCGCGTAAATAAACTCATTTTCAAGCGCCTTCCTGCCCCCGTCCTTCTTAACCTTGATCTTTTTAATAAGATCCGTCATTATCTTAAGTTCCGCACTTATAAGTTCGACCGATTCGAACAAAGGCTTTTTATCTTCCTGGAGATCCCTGTTATATGAATGAGGGAGGCCTTTTAAAAGCACAAGCAGTGAATTCAAGCTGCTGATCACCTGGGCAGACTTCCCCCTTACCAGTTCCAGCACATCTGGATTTTTCTTCTGCGGCATAAGCGAACTTCCCGTGCAGTATTCTTCAGATATTTCCACAAACCCGAACTCGGGTATACTGTAAAGGATAAGGTCCTCGCTTATGCGTGAGAGATGCACCGCAACCATGCTGAGCGAAAATAACAGTTCCGCCATAAAATCCCTGTCACTGACCGCATCAATACTGTTTGCGGAGACTTTTTTGAATCCCAGTTTGTTCGCGATAAACTTGCGGTTTATCTTTAGAGACGATCCGGCGATAGCTCCCGAACCCATAACGGATACATCGCACCTTTTGAGGGCATCTTCAATACGCTCTTTATCCCTCTGGAGCATCTCAACATAAGCCAGAACAAGATGAGCAAAAACAACCGGCTGAGCATGATTAAGATGTGTATAACCGGGAACTATAACCGATGTTGTCTTGGCGGCTAAATTCACAAGAGCCCGCTGCATATCTTGCGCAAGTCCAACGAGTTCACTCGCCTTATCCTTGCAATACATCCTTACATCATTTACTACCTGCTCGTTCCGGGACCTTGCAGTGTGCATCTTTTTTGCGGCTTTCGGCGCTTCTTTTTCCACATGATTCTGGACATAAGAATGTATATCCTCGGCCTTGCCCGGCTTCCATGAAGGTTTCTCTATCTCAGCGAGCAGTCCTTTTAAAGCTTTCATAAGCTCCTTTTTATCGCCTGATTGAATAAATCCGCATTTGTGGAGCATCTCCACATGAGCCATGGTTCCCTTACAGTCATATTCTGCAAGCACCTTGTCAACTCCAAGACTTGAGGTGAACTCCAAAACAAAAGGAACCATTTCCTTCCCGGAAAACCTTCCGCCCCATAGTTTTGTCATGATCTCTCCTCGCTATTTTTTGTACGGCATCGCCCAAAGATCTATAAAACCTTTGGCCAATGACTGGTCAAATACATCGCCTTTCCCATAGGTAGCCAATTCCACCTTGTATCGGGAATGCGGACTCTTCCTGCTTGTCGCAGTAACGCTTCCCTTGAAAAGCTTAAGTTTTACCTCGCCCGTCACCCTCTCCTGCGTTTTGTCTATGAACGCATCAAGAGCTTCCTTGAGAGGCGTGAACCACAAGCCATAATAGATCATTTCGGAATACCTTTCGGATATCCCTTTCAAATAACGCCTTGTTTCCCTATCCAATACAAGTTCTTCAAGAGAAGTATGCGCCGCGTAAAGCATCGTTGAAGCGGGAGCTTCGTACACTTCGCGTGACTTTATGCCTACGAGACGATCTTCTATCATGTCCACCCTGCCGACACCATGCAGACCGCCTATCTGGTTCAGTTTGGCGATGAGCTTTACAGGGTCATACTTCTTCTTATTCAACGAAACAGGTACGCCCTTCGCGAATTCAACGGTTACGTAACCGGCTTTTGAAGGCGCTTTCTCAGGCCTCTTAGTCGTAATATAAGTATCCGCCGGAGGCTCTTTCCACGGGTTTTCCAGCACTCCACTTTCTATGCTGACACCCCACAGATTCTTATCAATACTGTATATCTTTTTCTTACTTTGCTCTATGGGCAGTTTGTGTTTCTTCGCGTATTTTATTTCTTCTTCACGCGTCTTTAACTCCCATTCCCGTACGGGCGCAAAGACCTTCAACTTAGGCGCTTTCAAGTGGAACGTTACTTCGAACCTTACCTGATCATTACCTTTGCCCGTACAGCCATGCGCGACCGCGGTAGCCTTTTCTTTTTTCGCGACATCTATCATCGCTTCCGCGATCAAGGGACGCGACAACGCCGTAGCCAGATTATATTTCCCCTGGTAAAGCGCGCCGGCCTTCAGTGCCTTAAAAGCATAGTCGGCTGCGAACTTCTTTTTCAGGTCCGCAACGATACATTTTTTCGCACCGATCTTAATGGCGCGTTCCCGGGCGGTTTTGGTCTCTTCGCCCTGTCCTACATCCGCCATAAAACACACGACTTCATACCCGCGGTCCATGAACCACTTTATCGCAACGGAAGTATCAAGCCCTCCTGAATATGCCAGTACCACTTTTTTCTTCTTCGCCATTTTAAATCTCCTCTTTCAAGCTTTGTTTTATTTCAGCGTCTTTAAAAGGATCGCTTTCTGCACATGCATCCTGTTCTCCGCCTGATCATAAACAATGGAATTCTTGCTGTCTATGACATCTGTGATCTCTTCGCCCCTGTGAGCGGGCAGACAGTGCATGATAAGCGCATTTTTCTTCGCGGCTTTCATGAGCTGCTCGTTAATCTGAAAAGGCTGAAAATCTTTCAGCCGTTTTTCTTTTTCATCCTCCTGCCCCATGCTTACCCAGACATCCGTATAAACAACATCCGCATCCTTCACGGCTTTATACGGGTCGGAAAAAAGCTCTATGCTCGCATTCGAAGAACCCGCTAGATCCATAGCCTCATCCAGTATCTCCTGATCCGGTTTATACCCTTCAGGGGTCGCTACTTTGATGTTGATACCCGTCTTAGCCGAAGCAAAAAGCAGTGAATTAAGAACATTGTTGCCGTCACCGACATAAGCAAGCGTGACTTTCTTCAGATTCCTGAACTTCTCTTTTATCGTAAAAATATCGCTGAGCGCCTGACACGGATGCAACAGGTCCGAAAGGCCGTTTATAACGGAGACATCCGAGTACCTGGCAAGCTCCACCACATCTTTATGCGAAAAGACCCGCGCCACAATACCGTCGACATACCTTGAAACAACACAGGCAACATCCTTAACCGATTCCCTTGCCCCCATGCTTATCTCCCTCGGGCTAAGGTACAAAACATACCCTCCGAGATGGACCATGGCTACCTCAAAGGATATGCGGGTCCTGTTGGATGGTTTCTGAAAAAGAAGCGCCAGTGTTTTGTCTTTGAACACGCCTTTTTTCGCCAAAGGCGCTTTTTTCAGTTTCCACGCAAGTTTCAATATATCAAAAATTTCTTTAGTGCTAAGATCCCGCACGCTTAATAGGTCTTTCTTCATATCTTCTCCAATGCGCTCGCTAATTTTTTGATCGCTTCATCAATATCGCCTTTAGTGACGTTTACCGGCGGCATGATCCGCAAAATATTCTTCTGCGTACAATTTATCAAAAGGCCTTCTTTTATGCATTCATCAATAACCGCTGTCGCGTCTTTGGTGCCAAGTTTCACTCCGATCATGAGGCCCCTCCCCTTTACGGATTTAATAACGGGGTACTTGTCTTTCAAGATCAATATCTTGGAAACAAGATATTCGCCCATCCTCGAGACATTCTCCAAGAGATTCTCCTTCTCGATCGCTTCAAAAACGCCGAGAGCTGCAGCGCACACTATAGGGCTTCCGCCAAAAGTGGACGCATGTGACCCCGCGGGCAGAACATCCTTATGCTTATTGTTCACGACAAGAGCGCCGATGGGCATACCTCCTCCAAGAGATTTGGCAAGCGTTATCGCATCGGGCTCTATATCATAATGCTGATAAGCGAACATCTTGCCGGTCCGGCCCATGCAGGTCTGTACTTCATCAAATATCAGTAAAATATCTTTTTTCTTGCACATACTGCTTAGTTCTTTTATGTATTTTTCGCTTGCTACATTGATACCGCCTTCACCCTGGATCGGTTCAATGATAACCGCTACTGTTTTGCCGGTTACCGCTTTTTTTAACGCTTTAATGTCATTGAACGGAACATGTTTAAACCCTTTCGGCAGCGGATCGAACCCTTTTTTGACCTTCTCCTGGCCTGTTGCCGTCAACGTGGCAAGCGTCCTGCCGTGAAAAGATTTCTCCATGGTTATTATCTCGTACCTTTTTGGATAACCGTACCTGCGCGCGAGCTTGATAGCGCCTTCATTCGCTTCCGCCCCGCTGTTGGCGAAAAATACCTTTCCCGGAAAAGAACTTTCGATTATCTTCTTGGCAAGCAAAGGCTGAAGCTCATTATAAAAATTGTTGGAAACATGCAGGATCTTATCCAGCTGCTGGTGCATCCTGCGAATAACGTCCGGATGCCTGTGCCCTATACCGCTTACCGCCCAGCCCGGGAAAAAATCCAGGTACTTTTTGCCTTCAATATCCTCCACCCATATACCGTCACCCTGGACTATACAAAGATTCTGCCTGGTGTATGTTGAGAGAACATATTCATCATAAAGCTTTTTGATCTCGCCTATATTCACTTTTTTCCGCTCCTTGTTTTATCCTTTTATAATTTCAGTACCGATACCTTTATCGGTGAATATTTCCAGAAGAAGCGCGTGAGGAAGATCCGCTTCGACAATGTGAGCTTTACGTACGCCCCCTTTAAGAGACCTTAGACAAGCCTTTGTCTTGGGAAGCATCCCCCCGGCAATAATTTCCGTATCGATCAGGTGCTGAGCTGTTTCAAAAGTCAAAGAATGGAACAAGCTTTGCGGATCATCCTTTTTCTCCAAAACACCCCTCACGTTAGTCAGGATGACGAATTTTTCTGCATCCAGCGCTACCGCGATATTGCTTGCCGCTTCATCGGCGTTAATGTTATACAGCTTATTATCCTTGCCTTTCCCGACCGGACAAATAACGGGAATGATATTCGTATCCAAAAGACGGTGTAATATCGTCGTGTCGATCGCCGAAACCGTCCCGACATATCCCAAGTCATCCGAAGATGGAACTTTCTCAGCCTGGATCATGTTGTTCTCTTTGCCGCTCAAGCCGAACGCTTCGCCTCCGAGATGATTGATCTCATCGACAAGTTCTTTGTTCACTTCCATAAGGACCGAATCCACGACCTGCATGGACTTCTCGCATGTCACCCTGAGCCCGTTAATAAATTTTGTCTCTATATCGGCTTCTTTAAGCTTCTCGGAAATATTGGGGCCGCCGCCGTGAACGATCACGGGCTTCATGCCCGCATAGCGCATGAACACGATATCCTGAAGAACGCTTTTGCGGACCTCAAGGTTATGGAGAGAACTGCCGCCGTACTTTATTACAATAACCTTGCCGAAAAATTTCTTTATATACGGCAGCGCCTCTATAAGAACTTTACTTTTCTTGATCGCCTCTTCCATTCAATCTCCCTTTGCTACGTTGTATAATGCGCGTTCAACGTAATATATTTCTTCGAAATATCACATGTATAAACTGTCGCTTCAGCCCTGCCGAGATGCAGGTTAACTTCTATTCCCACGTTCTTACTTTTAAACACTGTTTCTTTCCCGGAAGGCATCTTTGCCGTACCGTTCGCAAAGAATACTAAACCATCAAGTTTTATCTCTATCTTATCCGGATCAACCGCCGCCCCGCTGGAACCGACCGAAGAAGCCACTCTTCCCCAATTGGGATCCCCTCCATGCACCGCGCATTTTGTAAGAAGAGAATTCGCTATAGCTTCAGCTGCAAGCTTAGCATCCTTTTTCGTCTTTGCGCCTTTTACCTTGATCTGGACAAACTTGGTCGCGCCTTCACCATCATGAACGATCATCCCGGCGAGTTTATTCATGACCTCGTTAAGATTCTCCAGGAAAACCTCATAATCCTTGCCGCGGCCTTTAACCATTTTGTTGCCGGACTCGCCGTTAGACATTATCATGACAGTATCATTCGTGCTCATATCACCGTCTACGGTTATCGCGTTAAACGAAATTTCGTTGCCTGCCTTCAATGCTTTTTTAAGCGCTCCGGGGGAGATATTCACATCCGTAAGTATATAGCAAAGCATTGTAGCCATGTTAGGATCGATCATACCCGCGCCTTTGGCCACGCCGGTCAATGTTATGTCTTTTCCTCCAAGAGTAAAAGTCTTGCACGCTATTTTATGGAACTTGTCAGTCGTTAAAATGCCGTCCGCCGCGTCTATAAGCCCGTGTTCCGAAAGATGCGAAACCAGCCTTGGAATACCTTTAAGGATAGGATTCATCGGCATGAACTGCCCTATAACGCCGGTCGACGAAACAAGGACTTCCTTCTCCGACACCTTTAGCTTCCGCGCCGCCGCCTGAACCATTCTTTTGGCATCTTGCATGCCGCGCCTGCCGGTCATGCAATTAGCGTTACCGCTATTAACTAAAACCGCATGTACGGTCTTTGTTTTCGCAAGCTGCTCCTGCGCCAACAAAACCGGTGCGGCTTTCACTTTATTCTTAGTGAAAAGCGCGGCGATCCTGCACGGCTTTTTCGAAAAGAAAAGAGAAAGATCCTTTCTTTTCTTTTTCGCGCCGCAATGTATGCCGCTTGTTAAAAAACCTTTTGGGAGTTTATGCTTTGTCATACCAGCCCCGTTTTTTCATCAAAACCGCACATGATGTTCATGTTCTGCACGGCCTGGCCGCTTGCTCCTTTAAGAAGATTATCTATGACCGTAACAATAACGAGTAATCCCCGCGACGAAGTAATTCCTATATCGCAAAAGGAAGTATTAACAACGTCCTGTATCTGCGGGAATTCCCCGAGTTTGCGTACCCTTACAAAAGGTTCATCCTTGTAATGCTCAACGAACATGTCCTGGACCTCTTCAACGCCCGGCAGATCTTTAGCTGACATATAAATTGTCGAAAGAATGCCCCTCCTGATCGGAAGAAGGTGCGGCGTAAAATTTATCTTAACCTGCTCATCCGCCGCCTGGGTCAATACATGCTCCATCTCAGGTATATGCTGATGGGCATTCGCCTTGTAACATTTAAGGTTCTCATCCACTTCCCCGAAAGATAAAGGAATGGATGCTTTCCTGCCGGCTCCTGTCGCTCCGCTTTTTGAATCAACAATTACATCAAGTTCCGCGCCCGCTACCTGTTTTATTATCGGCAAAAGGCCCAATATCACGCTTGTCGGATAACATCCCGGATTCGCAATAAAATCAGCTTTCTTTATTTTGCCCCTATTAAGTTCCGGAAGGCCATATACAGCCCTGGCTATATTTTCCATATCCGTATGAGCTGTCCCGTACCACTGCTCGTACTCATCGGCCGGCAAGCGATAATCCGCGCTCAGATCGATAACTTTTTTCCCCGCTTTAAGGAACTCGGGCGCTATCTTCATCGATACAGTATGAGGAAGCGCAAGAAACACCAGGTCACTTTTTGAATTTACCTCTTTTATGTCCAGATTCTTGCACACAAGAGATACCTTATTCTTAAAACGCGGATAAAGTTCCGAAAAATCCGCTTCCTTTTCCACAAGCGCGGATAAAGAAGTAAGTTCCACCTCCGGATGTGAAGCTACGACATCCACAAGTTCTTCGCCCGTATATCCGGTAGCTCCTACAACACTCACCTTCATCATGATTTCACCTCTTGTTTTGAATTATATAAATAATATACCGCATATTATATTATTAATATATTAAATTTCAAAGCATAAAATGCGCTCGATCCAATATTTGCTTAAATAAAAAAAGCCCTGAATCGCGCGATTCAGGGCTTCTAATTTCAATATGTAAAATTTTAGTTTAACGTTTAGAGAACTGGAAGCTCCTCCTTGCGCGTTTTCTGCCGTACTTTTTTCTTTCCTTTCCTCTGGGATCACGTGTAAGAAAGCCGGCTTTCTTTAATGCAGGTCTTAAAGTCTCATTCTCTTTAACAAGCGCCCTGGCTATACCATGCCTGAAAGCGCCTGCCTGGCCGCTCAAACCCCCGCCGGTAATATTGCCGAAAATATTATATTTTCCCACAGTGCCTGTAACTTCAAAAGGCTGCATGATCACGAGCCTGTGGGTTTCCCTCGGAAAATACTCTTCAAAATTCTGATTATTAATACGTATCCTGCCCTCTCCGGAGCTGATACGAACCCTGGCGGTCGACTCTTTGCGCCTTCCTGTAGCCTGTATATATTTTTTCTCTGCCATTATATTTTTCCTCTTATACTTCTATTTGTTTCGGTATCTGAGCTGTATGCGGATGTTCCGCGCCCTTGTACACTTTTAACCTTTTAAGCATCTTCGCGCCAAGCTTGCTCTTTGGAAGCATGCCCTTAACAGCGTGCCTTAAAACATATATCGGATTTTTAGCGGCCATTTCTTTATAAACGACCTCTTTCTGCCCGCTTGGATATCCGGAATAACTTTTATAAACCTTCTGCTGGGCCTTATTGCCTGTAACCCTTATCCTGCCGCAGTTTAGAACGATAACACCCGAACCGTTATCCACATTAGGCGTAAAATCCGCTTTATGCTTGCCTTTTAAAAGCGTAGCTATTTTAGTCGCCGCCCTTCCGAGCACTTTACCGTCAACATCCACTACATACCACTCGTGGACAGTTTCATTCTGTTTTTTCATCTGTGTCTTGAACATAAGATCTGACTCCTATAGACTAAAATAAACCACTCCAAACCATCTGATCTGGAGTGATTCATAGAGTGTAGAAAATAACACATTTGGCAGGGTTTGTCAAGAATATTTGAAAAACTTATTTATCTTATAAGTTCAATATGCTCAAGAGCTTCTTTTTGCACAATCCAAATCCCACAAATATCATGGTAAGCACCGCTGCCGGTTCGGGGATTACATCGCCTCCCAAAGACCCATATCTACCTTGCGCATAGGTGCCGACGTCGCCTAAAAGACCTACGTAGAAATACGATTCAGGGCTCCCATATGGATCTACCCAGTCCAGCGGAACTTGCATCTTTTGTCCGGTAATGATATGTTCACCCGGCCCTAAAAAGTTATAATCTGCCGGGTACGTAGCGACAACTCCGCCAGTGTATGGTTCAACTAATGCAAAAGCCAGACCTGCATTCTCGTTATTGACATACCCGTTAAACAGAACTTCATCCCCTGGGCCCAGGTACCCTCCGCCATCGTGATAAACAACTATGCCTGAGTTGTAAAATCTCATTATAGGCATGCCTTCAAGATCAACAACACCGGCGACTGGAGTACCTCCTACCGTTTCAATATACCAGCCTTCTTCAGGATCTGTCAGATTTCCAAAAAACAGGTTTCCGCCGGCATTAAAAGCGTCAATGCCTACTACAGCAGCTTCCGCGCAAAGATGGGAAACTGCAGCTAAAATAAAAATAACTATAAGTCCCAAAATTAAATTCTTCATACCGGACCTCCTTCCCGAATCGCCTCCTATATATTTAAAACCATTTCCTTTTTATTGCCAACCCAAGACCCGCAAAAAGCAGAGAAATTATCGTTGCCGGTTCGGGTACCGGTTCACCTCCGTTCAACCAAGCAGGTTCATCGCCGAATACGCCGTATACCGTAGCTCCATAAGGTGCGCCTATTCCTCCTATCTGCGCTATCTGCAGCCAACACTCATATCCGGCCAGATTGTATGGTATATCCATATGCACTTGATACCAATACCATACCCATTCGCCCTCAGCTTCTATTGGATAATGATGGGCGTATGGTTCGCCCATAAGCTCTTCCGGTATAGCCCCAAACCATTCGAACGCTACCATCTCAGGCTCTGTCCAGGGCTCCATCAAATTATAAGCCCACAGCTGGACTTCAAGTAATCCGCCGTAATATCCATCATCCATGAATACAACGAAATCGAAGATCAGATCTCCATCAACACCGTTGTAGAGTGAATTATCCGGAGTGTAATCCGGATACATGTGATTATAATTATTTACATACTCTTCCCAAGGAGGATAATCCATATGTTGATCAAAAGCCCACATCCATCCGCTGAAATACTGTTCATACTCGTACGGTTCATCGGTGATCACATATTGATACTCATCCACCCATACAGGTACCGGCGGAGTGCCGTCGGGAATAAATCCAGAAGTATACCAATCGTCCACATCCTCTTCTGTTACCGGGGCATCCACATCTTCCAGGTAATAGTTTGCGCCGCCGTATTTTGGGTAATTTGCATCCAAAATAATCCTGGCGTCTGAAGATAAAGAAATCATAAAACCAAAAATAAGAAATAACACAAAAATAATAGCAATCTTCCTCATCACACACCTCCTTTTAAAACAAAAAACCCGACCATCGAAAGGTCGGGTCTCTAACAGAGGTTAAGTTCTTCCGCACTTTTACGATAGTGCTTTTAAACGATAACCGGCTGGCCTCCACTCAAACTGTTTCGGCCCCTCTGGCTTTGTGTCCCATCCTTTCGAATGGTTTACTATTTTAATAAATAGATTGTCAAAAAACTTCTCACTTTACTTTCACTTAAAGTATACCATATAATTATAATAATCGCAAATTTTCTATTAATAATAACTTAACAAAATTTGTTAAGTTTTGAAGTATTCGATGTGTTTTCTTAGAAGTGTTCTATGTGGTTTTTTTGAAATGACTTAGACAAAAAACCCATTAAAGAATTTTAAGTTCTTTTTTATGAACTTTTTCATCTAAAATGACCTTTTATGTTATCTTATCCCCAAAACTTAAATCTTTTTCTTACCGCCAAACCTAATCCGCCTAATAGGAGCGATATGATTGTTGTTGGTTCAGGTATAAATGTTCCTTTTACAGTAGCATAATATTCATTATCAGCTGGAAAAGTATGATCGTTAATCTGAAATTCAATTTCTACTATCCATGTCCCCGTCCCATCATAATGTGTGGTGGTATATGTACCTTTGTAAATATCGCTGCCAGGGGGTGTTTCAACGAACACAACTCCAGCAATAGGAACTTCGGCTACTTCAGGATAACCAACCATGGCCATTCTGACAACACCTACTGTGGTCGGGGGCGGGTTACCATCGGGCCACGAAAAAAAAGCGTCATATTCTATTACGAAACCTTCAGGCGATGATCTGGTAACACTTTCTGGGTCGTAATTCCCGGACGCGTCAGACCCTTCAACCTCAAGTTGTGCAGACCTTTCATCTATCCCTGTTATCGAAACAGAATCCCATTCGTCTGCTTTAGAAGATTCTGCTGCTAAAAATATCATTATCAAAATACCAGCTACAATTAATAATTTCTTCATTTAAATCACCTCACTTTCTTTTTAGATTTTCAGGACAAAAAACCCAACCATTGAAAAGGTTGGGTCTGCACAATAAACCTGTTTTTTCACACTTTTTACGGTAGTGCTCCAAACGGCAGCCGGCTGGGCCTTTCCCCTCTTTAGCCCCCTCTGGCTTTGTGCCCCATCCTTCCGAATGGTTTACTATTTTTTATCAAATTTTTTTAGAAAAATTATAAGACAGAATTTGTTAACTTTTTAATATTTCGCTTCTACGAGAAACAGTCCCTTGGCGGGAGCTGTGGGGCCGGCTTTTGTGCGGTCTTTTGCCTTTAAGATCTTTTTCATGCTTCCTTCAGGAAGATATCCCCTTCCTATATCTACAAGAGTACCGACGATGTTCCTTACCATGTTGTACAGAAAACCGTCAGCTTCAATATCAACGATTAACTGGTTCTTCTCTTTTTTTATGCTAAGGCGGGATATTTTTCTCACCGAAGACCTTTCTATCTTATCGGTCGCCTGGAATGACTTGAAATCGTGCTTGCCTATCAAAACTTTTGCTTCTTTTCGCACAAGAGGCACGTTTAACTTGTAAGGAACTCTCCATGAATATTTTTCATTAAAAGGGTCTCTATTGCGACTGTTCAAGATAAAGTACCTGTAATGTTTTATTTTAGCGTCAAAACGGGAATGAAAATCCGCCCCGGCTTCCTCCGCTTTTATTATGGCTATGTCTTCGGAAAGACAGGCATTTAAAGCTGTAGGGATCTTACTTGTAGGGATGGAAGAATTTATTTTAAAATTCGCGGCTTGAGCTTTGGCATGGACACCGGAATCGGTACGGCTTGCGCCATAAAGAACATGATGCTTGCCAAAGACTTTTTCTATAGCTTTTTCGATCTCTCCCTGGATAGTCTTACCGTTGGCCTGTCTCTGCCAGCCTTTAAAGTGAGTGCCGTCGTAAGCAATGGTGAGTTTGATGTTAAGGGATCTGGTGACTTGTGATCTTGCCATGTCTATTGATTGGCGATAAGGTGTTCCGCGATCTGGATAGCGTTCAGCGCGGCACCCTTGCGGAGATTATCGGCGACGATCCACATGTTTATACCGTTTTCGGCTGATTCGTCTTCCCTTACTCGGCCTACATATACATCGTCCTTGCCCTCTACATCTATAGGCATGGGGTACTTGTTCTCGGAAGGCTCATCAATAACGGTAATTCCGGGAAAATCTTTTAGGATATCTATTGCTTCCTCTCGGGTGAGTTTCTTCTCGGTTTCTATGTTCACACTTTCGGAATGCGCGTAATAAACAGGTACTCTCACGCAGGTTGCGGTAACCGCCAGACGCGGCATCTCCAGTATCTTGCGGCTTTCATTGACCATCTTCATCTCTTCCTTGGTGTACTGATTCTCCAGGAAAACATCTATATGAGGTATAAGGTTATATGCTATCTGATGAGAAAAATTTTCTACCATACCCTCAGGCACGTTATGCTCGCCTATCCCGTAATGCGATTCTTTCCTGCTAAGCTCCATGACCTGTTTTTCCATCTCGAGTATATTCCCCTGGCCCGCGCCTGACACGGACTGAAAGGTGCTTGCAACTATGCGCTTAAGCCCGGCCGCTTTTTTTATCGCGCATAGGGGGAGCATCATCTGGATGGTCGAGCAATTCGGATTGGCGATTATGCCTTTATGCTTCTTAATCGCATGCGGGTTGACTTCAGGAACTACCAAAGGAACATCTTTATCCATACGAAAAGCGCTGGAGTTATCCACGCATACAGCCCCGGCTTTAACCGCTGAAGGCAGAAACTCCTTACTGCGTGATGCGCCCGCTGAAGCAAGCACGATGTCTATGCCCCCAAAAGAATCTTTGGTAAGAACTTGCACCGGAAGTTCTTCTCCTTTATAGGTAAGCTTCCTGCCTTTAGACCTTTCGCTTGCGAGAAGCCTTAGCTCATCGATCGGAAAATCCCTTTCAGCAAGTATGGACATAAACTGAGCGCCTACAGCGCCGGTCGCGCCCATCACCGCTACATTATACTTATCTTTTTTCTTCAGCATATAAATTTCCTCTTACTTTAGTGCTTTTACTACCAAGTCTCCGACTTCAGTCGTAGAATAACCCATCTTGCCCGCTGAAAGACTTTTTAACTTTGTACCCGTAACTTCCATTACGGCTTTCTCGACCATGTTCGCCGCTTCGGTCTCGCCAAGCTCGTCCAGCATCATGCCCCCGGCGCATATCGCAGCCAACGGGTTGATAACGTTCTTTCCGGTATATTTCGGAGCTGATCCGCCGATAGGCTCGAACATCGAGACGCCTTCAGGGTTGATGTTGCCGCCCGCGGCTACACCCATACCGCCCTGGATCATGGCGCCAAGATCAGTGATGATATCGCCGAACATGTTATCCGTTACGATCACGTCAAACCATTCGGGATTTTTTACCATCCACATGCATGTAGCGTCAACATGAGCATAATCCGTTTTAATGCCCGGATAATCTTTGGACATCTTGTTAAAGGTTCTTTCCCAAAGATCGAACGCATAAGTGAGAACATTGGTCTTGCCGACCAAAGTCAAAGTATTGTTCTTGTTGCGTCTTTTTGTGTATTCATAAGCGTAACGAAGACATCTTTCCACTCCTTTATAAGTATTCACGGAAGTCTGAAGAGCGACCTCATCTGTTGTGTCATATTTCAGGAAGCCCCCGGTGCCTGTATACAAGCCTTCCGTATTCTCACGCACAACAACAAAATCAATATCTTCCGGCCCTTTATCTTTTAGCGGAGTATCGACTCCCGGATAAAGCTTAACGGGACGAAGGTTGATATACTGATCCAAAGCAAACCTTAATGCCAACAAAAGGCCTTTTTCAAGTATGCCGGGCTTAACGTCCGGATGTCCTATAGCCCCGAGATATATGGCATCGACCGTGCGAAGCTCATCAAGAACGCTGTCAGGAAGGATCTCGCCTGTTTTCTTGTAGCGTTCTCCTCCGAGATCATACATGATCTTTTCATATTTGAAATTCGCCTTCTTGGCTACCGCGTCCAGTACCTTTAACCCCTCGTTCACAACCTCCGGGCCTGTGCCATCTCCGGGTAAAACTGCTATTTTGTACATCTCGCCTCCTACTTCTTCCTTTTACCTTTAGCGTAGGCCATAAGGCCGCCGCTGGTTATTATCTCCTTGATAAAACCGGGAAACACTTCAACTTCGAATTCGTGTTTTCTGCCGCTTTTGGTTATCTTTCCCTTATTAAGATCCACTTCCACGCTATCCCCCGATTTAAGGGTTTTTGCCGCGTCGCTGCTTGTAAATATCGGGAGGCCTATATTTATGGCGTTCCTGTAAAAAATCCTGGCAAAACTTTTTGCTACCACGCAGGATACACCGGCCGCTTTTATGGCGATCGGCGCGTGTTCCCTGCTGGAACCGCATCCGAAATTTTCACCGGCTACGATCAAATCACCTTTTTTCACCTTTTTTGCGAATTTAGGATCCGCGTCTTCCATGCAATGTTTTGCAAGCTCTTCGGGGATCGAGGTACTCAGATACCGCGCCGGTATTATCTCATCCGTATTGATATTATTACCGAATTTATGGACTTTTCCTTTTAATTTCATATATACCTCTTTTTATAACATGTGCGGACAGGTTATCTTGCCCTTTATCGCGGACGCAGCCGCAACCGCCGGGTTTGCCAGATAAACAAAACTTTTCGGATGTCCCATTCGCCCTACAAAATTCCTGTTTGTCGTAGAGACCGCCACTTCGCCTTCGGATAATATTCCCATGTGGCCGCCAAGACACGGCCCGCAATTAGGCGTACACATGACTCCTCCGGCTTTTACGATGATCTCAGTGTATCCTTCTTTTATAGCCTGCTTATATATTTCCTGTGTAGCGGGAATAACCACCAGCCGCACATCAGGATTGACTTTCCTGTTCCTGAGGACCGCCGCGGCCTGCTTTAGATCGGATATCCTCCCGTTCGTACATGAACCGATAAACACCTGATCGACCTTGATGTCCTTGAACTCGCTTACCGGCTTACCGTTGGACGGCAGGTGCGGCGCCGCGACTACGGGTTCAAGTTTTGATACGTTATATTCTCTGACTTCGGTATAAACCGCGTCTTTATCGCTTTTAACTTTTTTTATAGCTTTACGCTGAGGCTTGTATTTTCTTATGGCAGCTTTAACATATTGCTCGGTTATCTTATCCGGCGCGATTATCCCGTTTTTTGCCCCGGCTTCTATGGCCATGTTGCATATGGTGAACCTGTCATCCATAGAAAGAGTATCGATAGTATCTCCGGTAAATTCCAATGTTTTATATAGAGCGCCTGATACCCCCAGATCACTGATGGCATGCAGTATAAGATCCTTGCCTCCCACCCATTTTTTGGTCTTGCCGGTGAAAACGATCTTTATCGTCTCGGGGACCTTGAACCAGCACTCGCCGAAAGCCATGGCGTAAGCGAGATCAGTGCTTCCCACGCCCGTTGTAAAAGCTCCGAGCGCGCCGTGTGTGCAGGTATGGGAATCTGCGCCTATCATAAGGTCTCCCGGAAGGACCAATCCTCTTTCGGGAACCAGGGCATGCTCAACGCCCATCTCACCCAATTCAAAATAATTGGTTATACCGAAATCTTCGGCAAACTCTTTCAGAATAGCCGCCTGGTTGGCGCTTTTCATGTCCTTTGCCGGGATGAAATGATCCGGGACTAAAATGACCCTTTTCTGGTTAAAGACCTTCTTCTTTCCCAGTTCACGGAACTCCTTTATCGCTATCGGAGAAGTTATGTCATTACCCATGCAAAGATCTATCTTTGCCCGTATGAAATCTCCCGGAGCTATATTCTTTTTGCCTATCGCGTGAGAAAGAAGTATCTTTTCTGAAACTGTATATCCCATTTATCACCTCTAGTTTAATGGGTCATAAATAACTAATTATATATAATCTAGAAAAGCCAGTTTACCAAATTTTTATATTAAAATCAATGGCTAACTTCGGCTATATTTTCGGGATCGCCTCAAGTAAACGGCGGGTATATTCGTTCTGAGGATCGGAATAGATCTTCTCGCGGTCAGCTACTTCGACAAATCTGCCTTCGGTCATCACCCCCACGGTGTCTGACATGAACTCGACTATCCTGAGATCATGTGAAATAAATATATATGTCATGCCAAGTTCCTGCTGTAAGTCTTTTAAGAGATTAAGGATGCTTGCCTGAATAGAAACATCAAGACTTGATACCGGCTCATCAAGGACAAGTACTTTGGGCCTGCGTATAATGGCCCTTGCGATAGCGATCCTTTGCCTTTCTCCGCCTGAGAACTGATGCGGATATTTATCGGAAGTGCCGGGTTCATTGAGCCTCACCAGGCTCAGCGTCTGGTCAAGACGCCGATCCATCTCTTCTTTACTCGCGCCGCGGATACGTAACGCTTCGGTGACTATGCTTCTTACCGTCATGCGGGGATTCAGCGAACTGAAAGGATCCTGGAATACTATGTCCTTATCCCCGTCTATAACTATACTGCCTGAATCCGGTTCGAGTATGCCGACCAAGAGTTTAGCGACCGTGGATTTTCCGCAGCCTGATTCGCCGACCAGACCGAACGTTTTGCCTTTTTCAACAGAAAAACTAACGCCATCCACCGCTTTTACGGGTTCCGCTTTGGTCCCAAAGAAAGCTTTTCTTTTTATGAAATATTTTCTGAGATCTTTGACTTCTACCATTTTTACGCCGGGAGCCTCTCTCTTTTATCTCCGAGTCTGGGTATGCACCCTATTAATTTTTTCGTATATTCATGCTGCGGGGTCTTGAGTACCATATCTTTGGGTCCGCTTTCCACAAGAATCCCCTCTTTCATCACGCTTACTTCATCCGCTATCATGTTCACAACAGAAAAATCATGCGTAATGAAGAAAACAGCTAAATGTCTTTCGCCCTGGATCCTTTTTATCAGGTCAAGAATATGTTTCTGCACGGAAACATCCAAAGCTGTCGTGGGTTCATCAAGGATCAAGAGATCCGGATCACATGAAAGCGCTATGGCAAGCATTACCCTTTGACGCATTCCTCCCGAAAGCTCGTGAGGATACTGCAGTACAACATCCTGCGTAAGTTTTACCGTATGTAAAAGCTCGTTTATGCGGCCGGAGATCTCATTATCAGGATATCTTTCATGGGCTTCTATTGTCTCCCGGATCTGTTCCCCTATACGAATGACGGGATTCAGCGCGGTAAAAGGTTCCTGAAAAACAATGCCGATATCTTTACCTCTTGTACTTCTTAATTCTTCAGATCTTAGATCAAAAATGTTTTTCCCCTTGAACAATATTTCGCCTTTGGTGCGCTCTGCCGCAGCCGGCAATAGATCCAATATCGATAGTGCCGTTATTGTCTTGCCGCTTCCGGATTCGCCTACAAGCGCCGTGATCTTGCCATTACCCAAAGATAGATTGACTCCATCAACGACGCGTCTTTTGCCGAAAGCTATTGTCAGGTCTTTTATCTCGAGAATTTTATCTGATTCCATTTTATTTTCTTTCCTTCAGTCTGGGATCCAATCTTTCCCTTAAACTCTCGCCTATAAGATTAAAACCCAATACCGTAAGTAAAATAGAAAAACCCGGGAAAAAGGTCAGCCACCAGGCATAATCAATATAATTCTTCCCGGCTGTTAATATGTTTCCCCAGCTTGGTGTCGGTATCTGGACGCCTAATCCCAAAAAGCTGAGAGCGCTTTCGATCAAAATGGCCGCACCGACACTGAGCGTAGCGCTTACATACACGGGCGCCATGGCATTAGGAAGTATGTGCCGGAAAATTAATCTAAGATCCGAAACCCCCTGGACCTTGGCCGCGTACACGAAATCTCTTTCCCTTAAAGTCAGAAATTCCGCACGTACAAGTCGGCATAGCCCGGGCCAGCTTGTAAGGCCTATAACTATCATGACATTGATAATACTCGGGCCCAGGAATGTTATCACCATCATTATGAGAAATATCGTCGGGAAGCAGTACATCACTTCAACCAGCCTCATTATGACGGCATCCACTTTCCCTCCGTAATATCCGCTAAGCCCTCCCAGAAAGATACCGATCGAAAGCGATATAAAAACCGCTATAAATCCTACACTCAAGGATACGCGGGCCCCGTAAACCATGCGGCTGAAAACATCCCGGCCAAGATTATCCGTCCCGAAAATATGCTCGCGTGAAGGCGCCTGCAATCGTGCCTCAGGTGAAAGATCCATGCCAAGCGGATCATACCTTGCCACAAGAGGCGCAAAAACAGCGCCAAGCATCATTATTGTTATGATCGTTATACCGAATATTAACCGCATTCAGGGACGCTCCATTTGGTGACACGCCATATACTTAAAACTGATCAAAATTTTGCACTTTTATCTATGTTTTTCGAACCTTATGCGCGGATCCACGACCGCATACAATACATCAGAAATAAAAATACCCAATAACGTCAAAAATGTTGCTATCGCTCCCACTCCCATAACTACCGGATAATCATAACTCATTATCGCTTCATAACCTAAACGCCCCATCCCCGGCCAGGCGAATATCGTCTCGAAAATAAAACTTCCCGAGATCAGCCCCGGCAGTGTAAGCCCGAGTATCGTTATTATAGGAAGAAGCGCATTTTTCAAAGCATGCACCATGATAACGCGTCTTTCGGGAAGCCCTTTAGCCCTTGCGGTCAGGATATACTGCTCCTGTAGGGTTTCTATCATGCTTGAGCGTGAATATCTTGAAAGCGCCGCAAGCCCGCCGAAAGCGGTAGTCGCGACGGGAAGCACAAGATGCCAGATGAGATCCTTGAACTTACCGAATCCGTCGAGGTATGCCGTGTACCACGGGCTCATGCCTGATATCGGGAACCATTCAAGTTTAAAACCGAGCAGGAATATCAAAAGAAGCGCCAGCCAGAAAGTCGGCATCGCGTAACCTATAAATACCACCACTGTCATGATGCGGTCAAAAACAGAATTTCTTTTAACCGCGCTTATTATCCCTATCGGCAGCGCAATAATAAATATCACGATAAGGGAACTTATCTGAAGAAGCAATGTCGCCGGAAGGCGTGACGCTATCTTTCCGATAACCGGTTTATCATCGATGAAAGACCTTCCGAAATCAAGCAATACAAAACGTTTCATCCAAAGCGCATATTGCATGAAGAGAGGTTTGTCCAGGCCATACATCTTGTCAAAATTCTGCCTGGCGCTTTGAGAAACCTCGGGGTTTAATCCGTACCTTAAACTTGTCGGATCTCCTGGAGCAAAATGCATGATCACAAAAAGGATCAGGGATATCCCTATGAGCATCGGGATAATAAAGAGTAAACGTTTTATGACATATCTTTTCATCTTTTTTGATCCATTTTATATCGGCGGGGTGTCCCCGAATGGGACGTCCCCTCAAAACCTGTATTTTACTTCGTCTTCCGGCACGTACCAGTCAATAAAATTATATCCTATCCCCGCGGGAGCGGGTTCAATGCCTTTGAACCTTTTGTTTATAGCCGGCGTAGCATACGGAAAAAATAAAAACGCGTAAGGCGCGTCTTCCGAAATTATCGCATGGATCTGGCGATATATTCTCTTTCGTTTATCTATATCAAACTCCCTCCGGCCAAGTTCTATCAATTCATCAACCCTCGCGTCCGAATATGAGATAAAATTAAGCCCGCCCTCTCTGGTGGAATCCGAATGCCATACCGTATAAGAATCCGGATCTATCGGCAAAGTCCAACCCAGGATAACCGCCTGAAAGTTCTTTTTATTCACAAATTGGTCCAGAAAAGCGGCCCAGGCGACCACCTGAATATCCACCTTTATGCCGAGTTTTGCCCACTGCCTTTGAACTATCGTAGCAACATCTTCTCTTACTTGATTCCCCTGGTTTGTTACGAGTTTGATGATAAATTTCTCGCCGCCTTTTTCCAATATACCGTCTCCGTCGGAATCTTTCCATCCCGCATTGCGTAAAAAGAGCGCCGCTTTCTGTGGATCGTATTCATATCCGGCGATCTCATCATCATAATAAGGTGAGCCTTTAAGGAACGGACCCGTGCAGACTTCTCCCAACCCCAAAAGCACTGCATCAATGATCTCTTTCCTGTCTATAGCGTAGTTCAATGCCTGCCTGACCTTCTTATCTTTGAAGAGCGGATCTTTCATGTTAAATCCGATATAAGTGTACGCATGCGCAAGGTAGCTGTATTTTTCTATTCTTTCGGCGAACTCTTTAGTATTACTTCTTATGCGGAACTGATAAGGGTTGAGATCCATCGCATCAATACCTTCGGATACAAGCTCAAGGAATTGTACCGCCTGATCAGGGATTATCCTGAACACGTAACGTTCTACCCCGGGAGCATGTTCAAAATAATCAGGGTTTGCCTCAAGGATAATATACTGACCGCTTTTCCAAATCGAAAATGTATATGGGCCTGTCCCTATCGGCGACCTGGCATAAACGGATTTTCGAATATCTTTTATGTCTTTAAATAAATGTTTGGGGATTATCCCCATGCCGAACTTGAGTAGTGCCGGAGCGTATGGACGCTTGTACTTGAATTGGATCGTATAAGGGTCGACCACAACGATATCCTTTATATCAATGAAATTTGATATATAAGGACATCCCACTTTAGGATCAAGCATTGCCCTGTAAGTAAAAAGGACATCGTCTGCCGTAAAAGGCTCGCCATCATGCCATTTCACCCCTTCATGCAGGTAAAAGGTTATTGTAAGACCTTCATCGGTTATATCCCATTTTTTAGCGAGACTGCCGACAATATTAAGATCTTTATCGACCTTTGTAAGGCCGTTGTAAACAAGTGAACATATGGAACTTGAAGAAGTATCGTCAGCAAGAAAAGGCACCAGGACCCTCGGCTCGCCTATACTTGCGCTTACATAAGCATCCCGCGGGACCCATTCTTCCTGAGAGTACCCTGCCGGTAAAAATAAACATAAAAAAAAGATCACCGCTACTAATTTTAACGGTGATCTTTTAAATACGTTTTTAATATATTTCACGATAACGACGAGACCGTCGGATTTTATGAAAATATTATTCAGCTTCCGGCGCCTTGGTTTCCGCCTCGCCGGAAGGAGCATCTGCCGGTACCTGCGGTGCTGCTTCACCTGCTTGAGGAACTGCCGCCGGCATAGCAGGCATTTTCATTCGCTGAAAAAGTGATTTTCCCTGACGTGCGGTGATCATACCCAAAAGAAGCGATGTCATAAGAAACGCTATAGCGCTTATTGTGGTGGCTTTTTTAAGCAATGCCGGAGCCTGGGTACCTAAAAGCGACTGGGCGGTTTCTGTTCCGAAAACAGCACCGAATCCGCCGCCTCTTCCCGCCTGAAGCAAAATAACGGAAATAAGCACCAGACAAGCAATTACGTGTAAAATTATCAGCAAGATATATATCATTTTTTTCCTTTTTTGAGATTTTCCTTATTTGATCGCAGCGCCCTTCTCTGCGTAAAGCTGCGAAGTTTTCTTGATTATATCAACAAAGCTATCGGTTTTCAAGCTCGCGCCGCCTATAAGGCCTCCGTCTATATCTTCTTCCCTCATGAGGTCCTCGATATTATCCGGCTTGACGCTTCCACCGTAAAGTATTCTCATTGAATTAGAAAGAGATTCCGAATACATGTCTTTCAAGAGCTCCCTTATCATTGCATGGACTTCCTGAGCCTGATCGGGAGTTGCGGTTTTGCCGGTCCCTATAGCCCAAACAGGTTCGTACGCAATAACCAGAGACGAAATATAAGCTTCATCAAAACCTTTCAGCCCCCCGGTCACTTGAGTTTTTACTACATCCAAGGTTTTTCCCGCTTCTCTTTCTTCCAGCGTTTCACCGACACAGAATATCGGGATGAGCCCGCCGTCAATGGCCGCTTTTATTCTCTTGTTCACTGTTTCATCCGTTTCACCGAAATATTTTCTGCGTTCCGAATGCCCTATGATCACGTACTTACATCCCACGCTCTTCAGCATGCCGACCGAGATTTCGCCCGTGAAAGCGCCTTCCGCTTCCCAGTAACAATTCTGCGCCCCGAAATCAATATTACTCTCTATCAGCATTTCACCAACATCGCTTAAATTTGTGAACGGAGGGCAAACAACAATTTCGATATTTTCCACGTCATAAACGGAACGTTTGACCTCGTTCACGAATTCAATAGCCTCGTTCACGTTCTTGTACATCTTCCAGTTTCCCGCAATGATCGGTTTTCTCATTATAAACTCCTATTTGTCCTGTAAAACAGCAATACCGGGCAGAACTTTTCCTTCAAGATATTCAAGTGAAGCCCCGCCGCCCGTAGAAATATGAGACATCCTGTTAGACAGTTTCAGCTGATTCACGGCCGCGGCGGTATCTCCCCCGCCTATAACTGTCGTAGCGTTAAGATTGGCCATGAATTTTGCCAGCTCGACCGTACCTTTTGCGAACGGCTTCATCTCAAAGAGGCCCATTGGCCCGTTCCAGACGATCGTCTTTGATTCCTTTAAAACAGCCTTATAGCTCTTTATCGTTTCCGGCCCTATATCCAGGCCGATCCAGCCGTCAGGGATATTTTCTTTAACCACTTTTCTTCTTGCGTTCTCTTTCATTTCTTTCGCGACAACATGGTCTTTGGGAAGGAATATGCTTACATTTTTCTGGCCTGCTTTCACGAAAATATCATTCACGGTATCCATCATCTCTTCTTCAAGCCTTGAAGCTCCTATACCTTTAAGCCTGGATTTTAAGAACGTGTATGCCATGGCCCCGCCGATCAAGATATAATCCACTTTATCCAGCATATTCTCGATGACCGGGATCTTGTCAGCTACTTTTGCGCCGCCCAGAACGAGACAAAACGGTTTTTCTGGCTGTTTGGTCACCTTTTCAAAATATTCGACCTCTTTCTGCACAAGAAACCCGGCTACGCCGGGCAGGTTCTCCGGAACCCCGACAGTCGAAGCATGCGCCCTGTGGCATGTTCCGAAGGCATCTTCGACAAATACTTCTCCAAGGGATGCGAGCTTTTTCGCGAAGTCAGGATCATTTTTTGTTTCTTCCTTATGGAATCTGAGGTTCTCAAGAAGTATGACATCGCCGCCCTTCATCTGCGAAACTGCATCCTCAACGTCTTCCCCTATGCAGTCATCCGTTTTGCTTACATTTTTCTTGAGTAAAGCGGAAAGTCTGTCAGCAACAGGCGTAAGAGAAAACTCATTTTTAACTTCACCTTTTGGACGGCCGAGATGGCTCATGAGCACAAGTTTGCCGCCGTTATCCAACACATATTTTATTGTCGGCATGGCCGCCACGATTCTGTTATCATCCGTGATATTGCGGTTTCCGTCAAGAGGCACATTGAAATCCGCGCGCATTAAAACCCTTTTACCTTTTAGGTCAACATCAGCGACAGTCTTCTTCATATCTCCAACCTCACTTCGCAAGATTACCGATAAGGTCAACAACGCGGTTGGAATAACCCCATTCGTTGTCGTACCAGCCTATAACTTTCACCATTTTTCCCATAACCATTGTTGAAGGCGCATCGAAAATGCAGGAATAAGGATTGCCTATAACATCCACCGAAACTATCGGATCCTCTGTGTATTCCATTATACCTTTGAGATATCCCCCCGCGGCTTTCTTCATGGCGGCGTTCACTTCTTCAGCTGTGGTTTCTTTTTCGACTTCCGCGACAAAGTCCACTACGGAACCGTCCTTTACGGGAACTCTCATGGCCATACCGTTAAGTTTGCCGTTGAGCTCTGGAATTACCTTGCCCACAGCTTTTGCGGCGCCTGTTGTGGTCGGTATGATATTTTCTGCGGCGGCCCTTGCTCTTCTGAGGTCCTTATGAGGAAGATCCAGAACATGCTGATCATTCGTGTAAGCATGAACTGTTGTCATAAGGCCTTTTACGACCTTAAAATTGTCATTAAGGACTTTTACCATCGGGGCGAGACAGTTTGTCGTGCATGAAGCATTCGACACTATCTGGTCTGTATCTTTTAAAGCTTCATCGTTTACGCCTAATACTATGGTGTTATCTATCTCATCTTTTGAAGGAACCGTGAGAATAACTTTCTTGGCTCCCGCTTCAATATGTTTAGCGACCTGTTCCTTTTTTCTGAAAACACCCGTAGATTCTATAACAACCTGCGTACCTTCTTTTCCCCATGGCAATTCTGCGGGATCCTTTATGCTTAAGATATCTATCTCTTTACCGTTAACAACGATAGATTTTTCCTTAGCCTCTACTGTGCCATTGAACTTGCCGTGAACTGAATCATATTTAAGAAGATGAGCCAATGTTTTTGCATCTGTAAGGTCATTAATTGCAACAACTTCAAACCCTCCCCGCTGTTCCATTATTCTAAAAACCATTCTACCTATTCTTCCAAAACCATTGATGCCTACTTTTATCGCCATTTTTAGTTCCTCCTTCTAGTTTTTAAACTTTTTATATAACTCTTAAAAATATACCGAATTATTAAGGGGACATTATACAATTAAGGGGTGTATGATTCAAGAGTTTTTTAAGAAAGACTGGCGCCTCTTTTGATAGAATGTCCCCGCAGGAATTCATGTACTTGCATTGTTTTCTTGCCTTCAAGCTGAAGTTCCTGCACCTGGATCGCGCCTTCACCGGCAGTAATTATGAATTTTTTCTCATCGCAGATCGTACCGGGAGGATAACCCTTATCCTCCGGCTCTGCAATGCTTGCTTTCTTGATCTTTAATGTTTTACCTTCAAGGACCGTAAACGCTCCCGGCCAGGGCTGCATACCCCGCACTTTTCTTGTTACCTCAAGCGCCGATTTTGTCCAATCTATTTTTCCCTGTTCCTTATTAAGCTTAGGCGCATATGAAACTTCTTTTTCATCCTGTTCGATGAAACTCTCTTCGTCCTCTTCGATCAATTTCAGAGCTTTCAATACAAGATCAGCCCCAAGCTGAGAAAGTTTGATGGAAAGATCCTCCGCGGTATCATTTCCCCCTATATCTAGTTTTTCCTGTGTTATCATATTTCCCGCATCCATCCTCTCGTTCATTTTTATTACCGTCGCGCCTGTTTCCTGCTCCCCGTTAAGTATCGCCCAATTTATAGGGGCTGCTCCTCTATATTTAGGTAAAAGTGAAGGATGAAGATTTATGCAATATTTTCGAGGGATATCAAGAAGTTCCTTCTTCAAGAACTTCCCATAATCAATAACTACGAACAGGTCAGGATCCTTGCCTTTCAGATATTTCATAAAATCGTTGTCGGACGTATTTTCGGGCTGGAGTATATCTAATCCCGGAGAAAGTTTTTCCGTAACGGCTTTTATCGCTGTCGGCTGGACATTCCACCCCCTGCCTTTCGGCTTGTCAGGCTGGGAAACAACCGCCGCTATTTCATGTCCGCTTGAAAACAGCTTCTTTAAAGTCGGTACGCCGAATTTGCCTGTCCCGAAAAAAATAAGTCTCATCTATCTCCTATCCAGTATTTTTTGTTGTGTTTTACCTTGCGGGGTGTCGCCAAATGGGGCGTCCCCGCTACATGGTCATCGGGTCGACATCCACAGCCATGAATACGCCTGATCCCTTGCGAAACCCTTTCAAAGCTTTCCTTAAACTCCTTAAAGTACCGTCTCTATCTTTTGTCCTTATTATGATATTCCACCTGTAAAAACCTCTGACCTTCGCCATAGGCGCCGGCGCGGGGCCTATATACTCCAGCCCGCTGATATTTCTCTTTAAGTGTTTCGCAAGTTTTTCTATCGACTTGACGACATTTTCCTCTTTTTTCGATCTTACGACTATCTTTACAAAATGAACGAACGGAGGAAAAAATAACTGGCGCCTTGCTTCGATCTCTTTAGCATAAAACCCGTTGTAGTCATGTTTTGCCGCCAGTTTAATGGCATAATGATCCGGCGTATATGTCTGAACGATAACTTCGCCGCCCAGATCACCTCTTCCTGCCCTTCCGGCAACCTGTGTTATCAGGTTAAAAGTCCTTTCCCCGGACCTAAAATCCGGAAGGTTCAGATTGGCATCGGCAGAGACAACCCCCACTAACGTCACTTTAGGAAAATCAAACCCTTTGGCTATCATCTGCGTACCGACTATAACATCTATTTCATGCTTTTTGAACTTTTCCAACAGTTTATCATGAGCGCCCCTTTTTGTCATCGTATCCGAATCCATGCGCGTGATATTTGTCTCAGGAAACAGTTTCTTTAATTCCGATTCAACTTTTTGAGTGCCCGTTCCCCTGTACATCAGATAATCGCTGTTGCAGTCAGGGCATATTTCAGGCGGATACATCCTCATACTGCAGTAATGGCATATAAGTTCATTCTTCTCCTGATGAAAAACCATGGGGGAATCACATTTCGGGCATTTTATCACATAGCCGCATTTACGGCACATCACAAAAGTCGAAAAACCCCTTCTATTAAGAAATATAAGCGCCTGCTGTTTCTTGGAGAGATCCTTCCGCAAGCTTTCGACCATTACGCTTGATATAACTTCCCTCCCGGATCTCGTTTCAAGTTCCATCCTCATATCAACAAGCTTGACTCGAGGAAGCTCTTTTTCTTTTATTCTCTGCGTGAGCTCTACGAGTTTATATTCGCCGTTTATCGCTTTATGGTAAGATTCAAGAGCGGGCGTCGCGCTGCCCAATATAACCGGTACACTTGCCATCTCCGCTCTTTTTATGGCCACTTCTCTGGCATGATACCTTGGCACATCCTCCTGTTTATATGTGGGTTCGTGCTCTTCATCAACAATGAATAGGCCCGGATCCTTAAAAGGACTGAAAACCGCCGAACGAGGGCCCACAACAACACGGGCCTCCCCCCTCCTTATTCTTTGCCATTCCACAAACTTCTGTCCCTGGGTCATCTTCGAATGAAAAACCGCCACTTTGTCCCCGAACCTGGACATGAACCTTTCAACGGTCTGCGGTGTAAGGGATATCTCGGGAACAAGCATTACGCCTGACTTGCCTTTACCCAGGACTCTCTCCATCGCCTGAAGATATATTTCGGTCTTGCCGCTTCCGGTGATACCGTGAAGGAGGAATACCTCATGTCTCCCCTCATCGAGGCACTTCGCTATATCGTCCAGCACTATTTGCTGTTCGGGGTTCGGGACATGCGGCGAGGTCGGTTCCACAGTATTTTTGCTCTCTTTTATTCTGGGCACCATGGAAACTTTACCGTGTTTAAGCGCGCCGGGTATCATCGCTTCAAGCGCTTCCCCCCATGAGCAAAAATAATAATCTTTTATCCATCTGGCCAGATCGATCATCTCTTTCGTGAAGATCGGTTCCTCATCGATGATATCAATAAGCGACCTGGGGCTTGAAACTATCGCCTCCTCTTCCATCTTCACGATATAGCCCACACGTTTCACGCTGCGGAACGGAATGAATACCCGTTTACCGACCTCCGGAGAAAAACTCTCCCCTCCCGCAACCCTGTACTGGAACGTACGGTCGATCGGTAAGCTGGTTATGACTTCAACAAATTGTGCCATAGTTTTAAAATATTTAAGGTTTTTTCAAAAAGAGAGCTCCGAGAAAATTCTTTTCCGAAGATATATCCTTTAGATCCTCATTCCCGAAAATATCGAGTCCCGAAGGAGCTATTACATCTTCTTCAAGCTTCCTTTTATAAGCAAATCTAAGTCCTTTATCGCTTATAAGCATTTGCCGGTCATGACAATAATCTATCGTAAGCGCGGCTATGCCGTCCGGTTTTAACACCCTGCCGACCTCTCTCATCAGTGACCTGCGGGCCTCTGAAGTAAGATGTTCAAGAGTGCAGATCGAGAAAACACGGCCAAAATGGCCGTCCGGAAAAGGTAAAGTTTGCGCGGCATCCCGGTCATAAGCCTTTAAATCCCAGTCCATTTGTTTCGCGACATAATTGGCGTTATATATCGTTCCGCAATTGCCCCAATCATTATCAACAACACTTACGGAACAGCCGATACTCGCAAGATAAAAAGAAAATATGGTGGAAGCGCCGCCTATATCCAGCACACGGTGCTCCGGTTTTACCCCGGAATGATAGATCGTCCAGACATTTTCCCAAACTTTTCTCCGTTCGGTATCAATGTCCGCTATGCCTTGAAGAAAAGTGCCCGCGGTATTGGCAAAATACAGTTTTCTTGCCTTGAGCTTTTCCTTCAGCTCCTCGATTTGCTTAGCTAAAGCCTGCAATTGTTTTTTTTCTAGATCCTGTTCGAACCAGAACCCGGCTTTATTAATAGCGTTTTCCGGATTGAACAATAAGTTCTCTTTTCCTGAAGGCCAGAAAGCCTCACCATCAGGGACTATCCCTGCGGGGCCGTTTCTTCTGGCGCTTCTTTCCATCAAACGAACCGTTGTCTGACGATAAGCCTTCCGCAGCTTCAGAAATAACCGGTAATGGAAAGGTATGTAATACGGAAATTTATTGTTCATTTTTGAATTTTATTTTTTTGTCTTTTTTCTTCTTGAGGTGATCTCAAGCCCGAGTTCTTTAGCGATTTTTTTCATGTCCAGCCAGACTTCTCTTTTTCCCGCGGGGTTCCTTAAAAGGTATGCCGGATGATACGTGGGCATTAACTTAATGCCCCTGTAATCATGAAAACTGCCGCGTAATTTGCTGATAGGCGTTTCCGTGTTCAGAAGCGTCTGTGCCGCGAACTTTCCCAGCGCGCAAATGACTTTAGGCTTTATAAGCTCTATCTGCTTTAATAAGTATGGCGAGCATTTAGCTATTTCCGAAGGGAGAGGATTCCTGTTGCCCGGAGGACGGCATTTTAATATATTGGCAATATACACATTTTCTCTCTTGAACCCTATGGATTCTATTATCTTTGTAAGAAGCTGACCGGCACGGCCTACAAAGGGCCTGCCCTTCTGATCTTCATCATACCCCGGAGCTTCACCGATAAACATGAGATCAGCTTTAGGATCGCCTTCGCCGAAAACAACTGTTGTCCTTGTTTTTGAAAGCGGGCAAAGCCGGCAAACCGAAACTTTTTCCCTGAAATTATTCAAGGTTATATCACTCTTTTCCTTTGATCTCTCTTCCCCCTTCGCCCTCTTTCTAAGATCTTTATCGGTCAAATAGATCTCACTCACTCCAGCAAGTTTTTCGGATTCTATAACATTTTTAATGAAATTCTTAAGCTCTTCTTTTTTCATCATTTTCCCGCTTCTTTTATCTCTTCCAGAACAATATCAACTATCCTCCCGGCCGCATCGGGCTTACGCACCTTTTCTATCCCTTCTTTCAAAGCTTCATAAACATCTTCCGACAAAAGTATCCGGTTGGCAATAACCGGTATCTCCTTGACGGAATGCGCCTTCTCCGCCGCCCCCGCATCCAAAAGAAGGTTCTCATTCCACGTTTCCTGTCCGGGTATGGACGCGAAAAGTATCATGGGAAGACTTGAATCCAAAGCTTCCGTCACGCTTATCCCTCCGGCTTTTGTTATTATGAGATCAGAAACCGACATGAGCTGAGCGACCTCATCAGTAAACCCAAAAAGGATCACGGGATAATTTAATTTATCTCTAATAGCGTTTATATCATTATATGCGGCCTTGTTATGCCCGCATACAGTAATTACCTGAATGTCAGCAGTGCACGCATTGAGCGAAAAAAGTATCTTCTCTAAAGGCCCCACTCCGAATCCCCCGCTTAGAACGAGGACCGTTTTCCTCTTTTTATCGAGTCCATATTCTTTTTGCAGCCTGCTTACACTGAATTTCTTACTGAATTCTTTCATCGCGGGAATACCAGTTGCCGAGATCTTGCTCTCGGGGATCTTTCTTTTTTTCATCTCGCGTATAACTGACTCCGTGCCTACAAAAAACTTATCCATGTATTTTGTGAGCCAGAAAGCATGGGGCCCGTAATCAGTTATAACGGTATATAACCTGGCATGGAACGTTTTGTCTTTTTTCAGGACGCCGGCTATGCTCGGCAGAAGGAAATGCGTGGTAACGATCGCATCGGGGGCCTTTTGAACCAGCATGTCTTTCAGCCCGCCGAGACTTCTCAGGTCTATGATCTGGCGTATTTTGCGGGTGAGCGCATCCATGAAGGCCAAATTGGAAAAATAATATAAGAACCCCCAGAACAATTTCCCTTTCGACATGAGAAATACATAAAAATCCTTATATATGAATTTGTAGAACCGGTTGGCGTATTCAATGACATCGATCATCTCGACCGCGGCGTCTTTTTTTCTCTTACCGAACGCATCGAAGATAGCATCAGCCGCTTTCTTGTGCCCCAAGCCGCCGGTCGAATAAAGAATAATGATCTTTTTTTTCTTCTTTGTTGCCATGTACTTTACGCTCCCTTTAAAACGAGATCCACCACATCCCGGAAAGTTTCGCATATGTGATCCGGCTTGTACTGCCAGGCTTCGGCATCTTTCCTTGAAGATTTTCCGGACAAGACAAGCACGGTCTTAAGGCCTACTCTTTGTCCGGCCTGCATGTCGCGCTGGCTGTCACCAATAAAAAATTTATTCTCAAAAGTATCTATATTAAATTCCTCCTGTGCCTTATGGAACAAACCCGCTTCGGGTTTACGGCAGTCGCATTTATCTTCGTCCACATGAAGGCAATAATAGACCTTCTCTATCTTCCCGCCGCTCTTTTCAACAGCTTTAGAAAACTCTTCCGTTAAACTTTTCAGCTCTTCCTCGGACATGATGCCTTTTCCGACACATTTCTGATTTGATATGACTATGACCTTATATCCTTCTTCTGTAAGTCTCTTTATGCCTTCCAAAACCCCGGGAAGGAACTGAAAATCCTCCCAGCGTGTTATGTACCCGTGTTCGGTTATGAACTCACCGTCTTTATTTATCACTCCGTCACGATCAAGAAATATATATTTCTGCTTCATACCAGCCCTTTACCTCGCTTCTGATTTTTAATAATCAATAAATTGCTAATAATTATTTTTTTCTACAAACAACAATCAGGGATAAGCCAAGAGGGACTTTTATCCTTCTCTCTATTGCTGCAATAATTGGGATGAATAAATCCAATATTTTTACTTGAACACTTGAAATGATCTTTTTCTTTAAAATTCTACCGTTAACAAACCATCCAATAGCGGATAGAAAATTATGATAAAACATTTCTTCTACAATAAATCCCTTGGATTCCAACTTATCCTTCAAGTCTGTTCTGCTATACCTTCTAAAATGATCCAACCCTTTATCAATTGAGCCATAGAGAGGTTTAAGCGCAGGAACAACTAATATAAGTTTTCCATCTAATTCTATTGTGTGATATATATTTTCTAATGCTTTGTTATCGTCCTTGATATGCTCTAATACGTTTATGCATACCGCGGTATCAGTGTTAAAATTTCTTAGATCGAGAAAATCATTCGATGTTACATCCTTTCGGAAAACTTCTATAGAAGGATTTCCAATAAATCTCTGCCTTAAATAATCCACGTAATGTTCATTTATCTCTGTTAAGATTAATTTCTTTTTAAGGCTGGAAAGTAAAGCTGAAATATTGCCGATACCGGAACCTATCTCCAGAACGCGGTCGCCTATGTACGGTTTTATCTGGTTAAAAAGCCATCTATTGTTATTCTTCATAACCCGCATCCTGGACAAAGTATCCTTGCCAATGTCATAACTGGCAAATCTGCATCTAAACAGCCAGTATAACGAACGGAAGAAATCCTTCCACGTTATTTTCTTCCCCTCATCATAATTTCTTCCATTGTAAGAAATCGGCACCTCATAAACCCTTAGATTATGTTTAAAAACTTGAGCGGTTATCTCCGCTTCTACGCCAAATCCGTTTGCATGCAAATTAAGTTTATCGATTGCGTCCCTTGTAAATACCTTATAGCCAGTCATGAGATCGGTCAAATTAGTATTGTAAAGAATGTTTGCGATATTATTTAATATAAAATTTCCCAAAAAATGAGAGAAAAAGAACACTCTATGTTCCCCTAAAAATCTCGTTCCATATACCACATCGGCTTTACCTTCTAATATTCTTTTTATTAAGATCGAATACTCGGAGGGATAATATTCAAGGTCTGTATCCTGGATAATAACAATATCGCCTTTTGCCAGATCAAAACCTCTTCGGACACAAAATCCCTTTCCATAATTTTTTTCATTAAACAATATCTGCACATTATCGTCATTAACCTTTTCCAAGATCTCCCTTGTTCCGTCAGTGGAGAAATCGTCAACAATAATTATTTCTTTCTCCATAGGGTATTCTTTTACCTGCCTGAAGATCTCAAGAAAAGTATTAACCTCATTATATACCGGCATTACCACTGAGAGCTTCACTCTGCCTCTCCTTTCCTTTTATTTTGGCAAACATAACTTCCGCATTTTCGCCAAAAAAACATCAATTTAATCATTTGAAACTTTCAAGTTCGCGAATGTCCTTGGCTGATAAAAAAGCTAAAAGCAGCAAAGTTATCCCTGAAAAATGTATCATAAACCGCGATAGAGTCGTGTTTATGTAAAAATATAAATTATGAACTTTAACAACCATATATCCCGCGACATACCCAGCCATCAGAATAACTAAATATAATGTTATGTAGAAAATTTCGTCCTTCCACAGCATTCTCCTCTTCCATATCCCCCCTGCTATTACAAGTATCCAGAAGATATTCCACTTTTTGGGACCAAAAACTTCTTGTTGAAACGAATTCAAGAGAACCGGAATGTGTCTTACGTTCTCAAAAAATTTATCTGCGGTTAATCCCGTAAGCCCTATATATTGATTGCTGATGCCATGCACTATTTTTATGATAAGCCACGGAACATTTATAGCCAATATTACAGCAATTGCGCTAATTAAATTTCTGAAAATCAGCTTTCTCTTCAACCCGTTATTTTTTATGGCATAAATAAAAAACAGAAATAAATACCCGCCGACAAAAATCAGCGCCTCGTTCTTTATCAGCAATGAAAACCCAAACAGTATAGATGAAATTAACATTTGCGTCTCGTTCTCATTCTTAATATAAAGTATGAAATACACGAAAGCGCATGTTGTAAATGCGGTTAACGGCAAGTCTGCATAAATTATCCCCGAATAATTTGAAATTTGATGAATTGTAATAAATGCAAACAATAGAAGCAGCGAATAAGCGCGGTTAAAAATTTTCCTAAATAAAGAATATAGAAGAATTCCGAACATAATATATATGGTTGGCATTATCATGTTAGCAAGAAATTCATCCCCTCCTGTAAAAGTATTTACCCAGCTGACAATCACAGATAGCCATAGCGGATGAACAAAGTGTCCCGCAGCATCTTCGCTTAGACTAAACATCTCGGTAAAGTTTCCTTTTAAAGTGAAAAGAATCTTAGCCTTAAGAGCGTAATTAGCAACAGCATCGTGTGCCTGCACAGGCACTGGAAAAGCCAGAAAAATGACCCATAAAAACTGAAAGATTATTCCAGTCAACAGCAATTTCTCTGTTAAATTCCAGGGCTCACTATGAACACCTCTTGTGCCGGGCTCACTGATTCTTCCCGTCTTAAATAGGTACCTTGACAAAATTAATACAGATAGTGCTGCCGGGATGATGGAAAGATTTTTTATGCAATAACTAACCCCTAAAAGACCGAAAATGAACATATAATATACCGTTATGCCTGTTCCCAGAAAAAATGATAATGACAAAAATTCTGACATTGAGCAGCAGTAGCGTTGGCGTTTTACGAAAAAAAGTACAAGAAAAGCGCCGGTTATCCACAATAAAAACAATGAAAGAATAAAGCTCATCTACCTGTCTCCTCTTTAATCAACAATAAACCGGGCAGAGCAGATTTTGGTTTAACAACCCTGTATCCTGGAATATCAACATTCTTTTTGTCCAACACAATCTTGTAGTCAGAATTTCCCTTAAGGTTCTTCAGCGGCCATAAAAAATATCTTGCTCTTACATGTGTTATCGAAGAATTCTCAAAATCAATTAACTCATATTCATCTCCATGAGAAATATTTGCTTTACAAAAAACAAGAAAATCATGTAAATCATCCCCCAATAAATACTGTATCCTTTCTTGAGGATCATGCGTATAAAAATATTTAAGCATCCTGTATTGACCGTCCTTATCTTCCCGTGCAAGGAAAAATATCCAAAGAACGATCCATACAGAAAGTATTATTTTAAATATAAGCTGCTTTTTCATTTTTTCTTTATTTTTCTCAAGTGACCGGCCAATGCCAGGGGATCTTTAAGGTCGAACCTTTCCCCTTTCTGATCATGGAGACGTGTCCCTTCATCAAAGGTAAAAAGTTGCGCTCTGTGTATCGGTCTCAAGAATCTTAAAAAAGCGGCAAGTCTGCCCTCTTTAAGAATAACCGCATCGTACTTTTTCTTTTTTGTGAGAACGCGCCATAATACGGATAAAAACATCCATTTGTTTACGAATAAATATACCCCTATATCGGCATGGCTGACTTCAGGTTTGAAATCTTTCTCCAAGAACAGGTTCCTGTCAGTTTCATCCTTTTCTATCCATAGATCGATAAAGACCCTTTGGCGGGCCAGGTCTTTTAAATTCTCATAATATTCGAGGATGCCCCCATTGGTCATGCTTACAGAGCTATCGGCAAAGAAGAAAACCCTTAACAGCTTCCCCCATCTTTTTTCAAATAGTTCTCTGTTTTTCTTATAGATCATTTCTTTGCCCTTAAGGCCTTTTCTGGAAGATTGTTCATGATGAAAAACATACGACCCTTCGGCCGCGACTGCAATATACCCGACCTTTTGGGCCCGGACAGAAAAATCGGTATCCTCATAACACACGCCTTCGTATGCTTCGTCTAAATACCCGATCTTGTCTATTACCTCTCTTTTTACAAGACACGCAAAGCCGATCGCATGACCGAGCTCAACGAACTTTCCTTTTCTTCCCGAAAGCGTCTCAGCATGCTTTTCTAAAGAAACGCCCTCTCTGGGTTTTGAACCAAAAGTATTGCTCTGGGGGTTAACCAATCCTATGTCCTTCCTCGACTTAGCGATATTTATCATCTCCCTGAGCCATCCGTTCGTAACGACACAATCATTGTTCAATAGACACACATAAGGCGCATCGGAAAGCCTGATGCCCTTGTTCATGCCTCCCGCAAAACCCGCATTTCTTTCGCTGAAGACTTTTTCGATCTGAACAGTATCATTCCCGTGAACCTCGCGAAGATACCTGGCGACTTCAGGATCACGGCTTGCGTTGTCCACGATTATAAGCCGCGAATTAACGTTGGTCTTTTCAAGAACGCTCTTAACGCATTCTTTAAGAAGCTCCGGGCTTTCATAACTAAGCAATATTATGTCGCATTTAGCTTTCATTCTTCCCCTGCAAAAGTTCCCAATATTTCGCCCATTTCAGAAAATGCACCCAAGCAAAAAATATTGAAAAGATGATTCCATGCGTACCTTCTGTAAAGCCCTTCTTTTTGACATAGAATTTCCAAAAAAGTTTAAGAGGCTTCACTTTTATGTTATACAGTACTTCTTTTTCACTGATCCTGCCTCTCAGATCAAAGATCTCCTTGGCTTCAAGGGTTGTATAACGGTTATGTCTTGAGATGAGCTGACTGAAAGTCTGAAAAGGATAATGTTCCACATCAGCTTTCAATAACCCTGTTTTACCGTTTACTATAAGCTGGTGGTGTACCTTCCCGTCATAATGAGCAAAACCCTTTTTGAAAAGATGATGTGAATAATGGTACCATCCTCCCCGCATCATAAAATGCCCGAAAAAAGAGTTTTTGCGAAGGAATTTATATGATGCAAACTCATCCCCATCCTTAAGGATCTCTGCCATTTTATCCTTAAAACCTTGCGTAACTACTTCGTCAGCGTCAAGCTGCAAGATCCAGTCACCTGATGAGTTTTCGTTTCCTATATTACGCTCTAAGCCGAAATCCCCCTCAAATCTATGCTGAATGACCTTGGCACCATACTCTTCGCATATCTCTACCGTCTTATCAGTGCTGAAGCCATCGACGATCACCACCTCATCCACCCACTTGATACTTTCGAGGCAATTCCGTATTTTATCTTCCTCGTTCTTAGCGATGATAACTACGGATAATTTCTTGCGGCCTTCAGGCGGCAGTTTATCTTCCCTTGCGGGATGTCCTTTCTCGTTCAACCCTTCCAGATTATTTTTCTTAGCCCAGTACTTAGCGTAGCTCAATATCTGATACATACCACTAAACACCGCAACTACTATGCCATACACCCCGTCTTTATACGCTTTTTTCCGCAAAAGACGCCTGTAAAAACACCTATCAAAAGCACGCCAGACCGCACGCCCTAAACTCATTTCTCGCCCGCTTGAATGCCATTTTTTAGCTTCAAGTGTCGTATGTCCTTCAAGGCTCCGGACATAGTCCTCAATATCCCGATGGGAATAGTGAATAAGGTCCCCTTTAAGATATCCCGTATCCCCTTCCATGAGTGCCCGGGGGTGCACCTCCGCCTCCTCGTACCTGAATTCATCTTTTAAGAATAATCTTGTCTGGGGCGCGGGATATTCACCTCCATATTTCAGCCAATGATCGCCAATACAATTCCTTCTCGGGATAGCATACGCCTTATATTCCGGTCTTCCTTTCAATAGCTCCGTTATTTCCTGCGCAAGTTCCGGCGTCACCCTTTCATCCGCGTCTACGCTTAAGATCCAATCATTGGAAGCCTGTGCATATGCCCGGTTCCTGTGTCTGCCTTCATTCTCCATCTTCCGGATAAAGATCTTATCGGTATACTTCTTCGCGATCTCTCTTGTCTTGTCAGTACTGTTATCATCGACAAGAATGATCTCTCCGGCCCAGGAGACACTTTCAAGACAATCGGCTATATTTTCTTCCTCATTTTTTGTTATTATGACAGCGCTAACCAGAGGCTTTGCCATTTATTTTTCCTTTTTGCTTAATAATCCCAAACAGGCATCCGCGACTCTTCCGGGATCAATATCGGTAAGGCACCTGTTTTCATTCTCACATTCCGGGAGTTTAAACCGGTCGTAACAAGGCCTGCAAGGGGTCTCCTCCGCAGTTATCACTTTATGCTTCCATGATAACGGATAAGGGCCGTAAACCCTGTCATCAACAGGACCGAAAATAGACACTGTTTTCCGGCCCAAGGCAACCGCGATATGTAAGGGGCCCCCATCATTGCACAATACAAGATCACATCTAGCTAATAACGCGATATATTTATCGAGTTCCAGGCCGTTTTCCACAACCTTAGATCCCTCATTCATTTTTCCGGCAACTTCCGCGCAAAGTTCTTTCTCCGAACTATCGCCGAGTATCAAAACATCAAAACCTTCAATAGCAAGAAGATCCGCGCATCCGGCAAAACCCGAGGCATCCCATCTTTTGCGGGCTGCTTGTTCCCCCCAGCTTGCCCCTCCTCCCGGAATAACGGCTATTCTGGGCCTCTCATTCATGCCCTTATCCCTCAAATAATCGGCTGCCCATAATAAAGCATCCCCGCTCGGATCCAGCCGCATCTCTCTTACCAATGAATTTACGCCCGCAAATTTTAACAGATCCAGATAATGTTCAATAACATGCCGGTTCGCAAAACCGGTAAGAGGCAATTTACGGGTGAGAAAAAAGCCTCTGTTTTTGTAATTCAGTCCTATTCTTTTAGGTATTCCCGCAAGCAGGAAAGCTAAACCGAATTCTCTTGATAATGTAAAATCAAAAACTGTATCATATTTCATCTTCCTTATCGCGGAAAACAAATTATTCAGCGCTTTCAAACACTTGATCTTTGATTCTTTCCATAACTTCACGAACTCGTCTTTTTCGTAAACAAAGATCTCATCTATATCGGGATTGTTCTCTAAAACCGCCTTAGCTCTGGCATTGCATAGAAAACCGACCTCCGCTCCCTCATCTGCCCTTTTGAGGTTTGCGATCAAAGGCGTGGTAAAAAGCACGTCCCCTATACCGAATATGTTCGCGATCAGGATTCTTTTCATTTTTCAGACATTATTTTTTGCACAGCTTCAAATACGGCATCAACCGTAACGGCCCTTATACATTTATATTCATAAGGGCACTCCGCATCATAGCATGGGAAACAGCCGGAATCTTCATGGAATACAATGTGTTTCGTCCCCCATGGGCGCCATCTTGTCGGACTCACACCCGGGATATTTCTTCCGAAAATAGCGATAACGGGCACATCCAAAGCTGCCGCCATGTGCATGGGGCCGGAGTCGTTGCCGATAAACAGGCTTGCCCTTTTTAAAAGCGCCGCTAATTGCTTAAGATCCAAAGCCCCTGTAAGATTGATGACCTTCACCCCGGATTCAAACGCCATTCTCGCCGAAAGATCTTTCTCCTCCCTGCTCCCGATCAGGACAATATAACAAGTCGTTTTTTGTTTTATCCTCCGGATAAGTTCCACGTAACGCTCTATAGGCCATATTTTTACCGCATTACTGCTTCCGGGATGAATAATGATCAAAGGTTTATTGAATTCCATCCCTATTTTTTCCGTAATATTCTCTAATTCCTTTTCGGAAACTTCACTTACAGGCAAACTCGGCGAGGCGGAAGTCTCTTCAATGCCTAAAAGCCGCAAGAGATCCATCGTGTACTCGATCTCATGCTTCTCTCCCTTATCCCGCTCATCTTCTATTTTTCTGTTAAGGAAAACCCCCCATTTTCTGTCATACCCCACGCGTATCGGGATGCCCGCCAGAAAACATGCCATGTGAAGCGCTTTATGCGGATTGAACACAACAGCGATATCAAAATGTCTTTTGCGGAGCATTGAGGTAAGCTGAAAGGCCTTGAAAACCGGATTTGCCTTTTTCATTGTTTCAAAGGTCAAAACTTCGGCAATGTCTTTCCTGTCTTCAAGAAGAGGCCTTGAATAGCCGGAAGTAATAAAAGTGAACTTTGCGTTAGGGAATCTCTTCTTTATTACATCCACTGCAACGGTAGAAAGAAGCACCTCGCCGATACGGTCAGTTCTTATTAAAACAATGTTTTGGGGTTTATTATTTCTGGGCATGATAACTTATGGCAAAACAAAATCCTAACAGCAGGTGAAATAATACTGCAAGGTTCACTGAATAGAGATGAGTATCAACCACACAATTAAACGTAAAACCTACAAGGCCCGCGAAAAGTCCGATCGCAAGAACTTTTCTGTCATCATCAGCCATGCGGTATATTCCCACGAGGGAAAACATCAGTACGGAAACTAAAAAAATAAGATAAAGAAGAATTCCCGGGATACCGATCTCCGCCGCCATGTGAAGATATGAATTATGAGTATATCTGACATCCGGATACTCGGGCGGTTTGAATTTCGGGAAATTCCTGCTATACGTATTGACTCCGAACCCCAGGAGAGGATGTTCCCTTATCATATTGATGGTCCCCTTCCATAACATCAATCGCTCCCACGTGGTTCCGCTTTTCGCGTCCGCTAAACTAAATATGTGTTCCTGCACGCTGTAAGGAAGCATTATAAAGACCACAAGAAGTATCGCAAGAAAAGCGGCAATGGTCTTTTTATTTATCAATGCGCCTAAGGTAAGCACTGCCGCAATAAACGCCATCCACGCGCCCCGTGATTTAGTGAGATATAAAGCCGCCATTGAAATAACAAAAGGGATCAGTAAAAGAAGTCTTTTCTTTAGATGGACTCTCCAGAGCAATATAAAAGCGATCAAAATAACACTTGCGATCAGAATATATGATCCCAGATCATTCGGATGAACAAAAGAGGAAGATATTCTGCGCAGGTAGTCGTGCGGAGTAAGGGTTCTATGCCTGAGAAGATCGACTCCCGCAAAATACTGATAAATACCGTTCAAACAAGTGATGGTAACGGCAACTATCACGGTATAAAAAGATCTTCTCGCGATAGGCTTCCTGTCCAAACTTGTCGCGGCAATGACAAACAAAAGAGAATATTCCAGCCACTTAAAAATGCCCCTGAAGCTTTCCTTGAAATATCCGCTATTAATGCAGGAAAGTATATTCCAAAAGAGAAATAGAGCCAAGAGTTTAACGGGAACCGAGTTTAACTGACTGAAATCTCTATCAGAATTTTTCTTGATGAGCCATGCCAGGATCATCAAGCTTGAGAGCACTTCGACAAGAGAAGTCGAAAATGTCACAGCTATGATCAAAGCATAAAAGCACCACTCTATTATTTTATCGCAAGTACTTATTATTTTTTCTTTTGCCATGATTTTGCCAAACTAATACGCGTTCTTCATCGCGAATACCGACATTAAAAGTATTTTCAGATCGAACGCAAGCGACCAATTCTCGATATAGTAAAGATCATACTTGGTGCGCTCTTCTATCGATGTATTCCCCCTGAGTCCGTTAACCTGCGCCCACCCGGTCATGCCGGACTTTATTTTGTGACGAGCCATGTACCTCGGGATATCTTCCTTGAATTTCCCGACAAAATGCGGCCTCTCCGGCCTGGGGCCGACAAGGCTCATCTCTCCTTTTAAAACATTTATGAGCTGAGGCAGTTCATCGAGATTACATCTTCTTAAAAATGTTCCTAATTTTGTCCTTCTGGGGTCATTTTCCTGAGCCCATACACGCCCCACGCCTTTTTCCGCATTTTCGATCATCGTACGGAACTTTATCATAGCGAAACGCCGGCCGTCTTCGCCTATTCTTTTCTGGAAATAAAACACGGGGCCCGGAGAACCCAATTTAACCAATGCCGCAATAACGAGAAAAACCGGCGAAAGTATTATTAACCCGCTTGCTGATACGATAATATCCATGAACCTCTTCAAAAACACATTATACCCTTCTGCCAGGGGCGATTCTTTCAGGCTCAGAAGCGGCACGCCGTCAATCGTTCTCATGTCCACCTGGGATGTAACTAAACCCAAGAGGTCCGCCACCAACCGGAATTCAACCATGCGCTTTTCGCATTCAAAAATGATATCCATTATTTTTGATCGGGGCATTTCGGTTTCAGTAAGAATGATCTCATTTATATTATTTTTATCGATAACGCTTGAAAGTTCATTCAGGCTTCCTAGGATCGGAGCACTGGCTATATTCCCGGAAGTACTATTTTCTGTCCGCACAATACCCTTGATGTTATAGTCCCAATGGGGATCATTCGATATGTGCTGCACTAAACGTTCCGCCATTGATCCGTCACCTATTATAAGAAGATTCCGGCTTTTCCCATTACGCTCTCTTAAAACAAACCTCATCCTGTTTACCAGGAATCTCCACCCGCTTAAAAAAAGGATCAAAACAGCCCATGATACTAACAGCATCCCCCGTGAAAAATTGAATTCACGGTATATAAAAGTAGCTGCCATGAAGATCAATATGCCTATTGTCACGGTTTTAACGATAGTAAAGAACTCATCAACGATCGAAAGGCGTGACCTGACAGAATAAAGCCTTTCAGAACGCATAAGGAATATGAAAATAACGGTCAGGATGGGAAGAACTTTATAGTAACTGCTCACGTGAGGTACCCCGTAAAAAACCTTAAAAAGGCCTGAGTTGAACCTGAGCCAATATGAAAAGAGAAAACCCAGATTAATGGCAAGAATATCTCCCGCCATTAAAACAGCGGCTATTCGTACATCATTGCGTATCTTCATTTTAAGTAAAAGGTAAGTAAACTATACTTTACCAAGTTGTTTTTTAACGTGAAACTCCCATTTTGAATCAATGTATTCGCGTATTTCGCGTTTAAAACGTCCGCGATTAAACTTTAAAGCATTGTCTCTTATGATATCCGGATCAAAAACACTTCGGTTTTTCTCAAAAGTCTCGATCGCCTCTTTCAGGGAAGCCGCGGTCTGTTCTTTAAAAAATACCCCGGTGGCACTGGCACCGCTGGCCATCCCCAGTTCTTCACTAAAGGGAATTATGGTCTCAAGAGCTCCCCCCTTGGCATACGCGATCACCGGTTTACCGTGAGATTGCGCCTCGACCGGAACTATACCAAAATCCTCTTCCCCGGGAAATATGAGCGCACTGCAATCAGCATAATAGTCATTCAGCTCACTGTCTGAAGCCCACCCCCGAAAAGAAATGTTACTCTTTGACTCTTTTTGGAGTCTGGAGAATTCCGGACCGCTCCCTATTACAATAAGAGGCTTCCCATTCTCGTTAAAGACCTTAACGGCAAGGTCGACCTTTTTATAAGGAACCAGGGCCGAAACAATCAAATAAAATCCCTCATCCTTGCCCAATTTGGCATGAGCATCTATATCTGCGGGAGGATATATGACATCCGCCTCCCGCTTGTAAAATTCACCGATTCGATTCTTAACATTATCCGATATGGCTATAAAATAATCAACTTTTTTGTTGGATCGTAAATCCCATCTTTTCAAATACTTAACAGCAGCCGAGATCGCCCATCTTTTCAACTTATTTTCACCGGCAAAATACTCGTCAAAAAACTTCCAGGCATACCTCATGGGGGTATAACAATAACATATATGCAAAGCATTGGAAGGAGCATTGACGCCTTTAGCCACGCAATGGCTTGAGCTCAATACAAGATCATATCCGCCCAAGTTGAAATTTTCTACCGCGGCAGGATAAAAAGGCAAAAAATTCCTATAATTTTTAAAAATGCCGGGAATATTCTGCAGAAAAGACGTTTGGATCTTCATCTTTTCGATCGTGGGAGAAACACTTCCTTTTTTATGTATCAGGGTAAAAACCGTCGCTTCAGGAAAAAGTTCGCAAAACACCTCAAGGCATTTTTCCCCGCCCCTCATGCCGGTAAGCCAATCGTGCACTAAAGCTACTTTAATATTATTCATAGTATTACATTATACAAACTTAAGGCCGCCACGTAAACTAGTTAATGTTTTAGACGCATATAAAAATATTTTGTTCTGCGTATAAGAATACAGTATGTTCCCGTACAGGGAGGATCCACACCGGGCGGAGGGGCCCTGGTAGGAAATATACTGTATTCTTACCCCTGGTAAGATATTTTTAGATACTTCGATATAATTCGAGTGTTTCGCGGGCGGCCCTCTCCCATGAGAATTGCTTTGCGCGCTCAAGACCGGCACCTATCATTCCGGCTCTTAGTTCGCTATTAACAAGCACATTAAACACAGAATCGGCTATCTGTTCAACGTTAAGCGGCGGAACAGTAAGAGCGGCTTCACCCGCTACTTCAGGAAGAGAAGTTTTCTCGGATACAACGACCGGAGTACCGCATTGCATGGCCTCAAGTACCGTGAGCCCGAAACCTTCATATAGTGAAAGGTGAACAAGAACATCGGAAAGACAATATAAAGCTTCCAAGTCTTCAAAGGGGACCTCACCCAAATATCTGATATTTTCATCAGCCATCATGGGTTTAAGATAGTTCTCTTTTTTATCCCACTTCCCTACTATGACCAACTGATGCGGAGCGCCCCATTTCTTCAAAAGTTTATACACTTTAAGCAGGGTCGCGACATTTTTGTGAGGTTTCACACTGCCTGCGTACAAAATGACCTTGTCTGACAGGTGATATTTCCGGCGAACAAGGTCCGTAATGGCTATATCCTCCTGATGAAAGGCTTTGTCGGCTGCTTCATAGATGACCTTTATTTTATCAGAATAAGCACTCCCGAAAACCTTTGTAAGATCATCCCTAGTATGTTTTGAAACAGCAATAACGCCTTTTGCTTTCTTTAGGGCAGTCCCTATCATAAATCGTGCGTAATATTTTGCTAAAGCTGAAGGAGCCGACCCGGCAAAAAGAAGATAAATAAGGTCATGGGTAGTGACAACCATCTTCCCTCGATAGAAAACCGGTATATTAAAATGCGGCACGTGAAGTAAGTCTATTTTTTCCGCATTATATGGTAAAGTTATCTGTTCTTTGATCGAATAAACAGGCGCTTTCCAGGATATAAGTTTCACGTTTTCATTATCCCTGAACTCTTGTAAATGTTCCGGATCCCCAAAAAGCAGGAATTCATCCTTGCCCGCCTGCTTTATCATCTCTCTAAGAAGACATCCAATATATCGGCCTATGCCCGGATGCGTCATCATTCTTGCATCAAATCCGATCCTCATCTATTCATCCTTTCAAAACTTTTCATATAATTTTATCCACCACACTAAAAATATCTTCCGGCTTGATCAAGGAAAGATCTTTGCCTTTTCCGGGATAAATTATTTTTACATTCTCGCCCTTAGGCGCCCATTGCGAGGGATCATTAGCGCCGCTAAAAAGTATGATAGTAGGAGCGCCCATTGCCGCCGCAATATGCGCGGGACCTGAATCTACCCCAATAAATAAAGAAGCGCCTTTCAAAAGCTTCCCCAACTCAACAAGTCTTGTCTTCCCGGAAAGATCCACTAAATCAATATTCACAGCTTCTTTTATCTTGCTAATTCTTCCGCTGTCTTGTGAACTTCCAACAAACACCGGCAGAAACCCCTTTTCCCTATACAAGTATTCTGCCAAACGGGCAAAATGAGAATCATCCCACTCTTTTGCAGAATGTCCGGGAACAGGATGCAATATTACATAAGGGCCTTCGACCCCAAACTCTTTCTTTAAAAAAGATATATTTTCTTCATCCGCTGATAAATGCAGCTTCACATCATGGGTAAACGCTTTTATCCCGAGAGATTCTAAAAGCGCTATATTCCGCTCGGCCTCATGCATTTTTCCCTTGTACCGCACTTGATCAGTAAGGAGAAACCCTCCCCCTGTGATCCCATACCCTATTCTGTTTTTAACGCCCGCTAAAAACATCGCGGCTATATGTCTTGCATCCCCTCTTAGATCGATCGCGATATCGTAATTTCCTCTGCGTATAATTTTTACCATATCGCAGAAACCTTTAATAGTATCCAAAATACCGCGCTTTTTCCTGTCAAACCAAGGTGCGTCAAAATCCATAACATTATCAATAGAAGGATCACCCTTCACCAGATCAACCGCCCATGAAGGGACAAGAAGATCAAGTCGTGAGTTGGGGAATTTATCCTTCAAGGGCCTTAATGCTACTGTTGCATTAATAACATCCCCTATATGATCTGCCCTTATAAGAAGTATTCTTTTGGGGTCAATATCCTTTTTTGAACTAAAAAGCCTGATGGGAAAGAAAATGATGCTGCCAACAGTATCGAGAATAGAAAAAAGGACTATATAGATCTTTTTCTTAAAAACATATCTCATAGTGTTTTTGATAGCTTATATATTAAAAATCACTTAGAAAATTTTAAACGAAATATCGTCATTACCGCTTCCACCCCATCGCGCCAGCCGATCTTTTTGCCCTCATCGTATCCGCGCCCGCGGTAAGACACGGGTATCTCTTTGATTTTTACGCCTTTTTTGAGAAGTTTTGCGCTTACTTCCGGTTCAAATTCGAACCTTTCCGCCTTTATGTTAAGGCTGCGTATCACATCGGTCTTTACCATCTTGTAGCATGTCTCCATATCGGTCAAGGAACCGCCGAATAAAATATTGGTCAACACGGTAAGTGTTTTATTCACCAAAAAATGAGGGAAAGATGTCGTTCTCCACGTCTTGAGGAAGCGCGACCCGTAAACCGCTTCCGCCCCTGTTTCTTCGGCAAATTTCGTCATGGTGATCATATCATTCGGTGAATATTCCATATCGGCATCCTGCACGATAACGTATTCTCCCTTAGCGTTCTCCAAAGCCGTTCTTATGGCGGCTCCTTTGCCTTTATTTTTTTTATGATAAAAAACCCTTACCTCGCCGAAACCGTCACCGTATTCCTTTTTCAAAAGCTCCCTCGTCCCGTCAGTCGAATAGTCATCGACCAGTATTATCTCCTTATCGAGCTCTATCGCCTTCACCAGCTGCAGGACATCCTTGATCGTTTTTATCTCATTATAAACAGGCATCAGGATCGAGATTTTCATTTTTTATCCTTTCAAAAAAGCTTTTACTTTCTTGGCTATTATCTTTGAAGCGATACCTTTGCCGAAAATATCTCTCGGAACTGACATCTTTTTATATAAATTTTCATCAAAAAGCAGCTTTTCCAGATTATCAATAATAACATCTCCGTCAGTGCCGACGATCTTGGCACAGCCGGCCCTTACGACTTCGGGTCTTTCGGTTTTATCCCTTAAGATCAAAACCGGCTTTCCCAGAGAAGGGGCCTCTTCCTGTATGCCCCCGGAATCTGTAAGTATTACATGGCTCACCTTCATCAGTTTTACCAGATCTCTATAATGCAAATTGTTAAGCAAAAGCACATTTTTAGCTCCGGAGAGTAATCGATTCGCGGGCTTTTGTACATTTGGATTAGGGTGAACGGGATAGATCACCAAAATATCTTCATATTTTGATGCTATTTTTTTGGCCGCTTTAAAAACATCGGCAAGCCCCTTACCGAAATTCTCCCTTCTATGCGCAGTGAGAAGAATTATTTTCCTGTCCCATTGCATTTTTTGGAGATGCTTATCAATGAAATCATATTCCTTATCGATAATATACTTTAAAGAATCTATGCCTGTATTGCCTGTTACAAAAATACTTCTCCTGCTTACCCCTTCCCTTACAAGATTTGATCTTGCCGCACGTGTAGGGGCAAAATGAAGATCTGTAAGCCTGGTTATCAGGATGCGGTTCATCTCCTCCGGAAACGGGAAATTCCTGTCAAACGTCCTAAGCCCTGCTTCTATATGCGCCACCTTTATCTTTTTGTAAAAGGCAACAAGCGCGGCAATGAGGGCTGTGGTGGTATCACCCTGGACAAAAACCAGGTCAGGCTTAAAATTATCATAAACTTCATCTAACACGGGTATAAGATTTTTCTTTATAGTAATGAGGGATTGAGCGTCCTTCATGATCTTAAGATCATGATCTGGCTTTATATTGAAATCCTCAAGCATCTGGGTGACCATTGAAATATGCTGTCCGCTTAAACATACCCCCACCCGAAAAGACTTATCCTTCTTGAGTTCCTGCACAACGGAAGCTGTCTTTATTATCTCCGGTCTTGTCCCTACTACGAAAAGGATTCTTTTTTTCATTTGTTCGCCTTTAGAATGGATTCGTACCCGCTGAGCGTTTCCCTTGCTACATTTTCCCACAAGTAATTATTTCTTATGCGCTCTTTTAGGAGTTTTTTCTTTTCTTCGCTTACATCTGACGCTTCTTTCACCGCTTCCCGTATTTGCTTTATGTTTGAAGGGTCAAAATAAGACGCTTCATCCCCGAAATACTCCTCCGTGCATCCATACTTTGTGATAGCAATACTTGCACCTGCGGCCGCCGCTTCAAGAGCTGCTAATCCCGGAGTCTCAAACCAGCCGGGTGCAGCAAAAACCTTGCACGCAGCATAACCGGAAGCTAAAAGTTCATCTTCGTGAGGTATCCCCCCAAGAAAAACAATATTTTGTTTTGCAATGCTGCGGCATTTTTTATAGTAATCCATGTAATCCGAAACAGGATCGCCTACTATTACCAATTTAAAACCTGAATCATTAAGGGCTTTTATTAGATTGAGCTGATTTTTCCTGGGTTCGATCCTGCCGACAGCTAAAACAAAATCCTTCATCCCGAATTTTTCAATAAAAGGATCCGGCTTTGCAAACATGAATCTTTCATCAATTCCGTTGGGAACAACTTTGATTTTTTCGCGTGATATGCCGAATAAACGCACAAGCTGTTCTCCCTCCGCCTCAGCGTTGGGAAAAATAATATCTGAAAGCGCCATGGTCTTCCTTCTTCCCGTAGGAAGATATGGAAATATCAGTTTTGTCAGATGTCTTGCAAAAAGCTCGAGTTTTTTCCCGCTCGTTCCCCCCTCATGCAAAGCTCTTTTAAAACTGGACCAGAATATAGAACTTATAGCGACTTTCACCCCCTTATTCCTCGCAGTTCGCATCAGCCCCACGCAATCCTTAACAGAACCAAATACATGAAGCACGTCGAAATCATCGAACTTGTCATGCCACTGATCGAAGAACTTAACATCCACCCCGGCCTTTTCCAGGTGTTCTTTTGTCTTGAGAAGCTGGATCTCCCCACCCCCTGGGTTCTGAAAAGCTGAAGGATATGAATAAAACGCTACTTTCATCTGTTCTTATGTTTGTGTAGATTTAACATTTCTATGTTTATAAAGATATCCAAACGATACTGTTCCTACAGCCAGTAAAACTATTACAGACACTATCCTGTCTATAAATGCGGCGTATACTCCTATATTCGCCCCTGAATCCATCATATTTGAAATGCCGCCTGCAAATAGCTCTGCTATCCCCAAGCCTGAAGGTATGATGCTTAGAGCCATAGCCAATATTTTCACTCCCCCGGCAAGAAGCGATAGTAAAAGCGGGGCGCTGAATGAAACCATTCTGAAACAAACAGAAAAACGCATTCCGATGATCACTACAGAAATAAAATTTAAAAGAACCAGCTGAAATAAAAGTACCTTATCAGCAAAAATTATGTTTAACCCGGCTATCGCCTCTTTTACCTTATCCCATTTTGTAATGACCGATGCAGGTTTGTCGCGAAATCTCTTTAAGAAAAATATTGCCGCAACCGTTATGATAAACAGAAAGCTGAATATGGAGAAAAATTTATCAAGAAAAATCCCAGTAAAAAAATAATGGGATACAATAAAAACAGATGAAAATAACGCGGCGGTTGATATCATTATCAGATGGCTGGCAACTATTATATTAATGAAATTCATATATGAAAGTTTGTGTTTATCTTTGAAATAAAAAGCAAGAGCAAACGCCCCGCCCTTAAACGGCAGATAGTTTATCACGCTGTTCACCGAAGCCAGGCTGAAACATTCTTTTATCCCTAACCTTAATCCGGTTTTCCTTATAATAAACATTATTTTCAAGGCATTTATGAACTGTGTTATTATGTTCAAAACAGCAAGCAAGGCAATATCGTATAGGGAAAGCCTTAAAAGCCTTTTTATGTCTTCAGCGTGCGACACGAGGTAAAAAATGAGAGCCGCAACTACTATAACCCATACTAAAATAATTATAACTCTCTTCATGCTAAGTGTATTTTTTAATACCGATAATATTTCCATCCCTAAAGGGCATGGGTTCTGAAAATCTATACCCCGGAAATTTATTCTTTATATCTTGCAAAGAATGCGAACTCAGATAGAAAAGATGCTTTTTATCTTCATCCATCACCGGAGCCACAACAAAAATACCGTCATCCGATAAAGAATTCCTGACGTTTTCCATGGCAGACGCAAACTTCTTTTCATTCACTATGTGCTCTATAACATCTATCATGACAATCAGGTCATATTTGCCTTCCAATTTATCCACAGTAATATCCTTCTTAACAAATTTAAATTGGGGGAAATTGTTTTTATGCTTACTGAAAAAGACATCCGTTATATCAACGCCTGTATACTTTCTCACTCCCAAGTCATGAAGAAGCCGGGTATAGAATCCTGTCCCGACTCCTATCTCCAAAACATCCGAATTTTTAAAGTCTATTCCTTCCTTCATGCAAAAAGATGTAAATACTTTCGCTGCTTTTTCATAATGCTCTTTATTCTCTTCTTCAGAAAGACCTTCATCACCTGCTCCCTTGAGCGTTTGGCCGTGCTTTTCGAACCTATCCCTCCAATAGTTAGCTGCGTCATAATCATTGCCCTTGTTGTATTTCAACGGACCTATGACGATCTTATATAATGCCCTTTTAATGAAGCCCAACGGGTCTTTTTTAAACTTTGATAACAAATCTTTCAATATCCGCTCCTCTTAAGATATCAAGCTCTGCCACTTCTCTTCTTTTCCGTAGTTAAATTCCTGCATTAACGAACCGCACATTTCATGCAGGAACTTAGCGCGTCCTTTGGGCCATTTATCCCATTTCGGAAAATTTTGGATCTTTGATTTATTGATTTTTCTGTCCAGAAATTCAGCGACATCCTCTTTGCCCGGTCTTTGTATCCTTAATCCATCGAAATCTAGAATAATTTCTATCAATTCAATCAATTTTGCTGCTCTATCATCAGATAAGAAAATTTCTTCAAACTTGTATATGCTCGCATAAGGGTTATTTTTTACACTTTTCACGGCATAATTATTTATATAATTCCAAGCCCAGCAAAGTTTTTCAAACCTATCCATCTTTCGCCACTTATCAGTATATTCCTCATCTTTTATAAGAGCCGGCGTTATCCTGTCGCCGATCAAAGTATGAAAATCGGTAGGATGATAAAACAGTCTTGAATTAATGCATGATGCCACCCAATCCCGGGGATCCCTGATTATGTACACTAACTTATATCTCTCAAAAACAGAAGGCAATACATCTATCAGCCCGTAATACTGGTAATTAGATTCTACATATAGATCCTCTTTGGCCTTCTCTATAAATGATTTTCTATTAGCTATAATCCCTTCTGCCGCCTGTTGAGTTGATATCTCTGATCTCATTCTTTTATGAGAAAGACTCATAAGCCCGCTTTCTCTTGAGAGCTTATTGAATACTGACTTTTTTAACCCAAAATTCTTTATAGAACCTACGATCTCGGACATCTTTATCTCACGTAATGTGATCCTCCCCGCTTCATGGAAAGCTGCAACATTACTGAATCTATCTTTAAAAAACCTGGCAAAAAACAGTGTCCCAGTTCTTCCTAAAGAAGTAATTATAACTGTGGGTTTTTTGATCATACAGCCTTCCCCTTGCGCAATAGCCAAATATATGTCGGGCAAAGCCAGTAAGCGTTTCGGGAAACCTGAACAGCCAGTTTATGCTTAAATGAACCGGGTTTAAGCATCTCTGTTGCGTTATATTTTTCCGGATCCTTAATGACCTCTCGCGTATAATCTATAATTTCAAATTTCCTGCTTAAATTCTTCAGTTGCCATAGGGTCAAAAGATTTTCGTAATACGAATCTCCCTTTTTAAGGGCTTTTAAATAAAATCCTGCTGCCGGCTTGGGAATAAGCGACAAAAAGGGCAATCTATAATGCGGTTCCATTACCCTCAGGCGGTTCAAGGCGGCAAAATAGCATATGCCTCCGGGCTTAAGCACTCTGTATATTTCCGAAAACAGTTTCTCCGGATCAGGCACATGTTCATATACCTGCGCGCAAACAGCAACATCCATTGATGAGTCCGGAAAATCAAGATCTGTCCCGCTTGCTATCTTAAAGCGCAGTTTATCAGACTGGAAATTCTTTACAGCATAATCAACGGCTTCTTTGTCTATGTCTACACCCGTCACATTTGCAAATCTGCCACTTAATATGTTCGACATGATGCCTGAAGCGCATCCTATATCGATCAAGTTCAAGTTATCCAGATTGCCAGAATAATAATCGTCCAGAACAGACAGTATTTTTTGTGCTTTTTGTTTACGCATGCCGGTATCATAGACTGAATCAGAATGCATACTGGAAAACCCATATTGGTAATTACGGTCAGACATTATAAGTCCTGCTCCAAACTGCATTTTTTAAGCCATAAATTGATCCTGAATAACAAAAATGCTATTAAGCTGAGTATAAGCAATACCGATGCTATGACAAATATTCTGAGATCCTGATGCAGATTTATAACATGCGCCCACCAGACATCTAAAATATCATATCCGGATAAACTTGCTTCAATACTTTGCACGTGAGCATAATCCGGGTTATATACATAAGTCAGACTTTCTCCTAAAAAGATCCTGTGCAGCATGGATATAAATAACGCCCAGCACCCTTTTATAGGGCTTAGGTCTGGAACAAAGTTTATGAGGAATTCCTGCTGGGCGAGCTTTTCTTTAACAAAAAGAAGCCACCTGGAACTATTTACAAACAGGCACGGAAGCTGCACGATAAAACCTAAAAATGCAATAACAATAATTGAGGCTCGCCTGAATTTGTCTTTTGCCTGGTGTAAAAATTCTGCCAAAAATATGCCCATAAAAGGAGTTGTGATAAGAATATATCTGGTCCCCCAGGAAAATAATGAACCTCTGCTGAATTTAAAGACCCAAAAAGAAAGAGTTACTAAAACTACGGATAAAATGAACGTTCCGAACAGCTTGTTTTTCTTCATGAAGTCTTTTATTGTGAAAAGCGCCAACAAAAGCGAAGCATTAAAGAATAAATAACCCTTGCCGCTGCTGAACAAGTAATAATATACACCTTTTATATATCTCTTACCGGTGCTTGCTCTATGTAAAACTTCGGAAATCGTGCCGTATTCCGTTTTTAAAAGTCCTCCGAATCTGATATAATTAAAAAATAAAATAGCGGCTATAAATAAAATAACGGGAATAGCAAATGCAACTACGGTGGCCAAAAGATCTGTTTTTCTTTTGCCTCTGCAATATATGAAGCTATATATGAGATAGCACACAACATAGATAAAATAATATTTTTTAATAAAAAAGGCATAAGAAAAACACATGCTGGATAAGAACATATATATCCATGAGCTGTTCCTTATATGAAGTAACAAAAAATAAGCAGACAAGACCAGACAAAGCATAAGTGCGGGTTCCGTAAAGCCGGTTCTTGAATATATAACGTTGATGGTGCAAAATATCGTTATAATTGAAATTAAAAAACTGATAATATCGTTATACCCCAGCCTTTTGACTATTATAAATAACAGCAGCGCAATAAACGAATACGCAATCGGGTTGGCAAAAGATGCGAAAAATTGCATGATATATTCGCTATCCATTCCGCTAATAAATGATGATACAATTTTTCCCATAAAAACAAACGGTATTAATAATATGGGCATACCCATGCCATAGCTTGAATAATATTTACCTTCCCTGCCTTGGGTCCCCCTGTTGGTTTCATAAGGAGTATGGTATCTCATTTGAGTCACACCAAACGGTTTATCAAATATAACTAGATCATGATCCTCGATCATGCTTTTTGCGGTCAAATAGTTGGCTAAGCCATCGCCGCCGAAATGTCCTGTAGAAAAAAGGCTCAAGATAGCCGCAAAAAACACAAAAACTAATATATACTTATTGGATCTTTCAGACATTTTTGCTCCTATTCAATATGAAATTATATTCATCAATATACATATCCGCGACTTTATTCCAATTAAAATGAGAAAAAACATAATCTCGAGCCGCTTTGCCAAAATCCTGACTCCGTGGAGTATCTTTCAGGAAGGATATCAGCGTGCTGGCAAACAGGCCGTGATCCCCCTCATCTATTAAAATGCCATTTTTCCCTGTATAAATGGCTTCGCTTATGCCATCAACCTTATATGCTATAACAGGTAAAACGGCTGAGGCGGCTTCTAATGCTGTCAATCCAAATCCTTCGGCATCTCCCTTCACTCTTATATTCGGCATAATAAAAACGTCAGCTGCCTTAAATAGAGCTTTATATGCATAGGAGTTATGTTCAATATATCCGGTCAAAAAAACCTTCTCCTGTAGATTCAGATCATTAACAGCTTTCATTACACTTGTCTTTTCGGGACCATCACCTGCTACTAAATACAAAACGTTCTCTTCTTCCTTGATGATATTTATAAACACTTGTCTAATGAACTGTTCTATGCCCTTTTTGGCTACCAGCCTGGAAATGGAAAGTATTATCTTTTTATTCTCAAGAGAAATTCCATACCTGGACTCAAGTTCTGCTATTGCGCCTTGCTTGCTTATGTCTATACTATCCTTCTTCCCTTGAGATATCCCGTTCGGTATAACAGTTAGCTTTTCTTCCGGAAAGTTTCTTGTGCATAGCCTTGATTTTAAATAACCGCTTACACATATCACTCTATCTAATTTTCTTGCAGGTTTTAAAACAAAAAGTTCATAAAGAAACCCCTTATACGCTGAATCTTTTCCATGAGACACAGTAAGCACAGGCTTTTTAAACAATGTTTTCAGGATAAGCCCTGCAGGCGAAAGCACTAAATCGCCTAACTGAATAACATCTATTCTTTTCCCGCTTAATATTACAGCAGCTTTTATCATGCAATATAACATGAAAAACGGCAGAAAAAGCTGTGAATGCCCCCACGATATAATATAAGCGTTTGACTTTTTGGAAATAGCCTCAAAAAAATCATAACTCTGAGTCTGCATCCCCCCTATTGAAGGAGGATGTTTCCTGGTAATGTATAAAATATTCAATTTTAGCCCTTTATCTATGAAATAATATCTCTATCTTTCACTGAAAACACTTTCTGTGCTGCTTTGCGCCTTTTTATTATTTGAGGGATCTTAAATAAAGCCTTAAAAAATCCTACAAGTAAATGTGACCTTCCGCAAATGGCCGCAGCAAACACATGAGGTATAACCAATATAATATGTTTTGCCCACAATGCAGTATCGCTGATATTTTTCCACATAAATATGAACATGTTCCTGTCTACTATCGACATCTTTTTATACCATGAGAAGCTTTTTGAAAAACTCGAATGTTCCTTGTGGTAGATCATACTTTTTGGCTCATATATCCCCTTTAACCCCTCTTTTAATCCCCTGTAACAAATATCAGTATCTTCCCAGTATCCCGGCAGATATATAGGATCGTATCCGCCTAATTTTAGAAAATTATCTTTCCTGAACGCACCGCATCCTATTGTGTGAGTGATCCCCTGTTCATCATAAGTCTCTTTATCGATATTAACTTTCATAATACCATATTTCATGCTTAAGTATGACTTTCCCCCATTAAACGTACCGTCAAAATTAAGCACCTTAGGCGCTGCATAAAAAACTTTTGAATCTGTAAAATGCTCAACAAGCGGATCGATGAAGTTCTTATCCACCTTGATATCGTTATTCATCAAGATCAATATGTCAGCTTTTGAATTCTCCACCATTTCGTTGAATGAACATAGTACCCTATTCTCATCCGTAACATATACATTAAATTCTGGGAACTTCTCTTTTAAGAACTCGACACTTCCATCCTCACTTTTATTGTCAACTATGGATAAAGTGCATTCGTTTTTGCTGTTTTTTACCGCTTCAGCAAAACTCGGCAAACATTCAGCTAAAAGCTCCTTGCCGTTATAATTGAGCACCATTATTTCTATTCTCATTTTTCACCAACTAATATCACAAATTTCATATCAATGAAACAATCCCCGTTCTCAATGATCATGTTATAATCGCGCTTACCCTTTTCTTCAAGCTCAAGATGCATATTGAAAATGTTTTCCTGCGTGTCTTCGGATAATCCGGAATTGATCAGCCAATTTCTTATGCTTGACTTTCTGGACCAATACACGATTTCTTGTATGTTCTTAAAACCGGCATTTCTCATGATCGCGATCAGATCGCTGTCCATGAACGTAAGTCTCTCTTCCTTCAATTTGAACATATCAGTATAAAACTGTTTAACATTTTCAGACGGCGGCACTCCTTCTGAAAAGATCATTTGACCGCCGGGTTTAAGAACCCTGTAACATTCATCCATGGCTTTTTGCGTATTATCGAGAATATGATGAAAAACCATACGTGCTGTTACTTTGGAAAAAATCCCATCTTGAAATTCTAAATTAGTAGCATCCATCTTTAAGAACTCTTCATTGTCAGTCCTGTGATCGAAAGCGTGAGATAACATATCCTCTGAAATATCTATTCCTATAACCTTTTCCACGAAAGGTGAAATTGTATGGCTGATTATACCCGTACCTGTCCCTATATCCAGGACATGATCCCCTGGATGGAAACTCCCGGCATCCAGAAAAGCGTGAAGATATCCGCCCTTTATTGCCCATTCCAGGTTTTCATAATTTTTTGACCGCGTTTTCCAGAATTCTTCCCTCTTGCTGCGCATGATCATTTTAATAATCCTCCCAATTCCGCATCTATCCTTTTTGTGCGTACGAACTGCATCAATCTGGTAGTCCACACCAATGTCATGAGTATCGCATAAACAAACAAAACCCATAAAATAATTTTTTTGAAACCTAATATATTAAGTATAACCGCTAAAGAAATTATGTTCATCGCTTGCGGGAAAATACATATCTTATGAATACTTGAAAATAATATTTTGATAATACTTTTTTCTTCGCCAGGCTTCTTCCCTTCTTCCTTACCAAAATTCACAGTATTTCCATCTCTAATAAGCTTGGATAAAATCGTCGATTCCTTTAGATCCTCAGTGGCAGATATTAAAATATTCGAGATCCCGGATATATACCCAACTATAACAGCATATTGAATGCCCATACTTTTATATGCGCCCCACCCCAGACAGAAGAAAACAGACGGATGTACAAGGTAATGAGCAAATTTATCAAAATATACACCGGTAATAGACGAAGATTTTCTGTACCTGGCAACCTCTCCATCAACGTGATCCAACACGTACCATAGCTGTAAAACGATTATCCCAATTAAAAAAGACAACTTCGTTCCTATTGCAAAGAAAAAACAAGCTAAAACACCTACTGCCAAGAAAATTAAAGTAACAAAATCAGCTGAAACCCCAAAAGGAAGTATAACCCTTGTTATGTATATGGAAATTTTCCTGCACACATTTAAACCATACCATGTATCGTACGCCTTCCTCGGCAGTTGGCAGATCTTTCTTAATTCTTTTATATCTTCCACCTATCCTCCATGCTTCATTTTATTTCCAAAAACTCAGGTCTCTATCAATAAGTTCTGAAAGTTTTTTTATCTCATCGCTGAAAACTTCCCGCAGTTCAATCCTTGTCTGGGGATCCATTTCCATTTTTTTTGCATCTTTTTGATCCTTGTTATCGATTCTCTCACCATGAGAAGATCTGATCATTATGCGATCTAAAAGAACTTGGACCTTTGATCTTTTAACAGCTTCCACTAGGGAGCCCATACCCCATTTCCGGATAATAGATGTTAATTTCTTTGCAAATTTATAAAATGATCCGTATTCCAGGCTTTCGGGAGGAATAATTTTATCCGCACTTTTCGGCTTAAAGTTTTCATCAACGCCTATAAATCTATATATTCTTTGGATAAAGCTAATCGGATCATTTTGTATATCTTCATATATTAAAACTAATATATTTTCTTTGGGGAAAAACTCTAAATATTGTTCTAAATGTGTATAGTAACGACCAAATTGCACATATTCACTTTTCTCATCCCTTCTCCATAATTCTTCAAAAGGCTTATCAGCTGTTTTTTTTCGCAAATGCATCTTATATTGGGAAAAAGCCCTATCAATCGGATTTCTTAAACACACGATCAGTTTTATATCTCCCAAAGCATTCTTTATTCTTTCAGGCGCAATACCACTACTAAGATATGACGGGCTTACATCACATATAGCTTTTTCACTTCCATATCCTTTAAAATACCTTTCATACCACTCCAATCCTTCATGATAATTCTGGTCAAAAAAATGTTGTTCTTTGACAAAAGGAACAAATACATCCGGATGTTCCTTTAAACACTGATAGATCCAGGATGTTGCCGCCTTTTGAGCTCCTATAACTAAAACATTGGGAAGCATTTCAGCTCCTACTAAATTTTTCCTTAAGTAAACCTATTAATATCCTGACTAGCCCTGTTTCCTTCTCCAGCAATAACACAACAACAATACTCGCGATCAAGAAAAGGCCTGATTTTATAAAAGAATTTAACCAAATACCCGGATAAGTTATGAAATTTTCTAGCAATAGAACAACTATTAATAGATATATTAATGGAAGAAAAATTTTAAAAATATACTGTAATATACCCTTTACATTTGCAAAATATCTCATGCCGTAGCTAAATATGGATAACAAATAAAAACCGGAAGATATGGCTGTCGCAGTAGCTGCCCCGTTTATTCCAAAGCCTGATTTAATGAAATAATAATTTAAGGCAACATTGATCGCTAACGCTATAAACATAAAAGGTAACAATATTATCTGCTTATCTCTGGTTACAATATAATCTTGAGGAAATGACGCCAGGCTCATAAAAAAACTTGTCAGTAAAAAGATCCTTAAAGCCGTTAACCCCGGTTCAAAGGCTGGTAGTACCAATCTAATTATAGGTAATGAAAATATAAATATAACCCCTAAGATAATAGCCATAAAACAAGAAACTGAAAATGAACCATCAACAACATATAACGGTAATCTTTTCTTGTCACCCTTCCCAAAATCTTCAATAAAATGAGGACTTGTCACATGACTGAAATTTGTTGACAATTGTGCGCTATAACTTTTTGCCATTACCGCAATAGAATAAAATCCCAACTGCTGAAATCCCAGCATACTTACCACCATTATTCTGTCTACACTATTTAACAACATAGATAAGATCGAGGATAAGTACATAGGCAGGCCGAACTTAACATAGGTAAAAGCTTTTCTCCAATTAAATACCCACCGAATATTGTATTTAACATAATGTCTGATAAATAATACATTCAAAATCGGAAGAATGATCACAACTACGAACAGCCCGTATAGTTTAAATCTACTAACAACGAATAATACTAGTAAAAGATTGATAATTGCATCAAAGCAAAGCGATTTACTAAGTATGTTATAATCTTTATTTGTCCTGAGAAGCAAAATATAAAAATTATAAACCCTCTCGCATATTAAAATAACTGAAACTGCAAGCAATCCCCAGAACATCTCATGCGACAGGTGTTTTGAAAAACATAATGCATAAGACGCGACTCCCAAGCTTGCTATGAAAGTAACGACCATGAGAAAACTGAAAACAACATTCTTCACTTCATCTGCTTCCTCTTTTTTGCCCTGCCCAATAAAAAAGGGAAGTTTGTAAAAAACTGAAACAGGAGTCCCTAATTCCAGATAGCGAATATACCTCTCAATGACACGCAATAGGGCCCAAACCCCAGCGTAAAACGGCCCCAAAAATCTCTTCATGAACAACGCAATAAAAAATCCTACAAACTGAGAGAAATATCTACCCGGCATATAAGTAAGCAAGTGTTTTAAAATAGTCTTCTTTTTTTCGATCATACTTTATTCTTTGTTGCTATATTTTTTTAACCAAATCTTTTTCGAAAAGTTTTTTCGTAAAACCATAAACAAAATCATATTCCACATCAAGCTTATCCGCTATTTCCAAACATGAATGTCTGCCATCCATTAATATCTGTATCTTATCCAAAGCTATAGCTTGAGATACATTAGCTTTAGTATTCTTAGAGATACCATAACGACTAAGATATAGAGGTCCTTTATATTGTCTAACCGGCACAAAGTCAGTCTCAAGAACTCTGATCACGTCTTTTAAAAAGTTAAAATGTCTTTCAAGTCCTACAAAATCACAATTTTCAATATTGTCTGAATCTAAATGATACTCTGAATAATCATATCTACCTAAACAAACCATAGGTATATAAAAATCTGGGCCATCGTAAAAAAACTCATCATTTCCGCTAAGCCCTCTATAAGAAGCACTAACAAAACCTTTATCATGAACACTAATTGTCTTATTCATTACTTTATCTATATAAGTATCCTGTTTAAATGAGTGAGAAAGCCCCATATGTTCATTGTTGCCAAGCATATCAAGGTAAATGCCATATTTGATTTTATCTACATCCTGTGCCCTAGCCAAAAACCCTGCTGCCGCATAAAATTCCGGTCCGATAACCAAACGATAGGAATATCTGTTCTTTTTTGTTTTTAAATACTTAAATAGCTCCAAAGCAATTGCCACAGAAGATAAGCCATCATTAACTAATCCAGGATGGCAATTATGTGCCGCTATTAATATCGTTTCTTCGCTCTCACCTTTTATATAATAATCAGTTATCTTCATAACGCCGTCATCAATGTCACTGTCAATAAAAACTCTATACTTTTCATCATTCATTTGTTTGTATTCGTCATAAGAAAGACAAAATCCCCAACCCTCCTGTCCAAAAGCATATTGATAAGAATAATGATAAGGAATGTTTTTTGGATTTTCTTTGTCATAAAATAAATGGTTTTCGAGCTCTTCTTTTGTCAAGATCCCATCGAATGGAATTGAATAAGAAAAAAGATGTAGGGGGTTATCTTTAAATTCTACGATTTTCTTACCATCCATAGTTTCAATATACGCCTCTTTAACTTGCCAGCGTTTTGGGATAATCCATGTAAGACATTCTGTGCCTGACGGAATTGATATTATTTCTCCCCCAAGTTTTTGGGCGACCTCCTCGGCTACCTCATTGGTTTCGTCACAAACAGCAACTCGGTTAAGCATCGCATATTTCTCGATAAACTCTTTGATCCCATCTACATCAAAGGTGGTATTCTTTTCCTTTATTATCTTCATACTATATCTTCTCCTCTTGAAACACAGATTTCCTAGCATAATTAAAATATTGTCTATCAATGAACAATGATTCAATAATTTCATTAGAGGCTTTTAGTTGGACTATCTCATTATCATCCATATGCATAAGTCGATTTCTCACTAATTCTTTAGACATTTCTATTAAATTAAAAATAGGTCGTGTGTCCGAATATTGTTTGATCCATTCCGCTAGTTCTTCCTGCTTAACGATAAGAGGATCGTAGACATATTTCTCTGACAATATGTCCACACCTTCATTAATAGGATCATATCCAAATAATTTCATTTCATGGCAACACAACATCTCTATAAGTTTTATTTGGTCTTCATTCAGAACTTCTCTCCATTTTTCGCTATATTTGGCAGAAATCTCTTTACTTGTGCCATAAGAAGAGTTCTGAGACCAAGAACTCCCATCTCCTTCGCGAAACTTATTTCCATCGATCATATCATAAGAAAAATCTACTCCAATAAATGAACATATTTTCTTTGATACTTCTTCTGGATTTTGAATAAGGTCTTCATATCTAATCACCAGAAGGGATTTGGAAAATTCTCTATAATTTGTAAAAAGCCAACTAAATATTGAAAGTTTTCTCCATTGCCTTGCAAGAAATAACCACGGATATTTTTCTCCGATTATATTCCTTGATGCGCAAACAGCTCTTGGATCTCTGATGATATTGATAACTTTAAGTTCATTGAAACTTCTCAGTAAAACACTCGTAAATTCATTACACCATACTTCCTTACTGCCTACTATTTCCTCATCTCCCTTTCCATAATATTTTGCTACTAATTTCATCATTGAATGAAAAAGTTCACAATAATTCCTTCCTTTTAATTCATCAACATGTTGAGCAACAAATGGTGAGAATTCCATACCTCTTTTTGCTATTAAATTCTTCAATTCCTCAAGATGTCCTTTTGGAATTTCCATATCCAAATTCGCAGACTGAACAAACTTCATTACCTTAAGCTGTTCATCGTCACAGAAATAATCTGATAAAGGCATGTGTGGCAGGTTATTTTTCAATAATCCATTTTTTCTAGCCACCATATCTCTTAAATCATTAAAATACGGTCTATATGGATCGGAGGTAAACGCTATTTTAGGATGCGCATCTAGCATCTTAGCTAATAAAGTTGTCCCTGAACGAAACATTCCAGTTACCCATAGATAATTCATTTTGTTAACTCCATATCTTTAAGTTTTTTGATTTCAAATAACTGTTTCATCATATCACCATCGGAATACGGAAGAGCTTTAATGTAATTTTCTGGTGAATCGTCAAGAAAAGTATTTATCTTATCGATGGCTTCCTCTGCTGTCCTGAATCTGTTTAAGCTTTTATCGAAATATTCCACAGATGGGCCCCACTCTTTAAAGACATCCCAATAAAAAGCCATTACTGGCAAACTTGCCGCTGAAGCCTCAAAAAAAGCTGTTGATGGATAATCCATTATAACTCTATCAGCCACGTTGATATATTCCACAAAAGGTTTTTTCGCTACAAATACATTGTTAAGGTTTTTCTCTTTAATAAAAAGATGTATGGATTTTTCAGCCCAATCCTGGCCAACAGAATCTTTATAAATAAAATTAAAATCTTGTCTCTGTTCAAAAAATTCAACTATCTTCTTTTGGAATTCAAAATACCATGTAATAGGATATACGAAAGTATTGAAACGTAACATGCCATCTGTAAATTTCTTGGTCAAATAAATAACCGTCTCTTTATTTTTAGTATTCTTCTTTACCCCTCTTTTAACTCCAACTATATCTTTCAAGTAATGCGGAGCTTGTAAAACTTCACATTTTTTAATATAGGGGTAGTTAACATGGTGTCTGAAATAAGATTCCGAAAGGCTGTCATTAGTAAAATAATAATCAAATGGATGTAAATCTTCGAGAAACCAATTCGGTAAATCTAAAATTGTACAACTATGCTGAAAACATACTGTTCTAACGGATTGCATATTATTTGCTACTGAAAGTACGCTGGGGTAATTCTTGCCACCTGTACTTGCCCTGGCAATGACTATATCTATCTTTTCTTTTTCAAAAAAACTTCTCATATTTTTTGCTTCGATAAAAAATTCCGGACAGGTGTTTTTGAAAAAATCTTCGAAGTAAGAACGAAAGATATCTAAAGTTTTAAGATTTGCTTTTTTATCTATCCACTCTACCAATGAAGTGTTATTAAAAAACTTATCTAATGCTTCCAAACAAGAATTTTTTATTTCAGAAACAATCTTTTCATCTATTGAAATTTCATAATCACATACTTTTTTTTCATAGAAATTACTTATTAGAAATATACCATGCTGGTTTTTTACGAAAACTTTTGCGCCTTTATTTATGAAATTTTTAATGACCAAGTCTATGGATTTGGTTCCTGCATCTAAAAACAGTATACTTACATCTTGGAATGCTTTTTCAGAACAAACAACTTTTTTATACTTTTCATAATATATTAAATTCTTAGCAGATTTTATCTTTTCAACAAAAGCTCTCTTATCTAAAACTCTTTTAAGAACAGATCGTGACACTTTTCTCTTAACTTCTTTGGACGGAGACTTTTGATGGACCTCTATGTCAACGCCATTTTCATTGCAAGCTTGAACAACGATATCCTTTATTATGCTCATGGCCCTATTATTAAAAGAATAAATGGAATTATCTTGGAGCAGTCCTTCTTCTTCGACTATATAACAAATTTTTTTTGGTTTTGTTTTTTTGAAAAATCTACGTATCATAAAAGACCGTATTATAATCGTATCAATTAACCATTTGAAATTAGAAAAATGCGGTACTATAAGAGGTAAATTTTCTTGTTTAAAGAATGGTATTTCTTGTTTAAGAAATGCATCAAACCTATGGAACCAATTAAGTTGCTCTATAAAATACTCATCCTGATTCGAAACACAATCCTTCACGTCGCTATAGTCATACATGAGGTCATATTCTAACCCAGCTTTATCGAGGTCATATGCAGCCCAAGGCGTTACAGCGATAATTCCCCCATTGCTTAAATCAAATGTTGGATCAAAGTCTGCAACAAAAAAATAATTATCCCTTTTAAAATATTGCATTTTTAGCCTTATTTAATTATGCAACAAAATCTAACTTGAACGGTGTTCCCCTTCTTATGCCTTTTTTAGCTTTTTTCCCTATAATCCTTTTAAAATATTTTGGATCAAGCCCATAAGCCGGCCTGATAGATTTCACATTTTCTTCAGTAAATAAGTCGCCTTTTTTGATGTCTTTGGTTACAAATAATGAACGTCTAAATACTCGAGATCTTTTTTGTTCTTGAGTTAATCCATAGAATTCCCGACCTAATGAACTTTCCACAATACGAACATCATTTACAAGCTGTTTGAGCTCTTGAGGTTCAAGCGAAAAGAAATTATCTGGAGTATCGATTTTTCTGGATAGAGTATAATGTTTTTCTATAAACTGAGCGCCTAACGATACTGCAGCAATCGATACTCCTGTGCCCATGGTGTGATCAGACAAGCCAACAGGGACTTTAAATTTTCTTTGCAAATCGGGTATTGTTTTCAAATTCATCTCTTCCGGATTTGCAGGATAACTGCTTACACATCTGAGCAATATAATATCTTTTGCTCCAGCTTTCTTGGCCGTCTCTACCGCCTCTTTTATTTCAGGTAAAGTCGCCATCCCGGTTGATAAGATGAGTGGTTTTTTCGTTTTGGCAACATACTCTATTAAGGGTAAATCTACTAACTCAAAGGAGGCTATCTTATGCATGGGAACATTCAAATCTTCTAAAAAATCCACAGCAGTTTTATCAAAGGCAGTTGAGAAGAAAACAAGGCCTAAATCATCTGAAACTTTTTTTAATTCCTTAAACCATTCCCAGGGTGCATATGCTTTTTCATAAAGTTGATATAGACTCTGTCCTCCCCATTTCGAATGGTTTATTTGAAAAATCTTTCTATCCGAATTTATAGTTATAGTATCAGGGGTATAAGTCTGAAATTTTACCGCATCAACACCGCATTCTTTTGCTATTTTTATCATTTCTATAGCACGTGAAAAATCTTGACCATGATTTGCTGAGATTTCTGCCGCAATAAATACTCGGCTATTCTTTCCTATTATTCTATCCATTAAATTTTTAACCATTTTTAGCTCCCATTTTTATTTAATAATCCCAGAACAATTACATTTAACCAACTTCCATCTCTAAAAACATGTTTTTTTAATCTGTCTTCTTCAATAAAACCATTCCTCTCATACAAAGATAAAGCTCTACCGTTATCCTCAAAAACTTCAAGTTTTACCTTGTATAAATTGGCTTTCTCAAAGGCAACTTTGAGCAAATGGTTAAGAAGAACCTGCCCTTTTCCTTTTATCACACTTTCTGGATTAGAATAAACGCCTAAATAAGCACTTTTATTTTTAAAATCAACCTTATTTAAATAAACAACACCTAAACATATCCCCTCATTATTCTCAACTAACCAATAAAAATTCTTATCGTCTTCATTAAGTTTTTTTAAAAAACTCCGATGTTCTTCCGGGGTTATAATATGATCCGAGAACATCCATCTCCTGATTTTCGGATTATTGCGCCACTTTCTGATAATTTCCGCTTCATCAGTTAAATGAACAAAGTTCTTCAGCCTTACATCTTCAAAATTAAAAGTTTCTCTCAGACAAACGTTTTTCAAAACATTCTCCTCTAAAAATCTATTATCTTATACATCTGATGCATTCAAACGCCTCAGCATGTTTTACGCCCATTTTCACACCCCAATTTGAAGCATTAGATTTTATACCTTTAAGTGATCTAGGATGTGGGAAAGGCCTCTTTTCAGATTTATATTCTTCGACAGCTTCTAACTTTTTATCTATTGTGCTTGATATATCAAAGAACACATTTGGTGAAAAAGTTAAAGGATAATTCCACTCCGTAGATGACATTACTTCAAAAGAGTAAATTGTTTTGACCGATTCACCCTTGAGAGGCCTAGCAGCGGTAATGACAGCTTCGAATGTAATTTGGTGATCTATATTTAAATCATTGGAATGATGTGTGAAAATGATTTCCGGTTTTATTTCTTTTTTCTTTTTTTCTATAACTTTTACTATATCAAGTAAAGGGGTGTCGTCAAATCTATTGTCTGGAAAATTATTAATAAAAACATCTTTTACGCCCATGATTTTATTGGCTTTATAAACTTGGTCTTTCAAGTTATCTATCTCCTTTTTTCGTCTCTTGACATCTCTCTTTTCATCCCTCGAGGTTATTCCTTCCCCTAAAATTAACGTATAAGCTTCGTGTCCTTCTTTAATCAATCTTGCAATTGTTCCTCCACACCCTAAAACCTCATCATCAGGATGCGCAGCTACTATAAGAATTTTACTCATTTTCTCACCTCTTTATTCTTCTGTTAATCGCGGTTGTTTATAAATCCACTTTTTTACCGTTTCCAACCCTACATTAAATATTGGATCAAAAAAAGATAGCCATGGAACATAATTTTTACCCCCAAATTGATCGTATAAGGGATACTCATAATCATGAAACTTAACCTCAATCTCTCCGCCCTTAAAAGCATCAACTATCCCGTATTTTCTACCATTAGCACCAGAAATATAAGTAGTGGCTCCTGTTGCACGGCAAATTTCCAGTAGTTTTTTTGGACCTTTAATTTCATCTGTCCGATCGTAAAAACTTGACCATGCAAGATTTGGCTGAAAATCAAATATCTTACATGCATTTATTGTCAACTTTACAAGGCAATCGGTAAAACTATAATCATTCTTTTCCAGCGCTTCCTTCACATCAGCGTAATACAGATCAACGATTTTTTTATCATAATAAGGATGCTTTCGATATGCATTATTGATTATATTCTTATGTACATCTATCCAATCTTTTCCGGAAATTTTCGTGTCCTTAATAAGCACCCTAGAAGATGAAGATACAGGTATGGTTATCCATTTTTCATTGCCATCAATTAAAATCTTATTTCTATTTTCCCATCCACGTGCTTGTCTTTGGACATTGTTTAAAAAAACAAATAGATCCGCAAAATATAATCTTTGCAGATAATTAATGGCTGGTAAATATCTTGGCTGACTTATTAATACCTTCATTTTTTAACAACAAAATCTAACATATGGGTTGATTGCCAAAGTTTGGGATTAATAGGAACTTCGTAAAACTCAGAAAATCCTATTTTAGAGCAAGTTTTTCTTAGCTCATCTATTTCAAGCCACAATCTCTCCTCTTCCTTCGCAAGTGCTGCATTAATTTTTTCCTTAGGCCAATCGAGTCGAGAGTACGAATCAATGTGGGCTTGTCTTTTTCGCATATCTGGATTATGGGTAAATACAGCTTTCCCTCCCTCTGTTAAAACGTTATAAATATTAGTGAGTGCTGTTTCTATTTGGGCGTAATCTTCCAAATATTGTATAACTGAACTTATTATGACTTTCGCATATTTCTTATCTTTTACATTATTCATAACTAATAAATCATCGTGGTAAAGTTCTACATTTTCATAGAACTTTGTATTTTCCTTTGCCGCATCAATCATTTTTTCGGAAAAATCAAATAAGACAACTTTATTAACAAAAGGAGCTACGCTTATAGATACCCACCCTGCGCCTCCACCTGCATCCAACACTATATCTTCCTTATTAAAATCCAATGATTTACATATATCTTTTACCATTAATAAAAAATCTAGCGGAGAATAAGAGCTCCTTCCGATTTGGACAAACATGTTTTCCGATTGGGCTTTTCCATTCCAAATATCTTTCCATGCTTCTCTTAAATTTTCCATTTTAATCCTCCCTCATCATAATAAATTCAACTATAGCTCTAGCGCCTTTTCCGTTAACCAAATCTCTGCCAGTTTTCATGCTATTTATTCTTTTGCAAACATCATTAAATTCATTAATTTGGATGCCTATATTCTTATATAATAAGTTATCTTCCCACCAACCAGCGTAAGAAATAAATCCTGTTTTTCCCCATCCATTCACATTATTTAACTGATTGTCAGCAACTGCTACTGCTATGGTGGGAACCCCAATCCTCGCCAATTCATACAATGTTTGTCCAGCTGCAGACAAAGCTAAATCTGATTCAAACATTGTCTTTTTAATATCTTCAGCATCAGGGAAATATATTAATACCGTATTTTCTGTCTTTGCTCTTTCTATTTGATCAATATTTTTGAATCCTTTTCCAATAACAACATTTTTTATTAACTCTGGATAGTTTTCATTTAAAACATGCAAAATGCCTGGCGTTAGATTTGCCGAATCGTCCCCTCCAAAAGTTATCATTACGTTCTTAATCTCTGTTTTAATCGCTTTATCCTGAACCTGCCAAAAGGTTCTTCTTATAGGTATATATTTTGGACCTAATAAATAAGCAATCCCTTCTTTTTGTGGATAATCAATTTCTTCAGCACAAATCCCTCCATTTACAACCAAGCCTCTCGGATAATTAATTCTTTTATTATCATCTAGATAAACAGGGGTTCTTGTTAACTTTGAAATTTTTTCATAAAAATCTTCATCAGCCGTATATGAGTCTATAATCACTATATCTTTATTGCTTGCAATATTAAGAACTTCCGTATCATCAGCTAGCCAATTCACGTTTTTATATTTTGTACCTCTTAGTAGATCATTGGCAGTTTCATCACAATTAATAAACATCTCAGGACTAATGCCCTTTTCTTCAAAAGCCTGGTACAAGGCTATACATCTTGCGATATGCCCAAACCCTTTGGTCTTGCCTCCCTCTGTCATAATTAAAACATTCATAATTTCTTTCTTCCTCCAAATCAAGAATTAACTGTATTTATTCTTATTTTCTAGCCACTACAAGCATGTGAGAAGATAGTTTTGATTCTTGAAGAAATTTCTGGAAACGTTCAAGATGTTTATCGGCATTTTCAATAAGAATATGATTCAAAAATGGCTGATTTGAAATATCTAGCCCGCCTTCTAAATGTTTATTTATAACTATATCTGCATCAAGTTCACCAGGGGTGTCTACTAAAACAGGTTTAAATCCCACTTTTTGAAGCAATATATTAATTGAAGTAGTGTTAAAATAATTTAAATGGCTTGGGCCACCGATGTTTGAAGATTTCTCTCCTATAGTCAATAACTCAAAACCCTCTATGTTAGGAGTAGTCAATATTATAAAAGAATTTTCAGGCATTAACTCATATACACTTTTCAGGAATTCATAAGGAGAAAATATATGTTCTATCAATTCAAAACTTACGACTACATTGGGTTTTTCTTTTAATTTAACATTTTCTACAACATCATTTATGAGGACAATTGATTCATTTTGTTCGAATTCGATAGGAGCTGGCTCAACTAAAACTATTTTCTTAAATATTTTTCTCTTATTTAACTCTAAGCCAAAAAAACCTGAACCTGCACCTACCTCTAATAATAGATCTGTATCAATGTTGTATTTTTTTACATATTCTAGAACCATATCAACCCTAGGTTTATGTATTTTTTCGATTCTTGCCTCTTTTGATACTTTAAAAACTTTTTCCTGCCAGAATTTTGAAGCCCTAGAATTGGTATAATAGTTCTCAAGTAGTTCTACTGTTGGTCTAGGAGATATATAAAGGGATCTGCATGTTTGGCACTTTTTAAATTTATAACCATTTTTTACAAAATAAACTGAATTATTATCGGTCCCACAAGCAGGACAGTTAATCTCAACAAATTTATCTCCAAAGGCGAGTAATTCTCTCGCATCTTGTTCGAAAAGTTCGCAAGATTTTTTTCTTAATTCCGCAGGTCTTATTTCGTTTTCTTTTAACATTTTTTCTCCTTTTAAATACTAAAACTGATCTCTATACTATTTTCTTGAATTCAATTATTAATTATCTTTTGTCTTACATCCTTGTTTATCTCTCTTAGGTTAGGTTCGATTTCCAGCAGTTTCAAAATATCATCTAATAAAAATATATCCTTCTGCTTATACAGCCTCTTATAAATTTCTCTTATAAATGCTAGGTCTCTTTCTTCGTCTACAGTCCAACGCAAATTTGATAAATTTCTGTCATCTTTTACACTTAATACTTCAAATTTCTCAGGATGTTCATATAAATAAGGAGTGACATGTTCTCTTTGATAGTCCTCCTGAGCTCTCTCCCACATCTGTTCTAAAACAGACATCTTCATCACTTCTGTATCAAGTCCTCTTGGAAATGTACGATCTATTGCATTGCTTGAGCCATCAGAATTACTCATGTTATCTAAATGCTTGCAAATTATTTTGTCTACAACATTCGGATCGATTAAAGGGCAATCCGCTGTAATTCGTACCACAACATCTGCCTTATAGGTCTTAGCAGCCTGATAGTACCTATCAAGAACATCTTCCTCGCTGCCTCTGTAAAAATCAATGCCATGTTGCCTGCAATGATTTTCAATAACGTCATCTTCCTTTTTAACACTTGTAGCAACAACAATGTTATTAATTATTTCACTTCTCTTGAGGCGGTTCACTACATGCCATAACATGGATTTGCCGCTTATATCCATTAACACTTTTCCCGGCAGGCGTGTAGAACCCATACGTGCCTGAATAATTGCAACAATATTTTTTGACCCTTCTGCTTTAATTTCCATTCAATAGTTCCTTTATGTTTGATACAACCCTCTTAACTTCAGAATCAGTCATTTTTGAATAAATCGGGATAGATAACGCTTTTTTGTAATATTTCTCGCTATTTTTAAAATTCTTAGAATTAACCTTGTACCTCTTCTTATAATAAGGCTGTTTGTATATCGGAATATAATGTACTTGAGTAAAAATTCCTTTCTTCTTCAAAAGAGATACAAACTTCTTTCTGCTTGTTTTCAATTTATCGAAATCTATCTTAAGTAAATAGAGGTGGTAAGTATGCTTTTTATCTTTATTTACTCTAGGAATCTCAACGCCATCTATAGACCCAAATTCTTTATCATAAATTTCTGCAATCCTCAGTCTTTTCTGGATAAGATCATCTATTTTTCTAATTTGTGATAATCCTATAGCACACTGAATATCTGTTATTCTGTAATTAAATCCTAGATCCCTCATCTCGTAATACCATAGTCCCTTGCCCTCTATCATCTCCTGAGTTTTATAAGTACCGTGTGAACGCAAAGCTAACAGTTTTTCGTATATTTTCCTGTTATTTGTAGTTATCGCTCCGCCTTCACCTGTTGTAATATGTTTAACAGGATGAAAACTGAAAACAGTCATATCAGAATACCTACAGCTTCCGATTTTAACCCACTTGCCCTTACTCCTATACTCTGCTCCAAAGGCATGACAACCATCTTCAATAATAGTTAGATTATTGTCCTTAGCAATTTTATGGATTTCTGACATATCGCATGGCAAACCAGCAAAATGCACAGGCAAAATCGCTTTGGTTTTTTTGGTTATCTTTTTCTTAATCTCTTTTGGATCGATATTAACTGTTGCATAATTTATATCAGCAAAGACAGGTTTTGCTCCTGAATATATAATAGAATTGGCAGTTGCAAGAAATGTTATGGGTGTGGTAATAGCTTCTCCCTGTTCTTTCAATCCCGCAGCTAAACAAGCAATGTGAAGAGCTGCGGTGCCACTCGAAACAGCTACAGCATATTTCGCTCCACAGTACCTGGTAAGAGCATCTTCGAATTCTTTTATTTTTGGCCCCTGTGTAATCCAGTCTGACTTCAGAACCTCTACTGCAGCTCTTATATCATCCTTATCTATTAGTTGCCGACCGTAAGGTATATTCTTCATGGGCCTTATCCTTCGTTTTATTTTCTTCTTCTGTCCCTGCCATCTCTTGCAAATTTTTCACTGAAAGCCAATCAGTGTTGTTGTCACTCCTATATCCTTCAAAGTCTGAAGATAATGGAGATCCTCCATCCTTTGCTCCCAGATGTTCTACAACATAAGGATATGTAACAAATTTATCTTCATACTCATATGTATGAATACCATCATCTTCCGGAACCAAAGTTTCATGTAATTTTTCACCAGCCCTGATACCTATTGTCTTCTGTTTACAGTTTGGGCATATGGCTTGAGCTAAATCTGTTACTCTCATGCTTGGTATTTTAGGAATAAAAATTTCTCCTCCCTTCATCTCTTCCAAACATTGAAGTACGAAATTAACTCCTTGTTCGAGTGTTATCCAAAATCTTGTCATCCTCTCATCAGTTATAGGAACCTCTCCCTTTTTTCTGCATTCTTTAAAGAAAGGAACTACACTGCCACGAGATCCAAAAACATTTCCATATCGAACAACACTAAAGTGAGTCCCGCGGGGAGAATAGTTATTGGCAGCTATAAACATCTTTTCAGCACAAAGTTTCGTAGCTCCATAAAGATTAATCGGATTGGCTGCCTTGTCCGTACTCAAAGCTATTACTTTTTTTACACCATTATCTATGGCCAAATTGATAACGTTTTCACCTCCAATAACATTGGTTTTTACAGCTTCAAACGGATTATATTCAGCAGCAGGTACAATCTTAAGCGCAGCAGCGTGAATGACATAATCAACGCCGCTAAAGGCTCTATGTAACCTATCGGCATCCCTTACATCACCAATAAAAAACCTTATATTTTTTTCTTTAAACTTTTGCCGCATCTCATATTGTTTCATTTCGTCTCTGCTGAATATGATAAGCTTTTTGGGTTTGAATTTTGAAAGGATTATTTCTGTGAATTTTTTCCCGAAAGATCCTGTTCCTCCGGTAATGAGAATAACTTTGTCTTTGAATATATCCTGCATATCAGTCTCCTTGTTTAAATTTTTTATTCGTCTATGCCTTCATGAAGCCAATGTCGGCCCTTGTTATACACTTTGCCGACCTTGTCCTCTAATTCAGGCGAAACTACCCTCAAGAGCTCTTTGCCCATTATTCTATACTGCTTCCCTACCTTGGCAGCCTGGATAATGCCTTTTTTAATAAGGCGCATCATCGTGCTTTGGCTCACCTTTAGAAGCTCCTGGGATTCCTCTCTTGTGTAGACAGCATTTTCTTTAATTTCCACGATAAATCCTCCTAATTTAAGGAAAATGTTAAGCTTGCTGTTATATATTATAGTTATATGTTGCTATATTTAGAGGAGATATTAACACACGGGTAGGATTATGTCAAGAATATTAGATAGTTGTCAATAGTTGTCAATAGATGTCATCTGAGCTTGTATATGGAATAGGTACTTTTTATGCCATCTTCTGTAAATGATGAGGTAAAAAGGGGTTTTTTAGCATATATAAGCTTTTTAACAGATTCATCCATGGTGTCATCTTTGCATAAAATATAAACGCTTTTATAGGGGGCAGTTATCTCCTGGAAGGTTTTTTTGGTATTTGTCATGCGCTTATATTTGATTACATGTGGGTCAAAATAGTATTCCCGGGTTTCGCCTGCCAATATTAATAAGGAATCTTTACTGACATTAGAGTTAACCCACTTAGAAACAGCATAAGTCCTTTCTTTTTTGAGCAGGTATTCATCTTCACTTATGCGTCCGGTAAGAATTTTGATCGGACCTACATTGTAGTAAAAAGCTAAGCTTAGATTGAATACCAGCCCTATTGAAATGAAAGTCTTTAAAAGTTTAAAGTTCCTTTTTATGAATATTTGATCCAATCCGTCAGAGATAAGCACAAAAGCTACCGGAAACACAGGAAAAAGAAACCGGATGTTCTGATCTATCTTGAACCACAGTGCCATATAAATTATCATGAAAAATGCCATAAAACGCCTTGATCTGTTCCCCCACCTTGTAAATATCAATGCCGGAAGAAGAGCAAGGAATAAAAACCCTATTTGTTCCCCGCCGAAACTCTCCATATGCATAACAAGATCCCAAGGAAGCCTTAATAAGCCTATAGGCCCTTTCATATAGCCGTAACTTTCAGCTATGTGCGCTGCGGACCATCCACTGCCGAAAACTTCATGCATGAACGGATATACCGGGTTCCCTGTTATTAAATAGCTCCTCAAATACCATATAAAGCTGAATAAAAACAAAGGGATCAGGAAAGCCGAAAGGTGTGAAATATAAGTTTTTATAAGGTTTTTCTCTTTTACTAAAACATAAAGCAGAAGCACCAGTACGGGAATAAGCCCAATAGCTGCCAGAATCTTCACTGACAGTGCCAGTCCAAATAGAATGCCTGAAAATACCAAATATTGGATCTCTCTATCGGTTATCCATGAAAGAAAAAGATAGAACGCACAAAAAACATAAAAGCATAAAGATAGATCAACGTAAGCATAACTTGCCTGCATGAATATACCCGGGGATAAATAAAACAAGGCGGCTGAAAGTAGTCCGGCTTTTCTATTAACAAATCTCCTGGCGAAACAATAAACAGCTATTGCAGCAAGCACCCCGAACAAATAATGGAACAACTTGGCCAAAATGGAATTTTCCAGAAGCATCCCTAAAGTAAAAAGCATCTCGGTCAGATAAGGCCATAAGGACTCTCGTGTGTACGGAATAAAACTTACAGAATGCGTTTTTATAAAGATCTTTGGATGGATTAAATGATATGCCAGGGCATCGTTGCCGATGGGCGGAGCTAGAGCGCCTGCTAAGCTGAAAACAAACGCCAGAGTTAACACCGCTAGTAGTATTTTATCAAAAAGTGACCAGTCCCCTATTTTGATGTTCTTTACGTAAGAATATAGATCCTTTATAAGTAAAAGAATGTTTTTAAAGAACAAAGCGAAAAGCACACACAAAGTGATTATTAGGATTTTGAAATATACAAGCCCGGCTTGCCCTAAAATAAATACGATATAAGCTATGATCCCCAGGCCTAAACCTGTTGAAAATACGAAATTTTCAAGCCTGGAGGATCTTATCTTCATTGATCTGGCAATGAAGTCTCCGACACCATAAGCAATGAAGGATATCAGTATGAGAAGGACAAAATCAGACATTTTATTTCAATATATTTTGGATCTTTGGTAAGTTCTCAGAAATTTTAGGAGCAATAAAAGATCCGGCATACGTCAAAAAGATGAAAACAAACCAGATCAAGAATAAAATCTCTATAAAACGGTATTTATTTTTCATAGATCCCTTTAATATCATTCCACTTGATCTTAATAAGGCTTAGAAAAGATTCTACTCCGGCTTTAAAAGGCTTTACCTTCGAAGTGTTTTTGTGAGCCCACTTTACGGGCACCTCTTTCAGCTTCATTCCAAGCTTATTGATCAAGAATATAAGCTCCGTATCAAAGCTCCAATCATCCATCTTTTGCAGGGAAAAGATCCTCTTCGCCGACTCCCCCTTATAGGCCTTAAACCCGCAGTTAAAATCATTTACCTTTGAGCCAAGAATGATCTTTGATAATAATATATAAACATTTCCCAATAGGATCCTCATGAATGATTCGGGAACGGTCACTTGTGAATCTTTTAATCTTCTTGAACCTATTACCGCGTCATATCCTTCTTCAAGGTATGGGAAAAATTTATCAATCTCATCTATGGAAGTCGAATTATCGGCATCCATGAACATCGCATATTTTCCCCGTGCCTGGAGCATGGCCTTTTTAACTACATAACCTTTGCCTTTATTGGGCTTACTTTCAATAATGCGAAAATTGGGTATTTTTTCCTCGAAAATAAGTGCCTCTTCCAAGGTCCTGTCTTTTGAACCGTCATCTATTAAAATTACCTCACTTGAAAAAGCTTTGCCATCCAAAAAATCCGCTATCTCCGTAAGCGTATTTACTATATTCGCTTCTTCGTTATAAGCCGGTATGATTATCGATAGAAAAATATCTTCAGCCATAGTTTTATTATTTTATTCTTTTTCCCTCAAATCGTAAATAAATATCGAATAACCCGCTTTTGAATCAGGTTTTTTATCTTTAGTCCATCTGCAACTGTCTATATGCCGGATACTTATCGCATAAACTTCTTTTTCAGGTTCTATCAGCTCGATTTCAGTGATATCCTCTGATCTTATACCATAATACGTGGGGTCGCCTTCCCCAAAATAAGCTAATTTTACGGATTCAATATTATTCTCAAGCATGTATTGTTTTAAAGCAGGCAGATCCTGCCCCCAGTCAATATTTGAATCCCTGAGATATTTATGCCCGTTATCAGGGCCTCCTATTGATTCATTGAAATAGCTAAGATAATCCGGCCATATGAAAAACGGAACTGTCAAAAACCACAAGATAAGAACTATCCCGAATGTTTTATACACAGTTCCTTTATTAAAAACATACTTAGCCCCCAAAGCTGAAATGATAAAAATAAACGGGTAAACCGGCAATACATACCTTAATCCCAGTTGCAGGTTCGACCTGGACGCAAATACAAAAAAGCTGAAGATCATCAGCAGTAAGTACAAATTTAGAGATTTATTCCTCGCGGCAAAAATCAGCCCGATAAAGAAGAAGATTATAACCGGAATCGGCGTCTTCAATAGAAATGCTGCCACGTAATACAACGGATGCCCTTGATGTCTCCACGCGCCCATGAAAAAGATACCAACCCCTTCAGCGGCATGTTTGAGGACACCTATAACACCCAAGACAAAAGAACCAAGTGGAACGGAAGCTGTATAAAGAAATTCAACAGCTTTAGCCTTGAATCCTTCACCAGCAAAAGGGATCGAGTTTAACATATCAGTGAAAACAACGATCTTACTTTCCGGTCTCAATACATCTTTAAGGAACGGTTTAAATTCAAAGGCATATCCGGACCACAAAACTAAAGCAGAGATAAATAAGCAAAAAAGGAGTTTGAAGAAAAAATCTAAGGAAACTCTCTTCCCCTTAAAGAATCTCTCATTTAAGATTGTACCCAGCACCAAAATAATATAAATCGGCAAAAGTAATAACGCTGAGTACTTTGCCATCATCGCCAGGGCCAGAAATATTCCCGATATTAAAGCTTCTATATTCCTTCTCGATATCAAGAAATCCCAGAAAGAAAGAACCGAACACATAATAAAAACAGAGGCCGCTATATCCGTCGTTGCAAACCTTGAATGCGCCAGTATGTTCGGTGAAAGAAAATAAAAAATAGCCGTTAAGACCGCGACCTGGGAATCATAATGCTTCCTGACCCAGAAAAAGAGGAAAACCCCTCCAAACACACCTAAAATCATCATCGGTATGCGGGCAAATAAAAGGATCTTATCGAAAATACTCCTGTTCAGTTTATATAAAAAATCTCGGGAAAATTCCGCCCTGTCTTCCCTCGCCCAAAAAGACCTCTCATCCGGAAGTTTTACATCCAATGAAAGAAGCGGCAAAGCCGCGAGGATCCTTGCCAGGGGCGGAGAATCTGTCGCGAAGGCGAAATCTCCTTTAGTCAGAAAAACGTAACCCACAGGAATATGATGGGCAGCTTCATCTGAAACCGGGGATTTTCTGACGGCACTTGTCAGCGCGAGAGAAATAAATATAACTACGAGAAGAAAAAGAACTGTATAATTTTTAACGGGTGTATTTAAATTCAACTTCGTGTTCGCCTTTCGGAACATGCACTGCCATTAAAATGTCTTGAAAGCTCTCGATCTTCGCCTTTTTTCCGTCAATTGCCGCTTTCCAACCCGGATAATTGAATTCCGAGAACACTAAATAAGCGTTTTCTCTTATGTCGAGTGAGAACTTTGCATAACCTGATCTATATTCCGTGATCTTTGGATCTTTGTCGATGAATCTTAAGGGCTCCTGTAAGTGCGCTATTACGTATCCCCTCGGCAGGGCATTTTTCAGTGAATACATATATATATCTTTTTCTTTCCAGTTCCGTTCAAAAAAATGTTCTTTAATTTCTTCCGAAGAAACCACATATTTCACGTTCAAAAGGCGTAAAATTTCCCACTTATCCCTAAAAGCTCCTTCAGAAGGCGTCAATAAGCCAAGGGAATTATCGACGGCTTCCAATCCGTTTAACTTTTTATAGTATTTCTCGGAGACCAGCGGCGAATAAGCCGCGACACTGTCAATATTCCATATAGCATTTGAATTAGGCATCGCCCAGTTAGGCAGTTTACCCGAAGCTACATCATAAGGCAGGATCCTGAAAATCTCCTTATCATTAGCGACAATTTTATATAAAAGAGGATATGCCGGTCCTAACTCATTAAAATTCCGGATATTACCCCTAAATCCCGTCCCGTAAAAACTGTAAACAAAAAGATCCAAAAATATTATTAGAACAAGTATGCCCTTGAAGATCGGAGCGGGTTTTTTCTTCCGTAAAATATATCCGCAAAAAATTAACGCTATAATACACAGGCCGATCGAAGTCAAAATGAAGGGATTCAGGATCGAGGATTTCTGGACCAGGCCCGCATAAAAACTCTCGACCTTTTCCATGTATGTTTGGAGGCTGTGCCTGTGAAAATCCTTCCCGTAAATATAATTAATCGCGTACCACTTCCCGAATTTTATAAGCTTCCCGCCAAATATTAATATTATTGCCTTGAAAGCGAAAAATATGCCCGCCATTGCGATAAGGAATGCTTTGAAGATCCGGATCGGTCTTTTGTTTTGAAAATCACTGCGAAAAAACCGTGTAAGCCCTGTCCCCGCCAATACTGATGCCGCAAACATGCCGAAGAACAGGAACTTTGACGGATTACGGAAACTGTAAAAGCGGGTTATTTTCAATGCTAAGAAATATAATGGATTATACTTCCCTAAGGCGAGAAAAAATGAAAGTAAAAATACCATTAATAAAGGCCGCATCTTGAGATCGGATCTCATGCTGTAAAACGATGTTATCAGAAGAAGGAGACTGAATATCCCTATATAAAAAGTCGTCCCTTTTAAAACAAAATACGGAAATACCGTACCCAAAAGTTTGATCGGAGAAAGAGACCCCCATAAAGCGAAACCCAAAGTCGCCCCTTCCCTGCTCGATAGGTTAGCCAGCTGAAAGGTGAGCATAAGCTGCGGCAGGGAAACAATAAAAGCCGTTAAAAGAAAGGTGCCGGTTGAAAATAGTGTTTTTGCGGCATCTATTTTTCTCAAGCTTGACGTATAAATAAAATACGCTAAATAAAACAATACGCTGTATGCCGCAACCTGGATGAATCCCGCCAATAGCTGGAACCCCGCTACTAATCCCGCTAAAAACATGTAGGATATTTTGCGTTTATCCAAATATATTTCAAACAGCAAAAGAACAAGCGGAAACCACGCAAGGGTTCTTAAGGTTATGATATTGTAAAAACACCCGGCGTAAGCACTTCCAAAGCAAAAAAGAAGCGCCGCAAGATATCCGCCTGCCTCATCTGCCCCTACCCTGCGTGAATAAAAGTATGTAAAAACCCCTCCCAAGATAAAATGCAGGATGATTGAATAATTGTAAGCTATTCTAAAGGGAAGCAGGAAGAACATCAGCATATTTAACGGATACCATCCGCCTACCTGCCCTTCGGCCATTAAGGGAAATCCGCTCTGCATAAAGGTTGTCCAGAAAGGAAGCTGCAGGTGCTTTATTGAATCAGCGTAGATCTTGAACCAGGGGTAAAATTGAACGAGATTATCGCCATAGATAAAAGACGCGCGCATAGATATAAGGGGGAATAGAAAAATACCTATGGTGAATAAAAACGCTAATGTAAATCCAGAATGCTTAAAAGGCTTCATTATTCTACCTTGTAAATAATAATAGCTGGGCCTGTTCTTGTTCTTGAAAACAGCTCCTTGTCTTTGGCGGGAATACATGTCATGGCTGTCTCATCGTAAGATCGCCTGAAATTCCCATCCTTGTATGGGCTGAACACCTTTTCCGGTTTGATTTTTTCGGCTATTTCCTTATGCAGATCTTTTATTCTTTCTGACATGGTCATATTATTAAAAACCACGTATTCTATCTCATATTTTTTCAAGTCAGCTGAGGAACTTTCAATCGCGGGCCAATAGCTTAAAAACTGTCCGGTCACTTCGGTATCTTCCCCGAGATAATAGATCCGGTACGTTTTATCTTCCTTGAAAGCTTTGATCTGGAGATCCAGTTTTCTTCCCTTCAGGCCCTTTAGCTCAGGCTGTCTCGTTAAGATCTCTCTTTTACTTTCCAGCTGCTCTAGCGTTTGGCTAACCGCAGGCGCAAAGAAAACCGAATCAAAAGCGATCTTAGTGCCGGGGGGAACATTTGCCTTGATCCAGTCAGCCGCTATCACGCGCGTATCTTCCCCTGAAAAAAGCATGTCCGCCTTAATGGATTTAACCGTTGTCGGTAAAATCGTTAAAACCGCAATTGCTACAACTGATAATTTTAAGATTTTGCGCTCAGATCTCGGATAAATGTAGTCGAACAGCAAAAATCCCGAATACATGGCCGTAAAAGGAATCAAAACAAGAACGTATCTTGAAAACGGCTGGCTGGCAAAGATCAGATGAATATAAAAAACAGCCGGAAACGATATTAAAAATAAGGTTTCTTTGAACTTTTTCCCCAAAACAGCTCCAAGTCCTATTATTCCTAAAAGTGTCGGCATAATGCCTACCCCTTCGAACATCGAATATGTGATATGATGGCTCCAGCCAAGATATCCATGCCTTATTTTACCGGTAACGGAACCTAAGAAAAACTTCCAGTCCAAAACAGAATAAGGATTACAAATGATAAATGTTAACGCCACGACTCCGGCAAAAACAAAAAGTTTTGAGTCGAAAAGTTTATTTCTATTATCTCCTTTATTTACCAATAGATGCGAAATGAAAAAAGGCGCGACGAGTAATGCTGCGTTATACTTAACAGCTGTAGCGATCCCTATCAAAATGCCTGACAAGATATAATCTTTTAGCCTTCCCCTTTCGATCAGATTTGCCATAGCGATATACGAAAGTAATATAAATAATACCAAAAGGTTGTCTGTATAAATATAATGCGCATTAACAACATTTAAGAACGCAATCGCCGCCACAAAAGCCGAATAAACCGCTGCTTCTCTAGAGAAAAACTTACAAGCTAAACGATATACGAGATAAACACTTAATATGCTCGGAATGACCCCGATAAGAAATCTGCCCATTAAGTAAAAAGATGTGGGGTCGCTGAAAAAACTTAAAGCGAAAGACTCAGCTCCCGTGAACTTGCCGATAAGAGATCCCATTAGAAAGTAAATAGCGTAGAAAAAAAACAAAATATAAGAAGTAAGCGGCGGAATGATAAAAAAATGCGGGTTTAGGTCGCCTGTCCCGTAAGCAAGCGCATGATTGACGACTATCGGCTCATCCTGATGAAATTGATTTGGAAGGCCAAACCCGAGCCCCCAGATCCTCAGGACTATCCCGAGTAAAATAATGATAACTAGTAAAAAATTACCTTTTAAGATCGATCTCATATGCTTATTCTACCTATGAATGAACCTTACCCTGATAACATCACGCAGCATCTGCAAAGAAGAAAAAACGGGATGCACCTTACTCTCGGCAGAATTTAACCACTTCACGCCCACTTCGTCTACTTTAAAGCCGTTCCTAAGTGCAAGGTAGATGATCTCCGCGTCAAAAGCAAAGCCCGGTATTTTTATTTGCTTGAAAAGCACCTTAGCTGTATCCTTTTTGAATAATTTAAAACCGCATTGGGTGTCTTTAAATTTCTGACCAAGTATTAAACGAATAAGCAGATTAAACGCCTTCCCCATGGTCTGACGATAAAAGGGCTGTCTGGTCAAGACTTCCGATGTATTTATTGATCTGGACCCGATAGCGATATCCGCTCCATTTTTGATACTTCTTATCAATTTATCAATTTCTTCTATCGGAGTTGAAAGGTCAGCGTCCGTAAATAGAATTAGATCGCCGTCAGCTACCCTCACACCTCTTTCAATAGCATACCCCTTCCCTCTTGTTTTTCTGTTCTTTAAAGTGGTAATATGTCCTTCTTTCGCCAAAAGGCTTTCTTCCGCCACTTCTCTTGTACGGTCTTCACTTCCGTCGGCAACAACAATTACCTCATAAGAGGTGTCCTTGCCCTCCATGAAGGCCCGGATCTTCTCCAAAGTCGGGCCTAAACGCTTCTCTTCGTTATATGCGGGGATTATGATAGAAAGATCCATGCGAATGATGAGTTTACTTTAAGAAATCTTTAACCGTATCGATTATATAAGCAACCTTTTCGTCGGTCAGTTCGGAATAAGCAGGCAGGGAAAGGATCTTTTCCGACCTTTCTTCCGCAATGGGTATACTTCCCTTGGAATAACCCAGGTCCTTATAACACGGCTGCATATGCAAAGGTACCGGGTAATAAACACGTACCGCAATGCCGTTATCATTAAGATGCTTCAGGAGACCGTCTCTTTTCTCTAAAGCGATCGTGTATTGATGATAGGTGTGAACATTGCCTTCAGCTACTTTTGGCACTATAATCCCTAACGGCGCAAGCGCTTCATCATATTTCTTAGCGATATTTCTTCGGTCTTGGAGCCACTCATCCAATTTTTTCAATTTGACCCTAAGAACAGCCGCCTGCAGGCTATCAAGCCTGGAATTATACCCTATTTCCTCATGTATGTATTGTTTTGTGCTTCCATGTACCCGCAGCTTTTTGATGCGGTCAGTCAAACCCTGGTCGCCGGAAACCACCATTCCCCCGTCCCCGAATCCTCCAAGGTTTTTGCTCGGGAAAAAGCTTAAGCATCCGGCATCTCCGAAACTTCCGGCTTTTTTGCCGTTGTGTAATGCGCCTATGGCCTGAGCACAGTCTTCAATTACTTTAAGGTCATATTTTTTAGCTATCTCCATTATGCGGGTCATATCCGCACACTGACCGTAAATATGTACCGGGATTATCGCCTTTATTGCCTTGCGCTCCTTTTCGTTCATGCCCTTTAATAATTCCTCTATCTTATCAGGATCGATATTATAAGTTCCCGGGTCTATGTCAACAAAAGTTGGGATGGCGCCTAAAACAGAAATGGCTTCCCCTGTCGCAAAAAAAGTAAAGGGTGTAGTTATGACCCTGTCGCCTTTTCTAATGCCTACAGCATGGAGAGCAAGTATAAGCGCATCCGTTCCCGAAGCGACACCTGCTCCGGATCTTGCCCCCGTATATGCAGCAACCTCATTTTCTAACCTCTCAACTTCTTCAGACAGAATAAAATACTGGCTTTCAACTACACGTTTAATAGCTTCATCGACTTCATTCTTTATGGTCTGATATTGAGCTTTAAGATCCAATAATGGTATCTGCATTTTAGTCCCCTTCACCATTTAAACCTCGTCATTTAACATTTTTATATTTTTTCCTTATAGTATTCATAGTCAGCCTTGACCATTTCCTCAACTAATTGTTCAAATTTTATCTTATAATTCCATCCAAGTTCTTTTTTAGCCTTAGAAGTGTCTGCTATTAACAACTCTACTTCAGCCGGTCTATAAAATGTTTTATCAACCTCAACATACTTACGGTAATCTAAATCAAGTGTTTTAAAAGCCACTTCGGCAAATTCTTTTACAGAATGCGTCTCTTCTGTCCCAATTACAAAATCATCTGCTTTGTCTTGTTGAAGCATCGCATGCATCGCCTTTACATATTCTTTTGCATGGCCCCAATCCCTTTTAGCTTCTAAATTGCCCAGGTAAAGTTTATCGGCCATACCCAGCTTTATCTGAGCCGCCGTAGAAGTGATCTTCCTTGTTACGAACTCAAACCCTCTCCTCGGGGACTCATGATTAAACAGAATCCCACTACATGCATACACATTATATGCTTCACGATAATTGCGTGTTAGTTCGAATCCGGCTTCTTTTGAAATCCCGTATATGCTCCTGGGATGAAATCTTGTAGTTTCTTTTTGTGGCACTTCTTCAACCTTGCCAAACATTTCACTTGAAGCAGCAAAGTACACTTTACACTCCGGCGCAGCATTATTAACAGAAGACAAGACAAAATGTGTCCCATTTATATTATTATTCAAGGTCGAAAATTCATCCTCAAATGAATAAGTCACAAAACTTTGAGCTGCCAAATGATAGCATTCATCGGGTTTAATTTTGCTAACTATTTTAAAAATGCTTGGATAACTTTCCAATGACCCGCAATGCAGTTTAATACGATCTAAAATATGTTGTATTCTGGATAATCTATGAGCCTGATCCTCTAAAGCAACTCTCCTAACCATACCGTGCACTTCATACCCGAGTTCAAGCAGGTATTCCGCAAGATAGCTTCCGTCCTGCCCCGTTATACCCGTTATTAACGCTTTTTTCTTTGCCATGAGTTATTTTCCTTCTTTTACTGTTTCTCTTTCTTTTCTGAACCATTCTACCGTCTTCTTTAAGCCCTCTTCAAGAGTCACTTTAGGTTCCCAGTTAAGTTCTTTTTTTGCTTTCGTGATATCCGGCCTTCTGATCTTGGGGTCGTTTACAGGCAGATCTTTAAATATGATCTCACTCGTGCTTCCGGTAAGTTTCTTCACTTTTTCAGCAAAATTCATAACGGTCATTTCATCGGGATTGCCTATATTTACAGGCTCATTGAGATCGGAATCCATGAGTCTCACTATACCTTCAACAAGATCGGATACGTAGCAAAAGCTTCTTGTCTGGGAGCCATCGCCGAAGACCGTGATTGGCTCATTATCCAAGCATTCATCAATGAAAGCAGGTACTACCCTTCCGTCATGATGACGCATGCGGCTGCCGTATGTATTGAAAATGCGGACTATCTTCGCATCTACTCCATGTGTTCTGTGATAAGCGAGTGTGATAGCTTCCGCGAAACGTTTTGCTTCATCATAAACCCCTCTTGGCCCTACCGGATTGACATTGCCCCAGTATGTCTCGGGCTGGGGGTTAACTAACGGGTCTCCGTATACTTCAGATGTGGAAGCCAGAAGAAATTTCGCGTTCTTTTCCTTGGCCAGGCCCAAAGCGTTATGCGTGCCTAAAGAACCGACTTTAAGAGTTTTAATGGGATGATCAAGATAATCTATAGGGCTTGCGGGAGATGCGAAATGAAGAACATAATCCACCTCTCCTTTTATGAATATGTACTTACAGACATCCTGCTTGATAAACTCAAACTGCGGATGTCCCGCCAGATGCGATACGTTCCTGATGGTCCCCGTCAGAAGGTTATCCATACAAATTACCTGATGCCCGTCCTCAATGAGCCTGTCGGCCAGATGTGACCCTAAAAATCCTGCTCCACCTGTAAGTAGTATACGCATCTTTTCTCCTTCTTTCGCTCTTTTACGCGCTGTTTATCCTTCTCTACGATGAATGAACCCATAACAAGACAATCGATGTCCGTTTCCATGAAACATTTATAAGCATCATCCGGGGTGCATACTATAGGTTCCCCCCTGGTATTGAACGAAGTGTTTATTACGACCGGGCAACCATGTACTTCGTGGAACTTTTTTATTAGATCATAATAAAGAGGATTGTCTTCCCTTTTTACCGTTTGTACTCTTGATGAATTATCCACATGTGTTACTGACGGGATCTTTGCATCCTTTCTCACGGAAGATGTTAAAAGCATGTATGGGTCTTCCTGATCCAGTTCAAAATATTCTTCCGCGCTTTCTAAAAGCACACTTGGGGCAAAGGGTCTGAATGATTCCCTGAATTTTATCCTGTCATTGATGATAGATTTCATTTCCTTAGACCTTGGGTCAGCTATAATGCTTCTTGACCCGAGCGCTCTTGGCCCGAATTCCATCCTTCCCTGAAACCAGCCCACCACTTTTTTGTCCGCAAGTAAATTTGAAACAATTTCCAAAAGTTTATTACGCTCAAATCTTTTAAAAGTTATTCCTTTCGCGATCAAGAATTTCTCGACTTCCTCATCGGAAAACTCCGGCCCCAGGAAACTGCCCTTTTGTCCATCCTTGTTATTTTTAACTTCTCTCTTTTTTTCTAAACACTCATGCCAAGCGATAAAAGCCGCGCCAACCGCGCCTCCGGCATCCGACGAAGCCGGTTGTATCCATGTATTCCTGAAGGGGCCATCTTTTAACACTTTACTGTTTGAAACACAATTAAGAGCTAACGCACCGGATAAACAAAGGTTTTCCAGGCCGGTCTTTCTATGAAGGCTTTTTACCATATTCATGATCGCCATTTCAGTAACAACCTGGACCGAACGGGCCAGATCCATGTATTTTTGTTCTAGCTTGCCCTCAGGCCTTCTGGGAACGCCTCCAAACAGTTCCTCAAACCTTTCATTAAGCAAAGTTTGTTCGTTTCTGTGATCGAAATATTTTAAGTTAAGCTTGAAAGATCCGTCTTCTTTAAGATCTATCAGATTTTTAAGGATAACATCCGCATATCTGGGTTTGCCGTACGCGGCAAGGCCCATGAGCTTATATTCACCTGACTTTATCTTAAAACCGCAGTAGCGCGTAAACGCGGAATACAGAAGCCCCAATGAATGGGGGAATTTCATATTGCGGTAGATCTTTATCCTGTTTCCTCTGCCAAAGCCAAAACTTGAAGAGGTGTCTTTTTCCATTCCTTCGATCGTAAGAACAGCCGCGTTATTATAAGGTGACGGGTAAAACGCACTTGCGGCATGCGAGTGATGCTTTTTAGAAAATGTTACCAAACCGCCGTATCCTAATTCGGTACGTATATACCTCTCCAAAAGAATCTTTTTTAAAATACTGTCAGGCTTATTGTAAAACGCCGCAATATAAACATCATTAACGCTTATCCCTGCCTCTTTCAGGCAGTATTCAATAGCCTTTGAGGGGAAGGATGGATCATGTTTCTTTCGGGTGAACCTCTCCTCCTGCGCTGCCGCTATGATCTCGCCGTTTTTTAGAAGCGCCGCGGCAGAATCATGATAAAAAGCTGAGATCCCAAGTATATACGTATCTTTCATAGTTGTTAGGGCTTGTAGCTATTAACAAACCAATCTACGGTTTTTTCTAATCCTTCATAAAAACCAACCTTTGGTTCTACATGAAGAACATCTCTTAGTCCGCTTATATCAGCGTATGTTTTAAAAACATCTCCCGGCCTTTTGGGGCCATGTATAGATTCTATGTCCTTGCCGAGTATTTTCTTGATGCCTTCGGCAGTGTCCGTGACTGAATAACTCTCCCCGCACGCAACATTGAAGACCTTGCCTGAAATCCCGTGAACTTCACATGCGGCAAGGTTGGCATCCACAACATTTTTAACATATGTAAAGTCCCTTGATTGCTCTCCGTCTCCATCTATCATGCAAGGTTTATCCTGCACAAGCTGTGAGATAAAAGCAGGGATAACGGCAGAATATTTAGATTCCGGATTCTGCCTCGGCCCAAATACGTTAAAATACCTTAAACTTACCGTTTCCAGGCCGTAAGTAGCGCTGAACATCCGGCAGTAATATTCTCCCGCGAGTTTGCTTACCGCGTACGGAGATATAGGGTTTGGCGTCATTGTTTCCTTTTCAGGGAACTCATCAACATCTCCGTAAGCGGAACTTGAAGATGCGTAAACAACCCTTTTAATGCCCATCTCCTTTGAAAGCATTAATACATTAAGTGTACCGTTGACATTTACATCATTATTGGGAATAGGCTGTTCGACGCTTTTTGCGACACTGCGAAGGGCTGCCTGATGGATGACATAGTCTATTCCTTCAAGCGCTTTTCTTGTATCTTCCTCATTGCGTATGTCACCTTTTTGGAAGTCTATTTTTCCCATGAAAGGCGTAAGGTGCTCTTCCTTCCCCGTAGACAGGTTATCAAGTACGCGCACATTTTCCCCGCGGTTTACAAGCTCTTCCACGATATTAGAGCCTATGAACCCCGCGCCGCCTGTTACTAAGTACTTTTTCATTCTTTTCCCCTCTTCTTTTTATTTTATAACTTTACGATATTTTCTCCGGAGATACCGTTCGCTTCAAAAATATTTCTTGTATCAAAAATAATTTTAGAACTTTTAGCTATCATCTTATAATCCAGATCGCTGTGATCGGTAATTAGAAGGACTATATCCTGTTTCTTTAACGCTGCCGGGGTTAATTTGGATGACCTCATCTTTATGCCCGGTACATTAAGATAAGGGATCAGCGGGTCGTGATAACTGACATTACACTTTTTCTTCTGAAGAATTTTTATTATTTCGATGGAAGGTGATTCCCTCAGATCGTTCACGTCCTTTTTATATGTCACGCCCACAACAAAAACTTTCGCCCCTTTAAGTTTTTTCTTCCGGTCCTTAAGCAGCTCCTCTGCTCTCTTCACTATATGATGCGGGACATTGCGATTGACCCAAGCCGCAAGATCTATCATCTTCGTATCAAACCCTATAGTATGCGCCTTCCAGGAAAGATACATGGGGTCTGCCGGAATACAGTGCCCGCCTACCCCCGGTCCCGGATAAAACGGCATAAAACCGAAAGGTTTGGTATTGGCCGCTTTGATGACCTCCCACACATCAATATTAAGTTTATGGCAGAGTGAAGCAAATTCATTGATGAGGCCTAAATTTACAATTCTGAAAGTATTTTCAAGTAATTTCGTAACTTCCGCCGCTTCCGTTGTGGAAACCCCTACCACCCTTTTGATGGCCTTCGAATATAACGCTTTTCCGAGTTCAGTTGATTTTTTTGTCATCCCCCCGAGAACTTTAGGGATATTTGTGAAATCATATTTCGGATTGCCCGGATCGATCCTCTCGGGTGAAAAAGCCAGGAAGAAATCCTCATCAAGTTTCAGCCCGCTTTTTTCAAGTCTCGGAAGAATGACTTCACGTGTCGTGCCCGGATATGTCGTGCTTTCCAGAATAATAACCTGGCCGGAACGTATCTGCTCCTTGAGAGTCTTTGAAGCGCTTATAATGTAGGACATGTCCGGATCTTTAACTTTTCTTAATGGTGTCGGGACGCAAATGATGATCGCATCCGCCTGATTGAGAGCTTTCGCGTCTGTTGTGGGGTGAAAATTTCTTCTTTTGAGAGCTTTCTTGATCCTGTCAGGTGTTACATCGTTGATATAAGCTACTCCTTTCTTTAATCGGTCAATGCGGTGTTTGCTTGTATCATAAGCATTGACCTCATAGCCTTTTTCCGAAAAACGCAAAGCCATGGGCAAACCGACATATCCCAACCCCATAACCGTAATGATCGCATCCTTCTTGTTAATTTTCTTTTTTAAATTCGTGTACGTCTTCACTCCCTTAATCCTCTCTCCTTAAAATAAACTTTTAATGCATCCTCCCACGGCTGCATTTGGTGTTTTGTTTTCTCCTTAAACTTAGAACAATCTAAAACTGAAAATTTCGGCCTCTTCGCCGGCCTGTCCAATTCACCGGATGTAATAGATTCGACTGTTGTGCCTTTTATTTCGGGAACATTTTCCAATATTTTAAGCGCGAAATCATACCAGGAACACCAGCCCGTATTTGCAATATGATAAATTTCTTTGCCGAAATCGTTCGAAAACAATAATAATTCTTTAAGCGCATTTGCCAGGTCTATTGTATGGGTCGGACTTCCTATTTGGTCGCTTACAACTCTTAAGCGTTTCTCTTCTCTGCTCTTTCCAATGATCGTATCGACAAAATTTCTGCCGTTCTTCCCGAAAAGCCAGCTTGTCCTTACGATCGCATATCGCGTGAGACCCCGCTGTACAACCTCTTCCGCCTCCAGTTTAGTCCTGCCGTACACGCTGATGGGGTCCGGACGATCGCTTTCCGAATAAGGTTCCCCTTTTTCGCCGTTAAAAACAAAATCCGTGCTTATGAGAATAACGGGGATATCTTTCCCTGATAAAGCATTTACAATATTTTGTGTCCCGGTTACATTCACCATGTATGCTTTCTCGGGATCCTTTTCACATCCGTCAACATCCGTCCATGCGGCTGTATGTATAATAAGATCGGGGTTTTCTTTATCAAAGACCTCTTTGATCCTGCCGGGATCATTTATACTCGCTTTGTAAAAAACTTGCGGCTCGCAGCTTGTCTCTTTTGGCTCTGCAAGATCCACTCCCGCTATTTCATGTTCATCTTTCAGAACTCGGCAAAGATCAGTTCCAAGCATCCCGCTTGAGCCGGTAATCAATATCTTCATTTTACCACTTTATAATTTCCGCTTTTTCCTTAAGAGAAGTCCACCAGGTTTCGTTATCTTTGTACCACTCTATTGTCTTTTTAAGATTATCTTTAAAGCTGGTTCCTGTCTTCCAGCCAAGTTTTTGCATTTTCCCCGAATCTAATGCATACCTTCTATCGTGTCCCGGCCTGTCTTTAACATTCTCGACTGAACCCATATCTTTTTCCATTATGGACAATATATCTTTCACGAGATCCATATTGCTAAGATGAGTTCCTCCTCCCGCATTGTATATTTCACCCGGTTCGCCTTTCTGGAGCACAAGATCCACTGCCTCGCAATTATCTTCAACAAAAAGCCAGTCCCTGACATTTGACCCATCACCATAAAGAGGTATTTTTTCTCCTTTTAAGAGATTTGTTATGAAAAGCGGGATCGCTTTTTCAGGATATTGGTAAGGTCCGAAATTATTCGAACTTCTTACAATAACTACCGGAAGACCATACGTTATGTAAAAAGACCTCGCCAAAAGGTCGCCTGCTGCTTTACTCGCCGAATATGGGCTGTTCGGCCGAAGGGAGTCATCTTCTTTGGAAAACCCTTCCGGGACGCTTCCATAAACCTCATCAGTCCCTATTTGAACGAACTTTTTTACCTTCGCTTTCCTTGAAGCCTCCAGAAGTGCTTCGACTCCTAAAACGTTAGTTCTTAAAAATTCATCCGGATATTTTATTGACCTATCAACATGAGATTCTGCGGCGAAATTCACCACCGCATCAATATCCTTTACAGCTTCTCCGGCCGAACTTCTGTCACAAATATCCCCTTTTATAAATGAATACCTCGAATCATCCTCGATATCCTTTAAATTATCGGGATTCCCGCAATATGTGAGCTTGTCCAGATTCCGGATGCTTATATCTTTGTATTTCTTGAGCATAAGGCGGATAAAATTCGAACCTATAAATCCGCATCCGCCTGTTACTAATAGTCTCATATTGCGCCCTGCTCTCTTTTAGCCACCAGCTGATTTGCTTTAAGAAGCGTATCAAACGTTCCGGCATCCGTCCACCAGCCTTCAAGTTTAGAATAGGTAAGTTCTCCTTTTGCAAGATACGCGTTATTTACATCCGTTATCTCGAGCTCTCCGCGGCCTGACGGCTTGAGATCTTTAATTATGTTAAACACATTGCTGTCATACATGTAGATGCCTGTTACAATAAGATTTGTCTTTGGTTTTTCGGGCTTTTCAACGATTTTCGAGACCTTATCTCCTTCGAACTCAACAACGCCGAACCTCTCGGGACGTTCCGATTCTTTTATAAGGATCTTTGCCCCGGAAGTTTGGGAGGCAAATTCTTCGATCTGCTCTTTAATGCTTTTTTCGAATATGTTGTCTCCGAGTATGACAACGACCTTGTCATCATCCGCAAAATACTCCGCCAAACTAAGAGCTTCCGCTATACCCCCTTCTTTCTCCTGATAAGCATAATTTATCCCTTTTAAGCCGAATTCATGGCCATTCCCAAGAAGGCGAAGGAAATTGCCGGCATGATCCCCGCCTGTCACGACCATGATATCCGTTATCCCGGCTTCAACAAGCGTCATGATGGGATAATATACCATCGGTTTATTGTAAACCGGAAGAAGGTGTTTATTGGTGATCTTTGTAAGGGGGTATAATCTCGTTCCAAGGCCCCCGGCAAGTACTATACCTTTCATGATCTCTCCTATTCCCTGGCTCCTGGTTTATGTTTGACGTAAGACCGGCTCAATCCTATCGGAAGGTCCGGGAACGCCTTTATCTTGAAAGCGAACCAAATGGTAAAATCGTCCTTAAAAAAGTTGGGGCCGTCTACGTCATACACAAATTCAACTTCCCAGCAATGAAGGTCTCTTACTATGCTGATCTGCTGCTCTTCTATGACCCCGTCCTGAAGATCAAATCTCTCATAAAGACCCACAGCCCATTTCGGGTTTAACCTGTAGAACAGATCAAATGTGAGTTGATTACGCGGATCAGGCGCTTTTTTCTCGTAACGATAACCAAAATCGAAACTGAAACCGTCCCACGGCCTTATTGACGCCTCGACACTTCCGGCCTTTACCGCTTGATTCTCAGGACGCACCTCGAGCTCACTATCGATATAAAACCACTTGTAAGGGTTAAGCTCAAGATCGAACTTTACCTTATCAAATTTGCCTTCCTTTTCAAATTTAAACCTGTCTTTTTCCATGCGGAACAGAAAATCGGTGCTCATTATAAGCCGCACAAGATCAACCGATCTTAACTCTCCCCCCTCATGCCTTTTGGTTTGAAGTTTGTTCTCCAAAGAAAATGTTATTCCGTTTTCTTTCTCGAGCTTGTCAATATCATCCATCTGATACAGGTTATCCTTATCCACGGTAGGCTGATGTGTGTGAAAATACGTGGCGCTCGGGACTATAATGTGCCTTAACCCGTTTATATCCATATTCATCATGTTCGTGGTAACATCGTATATCCTATGAAACCGTGAAAAAACATTCACTCCGCCGCCGAACGCTGTACGGCCGACAGCTTTACCTTCCCATTTTGTGCGCGTATATAATGTCTCGCGTAAAGTGCCAAAGGGTGTTATGTTCAGGAAGAAGATCTTGGTAACATATGACAGTTTATGAAAAGTATCCAGCCTGTCGACTTTTTCAGGCGGATGCTGCTCACCCTTATATTGTTTACTAAACACCGTAGCCGAGGATTCCTGGCTGTAGTAAAGAGGCGTCTCCCACAGTCTTTGATCGGGCACATCAAGTTTTAATTCGGGAAGTTTTTCCGTAACTGTATAAAAATCGTTAAAACGTTTTTCCACATTGAGCAGAAAAGAATAATTGCGTTTTGACGATATGATAGTCGCGTAATTCTGCGCTTTATCCGGGTTCTCCTCGTACTCGTCATAAAAATAGTCTTTTAAAACAAATTCGTCGCTGTATTTATTGAACTCCAAAATACCGACTGTTTCGGGATCGAAATCTATCCTGTGCTTCCATTGGACCACTTGCCTCTTCTGGACGTCATCGTTCCCGTCCCTGAACGACGTAGGATCATAAGTGCCTATATCGTTCTGCTGTATGAAATATGTCCGCAAAAAACCCTGGCCTAACCCTTTAAGCCCGACATCATCCATGTAATAGTAAAGATTCGCTCCTTCGGCAAAGCCCTTTTTCGTCCGGTAATCCCCTATTACGTCGACTCTCGTGTTCCCTTTTATATAAAACCTCCATGCCGAAAGAAGGAAATACCCCCAATCAGTGTTCCAACCGGGTATGAATTGCACTTTTGCGCGGCTCTGAATAATGGGATGATAATAATACGGGAACCAGAGAACCGGGACCTTCCCGATATAGACGGTCACATTTTTCGCTATCACTTTCTCGTCAGGAAAAACCCTTATCTCCCCCGCCTTGATGCGGTAATGAGGTTCGTCAAGATCACAAGTGGTCACAAAGCCATCTCTCAACAAATACTCATTTTCGCCGACTTTAGCGGTCTCTTTTGCCTGGCCGAACCATGGGAACGCGTCAACCTCGCCGCCCAGAACCTTTCCTTCCTGCTTGTTAAAATCATACTGGATAAGATCGCCGGTCAGCACTCCCTCTTCGTGTTCGATACGGACATTTCCGCGGCAAAGCGCCGTACGCGTTTTTGTATTAACTTCGATCTCGTCGCATGAAAGCTTGACATCGCCGTAAGTTATGGACACGTTGCCTTCGGCAACGATCTTGCCTTGAGTTTCAAAATATTCAACCTTATCACCGTCTACGATTATAGGCTGTCCGGGTTTAAGCTTAAGCATATCGTCATCCTGCGCGAGAAGATGACCTTGCATTAATGCCGTGAACAAAACAAGTAAAATCGTTAAAACGCTTATTTTTTTCATTATTTCCTTCTTTCTTCGTTCTTAAGGCGTTCAAGCCGTGCAGACTAAATTTCTGCCTTTTCTCTTCGCCTTGTAAAGCGCAGTATCTGCTTTATCTATTAACGTTTCAATAGTGTCTCCGTCTTCGGGAAACGTAGCCACGCCCAAACTTATAGTTATCTTTAAATTTTCATCAAAAACCTTTACATTTTTTGATTCCACAGAGCTGCGTAAACGTTCTGCTACGGTTACCGCCAGTTTTTTCTCTGTTTCGGGAAGAATAACACAGAACTCTTCTCCGCCGTACCGTGAGATCATGTCCACTTCCCGCACGGAATCCTTTAATCTCTCCGCTATAATTCTAAGCACGGCATCGCCCACCATGTGTCCGTATGTGTCATTGCATTGCTTGAAGTGATCTATATCGATCATGGCGATCGAAAATGTCAGATCCAAACGCTGCGCGCGGTCGACTTCTTCTTCCAAGCGCAGCATCAAATAACGTCTCAGGTATACTTCCGTAAGGCCATCAAGGATCGATAGCTCCTGCACCTGTTCGTACAAACCGACTTTTCGAAGTTCCAGCACAACCTGCGGTATAAGGATCCGAAGCCTTTCATAGCTCGATTCGGAAGCGCCCTCTATCGCAAGAATGGCTGTTATTGTATCTCCCAGAAAAAGAGGATACGCAAGAAAAGTCCCGGAACGTATGTTCAGCCCCTCGAACAGTCTCTTTTCATTTTGCCGTTCCACAAAGACAGGTCTCAAGCTGTGTTTTTTGATATAATCCACAACCCCGGAATAATCTAATGTAGTTTCCCTCTCTTTATAATAATCCTCCGCGCCGATGCTTTTTGATATGCCCCTGGAAAACTCGCCCTTGTTGAAAGTAAGCAGGTGCGCGACATCAAAACGGAAGTTTTCCTCCAGAAGATCGAATAGTGCGTCCAAAAGTTCATCAAATTTTAATGTAGGCGCAAGCTGTTTTGTAACTTCATAAAGACGGGTTATACGGTTCAATTCTCGTTCGATACCTCTGCCGTTCCTGTCAACTTCTTCAAGCTGATCAACTATTCTGTTGTATTCTTTTTTCTTCTCGGAAACATTCGCCTCCTGGTATGAATTGAAATACCCAAGAAGGACCTTCGCAAAAAAACTGCCTCCCGTAATGATCGCCAAAAGCGAAAACAGGACAACTATGTCTATTACGTTCAAAGCGCCCAAGGCGAGATAAAATATAAAGAAAGCAAGGTTTGCGGCAAGCATGACAAAAATAAGGCGCACGCTCAATATATGAGGCGCCATCATGCAAAGCAGCGGTATGGAAAAAATGACCAGATACTCATCCCCTTGCGGGAATTTATAGAATATCCAGCTAAGCAGCATTAAAAATATGTTTATCGTAAACAGAATAAAAGGTCTTACTTTGAGCATACCGTATTTTTCCCTTTTGCCTTGGCTTGGTAAAGAAACTTATCCGCTTCCATTATGACGTCATCTTTCAGTTTTGCGTCAGCAGGAAACATCGCGACCCCGATAGATATAGTCACAAATTTTTTCTGGCGGCGGAGCAGTACGGAACTTTCCTGGATCTCTTTTCTTATCTGGTGAGCCAATTCCAAGGCCTTCTTCTTGGTGCAGTTGAGGATAATAAACGCAAACTCTTCCCCGCCGTACCTGCACACTATATCCCCGGCTGAAGCTTTTGACATGAGTATCTTCCCGATATTTTTAAGAGCCAGATCGCCGGCTATATGGCCGTGTTTATCGTTGAATTCCTTGAAATTATCTATATCCAGCATGAGTAAAGCAAATGTGCTGCTGCTTCTAAGAGCCCTTTTGACCTCCTCTTCCAAACGTTCCATGAAATATCTATGCACGTAAAGACCGGTTAAACTGTCCCTTATGGCAAGTTCCTCGGTCTGGCGGTACAATTTCGCGTTTTCCAGCGCAACCGCCGCAAGTTCCCCAATAATATCAAGTATCCTGAGCTCGTGCTGGTCGAATACCGACTCTTCCGAATTGTCCACGCGTAATATTCCCGTGAGATTGCTTTCACTTACCAGCGGCTTACTTATCAGCGAAACAAAGTCTTCTTCTCTCTCTTCTTCATCGACAGAAAACCTGAAATCTTTCCTGATGTCCCTTACAAGCAGATTCTTCATGTTTTTAACTACCCACCTATCAAGTATGCCGCCTTTTTTCATCGCGATCGTCTGGCGATTATCATCTTTTATCGTATATGAAAGATTAAGCTCGTTATTCTTGTTATCAATAAGATACAGCACCACCCTGGCATTCCCCTTGAAGATCTCAAAAGTCTTCTCAGCAACATTCTTAACAACTTCATCAACAGATAAAAGAGAGCTTAATTTATCCGCAAGGTCTTTTATTTCCATGAGACTGTCTATCTTCATCTCCATCGCCGATATTTCGGCTTTTCTGTTCTTCAGGTGATTCTTTATAAGGTTCGTATCCTCGTAGATCTTTTCCGAAGTAACGGTATATTTCTGATTAAGCCTGTTAATACTTCTGTGTATATGATTCCCGATAAAACTTGAGATGAAAAACGCCAGGATGAGAACACTGTAATAATACGGGTTCAGATCCATTATGTGCCTGTAAATGAATATCATGGTTATCAAAAAAGACAGAAGTCCGATAAATGTCCCTAAAGTGATCCAGAAGAACATCACTACCAGGCTTAAGAGTATCATGAAGCTGATAGCTATGAACTCAAGATGCTGCACGCTCTTCTGCAGCGTGGGAACAAAATGTATAAGGCCGTATAAGAGGCAGATGAACGATACGGCCGTAATGGGTATAAGGAAGTTCCTTTTAGTAAAAGGAGTCATAGGAAAATTTAGATAATAGTTTCTTCGGTGGTCTTGTCGAAAAAGTGTATTTTACTCATGTCAAAAACAAGATCCATATCCTGATTTATCTGAGGATTCGCATCACCCGAAACCCTGCCGATAAGAATATGTTTTCCCGTATTAAGATGTATGTAAACCTCGGAACCCAAATGTTCTACAACTTCACAGGTCATAGTCACTATGTTTTCCGGGGGTGCTTCGGAGACAAACAGCTTATCATAGATATCTTCGCTTCTTGCCCCCATTATAACTCTTTTCCCGATATAATCTTCAAGGGCATCATACATGCTTTCCACGACTCTCACCTTGAAATTGCCTTCATCAAAATATATTCTTCTTTCTTTCTGGATTATCCGCCCTTCCATGAAATTCATCGGAGGCGCGCCTATAAAACTGGCGACAAACTTGTTGAGGGGAAAATTATATACCTTTGTCGGAGTATCTACCTGCTGCACGATCCCGTCTTTCATGACAACGATCCTGTCGCCAAGCGTCATAGCTTCCGTCTGATCATGAGTAACATAGATCATCGTGGATTGCAGTCTTATGTGAAGGCGATGAAGCTCGGTGCGCATCTGCACCCTTAATTTGGCATCGAGGTTGCTCAAAGGTTCATCAAAAAGGAACACCATGGGTTTTCGAACGATCGACCTGCCGACAGCAACACGCTGGCGCTGGCCTCCGGAAAGTTCCCTTGGTCTTCTGTTAAGCAGTTTTTCCAATCCGAGTATATTGGCCGCCTCTTTAACCCTGGCATTTATCTCTTCTTTGGGATACTTTTTGAGTTTAAGACCGAATGCCATGTTCTCATAAACGGTCATATGCGGATAAAGAGCGTAATTCTGGAAAACCATCGCGATATCCCTATCTTTGGGAGGGATATTATTGACTTTACGGTCACCGATGAAAATTTCGCCTTCGGAGGCGGTTTCAAGCCCGGCAATAAGCCTTAACGTGGTCGATTTACCGCATCCGGAAGGTCCTACAAGGACAACAAATTCCTTGTTTTCAACCCCGAAATCCACGTTATTTACCGCTATTACTCCCCCGGGAAAAACCTTGGAAACATTCTTTAAGCTTACCTGAGCCACACGACCGCCTTGTTATTAATATAATAGTAAAATATCACTTTTATATACTATATATCAGGGGAAAAGTCAATAAGATTTAGCTTAGATAGCCCATAAGCATGGATAGCTTGTCCCGCATATCCTTCCTATGGACGATCATGTCTATTAGACCGTGTTCCAATAAAAATTCAGAGCTTTGGAACCCTTCCGGAAGTTCTTTATTTATGGTCTGTTGGATAACTCTCGGGCCTGTGAAGCCTATAAGCGCCTTCGGCTCGGCGATGATTATATCCCCAAGCGAAGCAAAACTCGCCATAACACCGGCCATGGTAGGGTTTGTTAAAACTGAAATGAAAAGTCCGCCGTTCTTATTGAACCTGTCAAGAGCGGCACTGGTCTTAGCCATCTGCATGAGGGAAAGCATCCCTTCATACATTCTGGCTCCGCCGCCGGAACCTGAAACAATGATAAGCGGAAATTTGTTACTGTCGGCATGTTCGATAAGCCTGGTGATCTTCTCCCCGACAACCGAACCCATGGATCCCATGATAAATCTTGAATCCGTAACAGTCAAAGCCACTCTTTTTCCGTTAATGCTGGCTTCGCCCGTAATAGCCGCTTCCTTGAGCCCCGTGGCTTTTTGATCTTTTTTTATTTTTGTCGGGTAGTCAGACGGACCTTTGAACCTGAGGGGATCCTTGCTTACCATGTCCTTGTACATCTCGCTGAACGTTCCTTTATCGACCAACATATCTATCCTGTCATACGCGCCGAGGCGAAAGTGATAATCACATTTAGAACAAACTTGCAGATTCTCTTTGAGCTTCTTATTATAAAGGACCTCACCGCATTCGGGACACTTCGTCCATAGACCGCCGGGGATCTCTTTCTTTTTCGCCCCCTCAAATATCTTGGGTTTTTTCTTAAAAAAAGCCATGATCCTTTCCTAATCGAACTTATTGATAACCAGACCCGTTAAAAGTTTGGGATAAAAATAAGTGGATTTTTGCGGCATCATCTCACCGTGCTCGGTCACTGCCCTGAGCTGGCTTACCTTTGTAGGGTTAAGGAAAAAAGCCGCTTTGTGGCTTTTATCCCTGACTAACTCTTCCGCCTCTTCGGCTTTTTTAACGTATGTAAGATTCCCCTCGCCGTCTTTGACGGAAAGGAGTTTCCTGAAAATGCCGGAATGAAGTATGCTTACATCAAGCTGCTTCCAGCTTAACGATCTGTCGTCATTTATCAGATCCTGAAGCGCATTCTCGTCTTTTAATTTAAAAGAAATAAATTTTTCTCCGCCATAATACCCGAAAATGTGGCTGTCCTCCCTGCTTTCGTAAAGACGCTGTGTAAGCTCGGATAAAGTATCAAACTCATCAGTAGCAAAATAATCCGCAAGCTTACTTATCACTTCTTTATCACCGGAGAGGGGCATTTCCTTAACCGCCCTATGTGTCGCCATGACCGCAAGATTATCGCCTGATTCCATGTCGGTAAAATAAACCATAACATAATCGGCGCTGCCGTCATAATTCGGCTCACTCCGGCGCATATCCCGGTAAGTCTTGGAAACCGCGTATCTATGATGGCCGTCTGCTATATAAACACTCTTATTTTCCATGCTTTTGCTGATTTTCTCGATCGACTCTTTGTCGGCAACACGCCACAATTTATGTTTTCCGTCTTCCCTTTCAATATCGATTATGGGAGGCTCCGCCTTCGCCTTATTTTTCAGGACTTCCGTAACTGACCCATCGGTATCCGGAAAAATAGTAAATATCGGGCTTAGGTTGCTTTTTACCTGTTTTATAAGATTTAAGCGGTCCTCTTTAGGTTTGGCAAGCGTATGTTCATGGGGAATTACCTTTTCATCTTCTGAATCTTCTATTTTTAAAAGACCAAAAAAACCTATGCGGCTAAAACTTTTGCCTTCAAAATCATACTCCTGAAGATATACATAGAAAGCCTCATTTCCGTTTCTGCTAAGCACGCCTTCTTCCTGCCATTCTTTGAAGAACTTGGCAGCACGCGTATATCGGTTGTCTTCATCATTATCACTATCAGAAGTCTTGCCCAGTATGAGCCTTATAACATTGTAAGGGCTTTTTTCATACAGTTCATCACGCATGCGGTCCGGTATAACATCGTAAGGAGGCGCCACCACGCCCGAGAAATCTCCCCCTATCTTCTCAGCATTGTACAAAAGTCCTTTAAAAGGTCTCATCTTGCCCATTTTGTCCCTTTCAATATTAAAACGCCAAAAACAGCACCCGCGGCGTTAAATGCCATATCGATCAAGCTGAAATTCCTGCCCGGGATCACCAACTGTACCAGTTCCAATAAAATACCATATCCTATACACAATATCAACGTAAATAAAACATCCTCCCGGGGAAAAGTCATCTCAAAATTGAGCTGAAAGCTCTTTAATACAAGAAAAGAAAGAACAGCATATACAAGGAAATGGATAATTTTGTCTATATTTATTATGTCGATCTGCGGGTATTTTTCGCTGGGCAAAACGGAAACTATAAGTATAATAAGCGCCCACATTATTGTGAGCATCAAGACGGGAATGCGTTTTTTCATTTGATAAGGTTTATTTGTTTTTCTGGCAACCTTCGCAAGATGGTGATTTATCTGCGTTTCCGATCTTTTTCGAACCTGCCTGGCATGAATTTTTATAATCTGTCTGATAAAAACCGCTGCCCTTAAAAATTATTCCGGCACCCGTACCTATAATGCGACGAACCTTCCCTTTGCATTCAGGGCAACTATCTATGGGTTCATCGGTAATATTCTGAAAGAGTTCAAAAACATGTCCGCATTTTTTGCATTCATAATCATAGGTAGGCATCGCTTTGTCTCCTATTTAAACATTTTCTTGAATTTATCAACCAGTTTTTCGGTCCCTGAACCGGACTTCCCTCCCAAGCTGGCTTCAAATTCCTTTAAGATCTTTTTTTGTTCATCGGTCAGTTTTTTCGGCACTTCAGCCTGTACTTTTACAAGCTGATCTCCTCTGCCTCTACCGTCAAGTCTCTTTATGCCTTTGCCTCTTAAGCGAAACACTTCACCCGAAGGCGTCCCTGCCGGAATAGAAACGGTCTCTTTGCCGTCCAGGCCATCAACCTTTATGTCGGCTCCAAAAACAAGTTGCGTGAAAGGTATCCGAACAAGGCAATAAACATCATTATCCCGTCTGGTGAAAAAAGAATGCTCTTTCACTTCAATAAAAACATAAAGATCTCCTCTTGGGCCGCCCTTAGTCCCGGCTTCACCTTCCCCTGAAAGACGCAGGCGATTGCCCGTATCAACACCTGCCGGCACGTCTACGGTTATTTTTCTTGAGACCTCTATCCTGCCTTTACCGCCGCATTCATCGCAAGGTTCTTTTATTACCTGCCCGGCTCCGCCGCAATCAGGACAGGTCGTGCTATAGATCATACCCAGCATTGACCGGCCGATCTGTCCCTTCCCCTTACAGGTCGGACAAGCGGCTAAACCGGTCCCAGCTTTTGCTCCGGTCCCGTCGCAAGCGTTGCACTTCTCATATCTTCTGACCTTTATCTCTTTCTTGACGCCTTTAGCGGCCTCCATGAAATCTATCGTCAAGTTGTACTCAAGGTCACGTCCTCTCCGCGCTCCGCCGCGCCTGGAAGAACCAAAACCAAAAATGTCGCCGAACCCGCCGCCGCCCATTGCTTCAAATACACTTTCAAAGATGTCAAAAGGATTGTGGAAATCAAACCCTCCGAAACCCCTTCCTCCTTCAAAAACCGAAGGACCGAACTGATCGTATTGGGTCCTTTTCTGGGGGTCGCTGAGAACCTCATACGCATGTGAGATCTCTTTGAACTTTTCCTCAGCTTCCTTGTTCCCGGGGTTCTTATCCGGGTGATATTTTACGGCAAGCTTCCTGTATGCTTTTTTTATCTCATCGGCCGAGGCATTTCTTCCCACACCGAGCGTTTCGTAATAGTCTTTCGCCATTTATTCCTTTTTGTCTTTATCCTCGTCTACCTTGTAATCCGCGTCAACAACGTCCTCATCTTTTTTCTTTTCTCCGCCCGGCTGTTGTCCGGCCTGCTGCTGGGGTCCGCCTTGCTGCTGTTGCTGGGCTTGAGCGCTCTTGTACATCTCTTCCGAAAGCTTATAACTTGCCTTTTGAAGTTCTTCCTGAGCCTTTTTTATTTCATCAGCTTTTTCGGAATTAAGCTTTTTCTTGGCTTCTTCCACGGCTTCGTTGATCTTTTTCTTTTCATCGTCTGAAACCTTATCGCCAAAATCCTTCAAGGCTTTCTCGGTAGAATATATAAGAGTATCCAGCTGGTTCCTCGCCTCTATAAGCTCTTTCTTCTTTTTATCTTCCTCTTCATGCGCTTTGGCATCCTGTCTCATCTTTTCTATTTCTTCCTTTGAAAGACCGCTTGAAGATTCTATGCGGATGGATTGTTCTTTACCTGTCGCTTTATCCTTAGCGTGAACATGGACTATACCGTTCGCATCAATATCAAAAGTAACCTCGATCTGCGGTATGCCCCGTGGTGCGGGCGGTATACCTATTAGATCAAATTTCCCGAGGGTTCTGTTATCAGATGCCATCTCCCTTTCGCCTTGAAGAACATGAATAGAAACGGCTGTCTGGTTATCCGCGGCTGTTGAAAATATCTGGCTTTTCTTGGTAGGTATTGTGGTATTTTTCTCGATAAGGCGAGTCATCACTCCCCCCAACGTTTCTATGCCGAGTGAAAGCGGAGTAACATCCAAGAGAACCACATCCGAAAGCCCTTCTTCGCCGCTCAAGACACCGCCTTGTATGGCAGCGCCCACAGCTACAACCTCGTCAGGATTAACGCCTTTGTGCGGCTCTTTGCCGAATATTTCTTTAACGACTTCCTGCACTTTAGGCATACGTGTTTGACCGCCTACGAGAATAACTTCATCTATATCACTCGCGGAATAACCGGAGTCTTTCAGCGCTTTGTAGCATGGGTTTTTCGTTCTTTCAACGAGATCGTCCACAAGCTGTTCCAGCTTGGACCTTGTAAGCTTCATGGTTAGATGTTTGGGGCCCGATGCGTCTGCCGTAATAAAGGGGAGGTTTATCTCGGTTTCCATATTTGACGACAGTTCGCATTTCGCTTTTTCCGCCCCCTCTTTCAACCTTTGAAGAGCCATCTTATCTTTACGGAGATCAATACCTTGTTCTTTCTTGAACTCTTCAGCGATCCAATCGATTATTTTCTGGTCAAAATTATCTCCTCCAAGATGTGTATCACCATTAGTAGATTTAACTTCAAAAACTCCTTCACCGACGTCAAGGATCGAAATATCAAATGTCCCCCCGCCAAGATCAAACACGGCTATCTTTTCATTTTTCTTTCTCTCTAAACCGTAAGCCAAACTTGCAGCGGTCGGCTCGTTTATGATCCTCAAGACTTTAAGTCCGGCGATCTCACCTGCGTCTTTCGTAGCCTGCCTTTGCGAATCGTTAAAGTATGCCGGAACTGTAATAACAGCTTCTGTGACTTTTTCGCCAAGATAATCCTCCGCAGTCTGCTTCATCTTCTGAAGCACCATCGCTGATATCTGAGGCGGCGTATATTTTTTATCATGAGCAACGGCAACAACGTTACCATTAGAATCTTCATCCACCTTAAAAGGAACAAGTTTTTCCTCTACGGCAACTTCAGAATGTTTTCTACCCATGAAACGTTTTATGCTGAATATCGTATTTTCCGAATTTGTCACCGCCTGCCGTTTTGCCGGCTGGCCTACAAGTTTTTCCCCGGTCTTTGTAAAAGCGACAACGCTAGGCGTAGTTCTCGTCCCCTCGGCATTCTGGATAACCTTGGGTTCTTTACCTTCCATAACAGCAACACAAGAATTTGTTGTACCTAGATCAATGCCTATGACTTTACCCATTGTTTACCTCCTCCTCTTTCTCTTCTTTTGGTTTTGCAACTCTGACTTGAGCGGGCCTTAAAAGCCTGCCGTTCAGGAGATATCCGCTGCGAATTTCCTCAACGATCACACCATCCGGATGTTCATCTGTTTCGACCACGGAAACTGCCTCATGAACATTCGGATCAAATGTTTTCCCTACAGTCTTTATTTTTTCAACACCATTCTCATCGAGTATCCTGTGAAACTCTTTCTGCACAAGCTTTATGCCGTCCATGACAGCCGCTTTATCTTTTGCTTTCTCCATGGCGGCAAGCGCCATGTCAAAATTATCCACTATAGGAAAAAGCCTGGAAACCAGGCCTTCATTGGCAAATTTCAAATGATCTATTTTTTCTTTTTCCATGCGTTTGCGGGTATTATCGTATTCCGCATGCACCTTCAGCCACTTGTTATAATATTCGTCTCTTTCGGCGGCTTTATTTTTCAGCTCTTCATATTCCTTTTCGGGAATACTGACGTCCTTTTTTTCTTCCTTATTCTTTTTTTCTTTCATTTGAATTGCCTTTACGCGTTCATCTCTTCCAATTTCCCGCTTATTATGTCCGAAAGGGACCTCACCGTCCTTATGGCATTACAATAATCCATGCGGGTAGGCCCCATAACGCCAAACCTGCCTATTGTTCTTCCATGCATACTGTACCCGGAAGTGATAATGCTGCACCCTCTTAACATATCGGAAGGATTTTCTCTGCCTATATATATCTTTATCCCCTGAAAAGGGAGTTCTTTCTGTAAAAGATGCAACAAGTGGCTTCTGTCGGAAAATATACTTAATATGTGCCTTGTAATGCTGATATCCTGGAATTCCGGCTCCTGCATGAATTGATCCAATCCTTCAAGGTATATTTCATTTTCAAGAGTGCTGCCGGCAATGCCTTTTATAATATCAAGCGCATATTCCGCTAAATGCATAACATCCTTATCTTCTTCTTTTTTCTCTTTCACTATACGCTTGAGGTCAACCGCAATATCCGAGATCATGGAATCTTCGTAATTTGTATTAAGAAAATTTACTATCCTTTCAAGTTCATACTGTTTGAGGTCTTTTTCAAGCCTGGTAATATAATTCCTTACGGCATTCGTCATCGTTATGAGTACCGCCAGAACGGTTTTAGCCCGTATCCTGACAAGTTCGAGACGTTTCAGATAAAGATTTTCAACGTTCGGAAGCATAACAAAACCGGCATTATGAAGTTCCCGGCTGATAAGACATGAAGTTTTCTCCAGAAGCTCTTCAATGCTTCTTATTTTTTGCGCATATTCGCCGGCAAGCCTCTTCGCTCTCTGCCGTTCGGCCTGTATCTTTTGGTTCACCATATCAACATAATAGCGATATCCCGTATCTGTCGGCACACGACCGGCTGAAGTATGGGGCTGTTCTATAAAACCTTTGTCTTCCAATTCGGCCATGATATTTCTTACGGTCGCCGAGGAGACACGGTTTGCCATGTTTCTGGCTACAAGTTTTGAGCTCACAGGTATAGCCGAGGAAATATACAAACTCACTATATTGGATAAAACTTCGAGGTTCCGTTCTTCTTTCTTATTAGTGTTTACCCTGTTCATTGTTATCTCTTGAAAATTATACTTGAAATTTTTTAGCCGTGAAATTTAGCACTCTTTATTCCTGAGTGCTAAATTATAGCATGAATGATAGGAATGTCAAGAGGATTTTTTCAGCTTTTTGAATATGGAATATTTTATTTTTCTGGGGATGCGTGCCGATATAAATACGCCCTTGTCGGTATAGTCTTCTTTCTTAACGTTGCCCTTTTCCCTGATAAGTTTTACAAGTGAATAATGTTTATGAGGCAGGGTTATTTCAATATCTTCCATGTCCCGCTGAATATAATTAACAATTCGATCGGTAAGCTCAGTTAATCCTTCCATCTTTAGCGCGGAGATCACTACAGGATTCTGGAACTCTCCCGCAATGCGTTTTATTTCCCTTTCATCGCCTATTTTATCAGCCTTATTCAATACATTGATCACGGGCTTATCGGAAACTCCCAATTCCTCAAGCACTTCCTTGACGGCAATACTCTGATCTATCATCTTATAATCACTGATATCGATAACATTGAACAATATATCCGCCCCAACGACCTCCTCCAGGGTAGCCTTAAAACTCTCGACCAGGTGATGAGGAAGATCGTGGATGAAGCCCACCGTATCTGAGATAAGAACAGATTGATTATTCGGTAAAGTTATTTTTCGCACTGTCGGGTCGAGCGTGCTGAAAAGCTGGTCCTTGACCCTGGCATGAGATGAGCTTAACGCGTTGAAAAGCGTTGATTTTCCCGAATTGGTATATCCCACGAGCGCGACATTGAGCATTGAAAACTTATCACGTTGAGAACGTCTGAGTTTACGCTGATCGGTTATGTCCTTTAAGGATCTCTTAAGCCGCGAAATACGTTCTCTTACGCGTCTTCTGTCCACTTCCAGCTGCTGTTCACCGGGGCCTCTGGTGCCTACCCCGCCGTATTGCCTTGAAAGGTGCAGCCACATGCGGCTTAAACGCGGAAGTAAATAAACCAACTGGGCAAGCTCAACCTGGACTTTTCCTTCATTTGACGTCGCTCTTCGCGCGAAAATATCCAGAATGAGCTGAGTGCGGTCTATGGTCTTAGCTTTAAAGATCTCTTCCAGGTTCTTCTGCTGGGACGGAGAAAGATCGTCGCTGAAGATCACTGCACCGGCCCCTATCTCAGAGACCAGATCGGCGATCTCCTGCGCTTTGCCTTTACCTATATACAGATTCGAAGTTATGGTCTTCCTCTTGCATGCAACCTCCCCTACTATCTCCACATCACATGCTTCGGCAAGCCCTATTAATTCTTCCATCCTATCTTCGAGTTTCCAGGAAGTCTTGCCTATCTCCTCGACCGTAACAAGAACGGCTTTTTCTCTTTCCTCTTTTGTCGACCTTGGTTTTACTGTCATGTTCTTATCTTAAAAATACTGTGAATTATTTTATCGCAGGGACGGTCAATTTCCCCAGCGTGAAAATTGACCTCAGAAATCTCCTCGCTCTCGCTGCAATTAAACGATGGCGAACCATGCCCGCTCGTAGATTTGATGCCCCGCTCAAAACAATTCACACTATTTTCGTCACAATATCATCAACTATTTTAGTAATATCACGGTCCGCGTTCACCCACACGATCCTTTTGTCGGCATTGAACCAGGTCAGCTGTCTTTTAGCATATCTGCGCGTATTCTTTTTGAGCTCCTCCAATGCCTTATCGATCGTTATCTTCCCGTCCAAATAATCCGATATTTCCCTGATCCCTATTGCCTTGCCGGCCGTCATGCTTAAATTGAGATCCCTCAGCTTTTTCACTTCATTAATGAGCCCGTCATCCATCATTCTCTCTACTCTGTGATCAATGCGTTCATACAAGACTTCTCTATCAAGTTTTAACCCGAACAGTTTACAGTCGTATTTTGCGTGAATGCCTTCGCTTTCCTGTTTTTTTTCATCTATTGTCTTTCCGGCAAGTTCATAAACTTCCAATGCGCGTATGATTCTGCGCAGATCATTTACGTGAAGTTTCTCGGCTGTTTTCGGATCCACTTCCTTTAATTTATTATACAAATATTCATTCCCGTTCTTTTCAGCCGCCAGAGTCAGTTCTTTTCTCAAGTCTTCGTCCTTAGGCGGTGACGGGAAAAGCCCGTCCAGAAAGGATTTCATGTAAAGACCGGTCCCTCCGGAGATAATAACCTCTTTATTGTTTGAAAGGATCGATTCAATGAGGCCTGAAGCCTCGTTAACAAATTGCGCGGCATTAAACTCTTCTTCAGGGGAAAGTTTTTTGACAAGATGATACGTGACCTGCAAAAGATCGCTGCTAAGGGGGGCCTGCGTCAGGGTATCCATTTGGCGGTAGATCTGCATCGAATCGCACGATATGATCTCGCCGCCGATCCTCTTGGCAAGTTCTATCGAAACCGCGGTCTTTCCTGATGCCGTAGGCCCTAAAATAAATATGATTTTGTTTTTATCCATGCTCGCTGGGGAATTTTGACGTCCCTGAGAGAACAATTCAAGTGTTCTTTTAAGTTGTAATACCTGATACACAATCGATTACTTTATCTTTAATAGACGGCGTACATACAAGAAAACCGTCGTGTTTGAATATTTCCTTGTTATACTCAAGCGGTTTGCCGTCAAGACCGCATACAACAGCGCCTGCGGCTTCGGCGATCGCATGCCCAGCCGCGGTATCCCATTCATGCGTCGGCCCAAAACGCGGATAAAAGTCCGCTTCCCCTTTTGCTACCAGGATAAACTTTAGCGAACTGCCCGCATTGACCATATCAGCCCCCAATGCTTCCACTAATAAGTTTGCTTTCTCCGATAAGTGTGATCTTGAAGCAACGGCTTTCAGCTTCCCAGCCCGTACCGCGTCTTTATTGGATATTTTTTCAGTTTTTTCACTAGTTAAAGACAAACTAAAAGCTCCCTCCCCCTTAGAACCATAGTAAATCATGCCTTTAGCGGGAATGCTGACCATGCCGAAGACCGGCTCCCCTTCTTCTATGAGAGCGATATTCAGCGTAAATTCGCCATTGCGTTTAATAAATTCTTTCGTTCCGTCCAAAGGATCCACCAGCCAGAATTTTCCCCAATTTTTCCGCTCTTCATAAGGAATGCTTCTATTTTCTTCAGAGATCACCGGAATATCCGGTGTAAGATTTTTAAGACCTTCCGTTATTGTATTATTAGATCTTCTATCCGCCTCGGTAAGAGGGCTATTATCATCTTTATATTCAAGCCCAATATTTTTCCCGGCGTCATAAACTTCCAAGACCTCTTCACCGGCTTTGCGGATCAATCCGATCAGTTCTTCAATCATTTTCTTTTCCACTTATTAATACTCCTTTTAACGTGGTTTGACTTGTTCCTTTTATGTCCACTTTAACAAGCTGGCCAATAAGGTTATCGCCACCGGGAAAAACGCAAGGCGTAAAATTACGGGTCCTGCCGATAAGTTCCTTTTTTGACATGCGGCTCCTTCCCTCGACCAAAATTTCCTGCTGTGTACCGACCATCCCTTTGTTCTTTTGGTGTGATATCTTTTTTTGAAGTTCGAGCAGTTCGTTATTTCGGCTTCTTTTATCTTTTTCACTCACATCATCCACTAAACATGAAGAGAGCGCGGGAGGACGAGGCGAATATTTAAAGATAAAAGCGGAATTAAAACCGATCTGGTCCATCGCTTTAAATGTAGCTTTATAATCATTTTCTTTCTCGGAAGGAAACCCGACTATAATATCAGTACTCAGTCCTACATCGGAATTCATGCTTCTCAAGAGTTCTATCTTTTTTCTATAGTCCTCATATGTATATTTTCTGTTCATGAGATCCAGTATCTTGTCGGACCCTGATTGAAGCGGAAGATGGATGTGTTCGCATACCTTGTCCAGGTCAGATACCGCCCGAAAAAGGCTTTTTCCGGCATCTTTGGGATGGCTTGTTGTAAAACGAATGCGTTCTATGCCTTTCACACGATTAACGGCTTCCAGAAGTTCCGGAAAAGATATTTTGCTCGAAAGGCCTTTGCCATAAGAATTCACATTCTGCCCGAGAAGCGTTACTTCTTTAAAACCATTATCGGCCAAAGCTTTGACTTCATCGATGATGTCTTTTTTAGGACGTGATGTTTCGCGCCCTCTCACGTAAGGCACGATACAATATGAACAAAAATTATCACACCCGTACATGATGTTAACATATGCCGAAAATATTCCCGAACGATATCCGGCTAATGCTTTCTTTTTAGGGCGCTTTTCCCTGTCTACAGCTAGAATCTCTTCAGAATCATACACCCTGTCCAAGAGATCCGGAATGTCATAAATATTGCTTGGCCCCACGACAATATCAACCTGCGGATATTCCTTGAAAAGCATTTCCCCATGACGCTTAGCCATGCAGCCTAAGACGCCTATCCTTAAATTCGGGTCTTTTTTCTTCCGGGAAGAGAGTTTTTGGATATTACCGATCACCCTGTCTTCGGCATGTTGGCGGACGCTGCATGTATTAAAAAGGATGATATCCGCTTCTTCCGCGTTATCGGATATTTTGTACCCCTTTTCTTTCAGCATGCCTGAAATAAGCTCAGAATCACGTTCGTTCATCTGACACCCAAAAGTTCTGAGATAAACTTTCTTACTCATACAATCTCTTTCATTTAACCATTTTTATTATCCAAACCGCCAGGCCCAGATCTTTTGTCTCTTTATTTTGAATATCATCCATTGACGCAATATATTTTTTGACGATTTTTCGATCCTTTTCGGTTTTTGCTCTTTTTATCCCTTTAACGATTTCTCTTCTGGTTCTTGAATAATCAAAATCCCACAAAGAACTTTTATAATCATACACTTTTACAATTTTATCGCCGAATGAGGAATATCCTTGAGTGGTATTTTTAAGATTCTCGTAGTTCTTATACATTCCTTTTCGTCTGACACCGGGATATAGATATGCGTCGGCAATAACTATTATGCCTCCATCTTTAACCGCATTTCTCAACTTACCTATGGTGGGCTTTGCCCCGCCCCATACGTGAGGAGGCGCCACCCACAAAAGAACATCGCATATATCTTTCCTTTTAACCGCGTCTCTGATATCCCCAACCTCGAATCTGCACAAATCGGAAACTCTTTTTTCCTCTGCATATCCCCGCGCGTAACGGACATACGCCGGTAAAATATCATATCCTGTTACGTTCACTTTGTACTTTTTTGCCAGAGGCACCGAAACTCCTCCCTGGCCGCAGGGGATATCTATCACCCTCATTCCTTTTTTAAGCCCCAGCTTCTTAAAAATACCGGGAAACTTTTTTACCCACGGATTGAGTATTCTGTTTTTCGGCTTAAAAAGAGAAAGCAGCGGAATCATCTCTTTTTCAACACCCATTACCTTTTTCAGATCATTAATCTGTCGTTTTGTGTATTTCATAACAATACTTACGTACGGTTCCCTGTCTCAGGTTAACTTAACTCTTTAAGCCAAAAGCAATTAGCTGCTACTATAAACTTCCTCCAAGAAATGTAAAACTGACATGTAATAACGCTTCCATCTGACAACCAAAAGTTTTTATGTATATTCTCTTTGTCATGACTTTACTTATCCATTATAGCTTTTTTAATATCATCCACCGAAAGAATCCTTCCTTCACTTACTATCTCATCATCGATAACAAGCGCCGGCGTAAGCATAATTCCTTTTTCGGTTATCTTGTTAATATCAGCCACATGCTCAACTTTATCTTCTTTACCGATCTCTTTAAGTGCTTCTTGGACATTGTGAGTTAAATCGTGGCATTTCGGGCAACCTTTTCCATAAACTTGTATTTTCATAACCTTCCCCTTATTTTACTAAAATGCCGAATATGATCCCGCTTATAGCGGCCATTATAACTACAAGCGCTACGTAAACAACTGTCTTTTTTATGCCTATTACGCTTCGTATAACAAGCATATTAGGCAAACTCAACGCCGGGCCTGCTAAAAGAAGCGCTAAAGCAGGGCCTTTTCCCATTCCAGCGCCTATCAATCCTTTCAAGATCGGTACTTCTGTAAGCGTGGCAAAATACATAAATGCTCCAAATATTGAAGCAAAGAAATTAGCGAATAATGAATTACCGCCTACTAATTTTTCAACAAATCTTGAAGGAATTATCCCCTCATGACCTACTCTGCCAAGAAGCAATCCAGCTACCAATACACCTAAAAGCAATAAGGGCAATATTTGAAGCGCAAACTCCCAGCTTGATGTTATCCATTTCTTTAGTTCATCTTTTTTAAACCAGCTTATCAATACCAATGCTAATACTATTCCAAAAATAGCTGTAATAAACCATTTGAATTGATATATTTTTACCCATAATCCTGAATCTGATGCGCCAGGTTTTGCCCAATTGGCAAAAATAAGAATACCTATCGTAGAAGAAAAATATATAGCATTCTTCCATAAAGGTCTGCTTGGCTCTTCCTCTGGCACTGCGAAATTTCCTTGAGCATGCCTTTCCCGTTCTTCTTTCAAGAATATCAGATGCATCAAAAATCCTATAACAATACTAAAAATAACAGCCCCTGCCGCTCTTGCAAAACCAAGCTGCCATCCTAAAACTCTAGCAGTAAAAATAATAGCCAATACGTTAATAGCCGGTCCTGAATAAAGGAATGCTATAGCAGGCCCTAAACCAGCCCCTCTTTTGTAAATTCCAGAAAATAGTGGCAATACTGTGCAGGAACAAACAGCCAAAATACTACCTGATACAGAAGCTACGGTATAAGCTAATATTTTCTTGGCTTTTGCGCCAAAATACTTAATAATAGCTGCTTGACTTATAAAAACTGATATCGCCCCTGCTATAAAGAAAGCCGGCACTAAACATAATAGCACATGCTCTCTCGCATACCATTTCGCTAATGCTAATGCTTCAAATATAGGATTTCGAAATGGCAATAATTCTATTGGCAGATAATAAAATCCTAAAAACACGGCGATGCTGATTAAAAATTTGCTAGAATTTTTCATTTTCTATTTTTTACTACGTACGGCATTAAGTTAATTAACTTATTATGTCTATATTTCACAAACACTTAAGTGCAAGAATATATGTCCCTTAAAGTCTGCAAAATCAGTCTGCATACCTTACACCAGCGGTCAGCCAAAAGTCCTGATGAAAACTTTCTTTAACATAAAATATTACCTCTTATATAGTTGTATGAATTTTTGCGTCACTACATTTTAAATCTTTTACGTTCGCTTAATAAAATAATATCCTTTATTTGATTTTCATCCTTGGCATTAATCCATGTCTTTTCAAATTTTGGGTTTTGCACAATATGCGCTATGGAAGATAAAACTTTCAGATGGAATGCCCTTTCGTCCTTAGTGCCAAATAAAACAAAAACAGCTTTTACACTATTATTTTCACTGGTAAATTCTACCCCTTCGATACATCTTACTACAACCAACTTGAATCTATTTTTGCCGGGGATTATTATGTGTGGTATAGCTACGAATGGTGTAATAGCAGTAGATCCCTCCTCTTCTCTTTGTTTGAAAAGCTCAATAACTTCTTTATCCGCAAGACCAATTTCATTTGAAACCTTTTCCGCCAACATATTAAGAAATATGTCAATTTTTGTTTTTTTCTTAATATCTAAAACAGTAGCACTTTCAACAAGCTCATGAAATCTATCTATTATCATTTCATCTCTATGAATAATAACGCTTTTTAATTCTTCCTCAAGGGTGTTATCTGTTATTTTTTTACTGATAACTCTTTCTATTAAATGAAGCAAAGCATATTCTATATTGTGCCTTTTCCTCCCATACAGAAAATACGTCAAGACTGCCGTTATCAAGAGCGCAATACTCATCTCAACAGCTACAAAACCCATATCCATGATAAGAAAAACAAAAAGAAGTATTCCGGCAATATTGATCCAGGGGTAAAAAGGCATTTTGAAAGACGGCCTGTAATTCTGAACCCTTCCTTCCCTGAGTATTATAACGGCTGCATTGGTCAATATATACAGGGTCAGGATAACTACTGATCCGAGCTTGACAAGCGTAGCGAGGTCAAGAGTCAAACATATAAAGATGAAAAGCCCGGTTAGTGATATAGCTACAACGGGAGATCTTTTCTTTTTTGTAAGGATGCTTATAGCCGGCGGCAAAAGCCGGTCGTCACTAAGAGCAAGAGGATACCTGGATGCAGACATTATCCCGGCATTAGCCGTGGTAACAAACGCCAGGAGCGCTCCTATTGAGACTACGGCATAACCTGCTTTTCCAAAAAGTATTCTTCCCGCGTCCGCCACCGGAGTAAGAGACCCTACTAGTTTATCCCCGGGCAAAAGACCTACCACCACTATAAGTACGGCTGAATACATGGCTGTAACCGCAAGAACCGAAAATATCATACCTTTGGGAATATTTTTGGAAGGATCTTTGACCTCTCCTGATATACTGGCAATGTTAAGAAGCCCTCCAAAGGATATAAAAACAAATCCCGCGGTAACAAGCACCTTGTTTATACCATTCGGGAGCAAAGGCGTGAAATTGGATTCGGAAAGACTTCCCAATCCGCCCACTACCAGAAAAAGCATTATGGCAAACAATCCGGCAACAAGTATAATTTCTAACTTTGCCGCCTCTTTTACCCCCAGAATATTAAGTGCCATAAAAAAACAACAGATAAAAAATGATGATACGAGTACCGGAAAACCGAAAGTGATATACAAAATCTCGGCTATACCGAACACAGCAAACGCTGATTTCAGGCAAAGAGCGGTCCAGCTGAGAAAAGAGGATACGGTTCCTACAAGCGGCCCCAGGCTCCTGGTAATAAAGAAATAATCGCCTCCAGCCTTGGGCATGGCTGTAGAAAGTTCGATAATGCTCAATGTTCCCATTAAAGCCAGTACCCCGGCAAGAAAATATGATATGAACACCAGCGGCCCTGCCTGACCATATGCCAGTCCCGGCAGTATAAATATACCCGAACTGATCATCGCCCCGGAGGCCAGACAAAATATATCCCAAAACCCCAGTTCTCTTTTAAGTTCTTTTTCCGACATATCTTACACTCATCTTATAGTTTTAACCGATTCTATAATCATCTCGCGCCACTGTAACCAACGGTCAGCCGAACGTGCGTATGTAAACTTTTTTATGCAACTTATTTCCTTTCTAAGAAATTTTTATAGTAAAACAACTTTCCAGTTCTCATCAACCCATATGCCGTAAATATCAGCTCCTAAATTCCATTCTTTTACATTTTTTACGGCTTCCTTGATTTGTCTATAATGCTCGTTTTCTTCAACCGGATTTGCGGCGCAATCATGATGCCCCGCAATAATAACGACCTTTGATTTATGTTTTTCAACAGAAATTAACGTGCGTCTTTTTACTGATTCAATAATATTCAGGTCTTTTTTCTCACTCAAGATCTTATCCGGACCGGGCTCGGTTATCATATCGACATAATCAACCCCGAATTTGCTTATTGCAAATTCCGTTAAAGGCTTCTGAACCCGCCCATCAATGCAATTTATCGCAGTTACGAAAACTCTTTTCATATCTTTTCCCAAAATAGTACGTGCAGTTAAAGGCTCGAATGAAATCTGATAAATTCCACTTACGTACGGATCCCAATTATTATTTTATATAACTCTTTATCCCTTAAACATTTAACTATCACTGTACATTCCCTCCAAGAAATGTAAAACCGACATGCAATAACGCTTCCATCTGACATCCGAAAGTCCTGATGAAGACTTTTCTCTGCAAGTTATTACCTCCTAGTTACATCTTTCCGGACGCGTCCTGCGCCGCCAAGACTATCGGATACATGGTGGGCGCGCTTGTTAAATAAGGATGCGTGGCCATCTGCAGCGTCTCAAGTTCGGTAACTGATATCCTCTGCTGGATAGCAAGACCTATAACGTTTATAGTCTCTCCGGCCGAAATACCGCCAGCCGCCTGGCCGCCCATAAGTATCCCCGACTGCTTGGAAAAGATCAATTTAACCTTTACCTTATTTACACCGGGCAGATTTTTGGGATGCTTGTCGACGCCCTCGGTGCTTCCCGTTATTATCTCAAAACCTTCTCTTTTCGCGCTGTTTTCGGTAAGACCGGCCGACCCCAGGGCCAGACCGTCTACATAAGTTGAATATATGGCAATCGTGCCTTTATTCTCCCTTATCACCTTAAGCTGATAGAGATTCGCCCCCGCTATTCTGGCCTCGGCGGTCGCGGTTGAGGCAAGCATGACAGGCGCGTCCTTACGGGTATAAAAATCCCTTTTACCGGCGCAGTCGCCCACCGCGAAAATGTCGGAATCGACCGTCCGCATGTACTCATCCACCCATATGCCTTTCCCCTTACCGAGATCCAATCCAGCATCCCTGGCTAGGTCCGTGCTCGGCACAGTGCCTATCCCCAAGACAACGCTGTCAGCCTTAAGCTTGTCACCGTTTTCAAAACGGACCGCCTCAACTCTTTCTTTTCCCAGAAATTCCATAACGCGCTTATTCAGCAGAATATCAACGCCTTTTGATCTTAATCTTTCTTCAACTAAATCGGAAAATTCCTTGTCAAAAGAATGCGCTAAAAGATGCGGTAGCAATTCAACCAAGTGGACTTTAATCCCCGGGATTTTAGAGATTTCATCGGCGAACTCCACGCCTATAAAACCGCCGCCGAGTATTAGAATATCTTTCCCATTCTTTATTTCCTCTATAGAGGGCTTAAGGTATTCCATATCCTTATAAGCGGAGAAAATCCCTTTCTTCTCTATACCCGGTATCCCGGGCACAATCGGATTAGACCCCAGCGCCAGAACTATCTTTTCGTAAGAATATTTATCCCCTGACCGCCCTTCGACCATCTTAAGGGTCCTGTCTATTGCGACCGCTTCGTCAAATATGATCTCAATGCCGAGCTTTTCCAAAGGCGCCGTGCCCAATTTATTGTCATCGGGGTCCTGTAAACTTGAAAACATATAGGGTATGCCACACGGTATCACACCGTTCTCTATGCTTTTCAAGACTGTAATCTTTTTATCAGGATAATATTTCCGTGCTGTCACGGCGCTAACCATGCCTGCTGGCCCTGCCCCAATTATCAAAATATCTGTTCTATTTTCCACAATACTCCTCCTTAAACAAAATATCTGTTTCCGCCATATATATTAAAATTCGATCTTACATCTGCTGTTCCTTTACTCGATTTCCCCTGATAATTAATATATTTCCTATTGTTTTCCATTAAGCAACAATTAAAGTCTCCTGCTCCAAAATAGAGCGATGTTTATGATATCTTTTCTGCCAATACCCCTGTCTGAAATACCATAACATCGCTAACCCTTGACAAACATCCGAGGCATTGATCCCGAGCCATATGCCATTAGTACCTAGACTAAAAACAAGGGCCAACAGATAAGCAACCGGAATACGTAACCCCAACTGCACAATACCTGTCATCGCTGCCGGAGCGATCGTATCACCCGCCCCGGATATACCTCTGCCCAGGATAAGAGCTAAAGCTAAAAACGGAAGCGTAACAGCAATAAACCTCAGGAAACTGCTTCCTATCCTGACAACATCGGGATAACTGCTGAAAACCTTTATCAAATTTGGTGAAAAAATAAAAAATGCCACCGCTATCGGTATAACGATCAACTCATAATATTTTAACGCCTCTTTCCCGGATTGCATAGCCCTATCGGGGTGACTTGCGCCCATATTCTGTCCGATTAACACCGATGAGGCAGATCCCATCCCAAATCCGAGCATCATAACAGCCATTCTGAGCCGGATAGCTATACCAAAGGCAGCCAAACATGCCGCTCCGAAAGATGTAACAAGACGAAGAAGCATAAGAAGTGACAATTGGCGTAACAGTACTTCCAAAGAAGCAAAAAACCCGATCTTAACCATTCTGCCTATAATCGGAAAATTGACCCTTAAAATACGTTTATGAAAATGCAAGCTTGAATGTCCATAGAAAAAATGTCTGAAAAGAACAATTACTCCGATCAGTCGGCTAATAACAGTGGCTGCTGCAGATCCGGCAACTCCCATTCTCGGGAAAAATCCTAAGCCGAAAATAAGCAATGGATCGAGAGCAATATTAAGCACATTGGCCAGAATAAGAACTTTCAGGGGGACAATGGCGTCTCCGGAACCTCTCAAGGCCTGGTCAAAACCGATAAAAAGAAATATAAAAATAGACCAGATAAAACTTATTTTCAAATATTCAGATGCGGCAGGGATGATCTCAGGGCTGGCGCCGAACATGCGAAGCAGCCCGGTTGTACCAAAGAGACCTATAAGGACCATCCCCAAAGAGCAAATAACGCTAACGATAACAGTCTGAAAAAGAACATTATCCGCCGATTCATAATCTTTCTTTCCCATAAAATGAGCTATTAAAGCTGTTGTTCCCACGGATATACCTATCGCCACCATTATTATCATTGCGATAATAACACCGGAAATAGATAAAGCCGCCACCGCTAAGTACCCTAAACGGCCCACAAAAAAGAGATCCGCTAATGTGAATAAATCGTGCAGGATGGCTCCCACGATCATAGGCATAGCCAATCTCCAAAGTGAAGACTTCAACCCACCTTCAGTTATACCGCTATTGATCTTACGGAACCTTTTCATGTCTTTATCTTAAAAAATAGAGATAATTGTTGTCCCCATTTTTATCTTTTAGATTATTTTGATTTTCTTGCCTATTTTCTTTTTAGCAGCTGTCCTGTAAATAAGATCGGCCACAGCCACATCCTGTATGGCCAGGCCGGTCGAATCAAAAACCGTTATCTCGTCCTCGCCTGTCCTCCCTTTTTTCTTTCCCGCAATGATCTGGCCGATATCAGCATGAATATCTTTCCTTGTTATGAGTTTTTTTCTCACCGGTACGTTTATCTCCCCGCTATGAGAGGCTTGTTCCCATGCATCCACAACGACTTTAGCCTTCTTTAAAACAGCGGGTTCAAGCTCCTGTTTGCCTTTAGCATCGGCTCCGATCGCATTTATATGAACGCCCTTTTTAAGCCATTTTGCTTTCACGATCGGTTTTCTGGAAGGTGTTGTAGTAACGATTATATCGCAATTCTTAACACATTCTTTTACATCCCTGGCGACAGTCAGTTTCAGATTTGTCTTTTTCATGTCTTTTAAGAACTCTTCAACATAAGACGCCTTATGGCCCCATACTTTTACTTCTTTTATTTTGAAGAGTCCTCTTAAGGCCTGGAGCTGGGTCTTCGCCTGGGCTCCGCATCCCACTAATCCGACTATTTTTGAATTTTTCCTTGCCAGATATTTAGCGGCCACGCCCCCAGCCGCCCCGGTGCGCAGATTTGTCGCGTAAGTCCCGTCCATGATGCATAAAGGCAGTGCGGTCTTTGGATCGCTTAAAATAATAACAGCCATTACTGCGGGCAATCCGAATTTCTTATTCTTTGGATGGACATTTACCCATTTAAGGACACACTTGTCCAATTTTTCTATATATGCCGGCATCGCCCTGAAATCGCCCTCATATTTATCAAGGTGGAGATATATCTTTGCCGGCATCTGCACCCTGCCCAGTCCATATTCCCTGAAAGCGCTCTCCACGGCCTTGACCGCTTCACTTATATCAATTATATGTTCTATTGTTTTTCTGGACAGTATTAATGTCCCGGCGTACATCATCATGACCTCGACTTTTTGTGTATTCTAACATAAGAGGATTATAGATACAATTAAAGTTATGGATCAATAACTAAGAGTGCAGTATGGTTCCGTACAGGGAGGATCCACACCGGGCGGAGGGGCCCTGGTAGGAAGCATACTGTACTCTTAATTTCAAATTCGAACGGAATTTATAATATTTGCAGAATGATATGTGTGAAAAGACAATATTGGGCAGGATTATTTATTCTCTTTATCCTTATACATGTTGGCATCGGCTTCGTCGAAAAGCTGTGTTTCGTTCTCGAATTTTTCATTAAAGGAGGCCGTGCCTGCGCTTATTGAAAAGGATATTCTTTTTTCGGTGTCTTCCATCAGGAACTCTTTGCCGTTCACCTTATCCTTTACCCTTTTCAGCGCTCTTTCTGCTTGATTTTGATCTACCTCAGGAAGGATCACAATAAATTCATCGCCGCCGTATCTGGTAATGATATCAGATTTTCTGAACGTCTCTTTCATGACTTCCGATAATTTCCTTAAAGCGAAGTCTCCCCCTGAATGCCCGTGCGTATCGTTGATCTTCTTGAAATCATTTACATCGATCACGGCAAGCGAGAACAGGCGGTTATATCTTTTGGCTAAACTGAAAAATATGCCGATCTGTTCATTGAAAAAATTCACGTTGCGTAATCCGGTAAGCCCGTCGGTCATGGATATCTCTTCATAAAACTTCCTGCGCTTCAGAACAGAAAGAACTCTTGCGCGCAGTTCTTCCAATTGGAAAGGTTTAGTTATATAATCATCAACCCCTAAATTAAGGCCTTCCACTCTATCGGACAGATCGCCCCTGCCGGTGAGGAATATTACCGGGATGCTTGCTGTGGATGTTTTTTCATTAAGTTTTGTTTTTACCTCGAAACCGTTCTTGACAGGCATGTTAATATCCAGAAGGATAAGATCCGGCATGAGATCATCTACTATTTCAAGCACTTCCTCGCCGTTCGAAGATTTAAAGACTTCATAACCTTCTCTCATTAACATCTTTTCCAAGATATCAACAAGATTTAACTCATCGTCCGCTATAAGGATTTTTCCTTTATTCATCGAAAACTACCTCTTTATTATTATAACAGATTTTACTTAAATTTCCACAATAAAATGAATCATTAAGATCAGATAAAAATGTTTTTGAAGGCAGTATGCGAATTATGTTTATCATTCACTTTCTGAAGCTTCTCTGGGGAGCTTTGGAGTCTCTATCGGCTGTTCGACAAACGTCAAACGTTCGATATTAGTAGTATTCCATAATGATAAAATAAACGCCAATAGGAAGGAAAAAAATGCTGCCGAAGCATAACCCCACCCCATGTATTCCGGAGCATATTTTATAATCCCCAAAGTGAATAAAGCATTTGTTACCAAAAACGAAAGCCCGACAAAGACAGCCGCGCGTTTACGGTCAAAATAGAGAATAATGATCAGTGTTACGAGCAAGAACACATGAAAAAATGCTCCTATGCCTGCCGCTCTAAGCACCGGTATATGTTCTTCCCTTAAACCGATCGCTTCTATAAATGACGGAGCAAAAAATACAAATACTCCCGTAATAAGGGTCTGCAGAACTAACAGCCGTGCCGCGGATTCACGGATAACTTTGGTTATTTCGGCTTTCTTTTTCCTTATTTCCAATAAGGATCCCTTGTTGACTATCGCGCCGTAAAACCCCTTGTATTTGTCATAAAAGGATGTTTCCATATCTATCATGAAATGCGCAAGAGCGGGAATTATGGTAAGAAAGGCCAGAAACATGCAGCTGTCATAAGGATAATGTGAGTAAAAAAGCGGCCCGATATGTTCTCCGGAGGCGGAATACCAGTAAATTATCTTGTCGATCCAGATCGCAAGGTAATAAAATATGCCCAGGAGTAAAAGTGAAAAATATCTGGGGACCTCTCTTAAAAATTGAAAATTACATATCAAGGGAGAATCAAATTCGCAAAATATCCTGTACATCAAAAGTATGACGATAAGCGATTGTCCTATTGTAAAACCCAGAAGATGGCCGTTAAAACCGAAATGCTTGCCTAAAAATATGGCCATGACAAAACTCGTAAAAGACCCCCAGAAAAACGCGCTTACTATGCCCCAAAAATCCCTGGCCGCGCTAAGGAAGATCATCGTCTGCCATATACAGCTTACCGCAATATACAGGATCACCCCTATGATCTTATAGTTAACATCTATATCGGAAAACGAGTAAAATATTAACGCGGTTGCCCCTTGAAAAACTATCGTGAATAGCATCAGTCCGGCATAAGTGGGAAGAAAGATATTCTTCTGCCTCAAGAACAGCCTGTCAGCAAGAAAACGCGTTACAACAAGCTGGATAGCGCCTGTTGTGATCAAAGAATACGCATAGGTATAGATCACCGTTGTACGGAAAAGTTTCTGTGATGCTAGACCTAAATGCGGAATGGAAAACATCCATAAGAGTCCCAGGCAAAAAATAGAGATCGCCCAGGGTCCCGCGGAAATTATTCCGGCAACCAGATACGCCTTGAAGTTACTGGAGAACGTATCTTCATCCATCATTTTTTTTAGTTCAAAACCTATTCCTGCCATTACCTCTCCGTACTTTTTCTGGATTTTATACCGTGATGCATCACCTTGCTATCGTAACAATGATTCATAGAGCTCTCTGTACGAATTTATCGTGTTTTCTTTTCTGTAATATTTTTTTATTCTCGTAACACCAGTCTCTGACATTTTTTGATATAAGTCCTTGTTCTGCAAAATAGACATTATAGCGCCGGCCGTTTCATGGGGGCTGCCTATATTCGTCAAGATGCCGGCCTCCCCAAGATTTCTATCATCTTCATCTTTCCCGTAAATAAGTTCCCTGCATGCACCGACATCGGAAGCTACTATCGGTATACCGTAACTCATGGCTTCCAGAATAGTAAGAGGCTGCCCTTCACTTATACTCGTAAGAACAACAGCATCCAGCATGGGATAATAATCCTCAACATTAACATTTCCTGTAAAAGTGATATTATCCTCAAGTTGAAGCATCTGGGTAAGAGTTTTACATTCGTTAAAATATTCCGGTTCTTCGTCTCCTGAACCAAGTATAAAGACCTTTATATCTTTCATCCTCTCTTTGAGTATTTTCATTGCCCTTATAAATATTTTTACGTCCTTGATCGAGACAACACGGCCGATAAATCCTATATTCTTTGTTGTTTCCTTTTCCCTATGTAAGGTCAGCTGCTCTTCCAAGACATCAACGCCGTTCGGTATAATAGATATCTTCGACGGATCAGCTCCCCCCTCTATCTGCATTTTTCTATTGCCTTCAAATAAGGTAACGATTTTATCAGCATAATCATATGTAAGTTTGCTTAAAGTTTCGAACTTCTTGATCCAGGCTTCCTTGAAAAACCCCAGTGTTCTCGTGGCTCTCATTATCTTGTCTTCCTCCGAATGGATCCACTTGGCCTTTGAGATCTCTATCTTCCTTTCATGGGTATATATACCGTGCTCTGTCAATAAAAGCGGCTTCTGCCTCTTCATTTTCGCGATAACAGACAACAATCCCGCATAGCCGGTACAAACCGTGTGAAATACATTTGCCTCTGGGATCTCAACATCGACCAAGTTCAGAAGAGGGCTATGTATAAATTTAATTGTCCAATAAAAATCCACAAACGACACATCCGGCGCATAATCCTGGTAAAGCCTGGTCATCATTTTCCATGCCTGATCAGAATTCATCAGGTCATACGCATTCAGTGAGCGCGTATTTTTATCAATAACCTGCTTATAGACATCTGTGAATTTTGATAGATCGTTACTTCCCAAAGCGTCATAAAACTCACGTATAGCTCTCCAGCCTTCTCTCTTGCTGCCCCTGGTCCTACCCTTTTCGATCTTATAATCATGTACAAAGATCTCCTTGAATTCCACTATATTATCCGGGATCTCATACTTGGGCGTTCTTATGGTATCACCGGTTGCAGAAACATGTATTATGGAGAACTTAAGATCGCCCAGTGAAGTCACAAGGTTGTGGATCCAATTTGACACACCTCCATATACATATGGATATGTTCCTTCTAGAATAAAACAGACATCTGTTTTCATGATCTGATTATAAACCTCTGCCTATTTAACATTAAGCTTGCTGATAGCTTCTTCAGCCGCTTTTTTTATTGCCTCGTCCTGTCCCGCGACTAAACCTTTTAAAAGCTCCATTATGTCTTCCGGGACAAAAGAATCCCTGTAGATCTTTTCTATTATTTTTATGCCTATTTCTCTTATATACGAGTCATCACAAAGTGCTCCCTGAACCATATTTGCAGCCAATTCGCTATCTTCAGATGTGGCAACACGCAAAAGCGAATCAGCCGCTTTTCTTCGAACAGGCGTTGTATCTTTTAGTAAATTTTTAAGAATATTTTTAACTTCAGGGATATTCATGAATCCCAGGCCTTCCGCTATACAAGTCCTCGTATATTCACTTTTATCCTCGCTCAAAGCTATCCTTAAGAATTTAAGGAACTTAATATTGCTTATTTTGGCTATCTCTAAAAACGCTTGTCCCCTCAATGTCTCATCTTTTTCATCGGTCAGTTTAAGCAATGTCCCCACTTTATTTTCAGCGGACATATCAGATAGCGCCCAATCGGAGTAAACCATAACGTTATGAGCCTTATCAAAAACTTTGGAATACAGTAAAGGTTTTACAACTTCCGCACGTCCGATCTGTCCGAGCCTTTTGGCGGCCTCTTCTCTTACTATCTCGCTCTCGTCATACCTAAGTATTTGTATTAATTTGGGGATAGCTTTTCGATATCCAAGCTTACCGAGCGCCCATACTGCGGCTTTTCTTATATATTGGTCGTGGTGTGAGAGAAATTTCATTATATCGGGAGCTGCCTTTTGCTCTCCCATTTCTCCCAGGGCAAAAAGCAGATTATAAATCACGCGTTCGTTCTTCTCATCCAATAGCTTGAGAAGCGGACCGATAGCTGAAGGATCGCCTATCAATCTCAAAGCTTCTACCGCAGCTTCTTTGATATCCGGCCCTCCGCTTGGAAGTAATTTTATCAAGACGGGTACAGCTTTAATTTTTCGCCCTTGCCCCAGTGCTTTTATTGCATAAATTTTAGAAAAATGGTTGCCTCTCTTCAAAATAAGCATCATGGCTTCCGTTTTTCTGTCGTTATCTATTCTGTCAAGAGCATTTGCCGCTTCCTGTGCGATCTTTTCGCTCTTATCCAAGAGAAGTATCACTAAAGGAGGAACGGCAAGCTCGCCTCTGATCCTGCCTAAAAACCTGCAGAATTGTATCTTAACAAAGTCAGGCTCTTTAGAAAAAAGTCTTGACATCTCAGGAATGAGCGAAGCATCGGTTATGGCCATCAAGTTCTCTATAGCCTTGCTTCGGAAATACGCTCTTGGATTTTTGAGATCTTCTATTATCCTTTTTACTTGCTGTACATTTGCCATCTCTTTTTCCTTCTTATTCCCTTTTCCCGCCTAATATTTACGATGCCCAGTAAGCTATTATCTCTCTAATCGGCCCTTTTGTCTCAGGCATCTTGCTTATGATGCTTCTGGAATATTCTATCGCTTTTTCGATATCTCCGGTTTCGTAAAAGATCTGTATAATCCCGACATTCGCATAAACATTGTCAGGATCCATCTCGCATACCCTTTTGAATTTGGCCAGCGCTTTGTCGTACTCTTTTTTATGGATCTCAAGATTGGCCAGATAATTAAGAACTTTTATGTCTTCACCGTCCATGGCCAGCACTTTATAGTATTCTTCGAGAGCCAGATCAAGATAATACCCAGCAGTAATTTCATCAAGTATGCCGCACTCATAATATTCGGAATAACTGTTCGCAAGTGATAAGTGGGCAGCGGATGATTCAGGAGTTCTCTCTACATCTTTTTTAGCAAGCACGATATTGTCATTGAGCTCGGTCTCGATCCTTGATAATTCAGAAGCGGCATAAAAACGGTTCTCAACACTCCTGTCCTTAAGAGAGGTCATCAAGAGCTTAACGGCGTCTTTTCTGGGAAGTCTGTTCATGATATTGATAGCGCCGCGCCTTAGCCTTACATCTTCTTCCGCCAATACATCGACAAGCGGACTTATTTCAAGCTCTGATTCAACAATTTCGGCCAGGTTTTCGGTTTTAAGAGGCCTGTCTCCGGGTTTAAAATCATAAAAAATGTACTTCTCATAATCATCGTATATATCGCTTTTTTGCCACATCTTTTTCCTTGAAATAAAAACAAGTAATGCGCTAAGCGTGATAAACGCGACTATTGAAAAGATGAAACACATCGCAAAATTTACGATAACCCAATTTATGGGACTTGTCAGACGATACCGTATGGCACTTTTATACATGCCGAAAGAAAACACCGAAACCGCGACGAGATGTATTAAAAGAAAAAGATAAAAAAGGGATGAAAAATCCGCTATCTCGCTGTTTTTGAAAAAAACCAGCGCCGCGACTTCGATCGCAAAACCGATCAATAAAAGGATTACATTCATATTACTTTAATGTCTTTCAGTCAGCACTAAGTATTTCTGTTTCACTTGCGTATTTTGGGTCCAGTAAGCGTATTGACAAGTCAACTTTAAGTTTTCTTTCGTCCCCGAACGGTTTAATGTCCAGCTTATCGATCTGGCTCTGAATGCGATCTGCCGCTATTTTTGCGCCTCCGGTGTCACTTCCCGGAAGAATGCTTATAAAAGTATCATCTTTCATATGCTTTGCAACAGTATCGCCCCCTCTTAAAGTATTGTTCAATATACTCCCTACCGATCTAAATATGTCTTTTTTCTTATCGTCCTGTATTTTGTCGAAATCCTGTAATTTAACTAAAATAAACGAAGACAGATTTCCTGTAAGTTTTACATTAAGGAACTCTTCGTTTAAGCGCCTTAAAGCATAGTTGTAATTAAATACCTTGAGATCCTCATCATAAACATCTTTCCTGCGGATCGTTGTTGAAGCTAAAGCGTTATCTAAAGATTTGGATACCCAGTCAGCTATGATCGATAAAAATCTGACAGAATTGGGATTAAGCTTGGTGAATGCTATCTCATCCACAAGAATGAGGCCGGTCGCTGTCTCTTTCTCGCCTCCTACAAAAATAGGCGCCGCCATTACGGGATCGGTTTCCGCTTTCCACCTCAAGCCTTTTGATTTAAAAACATCCGAAACAGTCACTGTTTTCTTTTCGTTCAATGCCTTTCTTAATATATCGGAATCGATCCTTAGAACCTTACGATCGCCAATATCATCTCCCCACCCTTTTTGCCCTTTAAGTATATATTCCTTATCTTCCCATACATAAAAAGAACATTTTTCCGGATGAATGAATTTCTCCACTATACCGACTACGGCAGGATATAAATAATCAAGCTTGGTCGAAGTAAGATCTCTTGCTATCTCATAAACGGTATTGACGGTCTCTGTTTGGCCCAGGACCCTGCTTTCAAGCTCAGCATTAACGCTCTTAAGGGCTGAATGTTCCATTGCCAGATCCGAAAGCTGGCCGCGCAGGTCGTTGTATTTTTCTTTCCCGGCCGAAAACAGGCGATTTACCCTGCTTCTTTCCTCTCCGACAAGAAATCCGATCAGGATGAAAAGGACCGAAAGCTGCACTTGCTTGTACGGGATTATCGAAAATTCGAACTTTTTCCCGGGTTCAAGAAATTGGAATAAGTCGTAACCGATGGACCCTAAAAGCGCAAGCGAGCATAAAATGCCGGCCGCGAGCCCCGGAAAGCTTCCGTAGCGCACGGCAATAAAAATAACTATGATCCAATACGGGTTGGGAGAAACTCCTTCGAATCCTATGTTGTTGTTGAAAAACATGAAATTAATGAAGAGTATGATAGAAGCGCCTATTAATATCTCTAAAAGAAATGTATACTTGTTCTTCATCTTTATGATCTCCTTTTAAACATCTTCGGCACCGGAATACTTAAAAATACTGAGAGTATTTTACTGTAAATTGCTGATCATCCAGCCTGTCATCTTCCGGACTTTGCAATGCTCTCGTCCATAAATACGCAAAGCCGACAGCATGGTTCTCGGTAACTTTATATCTGGCTTCCGCCGTAACAGTATTGTATGTTATCTTGTCACTGTCCTCATCAACATCAAAAGACATCGTATCACTGCCTTCAAGCCAAAGTCTATCCGTTACATCATAATGGCCGAAAGCAGTTACACTGTGCGATTCATACCTATGGGGGTTGTAATATTCGTATTCCTTCTCGGGCAAGTTGTCTTTTCTGTGATAATACGCCCTGAAATACGTATAGGAAAGGTCCAAATAGATCTTCTCTTCGCGTACAACGTGAAAAATAGGAGAAATTGAGAACTCTATACCGGCATTATCATCGGGCGCGTTTCCTTTTGTGATATAAAAAGGCGTGGCCGTTGAGGATAAGCTCATATATTCGGAAAAATCATAATAAACCGTATTTTCAAAACTATACTTGTCGACATCCTGGTCATCCCATAATGTCTCTTTTATAAAAGCAAAACCATATGTTAATTTCGGGGCAAAGAATTTTATGAACCTGACAAAATAATTCCATTGATTTTTCGTCCCCCTGTAAAACCTGTACTGAAAACCGGCAAAGGCGGTGAGCCCCTGGCCCAGATTCTTGCTGATCTCAAAATTACCTTCATGCGTGCTCTTGTAATGATCCGCATCGGCCTCATCAATATCATCATACATGCTCTCATTTTCCATCGCGTAGCTGCCTTTTAGCCTGATCCCATTCTCAAGAAAATGTACTAACCCGACCTCTTCTCTGGTGGAATAATTATCCCCTTTTTCCTTTAATAGGTCAAACTGGGCGAACAGCTGCGGCCTTAAAAACCTTTCTATCTCATCCAGGTTCTTGCGCGCTTGTTGATTAGCAGGATCTATCTCAAGCACACGTTTATAATACTTTCTGGCTTGATCATACGAGCCCGCATAATAATAGTTCTCGCCTAACATGTTATATACGCCGGTCTTTTCTTCTCTGGTCTTCATCGTATCCAAGACCTGATTATATTCTTTTATTGCCCGGTCATGCCTTGAGCTCCATGTGTAAAGATCTGCCAGATTTTTCCGCGCATTCATATTGTTGGGGTCTTTTTTTAGGAGTTTCTCGTACATGTCTATGGCTTTTTCCGACTGATCGCTCCACATATAATTGTTTGCCAGATCTTCCATTAGCTGGACATTATCGGGGTCGAGTTTTTGCATCTGTTCCATCTCGGCCACGGCCTTATCCGGCCTTCCGCCCCAATTATAAAAATCGATCATCTTTTTTCTTAATTCCATATTATCAGGATCGGATTTGAGGATCTCTTTTATCTGATCGGCGGCGTCAGCATAACGATCGGTCCACTCGTAAAGTTCGGCAAGCCTTTTTCTTGACTTGATATCGCCCGGATCAGCCTCGATCTTTTTCTCCAAAGTACTTATCTCCTGTTCAAAACCTGTGCCGCCTTGAGAGAAACTGTCGGGAAAGTAAGAAAAAGAAAGCAATATGGCAAGTAAAGACAATAATGTTAATGATAATAAGTAGCTTTTTCTGCAGATATTCATATTAAGAATATACCCCCTTGACAATTATTTTTCCAGCTTTATTTTCACTTTGTTGGACCGTGTTCTAAAAACATAAATATCCATATCGTCGTATAAATGAGCCAGTTCTGCATTCCTTACCTCGGATATTCTTCTGTCGTTATTTATCGATAAACAAAAATATTTATCATCCTCATCCCCGCTGGTAAAATCAACATATACAGATTCATCATCAAACTCAACCCTGACCCTGGTATTAAAATATTTTACTAATTCATAATAAGCTTCTTTAGTGGTCATGTTCCTGAGCCAGGGATATTTTTTTCTGACGAAATCGAACATCTCATGCGTTGAAACCATCATATCTTCCCAGCTCTTTACCCCGTGTTCATCTTTTTCATACGCGTTATCCTTGCCTTGAGCGTATCTTCCGAATATATCATCAGGGTGAAGGAAATGCGTCCAGACACCGAAAGTATTTATCAAGTTTATCATCGCTATCTTGTTATCAAGCGTGAATATATACCCGGAGGTAGCTCTGGGAATATTGTAAAACTCTTCCACGTCGGGGTCCGGCCCGAATTCCTGCTCCCGGATCAAAAGATCGGGCTCGGTATATATCTTTGATATCACCTTTATTTCCGGGAATACCTTATGCAGCAGCCTTTTCCCTTCGGGCCCTACAACATTCATCGGGGCCACATAAGAAAAAGGCGCCTCCACTTCCGGCATTTCTTCCCCCCAGAGCTTCCTGCCCTGCAGCAGGGCTTCCTCCATGAACTTTTCATTACCCCAGCCGGTATGATCCTTACCGGATAACATTAATGATTGGTGATTGAAACCGTGAAAGCCCAATTCAAAATTGTTTTCGATCACTCTCTTTGTAAGTTCCTTAAACGCGTTATCCTGCCCGAATTCAAACTCACGGTTATTAAAAGGCGGCTCCATGCTTGCTCCATAATTAAAAATGGCATAAAAAGTGAAATGTATGCCGTATTTCCTGGACAGCTCAAGTATGTCCTTCCACCAGACATCCATGTAAAAACGGGTATCGGTCATGTTATACAGGCTTTTAAGCGGTTCTTTCATCATGTTGTACATGGGCTGGGGGCTGTCATCCATGTGTATGCTTTCGATATTAGCCAAAAAAGAGACGCTTGTATTCTGGGAAAACATAATAGACCTCAAGAAAAGCCCTCTTAAGGTTTTACGTACAAACAGATCCGAATTCCAGTAAACTACGCGTCCTTTCCCGTATTTCTTAAGCCAGGATAACGGGATACCTTCGGGATATTCATCGGTCGTATCCAAAGCTCTTGCAAGAACAAGGACATCTTTCTGCAGGATTATATTTATCGAACTGCTCCACAATTCCTCTTTCGGATAAAAAATCTCTTTTGAGCCCGGGAAAAAATCCTCTTCAAACTTCATCCCTTTTATCGGATCTTTATAAAAATCATGCTGTCTCTCTATGCCGAAGAGATCATTTAAATTTATATTTTCACACCTGTATGAGGCAACAAGGCCTCCTCCCTCCCTGACATATGTTTTTAAGAACTCTATAGTCCTTCTATTCTCAACTTTCCATAGATTTTCCGTAATAAGGACCACGGAGCTGAATTTCTGGAGATCATCAAGCATGAGTCTTTCTATATCTCTAAAACGCAATATTTCAAATTCGATCTTCGCATACTCCAGGGCTTTGGCCAGGTTCTTGAGGTATTCCATATACTCCGGTTCTGTTCCATCCCAGACAGCTAAGATCTTCTGCTTTACATAAGAAGGTTTATAGCTAAAGCATTCATTCAAAAAAGCAAAAAAGTCTATATTGGGCTTTTCGAGACCCGCTGTCATAATATACCGTGAAAGTATCATGCCGCCATTGGGGTGAGAAAAAACCACACAGCTATCGCTGGAATCAAGGTCTTTTCTGCGTATAACAAGAGAGGGCTTCACTCTATCGTCGATCTTACTGAAAAGATAATAATGACTCGCACGTGACAAGTCCAGCGGGGACAGTTTCTCAACTATATCCGGATTTTTATAAACAACTTCAAGCAGATCCGCGTCCTGGGTCCAGTTCGCCTTGTAAACAACACCTAACCGCTTGAAGACCTTGTTTATAAGATTCATATCGGTCCATTCATTGTTCTTCGAATCCTGATATGCTCCGAAGTTATCGATTATTACGGCTTTTTTGCCTTCACTTATTTGGCCCGCCAGCCAGTCGCAATAAATGGCCGGGTTCTTCATCTTTGAATCGGTAAACCAAGATATTATGCTCCTTGTCTTTGAAGTGACTCTTCTGGAAGGAAGGCCTTTATTGATGTTATGATAAATCACCTTATACCCCAGATCTTCAAGATCTTTTTCAATATATTTTTTGATTTCGATAATACCTGCTCTTCTGCCTTCAGAACTGTCAAAAAGAGCCAAAACAATGTTTCCTTTAGGATCAAGAAGCTTATGTCCTAATATTGTATCTTGGGATTTGATCCTGGTGAACTTTCCGCAGCCGGAAAGAAAAAGAACGGAACAAAAAAGTAAAATAAGTAAACTTCCTGGAATGGATCTTTTATAGAAAGTCATCAGAAACTTTTCTCCGCTTCTTCGATTCTTTCATATACATCGAATACTTTAGAAAGATGTGAAAGTTCAAAAATAGTCTTAATATCGTCACTTATGCGTACGATCTTAAGGTCTCCGCCGTTTTCCCTTGCTTCTTTCGCAAGTGAAGTCAGCGCGCCTATGGCAAAGGCGTCTATATAGCTGACATCCCTCATATCAACGATCACGTTCTTATTCCCTTTTTTATCTCTCAGCCTTTGTATGGTATCCTGAAGATCCTGGAGCTGGTAAACCGTTATATCCTTCCGCAATTGTATAATATAGGTATTGTTCCTTGTCCTGATGATCGGAAAACTCATAACCCTCACCTTCCTGTTTTTCTTTTATATGTAAATATTATGCGCTGTAAAGCGGCTTGTCAAGATACGTGCTAATACTCATGGATGATAACATCTTCATGTTTGTCCTCATCTATTTCGACGAGTTGAAAATGCCGTTCAATTGACTTCATGTCTTCTTTTTCTTTGCGGACTAATAAGATCAGATAATACCCCTCATACTTTTTAACATTATCTTCCGCAAGAAAATACTTCAAAGAATCCGCCTCAGGAATTATTCTTTCATAAAAAAAGAACTTATTTCCGTTCTTTAATTCTATCACGTGGGAAAACAGGTCTATATCAGGTCCCTTGAAATTATATTCCTTTTTGACCTGATCATTGCGGAAAAAATGGTAACAAATAGCGCCGATATCATTCCAGTTAGCCAATACAATAACGGGTTTATCAAATGGCAAAAGAAGTTCCTCTGAAAACTCGCGCAATTCCTCCTGTCTTGTCCTTTCTCTCCGCTGTTTTTTAACTATATCATATGACAGGAACCTTAATCGATAATCATCATAATAGATCCCCCTGGCCCTAAAATTTTCCTCTATCTTTCCGATAAGTACGGGAACGAGAAAATTAAAAAAGACGAGTATCGACAGAAAAAGGGCGATCAGTTTACGCCTGCTTTTTTCCTGTTCTATCGACAGAAAAGCAAAATACGCAAGCATAATGATCAATGGCACTACGTAGTAAAACCTTCTTATGGCGATTGCGCTGGGGAACAGTGCCGCCAATACTAAAGCGATCCCGCTTACCGGAAGTATTATCCGCCGCCAGTCTTTTTTTACGGCAAGTATGATCAGTGAGATCAAAAATACGAGCATGCCCCCTATGCCGATAGCATAGGTAAGTATCTCAAGGCCGTAGCTCCATACAGAATACCCTCCTTGGCGTATTAATAGCGTTATATCTTCGCCATACCCGGTCTCGCCGAGAATAAGAAATCTGATGATCGTATATCCGAGAATACCTAAAAGCAAAAAAACACCGGTCTTGAAGAAATTTTTAAAACTTTCCTTTCTGAGAGTGAAAAGTGAGGCGGGAAACAATAGAATCATGAACACCGAATCGGAGCGGAACAATAAAGCGCTGATAAAACAAATCAAAGAAACAATAAAAAGCATTTTTTTTGTCCTTGGGCGTTCAGCATGGAAATATTGCATAAAGACATAGAAGGACGTAAAAAAGAAGAGAAAAGAAATCGTTATCGGGTGCGAGAATAAACTTACATACCAAAATACCGGCAAAAGAAAAAGCATGAATATGAAAACCGGTATCTCCCACCTTTTTTGCATTCTCCATAGTATGAGCTCGAATATTACAACGAGCAGAAGGCCGAAAAAATAATCGGAATAATTCGCAACTAACACTCCAAACTGCGGATTGATCTTAAAGAGCTTCAATATAGTTATATAAAACCCATAATAAAGGGGGGTAAACTCAAAGCTGTAGCTCAAACCGCTGGACCAGACGCTGTCTTTGACAAACCGGCCTATTGTATACATTATATAGTACGGATCATAACCCGGGCTGACGTTCTTGAAGACCAAAGGCAAGGTACCGGCAACGATCAAACCATATGCCAGCATATGTAAAATGATGCTTTTTCGCGCCGAAATGGCTGCCAATAACTGCAGCTTGTACTTTTCTAAACGAAAATTATCCATTTTATCCTACCTCACAAGTTTTAATTTCGGATTCGGGTTGTATTTTCTCCCTATTTTAGAAAGAGCCTTGCCGTTGATCTTAACTACATCTGCGGTAAAATCTATTTTTTCTCTAAAGAGCGCCGAACCCACCCCTACAGCGTCAAACGGCACTTTCATCTTTATGAACTTCTTTATTTTTTCTTCGTTAAAACCGCTTGATATTATGACCTTTACATAATCAAAACCTTCTCTATCAAAAGTTTTCCGCGCTTTAAAAATAAGTTCAGGGCATACTCCATATGAAGCCTTCGAATTTCCTTTAACAGACTTGTCTTTCACGTCTTCCGCCGTATCAAAACGTACCCCCCAAAGTCTCCTGCCGAGAGCCTTCGCAACTTTCAAGGAAGTACCGATACAGTCATTTTCAAAATCAACAAGTACTATGCGCTGGATATTTTTAGGCATGTATTTATCAAATGCTACTGCCGCTTTAACTGTGTCTCCCCCAAAAGCGGCTATGAGACCGTGCGGAACCGTTCCTAAACCCTTCTCGCCCCACCACAAACCTTGAGCATCGGTTGATACGCCCAAAGCCCCTGAAATGAACGCCGCGTATCCATCAGTTGTCTGTACTCTGTAATGATCGAACCTGGCGGGAAAAAAGAGGACCTTTTTATCTTTAGCGGCTTTCACGACTTTCTTAACAGCTGTTGCTACCGCCGTTGGTCTTGCTATAACCCCCAGATAAACTGTCTCAAGATGGGCGAACGTGCTGTAATCCCCCTCTATCGTCATGACAGTCTCTCCGGCCCTTACTTCATCCCCGTCATACAAAGCCCTGACCTTAAGTTCCTTCGGCCTGTCAGCACATAGCTTCAATATAGCGATCGCCTCGTCAATACCGCATACAGTGGCATCTTTTCTACAAAAGACCTGCATCAGCGCTCTTGTATGTACATTATCTTTTTCGAGTATTTTTTTCGTGCGGACAAAATACTTATCGCTATACCAGCCGCTCTTTATCTTTTCCACCGGTATATCAAAAACCGAAGGTTTAAGCCTTTTTCCGTACTGCCATTTAACCACATCAACCCCTCAACTATATTATAAGGAATTATACATAATAGTTCACTTAAAAACAACGCCGGTCTCAGATGCCCAGAAAAGCAGGTCCAGTTCATCCATGGGAATATTAATCTTGCCTGAGAACTTTTCTATCTTTTCCTCTAAAATTAAATACTTCTTCTCTGAAATGTTTTTCGGGACCTCTTTTATGATACCGTACTTTTTCATGTTCTTCAGGATATGGACATCCAGGATCGCTAGCTTCCTGCCAAACCCGATGTTCCTCAAGAAATGGCTTGCCTCCTTAAGCCCAAGCCCTTTTACGTTTCGTACAAGCCAATGGCGGGTATTTTTGATCTTACCGGTATCAAGCTTATCTTTGATCCTTATTCCGCCCTTTTGCGAGAAAAACTTTCTTGCTTCTACTATATATTTTGATTTATTATTCGGGAATCTCACCTTGTGAAGATGTGATCTTACCTGGCGAAGGCTGCCTTTATATAAAATGTTGTTTTTCTCTAAATTTTTTATGGCCTGATCACAATAGATAGCTTTTGATTGAGGAGTGCATATGCAGAAACAAAGTTCACTAAAGATTCTCTCATCAGGCATGGACCAGGTAGCCTTGAAATCTTTAAGCCTCTTCCTGATCTGGGATCTTCTTTCTTTATACTCTTTGAGAAGTTTTTTCACCAATTTACGGATTCCATACTAGTCCTGGAAATATACCTGAACGCACTCAATGCAGCTTTTGCGCCGTCCCCGGCAGCTACGATTATCTGTTTTTCGGGAACATCCGTAACATCACCTGCGGCGAAAATACCGGCCACATTGGTCTCGTTTGAACAACTAACCTTTATTTCATTATTATCATTTTTTTTAAGATTTTTGACAAAATCCGAATTGGGTATCAGGCCTATTTCAACAAAAACTCCCTGAACAGATATGGTCTCTTCTTTCCCGTCCTTTTTGATCTTGATGGCACTGACAAATTTTTCTCCGAGAACGGCAGTTACCTCGGAATTATTATGCACGATCACTTTATCGCTTTCTTCCGCCTTTTTCCTCACTATCTGATCGCCTCCAAGTTCAGGTATATTGTTTATAATGTGGATCTTCTTGGCTATTTTGGTAAGCTGCAGTACGGCATCAAGAGCGGAATTACCGCCGCCTATAACGGCCACTTCCTTGTCTGAAAACAACGGCCCATCGCACGTTGCGCAATATGTAAGGCCTTTATTCTTGAATTCCTTCTCCCCGGCCACTTCAAGTTCTTTTGACTTTTTTCCTGAAGCTATTATCGCTGTCCGGGAAAGATATTCGTCTTGCCCTGTCTTGACATGAACAATATCATCCTCTTTCCAAAGTTCCTTGACTTCTTCGCCTTCCTTGACCTCGACGCCGTATTCTTTCATATGTTCTTCAAATTTCGCTGCGAGTTCGGGGCCGGTAATGAACTGGTAACCCGTGTAATTCTCTATATCACCGCTCCAGGCCGCCTGTCCCCCGATGTCTCCCGTAAGCACGATAAAATCCATTCTTTTGCGAGCGGCATAAACGCTTGCGGTTATTCCTGCCGGCCCTGCGCCGACTATGATCAGATCGTAAATCTTAGCCATATTAAACTTGCTCAATCGGGGACGTGCCATGGGGGCACACCCCTCAACACAAAACTAACCAAATTTTTAAAAATCCCTTAAAATGCCAAAAAAACGAATTAATTTAACCTTGCGGGGTGTCCCCCCCATGGCACGTCCCCTAAGCGTAAAGATCTAACAATTTTTCTATTTTTTCCTTATCAAAACCAACTACGATCTCGCCTTCTATATCGAGAACGGGCACTCCCATCTGCCCAGACTTCTGCACCATTTCTTCAGCTTTTGCATGGTCACTGGATACATCATAATCAGTAAATTCAATATTATTGTCCTGTAGGAATTGTTTTGTCTTCCTGCAGAACGGACATGTCGGAGTACTGTATATAAAAACTTTTTTGCTCATTATACCTTCCCACCCCTCTCAATTTCAGATAAAAATTATATTTTTAAATCTATTTCAAGCACATGGGGTGTCCCCGACTGGCACGTCCCCTTTTAGTTCGCATAGTTTTTTAAGATGTTCCTTTTCCTCATTGATAACTCTCTCAAGCAGCTGCTGATCCTTATCAGGAACGATCTTTCTCATCCCTTCATAAAAAAGTATAGACTCTTTTTCAAACTTGATCCCAAGATCGATCGCTTCTTTATCGTTTTTTACTCCGGAGGCGATCTCTTTACCTTTATTCTCTTTAGTGAAGATATAGCCGCTGGCAAGAGCGTTCATGTACGCGAAATATTCGTCCGGATAAGCGCCTTGAGGCTCATATGAGCATTTTGGGTCAAAAATTCCCTTAAAGATCCTTATATGCTCTTCTTCCTGCTGGGCCAAATACTTAAAGACTTCCTTGGCTTTATCATGCTTGGACATTTCGATCAACCCGTTGTAAAAATCTATCCCGTTCTTCTCTATCTGGATCGCGATCTCGATGATCTCACAACCCGAAAAACTTTTCCCCATGTTCCCTCCATTTCATCAGCCCTCAAACTCTTATGAAACTATATTCCTGCCCAGTTCAAACGCTTTTTCTAAATATTCAGGATGCTCTGCCGCACCGGTTTTTTTATCTATCCCCGGGCAGAACAGTTCATCTTCGTAATGCATGTTTATTGTCGCGAAGAAATGCCTTACAATAGACTTGGCGCTTTGGAAAAAATCATCTCTTGTCGTTGCTTCAACAGAGATAAATGCCCCCTTCTTTGTTTCAGTAAAGATCTCTTTATGGAAAATATTTTTGGCCAGCCATACGCATTGAAAACGGTCTATCATCATTTTGGCCTGCGAACTAAGACTGCCGAAAAAGATAGGCGAGGCCAGGATAAGAACGCCAGCTTCATCTATCTTTTTAAAGACCAGCTGCATATCATCATCAATGACAGAAAGGCCATCATCATTGACTTTTTCATATTCTTCTTCTTGGATCGGTGAAAAATTCAGATCCCGTAAATAGATGATCTCTGTCTCTGCCCCGCTTGACCTGGCGCCTTCCAGCGCCTTTTCAAGCAAAACATCCGAATTGCCGCCTTTTCGGGGACTTCCGCTTATGCCAAGAACCTTCATGATCAATAATTCTCAACTAGGAGTTCATAATATGACTGCGGATGTAAACATGCCGGGCAAGTTTTGGGGGCTTCTTGAGCTTCATGCACGTATCCGCAATTGCGGCATCTCCACTTGACAGGCTGATCTTTTTTGAATATGCTGCCTCCCTCGAGATTTGCCAATAGTTTACGGTATCTCGCTTCGTGTTCTTTTTCAACCGCGGCTATATTTTTGAAAAGTTCCGTGATCTCTTCAAAACCTTCATCAAGCGCGGTTTTCGCGGCATCCTTGTAAAGAGTTCCCCATTCAAGCCGTTCGCCGTCAGCGGCTTCTTTAAGGTTTTCGGCGGTTTTGCCTATAACGCCCGCCGGGTAAGTGGCTGTTATTTCAGCATCTCCGCCTTTTAAAAACTTAAAAAATCTCTTACCATGCTCCTTTTCATTCTCCGCGGTCTCAAGAAAAATCGCAGCTATCTGTTCGTACCCTTCCTTTTTAGCTGCGGAAGCGAAATAAGTGTAGCGGTTCCTTGCTTGAGATTCTCCCGCAAAAGATGCAAGAAGATTTTTTTCAGTTTGCGTTCCTTTTAGTTCCGGCATAAAATTTCCTTTCTGGTTATTTCTTCCAAAGCATATGAATATTGCAAAACTCTCTTACTCCAACTATATCCTCTTCCTTCACGCAAAAAGCGGCTTCAGGTTTCATCCCCGGTTTAAGTTCCGCTCTTAGCACCTGGTCCTTTGTCAGAACCTCTATAAATTTAATGAAATGTTTTTCTTCCATCGGATGTTCTACGCTTCCGACCTTTACTTTCACGCCGCATTCCTTACAGTCGCATCCTGTGGGAGAGGTATCCATTCTTTCGATAACCGGAACATGTTTCTCAAGGCCTTCATCCTGCGTTTTTGCTTCCAGCTTTTGCATTGGCTCATTACAGCAGACTAGAGACGGTGCCCCTTCATGTGTTATCTCAACAACATTTCCGCATACGTTACACCGATATAGTTCTCTTAATTTAGTCATTATGATCCTCCTTCAGTTTCTCGCTTATTCTACAGGTACAAACTGATCTTTTCCCGCACCGCATTCCGGACAAACCCAGTCTTCCGGAAGATCGTTAAAATCAACATTATTATTCTCGGCAGGATCGTAAACCCATTCGCAAACAAGACATCTGTACTTCTTCATATTATGCCCCTTTCCAGTTCTTTTCTTCCCTTCTCTTTTTCAATAATTCCCCCAGATCATAATGGTCAAAATAAGTTTCCATGTCATCCTTTAGCCCCAACCAGAAAAACCTTATCTTGCAATCATCGTAATGAATGCACTTGCCTCTTCTTCCTTTCGGCCTGTAACATACCAAAGTAAGTATATCCTTATCAAATGTCCTTACTACATCCGTTGTTTTTATCCTGCTTGGGGAATCGGATAGGATATACCCGCCTTTGACGCCTCTTACACTCCTGACCACTCCGGACCTTTTCAGCTTTGTTAAAAGCTGTTCAGCATACTCAGCCGCTATTTTCTCTTTTTTAGAGATCTCTCTCGCAGTTACGGGTCTTTTGCTGTCATATTGATCCGCAACCCTCAACACACAGGACATCGCATAATCTAGTCTTGAACTTACCTTCATTTTATCCTCCCAGACTAAGAAGTCGATAGATAACCCGCTAATTTCAGTTTGGTTTATCCGGTTTTTTTTAGTTCAAAGACTTTTCAAAGACCTATATATTATCATCCGGAATGCCTGACTATTCCAATATTGCGCGGAACGACCAGGTCAGCTTTCCGAGATAGTTGCCCTTCTTCACAAGCAAAATCCGTATCTAAAATTTCGATGAATTCGATCGTGTAATCCTTAAGGATCCCGGTACATTCTTTCCTCTGATCCCCTTCTTTAACATCCAAAACCATCTTTTTACCTATATATCTTTCCAATATCGGCTCATATGAAGTCCCGACTGCAGAGATGCTCTGCTGCTGGATCTGAGATATATATTTGTCCTGCCCTTGAAGAATTTTGGCTCCGGGATGAGCTGTTTTCATGCGTCCGAGCAAAAGACTTGCCACTTCCATTATTGAATCCCTTATAGTCCCGAAAATATTGCGTATTTTTCTTAAGAAAACAGAATAAAGAGAAGGTTCTATTGTTCTCGTCAGGACCTTATCGCGGATCTTCAGCTCTTCGGATGAAAGTGCATCAACATATCTGGCGATAGCTCTTATAGCACCGAATTCCGCCTTATATAAGATATAGCTTTTTTCAATGTGGCCGTCATCCGCATCGAGGTGCGGCTTGTCATAAACAAGTTCCAGGCCGGAGTTTTCGATCCTGCACCTTCCCCAAACGATCTTTCCGTCTTCTCTTTTTAACGTGACCGGAAAATCGGAAAAATCATTTAAACACCTGTCCTTCGACCTGCCTTTTATAAACGCCCCGAAAAGCGTGCAAATAAATATGAAAAGAATTGTTATCGCAAATGTGTCCTGCATATTAAATCACCGTACCGGACGGTACAACGGCATTTTTAGGTATAACAACTATACCGTCCCTTATGTAATAACACGAACCGTCCTCATTCTCTATCCCTTTTTTGTTAAGGATCCTTACATCATCGCCTATACGGACATTTTTGTCTAAAATAGCTTTATGTATAACGCATTTTTTCCCTATACCCAAATGAGGAACTCCGTTTTTTATGTCTTCTTCGATCTCACCCATGGTTTGGTAGTAATCGCAGCCCATGGCGACCGTGTCTTTCACCTCGGCATCATTATCCACCCTTAAACGAAGGCCTATTATGGAGTGCTCTATTTTGGACGACTGGATAATGGCACCTTCTGCAATAATACTTTTTTCTATACAGCTGTTTTCAACTTTTGCGGGTGACAAGTAACGTGGCCTGGTGAATATCTGCCACTCCTCATCGAACATGTCAAGAGGAGGTACGGGCTCTGTCAGGGAAAGATTCTCTTCATAAAAAGTTTTGATAGTTCCGATGTCCCGCCAATAGCCGTCAAAGATATACGCATGAGTTGATCTTGATTTAATTGCGTCCGGTATGATCTCCTTCCCGAAATCCACTTTTTTCTCTTCCTTGAGAAGATCGATGAGAACATCTTTGTTGAAAAGATAAATACCCATTGAACCTAAAAAATAAGATTCCTTCCCCTGTTTGATCTTAATATCTTCTATTTCTTTTAAGTTATCCGGTTTTTCCACAAATTTTGTGATCCTGGTATTCTTGTCTATCCCCATTATGCCGAAATGAGAGGTCTCTTTCTCTTTTACAAGATTACATGCCACGGTCACTTCAGCTTTCCTGTCTTGGTGATACCTGAAAAGTTCAATAAAATTCATCTTGTAGAGCTGATCCCCGGAAAGGACCATTATATACTTGATAGCGGGATCATTAAAATGCTTAAGGCCCCTTCTCACGGCATCAGCCGTTCCCTGGAACCAATCGGTAATACCTTCAGGACTTTCCCATGACTGTTCTGCCGCCATGATCTCGATAAAACCTTTAGAAAAAGGCTCCATCTTGTATGTCCTGGAAATATGTTTATTCAGTGATTCGGATCGGAACTGGGTGAGAATATATATTTTTTTAAAATCAGAATTAAGGCAATTACTTACAGGGATATCTATAAGCCTGTATTTCCCGAATAAAGGCACTGCCGGCTTGGCTCTTTCTTTGGTAAGAGGATAGAGCCTGGTCCCTCTTCCCCCGCCTAAAACTACACAAAGTACATCTTTCATTTCTTCTTTACCGTTCTTTTTTTATCTATCCAAAAAGAAAAGAGCCCGGCCTTAAAACAATCCGAGCTCTTTACAAGCTGCAACTGTAACATACAGTCTGCAATAAAACCCTCTAACGAAGGCTTTTTTTGACAAGTTTTTCTGCTTCAAACCAGTCTGAAAAATCATCACCATGCGAATATCCGCGTTTCTCGAAAAGCTCGTAAGCTTTTTTTTCTATTAAAGAATGTAATTCTTCCTGAGATAGATCTTTCCAAGACGCTTTCTTTGACTTTGTCTGAGTAGTTTTCTTTGTTGTTTGAGAAGCTTTAGCTGAAGCCCTCTTCATCATCTTCTTGATCATTCCTTTTCCCCCCCTTCTTTATTTATCTGTTTTCCCGCAACATTCAACCTGTTAATTTCCTACACAGCATATACGCTGTGATCAACATTGCTGAATACGTTATTCTTCCTCTCTGCTTCCTCCAGCATTTCCATATCCACGCTGCCGTTTCTCAGCTGGTCATGGAGAGCGAGAAATCTGCCGACGTGCTCTTTCGTCCTGTTGATCGCATAACTGACAAATGTATCCGTCTTCATGATAAAGGCCCAATCGCTTGACTGCGCAAGCAAAAGTTCTCTTGCCATTTGATCGAGTATCCTTTTTTGCAGACCTTCCGCGTTCCTGTAATCGCGGACAGCATTGATCATCAGTTCCGATAACTTGTGAAGATGTTTGTATATCCAGTCATTCGAACCATCGAGCCATACCTCGCTGTAGCCTTTCCATCCCCAGCTGGACATCGAAGGATTAAGAACAGGATATTTCTCATACAGGTCAAGATATTCACCCGGTGTTATGGTCTTCACGGTATTTTGATCATAATGCATTTTTCTCAATAAAAATTCCAGCCATTCCGGGCCTTCAAACCACCAATGACCGAACAGCTCCGCATCGTATGGTGAAACAATGATGGGCGCGCGGTCCATCATGCCCGCTAAATGCTCGACCTGTTTTTCCCTGTTGAACATAAAGTTGCCGGCATGGGATGCCGCAGTATCAAGCGCGGCCTGCCTGTTGTATATGTCTTTATAATTCGAGTTTCCCGTTATCTTATGGTATTTGATGCCGGTATTGATGCGCGTACCACAGCCGTTTATATACGGCTTTACATAATCAAAATCAAGATCAAAACCTATGTCCCTGAAATATTCCCGGTAATTATAATCGCCGGGATATCCTTCTTTTGCGCTCCATACAGCCTTGGAACTTTCCATATCTCTTCCGTAAACAGCGGTTCCTGAAGGGCAAAGATACGGGCTGTAAACGCCGTACTTCGGACGTGGAGAACCGAACATAACGCCATGTGTCTCAACGAAGAAATATCTTATGCCGAACTCTTTAAGGATCTCGTCATGTCCGGGATGATAACCGCATTCAGGAAGCCATATACCTTTTGGAATAGTGCCGAAAGCCTCCTTGTAAGTGTCAACAGCTACCTTAACTTGCGCCTTTATCGCCCCTTTGTACAGGTCCATTAAAGGCAGGTAACCGTGAGTTGCGCAGCATGTAATAACTTCCACTTTCCCGAGATCCTGGAATTTCCTGAACGCCCCGACGATATCTTTATTATATTTATCGCAAAATATACCTTTTGCGTTATTGAACCTTTCGTTATACATCCGGGCCAGGCGATGGGTCCTTTCATCGCCTTTTGTTCTTTCGATCTCCTGTTCCGAAAGGGTTATCAGCTTATCAATATGACGTATGTACCTTGAGGTCAAAAGATCGTCCCTAAGCATACTGATAAGCGTAGGGCTTAACGAAATGGTAATATGAAAATCAACATTATCATTAACAAGATTGTCGAAAACGTTTATCAGCGGAATGTAGGTATCTGTTATGGCTTCGAACAACCAGTTCTCTTCAAGAAAACTATCATGTTCGGGATGCCTTATAAAAGGCAGGTGCGCATGTAATACTAAAGATAAATATCCTTTAGCCATTATTCCTCTTTTTTCCTTCAAGTAAATGGAAGCTTGCACTTCCGAAAGCGCCCGACGAAATGCCTCCGGAGGAGATCCACTCTTTGAGATGCCGTTCTATCATCTCTTTCATCTCCATGGAACTGGTGCCCAAGCCGCTGCAGGCAGCGAACATCTTATAATAAATATCTTCCGGACACATCCATTCTTCATCATATATATCGCTCATACCGTAATTCGGCGCCTCAACCACATTTGATCTTGCAAGACAGAAAAACTCCCCCGTTGTACATACTATACCTATTTCAACCATCCATTTCCGTCCGGGATCGCCTGTATGTACATACCAATTCGCGGCCCAGTTTTTTAATTCGAAATCAAACACTATTTTTTCGGATAAATTATCTTCGCCTTGTGAAACATCGTATACTCTGAGAATACTTTTGGATGGAGTGAGGTTTTGCTGATAGATCTTTTCTCTTGCATTATCTTCGACATCTTTTCTTATTTCCCAGTATGAAAAAAGCGTCCAAGGATCTCTGACCATAAGGACGATCTTATTATCATCATAACCTAAAGGAACACAAAAACTTGTGCAGGAATCGGGATTCCCCATTTAGCCTCTTATATTATCAGTTAAGGTTTAAGTAAAGTATACTACCCGGTGAAATTATACCTCTACGATATAATACATGTCAATAAAAATAGTATAGTTTTACCCCAGTCTAACATTTATATTTATATCTTTCTTCTCGTTCGGCTGCAGGTGTAACTCGAAACTTGGGAGTAATGAAGAACCCTGATAATTGAGCTCATATGCCTTCTCCGATTGTGAAACTGTCCTGACCGGAAAGTACCAAAGTCTGCACCCTTCGGAAAAAGTTATAGTAAGTGTCTCCTCCTCATTGTCGGATATGGATACTTCTTGTGTTTCCTCATCCTCTGCGGCCGCTGAAAGCGGACTTCTGTTATTGTCAGAAGTGCGGAGTGAATACTTCTCCGCGTCTGCATCCGGCATCGTAAAATTGAATTCAGGAGCGAACACGCAATCAAGAAATCTGTCACCCATGTTTTTGATAGTATAATTTACGCTGAAATGTGAGCCCTCTAAAGGAAAACCTATCCTTTTCACGACACTTACCGGCAAGCCTTCGACATTGCCTTTTCTCCCCATAGAAAGCACGATATCGTCTCTTCCCTTTTTAACATCCATCTTGTAATGACCACTGACAAAATCTCCTAATTCGTTATATTTACATGAGAAAAAACTTTCGATATTCACATCTTTACCGATAAAGTGATCGATAAGGCCGTATCTATTATACCGGTCATAGATGAGATTTTCTCCTATACCGGGATCGACCTTCTGTATGCCGTCGTGTATGGTCTGACAGTCGCTTTCCTGCTCATTCTGCGCGTTCTCGAGTTTTTCAATGATCTTTCTGTGATAAGCCTCTTTCCTGCGGCTCAATGTATTAAGAAAATTCTGACACATACCCTTAGAATCAAACTCTTTTAAAACACCGCCTTCAGCGGGATCAAAATACAGGGAGATATCCCTGTTCTCCAAGAGAACCTCATCCTGCCCGTCAGCATCAATATCCAATTCTCTGGACTTAAAGTAAGGCTTCACGCCATAAGCCGCTTTATCCATCAGCGTCTCGCTTTTGATCAAGTGGTTGAAAATGGCCCTCCTGAGATGGAATAAATAAAGCCCGCCGAAGACTCCGTGCCAATAGGCACAGTTACACTGTCCCCGGAACAGTTCCCTCTCTGCTTCTTTAAGGAGATCCTGGTTAACGCCCCTCTTATCTTTTAACTCGTTAAGTTTATTGCTTACATACAGCATTTTCTTGTTCATGTGGTTGGATTCTGGATACTTCGCGAAAAAATTTCTCCAGAAACCACCGCGAATAAAGGGCTTATAATAATCTTCCTTGCCTGAATTCTTGATGTCTTCAAGAACGTCCTCAAACCATTCCTGACTTCCCGGAGGAAGAGACCATTCGAGCATCTCTTCATACGACGTGGTCGGAAAGTACACTCTTCCGAGCGAACTTTTTTTGTCAAGACACTCAGAAAATGTAATGGTATTCAGCCAATCTTTGTTCTTAATGATCTCATCGAAGAAATTTTTAAGCCATTTTTCCTCATATACCCATTTGTGCGTTCCGGGCCATTCTCCGAATTTTTCACCGTCATCGCCATAAATGAAAGTGGGGTTTTCATGCTTTGAAGCGACCTCCTTCATGTAATTAATACTTTCCTCGGGCATCTTAAAAGGAATATGATACCTGAGAACTTTATCGGAAGGAAAAGCTGCAACGGTCTTTCCGTTATCTTCAGTAATGTAATATCCGTAAGTCCTGTCTTTTGTTATCCCGGAATAAAGAAAATGCGTGTCATCCAGTATTACATATTTTATGCCCGAATCATGAAAAACCGCCGGTAAAGTAGGTTCCCACACTCTCTCAGCGACCCATGCGCCCTTAGGCTCATATTTAAACTTTGATCTTACATAGTCATTGAGCATGGCGATCTGTGATAACCTGTCTCTCTCGGGAATGGAAGTAAGTATCGGTTCGTAAAAACCTCCGCTTAACATTTCGATCTGGCCCTTTCGGGTCATATCGCGGACAATGTCTATGATCTCGGGCCTGTTCGCCTCGATCCATTCCAATAGGCACCCGGTAAAATGAAAGCTCATCTTTATATCGGGATATTTTTTAAGAGTCTCCAAAAAAGGCATATAACACTTATCGCACGCGTGTTCTATGACATAATCGAAATTGCCTACAGGCTGATGAAAATGTATGCCCATTACAAAATCAGCTTTCATATTATTCTCCCTTTAGGCTCAAGATATGCCTGTACAGTTTAAGATATTCTTTTGCCGAATGTTCCCAGGAAAGATCATAACTCATAGCCTGAAGCATGAGTTTTCTCCAGGAATCTTTATCATTATTATACAGATCAACCGCTCTTTTTATCGCCGAGAAAAGAGCATCCCCCTTAGCGGGACCGAACTTAAACCCGTTGCCCTTTTCCCCGTTTTCATCAAAATCTATTATCACATCATCCAAACCCCCTGTTGCCCTTACAACCGGAGGTGTACCGTATTTTATGCTGTACATCTGGTTCAAACCGCAAGGTTCATATCTTGAAGGCATGATGAACATGTCACACCCAGCTTCGATCTTATGCGCCAAGGGATCGTTAAAATCATTGCAAACGTAAATGTTCCTTGGATACTGCCTGACCAGGTCTTTGAAGAGATTGTTATAATAATTACTGCCCTTCCCGAGTATTATAACACCCGCTCCCAGTTTTATGACTTTATTCATAATGTTCGCGAACAGGTCCATGCCTTTTTGTTCCGCCAGTCTCGTAACACATCCAAGTAACGGCGTATCCTCGGAAAGCGGAAGTTTTGTATATTCCAGAAGATCTTTCTTGCATTCCTTCTTCTTGTCGATCGTCGCCCGGTCATAATTCGCTTTTATGTATTTATCATTCTTCGGGCTCCATATCGAATAATCCACGCCGTTTGGTATGCCGTAAAGGCTGTCCTTTTTTGACCGTAAAAGCCCGTCAAGATTATAGCCATATTCTTCCGTCATTATCTCTTCGGCATAACGGTGACTTACGGTGCTTATAGCATCCGAGTATAATACTCCCGATTTCATGAAATTTATCTTGCCGTAAAATTCAAGATCATTCATGTTGAAAAAAGCCTCGGGGATGCCCGCTTTTTTCATGATCCTTTTATTAAAAACGCCCTGATAGGCTATATTGTGTATTGTGAACAGGGTCTTTATCCCCCGGTAAAAATCATCTTCACCCAACCTGAACTTCAGATAGAAAGGAATAAGCGCGCTTTGCCAATCGTTGCAATGTATGATATCCGGTTTAAAGTCTATAGCTTTGATCGCGGCAAGAGAAGCCTTTGAGAAAAAACTGAACCTTATGCCGTTATCGGGATAATCGCCTCTCTCGGTGCCGTATAATCCTTCTCTTGAAAAATATTTTCTTCTTCTTACAAAATAAGTAGTGACGCCTCCTGAGCGATTTGAATATAGTCTGAACGCTCTCACTCCGCCCAAAAGAGGGTGCCTAATATTGCGCGCTTCTCTGGTTAACGGAAAGTTCCCGCTCGTTACACTTCTATAAAGCGGCATGATCACTCTTACATCACAGCCAAGCGAAACCAGGGATTTGGGCAGACTGCCGGCGACATCAGCAAGGCCGCCTGTTTTCGCAAAAGGTATAGCTTCCGATGAAACGATCAAAACTTTGGGATAACTGGCCATTTCTCCGGGAGTTATCACCTCGGGGACTTTCTGAGCGGACGGACCCGCCGGTATGGGCTCGGTCAGGTAATAGGGAACTTTTCTTCCCATGATCCTGTAGATATTGGACAGATGTAACCTGTACAATTCTTCGAACACAAAATTTATTTCGCTTCCAAAATCATCATACCACCAGAACCAATCGCTTCCCTCCGCTATATAAAGTTCCTCCAGAGCTTTTTCGCTCGGGTGTTCGAAATTAAAAAGATCTTCTCTTACTCTCTCTAAATATTCCCACGCCTTGTTCTTCTGCGGGGACCCGATCCATTTATTGAAATTCCTGTCTATCCAGGAACCGCTGTGGAGTTTTTTTATTTTTTTTCTCTCGCCGGTAGAGCTTAAATAATCGCCGATGGTCACGGTCTCAATATCTTTCATGGAAGAAAGATGCCTGTAAGTTTCCGAAAGGAAAGTTTTTCCTCCGTCTTCAAAATACGGCCAAGGGTTCTCGCCATCCAATATGATAGAGACTAAATGATCCCCGTCATGAAACTCCCTTCCCCTTTTAATAGCTTTAATATCCTCGATGATGTCCTCACAGGCTTTTTTTGCCGGCATATTCGCATATCTAAAACTTATCGCGTTGGATATATTAATGTCCCTGAAGACCATGCTTATCTCTCTGCCGTCTTCTTCAGCGGTAAAAGCCTTATATATAAGCTCTTCTCTGAGAATATCTTCGCCTTTAAATGATTCAAGCACGATCCCTTCGTCAGTAGCGATCCACTCGATGCCTTCATCCGCCAGAAGGGGTATTATTCTCTGGCTTACGCTCCCTTCCGGGGGCCAGAAACCTTTTGGTTTCCTCCCGAAAACCTTTTCATAAAGTTCGATCGCTCTGGTTACCTGGATCTTGGCGTCCTCGCGAAAATCATATCCTTTTCCTGACTTGTCTTTACATAGAAGCGGAAGGATGGGATGGTAAAAGGGTGAAGTGGATATTTCTATTTGCCCCTTATCCTGGAGTTTTTTGTAAGAAGGAATGATCGAGCTTACGGCTTCCTGCTGTTTCTTGATGAGAGAGCGTTTTTCATCTTCAGTGAAATTTTTCCCCTTGTGGAACAATCCTTTAACCAAATGATCCTTTTCCCTCAAAGTGAACCCGCACCAAACAAGATTAAAAAGAACCTGCAAATCCCTGAAATCTTCTGTCTTAAAATCCCTTATCTTGCTTTTTAAGGCTGCTTCGCTAAGATCGTCGCCTCTTTTAAGAAAAAGCTCTTTATATTTCGGAATTGGGAATATCGCCTTCTTAAGATCGCAGGAGAAGAAGTTTTTCAGAATAAAGCATTTGTCTTCAACGGTCAGATCATCCGCGTCTTTTTCCGTAAGCTTAAGAAAAATATCATCAACATCTTTATTTTCAGAGATATCCAATAACTGCCAGATCAGGGATGGGGTTAAGTTGAAAGTGGCTTTGATATCCGGGAACCTGTCGAGTATGGAGATCATATCCAGGTATGAATACGTGGCATGGAGTCTTACCCAGGGGAGATGATACTTCCCTGTAAGATAATCCTTATACAAGGGTTGGTGCATGTGCCATAAGAATGCTACGTGCAGTTTATCCTTCATAGCTTCCATATCATACTTATATATAATATGCCGTCAAGAAATATCTTAACCCTATTTCCTTGCTTCGGCTATTTGCACTCCTCTGATGCCTTGCGATCTTTGTTCTTCCAGCCATCGGAAAAGATCTGATAAAAAAGTGCGATTGTTCTCCTTGTAAAGCTGGAGCCCTTCTCTTTTTAATATCATTATATCAGCCCAAAGCTCGTCGGATTTAAGAAGCGCGAAAACGATCCTTGGCCTAAGCGCAGGATCTGTTCCGACAAAAGTTCTCCTGGCTTCAATGGTGTAACCCGTCTTTCCCCACGGCGCGTCATCGTACCTCAAAAGCGACTTATTATGTGTTCTTAAATAAATCTCTTTTTTGTCGCTTCCGTATATGCTTTTTTCGCTTTTTGACATTAATTCCAAGATTATCTTATACCTGGAAGCATATTTCATCATTTTCGCGAGATCACGGGCAGTTGTATGCTGGCTATCCTTCCTCGCGGTCGGAAGCCCTGAAGGATTGGCAAAATAAGTATTTTCCATGCCGATCCGGCCGGCTTTTTCGTTCATGAGAACAACAAAATCCTGCTGACTGCCTGCCACCCCCTCCGCTATCGCCTGCGCCGCGTCATTAGCGGATTTTATAAGTATGGCCGCGAGCAAGTCTTTTAATTTGTAACTTATCCCCGGTTTTAGCCCTGCTACCGTAGGCTCAACCCTTAACGCTTCTTTGGACGGTACGATCCTTTTATCCAGATGCGCGTTCTCAATAGCCACTATAGCCGTCATTACTTTAGCCGTTGAGGCCGGAGGGTATCTTTTATCGGGATCCTTATCAAAAAACACCTCGCCATCTTTGGCTTCAATAATTATTGCCGCTTTTGCATTGAGAGTTATGGGCTGGAAAACATTTTTTTCACTGATCTCGCCGATAAGGAACGTCCAAGCCGCGATCCCAACCAAGAAAAGTACAGATAGAAAAACAATGCGGTTTTTAAACAATGTTATAAATTTTCTTTTTAAATGTTTTTTTCGTCTCATGATCTCTCTCTTCTTCTCATGCGCCCCAATGATGGGTTGAAATACCCCTTCATCAGACGCGGAAACCCCTCGTGCACCCCTTTAATTACATTTTCAACGCCGATCACCCCCTCCGGTTTTATATCGATCTTAAGATCTTTAAAATAGGCGATCGGATCGTAATTTAGATTGCGCCACTGGATCATATCAACATTTGTTCTCGACAGAAATCTTTTAAGGGCATTGAACTCGCCCTTTGAATCAGTAAATCCCGGCATGATAAGATAATTTATCGATACAAATCCGCCTGCTTTTTTTGCTTCTTTTATCGACCGCATGACGTCGCGGAAAGAATACCCGCAAGGTTTGTAATAGGCGTTATAATGATCTTCCTGTACGCTGTTCAAGCTGACCCTTATCGAATCAAGCCCGGCATCAAAAAGTTTCTTTATGATATCAGGCCTGCTTGCGTTGGTATTCAGATTGATAATGCCTTTTTTCGTTTTGCGCCTTATAAGATCTACCGCTTTTACCAGGGTCTCCCCCGCCATCAACGGTTCTCCTTCACATCCTTGCCCGAAACTCACGACCGGATCCCTAACCGCATTTAAATGGACAAGGGCCGTCTGGGATATTTCTTCGGGTGTAGGGATGAATCTTATCCTTGGCTGTGTTACGGGGCATCTGCCGCCCGGCTGATGTGATATGCATCCTATACAGCGTGCGTTACATTTTGGCGATGTCGGAAGCGGCCCTTCATATCTTTGCAGGAAGAAATTTTTCGCCGCGGGACAACAATAGGTGAGCGCGCATCTTTCGAGATGTCTTATAAGCCTGTTTTTCGGGAAACTCCTGCGGAATTTACCGATATTTTCATTGATCAGCCTTTGGTCCATGCCGGCAAGTTCCTGGCGCTTTTCTCTATCCACACGTATGCCTGTCGCGTAAAATTCGCCCTTATAGAATGTTACCGCGGCATAACTAAAAAGCGGAAGAATGGAAGGTTCTCCCTTCTCTCTATACGAAGCGCTGTATGTTGCCGTATAACCCGGAGACAGAAAAGCCGCTACGGCATAACAGGGCTGAGTGGATTTTTTGAACGGACTTTTTTCAACTTTTATATATTCTCCCGTTTCGGGATCAAACCCCACGGGGATCCTTGAAGGTAAAAAGAAAAGTTCGCTGTCCGGGTGAAGTTTGATGAGCTTCCCCGGATCAAGACGGAAAAATCTTCCGCCTTTCATCCCTGTTGCTTCTAAAAAAGGAACCTCGTAGATCTTTTTATTTTTATCGGCAATAATGAGCGCCGGTATATCTTTAGCCATTCTGTTCTTTCTATTCTCCAATATTTACGCAGCGATCTCAATGCCGATCGGGCAATGGTCCGCACCGGTAACTTCCGGCATAATAAAAGCCTTCTTAAGATTTTTTATAAATTCTCTTGTCACGAAAAAATAATCTATTCTCCAGCCGACATTTCTTTCTCTGGCCCTGGTCTTATAATCCCAGTATGTATAATTCCCACCGTCCTTCGCGAAATGCCTGAAACTGTCGATATATCCGTGTGAAGTGAATTTATCCATCCATTTCCTTTCGACCGGCAGAAACCCTGAAAACATCTCGTTTTCTTTGGGCCGGGCAAGATCTATCTCCTTATGCGCGGTGTTAAAATCCCCGCAAATAATTATGTTCCTGTTCTTTAAGTTATCGGTAAACTTTAAAAACTCATCATAAAACTTCAATTTATATTTAAGGCGCTGCCGGCTCATTCTGCCATTCGGAAAATAGCAGTTTATAAGAATGAATTTCTTATAATCCAAAATAAGGGCTCTCCCCTCCGTATTAAAAGATCCATACCCGAACTTTTTTTCTACAGAACGGGGTTCAGTCCTGGAATAAACAGCAACACCGGCATACCCCTTGCGCTGGGGATTATTCCAGTAAACGTGATATCCTTTGGGAGAGCTTAATGATTTATTCAATTGATCAGGAGCAGCTTTTGTTTCCTGAAGGCAAAGAATGTCGGGAGATTCTTTCTTGAACCATTCGAGAAAACCCTTATCAGCGATCGATCTGATCCCGTTAACGTTCCAGGACAATATTCTCATAAACTAAAAACATTAGCTTTAAAGATTAAAACAGTATTCTTTTCCCCGAAAGTTTCTTAACGTCTTTTTTTTAACATTTTGAAAGGGCGTAAAATAAACTCGCCCAAACGTTAAAAGCAAGGCTCAAACATATTTTACGCCTGTTTCTTCCAAAAGTTATAAAAAAGACTAAAACTTTTAAGGGGACCCCTTTAGAATACTGTTTGAATTTTTAACATATATGCTTTTCAACTTCTTCAACATATTTCTTTACAAGTGAGCCGATAGACTTGAAATCTCTTTTATCGAACCATTCTTTCCTGAATACGCTCGAACCGAAAGCCACGGCACTCGCCCCGTTCGAGAAATATTCACCGATATTCTCTAACTTTACCCCGCCGACAGCCATGAGTTTTACATCATTAAAAGGCCCTTTAAGTTCTTTAATGTATTTCGGGCCGAACACGCTTGAGGGAAAAACTTTTACCATTGCCGCCCCGGCTTTATGAGCATTCCAAACTTCTGTAGGGGTAAAAGCGCCGGGAAAAACAGGGATGTTTCTCTTCATGCAAGTTTCGATCACTTCTTTTATATTGCAGGGCATGACTATAAAACTCGCACCGGCATCAAGCGCCTTTTCAAGGTCTTCTTCAGACAGAACTGTTCCAGCGCCTATGGTTAATTTTCCTCCGGATGCCTTTCTCGCTTCCCTGATAAGGTCAGGTGCGCCTTGAGTGTTCATTGTCACTTCAAGCGTCTCGAGCCCCGCTCCTATAACAGTTTCAACAAGCGGCTCGATGTCCGCTTTCTCTATACCCCTCATTATTCCCATGAGAGGCAGTTTTTCGAAGTTTGTTAGATTCATCATTCAAGATCAGCAGGCATTAAGCTCTCGAAAAATTCCCTGTAATTATCCTTCTTATCGGACTTTCTCAGCGCCATGGCGGAACGGGGATGCTCGTTGAACATGCCCGTGATCGCGTAAGGGATAACATACCCCCACTCCATCTTTTTCCTCAGAGGAATGAATTCTTTCGCGATAACATCCAGGATAGGCCTTATATCAAATTTAGGATTTTTGAGAAATCCCAAAAGAAGCTCCAAAGGACAGTTCCCCGCGGCTCTTCCGATCCCGTATATTGTCCCGTCCAGATAATTAGCGCCTTCAATGATCCCCTGAATCGTATTTGCATAACCAAGCTGCTGATTATTATGCATGTGCACGCCGACTTCTTTTGTTTTAAGGAATTTTTTATACTTAGCTACAAGATATTGGACACTTTCAGAGTAAAGAGCGCCGAAACTATCTACAATATAAACCACGGAAGCCTTGCTTTCTCTCTCAAGCTGGTCTAATGCCTCGTCAAGTTCGTTATCAAGGGCCCTCGATATGGCCATGATGTTTACCGTGCCTTCATAGCCCTTATCCACCGCATCATTAACAAGATCTATCGCTTTATCAATATCCTTAACATATGTCGCTACGCGGATCATATCGACAACACTGTCTTTGCAGGGAAGGATCTCTTCTTTTTCAACACGGCCTACGTCCACCATAACCGAAAGTTTCGTGTTTGACTCGATGCCTTTTATCGCCTTTTTTATCTCATCTTCTTCGCAAAACTTCCATTTCCCGAATTTATCCGGAGACATGATCTTTTTCGAGCATTTATATCCTATCTCCATGTAATCAACGCCTGAAGCGGAAACAGCTTCGTAAACCGCTCTTACAAAATGATCGTCAAAATAATGGTCATTGATAAGACCTCCGTCGCGGACCGTGCAATCGAGCACTTTTATAGCTTCTCTGTACATTCTTCCTCCTCAAAAATTTGAACCGGCGCGTTTTCTGGCTCTTCTCGCCTTGCTCACCTTTACATGAGCTTTGCGCTGCATATTATTACATAAAGATACCTCTGCGCTTGTATCTATACCGTGTTTTTGTCCCAGTTCTCCGTACATAAAAGCGGCTTTTAGGAAATAATCCTCTGCATGCTCGTAATACTTCTGCGCCTGGCCTGGTCTTCTTCTTAATTCTTTTCCGCCGCGATCCATGAACTCAAGGCCCTTCCGGAAGCTTTCCTTAGGCTCGCTGAGCCGGGCATCCGTTGACAGTGTATAATCCGTAACTTCTTCGGAAAAACACGCTACAAGGCCGGCTGATGAAAATGTTAATAACAAAACAAAAGTAAAACCAATGATCCTTTTAAAATTTACCATATTCCCCCCTTTCAAAACATCTACCTTTGAGCGCTTTAATTCTTGAAAATTCAATCCGCAAAAGGCAGTAAAATGGTCGCTGTTGTACCCTTGCCTATTTCACTGTCATATTTCAATTCTCCGCCATGCTCCTGGATGATCGAATATGTGATCGCCAGGCCTAAACCGGTCCCTTTTTGTTTTGTAGTAAAAAACGGCTCAAATATCCTGGATAGAACATCTTTTTCAATGCCGACCCCATTATCTTTTATCTGCACTTTGATAAAACCCTTATTTTTTGAGGCAGCTACATCAATAACCCCTCCGTCAGGCATTGCATCGGCGGAGTTGCGTATGATATTCATGAAAACTTCCTGAAACTGCTTCTCATTGCCGTATATCTTGGGAAGATCGGCATCAATTTCTCTTTTCAATTCTATATTTGACATACGGAACTGATGGTCAAGAATATTCAAGATAAGGTCCAATGTTTGAGCTATATCTAAAGGATGTTTTTCGACTTTCCCCAACCTTGCATATTTGAGGACTCGCTGAATGATATCTTTTGCAAGAAAACACTGATCCAATATTACCTCAAGTGTTTTCTTGAGCTCAGGGTCTTTTACCTCATCCATCAATGCAAGTTCTGCTCTTCCTGAAATTATCATGAGGGGATTGTTCACTTCATGCGCTATATCCGAGAGCAGCCTTCCAAGCTGGGCAAGTCTTTGCGACTCCGCTATCTTTTTGCGTTCCGTAATATCCTGAACCTGTTCCATGTAAGCGATCACTTTATTTTCCCTAAGAAGAGGCGATACTATAAAAAGGATATGTCCGGAACCTTCTCTGCTTGTTTCGTATCCCAAAGATTCAAAATCACACTCCTGCTCATACTGCACGAACTTTCCTGAGCGCAGTTCTGCCCCTTCATCCAAAGGCAATAAACTCTTAAAAAGATTCTTTTTCTGTATCACACCAAATGAGCTGATCCCAAAAACTTCCAGGTAAGCCTTATTTGTCAGCAGGATCTCGCCTTTCGAATCATATAGAGCAACACCTATAGGAGATTGCTCGAAAAGATCCTGAAAACGCCTTATACTTTCGACCAATGCTTCTTCATGAAGAATTATCTCTTCCTTATCGCTGAGAAATTCCGAGAGCGGATTTGATTTTGATTCATTATCTTTTTTCATTTAAACTATCCTTCAATAGAAAAAGGGAGTAAAGTACTTTTTTCGGTATTCTTTACTCCCTTATAAATTTATACAAAATTAACGGGATTGATATGACTCTTTAAGGCCTTCTTGGTAACCTTCTGTATAGCCTTTTTTATAACCGTTCCTGTACCCGTCTTCATAACCATCCGAATAAGCTGTTCTCGGGCTCACGGAATCGACCTGCTGGACGTCCTTTACCTTCTCGCCGCTCATTGAATCAAGAAGTGCGCCGCCTATAATATTGACACCGGCACCAGCAAGGGCGCCTTTCCAGACGTCTCTCCCTTTAGCTCCTGAAGCCGCGCCTCCCACAGCACCTGCTCCTGCTCCAAGAAGACCCTGTTTAAGCAGATCTGAAGAACTTCTTTGAGCAAAACAATCAGTAACGGGAACAGCCAATAAAAGTGTAATGATTATCATTCCTGCTACAAATCTGAACATTTTCCCTCCTTGTTGTATTCAAAAGATAGAAACGAACGCGTATTATATTAGCACATTAATATAAATAATGGCAACGAAAAATTGCAAGGTAGATTTTTGATGGCCGGCATCCTGGCATTTATACCGAATGATTACGCGGCGCTTTCGAGAGCCATGACCTGATGGATATATTTATTATATTCTTCCTGTAAGGTTTCAGACATTTTTACTATCGGTTTGAGCGCAAGTATAACTAAAGAGCTGACATCTTGTCTCTTTTCCGGATCAAGCTGGTTAATAAGTATATTTACAGCTTCCATAATCGAATAAACGTTTCCCTTTTTTATCTCTACAAATTCAACTATGGGCGGTATCTTATGAGCAGTGCTTCTGTATTCTATTTCCAATTTTTGTTTTTCTTTCTCCGAAAGACGCCCGCGTATTATGCCGAGCACATCTTTATGACTTTTGAACCCAATGCCGTTCTTCGGATGTCTGCAATACTCTAATAAGTCTTTAATTGTCGATTCTCGGCAATCTCCATTATTGCTCGCCACAAGCTTATCGCTTGTTACTATTTCCACGACAGCATTTTTATTGGCTGTTTTTATAATTGTCTCCAGTATTTTTGCCTTATTGATATTTTCCGCATAAATTACTATCTTACCGATCAAAGAAGAACCTTCTTCCCCTATAGTTTTTGCAAGTTTATCCAGATCAAATACAGCAGAATAATCCACTTCTTTATCAGCATATATCATATCATCGGCAAATAATATCAACCCTTTACCCTTATCTTCTTCGCTATATCCAGAAAGTTTTGGAAATTTACTAGATAAGCTTTTCGCAAGACTTGTCACAACTCCTAACAAAATGTTTAAACTGAAAACTACTGCCATCGGTCCGCCCGTTGATGCTTTGAGTGGTTCTTGCGTTAAATATTTAGCTTTTTTCGCTTCCAGTTTTTCTTTTTCTTCCATAAGCTTGGCAAGCTGTTTTTCAGCATCATTCCTCTGCTGCTTATCTCCGAACCCTTTATTGCGAGTAAGAGTCTGTATCCCCTTATTTATCTGAATGAGTTTGATATCGATCTCTTTCGGCCATTTTATATCCTCAAGAAGTTTGCCCTGGATCTTTTCCTCTGCTTCTTTTTTTCTCCGCTCCTCTTCCTCTTTCTTCCTTTTTTCTTCCTCGGCTTCACGTTTGGCTTTTTGAAGTTCGGACCGGTATTTTGTTGTCGCGCTTCTCAAGATACTTCTTATTTCCGCCCTAAAAGGCAGGGGCACTTCGCTTGAAATAAAAGTCGTCCACGTATTTAACAGATCGCTGAACTTGACCTCTTGCCCCAATCTCGCTTCACATAAAGCGATAATAACTTTCAGGCCATTTTCATTCGCAAGTTTAAGGGACCCATTATAGGCTTCCTCGGCCTTGTCCCGTTCTTTCATCAGTACGTACAATTCGCCTTTTACGAAATTGGCCCATGCCAAGTGCTCTTTTTGTTCGGTATAGGATTTCTCCCACTCCTGGAGTATTTTCATCGCATATTCAGCTACTTCCTTTTTATCTTTGCTCTTTGCGGCCTCCGCTCTTTTTAGATGGGCCACGGCACTCGAGATCAAGCCATATGAAGCTTTTTCGAGCCTGTTTTTCTTAACGTCTTCGGCTATGTCTTTTTCTTTAGCCTGTTCCGCCCAGTGGTCACAATACCTTTTATAGTATTTGGCCGCTGCTGCGTAATCCCCTGAGACCATATAAAAGCCGGCAAAACGGAAATATCTTTCATCCTCGCTGCCGGTCTCATCTATCAGGGCCTTCGCGCTGTTTATCCTGTCGGTTCTTTTCTGGGCATCCTTTTCATAATATGCATGCTCGATCACTATTCCCGCGAACAGACCCTTTAATATCTCCATCCATTCTTTGGAATTTTTATATATTGTTTTTTCCATCAGGTTGACGGTCTGGCTCATGGCTTTATCATGATACCCCGCCGCCAACATGGCTTTTACCGCATTGATCTCGCTTTCAAAGGTCTTCTTTGATGCTTCCGTCTCCAGTTTACTGAAGCCGAATCTGAAAAGATCCCTTCTGACTTCTTCCAACTTTACAGCCTCATTGAATTGTCCGTTGTCCACGAATATCTTGAACACTTCGTCAAAACCGAGGGTTAATTTCGCGAGGCTCTCTTCGTTGTCAATGCCCCAATGCGGCAGATTAGCTAAAGCTTCGAAAGCTTCTTCGTCTTCATAATTTCTTGCCAGCTTTTTAGCCTCCTCAAAAATGCCCGGGACGCTTTCGCTGAGCTCTTTGAACTTCCTTGCGAGAACTTCTTTTTCCTCTTCGAGTTTTTTCTTCTCTTCCTCAAGGTTCTTTTTATCGATAAGAAGCCGCTTCTTATCCTCTTCAAGTTTCTTCATCGCCAGGGTCATCTCTTTCATGGATTCCTGAAGGCTTCCTTTTTTTTCCGTCAGATTATCGATGTCCTTGGCGTAAATACCTTTTTTCTTTTCAAACTCCGCCAGCTGCTTCGCTACCTCTTCCACCTGTTTGGTCTTTGCGTCCAGCTCTTTCTGCATTTTTAACAATTCTTCCCTCTTTTTCCTGATCTCAATATCCTTCGCGGCTAACAGTTTTTCTTTATCGGCCAATTCCTCGTTCTTCCTTTCAACTTCTTTTTCGAATTTTTCCTTCTCCTGAGTAAGCTTGTCCTTTTCCTCTGCAAGTGTTTTTTGCGCCGTCTCGGCTTCTCTCGTTTGTCTTTCGGCTCTTGTTCTCGCGGCTTCCGCTTTTTCGGCAGCTTCGTTCAACGTGGTGGTTTTTTGATCAAAATAAACCACTAAACCCACCACTGCAGTAACCAGAGTAAGTATGATCACACCGGCTAACGTTAAAGCTAATTTTGCATTACGTTCGACCCACTTACCAAAACGGGTGCCCCAGCTTGCTTCGCCTGCCGGCTGATAGATCATGGCCTCTTGCCTGTTATGAAGCAACTTATCTATCTCGTCATCCAAGACTTTTACTGAAGGGCGATTTTCAGGATCTTTCTCAAGACATTTAAGAAGCAATAATTCCATGTGTTCGTCCATTTGCGGTATTCTCGGGAAAACAAGATATGTAATATTATTGCAAAGCCTGTTTATTATGGATTCGACTGCGGTTTCATCTGAACTCATTAAACCCAAATCAAAAAGAGAATCATCTTGCCATAATATATCCTCCAGGCGATCTCTTAAATTTTCCTCGTTCCCCCGCACAATAACCTCGTCCCACACAACATCCTTCGGGTCATTGCTTTTAATGACAACCCTCTTGGCAGGATCCTTTTCGCTTGATAAGATCTTATATAAATTGGCATGAATCTTATCTAAGACCTCTCTTGGTGTCTTTGCATTAGGTTCCATCGCCCTGTTCAATCTTGCAATAACCCTTCGCGGAGACTCCACCTCATTGTTCAAAACCTCGCCCATTATGGCGACCGGGTTCTTCGCGCCGCTTGTTGTGAGTTCTGTTGTAAAAAGTTCATAACCTGAAACCCCCCAGGAATATATATCAGTTGGTGTACCAAGGGTGACTTTTGGCTTTTGATGGGATTGCTCTTCCTCGACGACCTCGGCAACCTCGACGCTTTCACCATCTGGCGCAGCGGACTCTTTCCCATCCGAGAATGTTATTATGGTTTTTTCGCCCTTTGATTTTGAACTATCGTCAAAGCTATAAAGAAGTTCGACTGTCTCAGGTGACATATACGAAGGAGAGAACGGAAGTGATTTTGCCTGCTGGGTTAACTGCTGAGAAACATCTAAAAGATCCCCCATAACAAAAGCATCCCCATCGTCTGTTTGTTTCCCCTTTTTGACCGTTCCCATATCAAGAAGATAAATTTCATCAACAAAATCGTCGAATGCCGGTGTGTCAATACTCGGGATAACAAGCGATCCATCCTCAGCCATAGGTATCATAAACTGTGCCGGCTTAATATCTCTATGGATCCCCCCTTTACCATGAAATTTTCTGAGCCTTTTAGTTATTGCCCAATATAAAATAACTTTCTGGCGATAATCTAACTTAATATGTCCGGCCTCTATTTCCGCGATGATCTTATCAAGGGTCATTCCTTTTCCTTTTAAAGGCACTCTATCCATCACCAGATAATGTAAATCAGCATACTCTCCTTCGTCTCTAAACATAGGAATAGGCGCGCTGTCCTCCGACAATTCTTTGTGAGTCTTCCTTTCATTTAAAAACCTTTTTTCCGCGACTTCACGCTGTCTTTCAGAAAGAGCGATCGCCGGGACAAAGAATTTTATAGCTAATTCCGCATTCCTCATCCTCTCACGCTCGCGGTCATCAATGCTTTGTTCCACATATGAAGGTATATATTTTGCGTTATAAACTATCCCGAAACCGCCTTTTTCAAGTTCACTGACTATCTGATATTTACCGCCTATAACAGTTCCCGGCGTTATATACGTTTGGCCGTACATCGCGTCTTCTATGCGTTTACACAAAAGTTCATAATTCCTTTCTGTTTCTTCTATTTCCAATCTTATTTGCTTTAACTGGTCATTAATCTCTTCGACTTTTCCGCTTGTACTGCCCCTGACTTCTTTTATTTTTTCTTCGATCGCTATTTTTTCCTTATGCAGATTTTTTAGAGCGTTAAGTAATCCCTGTTTTTCCTGATATTGCTCATAAATCTGTTGATACTCCACATGTTTCTGCGGATTTTTAATGCTTGCCTTGCCCCCCTCGCCTCCTTCTCTTATATAGGCCTCATTCCATTTAGCTGACAACATAGGCAACTCTTCCGCAACTTTCTGATCGATGGCCGTTAGATCAGTTGTCCCGAACAATGAAGATGCTTGCACCTCAAGCTCTTCGATCCGCATTTCAATGCTCCCCAGTTCTTCATTTGCTTTCTTTAAATTCTCTCTGCGCTTAATCGGCAATTGAACTCTCTCGTCTTCTTTTTTTTCATGCGCTTCTCTCAGCTTCTCTTTTTTGCCTGCAAATTCATTAAGCTCCCGGACAAGTCTGTTTACATAAGCTATCTCGAGCAATTTAAGCCTTTCACTGAAAATTTCCTCGTTATTTTCCTTCACAAGGCTTGAACCTGCGATCTGCACATATTCTCTGTAAATTTTTATAAGCAGCGTGCGCAAATGCTCGATCCTTTCTATAGGCAAGCTTGGGTCCCCTTGTACAGCAGCCTCAAGTTCATCGAATCCTACAACCTCGACATTTATTTTCCGGACATTCCTGAATTCATGAAAAGCCTCTTCGATCTCTTCTCGGGTCTTGGGAATATCAGCAACAGGCTTGATATGCGACTTTCCGTCAACTAAAACAACAATATCGACAACATGAGCATACTGCAGGTTATCCCTCACATCAAAATATCCGGTACTTGATCCGAAATATACCCTGGACAATCTTCTGGGCTGGCCGAAAATTGTGGGATTATTCCCCATGTAAAATCTCACTGTACTGAGTGTTCTTTTTATCCTGTCCTGAAAAACGCGGTTATCGACCAAACGGTCAAAATATTTATATCCGGTACGGCTGCTGGAAGAAGATCTTCCCTTATGGCCGGCTGTGGATCTATGCTTGACATCGCGGAAAAATACATTACCTTGGCCGTTGAGATCCCTTAATACATCTCCTATATCTTTTACACTGGTAGAAACTCCTCCCTGCGGTTTCATCGTCATTGAAAGGCTGCTTAAAATCTCTTCAAGTTTTTGTTCGGCTTGTTCTCTATTTTTTACGTTAAAAATCCTCGCATGCCTTAAAAGAGTGTTTAAAAGAGATCGATTGTCTAAAAACACTTTTTTCTTTGCCGGTCTTGCTACCACTTTGCCCTTTTTCTTTCCGACAGGAACTGGCTTTTTGCCCTGCGGCTTTTGCTCCCCTTTTCCGCCTTTACCCTTATTGTCATCAGGCGCGGCAAAAAGTACCGGCAACTGCAGTCCTGAAGGAACTTTTATACCCGTACCGGCAAGCTCGGTGAAAATAAAAGGATTTCTCAAGGAGATTTTTCCGATAAGGTCCTTAAATAAAGGAAATGAATAATAATATGCCAAAGTGAGAATCAACGAACTAATAGAAGCTATTAATATCGGTAATAGCAGTGTCGGGTAACTGACTACAATAGGAAGAATTAAGCCCGCAGCGGCAACCGCACTGAGAAGTTCGATCCTTGTAAAACCATCGCGTAGATCTGTTTTTCCTTCAATATCATTTTTTTGGTCCTGTTCGTTATCGGCTTTTGTCTCATCAGAAACATCTGAAGGTTTGACCGCATCCCCGTCTTTTTTGATCACTTTGTCTTGCCTTGTATCCTGAGCTTTATCCAATGGATCCCGGAACTCCACCAAAATACCGTCGATCTGCGGGATACCGTTAATTATCTCATACTGCCCCGGCTTATCGTTTACGCCCCTTGCCAGGCAAACAATAAATTCCTTACCCTCAACGTTCTTATACTTGATCTTTAATGTTTCCCCGTCAAAAGAAATATCGCGCCTGGTAACATCCCTTTTTATTTGGCTTAATATGTGCGGTGAAGTATTGATATATTCATTGACCTCTTTGACCAGATATTGATGATGTTCATCCCATCTTTCATGATCCGGAGGTAATTCGTTTTTGAGGATATTCGCAAAAAATTCATTTCCGATCTTTGCAAAACACATCATAGCGGCCAGATTAAAGCCATACTGGCGCCCATAGCCCATTACGGCCATGTGCTGCCCGGCAACAATACTGCGAGATTGGAAAATATCAGGATTTGCCCATGTAATATTCTGAAAAGAAAATGTGATGAGCACAATGATAGATATGACTTTTATTATTTTTAACTTTCCCACGTTTTTCATGATGTAGTTAATATAACAAAAAGGTATGAATAAGTCAACTAACTTTTTTAAGTTTTAACGAAAGTTTTCTAACGGGCTTTTGCGCAGGCAGGAGAGGTAAAAAATAAGGGACGAATTCTGCTTATTTTTGCCTCCTTTTTGCTTAAATCTTTACCTTGTACAGAACCGTCCCTTATTTTTTAATTTCGGAAATTTTTATGAGTGCATCACCCCTTTCGATTGGTAAGAAATAACTGACTTTACTAACATTTAAAGTATACCATATAGACTATTATTTGTCAAGTATTCCAGGGGTGTTTTTGCGAACTTTTTAGGGGTGAATTTTGCCTTGGCGGCTGCCGCGCGCGTGTAATTCTTCCTTAATACCCTTTATTACTGCGGCTTTGCTATTTATCCAGGTTGGCACAATGAGGTAATCCGGATCGGCGTCTGAAAGAAGCCTGAAGATCACACAATCCGGCCTTAGATTTTCCAAAAAACCGCTTACTTCCTTTATATATTGTTTCTCGGTTAAAAGACCTATCTTCTCTTCTTTGTACAATTCTTCCAATTTTGTATCTTTAAGGACATGTAGAACATGTATTTTTACTCCCGATACGGGTAATTTTGATATTTCGCGTGCTGTCGCTATCATGTCGCCGGCAGACTCTCCCGGGAGCCCGAGTATGACATGAACAGCAACTTTTATTCCCTTTTCGGCGGTTTTTTCTATTGCTTCCCTGGATTGCTCAAATGAATGTTTTCGGTTTATGACTTTTAGCGTCTTGTCATGGATAGTCTGCAGTCCATATTCAACCCATACTTCATAATCGTCTTTATAGCTTTTGATAAGTTCGAGCTTTTCATCATCAATACAATCCGGGCGGGTTGAGATGAAAAGTCCCACAATATCAGTGTAATCCTTAATTACATCATAAGTTTCTTTAAGCTTTTTAACAGGCGCATAAGTTCCGCTGGCATTCTGAAAATACGCGATGAATTTCTCTGCTTTAAATCTCTCTCTTGCGAAAGCCATCGACCTTTCTATCTGCTCATATAAGGAAAGGTTTTTTCCTGCAAAGCGAGAAAAACCTTTTTCATTGCAATAGATGCATCCCTCAGCATCCAGAGTCCCGTCCCGATTGGGGCAAGTAAACCCCGCATCCAGGCTTAGACGATGAACACGAGTCCCGTATCTCCCTTTAAGATATTTGCTGAAAGAATAGTAGCACATGTTGTATTTTTGTAAACTTGAGAACGTTTGAGCTGTTCGAGCAGGGCATCAAATCTACGAGCGGGCATGGTTCGCCGGCGTTTAATTGTAACGAGAGCGAGTAGATTTCTGAGGTCAATTTCCACGCTGGGGAAATTGACCGTCCCTGCGAGAATAGCTCAAATGTTCTTTAATTTTACCATAAGTATCGATATTGCTGGCGGCGTTACGCCTGAGATCCTTGATGCCTGACCAAGCGATGCCGGTTTAAAATGCATGAGCTTCTCTTTTATCTCATTTGAAATGCTGTTTAGCCCGGAGTAATCAAAATTACCGGGTATGCGTATTTTTTCAAGATCTTTAAACTTTTTTATTCTTGAAGATTCCCTTTCAATATATCCGGAATATTTAATATCGACTTCAAGCTGCACTTTTTCATAATATGATAGCTTCCGGTCTTCCTTCTCCAAGCGCACAATATCGTCATAAGAAATGCCGGACCTTCTTAAGAGCTGAGCCAAACTTATTTTGCCGCTTAACGGAGATTCTCCTCTTTCTTCAAGAAACGAGTTTATTCTCTTTTCAGGATACAAATACTCTTTCTCCAGCCGCTGCCTTTCTTTTTGAACTCTTTGGATCCCCTCCCGCACACGTTCAACTTGCTCTTCAGGTACTAGGCCTACTTTCCGGCCTATCTTTGAAAGTCTCGTATCAGCATTGTCTTCTCGAATGATAAGTCTATATTCAACGCGTGAGGTGAACATCCTGTAAGGCTCTTTTGTGCCCTTTGTGACAAGATCATCTATCAAAACGCCTATGTACCCTTGCGATCTATCCAAAATAACGGAAGACTCTTTCTTTACTTTTCTGGCGGCATTTATCCCCGCCATTAGCCCTAAAGCAGCGGCTTCTTCATATCCGGTCGTCCCGTTTATCTGTCCGGCCAGAAAAAGCCCGCTTATCTTTTTAGCTTCAAGCGTGGAAAAAAGCTCTGTCGGATCGACATAATCATATTCTATGCCATATGCGGGCGTGTTAATTTTTACGTTCTCTAGCCCCTTGATGCTGCGTAACATACGTTCCTGCACGTCTTTTGGCAAACTTGTAGATACACCATTGGGGTAATATTCATCCGTATCCAATCCTTCAGGCTCGATAAATACAATATGGGAATCTCTTTGAGGGAATCTTATTATTTTATCCTCAATTGACGGACAATAACGCACCCCCGTGGATTTTATCTTACCTGTATAGAGCGGCGAATGGTCTAATCCTTCACGAATGATCCGATGTGTATTTTCATTAGTCCTGGTTATGTAGCAACTTTTTTGAGGTAATGTTATTTCTTTTGTTGAGAAAGAGAAAGGTATTATCCTAGTGTCTCCATCCTGCTTGGTGCAAACCGAAAAATCTATTGTGCTGCCGTCAATTCTTGCTGGAGTACCTGTTTTTAAACTGCTTACATTGAATCCGAGTCTTCTTAGATCATCTGATAATCCCCTTGAAGCTTCCTCGCCTATACGCCCTCCTGAGAAATGTTCAAGACCTATATGAATGATGCCGTTCATGTAAGTGCCTGTAGTAAGTATCACGCAGGAGGCATTATAAATCTCTCCCTTGGCGGTTTTAACTCCTTGGCAAGAATTGTTCTTAATGACCAGCTCTTTGACTTCATCTTCAACAATATCTAATCCGGGCTGTTTACCCAGACAAGCTTTCATGTAATTGTTGTATAGTTTACGGTCTATCTGCATCCTGCTTGAACGCGCAGCGTACCCTTTGGAAGAATTGAGCATGCGGTACTGGATACAGCTGGCATCTGCCGCTTTTGCCATCTCGCCGCCCAGCGCATCTATTTCTTTAACAAGCTGCCCCTTGCCGATACCGCCGATCGCGGGATTACAGGAAGTATAACCGATCGCGTCCTTCTTCATGGTGATGAGAAGTGCGCGCACACCTATCCTGCTTGATGCAAGCGATGCTTCGCATCCGGCATGCCCCCCACCAACCACTATAACATCATAATAATTCTTCATACCACCTTTGGGGACGCCCCACTCGGGGACACCCCACACCTTTGGAAACGCCCCATTCGGGGCCCTTTTCAGTTAGAACCAGGAACCTCTTTCCTGATAAGTCTTTATAAATCGTTCAATACTGCGGTCATATGTTTTTTCAACATCATCCGGGAATAAACATGCGGGAAACTGCCCCATTTTTAAATGATATTGTAGGCAGTCACAGCATACACCTTTTTTCGAACAAGGTTCATACGAACAATTGCAGTTTTTTTTATTGGCATTGATTTTACATTCAGCCATTAATAACCTCCTTTTTCTGCGGCTATTTTTGGCGCTTTATTAGATGAAACAGGAAGCAAGACTTTTGTATAAATTTTATGTTTTTTGTGCTGCGGGGTGTCCCCGAGTGGGGCGTCCCCGATCAGTAGCTTGCAGCTTTGTCATAAACGATCATGGCAGTCGTGGACTGCTCGGGAACCATTTGATGCTCTTGTGTAAGAGTAACTTTGAGCCTGCTTTCGATCTCTAACAGCTTAAAAATCTTTGACTGGTCCCTGAGATCCTTCCAGAGGGGATATCCGGGGCTGTACCTCTTGCCCTGATTCTTGCTTAGATTAAGTTCTTTGCGGATCCTGTCATGTATATATGCCGCCAAAGCTTCTGCAAGATACACGCTTAATCCATGAAGGAAAAAAGCTTTCGTCTCCTGCTTATCTCCGGATAGTTTCTCTATCGCATCGTTTATGCGTGAACCTACAGTTACTGCCTGGAAAACCGCTATATCTTCGCCCTTTTCTCTCGGCAGAAAATAATCTACTAAACATCCTCCCGGAGCGTCCTTCACTCTCTCAAAATGAAAAACTTCGATCCTCTTACTCTTTTTATCAAGGATCTCCATGTCGTTCCCGTCTATGCGGCATTTAAAATACCCGTATGCCGCCTTGAGATCCAGCCAGGCTTTATGCAGGCATTCTTCTTTTAGTCCCTTTAAAAGAGGCTGAAGCTCTTCCCTTGTAATTCTTTCCTTCTCTTCCGGATCTTTTAGTTTAGCTTTCCATCCAACTTCAAAGAGAAGTCTTTCGTCCAGATAACCGAATACCTCATCAGCCGGAATATTCGTTAATGATCTTATCCCGTAAAAAGGAGGCGTAGGGACTTCCCGCGTCCCTTTTTTTGTGTAATCTTCCTTAACAACTTTTCTCTTTTCTTCCGGAGCAATGATCTTTTCCTTATCCTTAAACTGCCTGTAATATTCCTCCTGAACTTTCTGCTTCTCATCGGTATCCATAAGAGCCTGCATGATCTTCAGGCCCGTAAACGCGTCCCTGGCATAGAAAACGCCGCCTTTATATATAGTGTTATCTTCAAGGGCGGATATCTCCTTCGCAAATCTCTCATTTATCGGAGCGCCGCCTATAAGGATCGGGTAGTGAAGCCCCGCATCGTGCATGGATTGCACGCATGTCTTCATGTGCCGGGCGGTCGAGACAAGCAAAGCGCTGAGGCCTACGGCATCAACTTTCTGCTTCTTTGCTTCTTTTACTATTTTCTCAATAGGCACCTGCTTGCCGAGATCTATAACCGAAAAACCGTTATTTTTCAGTATCATCTTAACAAGATTTTTACCGATATCGTGCACATCGCCAAAAACTGTCGCAAGAAGAACCTTGCCTTTTTTATGTTCCCTGTCTTTCGGAAGAAATTTCTCAAGATGTTCTATAGCTTTTCTCATCACTTCAGCCGACTGGAGAACATAAGGAAGGACCATCTCGCCCGTATCGAGCTTATCCCCCACTTCTCTCATTACATCCATTAAAATTTCATTAATGATCCTTTCCGGCTTATATTTCTTTAAAGCTTCATCGACCAGGGGAAGTATGCCCGCTTTATTTCTTTCGATTACGCATCTTTTAATGCTTTCCTCAATAGAAAGTTCAGCCGCTTTTTCGGTTCTTTCTTCTTTCTCAGGTGTTTTCTTTGCGAAATACTCAATAAACCGTTCGAGTGCGTCGCTCCTTTTATTCAAAACGAGTTCTTCGGCCAGTTTTTTCTCTTCAGAAGGAAAATTTTCAAAGTTTAAGTCACTGGAAGGATCAACAATAGCAAGGTCCAGTCCGCTCCGGACGGCATGATAAAGAAATGCCGCGTTCAGTACTTTCCGCGCGGGTTTTGATAAACCGAATGAAACATTACTCACGCCCAGTGCTGTCAATGCCTCCGGATGATGTTTTTTAAAATCCTTTATGGCATTGCAAGTTTCCAAGGCAGCATTTGCGTATTCTTTCTCCCCTGTTCCGAGAGCAAATGTGAGCATGTCATAGATCAGGCGATGTGCCTCTATCCCATATTCCTTAGTCGCTAGATTGTACAATCTCTTTGCAATATCCAGTTTATGCCTGGACGTTTTCGCCATTCCTTTTTCATCTATCATAAGGTTGATAACAAAACTTCCGTGCTCTTTCGCAAGTTCAAAGACGCGGCGCGCCCTGTCTCCGCCGTCTTCAAGATTAACGGAATTGATGAACGCGGTGCCGGAATAATTCGAAAGGGCAGCCTCTATAACTTCTATATCCGTGGAATCTATCATTAAAGGCACCTGCACACTTTCGGATAATCTCCTCACGAGTATTACGGCATCTTCTTTTTCGGTAGATCGTTCCGAAAGAACGGCGCATACATCAAGTAAACTCGCGCCCTTATTCTGCTGGTCTTTCCCCAATTCAACAATGCTGTCATAGTCTTTCTCGAGCAAAAGATCCTTCATCTTTTTGGAGCCCTGGGCATTTATCCTTTCTCCCACTTTTACGGGCTTGTCCTGTTCCTCGAGATTATACCCTTTATAAAAAGACGCATAAAAACCGCTTCTGGATATTTTTCTTTTCTTTGAAGTCTTCAGTTTCTCTCTTATCTTCCGAATGTAGCCTGGGTCTGTTCCGCAGCATCCTCCTACAACATCTATTTTATATTCTGAAGCAAAACGTGAGATGATCTCAGCCATCTCATCCGGCGCGAGCGGATAAAAGGTCTTGCCGTCTTTTTCGATAGGTAAACCGGCGTTGGGAACACAGGAAATATATTTTGGGCAATTCGAACTTAAATACTTTATTGCGGGTTCCATTTCCAAGGGACCTGTACTGCAGTTCAGCCCGATTACATCAACATCAAGATAAGAAAGAGCGGCGCTAACAGCCGATATTTCAGTCCCCAGCAGCATACGTCCGTTATTCGCTAAAGTGCACTGTGCCATCAGCACAAGGTCTTTTCGATTCTCGCCTAATGCCTCTTTTGCGCCGTTCACGGCAGCTTTCATCTCCAATAGATCCTGCCCCGTTTCAACCAAAAGCGCATCAGCCCCGCCATCGATTATCCCAAGTGCCTGCTCGTAAAAGATCCTCTTGAGTTCCTTATATGTGACATTGCCAAGCTCGGGATCCGTAGATGAAGGAAGTTTCCCGGTCGGCCCCATTGTGCCTATGACATGTCTCGGATGAGAGCTGGAGGAAAATTTATCACAAGCCGAACGGGCGATCCTGGCGGCTTCTTTATTAACTTCGTATACTTTGTCAGAAAGCCCATATTCGGAAAGTTTTAATGCATTCGCGCCGAAAGTATTGGTCTCAACCGCATCACTCCCGGCATCGAGATAATCGGAATGTAGTTTCTCGATCAGGTCAGGCCGTGTAAAATTTAAGTGTTCAAGACATCCCGGCCTTCCCTTGAAATCTTCCTGTTTAAGCCCAAAAGTCTGGATATATGTACCGAAAGCCCCGTCGAGCAAAAGCGTCTCTTTCTTTATTTTGTCCCTTAACGTCTTCTTCATATCACTTCCACATCACTTTTAGAGATCCATCCGATCTTACCGTCGGCGCGTTTTACCTTAACCCAGCCTTCCTTGTAATCCAAGATCTTCACTTTCATGCCTTCATGTAATTTAAAAAACACGGTAGCCGAGTCGAACGGACCGTATCTGGATTCAACCTGTTGCGTGATTATAACACCTTCTTTGCCAGTATTATAAACTTTTATTGATATAACGCATAGATTTAAAATCAGCGCCGCCAATAAAGCAAGGTTTATTGGGAGTATGCGCCTGAAAGCATCGGGCCTTAAAACCGCCGTAAACAGCAGTATGATTATAATAACATATATAAAAGAAGAAAACCAAATAAGCTCATTTAAGGTTACCTTTTCCCCGTATGCTTTCACGATCCTTAGAAGCCAAATATCCCTTTTTATTTGCAGCATAGAAGCAACATTTGATCTGGCGAATTTATAATTAGATATAAGATCCGAATCTCTGGGAGCGAGACGAACGGCTCTTTCATAATTTACAAGGGCTTTGCCTAATTGCCCGGATTTAAAATATGCATTAGCCGTATTATAATAAAGCGATTTACTTTCATATCCTGACTGGAATATTTTATTATATTCGCTTAAGGCCTTTTCGTACTCGCCTTTTTCATAATAATCATTCCCGAGGTGAAAGCAGCGTTCAATATTAACGGAACCTTCACCTTCAGCGCCTTCCGCCGAAGAACATGTTCCCAATGCAAGAAAAAATGTTATAAAAAGAATCCAAAGTGTTTTCTTCATTTTTTTGATCTCTCAATATAATCAAAAATGCTTTTTACCTTTTCCATGACTTCTGCCGCTTCTTCCCCGCCGGGGACCGAGGAAGCATAACGGGCCATTTCACATTTCAAGAATACCTCGTGCAGCATATCAAGGACTTTTTCATCATACCCGGCAGGCCTTAACTCGTTCTCAATGATCTGGCTGGTAATACTTCCTTTGGGAAGATTGAATTTATCGCCCAGATAATCCTGAAGTACTTTAAAAACAGCATCATAAAACTGGGCTGTATTACCTTTATCCAAATAAGCTTTGGCTCTTGCGATGCCTTTTCGTGCTTTTCTCGGAGCGTGAAAGGCTCTTGCGTATCTTTTATCGGTGCGTAATTTTTCCTTTCTTCGATATGCGATGAAAAACGCCCCGAACAAAACTGCCGGGATTGACTGCATAAGCCAGAAGAACGGATTATTATGCAGCCTCTTCCCCTTCATGTAAACTTTTCCTATATCTTCTTTAATATGAATAATATCACTTCCTAATTTTTCTTCCGGATAGATCAATTGTTCCGTTCCGGGGACCGAAACAAACCTGACCGCCTTCTCCTGATCAGGCTGGCTGGCAACTTCAACCGGGAAAGGGCCCTTTTTAATTGTTTCATACCTTCCAAAATCAGGGTTGAAAAATGAGAACGTAACCTCAGGGATCTCTTTTACATTTTCACTTTTAGGTATAATGATCTTCTCATAAATCTTAATTTTTTCTTTTTTAGTGACTTGCGGTTCGTAAGTTTTAAAATCATCCGGGACTGAAATGTACGGGACCGTCACGGTATCAAGGTTGCCCTTGCCGCTTACGATCATACGTACCACAATAGGATCCCCCACCTTGACTTTTTTTGGTTCGATCAGGACTTCCAGATCAAAATCTCCGACAGTACCGCTAAAATCCTGCGGTTTGCCCTTTTCGGGGAAAGGAAGCACAGTTATAGGAACTGTTTTTGACTCTACCTCTACCGGATACGTCTGACTCCCAAAGAAAAAATCATCTTCAAATATGCTCCAGTCAAAGAACGCGGAACGCTTGGTTCTTTCCTTTGTCAGGATCTTAGCACTAAGACTCGCGGGGCCTAAAGTATAATCTCCCTCTTTTAACGGATAAAGCACCTGACGGAATTCAAGCACATCATACATATTCCCCGCATACATTTCTTTCTGTCTTGTCGGTTCGGTCGCTTTGCCGGCAGAAAAACCTTCATGTGAATATACGGGGTACTCGATCTCTCTGAGGCTCATGTTATATACATATAACTTAATCGTTATCGGTATCATTTCATTCAAGTAAACACGTTTTTTAGTCGTGTCCATTGTCAAAAATAACCTGTCTCCGATATAAGGTTTTTTATCTGCGGTGGCAGTTCCGACAGGCACAGATGCCGGCGGAGCCTGCGATCTCCTGCCCGGGGCAGGAACACTGCTTGCTATAAGTTCAACGGGGCCGGCCTGGTAAGTTTGACCTTTGTATTCGACCGAAAAAGGCCCTATCTTGAAATCTCTTTCCTTGAGCGGCAGCAGCAAAAATGTATGAGTGATGGATCTCGTGACTTTCCCGTTAACAACAGATATTCTCGTTGAGGGCCCCACATAACTTATCTGCAAGCCATCTATCGACTCCATTTCGGGTTTAGATAAACTCTGACTGCCGTAAAATGTTAAATAGAGGTAAACCGGATTCCCGATAGAAACACGATCTCTCTCAAGTTTGGCTTCCAGCCCGATATCATCCTGCGCCGCGGCAATGCCCGCAAGCAAGGAAAAAATCATACCTATAATTAAGATCTTTTTCATCTTCACCAATTTATTAACGCTTGAGGCTGATAAGACCTCTTGCCTTTTCTTTGTTCCGCCCTCATTCTCGCTTCTTCTTCATCCTGACCTCTTAAAAGCATTTCTGCTTCTTCTTCAGTCATTTCGCTCTCGGGCTTTTCTATTGTATCACCCTTTCCGCCTTTTGGAAATTGCGGTCTGGGTTGTTCCTGCTGTTTCTGTTGTTGCTCCTGTTCTCGCTGTTTCTCTTGCTGCTGCTTCTCCTGTTCCTTCTGCTGATCCTGTTTCTCCTGCTTCTGGTCTTTCTTTTGCTGTTCGTCCTTTTGCTCCTGATCCTGTTTCTCCTGTTCTTGTTGAGGCTGCTGGTCCTGCTGCTGTTGCTGTTGTTGCTGTTCCTGGGACTCTTGTTTAAGATCATTCATTTTTTTCAGCGTATATTCGTAGTTGATCTTCGCGTCCATATCATCCGGGTCGATCTCCATGGATCTTTTATAGTATTCCAAAGCTTCGCCAAAATCTTTCAAAGCAGCTTTGGGGTCCTTTTTTTGGACCTTCTCACCGATACGATATTTACTATTCCCGACATTATAGGCCGAACTCTCTTCCAAACCTTTTTTCTCGGAAGCAAAAGACTTCAAAAAAGATTCTATGGCCTTTGCGAAATCTCCTTTGCGATAAAACGTAGCCGCACGATTATATTGGATCACGGGATCATCCGGTTTTTTCGAAAGCGCCGCATCGTATTCTTCCAAAGCCGCGTCGTATTCCTCTTTTTCATAATACTTATCACCTTTTTTCACACTTCCGGAAGCGGCGCACAAAATATCCGATCCGGCCAAGAGAATAATTGCTGTAAAGATGATCAGGGTATATATCTTGAAAAATATTCTCATATTGTTTTAAGTTTTTTCTTTCCTTCTGTCCCCGATAAGCGGCTCTATCAAAAGAAGTAAAAAAGCGATCGCTAACGGCAGTTGAAAACGTTCATAATACTGTTTTTCCATCTTACTTTTTAGTTCCTGTTTCTCCATTTTGGAGAGCCACTTATCATATATAACGTCAAGCCCCAATTCCGCGCCTGTTCCCCGCACATACGCACCGCCTGTTTCCAGGGCTATCTTTTGAAGAAGCGATTCATTGAGCCTGGTTTTGACTATATTTCCTTCAGCATCTTTAAGGAACTCTCTTTTTCCTCTTGAAGTATCGATCGGAATTAATTCTCCCTCGGATGAACCTATTCCTACACAAAATATTTTTATCCTGGCCTCTTTGGCTCTCTGGATAGCATTATCTATACCTCCTTCATGATCTTCTCCATCAGTTATGATAACCAGGATCTTATATTTTTCTCCTCCTCCCTCATAACTTTTTAACGCGACATTTATGGCCTGTGAAATAGCCGTCCCGCCAAGAGGTATAGTATCCGCACCTACATCTTCTAAAGAAAGCAAAAAGCCGTCATAATCTATTGTTAAGGGGCACTGGAGAAAGGCCCTTCCCGCGAAACATACAAGGCCCATCCTGTCGCCTTTCAATTTCTTGACCAGATCTTTTACGGCAAGTTTTGATCTTTCCAGTCTATTGGGAAGAACATCCTCGGCCAACATGCTGTTCGAGGTATCAAGAGCTATCAGTATATCCAGACCGTGCCTTTTTACCTCCTGCCATCTAAACCCCCATTGAGGCCTCATGAGCGCAATGATAAGAAACGTAAAAGCTATAATAACCATGTATGATTTTATTTTTTTCCTGCGAATGCTTACTTCTTTTGAGATACCTTTCAGAAGATCAAAATTAGCAAATTTTTCAAGAGCTTTCCTCCTTGATCTGAAAGCCCATATATAAAAAACAATAAGCCCGAATACAAGCCATAACCAAACTGTATTGTGCGGAGCGCCGAACTTCATTATGGTATCCTCCTCAATACAGTATTTGACAATAAAATCTGTAGGAGCAGCAAACAGATCCCGGGAATAAGAAACATCGCGAAAAGTTCCCTGTACCGGTTGTATCCCACTTCTTCCATGCGGGTCTTTTCTAACTTATCGATCTCTTCGTAAATATTCTGCAGGGATTCGGTATCAGTTGCCCTGAAATATTCTCCGCCGGTAGTTTCTGCTATTCCCTTAAGAAGGCCTTCATCGATCTCTACCTCGACAGGCTGGAGCACCGTTTCCCCGAACATGTTTTTTACGGGAAACGGCGCAAGGCCTCTTGTCCCCGCGCCTATTGTATATGCCTTTATCCCCAAAGCCTGGGCCGCCTCGGCAGCGACCATCGGGGTTATCCTGCCGGCATTGTTCCTGCCGTCGGTAAGAAGAATGATTATTTTTTCCTTGGCCTCCGAATCCTTAAGCCTGTTCAAAGACGAACTTATGGCGGATCCTATGGCCGTACCGTCTTCAACCATTCCGATCTTAACTCTTTCCAGATTCTTCTCGAGCCAATCATGATCAAGCGTAAGAGGACAAACCGTATACGCGAACGCGGCGAACGCTACCATGCCGATCCTGTCGTCCGGCCTTTTCGCGATAAAATCCTCAACTACTCTTTTCACGACCTCGAGCCTGTCAACTCTCTTTCCGTCTATCTCGAAATCCATCGCGCGCATACTTGTCGAAGTATCCACAGCAAGAACTATATCCACTCCTTCAACATAGATCCTTGTCTCTTCAATTGGCATTTGCGGCCGCGCAAGCGCAAAAATAATAAAAATAAGGCTAAGCGCCCTCAAATAGACCATGTTCTCACTTAGGATGATCCTCAAAGACGGTTTTAAAGAACTTACCAGATCGATATTAGAGAACCGAAATGTGCTCTTTGAGCGGCTTTGAAGCCTTTTCTCCGCCCAGACCAATAAAGGCGCTAAAAAACAAAGTAAAAGGATCCAGGGATTATCAAACCTCATCTATTCTCACCCTTCTGCTCAACCGGTTTTGTCCGGTCAATAAATTCTTCGGCAAGAACAAAACTTTTCTCCATCTCAGGAAGCGTCGAACTGTACTTAGCGAATTTGACCATGTCGGAACGCGATAAAAATTCCTTCAAGAATTCCTTGCTCTCTTTCTGTATTTTTGTAGAGTTTTTTATGCTGGATAAGAATTCTTCCGTGGTCATCTCAGGGGCTTTGTACGAAAATCTGTTCTCGATATATCTTCTTACTATGTCAGAAAGCCTTATATAATACTCTTTGATCTTACCCGCCTCCGGCAGATGCATTTCACGAAGCGCTTCCAACTCTTCATATGCTATTATGTAAGCGGGCTTTACAGCAACTTTCCTGATCCTAAAAGATTCTTTTAATCTCTTCCGGAAAAAGAAAAGAAGCAAGATCAGGGCAACGATCATTATTAAAACTAAGAACAATAATGTCTTGCTCCTGTAAAGAATAAGCCCTTTGATATCTTTTATGTCCGTTTCGTCCCCCTTCAGAACGCTCTGGACTTCTATCATAACTTTGGGACTTTCGGCCATGATCCAGTCAGTTCCGCCGGTCCTTTTATATCCGACAGGTACAGAAGGAATCTCATGAGAGCCTGTAGTGTAAATACTTAAAATATACTCCCTGCCGATAGTTTCTTTTCCAAAAAAACCTTTTTTAATAGGCGCCGAAGAGATCAAAGAAAACGCGCCTAAATCATCCGGCTTTTCGGGGAGTGATACGTCCAATCCTTTTTTATCCTTCGCCACTACTTCGAGCTTTATCCTGTCACCGATACGTATTTTATCCTTATCGACCTTAGCCTCTATATCAGGCGGGATCAAAGCTTTTTCGCCAAAAGTCACCGGTTGGGACAAAAAGAAAACTGCAAAAAGAATGAAAAGCGCTTTTCTCATATTCTTCTTAATCGTCTTTCACGCATTTTGAAAAAATTTATAAGAGGTTCTATGTAAGACTCATCCGTTTTAACGTCTATATTATCGACTTTCACGGAACGGAAGACCTCTTTTCTCGCCTCTGTCATTTTTTTTGTCTTTGCTTTGTAGCTTTCTACAACCGATCGATCTGAAGTATCTATCGTGTAAGGCAGCCCTGTTTCGGCATCGTGGACCATCACAATTCCCGCATTGGGAAGTTCAATTTCGGCCGGATCAGTGATAGTGATCGCTATTACATCATGTCTTTTATTTGTTATAGATAATATTTTCTTGAAATCAGGAGCGAAAAAATCGGAAATGATAAACGAGATCGTGCTGCGCGTGGTAACCCTGTTAAGATGTTCCAGGACATTGTTTATATCCGTCTTCGTGCCTTTGGGCTTGTTATACAACGCTTCCCTGACCACTCTCAGGACATGTTTAACGCCTTTACGGGGCGGGATAAATTTTTCTACCCCGTCAGTGAACGTGATCATACCCACCTTGTCGTTATTTTGTATGGCAGAAAATGCCAGGACCGAACATATTTCAGCGGCAAGATCATCCTTCGTCCGCCCCAGTGTTCCGAAACGGCATGACATGGATACATCAAGAAGTATCATTATCGTAAGTTCCCTCTCTTCAACGAACTTCTTAACATACGGATGCCCCATACGCGCCGTTACGTTCCAGTCGATAGAACGTATCTCGTCCCCGGGTGTGTATTCGCGAACTTCATCAAACTCCATGCCTATACCCTTAAACACGCTCAGATATTGTCCCGCAAATACGTCAGAAACTTTACGGGAAGTCGTGATCTGTATCCTTCTTATTTTACTGATTATATCTTTCGGTATCATGGCACTTCGACTTCTTCGAAAACCCTTTTTATGATATCGTCTGAGGTTTTGTCTTCGGCTTCCGCTTCATAGCTGGGTATGACCCTGTGACGCAGGACATCAAGCCCTATGGATTTTACGTCCTGAGGGGTTACATAGCCCCTTCGCTGAATGAAAGCAAAAGCTTTGGCAGCCAAGGTCAGATAAATGCTTGCTCTGGGTGAAGCTCCGTATTCTATAAGCCCTTCCAGGTCATCAAGCCCGTAATCCTTCGGCTGGCGGGTAGCGAAAACTATATCTATAATGTACTTCTCTATCTTCTCGTCCATGTAAACTTCATCGATGACGTTCCTGATCTCAATGATCTTTTTCGGGGATATTACCGGTTTTACGTCCAATTTCTTGTCAGTGAAAGCCATCCGTTTAAGGATCTTATGCTCTTCTTCTTTATTCGGATACCCTATATTGATCTTCAGCATGAATCTATCCACCTGCGCTTCGGGCAGGTGGTATGTTCCCTCCTGCTCGATAGGATTCTGTGTGGCCAGAACAAGAAACGGATCGCCAAGCTTGAACGTATTGTCGCTTATCGTCACCTGTCTTTCCTGCATGGCTTCCAAAAGCGCGCTCTGAACTTTGGCGGGTGCTCTGTTGATCTCGTCAGCCAGGATCAAGTTGGCAAAGATGGGCCCCTTTTTCGTGGTAAAAGTACCGTCTTTAGGATTATATACCATGGTCCCTATAAGATCGGCCGGCAAAAGATCCGGCGTGAACTGCAATCTCTGGAATTTAGTGTCAATAGCTGCCGAAAGCACCCTGACAGACATCGTTTTCGCCAGACCGGGCACACCCTCTATAAGGACATGGCCGTTCGCCAAAAGCCCCACTAATAAACGCTGTACGAGATGTTCCTGGCCCACGATCACTTTTCTGATCTCCGCCAGAAGTTCTTCAATAAAAAGACTTTCTTTCTCGACCTTCTGATTTATTGCGGTTATACCGTTGGACATATTTACACCTCCGTTTAAATATTTATAATTTATCCGCTAAACTGATTTTAATATTATAATACGTTGGATCAAAGAATGGCAAGAGCAGAAAAGTTTTTTAGGATCTAAAGAAACCCCTTACATCCTCGATGTCCGATGTCTTGGAGCAATGCGGCAAAGCTTTAATGAATTCCCTGCCGTAACTGCGCGTGCTTACCCTTGGATCTAATACGGCAACTACCCCTCTATCGGTGCTGCTCCTTATAAGGCGTCCGAACCCTTGCTTGAACATAAGAACTGCCTGAGGCAGCTGATATTCATTGAACGCATCGAGGCCTTTTTTCCTCATATGTTCTATCCGGGCCGCATTCAAAGGATCAGCCGGCGAAGAAAACGGAAGTTTCGTAATTACAACACACTCCAAAGAACTTCCCGGAACATCTACCCCCTGCCAGAAAGATGCTGTTCCAAGAAGCAGACTTTTACGATCACGTTTAAACACATCAAGCAATACATAACGCGGCATGTCCCCTTGTTTTAAGATGCTTATGTCCTCATGTTTCTCTTTAAAGTGCTCTGCAACTTTATTCATCATATTGTAACTCGTAAAAAGAACGAATATCCTGCCGCCCATTATTCTGTACAATTCAACAATTTGCCCGGATACCTGCTCTTTGAAATTCTCAAAATCCTTGTTAGGATCGGATATCCCCCCCGGCTGGTAGATCAATACATTGTTCGAATAATCAAAAGGCGAACCCAAAGAAAGTTCGTCACAACGTTCTATTCCCAAGTTTCTTTTGAAAAATGTAAAATCATCCTTTCTTGCCCTGCTGGAAGAGGATAATGTAGCGGAAGTCATGATAATAGGCGCTATCCGATCGAATAAAAATACTTTTAGTTTCTCACTTATATCGACCGGCTCGGCATGAAAAGAATATATCATTTCCCTGCGCATGCTCTTTATATCCAGCCATAGAACATACTCGTCCGTGTCACCGTTAAATATAAAATCTATTTTCTCGGAAAAATTATGGCACCGCATGGCGTATGTCTTTATAAGTTCCGCTGTTTCCTCATCTTCCGTTTCACGGCTTGCGGCCGACAACAAAAATGATAATTCTTTTAAGGAATCCCGGATCTCTTCAGGAGAGAACTGGCTACTCTGGAATTGTTCAATTTTGGTTTCTTTCCCATAAAATTCTTCAACTTTTTTAAAAAATCCGTCTGAAACTTTCAAGACCTTTTTAGCCTGCTTCTTTAGATCTCTCATATCATCCGGAAGGATCTTTAAAATATTCTCTACAATATATTTTATCCCCATGTTGGAAAAAGTCTCTCCGAAATGCTTTGTAGCGACATCCGCCAAAGTATGCGCTTCATCCAGGACTAAACCATGATAATCAGGCAGAACGCGCGATTCGGATATCATGTCCGAAAAAAGAAGCGAATGGTTTGTTATAAGGATATGAGATTCGTTTTGCTTCTGGCGGTTTTTATAATAAAAACAATTTTCTTTATTCGGGCATTTTTGCCACCTGCACATATCGGCTTCCCGTGAAAAACTCTTCCACAGGTTCTCGGCCGGGACAAAATCAAGGTCAGACTTAAGGCCCGTTTCAGTATGTTCCGCCCACTGCAGGATCTTTTCGATTTGCTTCTTTTCCCGTTTCCCGCTGAATAAACTGCCTGTCTGGTTCCTGTATAGCTTTCTCAAGCATACATAATTTTCGGACCCCATACATAATGCATAGCTGAATTTTATATCCAAATTTTTTGCCAGAAACGGGAGATCTTTTATGAAAAGCTGGTTCTGAAGGGTTTTTGTATACGTTGATATAGCGACTTTCTTATTCCCCCGGACGGCCCAATAAATGAACGGAATAAGATAGGCAAGACTTTTCCCGATACCTGTACCGGCTTCTACAATAAGATGCGCACCGCTCTCAATGGCCCTTTCTGTTGCCTCTGCCATCTGGAGCTGCTGCGGTCTCATTTCATAGCCGGGCATCCCGCCCGCTATAATGCCATTTTCATTAAATATATTGCTGGAAAGGGCCATTTTAGAAAATTATCATTCACCGCCGAAACGATCGACTACAAGCGCGATAAGAAAACAGGTATTTGAAGCTATAAAGAAATTCTGCGGTATCTCAAACATCGGTTCTAATATATTAAACCCCGACATCCTGAATATAATGCCGACTTGAAGCATTAAAAATCCCACTAAAACAAGCGCACCTACCGCAAGATTCATTTTTTTCATCATCATCCCCCCTCACTAAAAAGCTTCTTGCTCACGTCCCTTAATTTTCGTTCTATTTTATCCAATCTCCATTCCAATGAAGAAAGAACCCAGAATTGAAAGTGGTTGAGCTTCATATGTGCTTCCAAAAAATAAACCAGTTTAAGAGAAACCAGAAGAATACCCAGTTCTATCATGAAAAATCTTACTTTACCGCCGTAGACAATCGAAAGTCCGAATACCAGAAGCACTAAAATAACAAAAGTGGTATTTATCGCGCGCGCTTTGGTCGAAGGTTTACCGCCTATGCGCCCTATAATGTTCCGGATCCTCTCTCTTTCCTTTTCAAAACTGCGGATCTCATCTTCCAGTTCTTTTTCTTTCTGCCTTATATCATCTTCCACAACAATGCCTCCTGAACTGTTAACTCAAAACATATATAAGCTTGATAACCCCGAACGCGATCAGATACGCGCCTATCAGATAATTGGCTATTTTCGGCGCAGCGAGAATTAATACCCCGAACACAATAGAGAGAATGTAAATAAGATGGTTTAATGTCATTTTTCTTCTCCTTTTAAAAAATTATTTTTTCTTTGCCTCATCCTTGTCGATCTCGTCTGACGCTACTATTACTGTAGCTGCGGTCCCCGCGCCGGCGAGAAACCAGGCTGCCGCGCAGCCTATATTATTTAAAATAAATACGCTAAGGATGAGTGAAGCGATAATGATCTTTATTCTGGTCAACATACCCTCCCCCTATTTATTATTTATAAAATTATACTTATAAAGAAGCCTATATGCAACCGTTGTTACAAAATAAAAAGGCCTCCTGCATCATATAGAGGCATACCTTTAGTATCCATATAATCCACTTTATGCTTATCGAAAAAATCTTTAATTCTGTCTGCCTCATGATGCAGATCAATATCACCAAGCAGTAAAACCGTGCCATCAGGGCATATCCCGCTCGCCCCGCCGATAAAACCGTCTTTTTCTCCCGGGAGAAGAACCGAATCCGGCTCTATCAAAAGAACATCAATATTCTCGAAGCGGGCAGTTTCGGCTATGCCTCTATCCGAAGTGATGATCGCGCGGTCATTTACAACAAGAGTAGAGCAGCGCGCATATCCCTGATTTATATGAACCATCTTTATTCCTTTTTTCCCGGCGATATCGATTATTGAGGGGTCAGTATATTTTAAGTTGTGGAACATAACATCCCCTATACGCACGGCGTTGTACAATGCCGTATCGGGATATACGGAGTGCGGATCTTTCTCCCCTGCGATAAGATCAATGCCGACATTTTTGAGGGGATCCAATATTTGCTCTTCCAACCCGGGCGCATGAATTAATGTCTTTTTGTCCAGGTAAAAGAAATATATGTCAGCATGACATGATATGGACTCGTAAACACCGGAAGATCTCTGAACAGGCAGCCATTCTATAGCTGGTATTTTAGAGCTTAACGCGTCCTTATATTTTTCCGGCAATCTTTTATCGTGAATAATGATCATATTAAAAGTCGCAAATCATTTTACATCGCTTAGCTATGCTTTTTCTGTCCAACATTTCTATCTTCCCATTCCTCCAGACGTACAAACTTCCTTTGGGAATATTTACATCCCTGTTTAAAATAACCTCTCTTGGACGAAAAAGGCTTTTTATCAATCCGGAGTTCTTACCTTTAAACCCGAAGAACGCTCCTTCATCATCAGGGTTAAAAGATATGCGATCTATCAAACTTTGCTCTCTTAATAATGCCTCTAACACGAACGAATAGATCAAGCTTTCGGCTTTTTGCCTGAACGCGGGATGGAACGGACCGGCAAGAAAACCGCTGCCTCCGATGAGCCCTTCAGAAGGGTGCAATCCGCACCGTATGACCTTAATATCATTAGCCTGCAAATAGAGCATGATAATAGCAGTGCGATAAAGAGCTTCTTCTTCATCAAGCGGTTCATATTTTTCTTCCCGCCAAAGATCGGCAAGTTCAGTGTCTTTGATGACGATTACCGGATAGATGCGTACTTCTTTCGCTCCCAATTCTTTGCACCGTTTTGCCGCGTGGAACTCTTCTTCCCTGTTGCTTCCGGGTAATCCCAGCATTATCTGGTGGGCCAAAATAAAACCTTCATTCAGTATCATTCCTGAAGCACGTTCCGTATCTTCGGCTGTATGCCCTCTTTTAGCGGCTAAAAGCACTTTATCTGAGGCGGACTGCACTCCAAGTTCTATGCAAGTCACACTATATTCTTTAAGCATCTTAAGTGTTTCTTTATTTATGTAGTCAGGACGCGTGGATAATCTGATGCCTTTGATAATGCCTTTCCGGATATACTTTTGCACGGGCCGGAGAAATTCTTTCTGAAGTTCCGGATCCAGCCCGGTAAACGTCCCGCCGAAAAAGCCGACTTCGATCCTTTCCGCTGATGGCGGGATCGTTGAAAGATATTCTTCAATACCCTTTTCCACATCCTCGGGCTTGATCATATCCTGCCCGGTGATACTATTCTGATCACAGAATATGCACTTGAACGGGCATCCCTTATGCAGAATAAAAAATGGAATTGTATAATGTTTTTTCATTTTTTATTGATTTTTTATGCTAAAAATTCTAACAAATTTAATCCAATTTCTTTAAATAGTTCGTTAAGCTTGATCATGGGAAGTCCTAATATGTTGAAATAGGATCCCTTAATGTTATCGAATAAAAGCGAGCCCACGCCTTCTATAGAAAATCCCCCTGCCTTGTCATACGGGGCTAACAACTTGAAATAATTTTCGATTTTTTCCTCTGTCATGCTAACAACTGTTATCTCGCTCATATCAACTCCCGATGCTTTCTTCCCGCTTGACGTGTCTATTACACAAAGCCCTGTATACACCTCGATATCGCTGCCCGAAAACCTTTTCAAGAGATCTTTTGCGGCATTTTCGTCCTGGGGTTTTCCGATAATATCCTCGCCATGCGCGACAAGAGTATCAGCTCCGATAATAACGGCTTCACCGGAATCCTGAACTGCTTTTTCCGCTTTTTTCTCGGCATTTACCCGGACGACCTCTGAAACAGACCCGCTTTTCAGCTCTTCAATATTACTGCCGATAACAACATGCTTAACCCCGCATGAAGTGAGGATTTGCGATCGTCTTTCGGAAACGGAAGCCAGAATGATCTTTTTCATTTCAATCCTCCGATACCAATCTATTTCCTTCCAATCTTAATTTATCCATAAAGATAAGAAAGCTGCCCCATTCCCTTGCGCGGACATACTCTTTCATTATCTCATTCAAGTTCTTGTATTTTTTCAGGTACCAACAAATATGTTTATACATCCTGGAAAAAGCTAATCTTTCTTCGTAGTATTTAAGCGATAAGGACACGTGTTCCATGATAATCCTCTTCAGTTCATCAAACGACGGATCCCAGGAATATTCTTCTCCGGAAGAATATTCCTCTATCTGCCTGAATATCCATGGTTTTCCCAATACTCCTCTTGCAATAAATACGCCGTCACAACCGGTAAGGCTGATCACCTCTTCAATGTCTTGCGGTTTGAACATGTTCCCGCTCGCAAATACCGGAATATCCACGGCCTCGACAATTTCACGTATCATATCGTGATCCGGCTTACCTTTATATTGCTGTTCGCGCGAACGGGGATGAATGCAAATCGCGCTCGCGCCTTCCGTTTCGATTATCTTTGCCGCTTCGAGATAATTTAAGTTTTTCCTATCCCATCCGCTTCTTATTTTAACCGTAACGGGCAGTTTGACAGACTTCACGAGTTTACGGACGATGCCCGCAAGTTTCCTCAAATCCTTAAGAAGCGCCACACCTTTACCGCCTTTTATAACTTTCGGAGCGGGACATCCGACATTGAGATCAATGAGATCAAAACCTTTTCCTTCACACACTTTTGCGGCATGGATGATCTTTTCTTTATTCTCCCCGACGATCTGCACACCAAGCGGGCTGTCTTTTTCGGGGCGTTCAAGCATGCTGAGCGTTTTGCGGTTGTTGTATACAATACCGTTCACGTCTATCATCTCGGTAAACGCGAACCGGCAGCCGAACTTGCGCATAATAAGACGAAAAGGTACATCTGTGACACCCGACATAGGCGCCATCACGGCTCGCGCATCAACCATCCCCCTTATGGGATCACTGATATTTGCAGCTACATCCTTCACTTGATCCCCAGCTCTTTCCTGTATTCTTCGTTTATTTTATTCTTTATATCCTGTGTTATCCTTTTGTGCGCTTTATTTTTTTTATTTTTTTTCTTCATAAAGGATAGCTCTTGCACATTTAACGGTGTAGCTTTGTAGCCCCTGGCCATATTCCTCACATAGTTATCATTTGAAGCGATTATGACCCTCGCTTTCCGAGAACATTTCTTCACTACCTCAATGATCTTGTCATCACCCTCCCCTGTTCCTGAAAAAATCATTGTTTTTCCGCGCGGGACTTCAAGGGCGTCCAAGTACCTATACCTATCATCCCCGTCAAAAACAACACGGACATCTGTAATGTAACCGCTTGACCTTGCATATTCTTTTGAGATCCTAATGATCTCTTTTCGCGCCTCATGAAGATCTTCCCCCGCCAACTGTCTCGTCTCGGGTACGGCATTTATCGCATTATATCCGTCTACAACCAATACTGTCATTTCTTCTATCCTTTTTTATGCATTTTTTGCAGCACATTATCAAAAACGTCATTTACAATATCCTTTTTCACGAAATAAAATATGTTCTTGCCTTGCTTTCTCGAATCGACCAGTTTGCAATTTTTCAGTATCTGGAGATGATGAGAAACTGTCGGCTGTGATATTCTCACCTCCGCGCATATATCCGTGACATTCATCTCCTTTCCCCCCAATAGCTCCAGAATATCCTGCCTCGTCTCATCCGCAAGGGCTTTAAATGTTCTTACAAGATCATATCGGGTCATTTCCCTCTCCTTTAAAAATAATTTATTTTATTTTTATCGTTACGATAAGATCCCCTTTGTGTCCGCAATAAGGGCAATCCTGGCCCTGGGCTCTTAATCTCATTTTTTGGCCGTCTTTTGTTCCTTTAGGTATTTTAAGAGTTATGCTTCTGCCGTCGGATAATTTAAAATTCGCTTCTCCGCCGCTCTGGGCAAGTCTTTTGGGTATAGGAAGAGATGCTCGCATGTCCGTATCCAGCTGCTGGACCCCCTGTCCAGTTCCTTCACGCATGCCGCCGCCATCGGAGTAATAAAACGTGTATTTACCCCCGCGCTGATCCCCCCCGAAAATATCGCCGAAAATGCCGTCAAAAATAGAACCTGTAGAAGCGCCTCTGCCCCCTCCTCCGGCTGAAAATTGCCTTAAAAATTCCGAAAAATCGAATCCCTGATCGGAAGAAAAGTCCCCGGTATAAGCTCCCATTTTTCGCAGGTTATCATACTCTTTACGTCTTTTTTCGTCGCCAAGGGTATAATAAGCCTCCGAGACCTGCTTAAAGTTTTCTTCGGCCTTCTTGTCCCCCGGGTTTTTATCCGGATGATATTTAAGGGCAAGTTTTCTGTATGCTTTTTTTATTTCGGCCTGGCCGGCATCTTCCTTTACTCCCAGGACCTGATAATAATCTTGTTTAGCCATAGACCTCTCCTCCTATTGCACATGTTACACATGTTAACATATTTATGTATTTATATCCATCGATATGATATGTAAAAAATAATAAATTTTTTTAAGTTTCGAGTTCCTGCTGCCTGAGGATGACTTCCCTGCTGATAAATTCCTTGATCTTTTTATATTCCAGCTGCCCCACAAGCCTTTTTGTCCGGTTATTCTCCAATACGGGAAGATAGTCTATATTTTTAGCCTTGAATATATCCATTGCATCCTTAAGCTCCTGATCGGCATAAACAACAATATCAACTTCCCTGTAAATGTCTTCAGCCAGGATCAATTGATCCATTTGTTCCTCGTAAAATGTATCTCTTATCTCTCCAAGCGAAACCACTCCGATGAATTTTTCATCCATCCCTATAACAGGAAAAATATACCCGTCGCTTTTTTTCATGATATCGATTATTTGATGAAGATTATTATTTTCTCTTATTAAGAAGAAATCCTCTTCCATTACATCTCTTACCTTATACTCTTGAATAATGTCTTCTTCGGTGACATTACGATACATCTCATCGGCTTTCTTGACTCCGTATTTGATCATCGGAGGCGCTATGATCTGCAGAAGAAAGGTCGTCGCGGTTATAATGTTAATTATGAGCAGGCCCGCCATTTGCGCTTCAGGGCCCATCTTGCTCAATACATTGTAAGAAGCTATGGCAAGACCGACCGCAACCCCGGCCTGATCGAAAAGGCAAAATCCAAGATATTTAGTCACGGTTTCTTTAGCCTTCGATATTTTGCCTCCTATATAAGCACCGGAAAGCTTTCCGACACTTCGGGCTATGATATAAGCCACGGCAAGAGAAATAACCCCTATTTTCGCAAATATCCTCGCATCAAGCCTGGCGCCTACAAGAACAAAGAAAAGCACATATATCGGGGCACTAAACCGTTTAATGAGATCGAACATTTCCTGATGTTCGGATGTCTGAAGCGTAGAAACCACGGCGCCAAGGATCATAGCCGCGAAGATCGCATCCACGTCAAAAAACCTTGCAAGCCCGACCACAAAAATTATCGTTCCGAACGTAATGGGAAGTATTCTTTCTCTGTCTCTTACGCGCAGTATGATCTTATGAAGCACAAAACCTGAAACAGCGCCGATAAAAGCTGAGAAAGCGATCTCCAATAAAGGATATCCTATAGTTGTTATTACCGAAAAGCTCTCATGCGCAATAAAGGTCCTGGCGAAAGCGCTTGCAAAACCGTAAATGATAAGCGCAACACCGTCATCCAAAGCAACGATCGAAAGGGTTGTCATCGTTAGCGGACCGCGGGCTTTATATTCTCCGATGACATTATATGTAGCGGCCGGTGCCGTAGCGGAAGCCAAAGCCCCGAGTATGAGCCCCATATATACTTTACCGGTAAGTAATGTTGCAACCAACGCAACAAGGAAAAAAGTGATCAAAGACTCGGCCAGAAGAATGGTATATATTGATTTACCGTATTTTTTGAAGCGGTCGAAATTGAGTTCCGCCCCTATCAGAAAACCGATAACTCCAAGCGCAAGATCGATGAACGGGCTAAATGATTGAAGGAACTCCCAGCTGATCACTCCCTGAAAGGATTCACCAAGAAGTATGCCTACTATAATATATCCCATTACCTGGGGCAGATTAAGTTTTTGAAAGACCTTACCGCTCACCACCCCGAGCAGCATAATTAAGCCAATAACAAGAAGAACGTTCATCTACTTCTTTTTTCTCCCGGAGGTTTTCTTTTTTTTACCGGATCTTCCTTTTTTCTGAGAACTGAATCTCTCGGAATATTCCTTTAATTTTTCCGCGACAAGATAGTTTATTGTCCCTTTAGGATATTTGCCTTTTGGGCTTTTCTTCCCGGCTTTTTTGCCGGTAAGTATCTCTATCCCCTCATCCACCGTGGAAACTGCCCATATGTGAAACTTGCCTTTTTTAACCGCATCTATAACTTCATCTTTCAGCATAAGATGTTTTACATTTAGATACGGCATGATCACTCCCTGATCCCCCGTAAGCCCTTTAAGCTTACATACCTGGTAAAATCCTTCGATCTTCTCATTTATGCCGCCTACAGGCTGCACCATCCCGTGCTGGTTCATAGAACCGGTCACCGCTATAGATTGTTTAATAGGAACTTCCGCAAGCGATGACAGGAGGCAATACATCTCGGTGCTGGATGCCGAATCCCCTTCCACTCCCTGATAAGATTGCTCGAAACATATACTTGCATTCAATGCAAGCGGCGTCTCCTGCGCAAATTTTTCTCCTATATATCCGTTAAGGATCAAAACACCTTTGGAATGTATGTTGCCGCCCATTTTGACCTGCCGTTCAATATCAACTACGCCTGCTTTGCCTATATAAGTCCTGGCTGTGATACGCGAAGGTTTGCCGAACATATATTCACCTATATCCAACACCGAAAGGCCATTTACCTGTCCGGTGACACTCCCTTCAGTATCTATCATGATGACGTTTTTCTCAATGAGCTCCAGTATTTTGTCCTCGATCAAATTTGAACGATATATCTTTTCTTCTATCGCTTTTTCAATATGATCTTTCCCTACATATTCTTTTTGATCCTTTCCCGCCCAGTAGTTGGCTTCACGCAGTATATTGGCGATATACATAAAAAGTGCGCTGAGTTTTTCCTTATCTTCCGCAAGCCTTGAACCGTATTCAACAACCCTGGCGACAGCCTCTCTGTCAAAATGTCTTAGTCCTTCCTCATTGCATCTCACCTTTATAAAAGCAGCGTATTTTTTGAGTTTTTCAGTGTCTCTGTTCATTTCAACATCAAAATCAGCTTTTATCTTGAACATCTTGCGAAAATCTTCATCATATCTATAGAGGAGCTGGTAAAGCCAGGGCGGCCCCACCATGATTATTTTTATATCGCAGGGGATCGGTTTGGGTTTTAAACTGGTAGTTGATATCAGACGGAATTGTTCGTTTATATCCTCAACTTTTATCTCATGGTTGCGTATCACCCTCTTCAGCGCGTCCCAGGCCATGAAATTCTTCAATACGTCCATGGCCTGCAGGACAAGATACCCGCCGTTCGCTTTATGAAGAGCGCCGGCAGCGATCATCGTAAAATCGGTTGTCATGGAACCGAAATGCGAAATATATTCTATCCTGCCGAGCAGATTATAATAACTCGGATTAGCCTCTTTTATAACAGGCGCGCCTTTGGAATACTTGTGATCCACCAAAAGATTCACTTTGTATTTAAGGAAAACGTCCTTTTTAGGCGTTTTAGCCCCCAATCCCAGGATCTGAGCCGGAGCCTCTTCCTCCTCCTTGAAAGAATCGATATCATCGAGTATATCCTCCTGCACGCGGTTAAGATACTCTACTATGTCGTCAAATTCCCTGTATTTAAAACGAAGTTCATCGATAATATGTTTTACCGAAAAAAGAGCCACCTCTTTTTCAAGCTCTTTGATCCTCACTTTAGCGTTTTTCTCCATTGCGCGCACTTCACTCAAGACCTGTTCGATCCTAATATGCAGCTCGTGTTTATTCTTCTCTATCTTATCTTTTTCGCCGTTGGGAAGGTTTTCATATTCTTCATCGCTCATCGGATTATCACCGCTGCGCGGAACAAGGATAACACCGGTGGCCGATTGTTTCAGAACAAACCCTTCCTTAAAAGCTTTGTTCTCGATATCCTGAAGTGTATCGTCCCTTTTTTTCTTGTATTCTCTTATAAGCTCATGTTTACGCGTTTCATAATCCTCGCTTTCAAAAGCTTTAGGGATCTCTATTTTCATCTCATTTATCATTTCTTCCATGTCAAGCTTGAAGACACGTCCTCTTCCGGCCGGAAGATGGAGGCTAATAGGCTCATCCGGCATATTAAAGTTATATACATAAAGCCAGTCATCAGGCGTTTTTTGCTGGGAAGCGATCTCATTAACCGCTTTATTCACCTGTGTATTGCGCCCCGTTCCGGCCGCGCCGCATACAAAGATGTTATACCCGTCCGATTTTACGTTAAGCCCGAAATCTATCGCGTTTACCCCTCTCTCCTGGTGTAGGGGCTCAGCTTCAAACACATAATCTTCAGTTGTCTTAAATGGGAAAAGAGACGGATCACAGATATAACGCAAATCTTTTACTTTTAGTTCATTCTTGATCTTGCTGTTATCTTTTTTAGCTTTAGCCATATACACGGCCTCCTTATTTCTCTAACACATTAAATAATCGCTTATCTTACTTTTTCGTTTTTTTCAGTTACATCCTCATGAAAAAATCCACGAAAGGATCGTCAACGCGGCGGGCTGTCTTTTTGTATCTGTAGCTTAACGAAAACAGTATCGCGCCTGCAAAAATTAGAATAAGCGCTACTATTAATGATAGAAGCGGCGGGTAAAGAGCTATTAATATCCCGCTTATAATCAGCATAATTCCGAACACCATATTTTTTCCTTCCTTTTATGAAAATTACCTTATTATATATAACTAGTCAAGTTAAGTTAATATTTACTTATCCCCTAAATATGCTCCCCCCTATTTCACGCGGTAAATTTACTGAACCAGTCTGAATAAGTTAAGCCAGACAGGAATCGTAAAAATCGCGATCAGATGTGAATAAAATATTGCGCTGCTGAAAAACTTATTATCAGCGTTCGTGTAACTGCCTATAACTACTAAAGATACAGCAGTGGGCATTATGGCTTGAAGAAGCAAGAAAAATTTGTAATCTGAAGCAAGCGGAACAAAATTTAGTACAAGAAAGATGATCGCGGGAAATATAAACAGTTTGGTCGCCAAACACCAAATTAGAGGGATTTTAAAATCAGGGTGATACGCCCTGTACCTGTACAGATATGCGCCGAGCGTTATCATTGCGATGGGAAAAGAACTCATCCCTAACTGCCTGAGGGGATCCATCACAACAAGAGGCATCTTATCTTTTCCGATAATTGCGACCCACAAAAGTGAAAACACGGTCGCTACCACGGGAGCGTTTAATAACACACTGATCTTGAATTGGCTTCTAAGTTTACCTGTTAAAAAAAGCGGGACCAGCGACCACATGAGAATGTTAAAACCCAGTATAAAAAGGAACATGTAGATCAACAGCCTGTCCCCCAATGCTCCCGCAAAAGCAAAAAGTATAAGGTTCATCGGCAGGTACCCGCAATTCTGAAAACCGCAGCTGCACATAAATTCACGCGGCGACGTAAATCCCCTGAAAAATCTCAAAACAAGCCAGCCGAGGGCCATCCCTCCAATGCAAAAAATGATAGCGCACATGGGCAAGAACCACCAATAAGAATATTCACTAAAACTAAAGTGTGTTATTGTTTTTGAGATGATCAGCGATGGGAACAAAAGTCTCACGAGTACAAGGCTGAGCGTATCAACAAACTTATCGCCAATAAGCTTAAAATGATACAATGCGTATCCGGCGAGCATAAGAATAAAAAGTTTTGCTATGGCGGTCGCTATTATGCCGAATGAAAAATCAAGTTCCATTATTAATAACCCGGTCTTCCCAGAAGTCTGAACATCTTCTTCTTATACGCCTCTACCCCCGGCTGGTTGAAAGGATTCACCCCGTTCACATATGCGGAAACCGCTACCGCTTTTTCGAAGAAGTAAAAAAGCGCGCCCAGATAATAAGCTGTTCTGTCGGGAATAAATATTGTAGTATTCGGCACTCCCCCTTCGAAATGCGCTTCGGCCGTTGCTTCATAAGCTTTTTTGTTCACAAAATCAATCTGCTTGCCCGCAAGATAATTAAGGCCGTCTATATCCTCATCTGAAGTCGGGATCAAACAGTTCTCCGATTCTTTCTCCGTGACGAGGAACGTCTCAAAAATATTACGTTCGCCTTCCTGTATGAGCTGTCCCATGGAATGAAGGTCTGTCGTGAACCTGCATGCAGTCGGGTATATACCATGCCCTTCTTTCCCCTCACTTTCACCAAAAAGCTGTTTCCACCATTCAGCGATATATCCGAACTTGTGATCAAAACCCGACAATATCTCTATTTTCTTTCCCTTCCGGTAAAATATATTGCGCACGGCAGCGTACTTGTAGCTTATATTCTTATCAAGATCGGGATCGGCGACACACTTTACTTGTTCCCGTGCGCCGTCAACAAGATCTCTTATATTTATGCCGGCGCAGGCTACAGGTAAAAGTCCTACAGGAGTAAGAACTGAAAACCTCCCGCCGACATCATCCGGGATAACAAAAGTTTTATACCCTTTAGTATCGGCAAGGGACTTTAAAGCGCCCTTTTCCTTGTCCGTAGTGCATATTACTCTTTCTTTCATCTGGCCGGGTGTATATTTTTTCTTCATGAACTCTTCCACGATCCTGAAAGCAACAGCCGGTTCCGTAGTTGTTCCCGATTTTGATATGACATTAACGCTGACATCCCTGTCTTTCACCGATTCCAAGAGCTGACACATGTGATCGCCTGATAAATAGTGCCCCGCAAAGAATATTTTTTGTTCGAAAAATTCCGGTGAAAGCGTTTCGATGGCGGCCCGGGCGCCAAGATAAGAACCTCCGATGCCTATCACAATAATAACGTCGGAAGTGGAATTCATTTTATCCGCGGTGCTTTGTATGTCTGAAAGAAGCCCCTCAGGCGTTTCTTCGGGAAGATCCAGCCAACCGAGAAAATCCTTGCCGGCGCCGTCCTTATTTTCAAGATGAGAATGGGCTTTCTCGATTTCCGGTAAGATAGATCTGAAATCCTCATCGACAACAAACCCTTCAAGATATTTGGTGTTGAATTTTATCTTTTCCATGATAGATCCCTTCTATTCCCCGCTCCTGCAGCTTCTGAATAAATTATAATATCCCGACAATTTTGCCCTAAAATGAAACGGTTTGGTCGTGTCTGAATTTGTCACCTTTATGCGGTTAAGTTCATACACATCTTTATTGGACTTGTCAAAGCCCCTGTTCGTTGTACATGCGCCTTTATAGCCGGCTTCCTTGACGATCTCTTTAATTGTCTCGTTAAACCCTCCCGTCGGATAACAAAAATAGTTTACATTCTTCCCCAGCTCTTTTTCAATATCGAACTTGCTGCCTGAGATCTCATCCCACAGATCTCCCGAACCTTCAACCCCCGGCAAATAAACATTACTTCTGGTATGCCCCCCGAAATCTATGCCGCTTTTATCCATATGACGTACCTGGTCCCAATTCAGATATTCTTTTTTCTTTCCAATATAACCGGTCATGAGGAATATGGTCGCCGGCATATTGTATTTCGCCAGCACAGGAAAAGCGTAAGTATAATTGTCCGAAAAACCATCATCAAAAGTTACAACGACTGTTTTCCCGGAAAATTTCTTCTCTTTTTTGATCCCCTCCACAAGCTCATCTAAAGATATCACTTTATACCTGTGCTTGTTCAAAAATCCCATCTGCCTGGCAAAGTTCTCGGGCTTAACGGAAAGTGTATTATCTTTTTTGTAATTAATAGAATGATACATGAGGATAGGCACAACATGCCTGGGCTGCAGGTAAAAAAGATTGAACAATCCTACTATAACAGCAAGTATGACAATTATGCATAAAGTCTTTTTTAGTATATTCTTCATAATACTGCGGGAAACCGTAAAAACGGGTTGCGCATTGCGGATAACCCACAACAACACAACCCGCTTTTCTTCTTAAAGTTTATTATTGCCGATGCTTATGACACTGTAATAGCGTTAACGGGGCACTGGTCAGCGCCGTTTTTAGCATCATCTGCCTTATCTTCCGGAATATCATCTGTTTTTGCAACGGCCTTATCGCCCTGCATTTCATATACATCAGGAGCAACTTGAGCACAAAGTCCGCAACCTATACAAGCATCTGGGTCTACTACAGCTTTCATAAGATATCTCCTCTCTTTAATGTTGTTATTTGTTGTATTTTACCAGAACGATGCCCACGGGTCAAGGGGACGCCCCATTTGGGTACACCCCACATACTTAAAAAAGACCTAAATTTTTTGATTAAATTTTATTCTTATGCGTACTTGTGGGGTGTCCCCAAATGGGGCGTCCCCAAAAAAGATTGTTTGGGGTGCAAGAATTTTGAAGGAAAATTTGTCTATATATGTATGAACGCGCTGACATTTCTGAACACGGCTTTTAATATCTTCATGCCCTCAAAGTGCCTTATATGCGGAAATATAATATCCTCCTCTTCTTCTATTATATGCGGCAAATGCAAGCCATCTATCATTTCCGGAAATCGCCTGCCGCTTATCTCAACAAAAAACATTATATACATAGCATCGTGTAGGCAATATGAAGGCGCGTTGAAAAAATGCATAAAACAATTTAAATACCGCAAAACCTCTTCTTTAATGCAGATCCTTAACGAGATCATATCAAATACACTGAAAGAAGCAATAATCCCTCCCCGTAGCATAGATATTATCATTCCGGTCCCTTTACACGAAGAGAAGCTCAAGAAAAGGGGTTTTAATCAGTCTCTTTTGATTGCGGATTCCATCTCAAAATTAACCTCGATTCCCATCTCAAAGAACAATCTGGTCAAAAACAAGAAAACTCCTCCTCAAATAGGCCTTTCAAAGCATCAAAGAATAAAGAACCTTAAAGGATCATTTGCGGTCACCTCTTTGCCTGAGATCTGTGAAAAATCAATACTGTTGGTGGATGACATAATGACAACAGGCGCGACACTGGATACTTGCGCATCGGAGCTTAAAAAAGTAGGAGTAAAAGAAGTTTATGGGCTTACGTTAGCGAGGACAATGTTAAAATAAAAAAGATAACAATCATGAATTTTTAAGATCATTTTAGATGTAGGGGTGTCCCCAAATGGGGCGTCCCCAATTTTAACTTTTTTGATTCACGAAATGTATGCCTATGACCGAGAATAGAACTATGCTGAACCATGCGGAAACAAGGGGGCTGAGCATCCCCCCCTTGCCGAGCGCAAGGCTTACGGCTGTAACGGGAAGATACAACATCGCGACAGCGATCCCCTTAGCCATTCCCATAAGCGCGTTCACTCTGCCCGAAGAAATACTGAAAGGGACCCCTATAAGAACCGTTATCAACGCGGTGAACGGAAAAGAAAGTTTATAATTAAGATCGACCTTTAAACGTCTTAAAGTCGATGACCCTTTCCTGAATATTTTCAAATACTTCCTCAGCTGGGCATAATTCATGAAACGAGGGTCCCACTGATTATTAAGAAAATCCTTCGGGTTTTCCGTTATTTCTATTATTTTGTTCTTATATACCTCGGGTTCACCCTGAAAATTCCCAGAGGAATCCACGCTGAATATTATGACATCATTCCCCTGCCACTTCCCGTCATCCTGATACACTACTTCCCTGACGCTTACTTTTTCGATTATATCCTGTTCTTTGTTCTGCTTGTGCACAATAACATTTTCCAGGACCTTTTCGCGGGGATTATATGCTTTGGCGAAGATGATCTGGTCGCCTTTACCGTAAACAGCTATATTTTGTATTCTTCTGCCGGTTTTATCTTTTCCCAGTTCAAGCCGTTCTTTTCTTATGCGATCAGCTTTAAGCATGCTCGAGGGGACCAATTTATCATTAACAATAAATGTCGCCAAACAGAAAACAAAAGTCGCGATAAGCACGGGGCGCATCAGTTTCCACAGGCTGAGCCCGCTCGTTATGACCGCCGTAACTTCATGGTTCTTGCTCAGGTTATTGAACACGTACACCGCACTCAGCAAACTGGCGAACGGGACCATGTTCACGAACGCGAACGGCGCAAAATACAGATAAAAAAGAAGGATGCTTCCGAGAGGTATATTGTTCTTAAAAATGTCATCAAGGAATCCCAGTATATCCCCAATAACACCAAGGACAATAAGCAGTACCACGCAGAAGACAAATGCGCCGATATAACTTTTTAATACATATTTTTCCAGTATTCTCATATGCTCATTGATTCATTAACTTATAATACATCCATGCAGCAAGAAGCAGCAGCAAAATATTGGCCGACCATACTCCCGCCCAAGGGGGTATTATGGCCCTTATCGCGAACGCTATGCCCCCGAGCATTATCGCCCAATACAGAAGAAAAAGGCCCATTGCCAGACCGAAACCGATAAATTTCTCGCGCCTATGCGTAGTTATCGCCAGGGGTATCCCTATCAGGACAAATACAAGATTTGAAAACGCAAGAGCGATCTTTTTATGAAGTTCTATCCTTAAAGGGACCACACTTATGTCATCTTTCTTGAATTTTTCTATATCGTCCAAAAGTTCTTTTATGCTTTTTTCACGCGCCTTTTTATCTATATTTTGGTATTTTTCCGCTTTACTGAAATTCAAAGTCATGTAATATTCCTGAAAAGATAATTTGTAGAACTCATCCGGTATTTCCGGCCTGATCTCATCCGCTGTACCGTCTTCAAGCCTTAGTTTTACGCTGTTCTGTTCGGGTAAAGGTATGATCTCTCCGCGTTTGGCGACGATCGTCCGTGTGGGCTTGTCATCTCTGGGCTGATATATACGGATATTTTCGAGTTTATTGCCTTTTATGCTGTGTATAAAAAGTATATAATCCTTGAACCCTTTAATAAAGACCCCGGGCTCCACTAGAGCCATGGGATTGCTAACGCCTACCTGTTTGATCAGTTTTCTTGCGGCAAACTCAGATTCCGGGAGGATCCTGTCATTCAGCGGAATGTTAAAAAGGCTGATTATAAAACCGCATATTATTACCGGTGAGGTCACTTTCAAAAGGCTCATCCCGCTTGTCCTTAAAGCCGTGATCTCGTTATCGCTTGAAAGACGTCCAAAACCAAGCAGGACCGCCGCCAACACCGAAATAGGTATGGTAAAAATAAGAACGTACGGAAGAAAAAACAAAAATATCTTCAACACGTGAAAAATGGACACTCCCTTATTCATTACCATATCCACGGTCTGCATAATGTTCCCCGCGGCAAGAATAAATGTGGAAACAAACAAGGAGGCCGCGAACGGGCCTCCCAATTCTTTAAGTAAATATTTGTTAATTATTCTCATGTTGCAAGAAGTTTCGTTAGATCATACAATTCGGCATGGAGCTTTTTATCTTTATCCATCTCAAAACAGGCTTTTTCATAAGGAACAAGGCAAAGTTTATTTCCCTGAATAGCGACCATTTCACCGGACCTGCCTTCCGTTGCCGCAGTAACGCTGAAAGCTCCCATTCTTGAAGCTAATATCCTGTCCGGAGCATTCGGAGATCCTCCGCGCTGTATATGCCCGAGAGTAACGCCCCTTACCTCATATCCCGTTTTGTTCCTGATCTGTTCCGCAATTGAATGCGCGCTTGATACGCCTTCTGAAACAACGATTATCCAGCTTATTTTACCTTTCTTCTCTCCCGTTTTAATTTCTTTAGTCATTTTATCGATATCAAGTTCGCCGCCCGGATAAAGAACCTCTTCCGCTCCCCCGGCTAAACCTGACATAACCGCTATATACGGCTCTTTACGCCCCATGACCTCTACGACATATATGCGCTCCATGCTGTTTACCGTATCCCTGATCTTGTCAATAGCATCAAGAGCGGTATCTACAGAGGTATGGGCTCCTATCGTATAATCGGTATGCCCCACATCATTGTCTATGGTCCCGGGAATCCCTATATTTTTTACTCCCCATTCCTTATGCAGGATTTGCGCCCCCTGGAAAGATCCGTTGCCTCCGATAATAATAAGGTTATCTATCCCGTTTTTCTTGATGGTATCGGCGGCTTTTTTCTGTCCGCTCTTTTCCATGAACTCTTTTGATCTGGCTGTTTTTAAAATAGTACCTCCTCTTGAAAGGATATTACTTACACTTCGTGAGTTCATGTCAATGATCTCGTCGCCGCTGATAAGCCCCTCATATCCCCTCAGGATCCCCTTAACTTCAAGGCCTTCGAATATAGCTTTACGTACAACACTTCTTATAGCGGCATTCATTCCCGGCGCGTCGCCGCCTGAAGTAAGTACTCCTATTCTTTTGACCTTTTTCATGTTCCAAGCTCCCAACTTGCAAGATATTTCTTCTGCTGTTCTGTTAATATGTCTATTTTTACTCCCATGGACCTGAGTTTAAGCTTGGCTATTTTTTCATCTATTTTAGCAGGTACACTATAGACCTTGTTCTCAAGCTTTCTGTGGTTCTTGACAATAAATTCACATGAAAGCGACTGGTTCGCAAAACTCATATCCATCACCATCGAAGGATGCCCTTCCGCCGCTGCAAGATTTATCAGTCTGCCGTCTCCTAAAAGGACTATCTTTTTGCCGTTTTTCAGAGCATGCTCTTCGGCAAAAGGCCTTATTTCCCTTACGGATCTTGTCATTTTCTTAAGAGCGGGGATATCTATTTCAACATTGAAATGCCCCGAATTTGCGACTATGGCGCCGTCTTTCATCAAATTAAAATGTTCCTTGCTTATGACATTGATATCCCCTGTAAGAGTGACAAAAACATCTCCGACTTTAGCCGCTTTCCCCATGGGCATAACATCATATCCATCAAGTACCGCTTCAAGCGCTTTCAGGGAATCCACTTCAGTTATAATAACACGCGCCCCCATCCCTTTCGCCCGCATGGCAACACCGCGTCCGCACCATCCGTAACCGGCGACAACAACCGTACTGCCGGAAATAAGATGATTGGTCGCCCTGATTATGCCGTCAATAGTTGACTGTCCCGTACCGTACCTGTTATCGAAAAGATATTTTGTCTGGGCATCATTGACAGCCACTATGGGAAACTTTAAAAGTCCCTTTTTCTCGAGGCTTTTAAGACGTATTACCCCTGTAGTTGTCTCTTCCGTGCCGCCAAGGATAGATTTCAAGAGTTCCTTGCGTTTGGAATGTATGGTTGATACAAGATCTGCCCCGTCGTCCATGGTAACATGAGGTTTTATATCGAGTACGTTTTTGATGTGCCTGTAATATGTAGCGTTATTTTCCCCTTTTACGGCAAATACGGGGATCCCGTGGTCCTTAACTAAGGAAGCAGCTACATCATCCTGAGTGCTTAGCGGATTTGATGCGCACAATGCGACCTCAGCCCCGCCCGCTTTTAAGGCAGCCATAAGATTAGCTGTTTCGGTAGTAACATGAAGACAGGCGCCTACACGAATTCCCTTCAGCGGTTTTTCTTTTCTGAAACGATCTTCGATATTTTTTATAACAGGCATATTTCTTGACGCCCATTCTATCCTCAGTTTCCCCTTGCCGGCGAGCTTGATATCTTTTACATCATGTTTTACCATCACAAAACTTATCCTTTCTTTTTTAGTTATTTGGCTTTCTTCTTGAGAACTTTAGCCATATCGATCTCTTCCCAGGTGAACCCGTCTTCGTTCCTTCCAAAATGGCCGTAAGCAGCGGTCTGTTTAAATATCGGTCTTCTGAGTTTCAGTTTTTCCAGAATGCCTGCGGGAGTAAGATCAAAACATTCCCTTACGAGCCTAACTAACTTGGAATCGGATATTTTTCCTCCCCCGAAAGTATTTACCATAACACTCACGGGCTCAGCCACACCAATAGCATATGCAAGCTGTATCTCACATCTATCGGCTAAACCGGAAGCAACGATGTTCTTGGCAATGTACCGCGCCATATAAGAAGCTGACCTGTCCACTTTTGTGGGATCTTTCCCGCTGAAACAACCTCCTCCATGAGAACCGACTCCGCCGTAAGTATCAACAATGATTTTTCTTCCCGTTACGCCGGTATCTCCCTGCGGACCGCCCACTTCAAATCTCCCTGTAGGATTAATGAAAATCTTGGTGTTCTTGTCCATAAGATTTTTGGGTACGATCTTTTTAATGACGTAGCTTTTCATGTCGCTTTTTATCTTTTTCATCTCGACCTTATGATCATGATGCACGCTTATTACTACAGCTTCGACCCTTTTCGGCTTGCCATTTTCATATTCGACAGTAACCTGACTCTTGCCGTCGGGGCGCAGGTAATTAACCACCCTTTCCTTCCGGATCGCTGCAATTTGCCTTGTAAGAGCATGCGCTAAGGTTATAGGCATGGGCATCAGCTCTTTGGTCTCATTGGTAGCATAACCGAACATCATGCCCTGATCCCCCGCACCGCCTACATCCACACCCAAAGCTATGTCCGGGGACTGCTCCTGGATCGAAGTCAGAACACCACAAGTAAGGTAATCAAACCCATACTTTGCGCTTGTGTATCCTATTTCACGAATAGTCTCTCTGACTATCTTGGGTATATCCACATAACATGAAGTCGTTATTTCACCTGCTACGATCGCAAGACCCGTTGTGACCATGGCCTCACATGCGACCCTGCCTGAGGGATCTTCCTTATAGATCGCATCCAATACCGCATCGGATATCTGATCACAAACCTTATCAGGATGTCCTTCCGTTACGCTTTCAGAAGTAAATAAATGTGTATCCTTTTTCATTTCTTTCTCCTTTTAGCTCCCCATTTCTTTTTCTCTGTATTCCAGATCGGCTTTTTCGAGCGATTTTTTATCACCGATATCATACCATCCTTCGTCAAACACAAACCCATACACTTCGTCTTTTTCTGAAACCCACTTGACAAAATTGCCGGGCTGGTCTTTGACCAGATCCGTTCTCATATATTCACCCATAAGAGGAAGTTTTCCGGCAGGAAGATAATATATCCCTGTCGAAGCTAATGTACTTTTAGGCTCTTCGGGTTTCTCGTAAAATTCGCTTACCTTATTATTATCATCGATCGAAACTATGCCGTATCTTTTTGCAAGTTCCTTATCCTTTACATCATAAAGCGCTATACTGAGCCGTTCTTTTTCCATCGCGAAATTCACAAAATCGCTTATATCAAACTCAAATAAATTATCGCCGGCCATGATAAGAACATCATCCTGAGGCTTTTCTCTTCCTAGAACAAGATTAATGTCGCCGATCGCTCCGAGCCTGTCATCATCAGATGTAGTATGATCATTTATGACCTTTATGGAAAACGGAAATTCTTTTCCCCTGACCCAATTCACTATCAGATCATAGAATTTATCATTTGTTACAATGTATACCTCATCGCAATCCTTTAAATTTTCGATTTTTGAGAGTAATCTCTCCATGATAGGTTTTCCGCCCACTTTAATAAGCGGTTTTGGCCTGTCAAGGGTCAACGGGTATAATCTGGTGCCATACCCCGCAGCGAGTATCAACGCTTTCATTCGGTTCCTTTCTTTTTTATTCCGTCAATTCCTCGGCTATATCCGGAACGATCTCTTTCAATTTTGCTTTCGCATACTTCTCGACTTCTTTACCTGTCGAAAACTGTAACGCTTTCTCGGCGATCTTCTTTGCCTCGGAATATTTAACACTTCGTATAACTTTTTTGATCTCAGGTATCGCAATAGGTGAAGTGCTGAATTCATCCAGCCCTAAACCCAGAAGAATAACGGTCAAAGTTATGTCTCCGGCCATTTCACCGCATAACGCAACCGGTATGTTCGCTTGGTGCCCTGAATCTATAACCTTTTTTATCAATGTCAGAACAGCCGGATGGGCCGGTTCGTAAAGATATGCTATTTTTTCATTAACCCTGTCAACCGCCAACGAATATTGGATAAGATCATTTGTCCCTATGCTGAAAAAAGCGGATTCCTTAGCCAGTATATCGCTTGTAACAGCCGCGGAAGGCACTTCTATCATACACCCTACCGGCATATCCCCGTTAAAAGGAATTTTCTTCTTTCTTAACTCGGTCTTAACTTCTTCCAATATGATATTAGCCTGACGCACTTCACTTACACCGGAGATCATCGGGTACATCATCTTGATATTCCCGTAAACTGATGCCCTTAAAATAGCTCTTAACTGCGCTTTGAATATATCGGTTCTTTCCAGGCAAAACCTTATGGCTCGCCATCCCAAGAACGGGTTCATTTCCTTAGGAACATCAAGCTGCGAAAGGAACTTATCCCCGCCAAGATCAAGAGTTCTTATCGTGACAGGGTTCGGTTTTATCCTTGTGGCAACTGATTTATAAGCATTAAACTGTTCTTCCTCATTCGGCAGATCAATTCTATTCATATAAAAGTACTCTGTTCTGTATAGGCCTATCCCCTCTGCTCCGTATGCAAGAACACTTGCGACATCTTCCGGTAATTCTATGTTTCCGCCAATGATGACTTTCTTGCCGTCAAGTGTTTCACTCGGAAGAGATTTTAACTCTGTTAATTCTTTTTCAAGGCTTTCATATTTTTTCTTTTCCCTTTGATATTTTTCAAGAAAGCGTTTTGTGGGATTGATGATCACAACTCCGTGTATGCCGTCCATGATTATATGATCGCCGTCTTTAACGAGGTCGGTTACAGATTCCAAACCTACAACAGCGGGTATTTCCAGGGATTTCGCCATGATAGCCGTATGTGAGGTCCTGCCGCCTATATCGGTCACAAAACCAAGGACCCTGCCTTTATGCATCATGGCGGTCTCCGACGGAGAAAGATCGTAAGCTACAACAATGGATTTCTCTGATAAAGCCGCTAAAGTCTTGTCTTCAACTCCTGAAAGATTTTTTAATATCCTTTTTCCGACATCTGTTATATCAGTGATCCTGTCCCGCAAATACTCATCCTTCGCCTCTGAAAGAACCCCTACATATTTATCCAAAACTTCAGCAAATACGTATTCTATGTTCTTCTTGGTTTTTTTAAGACGTGCGATCACTTCTTTCACAAGCACTTTATCTTCAAGCACAAGAAGATGAGCGCTAAAGATCCTTCCGTGTTCAACCCCCATTTCCTTCGATATCTTATCTTCGATCTCAATGATCTCTCTCTTGGTTTTTTCAAGTGCGGTCTCAAACCTCGATATTTCGGAAGGTATTTCACTCGCGGGAATAGAACGCTTCGGCGGCATGATCTCTTCCGTGCCAAGCACAAAAGCTTTACCGATAGCAATACCAGGCGCCGCAGGAATGCCCCTTAGCTGTATTTGTTTTTTTCTCTTGGGATCTTTTTTATCCGTCATAAATCTGTCCTTTTCACCCTACTTTATTCACATCGATCTCATCACTGAGCAGCATTTTGGATAACTCTTCTACCGCTTTTTCAGCGTCATCACCGTCCGCAACTATAGTTATAGCCGAACCTTTCTCTGCCGCCAGCATCAATATCCCCATTATTGATTTGCCGTCAACTTCCTGATCCTCTTTTATTATGGTAATATCGCTGTCATACTTGTTAGCGATCTGCACGAACATAGCGGCAGGCCTGGCATGTAGGCCTGTTTTATTCTTTACTATTATGTCTTTTTGTACTTTCATTATGCTATTTCAAGCTTAATCTGCATGCTGCGTTCATCTCCGTCACGAGCCAAAACGCAATCTTCTCCGATCAATATCGATATCCCCTGATAAATCTTCTCAAGCCCCGCTTCCGATTCATTGACTGTATATATCGGATAGGTGAACACCGTAAACTCTCTGTTAAGGAAAAACTTCAGATCAAGTCCTGAATACTCATCATGGAACTTGAGGTTATCAGTCCTTTCAAGACGCGGCTTCGAAGCAGTATCTTTATCTTTAATGGAAAAATTGAATTCCACGGCATATTTTAAAGGGAGGTCGCTGCCGAAATGTTTTATGATCTTATGAGAAAATTCCGCCCCCGCGTCCGTACCGACATTTATATCCTTTACGACTTCCAGATCAAAGGACCTGCTGTTATCCATAAACACTTTTGCTCTTTTTCGCAGAGTCTGTATTATGTTATCTCCGCTGTCACTGATCTCCGAAGAATACGCGCCTTCAAGGAATTTCACCTCGCTCGTTATTCCCCTGTTCATGCTTTTCCATGATCTTCCGTTCTTCAAAACATGGGTAAGAAAAGATGCCCGCTGGTAATCATCGTAAAACATCATTTTCTTAAGCCCTTTTTCGCTAATGCCTAAAAGATCATGAATATCGGTAAATTCGCCTTTAAAGATGCTTTTTCGCGCATGCTTGATACGTCTTTTGTACCCTTTTTTCAGCTTTTTATGATACTCTTCCCTGATCCGTGATATGGTATTCATCAAATTGACATTGAAAGGTTTAAAGTCCAATTCACTTATCGCCCCGCCATTATGGGATTTTACAAAGAGATCTATGAATTTATTACGTATGATCGTCTCTTGTTTTGAACCGCCCATATCGTGTTCAATGGACTTCACGTGTTTGGTCCCTTCCCGGTTCATCAGGTCTATGATACTCTGCGCCTTGATTAAATGCCCGTAAATGCCGGACCTTAAGTGCGGAAAATAAAAACCTCCGAAAGTACCGTGCCAGTAAGCACAACCGGATTGTGCTTTATAAAGTTCGGTCTGCGCCTTGTCTATTTTTTCTTCCTCGACCTGACGGGTCGCGAGGCTTTTCATCTTGTCGATCCTGTCGCTGACAGACATCATTCTTCTGTGCATGCGGTGAGACCCCGGATACTTCTTGAGGAAATTTTTAAAATTCCCCCCGCTCCATTCCGTCATTTCCGCATAACTTGATTCCGGGATGTCTATTGCTTTTTTTGGCGATACTTTATCTTTCACATCGGAATATTTAAGGGTCTGGAGCCAATCTGAATTATTTTCCAAAGCGGAGAAAAAATTGCTGAGCCATTTTTTCTTATAAACCCACCAGTGTGTATGCGGCCAGAATCCGAACTTTTCCCCATCATCTGCAAAAAAGAAACAGGAAATATCGTTAAGGCTGTTTTGAGTCACGTCCTTCAGATAATTAATGACCGCCTTTGGCGTCCTAAACGGTATGTAATACCTTAATCTTGTCGATGACGGAAAAAATGTCAAAGAACCGTTTTTGCCGTGAACAAGGTATGGATTAAACACCTCATCGGCTTCTATCCCGGCTTGAAAAAGATGATAATCATCAAGTATCGTATATTCAAAATTTGAGGATAATAAAGTATCCGCAAGCTCCGGGACCCATACCCTTTCAGTGATCCATGCCCCCCTTGGTTCCGCCTTGAATATTCTTCTAAGAATTCCCTCGTTTTTTTCTATCTGACCCCTCCTGTCCCTTTCAGGGATCAAAGCCATTATAGGCTCGCAAAACCCGCCGCCGATCAGTTCTATCTGCCCTTTTCTGAGAAGCAGTGAAAGTTTATCAATGTAACGGGGATGTTTTTTCTCCAGCCATTCAAGCAAGTTGCCTGAAAAATGGAATGACGCTTTGATGGCCGGGAACCCTTCCAGCGTCTCCACAAGAGGCTTATATGCTTTTTGATAAGCCTCTTCGATCGTCCAGTCGAAATTATCGACAGGCTGATAACAATGAAACGCCATTGCCAATTTAGCTTTTTTCACTTTAAATTACCTCTTTTGCCGGTTGCTTATTATCTCTATGATCACATCGGAAAGTTTATCGGAGTTATGCCTGACAAACTCTTCCATACTTGCTATGCGTGCCTTTACCAATTTTATCTTGTTCTGTTTGAACCATTTTTCATCCTTTTCATCCAATTGAACGGGATGCTTGTCCTCAAGCTTATATTTATCATACAAGTGCTGGGGAATAGACGAAACATTGGCGATACAATAATCCACCATACCGGAATCCGTATGTTTAATTATGGCTCTTACATGATCGCTTACCGAATAATCATCCGTCTCACCCGGTTCGGTCATGACATTGCATACATAAATTTTTGCCGCTCTTGACTTAATGATCTCATTCTTGATGCCGCTGATGATTATGTTCGGCATAACGCTTGTATATAAACTGCCCGGGCCGAGAATGATCGCATCAGCTCGGCGTATTGCCTCGACGGATTCGCGCGTCGCAGCACAATTAGCCGGTGAAATAACCAGCCGATCGATAGGACTTTCTCTTTCTTCCCTTATATGGCTCTCTCCCACCGTTTCTCTGCCGTCGATCCTTTTTGCTACAAGTCTTACCTTTTGCAATGTAGCGGGATATACGTTGCCTCTGATAGCAAGAACCTTGCTTGATTCCTTGATCGCCCGGTTGAAATCCCCCGTAACTTTGGATAATGCGCTTATGAAAAGATTGCCGAAATTATGTCCGGACAGACTTTTTCCTTCCTGGAAGCGAAACTGGAAAAGCGATCTTAAGAGATCTTCAGAATCGGCCAAAGCCACCAAACAGTTACGGATATCTCCCGGAGGCAGAACATCCAACTCTTCTCTAAGACGGCCGGACGACCCGCCTTCATCCGCGACCGTGACAATAGCGGTAAGATTGCTTGTCCTTTGTTTGAGGCCCGTAAGAAGCGTGAACAGGCCCGTGCCTCCCCCTATTACAACGATCTTAGCGCCTTTTTCCAGAATACGCTTAGCATAGATCTTATCCACGATATTGCTGTCAATTACCGGTTCCAAAGCCAAAGCCGTCATGAAAGTTTTTAATATCCTTTTGACGGATATTATTACGCAGATTATTCCAAGGATTATAATAAGGCCGGCAACTGACTTGTTCTCCGGGCTGCGTTCAAAAATAACTATGACAAAACCCATCGATACCATCAGCATGCCGAATACAGCGAGAGCTATCCATCGTTTGATAAGCATTCCTGGATAAAGCCATTTCAAGTTCTTCATTAATTTTTCCTAAATATCATTTTTTTATTGGGCGGCTTTTTGCTCTTCATCTATCATGATCTTAATGGCCTCTTTAGTTGAAGCAGCTGAACGCAACCTTTCACGGATAAATTTATCATCAAGTAAACGCGATATCTTCGCCAATGCCTTAAGATGAGGTCCGGGAGTCTCTCCGGGGGCGATCAAAAGGAAAAATATATTTGCCGGAGAGCCGTCCAGCGATTTAAAATCAACGCCTTTTTTAGATACGCCGAAAGCCGCGATCATTTTTTTGACGCTTTTACTCTTTGCGTGAGGAATCCCCACTCCTTTACCGATACCGGTGGACCCAAGTACTTCTCTTTCTTTGAGCTTGGATAATATTTCTTCTTTCTGAGCTTTTTTTATGCTGCCGGAAGACACCAAAAGATCGACAAGTTCTTCGATAATACCTTCTTTATCGGTAGCTTTTAAATCAACGTTAATAGCATTGCCGCTTAACATCTCACTGATTTTCATGCCTCTCGCTCCTTGTATCGTTTGATCAAAATTCCAGGGATAGATGAAAATGGAGCGGGTGATCGGGCTCGAACCGACGACAATCACGTTGGCAACGTGATGCTCTACCAACTGAGCTACACCCGCTCGCAATCATTAATAAACTGTGTTTTAGGCTAACTTTGGTACCCGCACAAGGATTCGAACCTTGGACCCACTGATTAAGAGTCAGTTGCTCTGCCAGCTGAGCTATGCGGGCACCTTATCGGTGCGTATTATAACAATAGATATATAATGATGCAAGTAAAAATACTATATTAATATACGCTAAACCGTCTCTTATCTTAACCTTGTGCTGACAACATCGGCTATTTTCTGCGCCAATACTTTAGTGGTATCTTCTGTTGGACCTTCGACCATCACTCTGCACATATTTTGTGTGCCTGAATATCTGACAAGTACCCGTCCGTTGTCTCCCAGTTCGCTCTCGACTTCTTTTATTATATTTTGTATCTCCGGCACGGTATCAAGCGGCGGTTTTTCCGAAACATCTATGTTAATAAGGATCTGGGGATATACTTTCATGATCTTTTTAAGCTCGGAAAGCGGTTTATCTTCCTTCTTTATAACAGCTAAAAGCTGAAGCGCCGTAAGAATGCCGTCACCGGTCGTATGATGCTGGGCGAAAATAATATGCCCTGAATCTTCTCCGCCCAGAACCGCTCCGTTCTTGCGCATCTCTTCAAGTACATACCTGTCCCCGACCTGTGACTGGACATTTCTGATGCCTATCTCCTCAAGCGCGCGTATAAAGCCTATGTTACTCATAACTGTCGATACAACAAGATCATTTGCGAGAGTTCCCTCGTCTTTCATCCTTTTCGCGCAAATAGCGAGCATCTGATCTCCCGTAAGTATCCCGCCTTTTTCATCTATCGCGATCACTCTATCCCCGTCTCCGTCAAAAGCAAGCCCGATGTCAGCATTTTCCTGTATAACTTTTTTAACAAGATTTTCGGGATGAAGCGTACCGCAGTTAAGATTAATATTTTCACCATTGGGGTTCACGTTCATATTAACGGTCTCGGCCCTCATCTCCCTGAAAAGCGTGGGAGCAACCTTATAAGTGGCGCCGTTAGCGCAATCCATAACGATCTTAAATCCTTTCAAATTCATGTATCTGGGGAAAGTATGCTTCAAAAACACTATATATCTGCCTAAAGCGTCTTCTTCCCTCCAGGCCCTTCCGATCTCTTCCGGAGGGGACAAGAGCGTTGAGAGCCGACTTGATGAGATCAACTCTTCCATCTCCTGCTCCTGATCATCTGTAAGTTTTAGGCCTTCGGGAGTAAATATCTTTATTCCGTTATCTGCAAAAGGATTGTGAGAAGCAGAAATGACAATACCGCAATCCGCGTCCATATTTTCGGTAATAAAAGCTATCCCCGGCGTAGGCATGGGACCGACAAAAATAACATCTGTTCCCATGGAGTTTATTCCCGAGGCTATAGCGTTTTCCAGCATATATCCTGAAAGCCTGGTATCTTTGCCGATCAGGATCCTGGAGTGATTGCCTCTTCTCCTGAAAAGATAACCGACCGCCTGTCCGACTTTCAGCGCCATATCGACAGTCATCGGTGCGCTGTTCGCTATACCCCTTATTCCGTCCGTTCCGAATAATTTTCCCATTTACTCGCCCTTCTTTTTGATTTCCTGTTTTTGTCTTAATTTAATTATCGTATTCTCCTCATGATACCCGCTGGCCATGGAATTCGGATAAACAAGTACGCCCTTGGAAAGAATTGTCCCGGGTGACGTTACAGTGTTGCAACCCGTTTCCACCCCATCCCCCAAAATCGCACCGAATTTCCTAAGGCCGGTTTCATATTTCTTGCCCTTTATCCTAAGAATGACTTCCGTATCAGTGATCTTTAAATTAGCAAGCTTCGTTCCCGCGCCAAGATTAACCTTGCCTAAAATACTGTCACCGATATACGCGAAATGCCCTGCTTTGCTTTCACCGAGCATGACAGCGGATTTCATCTCTGTTGTATGCCCGACAACACATCCGGAACCAACAAGCACGTTCCCTCTGATATAAGCACCCTGACGTACTTCCGTATTATCTCCTATTATAGTAGGCCCTTTTATCAATGCCCCCGGTTCGATGATGGAACCTTTTCCTATCTCTATATCATCCATAAGAACGGCACCGGCGCAAATTATCGACGCACCGGACAGAACTTCACCGTTCTTTTTAACGACCAGCTCACCTTTCGAGGCATTTCCCATTTCCACGCAAAATTCACCCTCGATCACCTTACCGTTATATATGACAATAGTGGAATCTATAAGACTCCCTTTTGAAACCACTTTGGGCATATTAGGCGAGATCTTCTCTTTTATGTAACCCTTTAATTTGCTCAAAGCTTCCCAGACGTATTCAACCCCGTCAAAGAGATCGGCATATCCGGTCCGGCTGAGATCAAAAAAATCTTCGGGTCTTAGCATATAAACACCTTATTAAAACAGGTTAAATAATTAGTAATATTATTAAAGAAGCTATATTATAGCAATGGAAGTGGAAATTTTGCAAGATAAATTCGCATTCTGGATATAAGGTATAATAAGGGGGCAGATAATATTATCTGCCCCCTTATGGAATGGCATTCCTCTCATTTAGGAAATATATCCGGCCTTAAGAAGAACTTCTTCAGCCTGTGAAAGAAAATTCCCGTCCTTAAGCAATTTGCCAAATCCGGCATCTTTCAGTTTTACCTTAAGTTCCGGCATGCTCTTAAAATTGATCTTAACACTTTGTCCCTTATTCGTAAAATGCACGTGGGGCTGAAAGGGATGATTTACATCTTTTGAAACAATGATCGCTTTAGTCTTTTTTCCGCCAATATTAACATCAACTTTCCGGGTCACTTTCGGAGATGCTTTGGGTTTTCCTCCATAAAACTGACCCTTCTTGCCCATCTTAAAAAGATTTCCCTTGTTCTGCCATGCCCCTTTTGCGACTTGCCCCGCTTTTGCCAAAGCAAAAACGGAAAAAGCGGATTCCACAGCCCCTTCAATGCCAAGCTGTATTCTTTCCTCACTGCTTATCGGCTGATAAGTGACTGAATCTCTCCCGTTTATCGCGCTGGCAGCTTTTGTCCATCCTGTAAAATCACCTACAGTTTGAAAGCCGGCAAAAATTTTAGCACCGAGCGGCGGACGACCGGCATCAATTTGCACGTCCCTTCTTGTCTTATACCTTTCCTGTGCATTTCGTGATGCCTCTTCGATTATATGGCCGCCTGCTGCATACGCAAAAGCTTCAAGATTAGCTATGCCTTCTGATGAGCCTAATTCACGCGATTCCAGATACCTTTTTGAGTATCTCTCCGGATACCCTGTCGCCCAATTACAAACACTTTGAACGATTTTGGCGGCAGTATAAACCGGCCCTAATGTGGTGACCGCCATTTTTTTCATAAAATTTACAACTTTTGAAGATTTTACCCCATCAGAATCAGCGCCGATATCAACTGTCGCATTTTCCGAAGTTACTTCTGATATATTATCGTTTAGTGAAATATTTGAAACTGATGGGAACGGTATCTGGGGAGGCTGATAAAATATCGTTTCGGGAATAGCTGTGCTGCCAGAACTGTTATTAGCTGCATCTATAGCTTTAAGAACATCGGCCGCGGTTACTTGCGGTTCTTTGCTGCCTTCGGCACCTGACCATGTGGAATACGTATAAGAAGTAAAACCCGGCAGAAAATCCGGACCCATGTCTGTATAAGTAACAGTTTCACCGGGTATAGATTTTCTTTCCCCTATAACATCAGGATCCAGCGGTATGTCCAGATGGTTGTTTTTTATCTGATTTGCACTGAAATATGACGACAGGTCCATAGGATCGTTGATTATCATGGTCCCTTGATTTGGAATATAAATTTCAGGAGTATCGCAGGGGCTCCTTCCAATTTCACCTCCTAGCCAGCCGCCAACTATACCGCAGGCAGCGCCTGCTATGAACGAAGCCAATGGGCTTAATGGACTGGCCAAAGCAGCGCACTTAAAGGCGCCATATGAGCCGGCGGCTACACGACCGACCGCTTCGGTCGAATGACAATCAAACCCTTCTGTCGCATCTTTATGTATACCGCTTCCAATATCATAGGTTGAAATCGCAATATCAGCAATGACTAGCCCTTTCCCCAAGCGGGACATGCCCCTAAAATCATCGATCGCATCGAGCAGGAAGTTGCTTTGTGTCTTCGTTACCGTGTAAATTTTAGCATCCGGATAACTGACTTTTACTCCCGAGGGAAGGTCTGTTTTTACCGGAACAAGATCGCCTATTACAGGCCCTGAAAAAGTTCCGTCTATTGAATCAGCGAACTGAGCAACAAACCTATCAGCATCTACAGTCGGAGGAAGAACAATTTGCATGGTCCCGCTGCCCGATTTCAAAAGTTCTCCGCTCGCATCCAAGATACGGGGAGTTTGAACATCATCCCAAGGCACATTTTCAAGAAATATTTTATCAGCCTTGACTCCCCTGCTATTTAAGTATTCCAGAACTTCAGGTATCTCAAGATGTGAACCGGTCGCTCCCGTAGTTCTGATAAACGCATTATCCCCGCTGGCTATCGCACGGGCATCTACATTTATGGCATCTTTGTTCCTGCTGATGATCCCGCCGCCTATATCGATAGTCACTCCTTCCGTGGGTATTTGTCCTCCGGGAAGATGGACCTGATCGATAGACTCAGGAAGCGCGTTAAGAAGATCCTGTTCTGTAATATAGCTTGGAAGATTAAGTTGAGCCATTGAGAGCCCTTTAGAGGTTCCTTCAACGGGAATAAACGGTGAAAATGATGAATCTTTTTGAGTTTCAAAAGAAACTACAGAAACAGTTTGATCTCTCAGGTCTAAAATTGTTACTTGATCTTTTTCAATAGAATCGGCATTACCTTGAGCAGTATACGCAACTTCACGTTCTGAATTATTCTGAACCGCTTCAGGCGGTAACTGAATTGTGTATATCGTAGCTGTATTATCCTCATTTATAATTACAACCGTTTTAACATTATTCGAACTTAGATTGCTGCTTTCCAGGCTGTTATTAAATGCCTCCAGGTAAGCCATGTATTCAGGATTATCAATAGAGCAAACTTGGGGATCTTGAACCCCGTAGGTCTGGACTCCAAATACATTATCACCTGAAAGAGAGGGATCTTCGGCTACAGTAGTTTCAATATCTGCGGTTGCGCTAACCCTGGGGATGATCGTTAAGAAATCCACAAGAGAATTAATAAAGGATTTTTCGCCTTCCTGATTGGACTTCTCTTTGGCCTTTTCAGCTTGTTCCTTTTTGTAATTTTCGTAAGTTTCTTTCGCCTTAGCATATTTTTCCTTCACGGTAGTCCACATGGCTGATACTTTTTCTTTGCCGCTTTCTATCATAGAATTAACAGTCCCCTTCTTCTCGCTTATCCAATTAGAAACCTCTTCTTTCGTTTCGCTTATCCAATTTGTAACTTCTGCTTTTACTTCACTACATTTTTCTGTAACTTTATCTTTTGCGGCGTTATATGTTTCTGAAACTTTGCTCTTGGCTTTATTGTAAGTGCTCTTTGCTTTATTAGAAACGCTCTTTGCGGCGCTTGAAACTTTGCTGGCAACGCTCTTTACCGCGCTTTTCGCTTTGCTTGCCACGCTTTTCGCAGCACTTGATACCTTGCTGGCGACGCTCTTTGCTGCGCTTGATACCTTTTTGGCTACGCTTTTTGCCGCGCTCGAAACTTTCTTGACAGCGCTCTTCACCGCGCTTTTTACCTTACTTACCGCTCTTGAGAACCATCCGGCACCGAGAACTTCTTTCATCTGGCTATCCTCAAGCGATGTTGCCCCCTCTGTATCGGCGAGGGTTAGAGCATAGCCTGTAAAACTTTCGCTGAATTCCTGTAAACTTGAAGTGTTATCCCTGTAAGGATCCGGATCAAAAAATGCAACCCTATCCTCTTCAATATTTTTCACAAGAACATAATGATTATCGTTAACATGGGCTACAAAAGGCCCCTCTATATTTACAATATTTTCGGGATCAATTTTTTGGCCGTAAAGCTCTAATCCATGATCTGCGGCGGTTTCCTTGAGCGCAAAGAGAGAAAGATTAAGCCCGCTTTCGCCTGCTTTCATGGATCCCTCAATGACATCGGTAAGAACGGCTTCCTCTGTTATTCCTGCGACAGAAAGATCCATTCCGATACTGTTAAATAACCCGGAAAGCGCAATAGCCCCGCAGGAAACAAGACCCGTCGGGATCGAACTTAAATAACCTATGGTGTCATTTAATAATGTTGGACCTAATCCCTGCGCGGTCAATCTATCCACTATCCTGTTAAGGAGATCCTCATTCTCTTCTCCGAGAATATCGCTGATCATATCTTCTATGATCGCGGCTTCCAGCAGTTGATCAATTTCGCTTCGGGCCGCATCTTTTTCATCCTTTTCATCCTCAAGTTTTTCATCTTTTTCAGTGGCTTCGATTTTACTGTTCTCGATCCTGCTGATAACCTCAAACACTCTTATCGCGGGGATCTTGACCCTGAAAATGATATCACGCATTACATTCAATAAATTATCGCCCGGCTCTTTCCCGAATATTTTCTTGAAATTCTCCCTTAAAATATCCCTGATGATGACTCTGTTTACTTCTTCCGAATCGACTATTTTCCCGTTGATAAGAACCAGCCGATCCTGCGCGTAGAACATGTACTCATCAATTTCCTGATCCGTCATGTTCTCTATTCTTTGAAGATACTCTTGTTCTGTTTCGCCCTCTTCGCGACCGATCAAAGCTGAAAGTATCCCTGACCGCACTTCTTCATCGGAAACTATTAGTTCATCCACGCTGCTTTTAATAGCTTCCAAAGCTTCCTCGTAAAGCGACTTCGCTTCCTCTTCTCTTCCGATCGCCGATTGCAGGATCTCTCCTGTTTCGTTTATCGCGTCGATGATCCCGGGAACTTCTGTCTCTATTTGTTCCTGACTTAAAAGAAGCTGGGCTTCAAGATCATTTCTCAGATCTTGAAGGCCCGTAATGCTATTATTTATTCCAACAGATGCACTCACCAAGTCATCATACTGGGCCGTTCTCGTATCTTTTATCTCATTTAGAACTGAAATATCAAACTCTATCAACTTTGCTCTTTCGCACGTTGAGAGAAGTTCTGACTGTTTATCATAATAAAGGGTACTCGCCTGGTCCCGTTCAGCCTCTTTTTGATCAACTACATTCTGCGCCGCCTCAAGATCGTCGTATCTTAATAGAGCGTCCAGGACATGTAATTCGATCTGGTCAATATCCGGCAATATCTGGTACTCCGCGGGAAGAATGACTTCTGTAAGATTTCCTTCGCCATCATAAACTTTTTCAACGTCAGGAGAATGAACATCAAAATTGTCGCCAAGCTCCGCATGCACCACCGCTAACGCGTCATCATATTCACTTTGAGCGGCAACAAGAAGATTTTGTGCCGTTCCCAGTTCTGTTTCTTTCCCGTTGAGAGAAACAAGAAGATCCGTAAGATCGCTCTGGAGTATTCCAACGGTATCGATCAAAGACGGCATGCTGGCTTCTTTCGTCCCGATCTCTGAGTCAATGTCGCTGATAAGTCCCTGCACCCTTTCTTTTTCCTCTTCGATAGCGCTTATTCTGCTGTTGTAGATCGCGATCTGATTGTCTACATTCTGGATATTGGCTCTTGCGTTCTGCTCCTCCTGATAATAACTTGTAAGCAGGTTCTGGAGTTCTATATACTCGGCCTGCACGGATTGTCTGCCGGAAACACTTGCATCATAATTATTCTCAAGCTGAGAGAGATTCGCCGTCACATCCGCCGCAAGCAGACTGTAAAGATATTGTATTACCTCTTCTTCGTTGGATAGCGGTTGAGGCGCTTCACTATTGTGTTTCTCTATTAAGGAAGTTTTTACATCGGCGTATTCCTGAAGCTGTTCGGATGAGAGATAATCGCTTTGCTGCTGATTATCGTCAAAAGGCGTGTAACTTCCGCCCTCCGGCGGAACTGCCCAACTTATATTACTTATAAAAAAAGTGATCGTAACCAGAACTGAAATGAACTTGTAGAGAGGCTTTTTTGATGTAGACATCCTGCCACCTCCTTATTTTTGGAAGGAAAATGTTTTCCTGTTATGTACTACCCTAAAGATATTTTACATCGTGGAGATAATTTAAAAGTGTATTAACTATTATTTTACCAAATATTCGCGAGATGCGTCAATGAAATGAAAAGGCAGTCAAATTATCCCAGGATTTTTTTAAATTCTTTTTCTGAAATAATAGTTATGCCTTTTTTCTTGGCTTGATCGAGCTTTGAACCTGGTTTGTCGCCTACAACAACGAAATCCACGTTATCCGAAACGCTTGATAATGCTTCCCCGCCTTCGGCTTCCACCTGTTTTTTAGCTTCTGAACGCGACATGGTCTGGAGCGACCCCGTAAAGACTATTTTCTTGCCGGCAAGCTTCCCTTTAATCTTTTTTTCACGGATCTTTACGCCGCATTTCTTAAGCTTCTCTATTTCTCCAACATTCTTCTTTTCGCTGAAGAAAGCTGTTATACTTACGGCTATCTCAGGGCCGATCTCATTTATCCGGAGCAATTCTTCTTCTTTTGTCTTCTCCAGCTTCTCCAGTGAACCGTATTTTTCGGCTAAAAGCGTCGCTATATGTTTCCCTACATTTTTTATCCCCAGGCCGAAGATAAACCTGTCCAGGGAAACATCTTTCGCGTTCTCTATGGCCCTCAAAAGATTATTTATCTTTCTCTCTTTCCATCCTTCAAGCCCCAGGATATCTTCTCTTTTCAAAGTATATATATCGGAAATACTGTTAATAAGACCTTTATCATGAAATAGCTCCACCGTTTTATCCGAAAAACCTTCTATATCCACCGCGCCTTTACTGGCATAATGTGTTATAGCTTCTTTTAATTGTGCAGGACAAGCCAAACCCGCCGGACAGCGGTAAAAAACATCCTCTTTCTCCAGTTTCGTTCCGCAGCTCGGACATTTAACCGGCATGTGAAAGGCTTTTTCCCTGCCTGTCCTTTTCTCTTTTATGACTTCCGTAACTTTTGGGATGACATCCCCCGCTCTTTGCACTTTAACATAATCTCCTATCTTTACGCCGAGCCTTTCAATTTCATCCATGTTGTGGAGAGTCGCTCTTGATACCGTAACGCCTCCGACCTCAACCGGATGCATAAGAGCGACCGGAGTTATGAGTCCCGTTCTCCCCACCTGAACGGCTATATCCTCTATTTTCGTGACCTCCTTGCGGGGTTCAAACTTGTATGCAACCGCCCACTTAGGGTTTGTTGTTCTTCTGCCCAATTTTTCCTGATGATCCAGGCGGTTGACCTTTACGACCACGCCGTCTATTTCGTAATTTAATTCATCCCTTTTCTTCTCAAGATCGTGATGATACTTGATCACATCATCCATGGTTTTGCAATGTTTCGCGCCAGGAGATATTTTAAATCCAAGACTTTTGATCAGATCCAGACACTTCTCTTGAGTGTCCGGCAATTTATCTGATGTATCGAGTATCCTGTAGCAATAAACGTTTAATGTTCTCTGCGCGGTTATGGAAGGATCGAGTTGTCTCATGGAGCCGGCTGCGGCATTGCGCGGATTCGCAAATGTATCTTTTCCCTGTTCTGTCTGTTCTTTATTAAGCGCCTGGAAATCCTTTATATGCATCATGACCTCGCCGCGCACGGCGAAGCGTTTAGGAAGATCTTTCCCTTGAAGTTTGCGCGGAACGCTTGAGATGGTCCTTAAATTATTCGTGACTTCCTCGCCCACCATGCCGTCACCGCGCGTTGACCCCCTTGTAAAAACGCCGTTCTCATAAAACAGCTCTATGCTGAGCCCGTCAAGTTTTGGCTCGCACATGTAATCGACATCCTTCTTGCCGAGATCTTTCCTGCAGGTTTCGTCAAAATGTTCCGCTTCACTCTCCTCGTTCACGCTTTCAAGGCTGAGCATGGGTGAGGTATGCTTGACTTTTTTTAATTTCTCCGCGGGCGGAGCGCCTACCGTCAAAGTCGGGGAATCTGATGTAATATATTCCGGATGTCTGTTTTCAAGCTCTTTCAGTTCCTTCATGAGTTTATCATACCCGGAATCTGAAATTACAGGCGCGCCCTTTTCATAATAAAGCTTATTATGTTTTATTATCTCTTTTCTGAGCTCTTCTATTCTTTTTTTGATATCTTTCGACATTCTACGCTTACCTTTTCAGCGCCTTCATAAGTTTATCGAGCGGCAATGTGTTTATAACATCTTTTTTCTCTATCCATCCTCTTCTTGCAGTGATAATGCCGTAGATAAGCTTATCAAGCTGCTCAGTATCATGCGCGTCGCTGTTAATGATAATTTTAGCGCCGATATCTTTTGCGGCCCTGCAATTGACATCATTAAGATCTATCCTTTCACCGTGAGTATTGACCTCAAGATATACCTTAGCGTCCCGCGCGGCTTTAAAAATACGGGGAAAGTCCAATTGAAGCGGGCTTCTCGTTGTAATAAGCCTTCCTGAAGGATGCGCAACGGCATTGACGTATTTATTATCGATAGCCTTGAGCAGACGTTCTGTCTGTTTTTCCTTATCCAGCGAGAATTTTGAATGTATGGCGGCTATTACTATATCAAGTTCTTTTAATACCGAATCTTTTAGGTCAAGTTTTCCGTCCGTCAGGACATCTACCTCTATGCCGGCCAATATTTTCAAGCCTTTTATCTTTTTATCGGCCTTGCGTATCCGCTCGATATGCCTCATCATTCTCTTCTCATCAAGCCCGTGCGCGACACGCACAAGTTTAGAGTGTTCCGTTATTCCTATATACTCATACCCTTTTTTCTTAGCTGCCTTGGCGATCTCTTCTATGGTAGCTCGTCCGTCACTCTCGGTCGTGTGAATATGCAGATCCCCTTTTATGTCTTTTTCCTCGATAAGGTTTTTGGGAAGTTTTTTCTTTAAAGCCGCTTCTATCTCTCCCTGGTCTTCCCTGAGTTCCGGGGGCACCCATTCCATGCCGAGTTTAGCGTAAACGTCTTTCTCGGTCTTGCCGGCTATGAACTTTTCTTTTCCCGACCTGCTGACCGAAAAAATGCCGTACTCACTCACCTTATAGCCGCTGCTTTTAGCGATCGTCCTGAGTTTTACGTTATGCTGTTTTGATCCGGTAAAATACATAAAAGCCGCGCCGAAACATGATTCATCTATAACGCGCAAGTCTACCTGAGGACCGTTCTTTATCGCTATACTCGATTTTGTTTTGCCCTTAGCGATAATGTTCTCTGTTCTCGGAAAAGAAGTGAAGTGCTCCATCGCTTTATCTGCGTCTTTCGCAACGGAAAGTATATCCAGGTCGCCCACGGTTTCTTTGCCTCTACGCAAGGAGCCGGCTTTTTCCAATCTTTTGAAATTTTTAGACTTACTCAGATACTCTATGATCTGGTCCGCATATTCATCGGCTTCAGGAAGCAGCATCCTTCCCGCGCGTTTCTTGAAATGCTTTATCGCGCCGAGCAGTTTCTCCTGGGTTTTCGCGCCCATGCCTTCCATCTTTTCCAGTTTTCCCTTTTCGCAGGCTTTTACCAGATCGTCGACATCTTTTATCTTCAGCTCATCTCTGAGTTTCTTCAGTTTTTTAGGCCCCAACCCCTCCAGATTAAGCAGATCTAAAAACCCCGGCGAGAATTCTTTCATAAGCTTATCGAATTGCTTAAGCTTGCCTGTTTCAAGCATCTCGATGATCTTTTCTTTAAGATCTTTACCTATACCGGGAATATTCCCGATGGACTCGGGGTCCTCTTTGTAGAGATCTTTGAGCTGGCGCGAAAGGCCGGTGATATTAAGCGCGGCGGTGCGGTATGCGCGGACCTTGAAGACGTTTTCATCCTTTATCTCCAGGATATCCGCTATTTTTGAAAATATGTCGGCGATTTCTTTGTTATCCATGTGTTTTTCCGAAATTATTATTATTTTTCAACAGTTTTAGAGTATTCTGTACGGGACCTCAAAAAGTTGTTCTAGCTTGGTATCCAAGCACGAAGTGCACGGATTAGAACAACTTTTTTGGAGTCCAATTTACCGCTGGAGTAAATTGGACTCCCCCGGTAAGAATACTCTAAAACTGTTGCAAGTTACAATTGTATAAGCTAATATACTAAAAAAAGGAAATAGCTACAAGGGGAATTTATGGGAATCATAACCATAGCTTTTGATGACGGGTATAAGGACACTTTTAAGCACTGTGCTGAACTTCTGACAGAAAATGGTATCCCCGCCACTTTTGCCATTCCCTCCTCCTATATAGGTAAGACACTTGAGAACAGAGATGTAATAAGCGAAGAAGACGTAAAATATCTCGTAAATAACGGCCATGAGATAGCCGCTCATAGCTTAACACACCGCAACATGCTGGATGTATTTAACTCCGAAGGCGAGAAAGCGGTAAAAAGCGAAATGAAGAGGTCAAAAGATATCCTGAAAGAGAAGTTCGGAGGCCGCATAGAATCCTTCGTGTTTCCTTTTATAAAGAATAACCAGACTTCATCTCTGCGTACCCTTGCGTCTGAATATTACACCTCATCAAGAATATCGACGGAAAGTTTCGCTTTTAATGAACTCCCCGTGAAAGACCCGTATTCGATAACGGGCACCTGCATAACGACCGATATCCCTATGGCTGAATATGAGAAACTCATCGAAATAGTAAGTAAAAAAGACCTGTGGCTTATTGAAGTTTTTCATCTTGTCTCGGACAAGAACACAAAAAGCGCTCACAGGGACGCTCCCTACCGCTTCTTCACGCATATAGACGAATTCAAAAAACACATCAGCTACATTAAATCAACGGGGATTCCGACACTGACGCAAAGGCAAGTAATTACGCGGCAGAATTTATGATCCTCATCGCGTTCCTGTAGATCCTTATTTCTTTATGATAATCGATAGGAATAGACCGCGGTAAATACGTGAATATTCCCTTCCCAGCGTCATAAGAAACGCCCGGAAGATCAATTGTGTCATAGAAAATATCATCTGTATTTTGCGTGCTCACCAGTATCTTTAACAGTATTTGATATGTATTAATACCTACATATACCTTCTCTCCGCCCGCGTCTATTGCTTTGACTTCCAGGAGTTTTCCGTACCGGAATTCTGATCTTTCTTTTTCAAATTCTCCCTCACAAGCTCTAATACCTATATTGTCAGGCGTGATACCTTCCTCTGACGATATCTTCAATATTAATTCTTTATATGAAAGGCCGCGTTTATCAATAAACTTGATGTTATTTAGATCCCCCTTATACCCGCTCGCTCTGGCGAACTTCTTTGCCTCATCGATGTCCTTGATGTTATCACCGTAAATGAAGTAATTTACGATGCTCCGGCCTTCTGTTTTTTGCATGTTATCGAACGCAAACGGGTCGAATTCCGCTATTCTTTCAGTTGTAGCAACCACCAGATTACCGCCGTAGTTTACCGCCTCGTCCATCTTCATATTATTATAGACAGAAGCTATCTCATTTTTTCGTTTTGCGACCAGGCCCTGTAAACTCATGATATTCTTGTAAAGATCAGCATCCTTTGCCATGATCTCACGTGCTGTGCCCAGCACGCTGTCAATATCCACTTTGTCTATCTCCGGTATGATTTTCTTTATAGTCTCAGCTATTTTGTCCCTAGTTTCAGGGCTTATTTCGTTTACCTTTAAAATCCCTTTATACGTCTTCATTAACTTTATTGAATAGATATCTTTTCTTACCTTCTCGGTCATTATTGAATCCAGTGTTATGCTCTCGTCGATAAAAATACCTGTAAAATTTGCATCTTCGATCGCCTCCGCAAATTCTTCTTCACTCTCAGTTACTATAATATTTACTTTTTCATCCAGAATATTAATAATTTCAGTAAATACTTCATCAGAAACGTTCTTATGAATGCCTATGGCAATTTCCGGATCGCCGCCGATCATGGACTTTTTATTTTTCCCTGATGTCTTAACAAAAAGACCGATCCATGGGAACGCGTATGCCATAAATTCGCCGAAACCGGCAACGTGGACCTTTTCATGCATGATGATAAATTTCCTTATTATCCAGGGAAGTTTATCAAACTCAGGTTCTGTCTCTATCCGTTTTGTCCCGTCCGGATAAGTTACAGTTCTGGCTATCTTTCTTTCCTCGGAACGAAAGGCCGTTTCCCTGCCGATCTGGAAGACCATTTCTATAAACATTGTTGTAACAAGATATATAAGCGCACTTGCGATACAAGCTCCTGAAAATATCCCCAACATCCAAGGAAGAACGGAACCCGGGGCAAGATCCGTTAGAAACATGGATCCGATCCCGGCAAAAATGTTCACAAGTGAAGCGATAGAAAGTTTTATTGCATTAATAGGCTGATTTTTTTCTTCATGATCAATTGGCGTGTATTTTCTATATACAATGATATCGATCAAAAGTTTCGCGATCACACCGGGCAGCTCTTCCATTGTCCGGACAGTGGCATTCGGATGATAAACGCTCTTAACATACTGCATGCCGTTGCCTACACCAACGCCTATGACTTCAATACCTTTTTTCCTTGCCTCTCTTATCATTTTTTCCACTTCAACGGGACCGTTTCCATAACCATCAGTAATGACAATAATGACTTTTGAATCGCTGGATTCCTGCTCAAGCTGATTCACGGCCAGATTTACGGCCGCGGCATCATATGTCCCCAATCCTCTCCCCATATACTCAATGATCTCATTGATCAGCTCGTCCTTGTTCTTGTACTTAAAACTTTCCTGCAGACTCTTATGAACAGAAGGAGCGTCACTGAAACCGATAACTGAAAAATCAATATCAAGCCTGGATAAGACTTCCATGAAAAGTACAAGGGCTTTCAGGGCATCCTGGGAAGTCTCAGATTCAGAATGTCCCATGCCCATGGATCCGCTTTCATCAAGAACGATGCTGAATTTAAAACTTCTCTTTGTAGGATTGCTTCTTCTTTCCCATATCCGCATATCCCCCGTCTTCTTCATTGTCATGGCTTTATTCATCCTGCGAAGCTTGCCCGCCTCAAACCAGCCTTTATACCTCGGTTTTTTATCCTTCACAAGCTCGTTGTCAAGAGTACCGAACAGGCGTTCGATCAAACGGATTGCCTGCGAATAATATTTATCATACTTGTCTTTATGTTCTACTTTTATCTTCTCTCTTAATTTTATGTCCAGCTTAAGCCTGTCTTTCATTGTAAGTCTTCTGCCAAAATCGACCGGGGACGGCTTGCCTTTTGAGCGATCTTCTTCCTGGGCGGTTTCCTGCTTCTCGCCTTCCGCATCAGCAGCGCTTTCTTTTTTAGTACCGTCTTCTGAGGGCTCTCTCTTCTGGCGTTTTTCTTCTGCTGAATCCGATCTGCTTTTATCTTCTCCCCCGCTGCTTCTTTCGCTGGATTCAGAACTTACTTCATTTTTATCTTCCGCGCTGTCCTCTCCACCTGAACTTACGCCCTTTTGGTCTTTTTCTTCATCCTTTTCTCCGGCGCCTTCTCCCTTTTCATCTCCTCCTTCTTTATCTTCTTCCGTTTTTTCATCTCCGCCGCCGCCTTCACCTTTCTCCTCATCTTTATCGCCTGCTTTGGATTTCCCCTCATCCTGCGGCTTCTTCCACCTTTCTTCTCTCTTTTTCTTCATCTCTTCTTTCTTTTCCTCTTCACCCCGGGGCAGTTTTCCTTCCAGGTCATCGGCAAATTCTTTTGACTGCTTCTCTACTTCTTCTTCAGCTTGCGCTTCCACGCCTCCCTGTCCCGGCTGATCCTGCTCCTGCCCGCTTTGACCTGATCCCTGGCCCGACATCTGCTTTTTCATCTGGTCTATGGACTCCTGCACCAGCTTTTCATAAGCCGGCAGAACCTTTTCCTCTATTATCTTAGCTGATTTTACGGCTATTGCTTTCTTCTCATCGTTACTGGGTTTTATGTTATTCAATAATGTTTCCCATCCGCCTTCCTCGGGAACGGATATCTCTCTTGATTCTTTTCGTGTAGTCACAATAATAGTATCTTCATCCACTCTTTCTACACTTTGAACATCGGTTTTTCCCACACTCACAGTATGTCCGACAGGAGGTAAAGGAATAAACCTTTTCCTTCCCGTCGAAGAATCGACCACTATCCGTTCTTTATCATACCTTTTTACGCGTATGGTCCCGGGAAGCAGGCTATATGCCTCAGTAACTGCTGGTCTTGTTTCCTGAAGAGCCTCTAGAACACGCGGATTCTTAATATAAGGATGCTCCTTGCCGCTATACCAGTGGTGTATTATCCCCAGGCCAAACTGTATGTGAGGCAGCACTTTTGAGAAATCAGCCATGGATATTCTGCCGCTGGCGGGAGAATCTTCATCATACATAGTCTTAAAGTACCTTTTAGTTCCGGGGACCTTGACCATGCCCCAATTATTCACTCTGGGATCTTCCACGGCATTAAGTAAAAACCTCGTGCTTTCTTTCTTAAAGAACTTTTCGACCAAAAAGCTTATATCCCTGTGACCGGTTTCATGCATTGTAACGCCGCATATATAATCAGCGCTTCTTTCCTCCAGATCTTTTTTAGGATATATAAGCGTGGGAGGCGTTGTCGACAAGTCTATCGCCCATCCGGCGCCCGGCCTGATATCCGTGTTGAATTCTCCGGAATAAAATTCTTTCATGAAAGAAACATTTTTAAGTATTTTATTTACCTTCTTATCGCCCCTTTTCATCCTTATTTTCTTGAGCCACCCCATGTCTTCATCTTCTTCTTCGCCGGACTTCTCCAACAAATACTGCGGATTTAAACTCTTGAGCTCCAGCTTTTTATTCTGGTCATCTTTTCGCTTTTTCCTCCAGCTCTTTATCTGATCAAAAATATAAGCCAAAGCGCCGAAACCGTTCATCCCGAGGTATAAACTCGAAGAATTTACATATCTTGCAGCTTCCGCCAGCTCGGTATTTTTTTCTATCACCCCTTCCATCCGGAGTTTTTCTTCCGAGACATCGGAAAAGGAAGCTTCTGCATCGAGATAATGCACCGTGATCTCTGCCTCCTCTTCGAACGTACCTTCCTGGGGTATCCAGAGCTGATAAAACTTATTAAGCATTGCCTTTGACATCTTTGTCCTTCCCGCATAATGCGCGGGATTCATCGCGCAGAAAAGCTTGAAATTCTCGTGGATCTTCTTCAAATAGGTCATATCATGTCCATTGGCCTCTAATTCATCGTACAGCTTAGCGGGGATCCATTTTTCTCCTTTATGCTCGTTAACAGTAAGCGAAGCGTCGTCGTCAAGCAAAGAATTCAGCCTTTCTATGATCTCGGGTTCCGCCAGATTCAACTCATCTATCAGTATCCAGGCACCGTGTTCCATGGCCTCAAGAAGACTTCCCTGCACCCACTGGAAACGGTCTTCGCCCTCAAGCGGCACATACTGGCCGATAAGCTGTGATACGTCAGTCTGCCCGTCAAGATCCATCGCGATAAAATTATTATTCGTCAAATCCGACAGGTGCCGTACAAGTTCCGATTTCCCTCCGCCGGTAAGACCCAGAAGCAGGATATTCTCAACCGCCAAAACGGATCTTGCTATCCTTTTAAGGAATCTTTTCATGGATCCGGTATTTTTCAGCTCGGGACCGGATACATAGAACTTCCTCTCTTCTTTATTTTCAGGTAAACTGACCTCTCCGAAACTGACAAGATCCTCATCTTCAGTGATCTCTATATTTTCCTCGCCCTGGGGTTTTCCGAACCTGGCCTCAAGCGCCTCTTCCAGCATATTATATAATAACTGGATATTATCTATCCCCCCGTATTCATTACTTAAACTATCTTCCTGGTCCTCTTCGATCGGCAGGCCATCGCCATATATGGCCGCACCTTCGGTAAACGCAAGCCTATTAACATCAGTATCCCATTCTTTCTCTAAACCAAGAACTAACCGTTCCATCCACCTGATAAGATGCCTGATGGTATAATGAACTTTATCTTCATCTATCCCGCTGCTTCCTTCTATCATCTCGTAATGGACTTCGATCGCCTTATTTATTATTTTTTGCGGGAGTTTGCCTTTATACTTCTCCTTCAGTATCTCCCGGACATCTTCTTTATCGGGAATATCTATCCATTTGACCCTGAACCTGTTAATGAGGGCCTTTGAGAAAACCTGTCTTCCGGCATATTCGGAAGGATTCATGGTCGCGAAGAACCTGAAATTGGGATGTATCGGGAAGACTAGCTCTTTTGTTAGCTCTTCTTTTGCTTTTCTGACAGCTTCTTCCATCGAACACTTTTCTTTTTGCATTATTATATAAGCGTATTCATCCACTTTCTTATCGTATTCAGACTGCCTTATATATTTTTCGCCCTTGTGTTCGGTAACTACTATAAAACCGTCATCATCGAGAAGGGAATTCATCCTTTCAATGACCTGTGACGGGGCTAAGTTGATCTCATCAACAACAAGCCATTCGCCCTTCTTTATGGCTTCGATCAAAATACCGTCTTTCCATACAAACTTACCATCTTCATCAGGATGATATCCTCCGATAAAATCCCTCTTTTCGGTCTGTCCGCTTATATTAAACCTCTGGAAGGCGTTATTGGTAAGGTGCGCAAGATATCTTACGAGGGATGTCTTGCCGGCTCCCGTTTCCCCGATAAGGAGCGAAGGTTCGTTCAGGTAAGCGGCCTGGGCCACTTTTTCAAGATCCTTCATCGCCGAATCCGTATGAATAAGTTTGGCAACATCTTCTTTCGGGACCAATTCCTTTGATATCGGAGATCGATTCACCTCTAAAGTCGTCTCTAACACATCAATGAAGCCGTTATTCCTCGTGGTAACTTTTTCTTTATCTTTTGTGCTTATGCTGCGCGCCGTAAAATTAACGGCATGCTTATAGGCCTTAGAATAGGAGGCTTCTTTAAGCAGCTCGCTGAAAAAGCTCATGAACTCTTTTCTATGTTCCGCTTTTGTCAGCCGGTCATAATAAATATAAACAGCCCCTTTTGCAAAAGCTTCATCCCATCCTATTTTGGGACCGTACATGTTCACATAATTGGCCCATGCCTTAATATCTCTCATGCTGAACTGGTATTTATCTATGGTGCCTTCATCCAGCATATTAACGACCTCAAGCATGCCAAGATGGATCTCTGTCATGGATATGACCATCTTTCTTTTGCTGGGATTGTCCGTAAGATATCCCGAAATTATTCTCTTGTATTCATGTTCATCCATCTCTCCGGAGATCCATATCTCGCTGAGCTTGTTTCTCATGGCAAGCGAAAGCCTGTTCCTGCCCGAATACCTTGCCGGGTTCATGGCTGTGAACAGCCTGAAGTTGGGATGTACCCTGTATATCTTTTCCTTCTCTAAATGCTCCTTCGCCTCCAGGGTGAGTTCCTCTTCACTCCTTGGATCGGACACTATTTTTCTCCCTCTTACATATTCGGCAACCTTTCTGTCGTACTCTTTGGCCGACATTATCTTCTCGCCTTCATGCTCGGTAATTATAAGACAACCCTCGTCATCTATCAGCGAATTGATCCTTTCCAATATCTCAGGATCGGCCAGGTTAAGCTCATCCAAAAGGACCCAGTAACCCTTTCTAAGAGCCGTCACCAAAAGACCGTCCCTCCATTCGAATTCCCCTTCCCGATCCTCGACCGGAATATATGATCCGATTATCTCGGAAGTGTCCGTCTGCGCGTCAAGATTCACTCTCACAAAATTGTTTTTTGTTAAATAGGAAAGATATCTTACTATAGAGGTCTTGGCGGATCCGGTCGGCCCTACCATAAGCGGTGTTTCATTTAAATGCACCATCTCGGCGAGTTTGGCAAGATAACGATTCGTTGTAGGAGTATCAAAAAGAACCGACTTTTTGCCCGGAACATAAGGGCCCCTGCCGTCGTTCTTATCAAGAACAATATCGCCGATCCTTACTTTATCCGGTGTATCACTTATTCCCGCGGCTTCAATCCCGGATGTGTCAAAACCCCCCAGAAAATCCTCAACCACGCTGATAAGCCTGTTTCTTTCCTCAGCATCCCTTATCCTGTCCACATAAACTAATACGGATTCTCTTATCGCTATATCCGTTCTTTCTTCTCTATTAAGTTTACGGTCCTCGTCCCTCTCTTTTTTACCGATCGCTTCTTTTATCCTAAACCCGAGTTTGATAAAATCTCTTATTGAATAATAATAAGGGTCGACCTCCTGCTCCCCGATACTCCGGGCCTGAGCGGTATCCTTGATCCTTGTATGCAGCCAGTCCAGCCTATCAACTATATTAAGATCCAAAAGAGGCCCTCCCGCGGAATTTTTGAACATATTGTTGAATATGGCCACCCTTTCCAGCGAATACATCTCATCGATCCATTTGACCTTGAAACGGTTCATCAAAGCCGGTGAAAGAATATTTCTGCCGGCGTATTCCACGGGGTTCATCGTGGCAATAAGACGAAAATCGGGATGGATCCTGAAAATTTTCTTTTCAGTGAGGATCTCTCGGGCTTCTTCTTCGGTCACTTTATTTTTTTCTGTTACTTCCTTTACCTTGAGATCGTATTTTCTCGAATCTATCCACTGCATGTTGTCTTTCTCCGGAATGCTTATATGCCTGTCATCATCAAGAAGGGAATTTATCCTTTCAAGCACCTGTGATTCTGCCAGGTTGATCTCATCAAGGACCAGAATGCTCCCCTCCCTCATAGCGTTGATCAATATGCCGTCAACCCATTTGAACTGACCGTTCTCGTCCGGCCTAAAACCTCCTATAAGTTCGGTTTTCTCTGTCTGGCCGTTAAGATTGAACCTCCTGAACCCCCAGTTCACAAGAGATGCCAGGTACCTGACGACCGAAGTCTTACCTACACCGCTTTCTCCGACCAGAAGAGCCGGTTCATTAAGTAAAAGTGATATAGCGACCTTTTTCATATTTCTAACGGCCGAGATGGTATTTATAAGCTTTGCCGCTTCTTTGTCAGGTACAAGAGCTTCCGGGGAATTTTTCATATCAAGTTCTATATTGTCTATTATTATCTTTCCGTCTTTTATAACTATTTTTTCGTCCTTCATGACCCCTATAATATCTTCCGGACTTTTCGCCTCACCGGCCAAACCTTTGCTCAATAAAGCTTTTCTTTTCGCTTCCTGATCCTGCTTGTATCGCTCGAACAATTCGATCGTTCCTTCAGAATAAGGAAGCGTTATTTTAAATCCGTCATCTTCCGGTTCCGGCCCTTTTAAAAACCGTTTCATTAAAGGCTTGGAGAAAACTTCCCCCATGGTTGCGATCCAGCTGGTCAGCAATACAAAAAATCCTATGCTGAAAAATAATCCCATCACTGCCATCAAAATTTCAAATATAACAAGTGTTATCATGCCTGAGACGGTTGTAAACCCTCCGATATAACCGCCGTAACCTGTAAAAGCGGCAAAAACCATGCCTGCCATGGAAAAGATAGGAAGCGCATAAGCTCTGAGTTTACTGTCTTCGCCGAAAACAGGCTTTGATTTCAAATGATAAGGAAGTTTGATCTTATATCTGTTGCCGGGCTCATATAACTTATAATAATCATCTAATGTTAAGGGTAAAGTTTCGTAACGCTTTTTAATTGCTTCCGATTGTTCGCCGTATATAAAGGGATACGCGAATTTTATAAGAACTATATAAGAGAAAATATATACTGCTGAAAGCGAGAAAAGGAGTCCGCCCGCAGCCTGCCAATACGGCAGGGGCATCCAGAAAAGAAGACCAAGAAACGGGATCATTGTCCCGAGGCACGGTATCCACAAACGCCTAAAGATCCACTTAAGTCCGAGATAATCCCCGACCGACTGACCCCCTTCCTTCTCCGTCAATAATATTTTTCCTAACACTTTCTTTTCCAGTTTTTCCGGCCTTCCCAGATCTTTATCCCTAAATCTTAAACCCACATTCTCGATCGCAAATGCCGCGGCTGCCCTGACATTAAAATCATCGTGTTTCAGGAGGAAAAGAAGCTTATCATTACAGGAATCAATCTTTAAATGGCCGGCAACTTCACATCCCGCCATCAACAGTTCGGGATTTACGCTGTCCAGGACGATATCCAGCAGCAGTTCCGCAACATCCTCCGGAAGAAGAGCAAAACCCCTGATGCCGGCAGCTTCGCTGCCCGGGGTCAACAGTCTTCTGCGGATCTCGTTCAATCCCTGATCATCATGTAAATATTTAGGGAAATTCATGCACAAGTTATCGAACATATCAACGATCTCCGCGATCTCGGTCCTCTGGAGCACATTCATATCATCGTCCGTGACCTTGACATCGGTTATAAGTTCTTCAGCGCTTTTTCCTTCTTCCTCGAGAACATCTAATCTGTCTATATCCACACTTTCATGCCCGTTGCCTATCTGTATTATTCGCTTTAAAATTTCGTCCCTGAAAATACCTTTATCATCTATCCCTTCCAGCCTGTCCCTGAACACGTACAGCGCTCCTTCGATTATCGCCCTGTTTATCCCCATCTCACCATGCAATTTTCTGACAAATTTGCTCCAATCTTTAAGGTCCCTGAGACTGAAATTATATTCTTCGGCGTTTATCCCGCTTATCTTGCCTCTACCCAGCTCGTTCTTCTCAAGCATCTCTCTTACCCGCAGATAAACTGCGCTTAATATTGCTGATGCTTGATCCGCGATCTCTCCCTCCAGGGGTTCTTCCTCCATGATAGATCCGTCAGTAGCGTAAAAATATGCTATATGCTTTATTTCATCTTCACTCATGTAACCGCTGATCCATTTTTCATTGAACTTGTTCATCATCGCCCTTGAAAGCCTGTTCCTTCCCGCATATCTTTCGGGGTTCATCGCGGCGAATATCCTGAAATTGGGATGGATCCTTCTCAGGCCGCTCATATCGTGTCCCGCGGCTTTAAGTCTGTCGAACTTTTCGTGCGGCACCCATCTTTCGTGATTATGTTCAGTAACAACAAGCGCCCCGTCATCGTCAAGAAGGGAATTTATCCTCTCCAGAATATCCGGATCGGCCAGATTGAATTCATCAAGAAGCATCCATTGTCCTTTCTCCATGGCCTTGATAAGAACGCCATCCTCCCATCTAAGTTCGCCCTTCGTGTCTTCCTTGGGTATGTACTTACCTATCAGATCCGACGTGTCGGCATAAGAATCAAGGTTGACCCTTATAAACTCATTGTTAGTGAGGTGAGCTATATAACGAAGCATTGAGGTCTTTGCGGCGCCTGTAGGTCCGATAAAAAGAGATTTTTCATCCATCAGGATACATTTTGCTATTTTCTCAAGCCATTCTCTTGTCGTCTTTACAAGAAGAAGCTTTGAATCTTCACCGGGGACTAAACTGCCTCCATCCGGATTTACGGGTAAAACCACATCGCCTATTCTAACGGTCCCTTCTTCGGTGTTATCCGTTACTTTCTTAGATGTATCGTTCTTCATGAACCTGGATGAAGGTATAACTTTATATAAAATGCTGCTGAATATCTTTTCATCATCCTCAGTCCTTAGTCCGTCTCCGTAAATTTCAATAATTTCTTTTTGAAGCAGATAATCCTTTATAACAGTATCTCCTGTATTCTCAGAATCCCTTTTCAACCTCTCAGCCAATCTGAAGACGTGTCTTATCGTATAGTAATAAGTAATGCCCTCATTCCTGCCGAGCATTCCGCCTACGCCCGATACATCGGTCAATCCAAAATGAATGCTTATGATCTTATCCAAAAGATCTTCACTGAAATTATACTTGGTCTTTAAGATACCTTTAATATCATCCGGCTCGAACTGTTTTATGTATTTAACATTGAACTTGTTCATGAGCGCCGCAGAAAGCTCTTTTCTTCCTTCATACCCGAAGGGGTTCATAGTGGCAAAAAGCCTGAAATTGGGATGGATCCTGTGGATGCCTTGCCTGGTGAGATCTTCAACAATTTCTTTCGTAAGCGTTTCTTTGTCTTTCCCGGACCTTTCATGCTTTTTGATGTATTTTGCGACCATCTCATCATAATCACGTGAATCGATCCAGTTCTCATTGTTGTATTCACTTAGTTTCAGATGGGAATGCGCGTCCAAAAGATACCTGATCCTTTCAACGATCTCGGGTTCGGCCAGGTTTATCTCATCCAATATCAGCCAATGACCTCTCCTCATGGCCTCTATCAACACGCCGTAATGCCACTTAAATTCAAATGACTTGTTCATCACAGCTTCGGCGATAGCTGAAATCGTTTCGCTATTTTTGTTCTCAAAAGCCTGGCGCAGGATATCTTTGGCCTGTTCGCAAGTTTTATCCTGACCGCTTATGATCCTGACAGCTCTTACGATCTCTTCTTTTGAGTGACCCGTTTCCTTTTTCAACAGGCCCTCAACAACGTTGTAAGCCTGATCCCTGGATAAGGTATATTGTTCGGGTTTATAGCCGCCGATAAATTCGAATTTATCGGTCTGGCCGTTCAGGTTGAACCTTCGGACGTTATTGTTGCTGAGCCTTGCCAGGTATCTTATAAGTGTTGTTTTCCCTACACCCGTTTCGCCCACAAGAAGCAGAGGATCTTCCATCTCTGCCGCCTGGGCTATCTTCTCAAGGTCCTGCACCGTTCTTAATATAGGTACGATACGGGTCGTGGATTCATCCGGGACAAAGCCTTTATCTTCATCTCTCCCGTTTATGGGCAGTTTGGTATCGATGAACTGTAATGATCTTCCGTTCCTGTAGAAGATCTCGGGATTCTCGGAAAAATCCTGATAACGCGCTGAGTTCTCAATTAAAGCTCTTCTGAAACCTGATGAAATGCTTCTGGAGATCCCTTTTAGCTTTTTCCCCAGCTCAACAACCTCTTGATCGGCAAAATGCAAATGATCGTTCTTCCCCATCCCTTGTGACTGCTTTAGTCTTAAAAGAACTTTATTAACATCAGACCTGACACTGCCGGCTGCAGCATGCTGTATGGCAATTAAGCTATTTTCCGCTATCTTTCTGCCGCCCAATTCCACGATCGCGTCCACCAGAACATCCCTTGCTTCCTGAGGGAAATTAGCGCCTAAAGAATTCTCAAGGGATCTCAGGAACTTTTCGATGTATTCATCCTTGTCGTGACCCAGAAGCGCCACTACCCTGGCTCTTGTTTTGAATATCTTAAAAAGCTGATCACCGGATGTCATGAGATCCTTAAATACTTCACTGGCGATCTCGGCGTCACCTGTTTCCGCTAAAGTCTCTAAAGATGATGCGGCCAGCTCCATATCTCCGTTCCTGGAGAACTTCAGTATTTGAGAGTTGAAATTAGAGATTTTTTTTCTTCCCGCTACCCGGACCGCGGCTTCGATCAGCCTGTGGTCATCAAAATGTAACCCATAAGCAACAAGGTATTCCGCAACATCGTCCGGCAGGAACGCCCAGCTTAAGATGCCTTTTTTCTGGGCATCTATATCCTCGCTTGAAATCATATCCGTTATTTCTTTAACGACATCATCGTCTGACCTCACGCAGAAAGAATATAAAGCCGCAGGGTTGCTTCCTATAAGTTCGGTAAAATATTCTATATTCCCCGTCTTAAGAAGGTCTTCAAGATCAACATCCACCGGGTCAGCATCGGCAATAGCCTTAAGATCCAAAGACTTAAAGATCTTTATGAATTTTTCTTCATCGTCGGGAGTGCGCATCCTGTCGCCGTAAACATACCTTGCCCCTTTAATGAAGGCCTTCGTTATCCCCATCTCACTTCTGTATTTATTAATGAAATTCGCCCATCTTCTTCTGTCCCTTCTGGTAAACTCGTAAGGAGCGCGAAGGTCCTGCCCTATTATCTTTTTCTTAGCGGACTTCACCATCAGCTTATGGAACTTTGTCATTTCTTTAGCAAGGATCGGATCAATTCCGCCTTCCGTTATGATCCCGCCGACAGGAAAGAAAGGAGCACCGGCCAAAGAAAAGATCCCGCCCTCATCAGCAAATTGAAAAGCTTCGTTCAAATAATAAAAAGCTCCGGCGCATGTAACGGCAAGAAGTATGCTTAGAAGAAGGTTCTTGCGCTTTTTGATCGTCTTCCATACAGCGATCCCGAATGCGCTTATCAGGGCAAAAAGAAAAACTATAATACCGCCGACAGTTAAATACTTACCGAACTTCGGAAATTCCTTTTTCATCCGATCTTGTTTCCACTCTTCAAGCGCGTCTTTATTGACGATACTTAATATGTCCTCGATCTCCGTTATTTTTTCTCTGTCTTCTTTCTTATAAGCTTCTTCGAGCTCTTTGAGCTTCTCTCCCGCGATCACTATTTTTCTTAAAGCGTCTTTTGCCGCCTCGCGAACATCTTTAGCATCATCCTCTAAAGCACCAAGAAGCGCATTGATCGCCTCTTTACCGCCTATTTGACCCAATGCCCATGCTGCCTGTTTCCTTACATCAACATTACTATCCTTTAAAGCTGTTATAAGAGGCCTGACCGCTCTCTTTTCTTCCAGCTTTCCAAGTCCCGTTGCGGCCTTTTCGCGTACATCCCAGTCTTTATCCTTTAAAGCCTTTATAAGAAACCCGGCCGCCTTTTCCCCGCCGATATCGCTTAAAGCAACGACAACCGCTTCCCTGACAGCAAAACCTCCGCTTTTTGAAAATTTCTTGACCTCAAATTTTTCGGCATTAAAAACCTCTATCAGTCTATCGATAACTGAGGGGTCATTTCTCCGACCTAAAGCCAGTACCGCAAACTCCCGAACGGAATAATGTTCATCCTTTAAAGCCTCTAAAAGATCGGTTTTACTTAAGGCTCCCGCATCTTCAAGGATATCTATAGACCATTTTTTGCTTTTCCCATTGCCTTCTTTAAGTTCCCTCTTAAGATGAGGAACTATCTCTTCACCAAAAGCTTTTAATGCTCTTTTTAGCGCTCCCAACACCTCTGCGTAATGCTCCTTATTCCACTGAACATTTTCATTTATAGGTTCATCCCTTAATGACTGGATAAGACGCGTAATGACGCTCGGATCTTTGATCCTTCCTAACGTGTTAATAATATTGATCCTTACGCGCGGTGAATCATCCTTAAGCCGCGGAATAATTTTTGGAACAGCGGCCGGGCCTATTTCAACTAATTTATCCCAGGCCTGGATCGCGATATAATAAACGGCTTTTTCATGATCGGTCTTAGGTTCCCAGCCCATCTGTTTGAGCGCTTCGGCCGCAACCATTCTCGTCTCGTCAAAATCGTCATTCTCCATCTTATCAAATAAAGGCTGGATAGCTCTGGGGTCTTTTATTTCCGCAAGAGCTTTAGCCGCGGACTGTTCCACAGGAGCAAAATTTTCCTGCAAAGCTTCGATCAGGTCAAGAACGGCGGGTTTTCCTATTCTTACCAGCTCTCTTACAGCAGCGGACTGCTTTTTCTCATCGTTGCTTTCAAAATCTTTGATCAACTTACCGATCTTTTCTTTTCGAGCTTCTTCCGAATCCCATATATCTTTATATGTCTTTCCTTCTTCCGGAACTTCACCAAGCTTACGAAGCGCTTCCTCCGCTTTAGCCTTGGCGATATCGCTGCAGTTTTCATCCTTAAGGTCTGCTTTGCAGCGTTTTATCCTGAGCTCTTTAGTGTAAAGCCCTATCTTGAAAAGTATCTTCGCGGCTGACTCACGGTTATGGAAAGATCCACCTTCCAGAAGTCTTTCAACAGCTGCTGACGGCTTGCCTATTTCTATTAATATTCCCTCATACTTTTCCCGCTTAAACACTGTTTTCTCATGTTCGAGCATCTTCACCAAAGGCTCTACAGCGGGTTCGCCTATTTTAACAAGAGCCTTCCTTGCCGCAGTATTTCCCTCTTTAAGCTCATTTAATAATAGCGGTACGGCTTTACCGAATCTTATATTTCCTATAGCCTCGATCAAAACTATTTCCAGTTTCGGATCTCCGTAATATTTGCTTGATGCGGTTTTTAAAGCATCCAGGAGTCCCGGGCCCGTCTCGGGGTCTTTAATTCTGCCGATAGCTTTTGCGGCGGCGATCTTTTCATCCCTATTCCCCTCTTTTAAAATGTCCAACAGGGGCTTGGTGGCGGCCTTGCCTAAAGAGGATAATTTTTCAATATCTCTCCCGGCAACATGATACAGAAATTCCTCTTCGGCGTTTTTGGGCTCCCAGTTCAATTTATAAAGTGCTTCAGCGGCGATCTCTCTTATATCCATATTTTCATTGTTCAGTTCACTGACAAGCTGCGGTATCACTTCTTCCTTTTTTCTGTTCGCTAAAACCTCTGCGGCCCAGTATCTTCTCATCATGTAACGCATATTGCGCGGATTCCTGACGTCTTTGACTTGCACCGCTGTTTTCATCACTTCAACGGTATCCATGGAAGCCATTTTTACCTTGGTAAATAAAGATACGCCAAGTACCAAGAAAAGAACGATCGGCAAAAAGGAAAATTCTATAACGCTGCTTCTGTACTGATGATCGTCATTTGCATACATAAGAACGGCAAGAGCGAAAAATAGAACAACAGGGGATAAAAGCGCGGGGTTCAGGAGACCTAAATAAAGAAAAGCGCCGTTTACAAGTATCATGGAAAGCGATATAAAGCTCTCGGAGCCTTCGTGCAAGTACCCCCAACTTGTCCCGAAAAACTTCTCAAATATAACTCTCATGAAAATTAAAACCTGCCAAGCCAGATGCACCACCAAAAGATTCGTTATTATGCCGGAAGCAAACGCTGAAGCCGCATTCCAAACGCACAATTTATAAACCGTCATAGAAAGAATGGATATCATTGTAAGCCTGTTAATTGCCTTGGAGCTTACCAGGCCCGGAATGAACGAAAACATTAAAGCGAGCATGCCTATAAAATGGCTTTTGTAAGACTCGTGCAGGTCGATCAATTTTTTATTTTTATATGAAAGACCTTCATATGCTTTGTGGCGATGGCGGGATATGTTAGCTGTTGCTATGGGTATAGTGAGAGCGTCTTTAAAGGATAGTTTTTCATCGCGCATGGCAATATAAGTGGCTCTACCCAAGAAAAAATACCTCGCTGAAACTACGGCCAGGTAAATGCCGAAAGATAAAGCAGCCCCTCCTGCGATATTAAGCACCAATCCCCCGGCGCTCCATGCATAAAAAACACCTACAAAAGCCCCTCCTGTAAACAGCAGAGCTATACCCGAAGCTGCCACTCCGCTTAAAGCCCTAAAAGCGTGACCGGAGTCATCTTTTTCGGCTTTGGTTTTTTTGACTTTTGAGACTTTTCTTATCGCAGCAATAACTCCGCCTAAGAGAGTCAGGACAAGCAAGCTGATACCGCCCAGGGTGAGGTATTTCTTAAAAGCTGGGACTTGTTTCTTCATCCTCTCCTGCTTCCATGTAACTAGAGCAGGTTTATCGATCTCCGTCAGGATCTTCTCAAGAGCATCTATTCTTTCCCTGTCTCCCACTTTATAAGCTTCCTCCAACTCCTCTAAAGCTTCAGATGTCTTTACGATCTTTCTCAAGGCTGCGGAAACATCATTTCTAAGATCTTTATCTTCCAAAATATTGGCAAGAGGTAAAACGGCCCTTTTACTGCCGAGTTCTCCTAAAATCCTGGCAGCGTTCTCTCTCGACCCTACATCTTCATATTCCAAAGCTTCAATAAGGACATCCACTGCGGGTTCGCCTATTTTTGACACTGCGTCATAATCCTTATTGGCAATATAATAATAGATCTTTTCTTCCTGAGTGCCGGGTTCCCATCCTAATTTGGTCAATATCTCAATGGATTGTTCACGCATTAGAAGATCCTTATGTCCGAGCTTTTCGATGAACGGCCCTTTGGGAAGATTATCCATCCTCTTAAGAGCCGTATATGCACTAATGCGCTGTTGGCGATCGCCATTTCTAAAGATTTCCAGAATGGGCTTTATCGCGGGATCACCGATCTTGATTAATATATTTCTGGCTTCGTCATAATTTATACGTCTTATCAAGAACTTAACAGCCGGCTCGCCTATTTCGACTAATCTTTCTGAAATGAACTTATTGAGATCAGAAGTCCCTTCTTCCGCATGACTCGCTAAAATATTTATTGCCAGAAAATTATTAAAATGTCCTATCGCCCTGACAAGAGATTCTTCCTCGCCGTATCCTTTATTCTCCGTTTTATAAGCTTTTATCAAGGCATTGAAAGCGCGCTCATCCTCTATTCTTCCCAAAGCTATCGCCGCAGCGGAACGGACATCACTTTCCTTGTCTTTTAAGGCATTGAGGAGGGGCTGCAAAGCTTTGCTATCTTTTAAATATCCCAATCCAATAGCGGCATGTTCTCGAACAAGTCTGTCTCCATCCCTTAAAGCCTTTATAAGAGGCTTTAAGGCCCTTTCATCCTGTATTCTTCCTAAAGCTTCAGCGCAAAATGCACGGATATTTTTACTGTAATCACGAGCACGAGTATAGCTGCTGCGCTCGCCCTTAGTCTTAATTCCTTCCAATAGATCAGGAACTGCCGGCTTGCCTATATTGACTAAAGCCTCGATTGATATATCTTTATAACTCCAATCAGCCAAAGTCTCTATAATACTTTTTGCGGCTTTCGGCGAGCCTATTTTCCCCAGGGCAATAACTGCCGTTTCTGTCAGGATATAGCCGTGCGATGAACTGCGTTCTGTCGCTATACTTAAAATATGATCAACAGCCCTCGGATCTTTGAGTTTCCCCAAAGCTTCCACTACAGCTGAGCGGACCTCTAAAGCTTTCTTTCTTACGTCAGCTTTAGTCGGAGACCAATCCGGCGTTAAATGATCATTTTCATATGGTATCTTCCAGTGCAACATCTCAATAAGATAGGGCACGGCATCTCTATTCCCCAAATCCCCCAAAGCTTTAGCCGCATCCAAACGTGTCCCTGCTTTATAACTTTTTAAGTCCTGTATTAACGTCGAGAATGATTTAGCCGGAGGACAAATTCCAGAGATGGTAGTTTCGGCAAGTTCGGGATCCTTTTCAGTGGGCTCATCCTTTTCAGCTTTTACCTTCACCGTTTTAGGAACTTTGATCCTGCCAAGCGCCTCTTCGGCTGCGGCTTTATTCTCTATGGTTCCATCCTCCAATATATCCAACAAAGCCCCTATGGCCGGTTCTCTTAAAGAGACCAGTTTTTCAATATCTCCCTTAGCGGTATAATATGAGATTTTTTCCTCAACAGTTCCGGGTTCCCAGTCTATTTTCTTAATGACCTTAAAGATTATATCTCTTGCATGCTGATCCGCACCTTTCATCTCCTTTAATAATTCCGGAACAACTTCCTCTTCTTTTCTATTAGCAAGAATCTCAGCAGCCCAGTATTTTCTCACCCATCTTCTTACAGTGTAAAAATTCTTATTTTGAGAGCTCTGATCATCAGTAATATGAACAGCATGGTCCAGCATCTCCGGGGTATCCATGAAGGCCATATTCAACTTGCCGTAACCAAGTAGAAAAACTACAAAAAAGCCGATCATCATAATAAAAAAAGCTACCGGCGCATCTATTCGATCCGCCTTTTTCTCTATGTCCGCAGTAACTGAAAGTGCGGCGACCATAACGAATATTAATAATACTGCCGGAGATAAAAGCGCCGGATTTATGCAATTTAAAAGAATAAATCCGCAATTTATCGCTATCCAGACCAACGACACAAAATCAGGGCCGCTCTTATTTCTATCGATAAGCATCTTTATACCGACAAGAATTTGCAGCCCTATATTCATAGCTAATGCAGCGGTAATGATCGTCAAACCGAGCTGTGATACTGTGTTCCATACGATAAATTCATAAATCACCATCGCATATAAATTGATCATGGTGATCGCACTTACAACACGCTGGTTTAACAGATCATGAATGAGTGAAAACGGCATCGCGAGCATGCCTATAAAATGGCTTTTATAGGATTCATGCATAATAATTGCTTTTTTATATTTGTCAGGGAGAAGATCATGCGCTTTTTTATGAACGATAAGAGCGCCAGTCTTACTGTTAGACTGTGCTATGGGCTTAATAAGAGCGTCTTTAAAAGAAAGTCCTTCTTTGCGCATGGCATTATAAGTAGCTTTACTTAAGAAAAAATACCTTACTGCAGCTATGGCTGAATAAATTCCTATAGATAAAACAAGCCCCCCGATAATATTAAATGTCAGGCCTCCTATGCCAAAGGTAAGGATCGCTGCTCTAAATACTCCCCCGGCCAACAAAGCAGTTACGCCGCCTGCAATAAACCCGCTTAAAGCCCTGAAAGCGTGGGTAGAATTATCTTTTTCGGCTTTTTTGGCCTTTAGAACCTTTCCGACGGCAAGGATCATTCCGCCTAATAAAACAAAAACGAACATGCCTGCGGCTACCGCAAGGTATTTCCAGAAGGGAGGAGCGCCTTTCTCCAATCGCTCCCGCTTCCATTTAATAAGAGCTTCCTCATCATATAAATTGATCCTTCTCTCAAGCATGTTGATTTTTTCCCTGTCCCCTTCAGCGTAAGCCTGTTCTAATTGCTCTAATAATACTTTTGTACCGAACTGCTTTAAAAGCCTTTTCGCAAAATTCTGCGCACTCACATAATCGCTCTCTAAAAGCTCTGCAAGCGCCTCAACGGCGGGTTCGCCTATTTTTGCAAGCGCATCAGCATCGGTTTTCGCGATAAAATAATATATTTCCTCTTCCTGTACTTCCGGCTTCCACTCCATCTTTTTCAGGATCTCCGCGATGGATGAGCTTATGCTCGGATCTTCATACCTCAAAGCTTCCTCCAAAAGCGGGATGGCTGCTTCTCCGGTTTCTGATAGAGCTTTCCAGTCCTCTTTTGCGATGCAATATATTATTTTTTCTTCCTGTGTCGCGGGCTTCCATTCCAGATCATCCAAACCTTCTGCCGCGTTTTTGCGCATTATTGTCTTTTCATTTTTTAATGATCCCGTTAAAAACTTCAGCGCCAGCTCTTTTATCCTTTTCATCTCCAATTCTTCTTTGAACTCTCTGGGCAAGTTATACAGAAAAGATTCGTACCTCTTTTTCCAGTCAGGAACAAGTATTTCAGCCGCGGGCCGGCCGATCTGCATTAAGGATATGAACGCAGCCTTTTTTTGATAAGAACTACGATAAACTTCCGGGTCTAAAATTTTTGAAAGAGGCTCTACGGCCCTTGGGTCGCCTATATTTCCAAGGGCTACTATCGCTTCGTATGAATGGTTTTGCATGCTTGTGTTCCCGACTTCCTTTATCAGCGCCTCTACCGGCCTCGGATCTCCTATCTCGCCTAAAGCCAGTATCGCTGCAATTCTTAGGGAATAATGCTTACTGTTCTTCGCCTTCAATAAAGCATCTACAGCCTTAGGATCACCGATCTTACCCAATGCCTCGGCAGCTTCAGTGCGCATAATTTGTCCTAATTTCTTGTTTTCCACAACAGAAGTGAGAAAATCCACAGCGCTTGCATCCCCGATCCCGCCCAAAGCTTTGATCGCATCTATACTTTCCCAATAAGCTTCCTCATCCTTCGCCTTCTTTGCCATTTTGATCAGACCCGGCGCAGCGCGTTTATCGCCTATGATCTCCAATGCCTTGGCAGCCATCTTACGGATACGTTCGCTCTTCGATTCTAAAGCTTCTATAAGAGGATCGACTGCGGGAGGGCCTATCGCTACCAGCACTCTAATTGCATATAAAGACCTTTCTTGTTTTTCATTCCCGCAAGCTTCTATGATCGCCTTTACCGCCTTTTTACTGCCTATTTTAAGCAAAGCCGTGAAAATAAGCTGCTGTTCTTCAGGAGTACAATAACCTTTTAATTCTTCAGCTAAAGAATCGATATAAAGGACCTCTTCTTCCGGGCCCTTAGGCTGCCATTCTATCTCTATCAGCTTTTCGACAGCTAGATCGTGAACGACTTCATCTTTAGAGCCCATCATTTTAACAAGAATGTCAATAACCTTCGGATCCTCTATCTTGATAAGTTCTTTAGCGGCGCCTCTGCGGAAAATATCATTTCCGCTGTCCAGGTAATGGCTTAACTTTTTTATCAAAATATCAGGCGTCATTACATTGATCTCTTTCAGCGACTGTTCCGCCTGTTCGCGACCATCTCCGCGTATTAAAGCCGCTATGAGGAGATCTACCCTTACATCCGGATCTTTTATCTCATCAAACTCTCTTATCTCTGAAACAGTAATTTTCTTATCAATATCTTTTAGGTCGGCAGACCATTTGGTGATCTTGTGTTCCAGCGTCAAAACGCCCAATCTATCAAGCGCGGCTGCGGCACATGCTCGTATGGTCCCATCCTTATCTTCAAGGCTTTTTATAAGCGGTTTCACCGCCGGTTCGCCTATTTTAACAAGAGCATCCATGCAGGCTCTGGGATCTACTATTTTAATGCCATGCAAGTCATGCGTTACTGCCATATTTTTTATAAGGGCCTCTATCGCCTTAGGGCCCCCTATCTCTCCAAGCGCTTTAGCGGCTCTATTACGGATAGATTCATCTTTATCTCCAAGGTCTTTTATCAGCCGATCCACCTCTTTCTCATTTTCTACCTCCTCCTGCTCCTGAGGCGCCGGAACGGGGGCTTCCTGGGCCCTTACCCCTTTAGCTGAAAACACCGAAAGCAATACGAATAAAATGATAAGCGGCAGTTTTGGTGTTTTACCTGATCTTTTGAACTTAAAGACCTTTTTAACGGCGATGGCTATCCCGCCAAGAAATACCAGGATCAAAGTGCCGATCCCGATCCAGACAAGGTATTTTTTAAAGGGCGAAGTCCGTTGTTTCATCCGGTTTCGTTTCCATTCGTTTAGGGCAGGCTTATTGGTCTTGATGATAAATTTCTCTATCGCAATGATCTTCTCTCTATCTTCATCCCGGTCATAGGCCTTTTCCAATTCTTCAAGAATAAGCTTTGTCTCCAGCATTTCAGCCGCTTTTTCTGCAAGCTTGCGGACATCTTCTTCCTCGTCGCAAAGGGCTTTTATAAGAGCTGTTTTCGATTTTTGACCATGCATCATGCTGAGAGCTTTTGCCGCTTTTACGCGGACTTCAACGCTTTCATCCTCCAGATCCTTGGCATACCTTATTATCTTAAGTTCAGGGGTCATTACATCAACTCTTTCAAGAGCCCACGCCGCTACCGCACGAACGCGGCTGCTTTCATCTTCCAGCGCCTTCTTTAATGCTTCTATTGCGTTCGGGTCTTTTATTTCAGTAAGAGCAGACGCAATCGCCTGACGCGCTATTTCATCCTTTTCTTTCAGAAAAGCATCTAAAAGAGGGCTTGCAGCTTTCTGGTCGCATATCCTGCTGAGAGCTGATGCCGCATCGATACGCACGGAATAATCTTCATCTTTCAGCGCTTCTATGAGAGCATCTACCACATAAGTGTTCTTCTTGCTCATGTTGATAAACGCCGGCCCCATATCCAAACTATGATTCTTTCCGCTTTTTAAAGCATTTATAAGCGCATCTACCGCCTCTTCGCTAGCTTCTTTGGTTCCTATTTCTATCTCTCCTAATACGTCTAACGCAAGGCGGCGAATCCAAATATCCTCATCTTTCGATGCTTTTATAAGGACTTCTACCGCGGGTCTGCCTATATCTATTAAACCGTTGTAAACGTTTACATACACCCATTTGGGGTCTTCTTTTTCTTTTTTATAGCTCTCTAATAAAGCCTCGGCTGCTTTAGCGCTTTCGATCTTGCGCAAAATATTGGCTATTCTCTCCCGTTTGGTATGGTGGTCAGCTTCGGATAAAGCTTTCTTCAAGGGTTCGATCGCCGGTTCCCCTATTTTTGCCAAAGCCTCACCTATATGGGCTTCGGCTAAGGTCAAATCCGTTATTATGGAACTTCTCGGTTCGCCTGAAAGTTCATCCTTTAAAGCTTCGATAAGGGCATCTACCGCTCTTTTATCGCAGATATTTCCCAGAGCTTTAGCCGCCTGTACCCGGCAAGCAACATCATCAGGCAGGCATATTATTTTAGTGCCGTCAGGCATTTCCACTGTTAATGACTCTACCAAGCCTTTTTCAATATATATTTTTCTTGAGCATTTTTTCTTTACGATCTCTATAAGAGGATCTACCGCTTTTACCTCCTTCATCTCTCCCAACTTCTTTATGGCAGATGCCCGAATATCCATATCATTATCTTTTAACTTTTCTATTAAAGCGTCGACATCGGGGATCTTTTCTGTTTTGATCTCTTCTTGAGGCGTTGGGAGGGGTGTTGGGGCCGGAACTTCCTGGGCCTTTATCCCTCTGGCCGAAAAGAGTGAAAGCAGTACAAATAAAATGATAAGCGGAAGTTTGGGAGTACTGCCGGATCTTTTCACCTTAAATAGCTTCTTAACCGCAAGAAATAGCCCGCTCAGGACGACCAAGGCAAGCGTAGCTATACCGCCTACGATAAGGTATTTCTTGAAAGCGAGCGCCTGTTTTTTCATGCGGTCCTGCTTCCACTTGACGAGAGCCTCTTTATTATCGGTCCTTAAAAGCACGTCTTCTATTTCTTTTATTTTCGCCCTATTATCTTTTTCGTAAGCCCAATCCAATCTCTGTAATAGTTCTGCAACATCGATCATATCTTTTAATGTATCGCCTGCGGCTGTACTGACATTCTCGTCTTCATCTTCCAATGCCCTGACGGTAAGAAGCCTTTCAACTCTTTCATCATCTATCTGCTCCAAAACTTTGATCGCAAATATACGTGCATTCGGATCTTTGTCTTTGAGCATCTTGATAAGATCATCGGCTGCCGGAGCACCTATTTCGATAAGCATTTCCTGATCCTCTTTAGCTATAGAATAAGTTATTTTTTCTGCCTGCGTTTCAGCCTGCCAGCTTAACTTATCCAAAACTTTTGCCGCCCCCTTGCGCACCTCTCTATCCTCATCTTCCAGGCATGTTCTCAGCTGTTCTATGGCGATATCGCCCCTTTCGGCCAAAACATCCCAATTTTTATCGGCAATGTGATAAGACAGTTTTTCTTTCTGCGTTTTCGGCTCCCACTCTATTTTTTTAAGGATATCAGCGGAAAACTTCCGACTAACTGAGGATTTGTCCGTTAAACCCTTGACGATAATGTCTATAGCAGGCCGGCCCAGAAGTTTTATTTCATCAAACCTTTCTTTTGTCGCCAGGTACAGAACTTTTTCTTCTATATTCTGCGGTTCCCACTTAAGTTCTTCAAGCATGCGGACAGCGAATTCCCTGGAATATTTATCATTATGAAGTAACTCGACTATTTTAGGTATGATCTCTTCCCTTTTCCTGTTGGCCGATATCTGGTAGGCGAATGGATCTAATTTTTTCTTTCTGCTAAAATGCTCTATGCCTACCTTAATAACAGCATCCGTTTCTTTGCCCGCGCACCAGACCTTATAAGGTAAAACCGCAAAAGATAATACAAATAATAAAACTGCAAATGCGATTGTAAACCGGTCACGTAAACTATCGCTAACAAACGCCGTGGCTCCAATGCTCGCAGTGAAAATTGCCCAAAATGTAGCCGGAAAAAGAAAAAGTGGATTTACTAAATTCAAGATCAGCATACTTGCGGCAGCTAAGGCAGGAAACACCAGAACCGGTGGTTCAAAAAGACCATATTCAACATAAGATTTCAGTATAATAACAAGCTGCATGAAAAGATTAACAGCAAGAACCGCGGAAATAACGGCTGCGGCGCCGGGCAATACGACCAAGTCCGCTATGGGTATTGCGTAAATACCGATCGCTGCAAGAGAAATATAACTTAAAATAATACTTACCCATTTTAATCTAACAATGTTGATCCGTCTGTCCCAGGTCCAGGCGGTTTCGCTAACAGTTATGCTCGGAAATAATAGTATCCCCAGCATGCCTATAAAATGATTTTCATGCCATTCGTGTTTCTTGATAAGTTCCTTATATTTATCTTTCAGGTGATCAAATGCTTTGTGTTGGGTTTCGTCAGATCTGGCTATGGGTTCGGTAAGAGATCTTTTGAAGGGCAGCTTTTCATCGCGCATGGCGGTATAAGTAGCCCTCCCCAGGAAAAAATATCTCATAGCGGCAATACCTAAATAAAAACCGACAATTACCGCAAAGGATCCGATAATATTCAGCGCCATGCTTCCCGCGCCGAACGCAAAAACAGCGCCCATGAATGTTCCGCCGGACAAGAGTGCCGTTATGCCCGAGCCAATAAAACCGCTTAAGGCGGTAAATGCATGCGTGGAGTCATCTTTTTCCCCGGAAACTTTTTTCACTTTAAAGAGCTTTCTTACCACGAGGAAAATTACACTAAGAACGGCCAGCGCGAGCGTAGCTATACCGCCTATTGTGAGGTATTTCTTGAAAGTGGGCGCCTGTTTTTTCATGCGGTCCTGTTTCCATTGGATGAGGGCGGGTTTATCAACTTCTGTAAGCAGTTTCTCAAGTGTAGAGATCTTTTCTCTGTCATTTCCTTCGTATGCCTGATCCAATTCATCCAGCATCCCTTCCATATCCAAGATCGCTCTTAAAGCTTTCTTGGCGGATTCTTTCACGCCTTCCTCATCATCATACAATACTTTGATAAGTATATCCTTCGCACTTTTATCCTTGAATTTTTTTAAGGCTGAGATCATTTCTATTTTTGCATCCGATTTATCCTCAGTCTCCAAAGATTTTATAAGAGTTTTTATTGCGCGAATGTCCCGTATTTTTCCAAGAGCTCTGGCCGCGGATCCGCGTACGGGCGAATAGCTATGCCCCAATAGTTCCATCAAAGGCTCAACTGCGCGTTTATCGCCTGATGCCCCCAAAGCATCCGCTGCCGATATCCTGATATCCGATTTATCATCATACAATAGCGGCAGAATGATCTCAGCCGCGCGCGGATCTTTTATATTCCCGAGCGCGTAAATTATCCTGCGGCGATACTGGATGTCATCGGAATCCAGTCTCCTCTCGAGCAGGTATATCGCCGGAGCGCCTATCTCGGCTATCTTATCCCAATACTCATTGTCAATAAAATGGTCGATCTTTTCCTGCTCTTCGCCGGGCGCCCATCCTAAAGCATTTAAAGCATCGGCGACAGCCTTCCTCACCCTGGGTGATCCATCCGATCTTGCCTGGAGTAAAATGGCCTTGGCTTCTTCCCCTCCTATTGTTTTCAAGATCATTGCCGCAGATTCGCGGGCTTTTGAAAATTTTGAACTTTCCAGAATATTTTTAAGGGCGGAAATGGCGGGCTTTCCTATTCTGATCAAAGTCTCTACCGCAATGTTCCGGTTCTCATCGATATTATCCTCAAGGATGATGGCGAGGAGATCAACCGTTCCGGGATCGTTTATCTCCGCAAGAACTCTTGCAATAACCTGTCTTCTCAGCCAATTGGAATCTATTACGCTTTTCTCGGGATCACGCTTCTTCCATTCTTCATCAACAATGAATCTTTTGAGATGGGGATAAATTATACTCCCATGGTTCTCAATAAGCATCTTAAGATCAGCTTCAAGAGAATATTCCTCCTTTAACCCGGAAGAAGAGATGATCCCTATCTTATGCCACATATCAAGAACGGGTTCTATGACCCTCTTGTCACATTCTCTTGCCAACAGCATGGCGCTGAATAAACGCGCTCCGCTGTCGGCGTCCTCTCTTTTAACGATATCTATAAGAAGACCGATCATCCCATCCTTAAGCGGCTGGAATCTCTTTTCATCCCTTCTGGCAACATGATATTCGACCTCTTCCCTCAGGCTTTCGGGTTCCCATTTTAATACATCAAGCATTTGCACGGAAAAATTGTCGAGTTTTCTGTTATTGCTGTTAAGGTTCTTTACCATCTCCGGGATCACTTCTTCCCTATCCTTGTGCGCCAATATCTGGAATACCGTTTCTTCCTTCACGTCTGGCTCCCTTGTGAAAGCAGCTTTTGCCGCAAGTTCGGATGTGCTGAGAAAGGCCTCTTTTATTTTAAAGTGATATATGCACCCCGCCCCGATCAGTAATGTCAAAACGGGTATAACTACTGCGTGCCATTCTTCGCTCTTAGTCAGATATAACGCCAAAAACCCGGCCAAAAGAAGATCGGTTATCACCGCCCACAAAAGAACGCCCCATGAGAAAAGCGCGGGATTGATGGAGATCAATACCAGAAATGAGATCAGAAATAGGATCGTTGATACGGAAAACACCTTCAATCCCGTATTGGCTTCTACAAATTTACTTTGCAGGCCTATGAAAGTTTTTATAAAAATCAGCAGCTGCGTGAAAATGTCCAAGGTCAAGACCGCGATAATAACACCGCCGGCCAGCGGCATGCTGATATTATCCTTTACGAAAAGATAGATCCAGATTCCGATAAATGATAAAAATGTCAGGGCATTTCCGAATATTGCGGCATTATGCAGGCTGATAGGCGTGATAGCTAATAAGCCTCTGATATGACTGAAAGACTCATGCTTGATTAAAAGAACTCTGTTATAATTTTTAACACTGTCCGGGTGCATATTCTTGAACGAAATCAGTGCCGCTTCTTTAAATATTGCAATGTATTTATTTCTCTCTTCCTTATCCTTAGGCAAAAATTCATCCCTTATCTTTTTACTGGGGAGGATCTGTTCTTCCTTTAACTTTCCGTATTGCGGCCCCACATGATCATAGTAATCTATCGAGGAATGTGTTATAGCGATATGTTTGACGACTTTGCTGGCCTCTTCCTCGCTAAGGCCAAGCGTTACAAGGCGCCTCGTTAATCTTTCCTCAACATCCTCTTTGATGATAAAATATCTTATAGCGGCAAAAATAAAATAAACGCCTGCTAACGACAGAAGGCCGCAGAAAACAACATAACAAAGAGAAGTATAGTTAAATATCAATAAACTGACCGCACCGGCAAAGCTCAATAAAGACAATAAAATGCTGACTATGATCGCCTTCTCAGCCGACCTGACCGTGAAAGCATGCTCCTCATAACCCTTTTCTTTGGATGGTTCAGTTTTCCTTATATCTTCCTCGACTGTTCCGGCCTCTTCTGCAATCAAAGTTTTTTCTTCGGGTTCAGATATCTCTTCCTTAGGAGACACCTCAGCATCTTCTGCACCTTCCATCTTTCCTAACTGCCCTAAAACCTCTTCCCGTATGCCTGGTGTGGGGGTCACCCCTAAGATCCTGCAAGCCCTGTCAAGATCACTTATATCGCCGCCAAGACTAGTGATCCTCTCTATAACGCTTCTGACAACATAAGACTCATCCTGCAGATCTTTTTCCTCTCCCTGCAGTAATACCGGCTCTTCTTTGCTTTCACGTGTAGCTCCGAGCTTCTCTTCGACCAAAAACTCCAGGAACCTTTTAGTCTCTTCAGGGGAGATCAACAGTTCCTTGTCCTCGCATCCATCGTAAAAACTTTTGTAACTCCCCGACCAGCTGTCAATAAGATCCGCGCATTCCTTGTGTATCCTTTCGGGATTGCTCCTGAATTTCCTCCTGAAAACCCCGGCCGCCTTATCAGGATCCGACTCTCCCGTAACCCACATAACGACATTATGAATGAATATTTCCCCGTAATTATCCACCAGTTCAAAGTATTTTTCCCGGATATCGCCCTCTAAAGAGTCTGAACTCTTGAAAAGATCTATTATCCCTTCGCAATAAGCGCTTGTGGCAAGATAATATCTCCCGGAATCCAAAAGCTCCTGATAGGGTTCCTTTTTATTGGTAAGGATCGCTATGTAAGGGCGTTTTGTCTCTTCCGAATCATCAAATTTAGGAAGTATCACGATATAAGAAGTCTCTTCTCTCTTTAAAAGTTCTTTCAAGCCCCTGGTATGATAACCTCCGGTGATAAGGGCTGCTATACTCTGTCCTTTTTCGTCCATTTCCTTGATGGTATTCGCGAGTATCGCGGAGTTCCTCTCCTCTACAGTTCTGTAAAATTCAAGAGCTTTAGGTATGCCGGAGAATATCCTGGCCAGATCAAAATCGCACTTTACCCTGACACCGTACTTTGAGGAAGAATTTCTTATGAATTCTGAAAGATTTGAAGCGGTAAACTTATCTTTGTTTTGAACAATATACCCGAAATCACTGTTAACGAGTCTTATCTCGAAAAGGTCCCTGATCGTTTCCATGTATCTTGAAAATGCGTCCAGATCCCTCTGGTCGCGGTTTTTGAATAACTTGTCTTTTATCTCATTTTCAAAGGTTTTTATCTCTTCAAAAATACTGATAATATCTATCGATTCATAGAGAAAAATATAGTCTGTAAACTTGTTCAGATCTTTATATGTCACGGAAGGGATCCCTGCCTCTTTCATCAAGTTCCGGAGATATAAATGATATTCGCCCTGAGTTATCCCGCCTTCCTTATACGAAAGAGACTTGAGAACGAATTCTTCGAGCGCTTCCTTGGACAATTCTTTACTTAAGATATCTATAAGAGCGGATCTTTCGCTATTGGCCTTTTCAAAATCTATCTCTTCCTCCAGCTCAAGACATTGAACAAGTTTTGATATGTTTTTCTTCTCCTTGTGACTTACTCCCGATCTACGGGCCAGCTTGCCGAGAAAAGACCATCTCTCCTTCAGGGTTATGCTTCCCTTCTCATGTAAAACGGAATTATTCTCAAGCTCTTTTAATTCTTGCGAATAAATGTTGTCTTTTAAAACATCTAAAACGCTGATAAGATTCAGTATATCCTTCTGGATAACCTGATTCGTTTCATAGATGCCGCGAAATTGATCGACATTTTTCCTATAAAGATCTTTCTCTTCAACGCCATAAAGTGCAACTTCCTTATCAGAAGTTATCGAGAAAAATTCTCCAGCCGACATCTTTCCTTTTTTCATAAGGTGGTATGCGGACCTTTCTCTTATTTCTTTATCCGGAAAAGTCCTTAAAAGTGACGTGTCGATGCGCCCCGCGGATCCTTCAACAGCTATGAGTTTCAGATCGTAATTGGACACTAATGAATCCAGTACGGATACAATAGATTCCTGGGCGCTTAAGGAAGCGTGGGCATCCTGTATATTGATAATAGTCTTGTCGCCGTTAATTCCTTTTGAGGTGAATACTTCTTCTTTTGCGGCGATATTTGACGGAAGGTTAACTGATCTTGTCCATACGGGGGTTCCGTTTTCGGTCCATCCTATTGATTGATGTGTAAAGCAGAATATGACTATTAACGCTATGGTCCTGATCCACTTCTTATTTCTGGAGCTTTGCCAGTCCATAATAAGAGGTCTGGTATTATTTTCAGTTATTATATTATTATTGATATTAAACATATTTTAAAATATTTAACTTTCCTATATATAACTGTAGCCTACCCTCTTTTAGTTCAATCCCCATGAATTTGAAGAGTGATAGGCTACCTTCCACTAAAATCTAGCTTTTTGTTATGTTATCTGTTATATTGTATCAGAAATATAACAAAAACACAAAGCTATAATTTCCAGCTTTTTTAAACCTTAATTTTATATAAGTTTAATAATTATAGGTATTTAAGCGCAGATTTGAACTTCGCAGATCTCTTTGAACAGTTCATAGTCCAGGGGTTCGGCTTTGGGAATGAATTTAATGCGTCTGCCATGCACAAGCTCTAATCCCAATTGCGGATATCTTACTTGGAGAACTTTTATGATATTTTCATTTACAGAATCGCGTGCTGATAATCTTAACGCAATCGTTAACATCTCTAAAAATCTTATATAACTATCGACGGTGAGATTTCCATTGTCAACGCCGGCAAATAAAACACTGTCATCGTTCTCAAGGCCTGCATTTTCAAAACATTCCTCAAGAATATTGACAACACCTTCGCCGGCCAATACCACGCCCCTGGCGCCGGGGTCTTTTTCTTTAATATCTTTTACGGCCCCTACTATCGTTTCATCGTCCCCTTCTACAAAACGTATGCCATTATCTTCACAAAATTTTCTGACAGACTTGATCAGGGGATTCAAGGCATCATATTGAAGGAATATGCCCTTCTTATAGCCTTTGATCCAGCTTGTACCAAGAGCGATAAATGAAATCTTCTCCTCTTCCCTTACCTGGCTAATTTTAACAGCATCTTTAAAAAGAACAGCATGTTTTTTCTCTGATCCCGGAGTGGGTTCTATTGATCTCTCAGCGGCAAGTTTTTCCATCGAACCGAACCCTTCAGACTCGGATCCGCGTTTTGAAAAATATCCTATTATCTCTTCACCAACCTCCATCTCAACTCTTTCGGAATTATACGGGTATTTTCCGATGGAGTCGGGGCCTAATGCTATAACTCCTTTGGTCTCTTTCCATAAATGATCAAATTTCTTAGGCATCCTGGAACCTTCCGGATAAGCATCCAGTGTCCATCCCTTCTCGGTCACAACCCAGACATGATCAATATTATAATGTTCAAGAAATACTGGGGTAGTGTACACTGTGGCTTTTACCCCCATTTTTTCAAGCTCGCCTTTCAGTATGCTCGAAAGTTCCGCGCACTGACGCCAGGGGTATTCTTTCCTCAACCTGAGCATTAATTCTATGTACATGTTTTGCTCTTCCTCCGATGACATTTCCTTATTGTTTATCGATACTTCATTTTCTTCATCCGGAAGGATCTTTACCACATCAACATAAACGTACTCTCCGTTACCAAGGGGGATCGTGATGTGGGGTGGGTTCTTTTCGTCCTTTTCCGTATAATACTTGTAATAAAACGCTTTTTTTCCTTGTCGGTATAAAGGCAGATAAAATGCATTCTCATCTTCACGATATTCCAATTCATCGATCTCAAACCCCGCCAGGAGCGGATCCCGGTGTGTCTTGCTCAAAGCAAGTTCTGCCGCGTCTATATGTTCTTTAATTTCCTGAACGAGAGTGTATTTTGATATGCCCGAATGAAGGTATTTCCCTATCAAAATACTCATATCACGGAAAGCGACCCTGTTCCTGAAGGATTTACCGAGCACTTCGCCTGCTTTAACGCTCCTGACCGTTTCTTCATCCCAGGCCTGCCTTTCTTCCGCATCCTCGATCGGATTAAATCTGTTCGCGGGAGCCAGTGCCATGGCCGAATCGGGCACACTGAGAGATAGGATAACCACGATGGATATCAGTTTCATAACAATATTACAGTGATCTAAGCGCTTCCGCTTCAGCTTCATGATATAAAATTACCTCGCCCCAATTTATAGGTCTGATTTTCACGAATAATTTTCCCGACAGTTCAAGTAATCCTTCTTTTTGGATCCTGGCGACCAGGGAATCCAATAATTGCTTATTTATCGAGCCCGATAACGCAACTATTCCTCTGGCCGCTTTTCTGACGGCATCTTCGATCTGATCCTTATCAGGCTTCGCCTCTCTATCGGATCTGGTGAGATCGAACAGGTTCACTATTCTTATTCCCGCGGCGACACAAGCCGATATCGGCGTAGGTGTTGCGGTTTTTTCACCTTTTTTAGCACCTTCCAAATAAACAACAAATGATTCCCTCTCTATTTCTTCGCTCTTCTCAAAAGAGAAAGTTATGACCCTTCTTTTTTTATCCTCGATTGTAATGTCGCCCCACTTGCCGATAGCCTTCTGCATTCTGGCTAAAAGTTCGCTTCTCCCTTCAGCAGATTCTTCGAAGAAATTTATCATGATATTCCCGAGGTTAAAGGTCTGGACCAGATCGTTCGATAATCTGCGGGCTTCATATATCCTGTTGTAGAATTTTGATCTTACTTCATCCGTTACACCTGCCATTTCAGGATTCAGAGGAATGTTAAATATTACCTCTCCACCGTCCATAAGGTCCTGCATGCTTCCCTGGGCCGTTTCGCTTACAAGATCCGTAAGATATTCTTTAAGTTCCCTCTCGCCTTCTTCCTCTTCCAGGCTCGTTAAAGCCGGGAGTTCGGGGTCGATCCTGGTTCTTATCTTCCCGATGTATGTATTGTAACCGACTTTTTGCGCGTCAAAATGCTTCCTCATAAGATGCGGTATGATCTTAAATTCCTCTTCCTCTTTCTCTGTTTCCTCTAAAGACCTGGTAACTATATTTTTCCCTCCCAGATCTTCCTCGAGCCTCTTTGCGAGAATGCTGAAAGCCTCGGACACTATTCCCTTGCCTCTTAATTCATCAACTCTCTTCAGATCTTCAAGATCCATGCTTTTATGTTTGCCTACGGCAACATCGCCTATTTCAACGCTTAAGTTCTGAAATATCCGGAAACTAAAGACAAATTCAAAATCCCGCCCGAGATCGCCGTTTTCTTCCCAAAGCTTCTTAAAATGTCTGTCCCTGAAAATGCCCGCTTTGTCGACCGCAATGCGGTAATAATCGACATAGTACTCGAAACTTTGAATAGAATCAGACAAGGTCACGATAACATACTCGTCATCCGGAATATCCTTCATCTTTTTCTCCTGTTCGGCTGCAACATCCTCATATTGCCCGGATACGTTTATGATCTGAGGCCTCTTCCCGTTATTTAATTCAGTGAATGCACTTAATAATTTCTCGCCTATCATGGACTTTAAGTCTATCCCCTTAAGATTAGACATTGTGCCGTTATCGGTTAAATATGACTCTTTTATGGCCCGGGTCAACTCCACGTCCTTATCCTTAAATACCTGGCGTATAAAAGCGCGGATAACGTAATGTTCCCTGTTCTTAATAAAATAATCCAGTCTCCCTTGAGCTTCATATTTTGCCATTTTTTCATCAAGCCACACGCCTCCTGCATATTTATTGGATTTAGAATGATCGAGAAGATTTTCCATGCGGCTTATGATCTCAGGATCACTGTGCTTTAAGTATTCACTGATCTCATGAAGGAGGGCTTCAGGATCATCATTCAAAAGCGTCTCATCAATAATAATAAAATTCTCTTTTCCCGTTCCGAAAAAACCTTTCTTCCCTTCGTTAACAATAACGATCCGTTCGGGTAAATGAGCTTTGAACTGTCTTATAATATCCTGAAGGAGTTCGCCTTCTTCTGGAGAGGGACTGGCCTGCTGAATATAATTTTCAACGCGGTTAACATAAGATACCATTTCATTCGGATCATCCAGCCATGTCTGGCTTACCCTGGAAAGGTCTATTGTCTCTTTCGTATCAATGTTCATGATAATGCCTTCAAGTGCGCCTGTTTTTTTAGATAATTTAACAGGCACGACTTCTTCCCATTTTCCGATAGTGTCTGACGAGTTCATCACAGTTCCCGGTAAATTATCTTCAAAGGGTTCTATCTGTGTTTTTCCTTCAAAATTTTGCTCCGCTTCCTCCTCTTTGATCTTGTCAATGACCGTAGTTGTAAACTTGATTTTCGCGGACGGTGTATTTGCCCTGTTGTAATACTTAACAGCCTGGCGAAGGTTGATATGAACTTTCTTCAGAGGAAGTTCCAGCTGGTTATCCCATGTATCAAAAACGATCTCTATTGTCTGGGTCAAGGTTCCCGGCTTATCTACGATCTCGCCATTCGGGTTCACCATTACTTTTATAACTTTTTTCTTTTCTTTTTCTTTGTCGAACTTTGCCGTTTCTTTGACATTTTTATACGGGGCTAACTTCTTCTCTATCATCTCCAGATTTTTCTTAACTACGGCGTCATTGGGCTTTATCTCCCAATCTTCAAGTATTTTATTGGCTTTTGCTCTCATCACTTCGGCCTGCATCAATAAAGAAGTTGCCTGCTCACCTTCGGTTCTCCTGGCTTTAAGTTCCAATATCACAGCCTGATAATACAGCTCCTGGACGATCCTGACATTTTCTGTCGATAAGCTTTCGGGTATAGCTATTAAATCTTTATACCTCAAGGCCTTTTCCATATCTATTCTGACTTCACCATCAGGGGTCATTTTGAGATTTGGAATGATATTGAAGTGATACTTTCCTTTCTTCATCTCTACAACGCCCAGTCTGGCAAGTTCATTTTCAAAAACAGCAGTATCGACAAGGCTTCTTTTTTGGGGAGGCACGAACGCTTTTACCTTGCCCCTTCCTTTTGTTGTCCTGGCCTCTTCCGCTTCAAAAGCTTTGGTCCTGCTTCTCTTTTTTTGCTCTATCTGGATACGGACTGTATCCGCTTTCCTTATCATTTCCAGAATTTCCCGGGATAAACGGGGGTCTTCTTCCGCGGGCAATACTTTAGTTTCCGCATTAGATGTGCCGTCTTTATATTTAATGGCTTTCTCCGGTAAAAATCTCATAAGATCCCTGGCTATCTTAGTGTCAAGGACCTCTGTCAAAGCTTTTTTGAGGAAGTCCGGGTCATCATAATCCATCCTGTTGATAACGGCATATTCATCATTAAAGACATTTTTCTCCTGAATGGATAAGGTGAGAAATTCCTCAAGATACCAGCCGATCCTGTCCAGGGATGTGGTTTCGATCCCGTGAGGTTCACCGTATACTTTCCTGAAGGCGGTGATAAACGGGTGATTTTCATGAAGCGGCCCCGTTTTTTCGTACAATTTCTGCCATAAGCCTTTGATCAGCTCCTTATACTTTACATCATGAAAACTAGAATGTATCAACTCATGGTACAGGACTACATCTCTAACTTCGGATATATCCGCTACTTTTCTTGAAGATCCTTTTTTAACGGCATTTATGGCGTCTTTAGCCTGAGTTAAAACTCTCTCGAAATCCTCTTCCCCGATCATTTCATCAAGCCAGTGAAGCTTACTTCTCGCATCTCTCCAGGCAAGGCCGTTGATCTTGACCTGTTTGTAAACATCCGAGCTTATTTCGGGGTTTTCTATAAGACGTCTCTCGAACTCATCCCAGATGTATTTCGGAAACCGGAAATGGTGAGACCATGGTAATTCTATTTCATGGGAGTCTTTATACCATTCCTCGAATGCCGTTGTTTCCAACTCAATAAGCATATCATCATGTTCAATATCCTGTGATTTTTCATGCCAATTCCATAACATACCTGTCCCCCAAGGGGCCAGTCTATCGATCCTCAACCAATAATTTCTGGAAAAGTCTATCATTCCTTTTCTGTCAACATCTGAGAGGTGCATGAAAAAATACCACAAGCTACTAAGATCATTATATTGCGTCGTATGAATAAATTCGTGATATAAAACAGGCTTGAAGAATTCTTCTCTGCCTTCAAAATAACTGTCAGGCCTACGAAATATAACATTACCTATTGCCACTCCGGCTGCACCGGCCAAATATGGATCGCTTTTGTTGCCTTCAAAAACCAAAGCACCTACCTTGAAAGTGCTCCTCCAATCGATCTTCCCTCCGGAAACAAGACCGTGGCTCATGCCCCATAAAGGATACGGAAGCAGGCAAAAACCCACATCCATATGATCGTCTTTCGGTACAAAACTAAAGAGTGCCGGCCCGAAATCAAATTCAAGCCTGCTGAAAGGCGCCTCTCCTATTAAAATATTATTTCTCATCGAAACACCGACTGAATGGATGGGCCTTCCGAGAAAACTCCAGTAACCCGGCTCATCAAGCATATCTCCCGTAAAGCGTTTGCCCGCATACATCGTAAGTCCGGCTAAACCCCCGTATATCGTGTTGTCCAGTATATCCTGGTCATGCTGCCATGATCCAAAAGTGCCCAATAGAGCCGAACTTAACACGTTCGCATATAGATAAGGCCGTGTATCGCCGGCATCTTTATCATAGTAATGCGTGCCCAGCACCAAAAGGCTTGTCAGCCCGACGCGGCTCCATGTATCCAAAGAAGGCCGCTTTTCTCTGTAATAGGTATAATCTTCCGAATCGCCCCCGAACGTCCATTTAAAATAAAAACCGATCTTCGGTATCGGATCTCCATCTCCATCCGGCACTAATTCAAATGTCGGCATGAATTGAAGGTCATCCTCAAACTCATCCGCTTTTGCCTGTCCGCGGCTTAACAGACACAATATTATGAATAAAAATAATTTGGGTATAGCTCTTATGCCCAGATTCATCTTCCTGTGCATTAATGCCAATGAAACACCTGAAAAAACGACCGCCCCTATAGATATAGGAAGGGCTGCCCCGAAATAAACCGGCAAGAAAGCTGCCATAGAGAAAAGCCATGTAACAAGCGACAGAGAAAGAACAGAATGATCAAAAGCCGCTTTTTTGTTATCGAATAATAAATGAGGAAGCCAGAAAGTGACCGCGGCCGCGATAGAAGCCGTTAAAGGAATGGCATTCGCAAGCCCCGCCAGCGCCAATGTAAGCGCAGTAACCGTTCCAACTCCAAAAGATATCAGGGTCTCGATCCACCATGCTTTTTTCCGGGCATATTCGGGGTCGCTGAACCAACTGCCGGCAGCCGGCACAAGCGGTTCCGTTTGCATCTCCTGTGTTTCGAACGGTTCCGGGGTAACCACTTCTTCTGTCTTGAAAATACCGCTTTCATTGACCATCCGGACAAGATCCCTGAATCTTGAAAAAGGAACGGGTTTTCCGGGACGCCAGTTCTCGAGATAATATCTATATACGGCTTCCGTGTCCCTCCTGTCAGGAATAAGCCTCGGATCCCTGAAATAATTCGCACGGCTCATGGTAATGGCGAACACGTCCCTTCCCGCACCTTTCGCCATCCTGTCCCCCAATTCTTGGCCGCTCATGGCCGTAACTGATCCCCAATCCGAACCCAATGCCTTTATGATGAGGAACCTGAACCTTGAATATACCAAAAATGACCTGAAATTCCGGACTTTGCCTTTAATGATCTTTTCTATGAGCTTTTTCTCTTCTTTCGGCGTCTGATCCGGCTTATTCGCCAACTGCTGCGCCAACTTATCGATTATTTCTTCATGGGACATTGTGAATACTGCCTCTTCCCAATTTTCACCAAACACCCTTTTTACTACATTTGTGAACCCTCCGGCTTCGGATCTCTTTCCTATATAATCCCTGACATATTCCGCGGTCAAAGGTTCGAACTGCGCGAGGCCCCTGGCAGGTCCTCCTTTGTACTGCTGCCGCGCCGCAAGCTGGTCGCTCTCGACCATTATTGTCATGATTATCTGGTTCTTTACGTTCTCCTTATACTCCGTTGTCATCTCCCTGTCTGTATGTTCAAGGATAATGTCTATAATCTCCGCCAAAGCTCTTAAGGACTCTTTGCTTGGCCTTCTTTCGGCTGTTCTGTTCCTTAATGGGATATCCTTGCCCATAGCAGATTCGATGCTTCTTTCGGTTTGTGCGTCTTCCGGCGTTTTTTCACGGACGGCTTCCCGGACAACCTTGGTTTTATCTTCAGCTGCCGTTTTTACGATCACTGCGCTCGGGCCTTCAATGATGCCGCTTTCATTGACCACTTCCGCCATCTTTTTAAACCTGTCCATGGAAACGGGCGGGTCGGGATCCCATGTCGCGAGATAATACTCGTATACGGCTTCCAGATCCCCTCTGTCCGGAACAAGCCCCGGGCTCATGAAATAATATGCGCGGCTCATTACGGCCGTGAGCAGATCATTATCAGCCAGCTTCTGGGCTATTTCCTGATCTGTCATGGCTGTGATCGAACTCCAATCAGCATCCAGAGCCTTTGCAATAAGGACCTTGAACTTGGAATATATGAGAAATGATTTGAATCCGCCGACCCGGGTGGTCCATTCTGCTTTTTCTTTTTCTTCCGCACCGGCTTTCCCCTGTACCATGGCCGTTATTTCATCGACAGACTTATCAAGAATGGTCTCTTGCCAGTCTTCGCCGATGGTTTTCAGGAGAACATTTTTGAACAGTTCCCTTCCCGACCTTCTGTCTACATAATCAATGATCCTCCCGGCATCCCGGGGATTTAACTGTGCAAGCCCCCTGTTAGGGCCTCCGCCGTACTGAAAACGTGCTGCAAACTGGTCGCTTTCCACCATCATCGTCATGATCAGCTGGAACTTCACGTTCTTTCTGTACTCATCAGACATGTCTATATCGGTATGTTCCAACACCAGATCGATCAAGTTACCTGCAGCGGTCAATGTATTTTTATCGGCATTTTTTCCGCTTCTCCTGTTCCTGAGAGGAATATATGCATCTCTCACCTCTTCAAATCCTATTTTAACGGTACTATAAGGCTTGCCGTCACCGGGCCCCTCGAGCCTTTCCTCCGGCTCTTGACCGAATAGCGGTTCAGGTTCGATGTCCTCAAGCCTTGCCGCGGGAATACCGGTTTTATAACTATCCCCGAAAAATACCATGCTGGGTTCGCTGACCAATCCGCTGCTCCCTCTGGCATGGTCCGCAGGAACGCACATCAATATAAGAAGCGTGATCAGCGCGCCCGTACCGACACCGATAAAATATTTCACTTCCTTGCGGACAGCTTTGATGAAAACGCTTATCCATCCGGCCGGAAGCGCAAAAACAATATCCGCCAGAACTCCTATACCAAGACCTAATGCCGGCATTCCCACTACAAAACCTATAATAACTCCCAGGATCGTAGCTATGCCTTTCATATGTAAGGTTTTTCCGGTACTATCGGCTTTGCCTTTTTGCTTCTTAGGATTGAATTCAGCCGCTTCCTGAAGCGAATCAAATCCGGCATCCTTTGCCCACTTGCTGAGTATATGTAAGTTTTTAACAAGCAGTGTTATCTTAAGAGGTATTTTCACGTTCCTCCTCTTGAGATGCACGATGATATCCAAGACGGCTTTTTCCAAGTCCTTCTTATTTGTATCTAATTTGGACAATACAAAAGAACGAATTTTTTCTTCTTCCTTGGCGTCCTTAAGATGTTGATTCCCCTCTTGTTTTGCAAGATATTTAAGGAATATCTTTAATCTTTCCTCTATATTCCCGGCTTTTGCTAAACTGTTGACCAACAGTCTATCTTCAAGCGTCAATTCGATATATGAACTGCGGTCGAGTATCGCAACTTCTTTATCCCCGGTCACCCTGAAATTACCGGGATGAACATCTGCATGCACTAGTGCAGTCCCCTTAAGTAAGCTCCCCTTGATCTGGTCAAGATAATTTCTTATGATCAAGCCGGCGATTTCTTTTCTTTCATCCTGGTGCAAATCTGTGTCATTAATTCTCGTGAGGTCCGTTCCCTCAACAAATCTTTCTCTTATCACGTACGGAGAACCGCTGTCATGGCTTTCGAATACCCTTATCTTGTAATTAAATTTCTTCGGCTTATATCCATCATTGGTCTTTCTGAAAATCTTATCATTTTCGGCAAATGCATCGTCGGTAAGGTCCCCCTCGATCCACTCCCGCAGGTCATCAAGAAGCGCAAGCGCCTGTTCGTACCTTTCATCTTCCTCCGACAGCTCCCGTAAAACTTTCTCTAAGAGCTCGATAGACCTCTCGGCAAAATACCTGGCGTTGGGGTTACGCACCTTTACGACTTCCCTGGCCCCATCATCCAGCTCGACTTCATACACCGTCATGAGTGAGCCGCCTCCGACCCTGGGTTTGAATTTTTTTATCCTTTTTACATATTCGGGGCATTCCCTTTTCAGGAGCTGGTAAGCTGAAAGTCTTGACTGTCCTACCATCGAATCATATACATCCATGAATTCATCGGAATATTCATCGGGGAGATCAATGAATTGCCCTAAAAGCTGAAGGAATCTTACACCGGGAGCACCAAGCCTTTTTGCGACCTGCAGGATCAGGCCTATTGAGGTAAGCTGTTCTATCCCTTCTCCGGAAGTGCTTGTACCTGCCAGGGATAAAAACTTATCGTCCGGGTCTTCGCTCTCTTCCAAGACGGATTCATCCAGGTCTTTCGGGGTGTAGCCATATATCCATGTTAAGAGCCTTTTTGTAACGGCCGTTTCCACTTCGTCCATTCCCGCTTTAGGAAATACATCATAATGGGAAAGGTAGTCCACGATCTCATGAAATTCATCTTTGACCTCGGGAATATCATGCCATGGTGTAGGTTCCCTGGGCGGAACACCGATGCGGTCCATAAGGATCGGATTTAGCATAAAATAAAGCTGATCTTCCTCTGCCTCTTCAAAGAACTTACTTAAAATATCCGTTATTACCTCTTCTGCTTTCTTTCCCCCGTCCTCAAACGATACGCTGCTCTTGAGGAAATCATTCAGCAGCAATTTTCTATTTTCATATAAGCGCAGAACACCGTTTCTGCCTGCCAGCAGCTTCCTCAATAGAACATATTTGCTTTTAAAGCCCATCCTGTAAAGTTGTTCCATTGATTTTTGCAAAGGGAAATATAATTTGCCGATATCATAGTCAGCACGAGTAACCTCTTGCATGACCGTTTCAGGATTTTCAGAGGCCCACTCTTCCAGTTCGCCGGAATCTATTTCGGTCGCCTCTGCGGGATCTATAAACTTCTTATATTTGTCATACCATTTTGAAAAAAGATATGACCTTAAGTTCTGGTCGCTCTGGCCGGATTCCATCAAGGCCAGAAGAGAAAACAGTTTGTCATCGAATACGCGGTCAGAAAGCCAGTCAAATCCCGCAATATTCCCGAAAGTCTTCGCCATGCCTTCAGAGTCAACGCTCAAAATGTTAAATATTTTTTCGCCCAATATATCCAATTGCTGCGTGGTCCGGGCCTTTTCTTCGATCAAGTACTCCCAGCAGCTAAGGAATCCGGAGGGGTTTTGCGGGTGGTAGGAATTCTCGGTAAAATCAAGCGCATCTTCAAAATCCATATTTTCCGTTATCCTCATCGCAAGATCTTCCTGCACGGTGGACTTTATAAACATATCCTTCAAAAAGAAGCTCACCATCATAAGGCGCTCCAGGACTTCCGGATCATCTCCGGATACAGGCCCTGATGACCCTATGAACCGGATGCCTTTTTTCACGATCCCTTCATACCTAGATTTGACTTCTCCGGGATCCAGAATGGGTTTCGGGTCAATATGCAAATACTGGCTCTCCATATTGATCATCTCGGAATACCCGACCAGAGGCCATCTGTTTAAAAAATCCTTTAATACGGTAAAAAACGTATCGGGATCTTCAATTTCCGAAAGGCGTTCATATAAAACCTCAAAAAGGAGGTCTCTGAACATCGGTATATCTTCCGCGGATACATTAAGATCCTGACTTACCGCACTCACGCCGAGTTCTTTTTCGGCAGTCTCTACATCGCTCACCGCTTTAGCTATATCTTCAAGATCATCAAGGTCCAGCTTGATCTCCGGATGATCGGGATCGGGAAAACGAACGTCTCGCAACAAATATGTAAATATACTGCGCAGTTCGCTTCTATATGAAGAATATTCATGTCCAATACCTTCAGAAAATACGCAGTAAAATCTGATCAGAGCAATAAAATCCTCCTTATTCTTAAAACCTGTAAAGTGATTCTCCATTACCTGAAAAGCCTCTATGGCCTGGATCGGATCGATCTCTTGCACGTTCCTCAGAGCCTGGGCTTTTTCCTTCGGAGTATAATTTGCCAAGACTATTGAGGTTTTGGTGCTCATAGCGCGTAATTTTCCTGCTACTTCAAGTCCTTGATCTGTAAGAGTATCTTCAAAAACTTTCTGTTTTTTTAGTTCATCCGTAGAATCCTTTACCCCCAGTAAATATCGTGTAAGTTCATTAACTCTTTCGTTTTCTTCCTCGATGTCTTTCCTGAATAGCCCGACTCTTTTGATCTCAGAATCCATTTTTTTAATATCAACTTCCCTGCTGGAGGAGGCAAAAGATGTCAGTAATTCACGATTTACCTGTGCAGAACCTTTATACTCATTTACCTCCTTAAAATAATGAAATAAATTGTCCTCCTCAAATATGCCCTCTTCAACCTGTCCCAGGTCGAAGATCTCCCATAGCCCTCTAAAGACAATGCGTGTCCATATTACAGATTTATTAAATACACCGCCGCAGCAGCTGCAGCCACAGTCTCCCATGCCCTCTCTTCCGGCATAAAAAGCTCCGCCCTCAAGAAGCCTGAATGAATTTTTAAGGTACATTTTAAAATCAAAGCCTTCGTCTTTATCGTACAAGCCTCTTTCCGCCGCCGCTTGAGATAATCCTATTAAAAAACTGCTGAGCGTATTACCGTCTATTACAAGATCTAATTTCTCCATCACGCCGTTTGTAAGCAATCTTTCGATCGACTCTATTACGGCCTCCGGGTCACTGTCTAATTGTTCATAGAAATCCCCCTTGATATCCCGGAAATATCCGCTTCTTAATGTTTCGGGGGAAACGTCAAAAGGGACTCCGAAGATCAAGCTCACAATGGTAAAGTTTAAAACTTTCGCATTTTCTCCGCTGGTCTTCTCCTCTAATATCTCTTTTAGCCGTTCGATCGCTTTCTTAAGAAGCATCCTTTGTTCCGATAATTGCACCGCTATTGCAGAAGTCATGTCATCTTCGTCCCTGCCGAGCTTGCGGAGCTCACTCTCGCTTAATATTATCTTGCCGCAAAGCTCTCCCAGAATCTCCTGCAGGAGATACTGATCTGCCTGGAATATCAACCTCATGCGATCTTCTATCGGGTACGAATCATTCAATATAAGATCCCTTCTGTTCCCGCTTCTTATAAAACCATCTCTAGAGGCGCCTTTCCAAACTTCTTTCGGAAGCGGTGTCAATGAAAATGAAAGGTCCTTATAATCTTCCAGATACGTAAGGCTTTCCATGTTAAGAAGACGGTCTGTTTCTTCCCCGTGTACGACATTAAGCTCCCTCTCTAATCTATATTTACCGAAAGCATCTCTAAACTTTTTCATCATGGATATGGCGCCTTGAGGATTAAAGCCCTTGTCCTGGAGCATGCGAAAAGCCGCCATGTCAGCCTCGTACTCATCGTATCTCATTAGTCCAAGGAGTTCCCGGATCGATCCGGCATTTTTGTCACGCTTAAAATGTTCCCTGTCCATATGCACGATCTCATGAAAAAGGATATGGATCAGCTCTTCCTTGTATTCGGCGAACTCGAGAAGTTCCGGAGTAATAACGATGGTATTATTCGGGAAAACCATGGCATTTACACCGTAACCTCTGGACGCAAGTACCTCTACTTTTGGCAGTTCTTCGTCACTGAGTTCGGGGTAAATTTCCCTTAAGAGATCCTTGATATATTGTGATAACTTGTGCTCTTTGGGCAGGAGCCCATAATTCGCTTTAAGTTCATTGATGGCTTTTTTGGATATATATTCTTTTTTCCGGTTTTCCCGTGCCTCGTCATTTACATCACAAAGCTTAGAATCATCAAAAGCGGTCATCTGACTGAGTATCATCGAAACAAGGGATATTATTGTAATTGCGAATATGAGCTGAAAAGCCACAGGAAGCGAGATCAGCCCGGCCAAATGCGCCGCAAAAGGCGCTGCTATGCCCATGCCGCCCATGCGTAAAGTGGTTTTGCCGGAAGTTCCTTTTTTATTACCGGTTTCAGAGTTTATCTTTCTTGCCTGTAACAAGTACTTTATGTCCTCGGTCAGGTCTTGATCGACCTCATCAAAGATCTCCCTGAAAAGTACCCTTAAAAGATAATGGGGATCTTCTTCCCACCCCTCCGGCCAATCTTCATTTTGGATATACCATGAAGTATCCGGGGAAAGATGTATCTTTCTTATCACTTTCAATTTATCTGAAACAGTCTCTCTCGCCCTGACTATAATAAATTCCTCTTCGTCCGTTCTCTTATATTTAAGGTCCAACAGTCCCTTCTTCGCATTGCCTTCCCTGTAATCTATCAGGTAATGCCCTATTTCATGCAATTGAGCAAGTAAATTAGATGCCAAATTCGGATGAAAAGCTAAAAGACCGTACTCAAAAGATGAAAAAGCCGAAAGGTCTTCGATTTTCTCTGCACTGCCATCAAAATAATATATGCTTGGTTTCAGAGGTTCGACCAGATCCAGGAACATAAAAAGAAGTTCTTTCTTTCCGCCCCATACATAATCTGCAAAATCAAACTCTCTCTTAATGCGTTTTACGTTCAACTTGCCATGATACTCCAGCTTAACTTCGTGCAATTCTCCTTCTGAATTTTCTATGGTTGCGATACTGCCTTTTTTGCTTACCATGCGGGCAAGATTGCCTATATTGGAACTGGGGGTGAGAGGCTTCCCTCTTCTAGGAAAAGAATCAAGAAAAGCTATCGTTTCTTCTGACAAAGAATCGGGCTTTCTTGAATATGAATAGTTGCCTAAATGGATGTTTATGTAGTCGGAAAATTCTCCATCTATGTTATATGCCTGGAAAAATATCACACTGAACCGGCCGGAAGATAGTCCGTCGGTATAAAACAGGATTTGTGATGTGTCTGAAATAAAAGACATATCAACATCGGCTTGGCTGGGCCCCCAGCCAAAAGCTGCAGGAGGATGTGAATGAAACCCGAACAACAGATCCTTGTAATCAAAATCTTTTATTCCGACCATGTGATATTTGTTGCCCAAATATTTGGATGCCGGATACGGGCAAAATTCTACTTTTCCGTCCGTAAACCTGAAAACTCCTCCTGCCTCTTTTTCATCTTTTGCGGCTTGCTTTAATTCCGCCAGGATCGATCTTACGTTTTCCTCTTTACTTAAAAACTCCAACAAAAGATGAATTTTATAAACATGGGCATCTTTTAAGCTATTTAATGATCTGTATAATTTTTCTGAAAACTGTTTCTTTGCGTAGGGAAAGATCCAATTAATAATTCTAGAAGGAAATCGTTTTCTTACCAATTTTTTATGGATTTCTTTCCTGAGGTCTGCTGCCGTTTTTTTCTGTAAAAGCGGGGCAAGAGTCAACCTATCATCGACTTCCGAAGATTTTTGCTTCAAAAGAGAAGGATCTGCTTCATTTTCACGCCATATATCGTATGTCTCTTCCGACGGATTAAAAAGCATCTCATCTTTGGGCGTGCTTCCTATCAAAACTACACAGGCCAGCCATTTTAAGGCTGATAGGCTTTTGCGCAAGACAGTTTTGAACATTTTCTTCAATGTGTGTTTCTTAAGCCCGGCGGTCTTGCCTGCATCTTTACCGCCTGCTTCCTTTTCTTCTCCAACTTCAATACCATACTCTTCTTTGTGGGCAATGATAGGTTCTGCGGTAACACTAGCTTCTGACTCCTCGATCATGTTGCCATCAATATTTTCTCTCTCCTGCGGATTTTCATCACCGGAAGGAAGAACCCAGGTGACAGCCGCTTTTAAAATATGAACAACCTGCCTCGAACCGTTAACATTAGATAATATCCCGCTGGTAAGCGCATAATAGCCAAGCGTAAAGAACATCACTAAAATGACCAGAAAACGACGGATTTTCTTTTTTAAGGTCGGTGCAGGTTTGTTGTCTTTATCCGCAGGGTTAAGCTTTATTACGATATATTGGGGGCTGGTATTTATGGCTATGTGCAACTTATCGCCCTGGCCGTATTTTTTAAGCTCTTTTATCAGCTTAAGCTCATCGAATGACTTGTACTGATGACAGGCGATGTATTGGAATCTGCCTGTATATCTAACTTCGTCCCTTAATTCCCGCCTTAAGGCAGTGCCTATCCCTTTACCCTGGTAATTCGGAAGCACCTGTCCTGACACTTCATAAAACGTCTGGTTCTTGATCCTGACTGTATCAGGCCTTTCTAAATATACGGTCCCCGGGACATATATCTGAGGCACACCAAAGAAACATCCTACGACTTTTTCTGTTTTTGCATCTTTTGCGATGAAAATAATACTTTCAGGGTTCTTAAGGTGCTGCGTGAGTTCCTCTTCGGATATGCGTTCCATCTGATCATTCGCCTTATGGAGCTCGATTATGGCTTCGATCATATCCGCTGTCGGATCCTGAACCTTTTCAACTTCAACGCTGGTTTCATCGGGAGATGACTTTGGTTTTCCCTGTTCTTCGCCATCTCTTGAAAGTGCAGATGAAGCTCCACCATAAAAAACGTTATGCCAAAAATGGCTGGCATAATTAACAATAGGGTTATTGATAAAAACCGTCAAAACGCCTAAAAATACCCCTTCAAGTAAAGTCGCGAGACTTTTATGAGAGCAATGAGTTGCCCAAAAATGAAGAGATGACGCCACAATCGCGAATAAAATGGATGACTGTGTACTTAACCCTAAAACATATAAAGCTCCATATAAATACGCCCATATATTAATAAATCGTGCCGATTCTTCAAGGATCGGTGCATAACAAATCAATAAATACGCAGCTTCCTCTTCGCTGTGCCAGGAAGATCTTTTTTTCTCCCTGAAAGGGAGACGATCTGTAATGGCTTCCTTAAATAAACCACTTATGCCCTCACTCATCCCGGATACAAATAATTGAAGCGGTAAAATGAAAAGACCAAATACTCCTCCAGTAAAAATAATATCCCATATCGGATTTCTACCCGAGATCAAGTTCGACCAGGTCATATAATTCGGGATAATAGAGCCGGGAGATACAATAAAATAAAAAGCCATAAACCCCAAAAAGACCATCCCGAGAACCATGCCTTTTTTCGCAAAATCAAATGAAAGTTTATCAAACCAGGCGGGAGACTTTGTTTTATCTCTATCCAATAATCCGAAATAATGTAATATCTCTTTTGTTATAAATAGTGACGTGGCGCTTATAAGAATCCAGAAAGCAATTTTTGTCACAAAAAGACTTGGTGCAGTAAGCAGTAAAATCAAGCTTAACGGGTGGAACAATCCAGAAACAGCCCTGGCATTACCAAAGGTGCGGTTTATAATTCTTTTTGCAATGTGATCTTTTTCAATTGCCTGTAATGCCCGTTTATCTTCTTTGCCTTCAGATGAACCCTCTCTTTGGATATCTTCCCTGGTCACATAGACCGTGTATCCGTTCATCCTTTTCTTTTCCTCTGAGAGGTCGCTTATGGCTTCGCGTGAAAATGTAACAGATCCGTACCTGGCGGGAAGAGTGATGCTCCCTTCTTTTTCTAATGCTTCAAGGACTTCTATGGCCCGCTTAATGCCTTCCTTATCTATATCGATAACTTCCATCTCTGAAAGCAAACTATGCATCGCAAGGCCCGAAGTGCTTGTCTCGATAAGCTTTACCAGAGAGCCTTTGCCGCCGCTTAAAAGATCAAAGTAAGGCGATTCGTACCCCTCCTCGCATTTAAAGTTCGGCGCTATCGAGATGAAAGAGATCCCTTTCTCTTTTAAAAGACCGGTAAGGTTCTCCGAGTGGAAACCGCCTGTTATAAGGATAGTGATTTGCCGGCCCTGGTCTTTTGCTTGCGACCATTTAAGATTTTTTATAAATGCCTTGTCCCTTTCGAATGAATATTCATAGAACTTTATGGCTTCATCACGATAACGATCAAGATCCCGTAAATTATTATCAACTTTTGCGGTAATTTTATATCGCGGTGAGTATTTTCCTATAAATGATATATAATTTTTGACCTTAAAAAGCTTTTGATTATCCTTGTAATACCTGTAATCGTTGCTTGTTATTGAAAAATCCAGAATGTTTTTCGTTAAAGCAAAGTTCCTTGAAAGTTCATATAGCTCAAGTTGGGTCTCGTTCTCACACAAAGACTGTTGGATCTTTCCCTCAAGGGCTTCTATCTCTTCATATAGTGTAATTTCATCCAAAGAATTATATATGGATACATATATGATATATTTCCTGAGTTCGGGAGATCCCTCCAGGCTGATATTGGCCAGCCTTGCTTTTCTTGCAAGGTATCTGTAAAAACTATCCTGTGTTATCCTCTCTTCTTTAAATTCGACCATTTTTAAGAGGAGTTCCTCAATATCGTATCTGGAGAGCTTGTTCTCCAATCTATTTATAAGACGGGTCCTTTCTTTATCGGCCTTTTCAAAATCTATCTTTCTTTCTTCCCTGATCGCCTGATTTAACAGGTACAAATTCGGGAATGCCTTGATATCGATGGATCTTTCATCAGCTTTATTGAATAGATATGCGAGATAATCCCTTAACTCTATTTCCTGCTCTTTAAACTCGGAATAGACCCCATCCAGCTTTAAAAGTTCCTCTGAATAAATATGGCGTTTAAGGCCAGTTAATGCCTGCCCGAGTTCATTTATATATTTATCAGCCTCTTTTTTATGCTTAATAGCATCCCGATATACATTAAGATTTCTTACATAAAGCCCTTCATCTTCTATCCCCCACAGCTTTACTTGATTTGGACTATTTATGGCAAAATACTCCGCTCCGTTTATAAGCCCTTCCTTAACAAAATGATCAGATATTTTTTCGCGAACAGCCTTATCGGAAATACCGGAAAAAGGTGAAAGATCATAATTGCCTTTTCCTCCTTCCAGGTTGGCGGTGTCTATCGCGTATGTATCATTGAGATATCGGATTATATCGGCAATTTTCTTTTGGGCGGCATAATTACAGTGGGCATCCTGAATGTGAATAACTATTCTTTCTGAAAAAGTATTATGGGATTCTTTTATGTGGCCAAGGTATTCCGGCAACTTGATCAATCGGGCGTTGAAGCTATTCGCGGAATTTGAAGGTAGGTTCGAGGCGTGCGCAATGTCGGTAAGAATACCCCCATCCATAGTAAGCACAAAAGCCACTAATGTAATAAGCGCCACGACCCTTATTAGTGTCTTTTTGCTTACTATGGACGAATTGTCTTTTTGCCAAGCGTTTATCATTTTCCCAACCCCATCTTACTTTAAAATTTCTTAATTTTCTTTGCAAAAATTAAAAGCACATATAACTTAGTGCTTTTCTTGCTTTTTATTCTTTTATTTGAATATATATATTATACAATAAGTGTATGTATATTCAAGTAAAATCTTGCTAGCTTTTTTATGTGCTAACTTGTGTTTATTTTAATTTCTTGTGCCCTTTTTTCATTAAAAACTATAGCCTTGTAATTTTAATTAAATGCAAATAATAATTGATAAAATACGAAAATTATATTAAAATGTCCCTATGCGGTATCTTTCTACGAAAGAATTGATAAATAAATGCGCCCAAAGGGACTCTAATGCCTGGGGAGAATTCATCCGGCGCTATGAACGGCTTGTAATTAGAAGCGTCAACTATAAGTTAAACAGGCTTAGCGTGGGTTCGGTTAGATATGAATATCAGGATATTGTTCAGGAGATATTTTTATCCATATGGAACAACAACAGGCTTTCCGGAATAAAGCATCCCTCTTCCCTTAAAAGCTGGCTGGTAATGGTTTCAATTAACGCGACTTTGAATTACTGCACAAAAAAGGAGATAAAAAATCGAAACAATACTGCCTCTTTGGATCAAAGCTTTTCCCGGGAAGAACCTGAATTGACCTTGGGATCAAAATTATCATCTTTAAAGCTTAACACTGAAAAGATGATCGAATCTTCGGAGATCAGAGAAGCTTTCAAGAAGGAGCTTGCCAAGCTCAACCCTAAACAACAGCTTGTTTTAAAGTTAAATATCTATGAAAATAAAAAGCACCGGGATATCTCCGAAATAATGAATATACCCCTGAATACGGTTTCGACGTTGATCCGCCGGGGAAAACATAATCTGCGCGAGGGACTAAACCAATATTTTGGTGAAAATATTGATATTTTTTAAGATCGGTGAACGTTTTTGACTGAAAAATTTGTCTATATATGTAAAAAGGAGAATAGATCATGAACAGCCGCATATGCCCTACAGAAGAAATCCTGAGCGAATATATGAACGGTCTGCTTGAAGATGGACTAAAAAGAAGCGTGGAACAGCATCTTGCCTCATGCGACAAATGCCGGAAGCTCCTGGCAGAGACCCATGAGATATTAAGCCAACCTGATATTTTTGAGCTGAAAGAAAGCATTTTTCGGTGGATCAGAAAGAATCGCTGGCTCCTGGGAACAATCATCACTTTTGCCTGCTCTTTTATTTTTTCAAAATATTTTCTTCAATTCCTCGTCGCGTGCTTATTGATGGGCGCTAAATGGATAATCGAGGCAAGAACAACAAAGATGCTCGTAATGATCCATGAGGCCTGGAAAAGCGGCGACCAAGATAAAACCAACCGACTCCTCTCCCACTTCGAATCGAAAAAACTTACTAAAAAAAATTGACTTTCGGAAAACATGTGGTATACTTTAAGAGATAGTAAAGTAAGCAATTATGCTCTTTTTACCAATACTAATAGTAAACCATTTGCAAGAATGGGGCACAAAACCACAGGGGGTTTAGCAGATTAAGCGAGACCCAGCCGGTTGCCGATTTGCACTATCGTAAAAAGTGTAAGAGGATCTTTGTGACCCAACCTTTCAATGGTTGGGTTTTTTTGTTTTAGTAAAGATGTGAAGTTTAAAAAGTAACAAGAAGGAGGACCAAAGTGAAGAATTTAAGTTTAATAGCAATTGCGGTAATTGCGGCTGGTCTTTTGTTTATGGCGCAAAGCGCCGGGGCGGCGCCGATAACCAGTGACGTAGCAATAGAGACCACCGAACCCCCATTTGATGTCTGGGATCTTCCGGCAAACACTACTATAAATGCCCCACTCCAATCTGGGGATATTTATTGGGATTGGGATAATGGCGCACAGGTTTCTGTTACGCCAATGTGGGATCCTTCTGTGGGATCTTTCGGGTCTTGGCGCCTTGGTTCTGATGATGGATTAAGCGGACCAGTCTGGACCTTTTGGCCGGCTGTCTGGGGTACTCCCTATAGTTTTTATGCAACGGAAATATTATATTACGATATGGATCCCGATATAATCCATAGGGTTTTCTTTGGCACGCCTTCCTGGCCTCCGGCCAATCCGGCAGAATCCATTCCGGGCGGTTCAGCGACACTCATAACCCCGGGGGGCATCGATGCCGATCTAATTCTTTTTGAATACGCAAATAATCCTTTTGATCCAGATGACAATACATATGACGCCGGTATGGATAGCGGTGATATGGTACAACTTATAACTGCTGAACAGGAATCACCGCCAGAAGATCCCGATCCTGTTCCCGAACCCGCAACTATGTTCTCGTTCCTGTTAGCAGGACTGGGGTTTGCAATAAAAAGATTTAGAAAATAAATAAAATAATTAGAAGTAGCTTTACAAGCTTATATTCATTTTGGTCATAAAAAAGGCCCTGATCACTAGAAAAAGTGGTCAGGGTCTTTTTGTTTCGCATTATTTTTGTTCTAAATGAAAGTTTTTTCTCCGAAAACTTGTCTATATATGCATGGGTGCATGATCCGCAATAAATCATGCATAACAAATCGTAAACTGAAAAGGAGGAAAAAATGAGTAACAAACCGATCATCAGAGTGGAGAAAATTCGCCTTTTGGACGGGGATGGCCCGACAAAAGCCTTTTGCGATCTAATGATACTTGATACGTTCATCGCAAAAGGACTTAAAGTCGTCGAGGGTAAAGACGGTCTTTTCCTTGGGATGCCCAGAGAGCAAGGCAAGGATGGAAAGTGGTACCCCACCTTCTATACTATTTCCAAAGAAATGCACAAAGGGCTGCAGGAACTGGTTCTTGAGGCATACAATGAGAAAAAAGAAGAAACAAGCGAAGAACTTGTTCAGGCATAGTATAGGTAAATACGGGGAAAAACTCGCCGAAAGGCACTTGTTCTCTAAAGGGTTCAGAATATTAAGAAGGAACTACAGGACGCCTTTCGGCGAGATAGATATAGTATCTACATATGGAAAATATCTTGTTTTTCTGGAGGTCAAAACGCGTATTTCCGAAAAATTCGGTACTCCCTTCTCCTCTATAACCAGGACAAAACAAAAACATATCATAAGAAATTGCCAGTATTACATCAAAAGGCACCGAATTTTTAACAGGCCGTGCCGTATTGACGCTGTTTCCGTTAAACTTGATATCAATAAAAATCTTCAGGTTCTTGATCATGTAACAAACGTTATTGAGATCGAAGAAAATTAAAAAGGAGCAATAATGTTATCTAAAGTAAATTCGGCATGTGTTGTGGGGCTTAGCGCATATGCTGTAGACGTCGAAGTGGATGTTTCGAACGGTCTTCCCTCTTTTGCGATAGTCGGCCTGCCTGACACATCCATCAGGGAGAGCCGGGAACGTATCCGTTCCGCTATAAAGAATTCGGGTTATACTTTCCCTCAGGGAAAAATAACGGTCAATCTCTCTCCCGCCAATATAAAAAAAGAAGGGGCCGGATTTGATCTTCCGATCGCGATCGGCATCCTTAGCGCGACCGGCGTTATAAACGAGGAAGATCTTGAAGGGTCTCTGTTTTGCGGCGAACTTTCCTTGAACGGAAAACTCAAATCTTTCAGAGGCGCCCTGCCTATCGCTTTGGCTTTGAAAGAAAAATTCAAAAGCTTTATTCTGCCCAAACATAATGCGCCTGAAGCAGCCAACGTAAAAAAGCTTACCGTATACGGCGCGGCTTCCCTGGCAAAAGTAGTTGAGCATTTTAAAGGAATAAAACCTCTTAATCCCGTAAAAATAGAACAAAAAGATGTAAATACAACCGAACTTCAAGGAAACTTGGATTTTAAAGATGTCAAAGGCCAGGAACATGTCAAACGCGGGCTTGAAGTCGCGGCCAGCGGAGGACACAATATACTTCTTTTAGGCCCTCCCGGATCAGGCAAGAGTATGCTTGCGCAAAGATTCACAACTATCCTTCCCGATCTCCTGCCGGACGAAGCGCTTGAAGTGACTAATATTTACAGCGTAGCCGGCCAACTTAAAAGCCATGATCTTATAACTAAACGTCCCGTTCGCTCTCCCCATCATACGATCTCTTATGCAGCTATGGCGGGAGGCGGCTCCTATCCTTTGCCCGGTGAAATAAGCCTTGCTCATAACGGCGTACTTTTCCTTGATGAGTTCCCGGAATACCGCCGTGATGTACTGGAAGCGCTAAGACAGCCTCTTGAAGCCGGGGAAATAACTGTAACCAGAACGCAGCGATCGACCAGGTTCCCTTCCCGTTTTATATTAATTGCGGCCATGAACCCTTGTCCGTGCGGATATTTTACTGATCCGCACAAAAACTGCCAGTGCTCCCCTCATCAAATACAAAAGTATCTCTCTAAATTATCAGGTCCGCTTTTAGACAGGATAGATATCCACATTGAAGTGCCTCGGCTGGATTATGACCAGCTCTCCCGAAAAAGGACCGGAGAAGAATCTTCTGTAATTAAAGAACGTGTGATCAGGAACAGAAATATCCAAAAAGAAAGGTTCAAAGATAGAACATCTTCTCTCGCATATAACGCATACATGGCTTCGAAAGAAATAGAAAACTACTGTATTCTCTCCAAAGAATCGGAAGAACTTTTAAAAACCGCTATACTCGAACTCGGGATCAGCGCCAGAGCTTATGATAAGATCCTGAAGATCTCACGCACAATCGCAGACATGGAAGGATCGGAAAGGATCGAATCACACCACATCTCCGAAGCTATCGGATACAGGTGCCTGGACAGGAATTTATGGGTATGATCCTTATATATGTTGACAAATTCAATAAATAGTTCTAAAATTTCACCATATGAAAAAACTAATAATTCTACTTTTAATTATTTCCTTGCCTATTTTTTCTTTCGCTGACAATTCTTATGTAAAAAAGGGCTCAATCGGCACTCAAAAAGCGCAACCAGAAGATTATTATGCAGATATCTACTCATACCGTCCGATAGAAACGTGGATCGGGAATAAATTTGTTTTTTATCCTAAACGAAAACGCGACCTGATATACACCGACAAATATGATGATATGATCGAGATAGTCAATGATCCGGAATTTGGCCGTGATTATCATCCAATTTATAAAAATTGTGTCGGCAGGGTCGGAACGGTAACTAAAATAGATAAAAAAATAACTCCTTCTCCTCCAGGCCATCCAGCGGAAATTATATATGATGTTTACTTAAAAATGGATGATAACGGAAAAACTTATAAGATCTTGGCAAGAGAAGGGATTGTAGAGGGGCTGGTTTCAGTTACCGATATTGAAAACGCCCGCAAAGAATGGATAGGAAAAACCCTCTGGTATTTGAGAAAATATATCTATTCTTATGATGAAGAAAAAGACCAGGAAAAAACTATATCTGTCGGAAAATATACTCCTTTAAAAGTTATGGATGTAGTTGCCAGCTGGGATCCTTTAAGACCCATTAGATTTATTGTTCAAACTGACAGGGGAGAAATCGGTTTTGTCGATCTAAATTTCAGCGGAACGAATGTCCCGGATGGAAGTTGGTATAATGAAAACAGGTTCGGTACCTATTTTATCACTGAAGATCCTCAAAATTGGCCCTTACTCTATAAATTCCTGATACGCTTCCATGTTGTAAAAAAAGGCATGAATACTCAACAAGTTCTCGTTGCGCTGGGAGAGCCTGTTGAAAAAATAAAGACTTCTTTTCCCCATGAAGAATGGATTTATCCAAAAGACAAACATCTAATTTTTGAAAAAGATATACTCAAACAAAAAATAACTCCGCGACATTAAGTTGGGATCAAATACTGGAAGTTTGAGGAGATAAAAGCTTCCGGCTACAATTGCGAAATTTCCCACTTACTAATTTTATAACCCCTATTACCAAATAGCCTAAAACTATGCCAAATAACACTCCCGCGACATTTGCCATAGCGTCCCCAAAACTCGCGGTCCTGCTGGGAATATATTTTTGTAAGTGTTCAGTAATAAGGCCGTAGCTGATACCAAAAAATAATGTAATTGATAGATTGGCCCTGATAGTTATGCCGCGTACATAATTTAACCCGCAAACAACAAGAAATGCCAGGATCGTATATTCTGAAAAATGGGCTACTTTGTCGATATGTTTAAATGCGCACGAAAAATGGTCCTTATATAACGGAAGGAAATGGACCAGTATGCTCTTAAAATGCCCTTTAAAAATTTTCAATAGAGTATATGCCAAAAAGGCCGGTAGAACCGTAAAGACAAAAATCGCAATTCCCCAAATAAACGCGGGTAAACATGCTATAAGACTTTTTTTCATTTCCCTTCCCCCTTTTTGTTAAGCCAAAAGAAATGTAGATACATTATAACAAAAGCTTCAAAATGAGTCAACTAACTATTTTATAGCTTAACTTTTAGGGGTGGAACGCTTTTTCCGAAAGCGTTTTTCGAGGTATTTATCCAGTTCTTTCAGGTTATGGAATATATGACTAAAACCGTAATCACCCGCTACTCTCTCACATTCTTCCGGACTATGTTCACGGCATATAAGAGGCCTTTTATCATATATTTTGCACATGTGATCTTTATCAAGATATCTGCATCTATTAGCTATATCAAGGTACCATTTGCTGTTTTTTACATACACTTTTACCCCTTTATGAGCTACATACCATCTCACATTCTCAAAATCGTTCTTGCTTCTGGGTGTATCGATCTGAAGCGCAAAATATCTGCAGCATTTTGACTCGCATTTCCTGCAGGGTGACATACTATTTTTCTCCCATCTGTTTGCGAAGTGTTTTTAAATTATCAATTGCTGTCTTATATCTGGGTTCAACTTTTACCGCTTTTTCCAACAACTCTTCGGCTTTCGCAAGATCTCCCCTTTCTATGTACTCAAGGGCAAGACCGTTATAAACCTTCCCGCTGTACGGCGCATAATTTAATGTATAACTATAAAATGTAAAAGCATCTTTCCATACCATATTTTGTTTTATTGTTAAATATGAATATAGACCGATAACTGCTACAAATAAAAAAACTATATACCGCCTGACTAGTTTATTTTTCCCAAGCTGATTGTAAATAAAATAAGCCACTGACAGAAGAAATCCTATCAAAGGGATATAAAGCCAATGTTCCGAAAAAACGGCATTCAAGGGAAAGACGATGCTTAAATAAGGAAATAACGCTATCAAAAACCACCCCAAGCCGAAGAACATAATACGGAAATTTTTATCATTCTCCCCCTTTTTCCATAGATAAAAAATAATAACAAGAAAAATTGCGGTAAATATAAAAGGCTCAAAATATCCGCTCTTAAAAATAGTATCAGTGAACGGAAATCTGTATTCCATGTGTAAGTCGGTCGGAAACAGCGAAAGTCTTACGTAATTAAAGATCTGTTTCGGCAGTAGAACCAAGCGCATGTTAAACGGAAGAACATCTTCCACCATTGCTTCCGTTGAAACTATACTGTTCTTAAACAAGAACCAAGCTCCCATAACAATAAAAAAAGGTATGTAAAAATATGTTCTTTTATTGAAAAGACTTGTGTAGGAATTCTCTTTCCGGAAACAATACTCAAAAAACATCAAAAGAACCGGAAAGATCAAAGCTGATTCTTTGGTGAAAAGAGCCGCTATGAAAAGTATTATGATGGATGAATAATACAAGATCTTTTCCTGCCTCTTGTCGCTTATCCAATACTTGCATTGAAGGATGATCATTAACAAGAGTAAAAATGTGGAAATCGAATCGGCCCTGCCGGATATATATGTTACTGCTTCCGTATGAACCGGATGGACCAAATACAATATACTTATAAATGAAGATAATACAGCATCCTTGAGAATGGAATTCATTAAAAAAAACAGCAATATACACACTGCGACATGAAGAAGCGTGTTTGTAATATGATAGCCAACGGGTTCTAACCCCCACAGGAAATAATCGACCATGAATGTTATGGACTCGAAGGGTCTATAAAATTTCCCTCCTTCCTCACCGCTGAAATACGTCAGTTCATGCTGAAAAACCGATGGAATATTTCCGAAACTTCTTATCGCCGCATTCCTTACTACATGTGTCAGATCATCAAACAAGAATTCGTTTTTAAAAGAGTTTGCATATATTGCGACCCCTATCACCAGAAGGATCAATATTATTGTTATGCTGATCTTTGGATTAAGCTTTCCCATTTTTTGAAAATAATGTGCTGCTTATTCTTTTACCAGGAACCATTCTGTCGCGATCAAGATCACCATCATGAAAGCGCAGAAATACACAAAAGCATCTCCGTATTTGGTGTAAAACGATCTTAAACTGGTCACTTGGACGTTTTCGGTAGCGAATCCTTCTATAAAAATATCCTTGTTATTGTCAGCGACTCTTGATAATATCTTGCCCGTCGGGTTAATGAAACATGAAACTCCCGTATTGGCTGCCCTTATTACAGGCACCCGATTCTCTACCGCTCTAAAAACAGAAGCCTGCAAATGCTGCTCGGCCGCCGCGGTATTGCCGAACCATGCGTCATTTGTCATATTGATCATGATATTCGCGCCTTCTGAAACAAAACGTCTCGTGATATAAGGGAAGATATCCTCAAAACAGATCAAAACACCGAATTTGTAGAATAAAGTCGTGTGCGTTATAACGTCTTTTTGTACTTCAGAATATTCGGTTGATCTTAGAACAAAAAGTGTGAAATCATCCGAAGCCGTAAAATCACCGATCGGTTTATCGATGTAGCCTCTTAAAAAAGAAAAGTATTTCCCAAAAGGTATATATTCCCCGAACGGTACAAGATGTATCTTGTTGTATATGTTCTCTTGAGCGCCCCTGCTTGAAAAAAGGAAAGCGCTGTTATAGAAATTTTCTTTTTCTTCATATACGATCCCGGCAAGGATCGGAATATTTATATCTCTTGCAAGCTCTTCTATTTCAACTGCACCGGCGCCTTCTTCCACAAGATAAGGATACGCTGTCTCAGGCCAAACTATCATATCAGGTTTATCGCCGGCCGCTTGCCTGGTAAGCCCGTCATATTTCTCTATAATATTCTTAGCGTGCCCTGGATCCCATTTGAATTTCTGCGGTATGTTCCCCTGAATGACACTTATTCTCGGTTTGCCCCATATGCTGAAATTATCCAGTCTATAAACGCCGTATGTAATGATAACTATCAGAAAAAGCAGCGCGCTCATCATGTAGGAAATTTTTCTTTTAGATCTCACTATAACGGCATATACGGCAACATTGAACATGACCAGCATAAATGATATTCCATAAACACCGGTAATATCGGCGACTTGTATAATTTTTATATTTGCATACTGTGAATATCCTAAGAGCCCCCAGGGAAAACCCGTAAGAAGATGGCTGCGAATATATTCCAGGACCACCCAGATAAACGGTAATATCAATAAGTCCATGGAATATTTGAACACGATTCTTGCCGCAAGACCGAATAACCCGTAAAAAAGAGCAAGTAAAATCACCAGAATGATCGATCCAGGCACGGTAACATTTACAAGCCACGATATTAATAACCCGAAAAAGACTAACCCTGATAAGTAAGAATACCAGAAAGAACTTTTCCTGTTATTATCCCTGATCACTATAAAAAGCGGGACCAGAGAGATCCATGCAAGAAAGCTTAACTTTACTGGCGGAAATGCTAAAAACGTGAGGATACCTGAAAAAATTACTAAAAATATGTTTTTTCTGCTTCTACTCATCTACCACAACATTTCTTATACTTTTTGCCGCTGCCGCAAGGACAGGGATCATTACGCCCGACTTTTGGGGTTTCTCTTTTATATGTTTCATCTTTCGCGGGTTGGGATGGAATCGGCGCTCCTCCCGGACCCATAGAAGGCTGCTCTTCACCATAAAACTCGTCTTGCCCTACCGAAGATTTGCCTAAAGCCGAATATGATCTATGCTCTAAAGTTTCTTTTGCGGGTTGGAAAACAGCTTTTCTCTGCTGTTCTTCCAGCGCGGATATCTTCATGATATGTCCCGCCACCTGCTCATCTATTTTTACCATAAGATCAGTGAACATCTGAAATGCTTCATGCTGGAATTCTATAAAAGGATCCTTTTGCGCATAAGCGCGCCAGGATATGCCTTCACGCAATTCATCGAGTTCCCTTAAATACTCCTTCCAATTTGAATCGATAACTGAAAGCATTACCATTCTTTCAAGTTCTCTGATCCTGTCTTCGCCTATAAGCTTCTCTCTTATTGAATAGCTCTCCTCCGCAACGGCCTTCACATGTTCGATCACTTCCTGGGACGACATGCCCGATAAAGTATCAGGCTTTATATTTATTGCGTAGTGATATAATAAATTTTTCGCCAGAGTTTCAGGCTCTGGTTCTTCATCCCAATTTTCGAGTAACCCCTCTGCTGCTGCCGCAAATGATTCGAGAAACTCTTTTTTTAAATTCTCTTCTTCCAAGATCATGCGGCGTCTTTGATATATGACTTCTCTCTGTTGATTCATTATGTTATCGAACTTAAGAAGCTGTTTACGGATCTCAAAGTTCTGCGTTTCCACCCTCTTTTGAGCAGTTCCTATAGCTCTTGTTACCAGTGGATTTTCTATGACCTCCCCTTCTTCCATGCCGAGTTTATCCATTACCATCTTGATCCTGTCTGAACCAAAAATACGCATAAGGTCATCTTCCAGGGATAAATAAAACCTGCTTGATCCGGGATCACCCTGTCTCCCTGAACGACCACGGAGCTGGTTATCTATTCTTCTTGCTTCATGCCTCTCGGTACCTATTACATGCAACCCGCCTTCCCCTACAACTTTTTCATGTTCCTGATCGGTCCTTTCCCTGAATTCCTTCAAGAATCTTTCCTGAGCCTGTTTCTTCTCTTCAGGATCATCGATATCCAGCTTTATAAGTTCATCGTTAGCCAGGAACTCGGCATTTCCTCCAAGAATTATATCCGTACCTCTTCCGGCCATATTCGTCGCTATAGTGACAGCACCGAACCTGCCGGCCTGTGAGATAATATGAGCTTCTTTTTCATGATACTTAGCATTGAGTACATTATGCTTTATGCCTTTTGCCGTGAGAAACTTGCTGAGTCTTTCTGATTTCTCTATGGAAATGGTCCCGACAAGTAGAGGCCTTCCTTTACTGTGCCAATGCCCGATCTCATTGACAATAGCATCGAACTTTTCCTTCTCCGTTTTATAGATCCTATCCGGCATATTCTCGCGCCTTAAAGGACGATTTGTCGGTATTTGAATTACCGGCAAGATATAGATATTCTCGAATTCAACTTCTTCTGTCTTGGCAGTACCGGTCATGCCGGCAAGCTTATCATACATGCGGAAATAATTCTGAAGTGTTATAGTGGCCAATGTCTGGCTCTCTTTTTGCACTTCCACCCGTTCTTTGGCTTCAATAGCTTCATGTATACCTTCGGAAAAGCGCCTGCCCGGCATCATTCTTCCGGTAAAACTGTCAACTATCACGATCTTGTTATCCTTTATAACGTAATCAACATCCTTCTGGAATAATATGTACGCTTTTAAAAGTTGTTTTAAACTGTCTACATTCCTCTGCTGTTCTGTATAAACTGCCGTCAATTCGGTTTCGCGTTTTACTTTCTCTTCCAAAGGAATGTCTTCATCCGCAAGTTCAGCCAGTTTGATCTCTATGTCTTCGATCATGAACTCTATTCCAAACCTGTCACTCATCATCTTCTGACCCTTGGCGCTGAATGTGGATTCTCTGGTCTTCTCATCGAAAACGTAATAAAGTTCCTCCAGAAGCTCATTGCGTTCCTTTTCCATGACCTTACTGTCCAGATCCGCCTCGGCCCTATCCAATAACGTCTTAGCATGTCTATCTTTCAGTATCATATCCAGGAAATCACGGTTCTTTGGGTCAGCTTTTTGAACAAGATAAAGCAATCTTCCTGCCTCTTCATCTTTTTCTTCATCAATCGCGCTTTTTAACTTCATCAAATAATCTCTTACAAGGCGTTTTTGCGCGCCGACAACTTCCTGAACGACCGGACGCATCCGATTATATGCTTCATTCGGCTCATCTACGGGTCCGGAAATAATAAGCGGCGTCCTTGCCTCATCGATCAGAATACTGTCAACTTCATCAACTATCGAAAAACTCGGATGTCTCTGGACAACATCATTCTTGTCCGCGACCATATTGTCTCTCAGGTAATCAAATCCAAACTCATTGTTTGTCCCATAAACAACATCGGAGCTATAAGCTATTTTGCGGTCATCAGGCCTCATATCGTGCTGAATTACGCCGATAGATAAGCCCAAAAACTTATACACGGGGCCCATCCATTCATAATCCCTTTTAGCGAGATAATCGTTAACCGTGATCACATGGACACTTTCTCCGGAAAACGCATTAAGTGTTGCGGGAAGTGTAGCAACCAGAGTTTTGCCTTCACCCGTGGTCATCTCCGCGATCTTGCCTTGATGAAGCACAATGCCTCCTATAAGCTGTACATCAAAATGCCTGAGGCCTATGGTCCTCTTTGATGCCTCTCTTACCAAAGCAAAAACCTCCGGAAGTTTATCTTCAAATACGCTGTTCTTTATATCTTTAAGCTGTTTTTTATACTTGATCCGTTCCTGGTCGGAAGTAGAGCTTGTCATAAGTTCGCGGACCCTGTTTATTTCATCCTCTTTCTCCTTGCGCAGTTTCTGCATATTTTCTCTTATATCGGCGGCTCTGGCCTTTAAACCTTCATCGGAAAGAGATGAGATCTCTTCTTCAAAAGCATTGATCTTATCAACCGTTGGATAAAGTTTATTCAGCTCTCTTTCGTTCTGAGTGCCGAAAATACGTTTTAATATATTCCCTATAAATCCAAACATGATATTCCCTTTATGGGTTATTTTTTAGCCTTCATTTTTAAAAATTCTTCAATAAATCTGTCGAGATCACCGTCTAATATCTTTTCCGCATTTGAGGTCTGTACTTCTGTTCTATGGTCCTTGACCATCTTATACGGATGCAGTACGTAAGACCTTATTTGGCTTCCCCATTCTATCTTCTTTTTATCTTCATACGCTCTTACAGTTTTTTCTTCCTGTTCACGCTTCATTTTTTCATAAAGCCGCGCCTTAAGGACTTTCATGGCTGCCGCTTTGTTTTTATGCTGCGATCTCTCTTTCTGGCACTGCACGACTATGCCGGTAGGCAGATGTGTTATACGCACGGCCGAATCCGTAACATTAACATGTTGTCCGCCTGCTCCGGAAGCCCGGTACGTATCCACTCTCAGATCAGCATCTTTAATATCAACCTTTATATCCCCGCTTAATTCCGGGATAACATCGACCGAAGCAAACGATGTATGCCTTCGCTTGTTGGCATCAAAAGGAGAGATCCTTACCAAACGATGAACTCCTGATTCTGCTTTCAAATAACCATAAGCAAAATCGCCTTGTATAATAAAGGTAACGCTTTTTATGCCGGCTTCATCCCCTGCAAGCTGATCTAATACTTCAAACTTATGGCCATGCGCTTCAGCCCATCTGGTATACATACGAAAGAGCATGGAAGCCCAATCACATGATTCGGTGCCGCCCGCTCCGGAATTGATGCTTACTATCGCATTACATCCATCAGCTTCATCTCCAAGAAGACTTTTAAACTCAAGTTTGTCGATATCCTCTCGAAGGTCTTTTATTTCATCAAGCAAACTATTGATGGATTCGGCATCTTCGGCTTCCACTATTTCGGATAATTCCTTAACAGCTTCATACTTCTGTTCGATATCGTTATAAGGCCCTACAAGAGCCCTTACCGTTCGAAGCCTACGGGAAAGCTTATCAGCTTTTTCCTGATTGCGCCAAATGTCCGGGTCGTTCAGCTCTCTCTCTAACTCGGTTATTTCTTTACGATTTTTATCAAGGTCAAAGATACCCCCTGAGTTCTTCCAGCTTAGCATCAAGTATCTTTAAATTCTCTATAAGCTCTTCAATCATCTCGTTTTACCTCCGGTTTTGCATTATAACATATAAAAAGTCGCATGTCACAGAACACAGGCCGACCCTGCTTTTAAAAGTGCAGTATGTTTCCGTACAGGGAGGATCCACACCGGGCGGAGGGGCCCTGGTAGGAAATATACTGTACTTTTAATAAATGCGACGTCAGCATGATTTTTTGTGACTTACTTTTTAAAATATTCAATGATAGCCTTGGATGTTTTTATATCGATCCCGGCTTCGATCAGATCTTTAAGGGACAGTTTCTTTATTCTTTCGATACTTTTAAATTTCTCCAAAAGCAGATCTTCTTTAACAGGCCCTATGCCTTTAATATCCCTGAGCTCGGTATAAAACTTGGCTCTCATTCTAAGAGATCTATGGAATTCTATAGCGAACCTATGCGCTTCGTCCCTGACGCGTTGGATCAAAAGCAGCAATCTGGACCCGGGTGAGAGACGGATCGGATGCGGTCGCTTTAAAGTATATAAGTGATCGTGCTCTTTCGCTATGCTCGCGAGCGCTGTTCTTTCCACCCCTAAAGCGGCCAATTCATCTTTTGCTACCATAAGATGGCCTTTTCCGCCATCAATTAAGACCAGATCCGGAAGTTTTTCCCGCTCTCCTAAGAGACGCGAATATCGTCTTCTTACAACTTCACGTATCATGGAGTAATCATCAATCCTCCCGACAGTTCTTATCCTGAATTTTCTGTAATTCCCTTTATCGGGCCTGCCGTCCACAAATCTTACCATAGATCCCACTGCTTCCTTGCCTCCGATATTTGATATATCAAAACACTCTATAACTGCCGGGATTTTTTTTAAACCAAGCGCGTTCCTTAGTTCATCAAGTTCACCGAACATCGGATATTGAGCCCGATCATGCATCTGCTGGACAGCGGTAAGCGCTTCTACGCGTTTTTTGATTATTAAAGCTTTTTCATATTTTCTTTTTTCTGAAAGCCTCTTCATCTGGCCGTTCAGCGAATCAATAAGATCCTCTTTTCTCCCCTCCAGAAAAGCTTTCAGCTGTTTAACTATTTTTCCATATTCCTGTTTAGATGTTTTGCCCTCGCAGGGGCCCAGACACTGTCCAATATGATATTCCAAACATACTGTTTTATGGAACTTCTTGCATGTTCTAAGGGGGAATACTTTTTTCATAAAAGACACCGCTTGCTTCAACAGCTTCACATCCGTATACGGACCATAGTAAACCGCCCCGTCATTCACCCTTCTGCGTGTGATGAATAGCCTGGGATACTCTTCATTCATTGTCAACTTAAGAAAAGGATATGACTTATCATCTTTAAGCTCTATATTATATTTTGGACGATGATCCTTTATAAGCCCGGCTTCATAGATCAAAGCTTCCGCTTCCGAGGAAGCTCTTACAAAATTTATATCGCGGATTTCTCCTCTTAAAAGTTCCAATCTCGCGTCACCGGCCCGTCCGGCACGGAAATAAGACATTACTCTTTTTTTCAGCACCCGGGCTTTGCCCACATATATTATCCGGCCTTTCCCGTTCAAGAACATATACACGCCGGGTGTGCCGGGGAGCTTTTTGATCTTAGATGATAATTTATTATGTATTTTAGCCGGCATTCTTTTATTCATTTTTTCTTATGTATACCCTGCGCCCGTTTACCTCTATAAATAACCGTCTTATTCCCTCAACCCGCATAAGATATGCCGCAGTAAGATAAACTAATGCGCTCAAAAGCACAATAGCAAATATTGAAATAATGCCCTTTATCCCGTACGCTTTATCCGGCTGTAAAAAAAGAATGGAACATACGTACGTAAAAATTGCCATGATCCCGCTGGATAGGCATATTTTTTTAACGGACGAGATGATCCTCTCTGTATCTATATCCCCTATCTTCACGGTCAACCTTTTATAAAGCATGATAAAATTCGTCGTAGCTGCAATTGAAGTAGCCAGGGCGAGTCCTCCTATTTTCAAAGGCCACATTAATATCAGGTTTAAGATCAAATTTACCGCCAAAGATATTGATGCCGTCTTTACCGGCGTGCGGGTGTCTCCCATGGAATAATACGTGCTCACCAATATCTTTATCCCCGCATATGCGAAAAGTCCGAAACTGTAAAAGAAAAGCGCGCTCGATGTTATCGATGTGGAATAGCTTGTAAATACTCCTCTTTGAAAAAGTATCCTCACTATAGGTTCCGCAAGGACTATAAGCCCTACGGACGCTGGTATCATAACAGTAAAAATCGTTCTGAGGGAAAAAGAAACCGTTTCTTTAAGTTTATCCAAATTATTCGAAGCTACTTCTTTACTCATCCTCGGAAGGGCCGCCGTAGCAAGGGCTATCCCAAAAACCGCCAAAGGCAGCTGCACGAGCCTGTTGGAATAATACAGCGCCGCGACTCCGCCTCCACCGACTATCCATGCAAGCGACGCCAAGATCGTATCAATAAGAACGCTAAGCTGATATACCGCGGTTCCGATAGCCCTGGGCAGAAGGAGTTTTCCTATTCTGGAAGCAATGGGATGAAAGATCTTGAATCCCCTGCCGAATGTGAACCCCTTCTTTTTTAATTGAGGCATCTGAAGAAGAAGTTCAAAGATGCCTCCTGAAAGCACGCCTGCAACAAGGCCTCTTATCCCGATTATGGGGCATAATATTAAAAGAGAAAGTATCATGGTAACATTGAGCACAACGGGCGCGAAAGCGGGTGTAGTAAAATAATGAAATGAATTCAGAACGCCTTTACTGTAGGCAACGATGCCAAGGAATAATATGTAAGGGAAAAGCCATCGTGTTAAAGTAACGGTTATTCTGAACTTTTCGGGATCTTTCAAGAATCCGGGGGCAATAACTTTTACTAAAACGGGCGCAAAAACCACTCCCAGGACAGATACTATTATAAGCACTGAAAGTAAAAGGTTAAGTATGATACGGGCGACTTCCCAATATTCTTCACGCGTACGTGTATGCTGGTATTCACTTAAGATAGGAACGATCGCCGCATCGGTGGCCCCTTCCCCGACCATATCCCTGAGCATATTGGGCAGACGAAAAGCCACTACAAAAGCCTGGGCAAATATCCCTGTCCCGAACCATTTAGCGATCAGGATATCCCGGATAAAACCAAGGACACGGCTGGCAATGGTCGCGGAACTTATTATTCCGGTAGATTTTATGAGTTTACGGTTAGTGGACATATTATTTATAGCCTATATAATATCATTATTACGTGAAGCTAGCAATAGTGTATATCAAGGGTTATGCTTGTTTTGTTTATATGACAAAGAGTGCAGTATGTTTCCGTACAGGGAGGATCCACACCGGGCGGAGGGGCCCTGGCAGGAAATATACTGCACTCTTATACGTTTACAAACAAAACCAGCATAATACCTGATATCCATAGTTTCATAAAAACATTGACAACAACGCCCAGCTGTGTTAAATTATGCTCCTAAATTTAGTTACAGTAAACATTTAAGGAGAGAAAGTAATGCCGGTAAAGAAATCAGCATACAAAAGATTAAGACAGGACAAGAAAAAACATTCAAGAAATAAATCAGTTATTTCAGAGATCCGAACTCTTACCAAGAGATCAAGAGCACTGATAAGTGATCAGAAGCCGGACGAAGCAAACGCTTTACTGAGGCAGCTTGAATCCAAACTGGATAAAGCCGCTAAAAGTAATGTTATCAAGAAAGAAAATGCTTCCCGCAGGATATCCAGGCTGAAAACTCAGCTGAGTAAGATCAAAAAGTAAAGTACTTGCCTTATTTATCCTTCAAGAACTCAACAACAAGCATCTGGAGAGCTATATTGGGGTCTTTCTGCCCCGTTTTTATTGCCTTATCTGTTTCGAATAAAAGGGATACGCGGCGGGCTATTTTGGAGTGATCATATTTCTTGGCCTGGTATGATAACCTTTTGACATAACCCGGAGAATATCCGAGCTTGGAAGCTATTTCGTTTACTCCAGCCCCTTTCGAGGAGAGCAGGTTTACGCCCTGCATCATTCTCATGTGCCAGCCAAGATAGCCGATTATCTCAACAGGCTGTTTCTTATCATTGTAAAGATCGTTCAATATGCGGAATGCCCATTCGCCATCCCCGGAATCTATGGCATCCACAAGCTTGAAAACAGTCTCGGTAACACTGCGGCCGACGATCTGTTCGACATCTTTTACTTCAATTTTATTGCCGCCGGAAAAAGAAATAAGTTTATCTATTTCGGCCTTGATCCCGGCAGTATCCTGCCCTTTCAATTCAACAATAAGGTCAACTGCCTGGGGCGAAATGTCCACATTTTCCTTTTCCAGAAAACTCTTTATCCACTTCTTCATGGTATGCGCTTGCGGTACATCGGCTGCAATGGTCTCCATCGAAGAAACGAACTTTTTATAATGCTTGTTCTTTTTGAAATTGCTGTCGGCGGAGATTATGAGAACGCTGGTTTCCGTTGGATGTTCAAGGTAAGACATTAAAGTATTCAGCGAACTTTCCGTGAAATTTTCTACTTCTTTGACGAGAATAACTCTTCTATCCGCAAGAAAAGGCAGAGTGCCCAGAGAATCCATAATATCGCTTAAATCATCTTCTTCCCGGTAAATAGAAAAATTTATATCAGCCTCGCCGGAACTAAGGAATTTTTCTTTTATTTTATTCTCTTCGCGTTCCCTCAGATATGCGTCATCGCCTATAATCAGATAATTCATCTTTTTAATTGTACTATTTGGAAGAGGTGTTTACAATGAAATTTTAATGAGAGGAAAAAATGATTCTGGATTTGCTTTTACGCTTTTTATTTACTGGAATTGTCTTTTTTTGGCTTGTCCTGCTCTGGATCGTCTTTATAGTCTACGTTCCCTACATACTCGGAAATTATTTCCTTGTCTTTTTTCGCCATTTCCAGAAAATAGCCGCCGACTTCGTAATCGTTGCCCGCAGGCGTTTTTTGGATCCATGCTATCTTTGATATGGCTTTAATAGGCTTATTAAGCAAGGGAACATCCATCTCCATAACAAGTCTCGTAGCTATAGATATAAACTCAGACGCCCTGAATCTGATCCCTCTTTCACTGATATTTTTGGTAACAGTGCTGATATTCGGATCATCCGGGCTCGAGTTAAGAGCGCGATACTTGACCGGAATATGTACGCTCACTCTTTTATATTTTCTTCTTTCTTTATTGTTATTCACTTTTCTCTCCCTGCTTTTTTATACCTAAATTAAATAGTTTGACTGATCGCTTCATAAAGATCTCGCCATAATATGCATTGTTAGTTAAATAAAAATCTACATTTGACTTGCTATTATTTTAACATACATCCGGAACTATGCAAGTGAAATATCTAACTATTTTATATTCTAACACTTGGGGTGAAATAACTGTTTTTTTGTCACTAAAACAAATGGACCCAGATCGTGATTTCCCGACCTGGGTCCATAGAATTGACCAATACCTGTCTATTACCAGGATTCAACTGTTCTTTCGACTATCCTTGCGGCAAGGTCATTAACCGCATCCTTGATGCCTTCTGACTCAGGCTTAGCATTAGGACCCGATACATTATAACTGGATTGTCCCATGAAGCCTTTTTCCCGCCACATAAGTTTGCCGGTTTTGTTGTTATAAAGCTCGATATCAACATATATTTCTATTCGAAATTCATCTATATTATTTCCTTTATCGTAACTGAGCGGATACTCTCTAAAGTCCGTCAGGGCCCCTTTCATCAAAAGCGCCGCATTTTTTTCGCCCTCTATATCGAGATGCCTGTCAAATATAAAACCGTCAATTACCGACCGGGTTATATCTATTTCCAGGCCTGGCCTATAGGTGTAGCTGACCCTTCTGTCGGATATTTCCTTAGTGGGATCTATTTTGTTTTTAAAACTATCAACATGTATGGAATCCAGATCCTTCGGCAAAAGTGATGAGGTGGTATACCCGCATCCGCTTAAAAATAAAAATACGACCAATAAGAGTTTTATTAAAGAATAGTTCTTCAATTTTTAACCTTTCCGCTTAATATTTCGATTTTTATTTCAGCTATATTGGCGCTTGGCGTACCCGGATAATCCCTGGCGATCTCCTTATAATACAGTAAAGCGCTCCCGTATTTTTTCTGCCTTTCATAAAATTCGGCAATGGTCATTATGCTTTTTGCCTTTTTGTCCTTAAGTTCAAGTATGGCCTTATCAGCCTCTTCCGATATCCCCGGGATATCACTGGTTTTCGCTATTCTCTCAAACTCTTCCAAAGCTTCTTCCGTACTTGCCTGGTCATATTCAGGGTCTAGCGAAGCTTCGTACATCGTATATGCAAGCTGATATTTGGCTTCCGGCACCAGATCGCTTCCGGGATGGTCATTTATGATCTTCCTGTAAGCTTCCGCTGCTTCATTATATCTTTTCAGCCTGCGATAGCAATCGGCCATATTGTATAAAGATTTGTCCGCATACTCGCCAAAAGGGCTGTTTTCAACTATCTTCTTATATATGGTTACTGCCCTGTCCATCGAAAGCGAAAGCTCCATATCCATCAACTTCGGCTCATCTTTGGTTTGCAGGATCTTCGCGATATTAAATTCTCTCTGAAGTATTTCCTCCATGCGTTTAGTGTACGGATACTTTTCTACTGTTTTCTGGTAATTTTCATACGCAAAATAATATTTACCCAGTTCCTCAAAAGACCTGCCGGCATAATATTGCGCATCCGGGGCGAGATCCGAATCGGGATAATGATTTACAAGGCGTACAAATTCATCCGCGGCCCTTTGAAAATCATGTAATTCGTAAAAACGCATTGCCCAATCATATTGTTCACGTGGAGTATCTTTAACGGCGAACTTAGGATTGATCATTGTCTTTGACTTCGGCGTCCATATCCAAAATGCATAAGACACATTAGCCGAAAAAACAACAGAAACCAAAAAAGTAAATATAATTACAGATTTTCTCTTCATAATAGACTGATACAATGATTTAAATAAAGTTTTAAAAAAATTAGACAGAATAAATGCGGCCCCCAAATAAGTTCAACTCAGACAGGCGACTCAAGACAAAGATTTTTAAAAAAATAAATTTAAGCTTCCGGACTGTTTTCTTTCGCATCTTTAGTTTTATCGTCCGTACTGGAGGTACCAGTGCTTGCTTGATCGTTGTACTTGGAAAGACTATCTACATATTCCGTGATAAGCTCTTTGTCTTTTTTGGAGATCTCAAGGAACTGATTCCCCACTTCATAATCGTCGCCAGAACCGGCTTTACGTATCCAAGCCACCTTTGAAATGGCTTTAACGGGTTTGTTAAACATCGGAATATCCAGTTCCAAAATAAGCCTACATGCCATTGAAATAAATTCCGCGGTTCTGAATCTGATCCCGCCTTGGCTTATGTTTTTGGAGAGAGAACTGGCTCCCGACATGCCCGCTGTATCACGCAATTTGCGGTACCTGATTGGAATGTGGGTTTTCACCCTTTCATGACGTCTTTGTTCTGGACGATCTTCCACTACCACACCTCCATGTTTATTTACAAATTCACTATACCACATTTTTACACGCTTTACAAGAATAAATAATTATGTAATTATATATTAAAAAATAAAAAATATATGCCCCGAAAACACGTATTTTCCGCGCTATTATAGCCTAATTACTCCGCCTGGTTTACAAGTTTTGCTTATATACACGTTAAAAATACCTACAATAAGAACCAGGCACATATAATAACCCAATATCAGAGGTTTTCCCAAAGACGGGACCTTGATATACAAAAAAGGGATATTTGAGATCATTTGCAGCGTTTTAGTAAATATATCACACAGGCCCCGTATGAATAATGAAATGGCCCCGGCAACAGGGTAAAAAATATTAATAGAACCTGCCAATAGCAGACCGATACCCGAAACGACCATGACAAACAGTACAGGCACAGCTAAAAGATTCGTGAAAATAACCGATAATGTAACTATTTTAAAATACATTGCAACCAGGGGCATCATGCCTATCCAGATTGCCAGCGACAAAGACATCAGCTTCAGGAAGTATCTCCATGCTTTATTAAATGCATTTTCCTTATACTTTAATCTATTTATCCTGAAAATCCCGTCCGTGATCGGAGTTATAAAAATAATCGACAGCACGGCAACATATGAAAGTATAAAACCCGTCTGAAAAAGTTGTGAGGGATGAAAAAAGGTGATGAAAAAAGCGGATAGCAAAAGAACATTTAGAATGTCTGTTTTTCTTCCTGCCATACGATTGATCAGGACAAAAGAGAACATTATTGCTGCGCGTATAGATGAAGACCTGCATCCCGCAAGTACCGCAAACAAACATATGCCTATAATTGTCATCAAATATGATGTTTTGCCGGGGAATTCAAGAAAACTGAATATCCAGAGGAACAGCCCGGCTATTATGCCTATATGCAGTCCGCTAACTGCCAGAATATGCATGGTCCCTGTTTTGATGAAAATATCCTGAGTCTCCTGAGCAATATTGCCTCTTAACCCCAAAATAACCGACCTTATAATTTCCCTGTTATTGCCCCAAAGATATCTGCCTATAATTTCATCCGCTTTTCTCCTAATACTGTAGATCAAGCGTTTTAAAACAAAAAAAGGTGTATTTCGCGTGGCGATCTTTGAATATAGATCGCCTTCTTTTGATCTCAAGATCGCTGTTATTCCCCTCTTTCTGAGATAATTTATATAATCAAAATCGTCATCCTTATTATCAGGAAGAAATAACTCCCCTCCTATTACGATCTCATCCCCTACTCTCGGCCTTTTTGAATATGTAAAAAGTTTTACAAGGATATTTCCCGTTACTTTTCCTTCTTCGCCATCGGCTAAGATATGCTCAACTTTCATGGAAAATAATTTATACCTTGATAAGAATGCTCTTCTTTCTTCCGGATATCCCGTTACCACGCCCTTGAGAGTTGCTTCACTATACCTGCTGCCGGCGTATATACCTATATTATTTTCACGCAATACCGTGCCGGATGTGTATCTGAAAACGCCGAGCAAAAAGAAGAAAAGGCAAAAAAGAAAATAAAAACGCTTCTTTCCTCCGGTTAAAATCATTAAGAAGATATCGGCAGAGAGAATGAATATTTGAATATAGAAATATCCTAACAAAACATTCCCCGATATATTCGATAAAATCATCCCAAAAATAAAAAGAATGATCGGTAAGGCTAACGGCCCCGCCAGTTGTATCATATCTTTATATATTCCTTCATTTTCTCAAACTTTTTTTGCCCTATTCCTTTTACTTTCATCAGATCCGATTCGATCATAAAGCTTCCTCTCGATTCTCTATAAGAGACAATTCTTTCGGCAATTGTATATCCTATGCCGGGGATTTTCGCAAAGTCGTTTATTGAGGCAATGTTTATATCGATCCTGCGGCTTTCTTTCAATTGACGCTCTATATCTTTTAAAGATACATCGGTCCCTATAGCGGGACCGAAAGTGTGATTCTGTACGATATGCATAAATATGGCTCCCGTCAAAAGCAGGATCATGAAAAATATAAGTATAATTTTCTCTTCCCGTGTAAAGTTCATTTATGCCTTTCAATGATAAATTTTTGTTTTCTTCAATAATATTTTATATATTTATCAAATAATCTACAATAAAAAATACGCTTCCTGAAAGCGTATCCTTAAAGACTTATTCTTTCCGACCTTTTATTTCAGTTTCACTTTATATAGATCGTCATGTGTTCCTGTTATCCAAAAACCTTCTCCGTCCCAAACAATACCTGTAGTATCTTTCGCCGGGGAATCAAAAGATCCCAATATCTTAAAATCCTCTGTACTTATTTTGTAAACCTTTTGATTATACCAACTTGTTATCCATAAATATTTACCGTCCCACGCAAGATGAGCCGGCTCATGTATCCTTTTTATCCTTATTTCATCCAATAACTCGCCTTCTTTGTTCATCCGGAGAAGACCGTATTTAGTACCTATTCCCCTTGTCCAAGTTATTACATAAAGTTTTTCACCGGTCCAAATTACTCCTGCGGGATACGCAGGTTCGAGAGATACCGCCCGCTCGGCCACCATTTTATTTTCTTTTATTTTTACGCGGTATAATTTCTTGTCATCCCAATCAGTCACCCAGAAATCGCCTTCTCCTATATGAGTTATTCCCTCAGTAAAACCGGCAACCGGAATTATCTTTGAAGAGACCTTGCCGTTCGATGTATCTATGACCCACGTATTAATTTTCTTGCCGTTGCATACCCATATATTCCCGCCATCAAGATACAATCCCTCGTGGTACCCTTTGGGTAAGGTAATTTTCCGGATAACCTGAATGCCCAAATCCCCCTCATAGGATTCATCCTTCTTTAGAGTTTTCTCCCCCAAAGAAGAAGATGCTAAAAACGTAAGGCATATTGTTATAAATAATAATTTTGTCTTCATCTAAACAACGATATTGATCAGTTTGTCCGGTACAATGATCCATTTCCGGATCTCTTTGCCGGTGAGTTTTTCCTGTAGTTTTTCATCCCCGAGCACTATTTCTTTTATTCTATCCTGATCAAGCCCGCGCGGCACTTCTATTTTACTCCGGAGCTTACCGTTGATCTGAACAGGAATAGTAACCGCTTCTGTCAAAAGCATATCTTCCAGGTAAGCCGGCCAATTTGCCCTGAATACACTCTCCGTCTTTCCTGTTTTTTCCCACATCTCTTCCGCGATATGCGGAACAAAAGGCGCCATTAAGACCAGCATGTTTTCAACAACTTCGTTCAAACATTTTTTGCTGTAACAACCCTGGCCTTTATCGTTCAAGCCCGAATATACTTCATTCAAAAGCTCCATTATTGCGCTTATAGCCGTATTGAAATGAAATTCCTGGTCTATATCGTCTGTGAGCTTTTTTATGGTCCCGTGCATCTTGCGCATAAGTTTATCCTCGGCATCTTCATCCCCGGAATCCGAAGATCTTTCAAGTATGTCCAGAACGTTCCATGCTCTTTTCAGAAAACGAAAAGCCCCCTCAACCCCCTGATCGGACCATTCGGCATCTTTCTCCGGGGGGCCGATAAACAAGGTATAGAGTCTAACGGTATCAGCTCCGTATTTTTTGATCAGGGCATCAGGACTTACAACGTTCCCCTTGGATTTTGACATTTTAGCCCCGTCTTTTACTATCATTCCCTGGGTAAAAAGACGTTTGAACGGTTCATCAAAACCTACATGCCCCATGTCATACAATACCTTGGTTATAAACCTTGAATATAAAAGATGAAGTATGGCATGTTCGACCCCTCCTATATATTGATCCACGGGAAGCCATCTATTAACATCTTTCGTATCAAAAGGCCTGTCATCCAGCTTCGGCGAGATATAGCGGAGATAATACCAGCTTGAATCAACAAATGTATCCATCGTGTCTATTTCGCGCTTTGCCGGCCCTTTGCATTTCGGACACTCGGTATTTACAAAATCTTCAGCAAATTTTAACGGTGATTCCCCTGTAGGCTTGAATTCCGCGCCTTCAGGCAAAATGACCGGTAAGGATTTTTCCGGTACGGGCACTGTTCCGCATTTATCACAATAAATAATAGGAATAGGAGCTCCCCAATATCTTTGCCGGGAAATAAGCCAATCCCGTAATTTAAAATGTACGGCCCTCTTGCCGATATCCTCTTTTTCCATATGGTCACTAATAGCGTCCATTGCCTTTATGTTATTCAAGCCATCGAACTTATCCGAAGCGGTGAGCACGCCTTCGTCTTCATATGCTGCCTCCATCTTGCCGGCATCCAGAGAATCTTCCGGGTTATCTATAACAACTTCTACAGGAAGACCGTACTTTTTGGCAAACTCAAAATCTCTCTGGTCGTGTGCCGGAACAGCCATTACCGCGCCTGTCCCATATTCCATGAGAACATAATCCGATATCCATAAAGGTATTTTTCTCCCGTTTATCTTATTTATCACATAGCGGCCGGTAAAGATGCCCTTTTTCTCTGTCTCGGCCGTTTCTCTCGCTATCTTGGATTCATTACGAACTTCGCGCACAAATTCCATTATTTTTTTCTTTTCGGGATTATCTGCGATAAGTTCTTCAACCATAGGATGTTCTGCCGCAAGGACCATATATGTACATCCATAGATAGTATCAACACGGGTGGTAAAACAAGTAAGCTTTTTATCCGAATCTACTATCGGAAAATCAATATTAACGCCTTCAGACCGGCCGATCCAGTTACTCTGCATGATCTTGACCTTCTCGGGCCATTCATCCAGTTTTTCTATATCATCCAGAAGCCTTTGGGCATAATCAGTGATCCGGAAAAACCATTGTTCAAGATCTTTCTGCTCAACCTCTGTATCACACCTCTCGCACTGACCCTGTATGACCTGTTCGTTCGCGAGCACAGTGCTGCATGAAGGACACCAGTTCACAAAAGCCTTCTTTTTATATGCCAGGCCCTTTTCGAAAAGTTTCAAGAATATCCATTGTGTCCATTTGTAATAATCCGGAAGGCAGGAAGTCACTTCACGATCCCAATCATATTCCACCCCCCAGGAATCCAGCTGACGTTTCATTGTAGTTATGTTATTCATAGTGGATTCTTTAGGATGTATGCCGGCTTTAATAGCGGCATTCTCAGCCGGGAGGCCGAAAGCATCCCATCCCATAGGTGTGAGCACATTAAGGCCGCGTATTTTTTTATACCTTGCTACAACATCGCCTATTATATAATTCCGGCCATGGCCTACATGAAGCCCCGCGGAAGGATAAGGAAACATCATGAGGCAATAATATTTATCCTTGAAATCCTTGACATCGACCTTAAAGAGGCCTTCCTTGCGCCACTTTTTTTGCCATTTTTTCTCTATGTCAGCCGGTTTATACTGTTCCATTATGATCGCTTTATTTGAATAACTTTGCCCATTCTCTTCTTTTTCTTTTCTTCCAGCTTCCTTTATGATAAGCGTAGCTTGCCAAAAGCGGCAGGACTGATGTAGCTTCAGCGTATACCATTTGTTCATAACTGGTGTCAACTTTGCCCCATGAAGATGCTTCTTTAAGCGTTGAGCTTGAACATGCGCCGTCACGCACATCGGCAACTGTTATTTGCACGGCGTACTTGTGCATGTTCGCTTCTTTTCCCAATACTTCAGCACAAACAACCGTATCCTGGATAAAATTCTTGGGTACTCCCCCTCCTATAATTAAAAGCCCCGAATCTTTTGAAGCCATTTTTATCTCGGTAAGCTCAAGAAAATCTTTCACTGAATCGATAGAGATATGCTCTTTCCTGTTTTTCCATTGATGAAGAACAAGGCCGAAGCCCGCGCTGGAATCTGAAAATGCCGGACAAAAGACAGGAACATTTTTCTCATATGCGGTTTGGACCAATGAGTCCTTCTTTTTGGCGTTCTTTTTCAGGTATTTACCCATCTCGAGAATGAATTCCCTGGATGAATAAGGGCGCCTTTCGAGTGAGTCAGCTATTTCAGTTATCGTTTTATCGCAAAGTTGAAGCTCTTCTTCATCGATGAACGTATCGTATATTCTGTCAATATAAAGATCTCTCAGCTTATTGTCATCGATATGCTGAGTTCCTTTATAGTGTTTAAATCCCAATGCTTCAAAAAAATCCATGTCCACTATACTCGCGCCCGTGGCAACAACGGCGTCGATCATATTATTTTTGACCATATCGACATAGACCTGCATGCATCCGCCCGCAGAAGTGCTTCCTGCGAGAGAAAGTATCGTCGTGCAGTTCTTGTCGCGGAGCATCATATCGAATATCTCGGCGCCGCGGGCAAGATCGCGGGCCGTGAACGACATGTCTTCCATGGATTTGATTATCTTGGTAGCATCAAAACTTTTTATATCTATATGTTTTACGGTTTTTTTCAATAAGTCTTTTTTTTTCATCCCTGTCACTCTCTATTTTTTTGACCTGTTTTCATATATGTAACTTAAAAATTTATAAATAAGTTTGGCTGCGGCAAAATCCGGAGCACTGTTATTTTCCATAGGACATAATTCGACTACATCAAATCCTACCACGTTCTTGCTCTCGCTGACAGCCTTTAAAAGACGTAATACCTGATACCACGTTAATCCTCCCGGTTCAGGCGTCCCTGTCGAAGGCATGATTGACGGATCAAAAACATCCAGATCTATGCTTACATAAACATTTGAGGTGAGTTTTTCGACCACTTTATTGATCCAAATATCCCCGCCATTAATATCTTTTGCAAAAAAGGTACTTGAGGCGTCGAGTTTGTCTTTTTCTTCAACACTCATGCTGCGTATGCCGACCTGAACAAAAGGTGCGATCTCCTTAACGCGGGCCATTACGCACGCGTGATTATACTTGCTTCCTTCATATTCATCTCTTAGGTCAGCGTGGGCATCGAACTGAAGCACCGAAAGGTCTTTAAATTTAGAATTATGCGCTTTTATCGCTCCTATACTTACCGAATGCTCCCCGCCTAAAATAACGACGAATTTTCCGGCATTAATAAGACCACTGACCTTATTTTCGACTTCACCGGACATATCTTCAGGCGAAGCATTAGTTTTAATGGCAGGGCACGTATATATGCCTTTTTTGTAAACTTCCGAGTCTGTCTCTATATCATAGACTTCAAGCGCTGAGGAGGCCTTAATAATAGCAAGGGGGCCTTTATCAGCCCCCTTAATCCAGGTACTTGTTTCATCATATGGAACCGACAGGACAGCTATTTCTGAAGTATCCGGGTCGATAAAAGACTCTTCAAGAGCACCAAAATTATTGTATTTTTCCATGACCGCTTACCTTTTTGTCAGTTAAGCGGCAGCTGCAAGTTCGTTTTGTCTGTATCTCACAAAATCCTTGCCGCGATTAACAACATATTTCTCATATTTTTTTGACTCGAAAGCGCTTATAAGATATTCAGCGGCAAGATCTACATCGAAATGTTTACATGAAAATACATCGACAAAACAATAATCTTTCTCTTGAAAAGAGTGGATGGATATATGGCTCTCTGCAATTATAACCGTGCCTGTTATCCCCTTGTCTTCGGGGACCAAACCCGAATACGGGAATACATAAGGCTGTGTGATCTTTGTCATGCCTATTTTATCAGGCAACTCATCCAAGATGTTGAATACATGATTATAATCGCTCAGTTTGTCCGGATTGCACTCACTAAGATCTAGCATTAAATGCGGACCAAAACTTTCTTTGGTGGCATCTTTCATTTTTGCCCTCCATTTTTAAGTTTTTTTTGTTAAGGGGTTTAACAAAAAACAGAGTTAAAAAACCCCTATTAACTTATTCGCCCAGAACTTTTTAACTTTTGGGTTAAAGTATATTTAATTATTGCCTTTTGTCAATAAAAAAATACATATTGCCTTCTCAATAACAAAGTGTACTTAAAATAAATATATATAGCAAGAAATACGACACAAAAAAGGAATGAATCAAAAAATTTTTGCGGGAAAAATGGTGGAGCTGAGGGGGATCGAACCCCTGACCTCATGCATGCCATGCACGCGCTCTTCCAGCTGAGCTACAGCCCCACTCAAGTGGTGCCGGAGGTGGGAGTCGAACCCACACGGGGGGATACCCCACTGGATTTTGAGTCCAGCGCGTCTGCCAATTTCACCACTCCGGCAAAAAGATAAATAAAACAGGAAATAATTTTATTATTTCACTATATATAAGTCAAGCAACTATTTAAACGTTATTAAAGAAGGGTCATAATCTTCCACGTTCTCAAACCCGAGCAGGTTCAGGATCGTACCTGCTACATTAGATAAGCCCCTTCTCTCTAAATCAGCCATTTTATATTCACCGGCATACTGCGGATCATATATTATAAAAGGCACGGGATTCAAAGTATGTGCGGTTTTGGGTACATGCTTTTTCCCGTCCTTATCTATTGTGAACATCTCTTCAGAATTGCCATGATCGGCCGTTACTATGGCAATACCCCCGAGCTCCCTGACAACATCCAGAAGTTTCTGCACGCAGGAATCAACGGTTTCCATGGCGGTGATAATCGCTTTCGGTACGGCCGTGTGCCCTACCATGTCGCCATTAGCGAAATTGAGCCTCCCAAAGGCGAATTTATTGCTTTTTAAGAGCTCGATAGTTTTATCGGCTATCTCTTCAGCTTTCATCTTGGGCGCTTTATCGAACTGGATCTTATCAGACGGTATTTCATAATATTCTTCAAGACCTTTGCATACATAGCCTGATTTGTTCCCGTTCCAGAAATATGTCACATGGCCGAATTTTTGTGTTTCGGATATGGCGAACATCTTCACGCCTGCCGAACAGAGATATTCGCTGAGGGTTCTGTCGATCTCGGGAGGATTTACCAGATAATGCTTGGGTATATGTTCATCTCCATCATACTCCATCATTCCCGCATATAAAACATCGGGAACTCTTTCCCTGTCAAACTTTGAAAAATCCGCCTCATCAAATGCTCTTGATATCTCAATAGCCCTATCGCCTCTAAAATTAAAAAATACTACCGAATCCCCATTCTCAATACTCCCTATCGGTTTGCCGTTCTCCGCTATAACAAAAGAATCCATATACTGATCGGTCATGGTGGGGTCCTCTTTATAATATGTTTCTACCGCTTCTTTGGCTGATCTAAAAAATCTTCCTTTACCGAGAACATGCGCATCCCAGCCTCTTTCAACCACAGACCAATCCGCTTCATACCTGTCCATAGTAGTGACCATCCTGCCGCCGCCGGAAGCTATTCGATAGTCATAGCCCTTCTCCCGCTTTATTTTCTCCAAGACATCTTCTGTTTTGCCTATATAAGTTAATGCCGATTTTTCGGGAACGTCACGCCCGTCTAAAAGCGCGTGAATACGAACCTTTTTAACACCGTCTTCAGCAAGCCGGTTCACCATGGCATATAACTGATCTGTATGGGAATGAACATTACCGTCAGATAAAAGACCTATGAAATGGAAAGCTGCCTGTTCTCCGGTCCCGCACTTAACTCTACCCACAAGATCTTTCCAGGTCTCTCCCTCGAACAGAGAACCGTCCTCTATGGAATTATCCACCAGTTTTGCCCCTTGAGCGAAAACCCTTCCGGCTCCGAGCGCGTTGTGCCCTACCTCGCTATTACCCATATCTTCATCAGTCGGAAGCCCTACAGCTGTCCCATGCGCCTGCAGTTTGGTGAAAAGTTCGCTTTTAAATAATTTATCAAGACAAGGGGTATTGGCCACGTAAACTCCGTTAGACTCATCCTGTTTGCCTAATCCCACACCATCCATGATCATTAAAAGGAGCGGACCTTTTCTTGGTGTAAAATTTTTGAGCCTCCTAAGTTCCAATTTCATCTTTTTCCTTTCTATGTCTTTATCGCAATAACGGTAATGTCATCGTGCTGAGCCGCTCGTCCTGCGTATTCTTCCACGGCTTTCTGAACTCCTTTAACTATCTCCTCAGAAGGTCTTTCTTTTAGCGCCAAGAGCAGCTTAGTCAATTTTTCTTTTCCGAACATTTCATCCTTTATGTTCATTGCCTCCGTAACTCCGTCTGTATAGAGCAGAAATACGCTTCCCGGTTTATAATTCCGTTTCCCAAGAGAAAAAACACTTTCGGCTAATCCCAAAGGCAACCCTTCTTCCACATCAAGAAATTCGACCTTACCGTCAGCTTCAACAAGAATTATGGGCAAATGCCCGCCGCTTGCGAATTCGATCCTTTTTGATCCGGTATCCACAACCATATATGTCAGTGTAACAAAAAGGTTCCCTGTCCCCTCGGAAACAAATCTGTCATTAAGCTTTTTTAATATCTCTTGCGGCGATCCCTGGCCTATAAAAGTCTTGAATTCAGTTACTACCCTTGCCATAAAAAGAGAGGCCGGTACGCCCTTGCCCGCCACATCCCCTATCATGACTCCCGCTTTTGTATCATCCAGCTTAACCACATCATAAAGATCGCCTCCTACCTGGCGTGCGGTCAACATCTCAACATCGATATCAAGTTCTCCCACTTTGGGGATCTCAAGAGGCAGGAAGCTTCTCTGTATCTCTTTGGCGATGTTCAGTTCTTTTTCCAAAAGCTCTCTTCTTTGAGTTTCTTTGACATATTTTCTGAACGTAAAAACAATATAAATGCCTACCATGGTAAATATAGGATAGAACATGTCTATCCATATCCCGAAAGGATAGAAAAGCAGGATCGCAATAGAGGAAAAAGCCAGTATGATCAAAATTATAGATAAAAACCCGAACCTTTTTCTGACTCTTATAGTTATAAGGGTTGTAATAACCCACATAATGATGAGTATTAGAAGATTCCACCACCTGTTCAATCTCATTAAAAAACTTTTATGGATCATGCTGTTCAATAAGCTGGCATGTACGCCCACCCCGGGATAAAGGGGCTCTGTCGGAGAAGGATGGGCATCAAGCGCGGCCGTGGCGGTGAGACCGACAAAACAGACAGCATCTTTTAGTTCCGCCAGATCCAGTACGGGTTCCTTATTGGTAATATCCGCAAGATATGACTGCATAATATCCACATATGAATAATGGCGAAATGCCTTCCCCCATGGCCCGGGATAATTCACCAACATCATGGAAGTATCGTCTATAGGCACCGTAAAGTTCTTATCAACGATGATCTTCCTGCCGGGGGCTATTTTGACCTTATCAAATGAAGCCCCCATGTAATTCAGAGACACCAAAAAAGTCATGTGAGGATAGAACATCCCCTTATATCCGATAAAAAGCGGGATCCTGCGTATTTTACCGTCAGGATCGGGTACGGCATTTATAAAGCCTTCTCCCTTAGCAACATTCTTCAGAATATCCACTATTTCCGCCGCATATCCTCTGGCCTGCAAAAAGCTTTTATCCGGTCCGCTTAGATCCAGATCAAAAACGTACGGGAGGTATACATTGCCTTCCTCTTTGATCGCTGACGCGAGCTCTTCATCCCCTTCTTTTTCTTCGCTGAAGAATATGTCGAAAACTATTTTTTTTGCGCCGGCCGACTTCAGCGCCTTTACCATAAGTGCATGATATTTGCGGGGGAAGGGCCATTTGCCGAGTTTTTCTATAGAATCATCCGCGATCTCAACTATAACGATATTCTTATCGACAGGAAGAACGGGCCTGAGTTTATACCTCAGGTCCAACAGGCTGTATTCAAACTCATCCAGGGCGCGGGAATATGAAAAGAAAAGAAAAAGCGATATTATGAATGCACTGAGGACAAAATATGTAAATTTGCTTCTATCAAATTTCTTCATGGATACAGGGCGGGCATCAGAAACTGTAATATATTCCGCCGGAAACTATGCTGCCGGAATATTTATTGAACGGATCATTTGAATCATTTTCACTATACGAGTAACTGACCTCCAGGGTCATATTTTTTGTAAGGTCATAATAAAGCGCCGCGCTTAAAGTATAGGTATTATCCCTCACCTTCTTGTTCACGTCCTCTGAACTGCGCCTGTTCTTATAATTCGTATGTTTATACCTGAAACTGATATCAGTATATAACTGGTCGGTAAGAAAATACATGATCCCCGGTTTTACCGAATACTTCCAGGAATCATAATAATCCTGATACTTGTGATTAGAATCAACGAAAATAAGCTCGTTATTAAGTTTTAAAATTAACTGTGCGAAAAAAAAGCGTATCTTATGCGTGATAGTATTACGGTTATCTTCCCGGTCATTATCGCCCTTTCTTGAATCTTCCATGCTGACCTTCCAGTCGGCGTACCAGCGATGACTGTATTCATATTCCAGGCTATGATAAAGATCCTCGGTTAAATAATGCCTGAGGGCTGTTGAGAGTTCGATCGCGGAAAAAGTACTTTCATGTGAATTCGGATATGAGAAATAATCATAACTGCAGCGATTTATGGAAACAAGACCCGGAATGATCTCGTAATCAAAACCCACGTATGGCTCTATATCAAATATATTATTTGAGTTGTATTTATAATATAAAATGCTGAATATGTCCCCGCCCGCTTTTAGCTTGAGTTCCTCTGACATCTTGTAAGCAACTTCCAGATCCCCTATCGCCTGAAGAAACCCGTCTTTATGCCGTTTTGAATCCAGATCGACATTATTATCAAATCCCTGCTGAAGGTCAAATGACCCTCTTACTTCAAAATTTTCCAAATAATCAACCTTATATTCTTCGTATTCTTTTTCGGGCGGCATAATAGCCGCGGCCGGATACTTATCCTGTATTTCTTCCTGCAATCTTTCTTCAGCTGCAAGATCGTTGCCTTTCACTGAAAAACATGTAAAAACAAAAATACATAAGAATATCACCCTTTTTACGTCCGTTATATGTCTTTTCACTTATTTACCGCCCTTCCCTCAAAGATAGTAGGCTTTTTGATTATTATCTTCCCCCTAAATCTCTAAATAATGCCCGCCGCTTTCCTTCTTCTCGTCGAGCTTATCGCGTATCTTGTCTATCCTGCCTTCATCCTTGCGTTCGATTATGCCTTCTCTCCGGTCATCAAATTTATCTGAACCTTTTCTGTCCCTTTTTTTATTATTTTTAAACTGGTTTTTTAATTTATTAAGCAATGTTCTTGAAACCTTTGTCATCTTCCCGGGTGACTTATGCTTTTTTGTCCTTACCTTGTAGCCTTCTTTCACCCAGAATTTCTCATCCATGACGGAGCCGTCTTTATTCTTCCCCTGAACAAAAACTTTACCGTTAAATACGGTCACATCGGTGAATTTCTTAGTGCCTTTAGTGTGCCAGCCGGTACCGCGAACACCGCAAACCGCACAAGGCGTTTCCACTTCAAAAACGCTTTCAGCCGGAAGTTTTTCCAATAAAACATACAGGTCCCCATCCACGAGCTGGATCTTATTCTCTTTCTCAAGCTTGATCACAACATCACTGTTCTCGCCGACTTTTACAACATTCTTCTTTTCTTCATCAAACACCATATTTAAATATGATTTTTTGCCCGTAACTATACGGGTTCCCGTTTTAACCGGCATGTTAAGTTCGGGTTTCACGCTTTTTGCCTCACCGGACGGTGTTATCTCCACATCACCCGTAAAAGAAACTACCTTTACCGTGTCAGCAAATGCAAATGATATAAAAAAGACGCAACTTATTGCCAGAGAACAAATTACATTTATTGTATATTTTTTCATGTCCAACAACTCCCCTTTAAGGTTTTGTAATTCTAGTGCCGGTGTTGCTGCTGTCATCAAGCTTATCGCGAACGCTGTCCAACCTTGTTTCGTCCTTTTGTTCTATCACGTTCGTTACGGACTTGTCCCTTATATCCGAAATGTCTTCCAGAACTCTGTCTTTTTCTTCGATTTTCTCTATCCTGTCCATCTTTCTCTCTCTTCTTGCCCTATCTAACATGCGGGCCTTTTTCTTGCTTACCGGAACTTTTTTCTCTTTTTTCTTAATATCGGCTTTTTCTCTTAATTTTTCGAACCTGTCCCTTGAAATTTTCAGCATTTTTTCCGGCCGTTCAAACTTCTTGATCTTTCTTTCATAGCCTTCTTTGACCCAGAATTCCTTCTCCATAACAGAGCCGTCTTTATTTACGCCGCGTACAAACACCCTATCCTTTAAGGTAGAAATCGTAGTTACTCCTTTTATTACAGCTGTATCCCATATAGTGCCTCTCGCGCCGCATACCGCAGAAGGCGTACGTACCCTAAAAACCTCGCCTTTGCCGAGGTCATTTAACGCCGTTATGAGCTCGCCGTCTATAAGCTCTATCTTATCTTCCTCTTGAAGTCTAATAACAACATTGCTGTTGGACTCAACTGTGGCGGTATTTTGTTTTGCTTTATCAAAATACATCTCCAAACGGGATTCATCCCCCGTAAGGATACGGTCTCCCGGCTTCAATTCCATCTCCGGTGTGCAGGCAACTTCTTTAGTCTCGCCTGCGGGAATGATCTTAACATCACCCGCTAAAGAAGACACTCTGACTGCCTCCGCCCAGGAAGGAACTATAAAAGCAATGTTAAAAACAAAAATCATGCATAAAAACAAAATTCTCATCTTTCTCATAACACACCTCCTTGTGTGTCCTACTCGCCCTTGAACATGATCTTCCATGGGTGCTTCTTAACATCATCACTGAACTCTTTAAAATTCTCCGTGGTCGCTTCAAGATTAAGTACGATATTGTCCAGATTTTGCCTGTTATCAGAAATCACCGACTTTATATCGGTTATTATCGTATCCAGATTATTGGCGATATTGTCGGCTTTCTTCATTAAGAGGCGCATCTGAACGGGATCTTCACTGGCCATTTTTGCGCCGTCTTTAAGGAAAATTTCTGATTTTCCCGGCGTTATGCCGACATACGCGTCCCCGACAAAACCGGCTGTTCCTATGTAGGCTATGGAATCCTCTCTGACCTTAGCTTTACGATTCAAAGCTAATGTGCATTCCACTTTTGTCGCATCAGGCTCATAAATAAATTTTATATCCGTTAACCGTCCGACTTCTATTCCGGAGAGTTTAACGATCGCATCTTTTTTAAGATCCCCCGCGTACGTAAAACAGGTTTTTATATCATATGTGCCTGTCTGGAAATTCGCGGTCTTCAAAAAATACATAACCGCGACTAAAATAGCGATAAGAACAACAAGGCCAACCTTTACTTCATTCGATAATTTCATATATGCTCTCCTTTTTCTCCTTCTTATTGTGTTAAACTTTCAAGATAATCATCTTTATGCTGAAAGAATTTTATCGGCCCGTCCGGACTGCCGTTTATAAACTGCTGGATGATCCCATTATCGGAATTTCTTATCCTGGCAGGAGTGCCCACTTCAAGCACCTTACCCTCATACAGCATGGCTACCCTGTCAGCGATACGCATTACACTCTGCATATCATGCGTTACGACAACGCTTGTTATCGCCAATTTCTGGGAAAGATCGACGATAAGTTTATCTATAACCGCCGCCATTATGGGATCCAATCCGGCAGTAGGCTCATCGTAAAAAACTATCTGAGGATCCATGGCTATTGCCCGGGCCAGGCCTACACGTTTTCTCATGCCGCCTGAAAGTTCACTTGGCATCAGGTCTTCAAATCCTCTTAAGCCCACAAGCTCAAGTTTCATCTTGACCATTATGTTTATGACGCTTTCTTCGAGTTTAGTATGCTCTCTTAACGGCAGGCTTACATTCTCCGCGACCGTCATGGAATCAAAAAGCGCCGAAGATTGAAACGACATGCCTATTTTCTTGCGCACGTCATCCAGGTCATCCTCATGCTTGTCGGTTATATCATCTCCAAGTAAATAAGTTCTGCCTGAAGTAGGTTTAATATTCCCTATCATATGCCTGAGTAAAGTACTCTTTCCGCAGCCGGAACCGCCCATTATAACAAATGTTTCGCCTCTGTATATCTTGAGGTTTATGCCGCTTAGAACAGTTCTCTCCCCGAAATTTTTGACAAGATCCTTGACCTCAACAACAACTTCTCTATCGTGCTGCTCGTTTTCATTTCCGGCCTCTTTTTCAGGATCGGTTAAGTGCTCCTTGCTCCAGCACCATGGTTCATGGCCCAGTATTTCTTTTTCTGCCTTGCTGTGCCTTGGATCTTGCTGTGGATTATTTTCTGTATTCATATTTTTTTAATTTAAACTTATCCCCTCTTATACATTCCAAAAATAAAATATACCTGTCAAAATACAGTCAAAAAGTATGATCAGAATAAAACTTATCACAACGCTAAGAGTGGTCGACCTGCCGACTCCTTCAGCTCCCCCACGGGTATCAAGCCCCACGTAGCATGAGATCATTGCAATTATAATAGCGAAAACAGCGCTTTTTATGATACCCGTCCAGACATCTTTCCAGGTCATAAGATCAAAAGAAAAGCTTAAATACCTGTACATATTAAGCTTGAGATTGTTAACACCTACTATGAGACCTCCGAGTATACCTACTGCATCGCTGATCAGTGTGAGACAGGGAAGCATTACCAAAAGCGCCAGAAAACGCGGCACAACGAGAAACCTTATCGGATCGATCGCCAACGTCTCAAGCGCTTCTATCTGCTCGGAAACTTTCATGGTTCCGAGTTCCGCGGTTATAGCCGAGCCTACCCTTCCCGTAACAACAAGAGCCGTAAAAACCGGCCCCAGTTCTCTTGCCATACTTATACTTACCATAGCCGCAACGTAAATGGTAGCCCCCAGCTGTTTAAGCTGATAAGCGCTTTGCATGGCAATAACTATTCCAGTGAAGAGAGAGATAAAAAATACTATAACAAGTGACTGTACTCCGGCAAAAACCATCTGCTGAAATATGCTTTCACGTTTCGTGATCTTCTTTTTAAAAGGTCCCGTTACAATGGCAAGAATAGTTTTATGAAAAAGAAACAGTATTTCCCTTATATGCTGCCAAAGATTTAATGTCGCCTTTCCTGTATTAAATATTAAGTTTTTCATTTTTTCAAAAAGAGTTTAAAGCGTTTTCTTCACCATCTGCAATATCAAAAAGCTTATTCAGCTTTGTTATCTCAAAAAGTCCCATGACTTTCGGTGAAAGATTGGTTAGTTTAAGTTTTCCTCCGTATCCTCTGAGATTTTTAAGTATCTCGACCAGCGTCGCCAACCCGGAGCTGTCCACATAACCAACCTTACCTAAATTGATGACTATTTTATCTTTTTTAGCGCTTATAGCCTGATCAAGCGACTTTTTTACCTCCGGTGATGTGTTTATATCAATATCTCCCTCCATGCGAAATACTGAAATACCGTTTTTTTCCTCAACATTGATCTGCATGCCTTCTCCCCCTCATCTATTTATGACTTTTAACAAAATATTTTTTCATGACAACTCTCCTGCCGCCATTTTCGTACCTTACTTCATCCATAAGATGTTCTACAAGATATACTCCCCTGCCACCTTCTCTAAGAAGATTTTCATCAAGCGTGGGATCAGGTAAACTCTTAGGGTCGAAGCCGTCGCCTTCATCCTCGATACTTATAAGAACATGATCTTCGGTAACCTGAGCGTTTATTTTAACTTTTTTATTCGGCATGGATTTGTTGCCATGCACCATCGCATTTCGCAGCGCTTCTTCAAACCCCACATGGATATCAAAGATAGTATTTTCATCCACACCATTCTCTCTAAGCAACTTAAGCAGTTTTTCGCAGGTCTCTTTCAATAAATAACTGTCGTTCGCGATCTCTATATTCATACTACTATTCTTTATAAACTCCCATGTTTCGGAATTTATTATACCTTGCCTCTAAGAGTTCTTCCACTGATTTCGAGGAAAGTTCTTCCAAGCTTTCGGTCAATTTTGTTTTTATGCCCTGTGCGGTTTCCTCCGGGCTTCTGTGCGCTCCCCCTAATGGTTCGGGAACGATCCCGTCTATAATCCCTAATTCCATCAATTCAGGTGCCGTTAACCTAAGCGCCGTAGCCGCATCAGGAGCTTTACTCCGTTCTTTCCAAAGTATAGCTGCGCACCCTTCGGGAGAAATAACCGAATAGTACGCGTTTTCCAGAACAAATACTTTATCTCCGACCCCTATACCTAAAGCTCCGCCTGAACCGCCTTCTCCTATCACAAATATAATTATAGGGACCTTTAATCCGGCCATCTCCCGTAAATTATACGCGATAGCTTCCGCCTGGCCCCTTTCTTCGGCCCCTATGCCTGGATACGCGCCCGGAGTATCAATTAAACTCACTATCGGAAGGTTGAATTTTTCCGCCATACACATGATACGCATGGCTTTCCGGTAGCCTTCAGGATGAGCGCAGCCGAAATTCCTCTCGAGATTCTCTTTGGTATCACGTCCTTTTTGATGGCCTATCACTACTAATTTTTTGCCGTTCATCTTTGCCAGACCCGTTATCATGCTTTTGTCGTCGCTGAAATGTCTGTCACCGTGGATCTCGATAAAATCATCCATTAACATATCTATGTAATCCAATGTGTACGGGCGTTCCGGATGACGGGCTAACTGAACTCTTTGCCAGGAAGTCAGTTTTCCGAAAATATCCGCTTTGAGTTTCTCCAGCCTGCGGGTAAGTTTTACGATCTCATCGGAAAGATCGATATTCTCGTCACTGGTGAATTTCTTGAGTTCTTCTATTTTATTCTCAAGTTCTATGATCGGTTTCTCAAAATCTAAAATTATTGCCATAAAAAATCGCCTCTTTTAATTCACAATTTCGACTTCTGTGCCCGGGCTGACTATGTCAAAGAGCTCCACCACATCGTCATTTCGCATCCTGACGCATCCCATGGTTATCTGGCTGCCGATAGTATTCTCATCATTGGTGCCATGGATCCCGTACCCTGATATAGTAAGCCCCATCCATCTTTCGCCCAGTTCATATTCTTCAGAATCCGGCTGAATAACTTTACCGTCGGGCCTGTACCAGACAGGTTTTATCGACTTATCCGTTATCTTGAATTTGCCTACAGGAGTGCAATTGTCCTTGCCGGTGGAGACAACATATGTTTTAAAAGGTTCTCCGTCTTTTTTTAAGATGAGAATATTAAGAGATTTATCCACGAATATTGAAAATTTTGAAATATTTATTTTAAGCTTCTGGCCGGGGCGAATAACATCGGATTGAAGTTTGTTGATCTTCTTGATCAACGCTATTGTCGTATTGAATTTACTGGCTATACTGTATAGAGAATCCCCCGGTTTTACCGCATATTCCACGCTATCTTCCGTTATCACAGGAGAAATAAGAACATCCATGTTAAGTTTTTCCAACTGCGACTTTACATTGTCTTTATCTTTAATATCCGGAAAACTGTTAAGAAGTCTCTTGTAATAATACCTGGCTTTAGCATAATCACCGTTTTCCTGATACATGGAGGCGAGTTTTCTGAGAGATTTTTCCGAATATTCAGAATCAGAATAGTTGTTCAGCGTCACGATAAAAGCGTCTGCGGCTCTGCCATAGCTTCCTTCTTTCAGGAACTTTTCTCCCCGCTCATATACTAAAGCGGCCTTATCTAATTTGATAAGACCTTTGTCTTTTGACGGAGAAAGTTTTAGAACTAAAAAAGATACGCAAGTAATAGCTACGACAACTATTGATGCTAATAGTAAAAGTGCTTTACGGTTCATGTTAATATGTCTTTCACGTTTTTAATCATGAATACACTAAAAATGCTATACTTATACCTATTAAAATACCTGCCCAAACCTGTATCGGAGTGTGTCCGAGAAGTTCCTTAAGCCTATCCTCTTTTACCTCTTTTTTCCAGTAGATATCCTCTACGATCCTGTTCAAAATTTCGGCTTGCTTACCTGAAGCGCGTCGAACTCCCTGGGCATCTGATATGACCACAACAGCGAACATAAGAGCCACTACAAAAAGCGCACTTGAAACTCCTTCCTGTATGCCTACCGCAGCAGTAAGTGCGCTCACTCCTGCCGCATGAGAGCTGGGCATGCCTCCGGTGCCGACAAACCATTTAAAATTAAACCGTTTTTCTCTGATTACACCTACAAATACTTTTAAGGATTGCGCAATAAACCAACCGCCAAAAGTCGCGATAACCACCTTATTATGTACAAAATACCATATAGCGCTATGTTGAACCATCTTTTCTGCCCTTTATATTAATATTATTTTGCGCATTATTATAATATAATACAAGCCTAATTGCAAATGCTCAATAACAAAAAACTTAGATCAATACTGTACTCTATGCTGGATAAGTGACAGAGCTTCCTGACGGGTTTTTTGGCTTTTACGGAATATCCCTCTGATCGCGCTTGTTGTTGTGATCACCCCGGGTTTTTTAACCCCCCTCATGCTCATGCAAAGATGTTCCGCCTCAATAACCACCAGAACCCCTTTCGGCTTGAGTTTTCGCATTAAGGCATCGGCGATCTCGGTGGTAAGCCTTTCCTGGACCTGTAACCTCCTGGAGAGTGTATCCACGACACGGGCTATCTTACTCAGACCGGTGATCCTGTTCGCATCCGGCATATAAGCAACATGCGCCTTACCCATGAAAGGGACCATGTGATGTTCGCAGATCGAATATAACGGAATATCTTTTAAAAGTATTATTTCATCATGTTCTTTTTCAAAAAATACCGCCAGCTCATTCTCGGCGTTCTTTTTCGTTCCGGCGAGTATTTCTTCATACATGTCGGCGACTCTTCGCGGAGTATCTTTCAACCCCGGTCTTCCCGGGTCTTCCCCAACGGCTTTAAGTATATCTTTTACCGCTTTTTTTATTTTTGCTTTATCCATCTTATCTCCCTTATTTATTTTCCGATACAGAACTGTGAAAAGATCCTATCCAGGACATCATCTTCTATGGATTCTCCTATTATCAGCCCCAGATGATGCAGCGCATCATTAAGATCGCTTGCTATAAGCTCTCCGTTATAATTCTGTTCACTATTCTCCAGGCTTCTTTTGATATTCTCGTGAGCTTTCTCTAAAAGTTTTTTATGTCTTAAGTTTGCTACTATCGCCCCTTCTGCCGCGTCAATGTTTTTCTCGGTAATTTTTCGGGAAATAGCGCTTTCTATTTTTTCAATGCCCTCACCTTTTAAAACCGATATCTCTAATATCTCCTCATTATTGAACTTCTCTCTCGCTTCTTTAATATCCATCTCTTTGGGCAGATCTATTTTATTGGCTATAACCAAAATCTTCTTTTTACTTACAGCATTAAAGATCTTCTCATCTTTTTCCGATAATAGCTGACTTGCATCAAGCATAAATAAAACTATATCCGCTTCATCAAGCTTTTCTTTCGACCGTTTTATACCCTCTATCTCAACTCTATCCTTAGTTTCTATTATTCCCGCTGTGTCGGATAATTTTATAAGAATTCCTGATACATTTATTGATTCTTCAACTACATCCCGTGTAGTTCCCGCTACAGGGGTCACGATCACCCTGTCCCGACCCAAAAGAGAGTTCATCAGGCTCGATTTCCCCACATTCGGCCTGCCGCATATAACAGCTCTTACTCCCTCTTTTATGATCATACCCTTATCGTAAGTGGAGAGAAGCCCCTCAAGCGCTTCGGCTATCTTCCCTATATTCCGCCTTATTTCACTTATTGCTTTAAGCTCCACATCTTCATCAGAAAAATCTATACCTAATTCTATAGAGGATAGAACTTCTGCTAGTTTCTCCCGCAAGTCCTGTATTTTTTTCGAAAATCTGCCGCGCAGGTGATCAACCGCAATGCTGCACGACGCATCGGTCCTAGCTTTTATTATATCCAGAACAGCTTCGGCTTGTGCAAGATCCAGCCTGCCGTTAAGAAAGGCTCTCTTCGTAAATTCGCCCGGCTCGGCTAATCTGGCCCCTTCTGACACGCATAACTCCAGGACTCTTTTTAAGGGGATGATGCCGCCATGACAGCTTAATTCCACGATATCTTCAGCGGTGTACGTCTTAGGCGCGTGCATAACGGTAAGAAGTGCTTCATCAACAATCTTTCCTTCGTCCGGATCTTTTATGCACCCATAATGTACGGTATGACTGGGAGTTGATAATATGCCCTCTCCTTTGGAATGCTCAAATATTTTATCGGCTATTTTAAAAGAATCTTTTCCGCTGAGACGTACAACACCTATTCCGCCTTGTCCAAGCGGCGTTGATATGGCAGCTATTGTTTCGTTATTCTTCATATTTTTTCCGATGAAAGACCCGTCTCCAGCTCACTCTTCCCGCTTGCGATCAACTTCTTGATCTCTCCGATCACATAAAACGATCCCGCGGCAAGGATCATATCATTTTCTTTTGCTTTAGCAAGCGAAAGACCGAGAGCTTCTTTAACATCCCGCGTCCTGCTCGCCTTTTTTCCTCCTACATAACCTCTCACCAGGTCGGGATCAGCGGCACGTTTGACATTGGCGCGGGTCAAAACGACCTCATCTGCCAAGGGAATGAGTTCATCTGCAATGCCTTTTATGTCCTTATCCTTCGAAACCCCCAAAAGAAGTATTAATTTATCATATTTAAATATTTGTTCAACAGAATATTTCAACTTTGCCGCGCTTTGGCGGTTTTGAGCCCCGTCTATGACAATAAGGGGTTTTCGACTCAAGATCTCAAGCCGTCCAGATATATAAGCTTTCTCCGCGCCCCTTTTGACCGCTTCCTCATCTATATATTTTTCTCCGGAAAACAAGTTCTCATATATGCCTATGGCAGAAGCGCAGTTTTCTGGCTGAAATTCACCCGGCATCTTTGTCCGGCAATCTATATGCTCCCCGTTAAGTGTGAAAACATCAAACGAGCTGCCGCAATCTTCGATCCTATTCACTTTAAAAGTGATATCTTTTCCGATAATGGAAAAAGAGGCACCTTCTCTGAGACATTTATTGCGGATGATCTCCAACGCCTCGGGCCTTTGAGGAGAAACTATGCAATGTGAACCCTTTTTAATGATCCCCGCTTTTTCCCTGGCGATCTCTTCTATAGTACTGCCCAAAATATGGGTGTGATCATAACTAATAGGGCTTATACAGCATACTTTAGCGTTTATTACATTCGTCGCGTCCAGTCTGCCCCCCATCCCCACTTCAAAAACGGCATAATCGACCTTTTTTTGGCTGAAATAAGATATTGCCGCCAACGTCAATACTTCAAAATACGTCAAGTCATCTGAAAGTGATTCTTCTTCTATCACGTTTTTTAACCCATCAAGGACCCCGGCAAAATCCTCCTCACTTATAAGATCTCCGTTTATGTTTATACGTTCACGGATATCCACCAGATGCGGGGAAGTATAAAGCCCTACTTTATATCCGCTCTGTTCTAAAATTGAACTTGCAAAAGTACAAATGGACCCTTTTCCCTTGGTTCCGCCGACATGAACGGAAATAAAATCTTCTTGAGGCGAGTCCATTCTTTCCAAAACCCGATGCAGATTCCCCAGATCAAATTCTTTCTTTAAGGAATTAAAGCCCTCGCGTTCATAATTAAGAAATGAATCTAAATATTTAAGTGATTGTTTATAGGTAAGCATGTCATTCTTTGATGGCCTGGTGATCTGGCGCCTATTTTATCAGTGGCGAAAATGGCGAACTCCGGTAAATACCATTGGTATGCCAAAGTGGTTGCAGCTCTTTATTACTTCTTCATCATGGATAGATCCGCCGGGCTGTATAATAGCCGCGATTTCAGCCCTATGCGCTTCTTCTATGGAATCCGCCATGGGAAAAAAAGCGTCACTGGCAAGCACAGCTCCCCTGGCTCTTTCTCCGGCTTTATCAATAGCAATTTTTACGGAATCAACGCGTGACATCTGACCGGCTCCGATACCGACCGTTTTGGTCCCCTGACAAAGCAATATTGAATTGCTTTTCACATACTTCACGACTTTCCATCCGAAAACAAGTGAATCAATAAGTTCTTCCGGGACTTCTCTGTCAGTAACAGTTTTTAGTTCACTCCTGGATATGTCCTTTATATCCACATCCTGCAACAAAATGCCTCCCAGAACTTTTTTAACATCTTTTTCTTTTTTCTGGGCCCTATCAAGAAATTGCAACCTCAATATTCTGAGGTTCTGTTTGCTCTTAAAAACTTCCAACGCGCCGTCCTCATAATCCGGGGCAATTATGCATTCGACAAAATCCGCTTCCCCCAGGATAAGTTTCGCCATGCCTTCTGTAATGGGCATGTTGAACCCCATAATACTTCCGAAAGCGCTCATCCTGTCGCAATCCAAAGCATCCTTAAAAGCTGCCTCAAGGGTGTCAGCAGTTGCCGCACCGCATGGATTATTATGTTTTATGATACTTACTGCAGGTGTCGAGAAATCTTTCACTATAGCCATCGCAACATCTAGATCCATTATATTGTTAAAAGACAGTTGTTTGCCCTGCAGCTTGCGGGCATCGGCCACTCCCTTGCATGTTGAAGAAGCGTCTTTATAAAATGCCGCGTGTTGATGGGGATTTTCACCGTAACGCAGATCATAAACTTTTGTTCCTTTTATATTCAATATATCGGGAAGTTCTCCGCCCGATCTTTCAGCGCCTGATCCGGAAAGATATTTTGCGATAAGCCCGTCATATTTCGAGGTTTTAGCAAAAACTTCCGCAGCAAGATCCTTAAGTAAGCTTTCCGAAAGCTCGCCTCCGTTCTTTTTCAGTTCCCCAGTTACTTTCTCATACTGTGAAGGCGAACTTACAACGGCAACGGATCTAAAGTTCTTAGCCGCACTGCGCAGCATGGTCGGCCCGCCGATATCTATGTTCTCTATCGCCTCTTCCTCCGTGACGCCTTTCCGTGATATAGTCTCTTCAAAAGGATATAAATTAACAACCACCATATCTATAAGCTGCATATCGTTCTCTTTGATCTGGCGCATGTGATCTTTATTTTTTCTAAGAGCAAGCAATCCCCCGTGTATCTTCGGATGAATGGTTTTCACTCTCCCGTCGAGCATCTCAGGGAACCCCGTGTAAGAAGAAACCTCCACAACATTAATACCTAATGCTTTGATAGCCTTTGCGGTCCCCCCGGTTGAAATGATCTCTACTTTCAATTTATCAAGTTCTTTAACAAGATCTTTCAAACCCGTTTTATCCGATACGCTGATGAGTGCCCGTTTAACCTTCACCAAACTGCTCCTTTTATCCTATTTTAATACCAATACTTTTATTTTTAACTTGGTTATTCTTATTTCCTCGGCAAGTTTGCCCGCTTCGGCGTTAAGTAAAGCCTGTTTTTCCACTAATGCAGAACGCCTGTCATTCCAGGTCCTTATCTCCTCCTGGGTCAATATTAATTTCTCTTTCTTATCGATCAGAGCGTCTATCTCTTCTATGTCTTTACGGATCTCTTTAAGTTCGCTTTTTCTTATCTTGTGATCGCGTTCTAACTTGGCCAGATCATGCTGAAGATCGCGTCTAGCCGGCTCTATTTGCCGTTTGATCTCATCGACCGAAATATCGAACTCTCTCTTCAGCTGGTCCTTTTTCTCTTTCAACGCCCTTTTTTGTTCCTCTATAGAATCGACCTCCTGGGAATACGAGTCTCTGGCGGAATTGAGTTCCTCTTGAAGACCGTTCCTTCTCTGTATTTCCTTTTGAAAGGATGAATCGTAAGAAAGAATCTCCTTCTCGGCTTCTTCCTTGTTCACCAGACATCCTTGCAAAAGAAAAACGCAAAGGAACAGAAACAAAATGATTTTTGTTCTTTCGGAACGCATCATAAAAATATTTTCACTTAACTTAGGATTTCTTGACTTTTAAAGTATCTTTAAACTCGCTAAAACCGGCGATAACAGCTACCGCCCCTCCGACTATCAGCATGGGAGGTATAGCCGCCCTTAAAAGGAACATGAATTCGTACCACCATGCGATAAGAAGAATGAGCCCTACTACGGCCACGATAGATCCTATTAACAAACTTAATGCTTTTCCCATATTTTTACCCCCTTATTTTAAAAGTATCGACCATTATAAAAATGAAGCCGCAACACTCAGATAAATAAATACTCCGATTATATCATTTAAAGTCGTTATTAAAGGACCTGCCGCCAAGGCAGGATCTATCTTGATCTTTTTCATGAGCATAGGAGCAAATACGCCTACAAAATTTGACCAGACAACTACCAGGAATATCGAAACACCAACGATAATGCCCACTGCACTGTTATTTTTCCAAAAATCAGCTAAGATTGATAAAACTATGCCGCACACTAAACCAAGGCCCACCGCGATCTTGAACTGGCGTATAACTTCACTTCTCAGCTTGGAAAAATCCATGTGCCCCAAAGCAATACCCCTAATAACAACGGTTGACGCCTGAACACCGCTGTTCCCGCCCGTCGCGGTAATAACAGGGATAAAAGAAACTAACGCAATAGTCTCCGCAAGCGTCACCTCGAACATTTGTATAACTAAACCCGTGACAATGCTTCCTAGCATACAAGTGATAAGCCACGGGAGGCGGTTCCCTGCAGCTTTGATCGTGGTTTCGTTCCCCCATTCCTCCTCGATGGTACCGGTCATCTTGCTGATATCCTCTGCAACCTCTTCATCCATAACGTCAATGATGTCATCGACGGTAATCCGGCCTACCAGTTTTTCCCTACGATCTACAACAGGCAATGCTAAAAGGTCATATTTTTTCATTATGCGTGCCGCTTCTTCCCTGTCAGCGTCTACCACGATCGAATATACATCTTCATCCGTTATATCCTTTATTAACGTTCCTTTACGTGCCAATAAAAGCTTTTTCAACGGAACTATGCCGCGGAGTTTTTCACTCTCATCTACAACATAAACATAATAAACTTCTTCTTCCAGCTCTAAGCCGCGTACATGTTGGATAGCGGCTTCAATATCATCGTTCTCCTTAACGGCAACAAATTCAGGGTTCATAACCCTTGCCGCACTGTCTTCAGGATAGCTCAGGATCTCTTCAACCTCTTCAGCTTCTTCTTTTTCTAAAAGATCAAGGATCTCTTCTCTTTCTTTCTCCGGCACCTCTTCAACAATGTCAGCTGCTTCATCAACAGGCATCTCCCCTAAAATCTGGGATAATTTTCTGTTATCTAACTTATTTAATATCTGAAGACGTGACTGGGGGTCGGTATCATCAAGAACCGTGGCGGCATCTTCAGGATTAAGCGTGTTAAAGATCTTGAGTTTTTCCTCTTCGGAAAAATCGCTTAAGATTTCAGCTATATCTTCAGGGGCCATTCCGCTCAGGATGCTCTTCATCCGATCTTCAAGCGCTCCCTCAAGGGCCTCATGAAGTTTTTGGAGTAATTCTTCTCTCATCTCCTGTGTTTCCTGTGAATAATCTTTCCCGCTATTCATCCTGTTCCCTATACTATATATTAAATTGACAACTAATATTATACGCTTAATACGGTAAAATCAATACTTTTTTCGGTTAAATATCATAAAAATGTACTGCTGACTTTATATCCTCCCATGAGTGTAATATATTTCCTACCAGGGCCCCTCCGCCCAGTGTGGATCCTCCCTGTACGGAAACATATTACACTCTTATAAATGCAAAGTCAGCACAGCTTTTAGCGCTATCTTAACTTATTAATCAGTATATCCCAGTTCCTCAAGGGCGCCGGGATCCTTTTTCCACTTCTTTTTTACCTTGACCCAAAGGTCCAAATAAATATGTTCCCCCAGAAATTTTTCTATATCACTTCTGGCTTCTTTTCCGATTCTTTTGATCATTTCGCCTTTTTTCCCGATAATAATGGACTTTTGCGAGGTGCGTTCAACATAAATCGTGGCCTGGATATTCAAACCGCCTTTATCTTCATCCCGCTCGATATTATCCACAACAACAGCTACTGAATGAGGCACTTCCTCATATGTAAATACCAGCGTCTTCTCGCGTATAAGTTCCTGGATTATAAAGTGTTCGCTTTTATCCGTAAGCTGCTCTTCCGGGTAAAATAAAGGCCCTTCGGGAAGGTAAGATTTTATTATTATCAGAAGTTTTTCGATATCGGACTGATCCAAAGCACAGATCGGTATTATCTCATTAAATGGATAAAGTTTACCCGCCTCTTCGATAATGGGGAGTAATAACTTTTTATCTTTTACCTTATCAACTTTATTGATCACAAGAATGACTTTTTTATCCTCCTCCGGTCTCGGGAGGCGTTCTATGATATTTCTGTCATTTTCGTTTAAAGCAAGTCTCTTTTCGGTCACAAAGATCACTATATCTGATTCCATCAGTGAGGACTGAGCGCGCGAGAGCATGAGTTTGCCTAATAGATCGTGAGGTTTATGTATCCCCGGGGTATCAACAAAAATTATCTGGCATTCTTTATCGGTAAGGATCCCCCGTATATTGTCACGGGTAGTTTCGGGGCGTTCGCTGATTATCGCAAGCTTTTCTTTTAAAAAGCCGTTCAGCATAGTTGATTTGCCGACATTCGGCTGGCCTGATATGGCAATAAATCCGGATCTTCTCAATTATACCTCACAATATTAACCCGAATTTTTCTAGCTTTTCCTGAAATTCCTCATGGCCGGTAAACTGAAAAGCGCGTATCCCCATGGCCCTGGCGGCGTCGATGAGATCAAGCCGGTCATCGGTGTAAAACGTCTCTTTCGGCAATGTTCCCGATATCCGCAAGGCTTCATTGTAAATAGAGTTATCAGGTTTCTGCTTCCCAAACTCATGCGAAACGACACATTCGTCTAAAAGATCAAGGATCTTATAATTTTGCCTTATAAAATCATAATGCGCTTCATTAGTGTTGGAAACGAGAATAAGTTTTACCTCAGGATATTTTTCCCTGGTAAGTCTTATGAGGTTTTCCATCTCTGGGTACGGCAGGAACATGCCATTCCATACACGATAAAAATCATCAAATGAAATATCCATATTGAAAAGGCGGCTTACTTTCTTGTAAAATTGCGAAGATGTAAGTTTGCCCTCCATATATCCGCTTAATATTTCCGAGTCTTCCTTCATTATGAACTCGGTCATCCTGCCGCCGCCTGCATCGCCATAATGAGAGTATCCTTCCTCTAATGCCGAAGGATTCAGCTTGATAATAACATTTCCCAGATCTAATAATATCGCTTTTACGGTCTTATCCATTCTTTTTTTTACCTTTCAGGAATATCTCTATACCCTTCTCAAGAAGAGGCGCAGAATCTTTGTATTCTATTTTTTCAAGTGCCTCCTCAGGGCCATACCATTTGCCGTCTTGGATCTCTGATGTCTGGATATCCAGTTTTTCATCCCCAGAAGCTTGAACAAGAAATACATGAACCGTTTTGAATATCTTCTCGCCTTTTAATGTAAAAAAATACTCCTGCTTGCCGAGCTCTTCAAGTATCTTTAACTCTTTAAGCCCGGTCTCCTCGGATATTTCCCTTACAGCAGCCTCTTCGGGTGTTTCGCCCCTTTCAATATGCCCTTTAGCCCATGTCCAGCGGCCATAAGAGTCCTTGATAAGCAAGACTTCCGCCTTCCTGCCGGTCTTTCGCATTACTACTCCGCCTGCCGAGAATCTTCTGATCATATTCTATCTTTCGTTTTAAGAAGAAAAATAAAATTCTTTTCCCCGAAAAGTTTCTTAACACCTTTTTTCTAACTCTTTGAAGAGTGTAAAAAAACTCGCGCACCTAGGAAAAGTAAGCTCAAACAGTTTTTACACTTTTTCCTTCAAAAGTTATAAAAAAGGCTAAAACTTTTAAGGGGACCCTTAGAATTTTATTTTTCTTCTTCATTCTAAAGAAATAATTTCTTCAGCACTGTCCTCATCTTCACTGAAGGATGATTCGCCTTCGACCGCCCAGACTTCGTACAAATTGCTGTTTAGCTCCTCGAGGAACCTGCTGCGACGGGCGACCACGAGCCCCATCTGATAATCGTACCTTGTTGCCGGATGCATTAAATATAAATATTTTTTCGCCCGGGTTGAGGCCACATAGAACAGGCGCCTCTCTTCCTCGATCTCTGACTCTTCTTTCATGGCCTTGGGATGAGGGAACTGCCCCTCGCAAAGACCGATGATGATAACGGCATCCCATTCCAGACCCTTAGCCTGATGGATGGTGGAAAGGACAAGCTGTTCATCATCCTCGTTAGCGCCTAATACAGTTTCTCCCCTGAAATTCTCTCTTAAAGTAACATCATTTAAAAAATCCTGTACAGCTTTATAATCATGTGAAAAATTCACCAGCTCCCTGATATCATCAACCCTGTCCTTGGCGTTCTCATAGTTCGCTAAAAGATGTGTATGATATCCCTCTTCCATTATCAGATTTATGATATCTCCGGGGGACCCACTTGCCGCTTCGCCAACCAATCGTTTCATTATCTTATAAAACCTTGAATACCCGGAACGCGCTTTTGGCGGAACCCCTTCGGGTGTATCTTTTGTTAAAAATGCTTTAAGGTTCGATCCGCCTTTTCGGAAGGATTCATATATTCTTGAAGCGTACCCCGGGCCTATCCCGGGACAAAGTGTTAGAGCCCTCATCCAGGAGATCTCATCGGTAGGATTAACAATGATCCTTAAAAATGAAAGCACATCTTTGATGTGGGCTTGCTCAAAAAATCTTATCCCCCCGCGAACGATATATGGAATACCCCTTTTCACAAGTTCCATTTCAAGTTCCGCCGCCTGATAATGAGCCCTGAATAGAACTGCTATATCTTTCAGCTCCAACCCTTCCTCTCTCATCTCAAGAACTCTCTGGGCGACAAAAGAAGCCTGCGAGTAAAGATCTTTGACCTCAACAAGAGCGGGTTTTTCAAGATAATCATTTACGGCTTTAAGTTCTTTATGGAACTGCTTTTCGTTATTTTTCAGGGAATCATTGGCAAGATCGAGCACTTCAGGCGTGGAACGATAATTTGTCTCCAGCTTGAATATTTTCACATCCCGGAATCTGTCAGGGATCTTCAAAATATTATCAACACGGGCGCCACGAAACGAATAAATGGCCTGAGCGTCATCTCCTACAACCAAGACGTTTTTATGATGTTCAGCAAGTATATCAATGATATCCGCCTGTAGAAAATTGGTATCCTGGTATTCATCTACAAGAATATATTTAAACTGTTCCGTGAAACGCTTTCTTGCCTGAGGAATTGTCTCGAGAAGTTCTTTCCATTTTGAGAGAAGGTCATCATAATCCATGCTGTTCGAGGTTTTTTTCTTTTTCTGGTAAATATCCTTTATTTTCTCGATCTCATCTGAAAACTGCCAAAAATAAGGATATTTTTCATCTAATATATCCTGAATGGACTTTTTTGTATTTACGGAAAGGCTTATAATTGAACGAACTACTGATGGTTTTGGAAAGCGTTCTCCCTTTACCTTCTCTATCCCCTTCATGCACGCTTTGATAAGGTCCTGCGAGTCATGTTCATCAAGTATAGTGAAATCTTTCTTATACCCTACAGCTTCTGCATACATGCGTAAAGATTTATTGCCGACATGATGAAAAGTACCGCTCCAAAGCCCTTTAGGCTTATACTTTAGAAGCATTTCCGTGCGGTCGCGCATTTCATGAGCGGCTTTATTCGTGAATGTCATGAGAAGGATATTCCTGGGGGGAACCCCCCGCTCCAATAGATATGCCAGGCGGTATATAAGAGTCCTCGTTTTGCCGCTGCCCGCGCCGGCAAGAACAAGGCACGGCCCTTCAGCCTTCGTCACAACCTCATACTGCTGGTCGTTTAGATGGCTTCTGAAATCTATATGCGTCTCTTTTGAGGGAAAAGTCTCGTGAAGGACATACTTCTTCATAACTGGGGTATTATAGCGTAAAGGCCAATAAAAAGCAAACTTCACGCTATAAGGAGTTGAACCGGGTTCAGATCACAAAGTGATAGAACCCGGTTCAAATATTTCGTGTGCCCCTTTCAGTTCTTTTACTGTATGCTGTTATGTATTATTCCTTTTCACGCCTTACGCAAAAATTTTCTTCTTACCGCCAAACCCAATCCGCCAAGACCAAATATTGCCATGGTTGCCGGTTCAGGGTTTTCAGCTATAGTCTCGCCATTTTGTGTGATTCTTATGTATGGCGTATAAGATGCATATGAAATAGTTCCCCCCATCCCATTCAAATCAAAATCCCCTGGATCACTCCAGTACCAATCGTCTGTAGTGGGGTCTCCATCAGCATCTGATGGGTCAGGTGACCAACCTGAAGGAGTAGGGCCGTAAAGCCCGTCGCTTCTTATATGGTAATCATTAGCATGAGGTACCCCGGTGTAAAACCAGGTATAGGTGCCGGGTGAAGTTTCTGACACATCTAAACCCGCATAACTGGGATTAACGCCAACGATACAAACACAAAACAATATAGCGCTTAATATCATAATTTTCTTCATCTTACTCACCTCTCTTTCTTTTTAGATTTTTCACTATTTGCATATAATTGCATTACAATTCCATCGTTCTTTACTTTTTGAATCCCCTCCTTTCATCAATAAAAAACCCAACCATTGAAGGTTGGGTTCACAAAACACTCTGCCATGCGCTTTAACGATTAGCTATATCGGCAGCTGGCTGGCCTCCACTTAGCCTGTTTCGGCCCCTCTGGCTTTGTGCCCCATCCTTGCGAATGGTTTACTATTGTTTCAAAAACTTTAGTAAAAACTACTAACTTTACTAACGTTTAAAAGTATATCACATTTTTCATATAAGTCAAATTTTTTTAAGTTTTTTTAGGGACGTGCCATTTAGGAACACCCTACATACTCAGAAGTGTTTAAAAATTCCCAATATACTATTACTTAAACTGGGCTTTTACGGAAGGTCTTGTAAGGAAAAATATGATCGATATCTCAAATAAGGTAACTATGGCTGTAAGGATAATACTGAAATTGTACACCGATCCCGCGATGTCAGGCGGTACCTGCGAACCGTCCGAGAAAACAAAATCCTTTAAATTGGACATTGCCAGCCTGTTCAAAAGTAAACCCATTATCACGCTTATTGTCGTTAAAGCAACTACTACTTTTCTTCCCCAATCTTCAAGCTTTAGTATAGCGGATCCGCAATAAACACATGCTATCCCATAAAGTATGGTAAATACGTAAATGCCTATAATTATTAGATTTGGAAGACCATGAAACATTAAAGCGAACTGTTTATATCCGCCTATACTTAAAAGGTTAAAAATGCCTAACGCGATTATCAGTGACCCGTATATTGTTATGCCTCTGGATCTTTCCATTAGATCCCCCATATCTCTTTGGCATATTCCCGGATCGTTCTGTCACTTGAAAATCTCCCTGAATTTGCAACATTCATGATCGACATCTTTGTCCACCTGTCCCGATCTCTATAGGCCTCGAATACTTTCTCCTGGGTTTTTACATAGTCATCAAAATCCGCAAAGATCATGTATTCGTCATAGCCAATAAGCGACTCCAATAGATTTTTAAATATCCCGGTCTCAAAGGGCGAGAAAAAATCCTCTTTCACAAGCTGATAAACTTCTTTTAATAATGGATCCTGCTTTAAATATTTTTTAGGATTGTATCCTTTGCTTCTTAATTCCTGCACCTGGTCCGCCTTTAACCCGAAAATGAAGATATTGTCATCCCCCACTTCCTGAGCGATCTCTATGTTCGCTCCATCCCATGTGCCGATAGTAACTGCACCGTTGAGCATAAATTTCATGTTTCCCGTACCGGAAGCCTCTTTCCCGGCGGTCGAGATCTGTTCGGAAAGTTCACTTGCCGGAAATATTCTCTCCGCCAGAGAAACGCAATAATTCTCCAGGAAGACCACTTTAAGTTTATCCTTAACATCAGGATCCCTGTTAATGACTTCGCTTATGCTATTTATGAACTTTATGATAAGTTTTGCCATTTTATAACCAGGCGCGGCTTTTCCGGCTATTATCGCGGTTCTGGGCAGGATGTCCTCGTTGGGGTTGTTCTTTATCCTCAAATATTGTGAGATCAGATAAAAAGCGAAAAGCGTCTGGCGTTTATATTCATGTATACGCTTGACCTGGACATCGAACAAAGAATCAGGATTAATGATGACCTTATTTTTATCTTCTATATATTTTGCCAATCTTTTTTTGTTCTCATTTTTTATATCATTCCATTTTTTTCTGAACGCGCCGTCATCGGCATATGAAGAGATCTTTTTGATCTGGCCAAGATCCCCTATCCATCCATCACCGATCGTTTCGGTAACAAGACTCGAAAGCGGAGAATTCGCTTTTCTTAGCCACCTTCTTTGCGTTATACCGTTAGTTTTGGAATTGAACTTCCAGGGATAAAAGTCATAAAAATCCTTAAAAAGCGTGGTTTTTAGCAGTTCCGTATGGAGATGTGAAACACCGTTTACAGAGTGGCTCCCGACAATACAAAGATGGCTCATCCTTACCCTTTTTTCCGGCCATTCTTCCATAAGAGACATACGACCTAACCTCCAATGATCCCACGGATAACGATTGGCGACTTCCCGCAAGAACCTCATATTTATCTCGTATATCAGTTCCATGTGCCTGGGAAGGAGTTTTTTGAAGAGTGCTGCCGGCCAGCTTTCAAGGGCTTCAGACATTATAGTATGATTCGTATAAGCAAACGTTCTTACAGTAATATCCCAAGCGGTATCCCAGTCGAGCCCCTCTTCATCCAGAAGTAAACGCAAAAGTTCAACAATGGCGATCGCCGGATGTGTATCGTTAAGCTGGATCGCCACTTTATCCGGGAAAGCCATGAAATCATCGTTATGCATCTTAAACCTGCGGATAATATCCTGGATCGATGCGGAAGTGAAAAAATATTCCTGTTTTAACCGTAGTTCAAGACCTTTATACACGTTATCACTCGGATAAAGAACGCGTGAAATGTTCTCAGAGACTATCTTATTTTCACAAGCTTTTATATAATCACCGTCATGAAAATATTCCAGGTCAAATTCCTTCGTACCTCTTGCTGACCAAAGCCTCAAATTGTTCACAACATCGTTATTATAGCCGGGGACAGGTATATCATAAGCAACAGCAAGAACATTACTTGTATCCACCCAATCCACATGAAACTTACCGTCCCTGCCTGTGCTTTGAACGGTCTTACCGTAAAACTTTATCTTTAGAGTATATTCAGGTCTTTCAAATTCCCATGGATTGCCTAATGCCAGCCACTCCTCGGGCAGTTCCACCTGATAACCGTTGATGATCTTCTGGTTAAAGATGCCGTAATCATATCGTATGCCGTAACCGGTCGCCGGAATGCCTAAACTTGCCATGGAATCAAGAAAACATGCCGCAAGTCTTCCAAGGCCCCCATTTCCCAAACCGGCATCGATCTCGCGTTCTGAAAGATCTTTCAGGTTAAGCCCCAGCTCCTCCATGGCTTTTTTGCTTTCATCATTCAATCCGAGATTCAATATGTTATTGCTGAGAAGCCTCCCGAGAAGGAATTCGAGTGAAAGATAATATACTCTCTTGGAATTCTCATCATGATACCGCTGCTGGGTCACTATCCATTTGTCTATTAAAAGATCACGGATAGCCAGGGCCATTGATTGGAAATTATCATAATCGGTCGCGGTATAATGATCTTTGGCGAGAGAGAACTTGCGGTTATGCATGAAGGCATTTTTCAAGCTTTCAACCGCAGCTTCCCCGTGCATGTTGTTGCTGTTCATCCAAAACCCTTCTATTACGCTTTTAACAGGTTCAATACATCTTTGATCTTAGCTGTCGCTACGCAAATCACTGTATCGGCACCGCCGTAATAAACAAAAAGCGTATCATCGATCTTTACCGCTCCGCAGGTAAAAGTCACATTAGGCACTACTCCGTGAAGCTCATAATCTGTTTCGGGCTCTAAAAACGGCTTATCGTATCTGCGTATGACTTTACCCGGATCTTCCAAGTCAAGAAGCGCCACACCCAGACGATACTGCATCTTGCTGTCAACTCCATGATAAATTAACAGCCACCCTTTATCTGTCTTGATGGGAGGAGCTCCCCCGCCGATCTTAAAATATTCCCATTCAAATTTCGGGCTCATCAGTATCTTCTGATTATCCCAATTTTTTAGATCTTCTGAATATGCGATCCACATATGCGGAGGGATCCTATGAACTAAAATAAACTTGCCGTTATGCTTCTCCGGGAAAAAGAAAGAGTTTTTGTTATCCACTCTATAAAAAGGATAGATCCTTTCGCTCCAATTCCATTTCTTATTAAGAAAATCATCGACTGAAATGGATGTTACGCCTATCTGAACTCCCGTAATAGGATAGATCATGCCCATATTCGATCCGTAGGCCGTATAATTTAAATATATCCTGTCATCTACCCTTGTCAGGCGAGGATCTTCAATCCCCAAACAGTCAAGATCGCTTGCCGGATCCGGGCCAAAGACCGGATAGTCCAACCTTTCATCTATATTAAAACCGTCACTGCTTGATGCATACCCCACTCTTGAAATACCTGTTTTACCGCCTTGTGCGCGGTATAAAATGTGCACTTTTCCGCCTTCATATATCGCGGCACAATTATATACCATGATAGATTCCCACCCTGTTCCCCTTGGAGCTAATATCGGGTTGCCTTTATACCGTTTTAATACCATTTTTCTCTCCTTTCATGAATCACATTAAATACTAATTATCCCTTTTTCAAAAGAATATCAAACAATTCCAAAAATCTTTCGGCTGTAGGTTCAGCGGATTTTTCCTCGAGGTAATCCACTATAGCTTTTTGCTGCGCCTGATATTTCTTGCCCTTTTCAAATACATCCAGCAGGTTCTCTTCAAGTTCGTAATAATTATTATGCTTTATGACCTCCCTGCCGAACGGATACACAAAATTTGATTCGCGTGAAAGTATCGGACACCCCGAGCCCATGCACTGAAAAACAGTACTGCCAACCACTACTATGGGCATTGAATGTTTGTTATAGATCATGCAGTCGGATGCATACAAGTATTTATACAAAAGCTCCAAGTCGGGGGATTTTTCGACTATTTTCATCTCAAAATTAGGCTTATCCTGTATGTGCCTGAAATCCCTAAGCACCTGTTCAACTTCAGTAAGTACAACAAGCATTACATCATATCTGCCCGCAAAACGGTCAAGGACAAGTGTAGTATTTAGAGCATGTTCGGCAGCTTGACCGAAAATAAGCACTATCTTCTTGTCCTGAGGAAGACCAAGCTCTTCTCTCGCCTGGGCCATGTCGCTTGGTCTGTATGGAAACGAGGGATACGGTATTATGCTTAATAATCCTTCAGGGTACGCCTGTTTGAGAAAATCTCTGTACCTGTCATCAAAACATACCACGTGGTCCCAATCAAATTTAAAATATTCAGGTTTTTTGGAAAGCTCCCCATCATGGACAACATTCACGGTCTTGGCTTTCTTTTTTATCTGCGGGAAAATATCAAGCAAGTGGCTCATCGGAAGCATGCCCAGATCCTGTGTTACAAAAATATCAAAATCTTCATCTAAAAGAGAGGCTGTGTCCATCTCGGGGTTGGGAGTTCCGTAAACGGTAAAACATCTTCTCACGTAATCCTCATCGACTTTCTTTGTAAGAGCTGTACCGTGGAAACTGTGCCTATAAAAAGAAAAAACCTTCAGATCTATCCCTTTATTGACCCATGCCCTTCCTACAAGTTCAGCATGAATAGAAGCGCCCGAATCAGTATTCCATGCCCCCATCATTGCGACTTTCATATATCCTCCCATGATAATTTAGCGCAAGATTATTCTCACGCCTTCTGTTTAACAAAATCGTCCCCCACACACTGTTTAAGGACTTATAGTCAATCTCCCATACGCGCCTTTATGGTAGCGCACACCT